>Ga0209697_10000031_pt1 | contig 194235 bp, 174 predicted proteins | sample AliMusrvi5mmetaG_FD_184115 | JGI IMG/M metagenome (GOLD analysis project Ga0209697, IMG submission 184115) | Freshwater lake bacterial and archeal communities from Alinen Mustajarvi, Finland, to study Microbial Dark Matter (Phase II) - Alinen... | ecosystem: Environmental > Aquatic >... | reverse complement strand
TTCAATTTGGGCCATTTTTCACCTCAAAAGTGTTGCACTTCCTTATTGAATTCGTTTTATTCTACACTTTCAAAGGTGAAAAGTATATATTAGTCTCAAAGAACAAGGAACCTTTTGGCACAGCCTCTTCAGGCCGCAGAGTTTCATTTGTTGTTAGGAAGTGGTATAATCTTCCTATGCGCAGGAAATTCCAGATAGTATATTTCCCCGACAGGAAGTTTCCCTTCCTCATCAGCATGAGCAGGGATGTGAATCCCTACCGCTACACCCATTCTCACTCAGGCGAACTGGAACTTCAGTATGTCCTTACCGGTGAAGGCTCCTACATTGTAAACAACAAGATTTACAATATTCGCGAGGGTTCGCTGCTGCTTATCCACCGCAACGAATTCCACAGGGTCGCGTCCATTAACAAAAGAAAGCCGTTCCGCAAAGCAGGGCTGCTTCTTTCCGCTTCAGTCTTAAATGATTTCGGAGTTCTAAAAGGATTCGCTCTGAATACTCTTTTTAAATGCGGGAAAGGAGCAAGGCATCTCATACAGTTTGACGCGACAGAGGCGGTGGAAACCGAGATTACGGTAAAGACGCTCTACAGGGATTTTCACGAGAAGCTTCCCGGCTGGCGGGAATCTATCGCCGCGGGAATTGCCCGCCTTTGCGTGCTGACCGAACGCCATAAAGCCGCCGGAATGAACAGGGAAAATAAGCATATCAGCGACCCGGTGATCCAGGGCTGTCTTGACTATATGGAAAGCAACCTCGCGGGGGATTTAAACCTCAACAAGCTCGCGGAAGTTGTGGGACTCACTCCAAACTACCTGAGCTCAAAGTTTTCCAAGGTTGTGGGAACGAATATTAAGGACTATATAATAGAAAAGAGGATAAGCGAAGCAAAACGCAAGCTGGAAGAGAACCCGCAGAAGAAGGTTATTGCCGTTTCAATGGAAGTAGGCTACAACGACCTTTCGCACTTCAACCACACCTTTAAGAAAATCGTCGGGTTTACCCCTTCGGAATACAGGAAGTTCTCGAGGAACTAAGAGCGAAGATCAGATGCGCGGACGCGCAGATGTGCGGATGCGCAGTAAAACCGGAGGGCGGAGGACGGTAGACGGTTTGATGCTTAATCAGTGAGTCCTTAATTAGTAATCAGTAATCCGCGGAGCGGCGGAAACCAGGCTCTGTCCCCTTTGTTTCTGTTTCTTTTGCGTTTTTTGGCGGCCTGTGATATAATACTTTCCATGGGAATTCTGTCTCTCATAATACTGAACGCCTGGAGAAAGTACTCCTCTCCAAGAAATCTCCGCATTTCAGCCATGACAGCGGTTATCATCCTGGCGGCGACCCAGCTCCTTATCCTGATGGTAATAATCCCCGGTTTCGGCAAAATCCCTGTTTCTTTCAGCGTCAGCGTCCGTGAACTTATTGACCCGGCGGGCAGGAGTTTCTGGGATATTTGGCTAATATTTGTAAACACGCTCGTTCTTGCGGCGCTGAAATTTAAAGTTCCTACGCTTGCGGCCGGCGCGCTTTTCGCGCTCTTTGGCGCCTTGAGTATTAACGCGTTCGGCGACAGAATAATTGAAGAAAAGAGGCTTGTGTCCGCGGTTCTCTCGGCAATTCTTATTGGAGCCGTCCTTGTTCTGCCGGTATTTGAGTTCGGCCCGTATATTATCCTGGCAATGTCCGCGACAGCAGGAAAAGTTTAATCAGCTTGGAGGCTTTATGTCAAAATCAATTACGGTCTGGGTGGATAAAATTACAGAGAACCTCGGTTCTCCGGATGCTTTAAAGGCGGGACTTGCATTCTGGGTTATAACCTTCTCGGTCAGCCAGCTCGCCATATTCTTCGCCTTTCTGGCCCCGCAGGTTGATTCAAGCCAGACAATTTCTGCAGCGATTCAGCAGGTCACCGGTTTTCAGGGGGCGGGGATTCTCGCTTTCGGAAAAGCCCTTGTTTCCGCTCTTGCGCTGATTGTCATAAAACTTAAAGTCGTATCACTCCCGGCTTTTGCTTTGCTGGCAATATCCATGGTCTTCATTCCGGTCCTTGTGAAGGATGAATGGCTTGAGCCGGTAAACGAGATAGTCCTGGTTGGCGAAATAATTCTCGCGGCCGTTGTCATCGTTATCGCGGCGCTTGAAGTTCTTCCTTTCGTCCTGTAACAGAACCTTCACCAAAAATCCCAAGGGGACATCCGCTATTTTCCCAGGCGAGGTACGGTAATTATTAATTATGGTTGAAATAGAAGTCCTCCTAAATACGCTTAAGAAGTACTGGGGTTATTCCTCGTTCCGCGAATTCCAGCTTGAAGCGATAAACTCCATCCTTGATGAGCACGACACCCTTACAATCCTTCCGACGGGCGGCGGCAAGTCGCTCTGCTTTCAGCTTCCCGCAATGGTCAAAGATGGGGTAGCCGTGGTTATCTCGCCGCTTATTTCCCTGATGAAAGACCAGGTGGACAGCCTGAAGGAATGCGGCATACAAGCCGAGTGCCTTAACTCCTCGATGACCGGAAAGGAACAGCAGCTTGCCGAATTGAATGTGGAAGCCGGCAGGGCAAAGCTCCTCTATATTTCTCCCGAGCGCCTTCTTACCGACAGCCTCCGCGCCCTGCTCCGCCGCGTGACGGTCTCTTATTTCGTGATTGACGAAGCGCACTGCATCAGCCACTGGGGGCACGATTTCAGAAAGGAATACAGGGCTCTCGGAGTTCTGAAGGACGAATTCCCGGGCGTCGCGGTCCACGCTTTTACCGCGACGGCAACGCCGGAAGTCAAAGAGGATGTGCTCACCCAGCTCAAGCTTGATTCTCCGCATGTCTATTCCGGCAAAGTAGACCGCGCTAACCTCACCTACAGGATTGCCGGCAGGAAGGCCGACGGCATGAGGCAGATAGTCGGCATTATTGAGCGCCACCCGCAGGAAGCCGGGATAATTTACTGCCTGCGCCGGGCCGATGTCGCGGCGATTTCCTCGCGCCTTGAGTTTCAGGGATATAAAAACCTGCCCTATCACGCGGGCCTGCCCGACAAGGTGAGGAAAGAAAATCAGAACGCTTTCTCCAAGGGGAAAGTAAATATAGTTGTCGCGACCATCGCTTTCGGCATGGGCATTGACAGGTCAAATATCCGTTTTGTAATCCACGCCGCCATGCCGAAATCCATTGAGCACTACCAGCAGGAAACGGGACGCGCGGGAAGGGACGGCTTGCCTTCGGAATGCACAATGCTCTATTCCGGGGAAGACGCTTCTTTATGGGAATGGATAATGGCCCAGGGAAACGACGGTGAAATGAGCCGTGAAAAGCTTGATAAGCTCAGGGATTTTTGCGAAACGCCGGCCTGCAGGCACGCCAGCCTTTCAAAATACTTTGGACAGGATTATCCCGCCGGAAATTGCGGCGCTTGTGATTTCTGCCTGGGCGAGGCGGTTCCGCTTCATGACACGGGCAATACCGCGGGGACTATTATTGAATGCGTGCTCGAGCTGGAAGAGAAGTTCGGCGCCGATCACATCTCCAGCCTGCTGTCGGGGGAACTTACCGAAGGAGTCCGCAAATGGGGGCACGACAGCCTGGCGGTTTTCGGCTCGCTCGGTAACTCAAGCAAGCAGAGGATACGGGGAAAGATAGAGGGGCTGATAAAAGCCGGAAAGCTTTCAAGGGAAGGCGCCTACAGGACGCTTTCGGTAACCGCCGAAGGTCTGACGTCGGCGGGCATAAGCAGGACCGCCAGGAAAATTGTATTCTCAAACTCGCGCCCCGCGGCTCCGCGTTCAGCCGCTCCCGCGCAAAGAGCGATACGCGTCGGGCCTGAGAAATTATTCAATCTCCTTCGCATGAAGAGGGACGCCCTTGCCGCTTCCGCGGGCGTGGCTCCCGATGTTATCTTTAACGACGCGACTCTCATGGAAATGGCGGCAAAGAGGCCGTTGATGATGGATGAGATCGGCGAAATCTCCGGCGTCGGAGAAGAGAAACTTGAAAAATACGGCAGGATATTTTTAGAAGCCGTCAAAGCCGGTTTGAACCTCGTATAGCGAAATTCCAGGTCTTAGCGGCGCTGCGGCAGTGGTTCCGGGGTTTATCGGTGTCATCGTTGTCTTTTATCGGCGTAATCAAGCTGCATTTTGTTCTTAATCACTTAAGCTTCTCGAGCACGTCCTTCACATTCTTATTATTCGGGTCTATTCTCAGCACTTCTTTCCACTCGGCAATGGCCTTCTCTTTCATTCCCGCATTGTAATAGCAGAGCCCGAGGTTGTTATGCGCGTCCGGGTTGTTCGGCTGGGCCCGCGTGAGCGTTTCAAATGTCGCGGTGGCGGAAGGCAGGTCCTTGAGGTTTATATAGGCGACCCCGAGATTGTTGAGGATTCCGGTATGCGCCGGATTAAGTTTCAGCCCGGCCTTGTAGGCGTTGACCGCGTCCTGCAGTTTGCCCTGTGAAAGGTAAAGGTTTCCCAGCCCGAAATAAAGTTCCGGCGAGGCTCCGAGTTCAATTCCCCTCTTCAGATATTTCTCCGCGTTTACCGGGTCTTTCAGCCGGGTATAGGTCATTCCAAGCCCGTAATAGTTGACGGCTTTCTCGTTCATAGAAAGCGCCTTGCTGTAATACTCGAGCGCCTGCCCGGGCTGGTCCATGTTCGTGAGAGCCGCGGCGAGATTATTGTAAAAGGTTACCTGGGCCGGATTAATCTTAATGGCTTTTCTGTAAGCGTCCGCGGCCCCTGCATGGTCTCCTATCCTTGAAAGCGCGGCGCCGTAATTGTTCCAGAGGTCGGGATCATGCGGGTCAAGTTCAACCGCGCGTTTGGTGTTTTCTATGGCGGATTGGACATTCCCGGAGTTCTGCTGGATAACGCCGAGCGCGTCCAGCATGGTTTGGTCATCCTTGCCCGCTTTTCCCGCTTTATCGAAATAAACAGCTGCATCTGCTTTTTTCCCTATAAGTTCCAGATATTGAGCGGTAAAGAAAAAGTGCGCCGCGGTTATGGATCTGACGGAAAAGTCGCTCTGGGCTTTTGGATCTTCGCTGTTTCTCAGCTTGAAAGCGGTAATATCCTTCATTTTTGGTTTTTCATTTTCCCTGCAAACCATATACAGGATGCCGCAGGGAACTACCTTTATTCCGAGTCCCCTGATTTCCGCTATGTACTTGTGTATTCCGCTTCCCATGGTGAAATAGGACGGAATGCCGGCGAGCGTGACGGATTTAACATAATTCAGTCTTTCGGTATATTCTGTCGGCGGTATCTTTTTAAGCCCGGGATCGTCATTGCCGAAGATAAGCCCGTAGTCGTCATAAATCCTGTAGCCGGCGCCCTTCTTCTCCACCATCGTGAGGTAGGCCGTCGTAAAGGCCATGTGGTCTCCGACCACCACAAGCACTCTCCCGGGGTCGGCGGATTTCAGGATATTTATGCCGTTGTCATAGCAGGTCCAGTCATTGCTCCTGTCGCAATAATTAAAATTCAAGAAAACCGTTCCGCAAAGAAGGATAGCCGCGCCCGCGATTACTGCCTTCCGCTGTTTCAGCCCGGAAATAAAGAACGCGAAGAAAATAATCAGCGCAAGGTAGGAGGGAATATAGAACACGTTTATCATGTAAATGTTATTCGCGTTGAGCGAGAAGTTCGTTAAGAGGATAAACCCGGCGCTTGTGAAAAGGAAAATAAGCAGCATCAGCAGGGTGAAATATTTCGCCCGTTTGAAGAGCAGAAGCGCCCCGGGTATCGCGAGCAAAGCAGGAATAATAAGGAACTGCGAGGCGAGCGCTTTGAGGTAAATCCAGGACTGTCCGAGAAAGAGAGTGAATGTTCGCTCATTCCCGGAAATAGTCCCGTACTGAGCCCTTGCGATATGCCGGAAAAGTCCCGTTAATGTTTCCGGGTCTCCCCAGTTCATCGCCGGATGCGCGCCTGCTCTAAGCATCATGAAGATATAGAAGGCCGCGGCCGTCAGAAGGGCGGTACCGCCTGCCTTGAAGATTCCGCTTAGAGTATTGCCGCCGCGTTTCCGGAGCCAGGCAAAGAGCGCTATCAGGAAAAGCAGGGGGATAGCCGTATTGTGGTTAGCGAGAGCCATACCTGCGAGTATTCCTGTGAGCCAGAAGGGCAGCCCGTCAATTATTGAGAGGATAACCGCGAGCAGCAGCGCGATGTTTAGAGGATATATGCCGCCTTTTGCCTGAGTGCACTGCTGCCAGAAAGTAAGAGAAAAGGCGAAAAGGAGCGAGGCGAGAGCCGGAATCGCGGAGCCTTTGTCTCCGGAAGCCCGCGCATTGAGCCTTTTTAGCAGGATAAAAAGAAAGAACGCCGCAAGGGCTCCGAGCGCCGCTGCGAGCATGTTTACTCTAAAAGCTATGGTCCCGGCCGGTATATATGTAAAAAGCTTGCCCAGTATGATGAATAAAGGATAACCGGGAGGGTGCGGAACTCCCAGAGAATAAGCCGCAGAGACAACTTCACCGCTATCGCCGACAAAGATAGTCGGGCAGGAGCTAAGCAGGAAGAAAGCTAATGCCGTTAATGCTGTTAACGCGCCGGCCGTTCTTTTCATATAACGATTTTAATCTCAACAGGCCTTCAAGTCAAACAAAATCAATTGCCATGCAGGGCATTAATCGGTATAATAATTAACTATGAAAAGACTTCTGAGGCCTTTCTTCAAAATGTTGCTTCTTGTGCTCTTCTCCTTATCTGTATTTCTCTGCCCGCCGTTCTCCAGGGCAATAGCCCGCGCGGAAGAATGGGCCAAAATGACTCTTTCCATTAAAGACGCGAAACTCAAAGTTGAAATTGCCGATTCCCCGTTAAAAAGGGCGGCAGGACTCATGTACCGCGACAGCCTTCCGGAAGACGCGGGGATGCTTTTTGTTTTCCTTGCCCCCGAGAAAGTCAGTTTCTGGATGAAAGATACCAAGATTTCTCTATCCATAGCTTTCATAGACGCCGGCGGGGTTATTAAAGAGATAGCGGATATGCAGCCGAATGACATGACCCCGGTAACCTCAAAAAATAAAGTGATTTACGCGCTGGAGGCGAATCTTGGCTGGTTTAAGGAACATAAGATAAAGGCCGGAGATATTATCCCCGGTTTGGGTAAAAAAGAAGAGTAAGATATCCGGAAGACCCGCGGAGCGCGGGAAAAAGGAGGCATTAATGGAAAGCGTAGGAGTCATTCAGTCGATAGTCAAGAACACCTGGGCGATGATAACCATCATCGTGCTCATTTTCTTCTCTGTAATGTCGGTATATTTTATCGTTGAGAGAGCCCTGGTCTTCAGGTTCTCACGGATCAATGTCCGTTCCTTTATGGCAAAGCTGAAAAGCATGCTAAGGAAAGGCAGCAAGATCAGCCCTGACGGCGTCAGGCAGGCCATAGTCCTTTGCGCTGAAACTCCGGGGCCGGTCGCGACAGTCCTTAAAGAAGGCTTAAAGAGGGTCAACCATACCGAGAAGGAAATGGAAGATGCAATGGAAAGGGCGGCTCTGCTTGAGACTGACAAACTTGAGAAGAACCTCTCATTTCTTGGAAGTATCGGAAGCTCAGCCCCTTTCATCGGACTGCTCGGAACCGTCATCGGCGTTTACGAATCCTTTTCATCCATAGCGGAAGTCGGCGGCGGCGGGCTCCAGACTGTCGGAGCCGGTATAGGAACCGCGCTTATCGCGACGGTCGTCGGTCTCTTTGTCGCCATCCCCGCGGTTATCGGCTACAACCTGCTTATTAACCGCGTAAACAAGTTCGGGACAGAAATGAAGGTCGCGGCTTCAGACCTTATGGAACTTGTGGCCGGCAAGGAAGTGGTGGAGGCGGAGGAACACGATGATTAATACCACCAGGAACAAAAGAAAACAGTTTTTTGAGATAAACATCACGCCGCTTACCGATGTGGCGCTGGTGCTTCTCATAATCTTTATGATAGCGGCTCCGCTTATAGTGCAGTCGGGCATGAAGGTCAACCGCCCGGGAGCGGTCTCTTCGGATGTCCAGCCCGAGAAGAACATCATAGTCAGCGTTACAGCGGAGGGGAAAGTCTACCTGGCCAACACCGAAATAGCTCCGGAAAGACTTATGGAACCCCTGTCTGTCCTGCTTGTTGAGAGCAAGACCAAGATTGTTGTCATAAACGCCGATAAAAAGGCCGAACACGGGACGGTGGTCTCGGTAATGGACGCGGCAAGAAGAGCGGGAGCGGATAAGCTGTTCGTTTCCACTACCCAGATAAAGCAGGAGAAAAAATAGTTTGCCTAAACAGAGAAGAAAAAAGCTCAGGAACCCGGAGCGTATAGCCTTTATAGTTTCCCTTGTCGAGCATGCCCTGCTTGCGACGCTTGTTATCATAACAATGTCGACGACAGGATACCTCCCTTCAAAGCTCATAGAAATAGATCTTATGAGCATGCCTGATAATATTTCCGCTGGGGTGAACCTTCCCTCGGCGGCCTCCACTCCTCAGCCCGCGCAGGATAAAAACCTTAAACCGGAAGACCTGAAAGCAAAAACTGAGGGAGCGCCGCAGCCTTCCGGCAGTTCGCTCGCGCCCTCGGAGATAGGGGTAAACATTGAGTCCAGCCTCTTAAACACGCTGGATGTGATTGGTACCGGAGTGGCCAAAGACCTGAAGATAACCGGTGGAAAGGTGTCCGGTTTTTCGTTCAGCGGCACGGGAATAGCGACCGGCAAGCCTGACAATGTGTTCATCCAGCTTACGGTAAAGTCCGACATGAAAGATTCCATGCAGTTCGCGTCAAAGGATTTAGAAAAGAAACTGGATATAATTATCTGGCGTCTCACCAGCTTGTTTCGTCTCAAGAAGGAACAGTTCAAGTCCTTCGGGGTCACGCCGGATGTAATTGACTACACGGAGAAAGATTCTTTCGCGTTGGGCGGCAAACCCCAGGCGGGCTTCAAAAGGACTAAATATACCATATCAACAACCCTGACCTTAAACGATCTCGGAAAGCTGAAAATGGACGAGATCTTCGAGATATTGGACCGCGCTAAACAATATGGAGCTACGGTTGTTGCCGAGGCGCCGGTCACGCTCCCCTCGGAAGTCTTCAGCGCCACCTCCGCCGGAACCGGTAAGTCCAAAACCCAGCAGACCAAGGGCGTTTCAAAGGTCAAGGTCCTGGATGAAGCCACCGCGGACAAGAGCGAGTTCATTAATTTTCATTTCAACGAAGACACCCTGAAAAAACTCATAGAGAAGGCGAAGGGTGAGGCCTATAAAGAAGCAAAAGAAAAGGTGGCCGCGGTCAAGAAGGTCATAAAGTTTAAAGACTCCGATATGGATGTGGATTTCGCCGAGAACATTTCTTCCACGCAGACTGACGAGGGCGAGGTAACAATAAGAGTTGATGTTACGGCGGTGCTGAAAAAAACAGGTCAGGCTCCCGCTTCCCAGGCAAATGCTTCTCCAGCGCCCGCGAAATCCCAGGGAAAGTAGCGGCCGATTATCCGTTTAAAACCCAGGAGGTAAAATATGCCTGAAAATCCTGTTTACAATAGCATCATAGAAAGAAGGACCATCCGAAAGTTCCTGCAGAAGCCTGTCCCTAAAAAAACACTCTCAAAACTTATCAACGCCGCTAGGCTCGCTCCGAGCGGCGGCAACCGCCAGCCGCTGGATTATATGGTAATTGACGATGCCGCCCTGTGCGTGGAACTGTTCAAATATGTGCGGTGGGCCGGCTACATTACTCCCAAAGGCATTCCGAAATCAGGCGAAATGCCGACAGCCTATATCATTGTGCTGGAGGACAAGCCTGTGAAATCAACAACGGTTGCCTATGATGTTGGCGCGGCGGTGCAGAATATCATGCTTGCCGCGTGGGAAGAAGGCATCGGCTGCTGCTGGCAGGGAGCAATTGACCGCGATAAGATACGGGAATTATTCAGGATTCCCATGGATTTTGTGATTGACTCGGTAATTTCACTCGGCTACAAGGCAGAAGCCCCGGTCGTTGAAGAATACAAGGGTTCAATCAAATACTGGCTGGACGAAGCGGGTGTCATTCATGTTCCAAAGCTGAAAATGGAAGAAGTGCTCCGCTGGAACAAATTTTAAAGATGACTAAGCGGGCAATAATAGCGGGCGCCGGCCTTACCGGTCTTTCCGCGGCTTTTCACCTTAAAAAATCCGGAATTGAACCGGTAACCTTCGAGCAAAATAGCTATCCCGGCGGCCTCTCGGCCAGTTTCATCAAGAACGGGTTCATCTTTGATTTTACCGGTCATTATCTTCACTTCAAAAGCGCCTACGCGAAAGACCTTGCTTTCGGCCTGCTCGGCGGAAAGTTCAACGAAGTAAAGCGGCGGGCTTCCGTGCGCGCCGGCGGAGAACTCATAGATTATCCCTTCCAGGAAAACTTCGGGCAGTTAAAGGACAGCTCGATTGTTTCCGCCTGCGAAAAGGGTCTTAAAGATCGCAAGCCGAGCGAGAATTACGGAAGCTTCAGGGAGTGGATACTCGGCGAGTACGGCAAAGGCATCGCGGAGAATTTCATGCTCCCTTACAACGAAAAACTCTGGCAGTATGACCTTGACGCGATGCTGTATCTCGGAACTACCGCGTACACGCCTTCTTCAAAAAATGACGCAAAGAAGAACGGCTATAATGCTTCATTTTATTACCCTTCGGAAGGAGGGGCCAGTGAAGTTGCGAAAGCCCTGGCGCCTCTGGCCGGCGAGATACGCTGCAAAAGCCGGATCTGTTCAATTAATCCTTCGGCGCGGTCAGTTACGGTAAATGACAATATAGTTTTTGAATACGGGCGCCTTATCTCCACGATGCCGCTGCCGGAACTGATAGCGATGATTCCCTCGGCGCCTGCCGCCGTTAAGCAGGCCGCGAGCTCCCTACAATACACTTCCGTCTTTGCCTTAAACCTGGGCATAAAGAGAGCGGGTATCTCCGACAAGCACTGGATTTATTTCCCGGACAAATCACTGCCTTTTTACAGAGTCGGCTTTTACTCCAATGTGGCCAGGCATCTCGCGCCCGAAGGAACAACTTCCCTTTACGCGGAAGTTGCGTATCCGGGCGGCTCCGTTATTGACAGGGAAGCGGAAACGGCGAAGATAAAAGAAGGCCTGATCAGGGCCGGAATACTCGAACCAAAAGATGTTATCCTCGCGGAACTTCCTATGGAGATTCCTTTTGCTTATGTGGTTTATGATCTTGAATATAAGAAGAACACAAGCCTCATATTTGATTTCCTCTGCTCCAAAGGAATCGTCTCCACCGGCAGGTATGGCGGCTGGGCCTATTCAGCCATGGAAGACGCCTTGCTTGACGGCAAAAACGCCGCGGAGGACATTCTTGACGCCTAAAAAGAACCTGCTGCACATAATCACAAAACTTGAACTCGGCGGAGCTCAGCAGAACACGCTTTACTCTGTCGCTCACCACGACCGTTCAAAATATAATGTTTTTCTTGCGGCCGGGACTGAAGGGGTGCTCGTTGAGGAAGCAAAGAAGATTAAAGACGCGAAAATATTTCTCCTTCCGGAGCTCAAACACCGGGTCTCTCCGCTATGGGATTACAGGTGTTATAAAAAACTCAAAGCCCTGATGAAAGCGGAGAAAATTGATATCGTTCACACGCACAGCTCAAAAGCGGGAATGCTTGGCAGATACGCCGCCCGCGCGGCGCGTGTTCCTGTTATCATTCACACCATCCACGGATTTTCTTTCAATGATTTCCAGAATAAACTGAAAAAGAATATCTTTATCGCGCTTGAACGCGCCGCCGCGAAGTTTACTGACGCGCTTATAGCCGTAACTTCGGCGGACATAGAAAAAGGCCTGAAATACCGCGTCGGAGAAAAAGAGCAGTATACGGTAATTCACAGCAGTATTGACCTGGATGAATTCTCGAGGCCATACGACACGGCAAAAATACGAAGCGAATTTGGAATAAAACCGGAAGAGAAAGTCGCGGGAATGATAGCCTGTTTCAAGAAGCAAAAAGACCCTGTTACCTTTGTGAGAGTTGCGGCGGAAGTTGTAAAAGCCGTTCCCTTCTCAAGGTTTTTGATGATCGGCGACGGCGAGCTCAGAGGCAGCGTGGAGGAAGAGATAAAGAAGAACGGCCTTTCGGGCAGGGTAATTCTCACCGGCTGGAGGAAGGATGTTGCGGCGCTGCTTTCTTGTTTTGATGTGCTGGTCCTGACCTCGCTTTGGGAAGGGCTTCCGAGGGTATTCCCCCAGGCGATGGCCGCGAAGAAGCCCATAGTCGCCACGCTGGTTGACGGAGCAAAAGAAGCGCTGGTTGACGGAGTAAACGGTTTTGTCTGCGCCCCGAAAGACATAAAAGGACTCGCCGAGAAAGTGATTTATCTCTTTAAAAATCCTTCCGAAGCGGTTAAAATGGGAGGCGCGGGAAGTAAGAGGGCTGCGGGGTGGGATGTGAATAACATGGTGCCGGAGATTGAAAGGGTGTATGAGAAAGTAATTAAATCAAAAAGTTTATAACGTTCGTAAGGTTTGTAACGTTTATAAGCCGCACTTCGTGCGTCTTGTTCTGTAAGGTAGGATATTATTAATGCCGGACTCCGTCCGGCATAGCAGAATATGGTTTGTAAAGTTTATAAGGTTTGTAAGGTAAAGTCGTAACGTTTGTAACGTAAGGCGAAAACGAAAAGGCAAGCACCACTGGATCAAGCACCAAATCCCAAGCACCAAATCACAAATAAAGATAAATAAGAGAAAAGAAAAAAATAGAAGTTCTAAGTCATTTGGCTTTTATGTTTTTTGTTTTTTGGTGTTTATTTGGTGCTTGTGATTTGAGATTTGGTGCTTAAGAAATGAATATTTTTAAAAAAGGATGGTTTATGGAAAAAATAATTAAACTCCGCAAGTTGATGGAGAAGGCCTGTGTTGACGCCCTGCTCATCACAAAAGAAATTAATGTCACTTACCTTACCGGCTTTTTGGGACAGTCCAGCTGGCTGGTCGTTACCGGCACCAAGGTGTTCTTCATCACAAACAGCATCTATATCACCCAGGCGAAGGAAGAAGTCAAAGGCTGTACCATTGTTGAAGCGACCCAGTATATTCAGGCCGTGGTCAATGTTCTAAAACAGGAGAAAGTCACTTCCGTCGGGTTTGAACCCTCGCAGATGCTTTACAAAGAATATGAAGAGTTCAATAAGGCGCTGAAAGGCATAACCTTCGACCCGGTTCAGGGCGCGGTTGAAGAGATCCGCAAGTACAAATCCGAAGAAGAAGCCGCTATAATAAAGAAAGCAGTTGAAATCTCGGAGTTTGCGCTCTACAAGACCATGAACTTCATTTACGAGGGTATTTCAGAGAAAGACCTCGCGATTGAGCTGGAATACAGGATGAAGAAAGGCGGCGCGGACGGCATCGCCTTCCCGACCATCGTTGCTTCCGGCTTTAGGGGCGCTTTGCCCCACGGCTCGGCCTCAGCCAAGCCGATTAAGAAGGGAGAACTCATAGTAATTGATTTCGGCTGTGTTTATAAGGGATACTGTTCCGACTTGACAAGGACAGTGGGATTGGGTATAATACCCCCGCGCTTGAAGTCTGCTTACAAAGTGGTGTACGAAGCCCAGCAATCCGCCATAAAAGACATTAAAAGTGGGGCAAAACTCTCTGGAATAGACAAAAAAGCCAGAAATGTGTTGAAAGCGAAGAATCTGGACAAATACTTTACGCACAGCACGGGGCACGGAATAGGCATGGAAGTTCACGAAGCGCCCCGGTTGAGCATGAAATCAAAGGAATCCGCCGGGCCCGGCATGGTTTTTACTGTAGAGCCCGGCGTTTATTTTCCGGGGGAATACGGCATTAGGATAGAGAATATCGCCGTTGTCACGGAAAACGGCTGTGAGATATTGGGGAAGGACCAAAAGCAGTTAGTTACAATCTGAAGCATTGAAACACTAAAGAGCAGTTTGATTACACCGATAAGAACACCGATGCCACCGATACACCATAATGTTTTATCGGTGTAATCGTCTCCAAATCGGTGTCATCAAACAGAAGCTTTGCAGTTTTGAAGCATTGAAGCACTAAAGAGCAGTTTGATTGTCCCGATAAGAGCACCGATGCCACCGATGGGAGTTTGATTTTGACTTATCTGTGTCATCGAAATCTTTCATCGGTGTCATCAAACAAAGAAGAATAGTTCTGAATTTTTTACAGGAGTTCTCTATATGGCATTGACGATTGACGCAAGTGAAATTAGAAGGGGAACCTATTTTGAGCTGGACGGGATTCTATATGTTGTCGTTGATTACGCGAGGCACAAACCGGGCAAGGGGCCGACCTCTATCAAGGTCAAGATAAAGAATGTAAAGATGGGAACCACGCTGGACAAGACCTTTGACGCTTACAACAAGCTCATCGTCCCCGACATGGAACAGAAGGATATCCAGTATCTCTATAAAGCCGGCGACGAATATGTGTTCATGGACATGGTCGGCTATGAGCAGATTCATGTCAAAGCCGCCGATCTCGGCGACAATGTGAACTACCTGCTTGAGAATACCACAAGCTACGCGCTCTTTTTCAAGGGCGAGCTTGTGGGTGTTGAGCTTCCCACGACCGTGGACCTTCTGGTAACGGAGACCGGCCCAGGCATAAGGGGCGATACCGCCGCGGGCGGAGATAAAAAAGCTACACTGGAGACGGGCGTTGTGGTCAGTTTGCCTCTTTTTATAAATATCGGAGACAAGGTAAGGATCGACACCAGGACAGGGGAATATCTTGAAAGGGTCAATAAATAATTCCGGAGGGGCTATGAATGTAAAAGAGATAAAAGAATTGATAGAGCTTCTTAAGGGCAATGAGATTACCGAACTTGAAATAGAACGCGAAGGCGTAAAAATAAAACTCAAGAAAGGCACGGGCAATATCGTGACCACCCAGGTTATGGCGGCGCCCCAGCCTGTTTTTCAGCAGCCTGCGGCAGCTTCAGTACCCGCGGCAAAGAAGGAAGAAAAACCCGCCGAGAAAAAAATAGAAGGCGTTACAATAAATTCTCCGATGGTAGGCACTTTCTACAAGGCCCCGGCTCCGGACGCGGCGGCTTTTGTTAAGGAAGGCGATGCGGTCTCCGAAGGGAAAACCGTGTGCATCATCGAAGCCATGAAGCTTATGAACGAGATAAAATCCGAAGTAAAAGGCAAGATAGTCAAAATACTCGTTGAGAACGGCCAGCCGGTAGAGTTTGGACAGCCGCTCTTCCTAGTTGAACCTGCATAATATACGGGGGTAATAAATGTTCAGTAAAATACTCATAGCAAACAGGGGCGAAATAGCCCTTAGGATTATCAGAGCCTGCAAAGAGCTCGGCATAAAGACAGTCGCGCTTTATTCAACGGCGGATCAGGGCGCGCTCTATACCAAGCTTGCCGATGAGAGCGTATGTATAGGAGCTCCTCAATCCGCAAAGAGCTACCTGTCCATTCCCGCAATCATTTCGGCGGCGGAAGTAACAGATGCTGAAGCCATTCACCCGGGATACGGCTTTCTCGCCGAAAACGCGCATTTTGCAGAGGTTTGCAGGGATTGCGGCATTAAGTTTATCGGCCCGACTCCCGAAGCCATCAGAAAACTAGGCGACAAAGTTGCCGCGAAAGATGTAATGAAAAAGAACGGCGTTCCGTGCGTGCCCGGCAGCGAAGGCGCGATTGCTGACGAGAAAGAAGCGTTGAAAGTAGCCAAGGTCATAGGTTATCCTGTCATCATAAAGGCCTCAGCTGGCGGCGGCGGCAGAGGAATGAGGATTGCGCACAACGACATTTCTCTGGTAAACGCCTTTCATACCGCGAGAGCGGAAGCCGAAACGGCATTTTCCAATCCGACGGTATATATGGAAAAATACATTGAAGAACCCCGCCATGTTGAGTTTCAGTTTATGGCGGACGAGCACGGCAACGCGGTGCATCTCGGCGAGCGCGACTGCACTATCCAGAGAAAGCACCAGAAACTGGTTGAAGAAGCTCCGTCGCCGATAATGACTCCAAAGATGCGCGAAGAGATAGGCGCCTCGGTGCTCAAAGGCATAAAGGCCGTGGATTACACTAACGCCGGCACGATGGAATTCCTCGTTGACAAGCACGGCAAGTTCTACTTTATGGAAGTTAACACCCGCATCCAGGTTGAGCACGGCGTTACAGAGACCGTGATGGATGTTGACCTGATAAAAGAGCAGATCAGGGTGGCCTTCGGAGAGAAATTGAGTTTTCCCCAGACCCAGCTCCATTTCAGGGGGCACGCTATTGAGTGCCGCATAAACGCGGAAGACCCGGACAAAAGCTTCATGCCTTCTCCCGGAAAGATTACCAGGTTTGTAGTGCCCGGCGGGCCCGGAGTGCGCGTTGATACCCAGTGCGAGTCCGGCTATTCAATACCGCCTTTCTATGATTCCATGATAGCGAAGCTTGTCTGCAGCGGGAAAGACCGCGCGGAAGCGATAGCCAGGATGGAACGCGCCCTTGACGAGTTTATCATTGAAGGTATCAAGACGACGATACCTTTCCACAGAAGAGTCATGAAAAATGTTATGTTCAGGAAGGGCGAGGTTACCACGGCGTTTGTGGAAACCTACATGGGGGTCTAAGTGGCCAAGGGTGATACGACCGAAAACCTGCACGGCAAAGTGAAAATCTCGTCGGACGCGATAGCTTCAATCGCCGCCATCGCCGCGCAAAAAATACCGGGAGTAGCCGGCATAAATAAAGGCGTCCTCAATGTTTTCAGGGAAGCGATCGGCCTGAAGAAAGAAAACGCCGGAGTGGAAGTTCTCATCACTGACGGTGAAGTCTACCTGAATATCCTCCTCAATGTCAAATACGGCTCCGATGTCCCCGAGACCGCGCTTAAGGTGCAGGAAAAGGTGCGGGAAACCGTGGAAAACATGACAAACCTCGCGGTAAGGGAAATCAATGTAAGCGTGAGAGGGATAGTAAACGGCTGACCCGCAAAATCAACTATTATCAGGGTTTCGCGGCCTACTCGCCGGAAAACAAGAAGTCATAATGGACTTGACGTCAGAATGTTTGCCTGTTAGAATTATAATAAGATAAAACGAAAAGCCGACCCTTGTGCGAAAGCCCTGGGGGGGAAAGTTACAGCCCGCAGAAGTCCGGGCCCCGGATTGCCGAAAGTATCTTTTTTTATTATATGGACCATGGAGGGCCTATGAGTTTGGACGCCGTGAGATGCCTTCAATTAGAGATGCAAACCAGCCTGATGCGCCATATAATAAATACTATCAGTGCTCCGCACGATATTGACGGCTCCCTGAAGACTATCATTCTTGAGCTGAAGAATGCTTTTGAATATGATGCTGTCGGAATCCGCCTGTTAAAAGACGATGATTTCCCGTATTTCGCTTCGGACGGATTTTCCATGCAATTTCTTGCCACTGAGAACTCGCTCGTTGCCTTGAACAGTCTCGGTTGCCCCGCCAGGGACGATAATGGCCAAATATTGCTTGAATGCTCCTGCGGGCTGGTTCTTTCCGGAAAGATAGACCCGGCCGACCCTCTTGCTTCCCAGGGCGGCAGTATTTGGACAAATAATTCCGCGGATATTCTAAAGGGCAGGAATTCCAAAAGTCCCGGTCTAAATCCCAGAAATGTTTGTGTTCACGAGGGGTATAACTCATTGGCGCTTGTTCCTGTTTGCGACGGGCTGCGCGTAGTCGGAGTGCTTCAATTGAACGACAAAAAAAAAGACAGGTTTACCCCGGAAATTATAAAATTTTTTGAAGATATAGGCAGGCTGCTCGGCATTCTTCTTCACGCAAAATACGAGAATGAACAGTACCGTAATTTGTTCCAGAACACTAAGAGCGCCATTCTGCTCGCTGACGCTCAAACCGGAATAATTGTTGATGCCAACAAGCAGGCAGAGGTGCTTTTCGGGCGCACCAGGACAGAGCTGATAGGAATGAACCGGACAAATCTTCATCCTCAGGAAAAGAGGCAGTTCTACATGGAACAATTTGCCGGGCACGCGGATGAAAAGGGAGCGCGGTTTGTCGAGGGCGTGATAATAAAGAAGGACGGGACCAAAGTTCCGGTGTCCATAGCCGCTTCGGTCTTCACTATAAACGGGAAGAAAAAGATTCAGGGGATATTCCAGGACCTGACTGAGATGGAGAAGATGGAAAGAGAAATGGAGAGAAAGAAAGGGGATTTGTCAGTACCTCAATTCGTAAGATAAGACTGGATATGGGGCACCTCTCTTGTCTTACGGAAAAACCCGCGGGTTTTGGCTCGCGGTTTTTTTGTTGAATAAACTGTTTGTTAGTGGAATAATATCGTAACAAGCTGGTGTTTTGAAGCGCAAGGGGGACTATGAGTAAGGATATTGGCAAAGGCAGCAACAACGAATTAATTTCAATCCTTTCTGAAGCAAATGCAAAACTCTCTGCAAGTAAAGAATTTTCCTCCGGAATTAAAGAAGTTCTCGGCGTTACGGGGAGCAAAACGCAAGCCCGCAGGGCGTATGTCTCGCTTGATGAGCCGCGGGGTCATATGGCCGAAGCTGTTTTTGAGTGGACAGAACCTGGGTTTTCCCTTCCAAATCCCCTGCAAAAAACCGTTTACTCTCAATTGCCGTCATTTAAGACGCTTCTGCTCAAAGACGGACGCATTATCGCTGAGGACGCCGGAAAACTCCCTAAAGACCTCGCTGAGGCGCTTAGGCCGGGCGGGATTTCGTCCTGGATAGCGCTCCCGCTCTCCGTCAAAGGCAGGCACTCAGGTTTCCTCGGTCTTGAAGACTGCAGGAATAAAACAGTTTTCGAAAAAACATCGTCCATGTTCTTTGAAGTTCTTGCCGGAATGATTTCAAGCGCTATTCTGCAAAATAATTATCTTGCCGAGTTGGAAACTTCCCGGGCAACTTCCCTTTCTTATTCCGACTCAATGGATGAAATTGCAATAATCACAGACCTGAGCGGCGGCATACTTTATGCAAATGAAGCCGTAACAAAAAAACTTAAATTCAATCCGAAAGAATTGAAATTCATGCAAATAGCCGGGCTCTTCCCGGAAGTGAAACGGGAAGCTGCTCGCCGTGCAATAAACGGGAGCGCAGAAAAGAAACAAGAGTTTAGCGTGTATGAATTGCAGGGGAAGTACGGCGGGTTAATCCCTTTCGAAGGGAAGTTCTGGCGGGGTATCTGGAACGGCCGGCAATGCATTTTCTACAGGTTCAAGGATTTAACCGGTGAACAACAGGATCTGCTGAAGTTTAAGAAGGTTTTTGAGTTTAATCCTGAGCCCATGTCGCTGACTGATCCGGGAAAAAACATATTTCTGGATGTGAACGAAGCCTTTCTGAAGGAATTAAAATATACAAGAGAGGAAGTAATAGGGAAAACCGCTCTTGAACTTGGTCTTTTCCCTGAATGGCAGAAGCAGGCAACTGCGGCGAAGACGCTGGCCGCAGGAGGCACTTTCTCGGGCTTGGCCCTGGATACTTGCGACAAGAACGGAGATATCATTAAAGGATTGTTTTCCGGCACTACCATGGAAATTGGCGGAAAGAAGGTGTCGCTGGTCGTAATGGCTGATATAACCGAGCAGAATAATTTAAAGCTGGAAATAGAAGAACAACACTTGAAGCTGCAGTCCGTATTGGAAGGCTCTAAACTTGGAACCTGGACCTGGAATATTCAGACAGGGGAAACAACCATTGACCGGCGGATAGCGGAGATGCTTGGTTATGAAATGAGAGAGCTGTCTTTGGATTTCTCGATGCTTGGGTGGGAAACTGTAATGGTCACAGACATTACCAGGTTTCTCCATCCCGTGGACGCGCTTTTGTCAAGGGAAGTTCTGATGCGGCATTTCAGGAAAGAAACAGACTATTACAGTTGCGAGTTCAGAATCAAGCATAAGAGCGGGCGCTGGATTTGGGTTCACAACCGCGGGAAAGTTACCGATTGGACGGCGGACGGCAGGCCTTCCATAATGCATGGAACCTATGCTGACATCACGGAGAGAAAAGCAAACGTGAAAAATGTGGAAGATAATGAAAAGCGGCTGAACGCCATGCTTTCTTGCATACCCGATATTATATCTATTGTTGATGACACCGGGAAAATTAAATATGTGAGTTCAAACTATAAACAGCTTTTTGGTTGGGAACAGAATGACCTGACCGGCAGAATGGCCTGGGAGCTTGTCCATAAGGATGATCTCGAAAGGATACAGGCTGAATTCAAGAACCATTTAAAAACGCCGGACTCGGTAACGGTAACAACATTCAGGTTTAAACGCGGCGACGGCTCCTACAGACTGGTTGAGTTGACCACAAAAAATCTTCTTCATGACCCTGCTGTCAAGGGGCTGGTCTTGAGCGGCCATGAAATTAAGGATAAATTGACTAAATAACAAACCGGCCGCAGGAATAGTTTCGTCGCGGAGCTTTTGGGATTCTTAACAGCGGCAAGGAATATGTGCCTTATGAGGATTTCGAAGGACACAAGCTGGACAGGACCATGCTGGAGCTTTTAAAAATCTATTAAATCCCCTGTTCCTAGTTCAGTTTTACTCCCTATCCCATTGATTTATTGCCTAAATCTCTGTATAATCTGTATGTTTTAGAATATCAGTTATAGCAATTAGCAATAAGTAATTAGTAATCAGTAATTGTTCTTTTGGGGGTGTAGCTCAGTTGGGAGAGCGCTACCTTCGCAAGGTAGAGGCCGTCGGTTCGATCCCGATCACCTCCACCAAAAAATTTGCAAAGCAAATTTTTTTGGTAGAGCAATCGAAAGTAGATAGTCGATTAAATGAGATTGCGGTCTAATTTCTATTATCGACTATCTGAGATGTAAGCAATTATGAGCTCAAGAAGGGAAAATGGCCTATCTCGTCCTTGCCCGGAAATACCGCCCGCAAACCTTTGATGAAGTTGTAGGGCAGGAACACATCACAAGAACCCTCAAGAACGCCCTTGAATCAAAACGCATAGCGCACGCCTATCTTTTTTCAGGACAAAGAGGAACGGGAAAGACCAGCGTGGCCAGGATTCTGTCAAAGGCCTTAAACTGCACAGAGAGCAAAGATGGCAATCCCTGCAACAAATGCGATTCCTGCGCGGAGATAATGGAAGGCAACTCGCCTGACGTGATAGAGATTGACGGCGCGTCCACCACCGGTATTGACAATATAAGGGATCTCATAGAAAACTCCCGCTTTATGCCGGTCAAGAACAAGGTTAAGGTCTATATAATAGACGAAGTTCACCGTATCAGCAAGAACGCCTTTGACGCCCTGCTTAAAACACTTGAAGAACCTTCCGAGCATGTCTATTTCATGTTCGCCACAACAGAAATAACCGCTGTCCCTCTCACCATTGGCTCAAGATGCCAGAAGTTCACATTCCGGAAGCTTTCGACGCAGGAAATTGCCGCGGCGCTTGCTGCGATTTTGAATAAAGAAGACATAAAGGTTGAGCAGAAGGTTCTCAACCTTATAGCCAGGAATTCAGACGGGGCGCTTCGCGACGCCGAGAGCATTCTTGACCAGCTCATTTCTTTTTCCGGCGGCAATATCACTTTGAAGCAGGCGGAAGAACTCCTTGAGACCGTAAACAGGAATACCATTATTTCATTCGCGGCCAGCCTGCTTGAGGGAAGGACGGAAGACGCGCTCAAGCTGATAGACGAAGCTTCAAAGACGGGGTTTGACGAGTTTCTTTTCGTCAGGCATTTATCCTCGTATTTCAGGGATCTGCTGGTGGTGAAGGTTACCAAAGAACCCGGGAGCCTTCTGGATATTCTGGGGGAAGATGAATTGCTTGTGCTAAAAGAGCAGGCGGGTAATATTTCCAAGACCAAGTTATTCAATATAATAAGAGTGATGATACAGCTTTTGGAAGACTTGAAATTTGCTTCCTACAAGCGTGTTATCCTTGAGGCGGCGGCAGTCAAAATTTGCGGCGCTGACGAAATGCTGGACCTTAACGAGCTTTTGAGCCGCGTGGATTCCATACCTTCAGTCCCTTTACCTGTTTCGGCGGGTAAAAAACCGGAGAAAGAACCGGCTGAGGCAGGAGATAACAATATTGAGGATTTGTCCAACTCCGCAATAAGTATCAGCGATATTGAAGAAGTGGACAAGCTTTCTGACAGCGGAACGGACAACCTTGCGATAGTGCGCAAGAATTGGAATGTGTTTGTGGAGGCGGTCAGAGAGAAGAAGAAACTTGCGGCGGGAGTGCTGCTTTCCGCTTCTCCTGTCGAGCAATCCGGCGGGGTCTTGAAACTGCGGGTCAAGGACGACTATTCTAAAGCAAGCCTTGAGTCGGAGCAGATCCAGATTATTCTTAAGGAAACCTTCAAAAGTATTTTCAAGAAAGATGTAAAGATTCTCGTGGAGATGAGCAAGGCAGCGGTTACAGAACCCGCAGGCGGCCAGCGTTCCGCGGCGCCGGTAAAAGAGCAGCCGGTGGAACCTATCGTTAACGCGGCGAACAAACTCTTCGGCGGCAGGGTTCTAAGGAAAGACGAACATGGAAAGTTATAATAACGCGTCGCTCATAAAGCTCATTAACGAACTGGAAAAAATGCCCGGCATCGGCCCCAAGACTGCCCAGCGTCTCGCGTTTTACCTGCTAAAATCCGAGAAAGCCGACGTAGAAAACCTTGCCGGTTCCATCCTTGAAGCAAAAGAAAAAATAAAATACTGCTCCGTGTGTTTCAATATGACCGAAGTGGATCCCTGCGCGATTTGCACTTCGCTCAGAAGAGACCGCAGCCTTATCTGTGTTGTTGAAGAGCCCATGGATATAGTCGCTCTGGATAATACCGGAGCTTTTAAAGGGCTGTTCCATGTCCTGATGGGCAGTATTTCGCCGCTTGACGGTATAGGCCCGGAAGACCTTAAGATACGGGAGCTGCTTCTTCGTATAGGGAAAGAAAATATTAAAGAGGTTATTATCGCGACAAATCCGGATGTGGCGGGGGAAGCGACCGCCATCTATCTCAGCAAGCTCCTCAAGCCTCTCGGCGTCAAGGTCTCACGCCTCGCCCAGGGTATGCCGATGGGGGGAAGTCTTGAATATGCAGACGAAGTTACTTTGGCGAGGGCGATAGAAGGGCGAAGGGAACTATAAATTTAAGAGTTCATAACGTTCTTAACGTTCATAACGTTTGTAACGTAAAGATAGAGTCAAAGAATCAATACCTTTGAGAGGGGGCTTCATGCTTTCCATAGACAACATTAAAATAAATTCCACCCCCGATTTCAACCGCTTTCTTAAAATCCTAAAACGTACGGGAAAACCCGACAGAGTCCCATTTTTTGAACTTTTCAGCAATATTCACGAAAAGGTGGCGGGACATCTTGTTAAGAAGAATGACTGCAAAGATGAGCAGGAATACAAGTACAGAATGCAGGCCATTTACAACGAGCGCCTCGGTTATGATTATTTTGAAATGTTCTCTCCCTGTTACCTGCCTTCCGCGGCCCACAAGCACGGCGAAAGCGACAGGGCCTATGTGCAGGGCGGAGATTCGCTGGTCGGCACCTGGGAAGAGATGGAAAAATACCCCTGGCCGGATACAAAGAAGATAAGCTGGAAGAACTTTGAGATGGTGAAAGAGTTTCTTCCTGAAGGGATGAAATGCGTCGCAATGAGCCCGGGCGGCATTGAAGAAGCCGTTGTCCTGAATATTATGGGCTATGAAAAGCTCTGTATGGCGTTCTACGATGACAGAAAACTCGTTCAAGAGGTCTTTGACCGCGTTGGAAGCTTGATGGTTTACCTCTTTGAGCACTATGTGCAGTATGATTTTGTGGGAGCTGTTACAATTAGCGATGATCTCGGCTTTAAGACTTCTACTATGATACCCCCGGCAGAAATCAGGCAGTTTATATTCCCCTGGTATAAGAAACTGGTGAAAATAGCGCACGACGCCGGGCGCCCGGTGATACTCCACTCTTGCGGGAATCTAAAAGAGATTTATGAAGAGATTATAGGGATGGGGATAGACGCCAAACATTCCTACGAGAATGTCATCCTGCCTGTTTGGGAATTCAAAAAAATGTACGGCAAGAGAATTACTCCTCTCGGCGGCTTTGATGTGGACAAGATTTGCAGGGAAACCGAAGCGCAGGTCAGAGAGCATACGCGCTTTCTGATAGATAATTGCGCTCAGGACGGCGGCTATGCCATCGGCACGGGAAATTCGGTGGCCGATTATATCAATATCAATAATTTTCTGTCTATGCTGGAAGAGGCTTTCAATTACAGTAAATAGTAAAATGATTGCGCGGATTAGAAAGAGAGATTACACAGATTAGAACTATATAGGTTTTTTCTGTGCTTTGTAAGGCTTTTTTCTTGGCGCGACTTTCCTGACATAATCCCAATAAGACGATTTGGTCATAGGCTTTCTTTTTACTTCCAGCTCGGCTGTTCCCGCGAGCGCTTCAATCTTTTTGGCCAGTATAAACTGCATGCAGTTGGGGACGTGATCGCCGAAGTACCTGTGCTGCATCACGCAATGAAAGCAGTCGCTGTGCCACTCGCACTTTTTCTTGGGGCAGGTGCACTTAGCGTACTTGCCGGAATCCATCATCTTCCGTATTTTCTTTATGAGTTTTACATACTCCTGTTTTGTCATAGGTTAATTATACGCAGGCAGCCGCGTTTTTTCAAGCCAAAGCGGAATTAAGCCTTGTTTTTTGTTGATTATCAAAGGATTTGACAAGAAAGGGTTCTTTTAGTATAATTAAACCTGTTTTTGACCCTATTCCTCGATAGCTTCCGCCGAAGGCGGACCAGCCGTTTCACGGCTGGCAATGGTGAGCATTCCTGGCGAAGCCAGTCCGCCGGTAGTTTGGCGGAGACTGTTGTAAAAGAAGTTACATATTCCTCGATAGCTTCCGCCGAAGGCGGACCAGCCGTTTCACGGCTGGCAATGGTGGAGCATTCCTGGCGAAGCCAGTCCGCCGGTAGTTTGGCGGAGACTGTTGTAAAAGAAGTTACATATTCCTCGATAGCTCAATGGTGGAGCATTCGACTGTTAATCGAAGGGTTCCTGGTTCGAGTCCAGGTCGAGGAGCCATACTAATCCAAGCCCGTCAGAAATGACGGGCTTTTTCATTTTGTATTAGCCTTCCAGTTGGATTCGCCCCATTTACACAAGAGATCTATTATCGGCACAAGTGTTGTACCTTTCTTTGTAAGGGAATATTCTACCTTTGGAGGGATTTGGTTATATACCTTTCGAAGGATTAGTTTCATTTTTTCAAGCTCTTTAAGTTGTTGGCTGAGCATTTTGTGGGTAATGTTAGGCAAGTGTTTCTTTAACTCTCCATAGCGGAGAGTTCCTTCCTCCATTAGAATATAGATCATCAGCCATTTCCATTTTCCTTCAAAAACAGAAAGAGTATATGTGATCGGGCAGTCGAAACTATAGTATCCAAATTTATGCTTTGCCATAGTCACTCTCCTATTGTATAGTATCTACCTACAAGGTGCATACTTGACAAAAAGATAATATAATATAAAATAGTTTAAGTCAAGTATGTTTATTAGGCTGAGGTTAAAAGGAGGTAAATGTGAATATCTTGGTGGCATATTTCTCCCATAGCGGAAACACCCGTGAAATTGCTGGGCAGATCCAGGCAATTACAGGGGGAGATATCTTCGAAATACAGAGCCAAAAGCCATATCCGAAAGATTACGATGCTGTTGTGGAACAAGCAAGGATTGAATTGGATTCTGGATATATACCTGTATCAAAGGCAAAAATAAAAAACATTGAGAAGTACGAGACGGTTATTATCGGATATCCTAACTGGTGGGCTACGATTCCAGCTCCGGTAAAGACTTTTTTATCAGAATACGATTTCTCCGGAAAGAGCATAGCTCCGTTTTGCACGCACGAAGGAAGCGGTCTAGGCCGGAGTGTTACGGATATATCGAAGCTTTGCGCCGGTACAAAAATGCTTGAAGGTTTGGAAATAAGAGGCAGTGGTGTGAAAAACGCACAAAGCAAAGTAAGCGAGTGGCTGAGAAAAATCAAACTGACGAAATAGGATGTGGAGGAAAATATGCCTAATGTTATTGTAGTAATAGGAGCAGGATCAATAGGTCAGGCGATAGCTCGCCGGGTTAGCGCAGGAAAGAAAGTTGTACTTGCTGATCTTAGGCAGGAAAATGCCGATATTGCTGCAAAGACCATGAGCGATGCGGGTTTCAGCGTTAACACTTTGAAAGTTGATGTCTCATCGCGGGCTTCAGTTCAAGCTCTGGTTAAGACTGCCACTTCACTTGGCGATATATCCGGAGTCATACATGCTGCCGGAGTTTCTCCGTCTCAGGCATCACCGGAGACCATCCTGAAGGTAGATCTATATGGAACTGCACTTATACTTGAAGAGTTCGGCAATGTTATTGCCAGCGGAGGTTCCGGTGTTGTTATTTCGTCAATGTCCGGGCATCGTCTGCCGCCGCTTTCTATTGAACAGAACAAGTTACTTGCCACAACGCCGGTTGAAGAACTGCTTGCTCTCCCTATGCTACAGCTTAATCAAGTGAAGGATTCCCTTCACGCATATCAGCTTTCCAAACGCGGAAATTCGCTCAGGGTAATTGCTGAGGCAGTTCGATGGGGAAAACGAGGAGCACGGGTCAATACCATTAGCCCCGGTATAATCATTACTCCGCTAGCGAATGATGAATTGAATGGGCCGCGTGGTGCAGGTTACAAACGAATGATTGAAGTGAGTGCGGCCGGACGAGCCGGCACTCCTGATGAGGTAGGAAATGTTGCTGCACTACTCATGGGATCAGAAGGTACATTTATAACTGGTAGTGATTTCCTTATGGATGGCGGTGTAACTGCGGCTTATTGGTTCGGTGAACTCGCTTCAAAGTGAATGAATAGGGTGAAACAATCAAAATTTTGATTTAATTACCTTTTGCCCGTGCTTTTCTCTCAGTATTTTGAACTTAAAGTCATCTTTTACGGTAGGGTTATTTTGATGAGAGTATACATCGGGGAGCCAGCAATCATAAGCCCGCAGAAATGCGGGCTTTTTTATTGTTGCTTTAATAAGTTTCAAAGGGGTCGTTAATAACTAATTTTTATTTTGATGGGATGAAATACTTTTTTTCGTTATCTCCATTATATAATGTCTTCTCAACCAGAAATCCTTTTCTTGTTTTAAGTGCTGCAGGTGAACCGCCCAAATAGGATTTTTGAGGTCAATAGGATCTCCGTAATGTTTATACCATGCATCACTAATAATACTCATTCCGCATTTTTTATAACAATTAACGGCACGGGGATTAATTGCGGAGACATCTAATTTGATGCTTTTAATTCCGGAAGCTAATATGGATTTTAACAGGGTGCTAAGCGTTTCTGTGCAAAACCCCTTATCACATAGATCGGGTCTGAACCGGATCCCCATATTGTTAATAATGTGTTTATTCCAGTCAATAGAAATAAAAGCGTGTATGCCTATAACTTCTTTAGTTTCTAACAATAACACGGAATAATGAACTCTATCCTGTGTCTCAATTTGTTCCCACCAATATTTACCGTCTTTTTCCTTGCCGAGAGGATTTTTCATGTTATATTCAGTAAAAGGGACTGGATAAGAAAGCCAATTGTGGATTTGCTTTAAATCATCGGGTGTGGTTACCCGGATCATAGTCCTTGATGTAGAAATCCGTTTTGGCAGCATAACGTATTCTAGCAAAAAACAATTTATGAATCTAATACATTACTAAACCATATATTTAAAGTTTTGTCCTATTGTACATAAGCCAGTTGCGAAACTCGTCCAGTATGGGGAGCCAATAAATCCAAGCCTGTCAGAAATGATGGGCTTTTTAATTTCTACCCATGATACAATATCCTGCTGCTTTTAAATATCCAAAATATAGGATGAGAAAATGAGCCTAAATGAAAAAAAGTTGAGAGTACTGCCCGGAATAATCATAGTTGTCATTCAGTGGTTTTTGTGGCTGATACTGCCGTTAATCGCGCCGGCGGATGAGGTTATGATGGCCGCGGTCGCAGGAGGGGCTCTCGGTGCTGTCGCTGTAGCGCTCTGGTGGATATTCTGGAGCAAGGCCCCGGTCGTTGACCGCATAGGCGCAATACTTTTAAGCATTATTTCACTTCTAGTCACTGCCCGCTTTGTTGATATCTCTATCGCGACTGCAAACATGGGGTTGATGCTCGCTATCTACTCTTTACCCGTTATAAGTCTCGCGCTTGTGATATCAGCCGCAATAGCCAAAAGCCTGCCTGATAGAAATAGACGAATAGTTATTGCAACAGCAATAATAGCAGCATCAGGCGTATGGCTCTTCTTGAAGACTGACGGCCTTACAGGGGATTTTCGCCAGCAGCTAAACTGGCGGTGGGCAAAAACAGCCGAACAGAAGTTTTTGGATTCACAGGCAAAAGAAGACATGGAACCCGCGGTTAAGGCAAGGGGCGCGGGAGAGTGGCCCGGTTTCCGCGGCAAGGACCGGGACGGTATTGCCCGCGGTATAAAAATATCTTCTGAATGGAAAACTTCTCCTCCGGTTCTGCTCTGGCAAAGGCGGGTCGGTCCCGGTTGTTCATCCTTCGCGGCAGGCGGCGGGTTAATTTACACGCAGGAACAGAGAGGCGAGGATGAATCAGTCACTTGTTATGACCTTGCTAATGGCAGGCCGGTATGGATACACACGGACAAAACCAGGTTCTGGGATTCCCACACGGGAGCAGGACCAAGAGGAACGCCTGCACTTCACAAGGGGCGTGTCTACGCTTTTGGAGGCACAGGCATTCTAAACACGCTTGATGCGGCGAAAGGCACGCTGATTTGGAGCCGCGATGTCTCAAAGGACACCGGTATTAAAGCGCTGACCTGGGGTTTCACGAGCTCTCCTTTGATTTACGGCGACGCTGTTTATGTTGCGGCAGCAGGTAAAATGGCGGCATACGATCTTGAATCAGGCAGGCCAAAATGGTTTGGCCCGGAAGGCGGCAAAAGCTACTCGTCCCCGCACCTTGTCACAATCAATGGCGTCCCGCAGATAGCGCTTTTGAACGAACCCGGGGTTATAAGTTTTAACCCGGCGGACGGAAAGGCGCTCTGGGCTTACGCTTGGAAAGGAGAAGACCGTGTTATCCAGCCGGCTTTCACGGATGACGGCGGTATCCTGCTTGGAGTCAATTTGCAGGGGATGCGGCGCATCGTTGTCTCGCAGGATAAAAACAATAACTGGAATATTAAGGAAGGCTGGGCTTCTTCCGCGGCAAAACCAAACTTCAACGATTACGCGGCGCACAAAGGATACTTGTACGGTTATAACGGCCTTTCTCTGATTTGCATTGATATGAGGGACGGTAAACTGAAATGGAAGGGCGGCAGCTTCGGCGGCCAGTTGATACTTCTGGCAGACCAAGACGCCCTGCTTTTGATCTCGGAGGCAGGGGAGCTTGTTCTCATTGAAGCGGTGCCCGGGCATTTTAAGGTTCTTGCAAGATTCCCCGCGATAAAGGGAAGGACCTGGAATCACCCGGCGCTTGCGGGAAATATAGTGCTTGTAAGAAACAGCGGAGAAGCTGCCGCGTTTCGCCTGCCGCTGCCGAAATAGAATTGACAAAGTATTACGGATTCGGGTCAGATCAGCAAAACTTCTTTTGAAATTTCTGTTAATCTGTTATAATAGTATCAGATTCAGGCCGCCGAGTTTCCAATCCAAGAGTCCCTTGAAACCGGTTTTCCATTTGCACGGCAAATACTGCTATCCGGAGAGAACCTGTAATGCTAACGCCGAAATTGTTCACAACACTGAAAGGATATACAACAAAACAATTCTTTTCTGATGCCGTTGCGGGCATCGTTGTCGGAATAGTCGCCATACCGCTTGCCATAGCTTTCGCCATCGCCTCGGGAGTATCGCCTGATAGAGGGCTTATTACCGTTGTAGTTGCCGGTTTTTTGATCTCGGCATTGGGCGGAAGCAAGGTTCAGATAGGCGGCCCTACAGGAGCGTTTGTAGTTATTATCTACGCTGTGGTACAGAAGCACGGCGTTGACGGGCTTATCGTCGCCACGCTTATGGCAGGCATACTGCTGGTGGCAATGGGCCTTGCCAGGTTTGGGACTATTATCAAGTTTATTCCGCATTCGGTGATAGTGGGTTTTACGAGCGGTATCGCTGTGATAATATTCAAGTCGCAGTTCAAGGATTTTTGCGGCTATACCGCCGCCGGAATTAACTTTTACGCGGCCTCATTAGGACTTCTGAGTGTTCTCATAATAGTCTTCTGGCCGAAAATATCACGGCGCATGCCAGGGGCTCTCATAGCCCTCCTGCTTACTTCCGTTTTGGCAATAATGTTTAAGCTGCCAGTTGAAACAATAGGCAGCAGGTTCGGGCGTCTGCCTTCAGTGATACCTATGCCGGTTATCCCGAAGGTTAGTTTGACCCTTATCCGGGATCTTTTCCCTTCGGCTTTCGCGATAGCGCTGCTCGGTTCGGTTGAATCCCTGTTGTCCGCCGTTGTTTCAGACGGAATGATAGGAGCAAAGCACCGTTCAAACATGGAACTTGTAGGGCAGGGCATCGCAAATATCGGCGCGGCGCTGTTTGGCGGCATCCCGGCGACAGGCGCTATCGCCAGGACAGTGACAAACATTAAGAACGGCGGCAGGACTCCCGTCGCGGGTTTGATTCACGCGCTCGTTGTCCTGCTAATCGTCATCTTCCTGGGCAAGTATATTGTCTATGTCCCCCTCGCCTGCCTGGCCGGCATACTCGCGGTGGTTGCATACAATATGAGCGAATGGCGTTCTTTTTTTGAACTCCTCAAAAGCACAAAAGGGGTTATCACCGTACTGCTCGCGACTTTCCTCATTACCGTCTTCGTTGACCTCGCGGCTGCCATTCAAGTGGGCATGGTCCTTTACGCGTTTATTTTTATGAAGCGCATGTCGGACACTTCCAGCGTGCGTCTACTTGCCCGTGAAATACAAAAGGATGAACAGGCTGAGAAACAGGAGCAGCCAAGTTTTGATATCCCGAAAGGGGTGGAGGTCTTTGAGATAGACGGGCCGCTCTTTTTCAACGCGACCGAGCAATTTGATGAAATAGACAAAGCCATCGGAGAGAAGCCCAAGGCGAGAATCCTGCGCTTCCGCAATGTTCCGTTCATAGATTCGACCGGCATGCACGCGCTCAAAGGATTCATACACAGGTGCAGCAGCAACAAGATACCGCTGATTATTGAGGGTTTGCGAATTCAGCCTCTAAACGAAATAATAAAGGCCGACCTATACGAAGTCATAGGCGAGGATAATGTCTGCGGGAGCATTCAGGACGCCATACTCCGGGCGGAAGAAGTGATGGGGAAAAAATAGCCAATTTCCGGAAGTCGGTTTTCCCGATTACAGCCATTTTGTTAATGTCTTTGCCTCCGGCCTTTGCACCGGTCCCATCGGTTCCCTTGGAACACCAATCGCGCAGCCTAACAAGGAATACTCTCCGGGTTTGAGCCCAAGAAGTTTACAAAGCGCTTTGTCTGCCTTCATGGTTTCAAACATTGAGAGAAGCTGAAATCCGAGCCCATCCGCGCTTGCCGTCAGCCACATGTTTTCGGCGGCGTGGGCGAGAGCCTGAGGGGCCACCGACGGGATTCCGTTATACTCCGCTATGATGATAATGAATGGCGCGTCCGGAAGTTTCGCTTTTTCCAGGCGCTCAATAAGTTTCGCGAGTTTATTTGTCAAGCCCAAAACTTTGAACGGTAAGGAAGAAAGCTTCTTTATGGTTTTCTTGAGGTGTTTGTCAACGCCCCTCTCGAGTTCGCCGCGCGATGGTGAGTCCTTACTGATGACAAAGAAACGCCTGAAATCCGACCTGTCGCCGACGGCTGCCGCCGCATAAGGAGCGTTCAGCCCGGCTTTTATTATCTTCTCGATGGCATGTAATCCCGGTATCTCAGCCCCAAAATTCCTGACCGACCTTCTGCTGTTTATGATTTCTTCCAGCGCCGCGGGCTTTCCGGTGTTTTGCTGCATAGGTTTGTCTCCTTTTTATGTAGGTCTTCAGGCCGTCATAGTTTTTTTCTTTTTTTGATCTTTGGGGGGAGGGAAGCGGTATAATTTAGGGCTTTTAACAACAAAGGCTCAAATTTATTTTTGTCTCTGTAAATTGATTCCCCGATAACTATGTATTCTTTCATAACGCGTCCCGGCATAGGTTCAAATTTGCCTGTTTCCTTGTGCTTTTTGAATACCGCTTCCTGTTCCTTCGGATCAATCCTAAGGAACAGCCCGGCGCCGAATGCGCCTATCAGCATGTTGCCGTTAATAAAATAGACCGGGTATCCGAACATTTTTCTGGGTTCAGCAACTATATCTTTCATTGTGCCGGCAAGAAATGCGCTGAGTTCAGCCGGTGTTTTCTCCCATTTCTTTTTCATAATTCCTCCGCTAAAACCGATTATCGTGGAATGCGGCCGGAATGTCAATCACTTGAATTGAATACAGGCCATGGCCAAGAAAGCCTGAGGTCATTCCGGAATCGGCGGAGGAAGAGGAGTTTTCCTCTCAAGAGTATTTATGTTAAAGTGAAGGGCCCTCAATTGTTTCGCGGCCGCGGCGGTTATCCCGACAATCAGCAGAGTGGCAATACCTCCTGCCGCCACGCACAGCACTGTCCCTATCCAGGCGGCCACCATCCCGCTTTCAAAAGCTCCCAGTTCATTTGAAGCGCAGACAAAAATTGAATTTGCCGAGGCGACCCGCCCTCGGAGTTCGTTCGGGGAGAGCAGCCTTACCATAGAGCGCCGGATAACCATGTTTATCCCGTCGAAAGCTCCGCTTAGAAACAGCGCGGACATTGAGAGCAGGAAGCTCTTTGAAAAGGCAAATACCAGAATACTTACCCCGAAGCCCGTGACTACAATCAGGAGATTACGCCCGGCTTTTTCAATAGGAGGGTGGCGGGTTGCAATAAGAGTGACAATTAAAGCGCCGATAGATGGGGCCGCGTTGAGAAGCCCCAATCCTTTGGCTCCGACATGCAGTATGTCGTTCGCGTAGACAGGCAATAAGATAATCGCGCCTCCGAAGAAGACCGCGAACAGGTCGAGCGCCATTGCTGTCCAAAGCGGTTGGGTCTTGAATACGAACCGCCATCCCAGCCAGATGCTTCTAAACACAGACTCCTTTTTGGTTATAGCCGGCATAGGTTTTGGCGTGACAGCAAGCGTGAAAACCCAGGAAAGGACAAAGAAGACTGAGATGAGAAGATATGACCCGCGGGCTCCCCAGGCGTCAAAAATAAATCCTATCATCGCGGGGCCGATTACCGAGCAGCTAATCCAGGTGCTGCTTATCCAGGAAGAAGCGTTTACCGTAAGATGTTTCGGAACGACCTGTGCCTCAAAGGCGGTATTCGCAGGGTCAGCGAAGCCGCGGGCTATTCCGGCAATGAAAATCATAGCATAAATTCCGGGAAGAGAACTCAAGTTGCCCTGCCAGGAAAGAAATGCGAGCGTTATTGCGCAGAGGAATGAAACCGCGCGTGTTATCAGCATTATGGTACGGCGGTTTACATGGTCGGCAACATAGCCCCCAAAAGGAGCTATGCAGATAGCCGGTATGGCTTCAACAAGTCCCAGCCAGCCAAGGGAGAGAGCGCTGTGAGTGGTTTTGTAAATTTGGAAAGCTATTACAACGGCCAGCGCGCGGCTTGCGAGCGTGAAAAATGCCGTCGCGCCTATGAATAGACGGATATCCGGTATCCTGAGAGCGTCTCTGAAGTCAAAGCGTCTGATTTGTTCCTGCATTGAGCCATATTATAGAGACAGCGGTCCTGCCTGTCAATGATTATGCTTTTGGCGGGAATAAGGCTGCTTTAATCCGCGGCAAGCTCTAAAGTTACTTCTCTTTGCCGCCCCGTATCTCTACTCTCCGTATCTTTCCGCTGATTGTCTTTGGAAGCTCGCTCACAAACTCCACAATCCGCGGGTATTTGTAAGGCGCCGTAACTTTCTTGACATGCTCCTGCAGTTCTTTCACAAGCGCGTCGCTTGCCGTGAAATTCTTCGCAAGAACGACCGTGGCCTTAACGACCTGCCCGCGGTCCGGGTCAGGCACGGCAGTGATGGCGCATTCAAGCACTGCGGGATGTTCCAGCAGCGCGCTTTCCACTTCAAAAGGCCCGATACGGTAGCCGGAACTTTTGAAACAATCATCAGACCGGCCTACAAACCAGAAATAGCCGTCCTCGTCGCGGTAAGCAATGTCGCCTGTGTAATAAATATTGTTGTGCCAGACTGTTTGCGTGAGAGCTTCGTCGCGGTAATAGCCCTTAAACATTCCAACAGGACGGCCTTTCTCCAGCCTGATCGCTATCTGACCTTCATTGCCGGCCTCGCAGGAATTCCCGTTATCGTCAACAATATCTATGTCATAGCAGGCCATCGGTTTTCCCATTGAGCCGGGTTTCGGTTGCATCCAGGGGAAAGTCGCTATCTGGACGACTGTCTCAGTCTGCCCGTAAGCTTCCATGAGTTTATGCCCTGTCAGTTTCAGAAATTGATTGTAAACCTCCGGGTTGAGAGGCTCTCCGGCGGTACAGCAGTATTTTAGTTTTGTGAAATCATACTTCGAAAGGTCTTCTTTTATCAGGTAGCGGTATATTGTCGGCGGAGCGCAGAAGGAGGTGACGCCGTGCCTGGTCACCACTTCTATCAGATTTTTAGGGATGAATTTCTCATAGTCATAAACAAAAACAGAGGAGCCGGCTATCCATTGCCCGTAAATCTTGCCCCACGCGGCTTTAGCCCAGCCGGTATCGGCCACGGTCAGGTGCAGCCCGCCGTCTGTGTTGTTCAGCCAGAATTTTGCGGTCATAATATGCCCGAGAGGGTAGATGAAGTCGTGGCAGACCATCTTCGGCATCCCGGTGGTTCCGGAAGTGAAATAAAGCAGGAAAATGTCATCATTTTGCGTTGCTTCCGGGCCTATGGGGCGCCTGAAAGCCGGGTTTGCTTTTTCCAGGCCTTCATCAAAGTATTCCCATCCGCCGAACCTCTGCCTGACTGAAACTTTTATCTTCAGGGTCGGCGAATCCTTTTGCGCGGTGTCAACGCTTTCAATGACTTTTTTATCGGCGCAGGAAATTATCATCTTTATGCTGGCTGCTTTGCAGCGATAGGCGATGTCTTTCGGGGTCAGCAGGTGGGTTGCGGGTATGCAGATAGCGCCGAGCTTGTGAAGCGCTATGCTGGCAAACCAGAACTCAAAGTGCCGTTTCAGGATTAACATGACGGCATCGCCCTTCTTGATTCCGAGCGACCTGAAGTAATTGGCCGTTTTGTCGCTGTAGAACTTCATTTGCCCAAAGTTGTAAGCCGCTTCCCTGCCGTTCTCGTCGCACCAGACCAGCGCCGATTTTTCCGGAGATATTCCGGCGTATTCATCAACTATGTCATATCCGAAGTTAAAAGAGGCCGGGATGTTGAACCGGAAGTTCTCTTTGAAATCCTCGTAGGAAACAAAGTCGGCCTTTGAGACATATTTGTTAAGCAGCATGGGCTCTCCCGTTTTAGAGAATTACCGCGATGAATTTTGCCGAATCGCATTTTTCCGCGGCCATGGCGTGTTTCTTGCCGGAGTCAAAGAAAAGGGAATCTCCCGGATTCAAAATGAGCTCGTGGCCGTCGAGCATGACTTTCAGCGTTCCTTCAAGGACATAATTGAATTCCTGCCCGGGATGGCTGTTGAAATGGATCGGTTGTTTCGCGTTCCCGGCTTTTACCAGAAAAACTTCCGCCTTCTTATTCCTGAAGTTATAGGCCAGGTCCTGATACTTATATTCTTTCCTGCGCTCCGCGGCAGGGCCCTTGTCCGCCCGCACAAGCGAATAAACATTCATTCTAGGTTCTTCCCCGGTAAGCAGGGCGGTAAGTTCGACTTCGAATCTCTGGGCCGCCTCGTAAAGGAAACTCACGGGGATGTCTGTTTCCCCGCTCTCATATTTGAGGTAGAGGGCGGCCGGCAGTTTGAATTCTTTGGCGGCGGCTTCTGCCGTCAGACCTTTGATTTCGCGCAAGTCTTTGATACGCATGGCTATCTGTTTTAACTTCTCCGACATAAGCCCCCCTTAACTGATAAATATCCGGCAGACAATTCCTGCTTCCTATTCCGATATTTTACCTGAAAACGCGGCTAAAATGGAAGAATGTAAATGCGAAAACCAATGAATCTATTGACATGACAGGATATTTCGCTTAATATTTGAAGGTTATGTTTTCCTGAAAGAGGAGCGCAACTCTATGAAAGGCGGAATGGATTCCCTCGTTTTCGATGTTTTGATTGAAGCTGTCCCGCATTTTCTTTCCGGTCTTGACTCTGCCACCGGCAAGTTCCTGCCCACCAGGGTTTCCGGCTCAACCCTCAATAAACTGTCCTATTCTATTTACGACCAGAGCCCGCATTATCCGCTCGCGCTGCTTTACAAGACAAGAGACAGCAGAAACCCTTATTGCGGCGACATTCGGTTGCTCGCGGCGGCTGTAAAAGGGGCGTCTTTTCTTGCCGGTTCGCAGGATCGAAAAGGAAATTTCAGGCTCTTTAGCGGAGGGAAAGACTGGGGTTCTGTCCATTTGAACTGGCAGGTTTACCATTGGCAGAGGACCTATGAACTTCTCCGGGATGAGCTGGAGCCGAAGGTGCGAAAGCGCTGGGAAGCCGGCCTGCGGCTTGCCGTATCCGGATTAAAGAGGGATATAACCGATAAATATATTAAGACCGGAATATTGAATACCGGTTTTAACCACTTTTTGTGGTACCTGCTCTGCATAGCCAAGGACGGGGAGTTATTTTGCGATAGAAAACTTATCTCTTACGCGGTAAGAGCGTTCAAGAAGACGGCGCCTTCAAGGTTTGACGGGGGAGGGCTTTGGGTCGACGGCGAACCTGATAACTGGAGCATAGGGTATAACAGCCTTTCCATGCACGCAATGTCGCTTCTGCATGAAATAACACGGGACGGGATTTTCGAAAACTATTCAAGAAAGACGCTGCCTCTGATGGCAAACTTCAGCTACGGGGCGGCTGACTATATTGAAACCCTGGACTCCAGAATGCGCAACGGTTTTCACGACGCCTGGGGGCTTAATTCTTTTCTTTCCTCGAAAGCGTACGGCAGGATTTCGTATCTGGTAGTGGAGAAATATCTCGCGCGTATGCGCTCGGGAGAACCTTGGTTAAAACTCAGCATAAATGTGCCGCTGATAGCGGATTTATTGGGGCATCCGGGAGGGAAGAAGATCCTCCGCAAGCTTCCTTTTGAGAAAAAGAGCTACTCGTTCCGCGAGGCCAAAGGCAGGGCGCTGGTTCGCAAGAACGGGGACTGGCAGTATTCTCTCTCGGTTTTCTGCGCGAAGGGATTGCCTGATAATGTTTTCAGGCTTGAGGCCCAGTCGCATATCTCGGCCTATAACCACGGGACTGGGCTGGTGATCGGCGGGGGGAATTCAAAAAACCAGCCGGCCTTTTCCAATTTTACTTTCAGCAACGGAAAAGATTACAGAGCGAAGACAGGTTCTTTGAAAGGCGGCAAGATTCGTTTGAATTACGAATCCGGTTCAGGCGAGATTGAAGTGAAACTTTCCGGCAAGGAACTTAAAGTGCTAACCTCCGCGAAAGGCGAAGCTGCTCTCACGGGGCTACAGCTTCAGGCCTTGTGGGGCGAAAAGGTGGAAATAAACGGAAGGAGTTTCGTGCTTGGAAAGAAATCTCTGAGTATTCCGCTTGACAAAAAGGTTAACCGCCTTATTCTTAAAGGAAAGGCAAAACTTGCGGTACCGCAGGGAAGCCTGTTTGTGTGGCCGGTGAAACCGCACAACCCGTACACCGCAGACAACAAAACTGCTCCGGCCGGCTGGGTCTCATTTATTTACATGAAAAACTCGGAAAATCAGGTTTCAGTGAGGATTTAAAATGGCTTTCATGGCGTTAGCGCAGTACTATCTTGTCCCCGCCCGCAAACGTTTCTTCGCAGGTTTTTATAAGGTCAATCAGACTCAATCCCGTATGATAACCCGGATCCGCGTCGGGAGTAGCCGGTATTGCCGTTGAAGGTCTTCCGTCTGCCGCCCGCGTCTGGATGAAAAGTCCCGGGACATTAGAGCGGAACCCTACGAAAAATGCTCTCGCGCACGTCTGCGCTGTTTCCGCGATTTCCGCTCTGCGCGGGTAGTCCGGACAGAGGAGGAGAAGCAGGGCGGCAGCCCGCATTGCTTCGGGAAGCGGCCACCACGGCATATCGTCATTCACGGGTTTTCTTGAAACCAGGTCGAAGGTTTTGCATATCCCGCCGGCGTCTTTTCTGAAGCCGTTCCTGAAGGCGGAGAGAAAAATTTCCGGAAGAATTGCTTTGCAGTTATTTATGAAATCCCGTCTTCCAGGGTGATAAGCAAGTTTGCTGCCCGCTTTCAGCAGGAATCTGGCCGCGAGCCCAGTGAATTCAAGCGCGTGCCCCGGATCCTGCAGAATTTCTCCGCTATCCACGCAGGGTTTATTGTCATTGTCAATGAATTCAAAAAAATCATAACGCTTGAGGGGCCCGGAATCTTTTTGAGCCGTGTGTCTTTCAAGCAGGCGGGAGAGGCACTCGTATCCGGATTCTCTCCACTCCCATGTTTCAGGGAAGAGCTCGCAGAAGAGGGCAAAGCCGCCGAGCATTATCATCCAGGGGCCCTGCGCCTGCCTGTTGACTGCGGGACGGACAGGGTTCTTCGGGTCAAAAGAAATCTGGTCGGAAGCAAAAGTCCCGAACTTGAGCGCCTGAAAGGTGTTATTCAATGTCGAGATTCCGAGGTCGGCTAATTCAGGTTTCTTAAGCCGTGTTCCCGCGGCAGCCAGGCCTTTTCCGGTGAAAATATCCGCAAACCCCGGGGGAATATCCCAGGCAGAAAAGTACTCGCGTTTTCCGTCGGGCCCGCAGCGGAAAGGCAGCCCGTCGGGAGCGGATAGAAACATAAAACGCCCGTTTTCTTTTTTTCCGAGAGCCGCTATCTGCGCCGAGACCGCCGAGAGCATGCGGTCGCATCTTTGGGAAAGCTCCGGATTATCGGAAAGAAAGGCGGCGTGTCCCGCCAGCGCTTCGAGGCCTCTTCCCTGAATCCAGCCGAACACCGCGGAGCGGCTTTTAAAATCGGTCTCGGTCTCTTCCTCGGCGAAATCTTTTCCTGTCAAGGTGCTGAGCTTTGTGTCGATGAAGGGGTAAGATTTCCTCTTTTCGTAGCGGGAAACTACAAGCTCTATGCCTGCCGTAACGGTTTCCCTGCAAGCAGGCACAAGAGGCCGGAGAGAGCGTATATATTCGTCAGCCATTATTTGTCACCAGCCGAAACTGCTGAAAGTGGGAGCGTCGGTTTTACCTTCAAGGCGCAGGTAGAAATTAACGCTGTAGCCGACGGACCGGTTATGTATATGGATGCGGGCGACATCGTAGCTTGACTGTCCGTACAGCCCTCCGAGCAGGCGCAGGTCTTTGCTCTTTTTTTCCTGCACAGTAAGCCCGAATTCCGCGGTCTTCCTGACGCAGCGCTCAACGCTGCTCGTGTCATAGTTTAGCTTTTCGGATTCAGCCAGTTTGAGGAATTCCAGGTTGTTTATCCCGGAGACGAAAGTTCCTCCGAAGCTGGGATAGGAACCGTCAGCGTCCATCAGACTGTTCTGGGCTTCAATCCTTTCAATAAGCAGGTCAAGCAGGCGTTTTTCTTTCTTCAGCCTGTAGGCGCAAACGAGCGCGACAAGCGCGAAGTCGTCATTTCCGAAACTGATAGGCACCTCGCCGTGGAAGCCGTCAACGACCGGCTTGCCGCGGTTTTCTTCATATATCTTAGCCAGGCCGCTGATAAGAGGGTCAAATCCTTTTTCTATATAGCGGGAATCGTTTGTGAGCTTAAAGAGCTGGTAAAAGAAGATTGCCGAGCCGGCCTGCCAGTCGCCTTTTATAAACTCAGCGCCGGCCTCTTCGCCGGCGACTTCCATAGCGCGGTTGTGGCCGTACTGTTTCTTAAGGTCAAAGGTGATGTAGGGCCAGCCGTTTTTGTCCGTTCCGTTATTCATCCACCATTCGGCGAAAAGTTTCGCGCAGTCAAGCCATTCCTGATCCTGAGTTTCCTTGAAGAGCCGGCAGAGCCCGAATCCGCCCGTGACGGCGTCGCGCGGGTAACTCTCTGTCGCCTGCGGCGTGTGCTCGCGGAATCCGCCTATGCTTTTCGGGAGGCGGAAGTCTGTCACCTGGAGGGAGCCAAGATACCCCGCTCCGAGTTTAGCGGCCTTAAGAAAGAGGTGCTTTTCTCCGGGGAAGCGGCGGGCCAGGTCAAAGAGGTCCATAATGGCCATTGCCTGTCCCCAAACGCCCATGCCCCTCGCGGAATTCTTAGGGATTATATATTCATAAACAAAACGCCCTTTGTCAGCGCTGTCGGCTATGCCGCCCCACGGTTTCTCGTCGGTGTTCTGGTTGTTGCAGTACCAGTATCCCGCGAGTTCCGCGTGATGCAGAAATTTCTGCCTTTCTTTGGGAGTGAAATTAAGGGCCATTTTTCTCCTTTTAGCGCGCTGTTCAATTATTTCCCGAACTGTATCAACCCGCCGAACGGATTATTATTCGGTTTGACATCGACCTTAAAGAGGTCGTCGGAAAGATCTTTTCCGGTTTCAAGCACGGTCACGACTATTGCCATATCTGTTTTATCGTCCCTCAAAATATCGGTCTTCATGGGAACTTCATAGTCATCGTTTAAGGCCTTAAACTCGGAGTTGACAAGTTTCATGCTTCCGCCTTCGGCCTTGATCAGGCTCAGCGCTTTCTCGTCAACCCATATCTTTTTAAGGTACTCTTCCCCGCCGTCGCCCTCAATTATCCAGCACTTGCGCTTGTCGACTGTTTCTTCGCCGGTGATTTTTACATTGTCGTTGAATTTTTTTACCCAGGCAAAGAGCCCTTTGTCGTTCTGATCGTAGTAGTCTTTGTTCTGCTGCGTTGTCCCGGTCATAGGAAAAATATTCCAGCAATTGACGCCGTCGAAGATTGCGTCAGAGGTAAGGGTCCCGGAATTCGAATTCATCCTTTTCTTGTCGGCTTTGATGAGCGTTTCAAAGGTTCCGTTAAAACCCCAGGGGGACTTCTTGTTGTAAACCATGCGGAAAGTCTTGAAAACATTGCCTATATTGCTGTCTTTTTCCCTGACTCTTTTCAGGATATCTTTTGCTTCTTCTCCGCTCGAAAATCCGCAGAGCAGAAATAGCGCCAGGACCGCCAGAACAGCTGTTTTTTTCATGCTTGCCCCCTTGGAAAATATTTAGCAATCTATTATACAATATGGCGGGAGCATTTCAACTTTTTTTAGGTCCGCGTGAAAGTCTGGTAAAGACAGGGCGGGTTTTAATTGGTATAATAAGCCTAAAGCACAAGTTCCAGGGGGCAAATGGACAACTATTACCTGGTTATACACGCTTCAATTGCCATAAAATTAATAATAATTCTGTTTATAATTCTTTTCGGGCCAAAAAGAAAAATCGAATCGGACTTAAGGGCCCGAAATGTTACATCGCCGCACAGGTCATACCGTGTGGTAAATATTACGAAAGGCGTGTTCTTCCAGGTGCTTCTTCTTCTTCTTCCTCTTGATCTCATCCTGCTGATGCTACCTGCGCTCACCCATCTGATGAATGTCGCCGCGATATCGGCGATACAACCCCACTTTTCAGCAATAGTCCCCGTAAATTTCTTCTGGGGCAGGTTGTATACGGTTGATCTTATAGGCAAATATCCGGATGCGCTTACCTCGTTTATAGTGCTGGCGGTCTCAGCGGCAGGCATAGCGTTCTTTATGCTGTCAAAAATAGCGCTTCCGGTCGCGCTTTACGGGCAGTATGTTTTCATCGTCAACTGCATCTCCGCGATATATTTTGTGTTCTTCCCGTCAAATTTTCCCTACAGCGTGCGGGATTATTCCGAACTTTATATCAAACTGCAGTCGGGCCTCTGGATGTTCCTGCCGATAATAATGCTGATGTCGCTTTTGCCTCTTCCGGCAACAGGTTATTCGAAGCTGGGGGCTTCCATGGTCACGTTTGTCTACTCGATTGTCTTCGGCTTCGCCAGATATGTCATCTCGCTCTATGTCCTGGTAAATTATTCATATATCTGGATGGCTATTATTTTCTTTATCTTCGGGCCGCTCCTTGATTTTGTTTACATAGTCGGCGTCTATTCCTTCTATCTGAGCGTTATAGCGGAGAGATACAAAGGCAACATAAAGATGTGGAGGTGGATATACTAGTCATCCTGAAGGGATACGCGGTTTTCGTGATTGTAGTGTCCGTGATCTACCTGATCCGGCATTTTATCTTTACCATGGACCGCGTCTTCGGCGAGCAGAAGATGTACTACCAGGACATAATAGAATCCGACTATCCGTCCGTTACGGTCTTTGTTTCAATGCACAATGAAGAGAAGGTCGCCATGAATGTGCTGGAGCTTTTGGTTAAGTGCGACTACCCGCAGGATAAACTCAGCATCATTCCCATAAATGACCATTCGACGGACAAGACCAGAGAGATTCTAGACAGTTTTGCCGCGAAGTATCCTATTATAAGGCCGCTGCACAGGGACAGCGGGGAGCGGGGGAAAGCGGTAGCTTTAAACGACGGAATGGCGCTTACCGACCATGAAATAATGATGGTCTTTGACGCGGATTACCTGCCTCCCAAGGGCATACTTAAAGATATCGCGGTCTGCTTCATAAATCCTGAAGTGGGAGCGGTAATGGGAAGGGTTGTTCCTATAAATGTTTCCACGAACCTGCTCACCCGCATTCTGGACATAGAGAGGTCCGGCGGCTATCAGGTGGACCAGCAGGCGCGTTACAATATGAGGCTTATCGCGCAATACGGCGGAACTGTAGGCGGTTTCAGAAGGAAAGAGGTGCTGGCTCTGGGCGGTTTCAACCACAAGAGTCTCACGGAGGACACGGAACTTACCTTTAAACTTTACCTGGAAGGCTGGAAGGTCGTCTACGCAAACCGCGTCGAATGTTACGAGGAGGCCCCCGAGACCTGGGCCGTGAGAGCGCGCCAGATAACACGCTGGTCAAGAGGCCACAACCAGGTGATGTTTACCTATTTCACGAGGTTTATTTTCTGCGAAAATATAAGTTTTCGCGAGAAGGTGGACGGAGTGCTTCTTCTATTTGTTTACGCGATGCCTTTTGTCCTTCTGGTCGGAATGGCAAACTCGCTCGCGCTCTTTTTTCTGGGAGAATCTGGTATCTTTGCCTCCACTTCGATGATAAGCCTGTTCCTTGTCGGCTGTTCAACTTTCGGCAATTACGCTCCTTTTTATGAGATAGGGCTCGCGGTGTTCCTTGACGGGGCAACGCGCCGTCTCAGGCTTCTCCCGCTTCTTATCTTCAATTTCTTTTTTAATATGTTCTATACCTCCAAGGGATTTCTGGAAGCCTTCGTGGATGTGACAACTGGAAGGGCCACAATCTGGCAGAAGACAGAGCGGTTCAGGAAGGCGGCGCCGTGATCATACTCTATTGCCTGGTTTTCATAACCCTGCTGGTTCTTGCCTTCGTTCCCGCGATCAGGGAACTCAATGAGAAGGAGGACGCCAAGGAACTTTACATTAACATGGACTATTCCAAAGATCCGCATTACTTCGGCGATTCCTTCAGGCGTATTCTCACGACTGCCGTGGAGAAAGCAGGGGTTGACCAGACCATAAGCGAAATGAAACTTTCAAGAAACGAAGATGTCCTTATAACCGGGACCTATTCATATATAGTCGTTAATTCCGAGCAGCACGTGCTGCTATGCAGGGGTAGCCTGGACATTGAGGGCCCCAACACGCGCAACAAAGAAGCCTATGTTATGGGGAACGCCAACATGTTCGACGGGAGCGCGATCACCGCGATGGCCGTGGACGGAAATCTGAAAATGGGGAAGGATGTGCATGTGGTCAGGTGGCTGGACTCGCGCGGCGATGTGACGGTCGGGGACAACTGCGACCTCGGCGTTAGCGTCGCCGGCAAAGGCAGGGTCTCTCTCGGTAAAGACTGCAAATTTTTGAGGATTTATGGGAAACCGGTTGCAACGCGGGAGTTTGTCAGCCAGATGAACTTTATCCGTCCGGTAAAAAAGCAGGAGAGGTACAGGCATATACTGGGGAACTATAAAATCACCAGGGGCGTTATACTTGATCAGGACCTGAAAATTGAAGGGGATTTCATGATTCTTACCCGGGAAAGAGTGGAAATTCACGGAAGCGTTTTTGTCGAGGGAAGCGTACGTATAGAAGGAAATGTGCTTATTACCGGCAATATATTTTCCCAACAGACTATTCACCTGAGGGGCATCGAGGTTGGGTCTCCGGACGGTATTAAGTCTGTGATAGGCAAGAAAGAGATAGTGCTTTTCCCTGATGTGGTGGTGCACGGATATGTTATGACAGAGGGAGAGGGCATAACGAGATGAAGAAAAACAATAAATTGACCGTCATAATAATATTGATCCTGCTCGCTTCTCTGCTGTTCTTTGGCTGGAGGAATGTGGAAAATTCCGGCCGCATTCTCGGGGAAAAGAACATAGGCGTACTGCTGGTTTATGAACAGCAGGGCTTAGCGGCTTTTCCGGGTGTGCTGCCGGCCTATGAGAGCGTTTTGAAAGAAGAGGGGGTAATATACCGCAAGATAGAAGCTACCCGGCTGGTTACGCTCCCGCCGAAAATAATGGCCGAGGGCAACGCCGTTGTCATCTTCCCCGACAGCATAGCGAAAGCCGTTCCAAGTGAAGCTTCCCTCTGGGCGTCGGATTTCCTTGAGGCCGGGGGAAATATAATGGTGATTTATGACTCCGGGGTGAAAGACAAGCTGGGGCACTACCTGAGCAGGGGTATTTTTTCCGAGCAATGCGGGCTCAATTATATCCGCTACGGAAGGCTGAAAGACGCTTCTTATTCAACCGGAAAGCTGAAATTCAAAGATGATGAAACCGCGGCGTATTTTGAGATTCCGGCGGGCAAGCTTTCTCCGGCAGGGTTTGTCTCGGGCTATACTTACGGCGCGCTTGATTATCCCGTTGCCATGACTTCACTGATGGGTGTAAGCCCGGGGGAAATTCTGGCGCATTCCTGTTTTCCGGACGGATCAAGACAGCCGGCTGTAGTGATGAGGAAATACGCGAACGGCAATGTTTTTTACGCAAACATACCTCTCGGCTATCTCAAGGCCTACGGCGATGACTTATTGCTCCGCGAGAGCCTGAGGGTTTTTCTGTTCAAGAAACTTACACTGCCTCACCTTGTGAACGCTCCCTACGGGAAAGGCGGGCTGGTGATAAACTGGCACGTGGACGCAAGCCCGGATTACAACGGGGTCATGAACGCGTATCAGAAAAAACTGCTGAGGAGCGATATCGACTATTCCATACATGTTACAGCCGGGGATTTCCGCGACCGCCCGGGCGACGGCATCGGATTTGACGCCGAAGGAAGGGGCAGAAAATATTTTGATTTGTTAAAAGGTTTCGGGACTATAGGCTGTCACGGAGGCTGGGGGCATAACTGGTTCGCTGAGAATCTGGAGAATAAAACCTTTGGCCGGAAGGAAATGGCTCTTTACACGAAAATGAACAGAGACTCCCTGGAAAGGATGTTAGATTACAAAATAAATGAATATTCCGCTCCCAGCGGCATGCATCCCCAGCCCGACATGACGAGGGTGCTTGAAGAAGGGAACTACTGCGCCTATTACTATGACGGGGACACGGGCGCTCCGCCCAACAGGACTTTTTTCGGGGGAAAGATGGTATCGGATAAGGTGATTGCCTTCCCCATTATGCCGCTTTATAAGTATGCTTCACTTTATGAGATGTCAGACAACGGAGTGACGCCTGAAGATATCTCGGCATGGCTCAACGGGATACTCGGCTACATAGAAACTAACCGTACGGTCCGCCTCATCTATTCGCATTTCCGGGACATTGGGCCCTATGAAGAGGTTTTCGGCAAATTTCTTGACAATATCGAAGCGCTGCAAGCCGCCGGAAGGCTGCAGGTTAAGCCAATGAGCTATTTCGCGGAATTTTTGCAAAGATATCTTAAGACGGAGTTCAGCTATCAGAGGGAGCCAATGAGGCTGGTGGTGCGCCTGAAGAATCCCGAGGGGTTGCAAGGCATCACGGTAGCCGTTCCCTCCGATAACACTTATCTGCCTTCGCATGAGGGATTCCTCTTGAAGGAAGAGAAAGGATATTTTTATCTTACCGAAACAGAAAATGAACTCGAGCAGACAATCACTATTGATTATGTGAATCCTGTGACGCGTACCGGCGCGGAGATAAAGTGAAAATAAACGGAAAGTTTGCGGTAATAGCGCTTGCCTGCCTGGCGGTCTTCCTTTTCTTTGGCGGGAAGAACATCTTCAGGTCTTACCGCATAGCCGGTGATAAGAACATCGGAGTTCTTCTTGTTTACAAGCAGGCGAGCCTGGCTTCCTTTCCGGGAGTCCTGCCGTCATACGAAAGCGTGCTGAAGGAAGAAGGTGTTTATTACAAGAAGTTGGAAGTGACCCTGCTCGTGACTCTTCCCCCGGAAGTAATGGCAAGGACGACCAATGTCGTAATCTTTCCTGACTGTATCGTACAGGAAATGCCCAAGGAAATATCTCTCTGGGCCGTAAAATATATGACCGCCGGCGGAAGCATAATGATGGTTTATGACGCCGGTGTAAAGGACTGGAGGGGGAACTACATTGACAGTTCCGTCTTTTCGCGGCTATGCGGCGTGAATTACGCTACTTACAGCAAATTGAGGGGTAAAGCGTATACCGCGGGGAAGTTAAGGTTCCTAAACAGCCAGGCGGCGGATTATTTTGAAATACCCGAAGGAAAGCGGAACCGCGAAGGTTTCGTCTCGGGATATATGTACGGAGCGCTCAGCTATCCCGTTTCCATGACTGAAAATATTGACCTGAAACAGGAGGATGTCGTTGCGGAAGCGGTGCTGCCTGACGGTTCAACTCAGCCGGGGCTGGTCATGAGGCCTTTTATGAAGGGAAACCTGTTTTACGCAAACATCCCGCTCGGCTACCTGAAGGCATACGGGGACGACCTTCTTCTGCGAGAGTCCCTAAGGACTTTTCTTTTCAAAAAAGTCCAGATTCCCCACCTGGTCTACGCGCCCTACGGCAAGGGAGGCCTGGTCATCAACTGGCACACTGATGCCAGTCCGGACTGGGATGGTGTGCTGGAAGCCAAAAAGAACGGCATGCTGCGCGGGGATATCAAATACTCAATTCATATCACCGCCGGAGATTTCAGGGATCAGCCGAATGACGGCATCGGGTTTGACGCGGAAGGCAAAGGGCGCAAACTTTATGACCTGCTGAAGAATTTCGGAACCATTGGCTGTCACGGCGGCTGGGCTCATAACTGGTTCGCAGAGAACATAAAGAATAAAACTTTTGGCAAGAATGAAATGGCTTACTATGTAAAACGCAACAAGGATTCTCTGGAGAGATCCCTGGATTATAAGATAGATGAATACTCGGCGCCTGAAGGAGTTCACCCCCAGCCGGTAATGACAGAAGTGCTTGAAGAGCAAAATTTCAATTCCTATTACTATGACGGGGACATGGGCTCTCCGCCGAACAGGACTTTCTTTGACGGGAAGATGGTCTCTGAAAAAGTGATAGCGTTTCCCATAATGCCGAATGAAAAATACGCCTCTCTCGCCGAGATGAATGACGCGGGGTACACTCCCGAAGCCGTCGGCGCCTGGCTCAACAACCTGCTTGTTTATGTCGAGAAGAACAGGACTGTCAGGCTGTTTTACTCGCACTTTAGGGATCTGGAAGAATACTATGAAGTCTTCGGGAAGTTTCTGGACAATATAGAGAGCCTGCAGAAGCAGGAGAGGATACAAGTTCAGCCCATGGATTACTTCGCGAAATTCTTTTTAAGATATTTGAAAACCGAGTTCTCTTACGAGAGGGGAAACGGGAAAATGACGGTCCATATCAAAAACCCGGAGGGACTCGAGGGGATTACCGTCGCTGTGCCAACGGCGAACACGGAGATCCCGGAGCATAAGGGGTTTTCGATGAAAGAGGAAGGCGAGTACTATTATTTTACGGTTACAGGGAACAACAATGAAGAAACGCTTACTATTAATAATATCAGTTATACTGCTCGTTAGCGCCTGCGAAAAACCGGCTCATTACCGCGCGGTGCTTGCGCTCTGGAACTATTATGAGAGCGCCGAAATTGAAGGCAATAATGTTAATCCTTACCTGCTTAATGTACTGGCGGGTTCATTCGCAGACAAAGGGCAAAAGCTTAAAGAGACGGGGGAATATATCTCCTGGTATTTTGAACGCATGAACTACCCTGACTCATGCGGTTTGACAGGTACCATGTATGATTATCACATAGATCCTGGAGGCGCGGAAAAGCCCAGCGGAGCGTATGATTCCGCCGACAGCTACGCGGCGACTTTCCTTCTGCTCCTGGAAAAGTATTCCGCGGCCGCCGGAGATTTCAGTCTCATCAGGAAAAACTGGGAAAAGGTGCAGGACTGCGTGTATGTAATTGTAGCCCTGCAGGATGAAGACGGCCTGACCAGGGCGGTTCCCAATTCCGACGCGAAGTATCTGATGGACAACTGCGAAGCCTACGCCGGAATATTGGCTTACCAGAGACTCTGTCTGTCTCTGGGGAAAGAGAGGGAATCTTATTTTGATTCGGCAGCGGATGCGATAAAGGAAGGCATACGCGTGAAGTTTTTCGATGCGGCCTCGGGGCTTTACTGCTGGGGTATCTCGGGCGGAGTCAAGTCCGGCCCCGGAACAGATGTATATCCTGACCGGTTTGCTCAGATCTTTCCTTTCCTCTTCGGAATCTCTAGTGACTCCGGGCCGTTGAAAAAACTTATCGCAAATCCCGGGAAAAAAATAGTTGCTTTTCCGCTGGAACAAAGGATAATAATCGGAGAGGCCGCTGTGCGCCTGAATTTAGCGGTTACAAAGGAACGCGAACCTTGAAGAAAATATTGGTGCTCATAATGCTCCTTGCCCTGTCTGCCGCTGCGGAGTATGTTCCAAGGCCGCAGCGGCTGGAATTCAGCGGGACTTTTGAATATCTCCTGCCTCAAGATCTTTACGGCAACTGGGACAGCGGAAGCATAAGCTACTTCAGGCAGGCTTCCAAAGACCTGAACTGGTTTATCGGGCTTGATTATGCCAGGCATGATTTCAACGGCACGGGGTTTCTTGGCAATGTAGGCGCCTATAAAGATTGGAGCCCGTCATTCTACACCTACTCCGCTTTTTCGGCCGGGACAAATACCGACATCTTCGCGAAATTCCGGATTGACCAGGAATTCAATGTTAAGGTAGGTGAAAACAAGGAAATAGATATCCCTCTCGGGTTTACATTTATTCAGAGCGATCAAATTAGCAATGTTGTGACGCTCTATTCAGGTTTCACTTTTTACCTTCCCGCCTGGCTTATTACGGTAAAAGCCTTCTTGAATTACACCAACCCCGGCACGCTGATGTCAACCTCCTACCTGATAAGCATCGGCAACGGCAAGGAAGGCGCGGAATGGAATTACCTTGACCTTACTTTCGGAGATCTTTCCTACCTGCCTGCCAGCATCCCGCTTGCTAACATAATCAACGAGCATTCAGCGTATCTTTCTTATAAACATAGAAAGTGGCTGAGCAATATTTTTGGCTGGTTCAGCGATTTAAATTATCTAAATGTTGTCGACACCTACCAGAAATACGGCGTCACGCTCGGGGTGTTTATTGAATTCTAGGAATTGCTAGCTGCCTGCTTATTTAATATCAAGCAACGAGGGAGGAACTCAAATGAAGATACGCAGCGTGAAGCCGCTTGACGCTGGAAGGATTGCCGAAATATATAATCACTACATTGAGAACACGATAATAACATTTGAGACAGAAAAGATCACCGCCGCGGAGATGAAGAAAAGAATTGCCTCGCATAGAGACGGGCTTTTTATAGTCGGCGAGGTTGAGGGGCGGATTATCGGGTATGCCTACGCGGATGAATTTGCGGAGAGAGCGGCGTATGAATATACCAGAGAGCTTTCAATATATCTGGACAACGAATGGACGGGGAAAGGCTATGGGATGATACTATATGAAGCCCTGTTTGACAGACTTAAAAAATCCAAATACAAAGTTCTTATAGGTTCAATTGCCCTGCCGAATGACGCCAGCGTAAAACTGCACCGTAAATACGGGTTTAAAAAGGTGGCAAATCTCGAAAAGGTGGGGTATAAGTTCGGGAAGTGGATAGATGTGGGGTATTGGGAATTGATAATTAAAAAGTTATAAAGGCAAAAGTTTATAAAGTTTGTAAGGTTTATAAGGTTTGTAAGGTTCATAAGGTTTGAAAGTTGCGCTTCGTGAGTTTTAAACAGAAAAGTTTATAACGTTCGTAACGTAAACAAAAGACAAAAGTTTGTAACGTTTGTAAGCCGCACTGCGTGCGTCTTGTTCTGTGAGGTAGGATATTTTTCATGCCGGACTACGTCCGGCATAGCAGAATAAGCCGCACTGCGTGCGTCTTGTTCTGTGAGGTAGGATATTTTTCATGCCGGACTACGTCCGGCATAGCAGAATAACGTTCGTAACGTTTATAATGTAAAGAAAAGGCAAAAGTTTATAAAGTTTGTAAGGTTTATAAGGTTTGTAAAGTTTATAATTTTTGAAAGCCGCACTGCAACCTGCTAAATTTGAGGCTTCTATTAAACTATGAAAATCCGCAAAGTCAAAAACATAACCGAAAGCAGACCTACGATGGAAGGCGCGGGGGTTAAACTTCACCGCGCGTTTGGATTCGGAGATACAAAAGCAACCGACCCATTCCTTCTTCTTGATGATTTCAGGGGAGACAGGCCGGGTGATTATATGTCCGGATTTCCCTGGCATCCGCACCGCGGTATTGAAACGATAACCTATATGTTTGAAGGGGAAGTCGAGCACGGTGACAGCATAGGAAATTCCGGGGTTATCGGAGCCGGAGATGTACAATGGATGACGGCGGGGAGCGGAATAATACACCAGGAAATGCCAAAAGAGAGCAAGAGCGGCAGGATGGGCGGATTTCAGCTCTGGGCCAATTTGCCGGCAAAACAGAAAATGACAACTCCTAAGTATAGAGGATTGAAGGCAAAAGACATACCTTCACTAAAAGACGCTTCCGGAGAAGTAAAGTTAATTTGCGGAGAATACAAAGGTGTAAAGGGTCCGGTCCGGGATGTTGTGATAGAACCGGAATATTTTGACGTAATGCTTAAGGCGGGAGGCAAGTTTGAGCATCCCGTTAAGGACAGGCATAACTGCTTCGCCTACGTTTATGACGGAGAGGCCTCTTTCGCGGGTAAAGCCGCAGGCAACAGGTCTCTGGTCTATTTTGAAGACACCGGAAATGTTTCAGCCGTTGCAGGGAAGGAAGGCGCGAGTTTCCTTTTAATATCCGGCAAGCCGCTTAAAGAACCGGTGGCGTGGTACGGTCCGATAGTCATGAATACAGACAAAGAACTTGAAAAAGCTTTTACCGAGTATGAGAACGGAACATTCATCAAAAAGAAATAATCATTAAAAATCCGCTGAAACTATTTCCCTCCGTGAAGGGTCTAATTACCGAAGAATTAAAAACAGGCTTTACGGAGGGTATATGAAAAGAATATTGTTTGCTTTGCTCTGCACCGCTTTTCTTGGCGGGTTTATTGCCGCGGAAGGGGATAATCCGCCGCCGGGAACAGATCAGGGGCAAGGCGCGAAACCCGCGCATGAAGGCCGTCCCGGAAAGAGAATGGATCCTGACCAGCTGCTCGCTAAATGCCCGGATTGCGCTGATCTTGTGACCCAAATTAAGGCCAAGCTTGCGGATATGAAAACGCTTGATGATCAGATTAAGCCTCTCATGGATGCGGCAAAACAGAAACATGAAGCGGAAATGGCAAAGCTGAAAGAGACTGATCCTGCAAAATATGCCGAGTTACAGGCGAAGATGGAAGAACACAAGAAGAAAGCCTCGGAAGCCGGACAGGGCGACCAGGCGAAGAACGCGGCTGAAGGCGGAAAGGCGCCGGCTGACAACGGCGGAGACCAGCAGGCTCCTCCTCCAGGCCACAAAAACCACGGTCAGGGCGGTCCGGACGGGGAAAAGAGGATGGAGATGATGAAGAAGAACAATCCTGAACTTTATGAATTGATGGTTAAGAAGCAGGCTCTTGGGAAGGAAATAAGAGAGCTCTTTGAGCAGGCGAAAGTGATTATAGACGGGAAGAAGGAAAGTAAATAGAGGTTTGTAACGTTCTTAACGTTTATAACGTAAACCTTTTTGGGCCTGCCGGGAGACCGGGAGGCTCAAGTTTTCTTGTATCGCGGGTATTTTAGGTGTAAAATGACTCAGGTTTCTTCCATGCGAGGTAAACATAATGAGGATACTGATAGTTGAAGATGAGAAAAAAATAGCAGCTTTTCTGAAGAGAGGTTTTAAAGAAGAAGGCTATGTGGTAGAAGTGGCTGAAGATGGGTTGAAAGCCCAGAGCCTTGCGGAAGCAAACGAGCATGATTTGATAATATTGGACATTATGATACCGGGGCAGGACGGGCTTGCAGTCTGCAGAAAACTAAGGGAAAAGGGGAACGCTGTTCCAATAATTATGCTCACTGCCAAGGATCAGCTTAAGAATAAGGTTGAAGGACTTGACGCGGGAGCAGATGATTATGTGACAAAACCTTTTGCTTTCGAAGAATTGCTCGCCCGCGTTAGGGCGGTGGTCAGGAAGGCCGGCTCCGGCAGAGCCGCATTAATAAAAGCGGATGACCTTGAGATAGATCCGGTAACTCATAAAGTAAAACGCGGGGGGGTAAATATTGACCTGACCTCCAAAGAATACGCGCTCCTTGAATACCTGGCCAGAAACAACGGCAAGGTTATCACGAGAACCATGATCTCCGAGCATGTCTGGGATATTGATTTTGACACGGGTACGAATATTATAGATGTTTATATTAATTATCTGCGCAAGAAAGTAGACAGCGGCCATTCAAAAAAACTCATTCAGACCATGAGGGGCCGCGGCTACAGGTTCGGCCTCTAAAGTGTTCACTTCGCTAAGGGTCCGCATCTTTCTTTTTTATATGGGCCTCTTCACCGCAGTCCTCCTGGTTTTTTCTATTGCGATATTCGAACAGCTCAAGACGGACATGTATTCGAATATGGACGAAATGCTTGTTTCCCGCGCCGAAGGCATAAAGGGTTCAATCGACGCATATAGGGAGGCGGAGAAGCTGGAATGCCTGAAGGATGGCAGACCTTTCCTCTCAATTTTTGAACTGGACAAGTCCGAGTTTGTCTCGATAGCGGCAAAATTGCTGGAAGAAGACGAGAAATATGACCCCAGATTCCTGAAATTTGATATTGAACTTTTTGACCGTGACGGAATCAGCATTGCCCATTCTAACGCCCTCCCCTATCATATAAATATTCCCGTGGAAGAAAAGACGGAAGCAATGCTCGGTAATATCTTTTTTCATAATTATATAATAGAAATTAATGACAGGAAGAAGAATGATATGCGGGTCTTTCTGAGGCCGGTTACCGAAGACGGACGCGTTGTTTATCTGGTGCAGATCTCCACTTCTTTGAATAACCTTTACGCTTCTCTGAACCGCCTGAGAATAGGGCTCTTTGTGCTTTTGCCGCTGAGCCTTTTGGCGGCGGGGCTGGCGGGCATTTTCCTGACCAGATTTGTGCTCAAACCGGTTGACCGGATGATAAAGAGCGCAAGAGGCATGTCAGGCCTTGATTTCAAGCAGCGCATCCATGTTCCCAAGACGAACGATGAACTCCAGCACCTTGCCGAGGGCTTCAACGAACTGCTCGGCCGGCTGGACTCATCGGTAAGCATGCAAAAGAGGTTTATACAGGACATCACGCACGAGCTGAAAACCCCGATAACGGCTGTTAAGGGGCAGATAGAAGTTTCCGCCCGCCGCGAAAGAAGCGGGAAGGAATACAGGAATATTCTTGCCAGTACCCGTGATGAGATGGACCGGCTCGGAAAGATTGTTGAGAACCTGCTGATGCTGGCCAGGTTCGAGAGCATGGAAGTCAAACTATCAAAGGAAGAGGTTGATCTGTATTTCATCGCCGCAAAGTCGGTTAAGAATCTAAGGGTGCTTGCCAGGAAGCGCGGGTTGAAGCTCCTGATGTTAGGAGAGAGCCTGCTTGTTTACGGGGACGAGATGTACCTGGAAAGCCTCGCGGTCAATTTGATAGAGAACGCGCTGAAGTACACGGAAGCGAAAGGAACGGTTGAGGTAAGGACTATGAAAAAAGGCGGAATGGCCGTCCTTTCCGTCAAGGATAACGGTATCGGCATAGGTAGGACCGAACGACTTCATATATTTGACAGGTTCTATAGGGCTGATAAATCAAGGTCTGCCGAAGGATACGGCCTTGGATTAAGCATAGTCAGGTCGGTTGCCGAGGCGCACGGCGGAACGGTGGCAGTAAAAAGCACGGCGGGAAAAGGCTCTGAGTTCATCTTCTCCATTCCGCTGAATATTAAAAAAGATTAATTGTACTCTAACGGCTCTCTAATGATACCCTGCTATACTAATAACAAGCAGTAACCTGCTGTTCGTTTACGAAAAAAGAAAAATCGTGCCAAAGGAGGCATCAAATGAAAAAGTTAGTGATTGCGGTATTTGCAGCGGCGATTCTTTTTGCGGGAGCGGCAATTGCGGAAGAAACTAAGTCGGCAGATCAGCCAAAAGCAGCGAGTTCCAAGGAAACCCCGAAAGTAAAGAACTTCAGGGGCGAGATAACCAACATAGACAAAGAAAAATGCGAAATCACAGTAAAGGGCAAGAAAGAAGAGAAAACGGTAAAAGTAGAAGCGAAATTGCTTGAAGTGCTCAAGGTTGGGGACAAGGTAAGCGTTTCCCCTAAGGGCAAAGTGGAAAAGATAGAGAAAGAAACCAAAAAGTCCGAGAAGAAAGCCGAACCGAAAGCCGAAACGAAGTAGTTGTTCAGAGACATATTTTGCCTGCAGGGCAGTCCTTTGGGATTGCCCTGTTTTTTTTTAACTATTGAGGTTTTTCGTCCTATTCTGATAATATGAAACTCTAAGGGCTTGAGCCCGGCGGTTCTTAAGATATTTGAAGATGAGCCGGATTAAAAGTATTAAAGGTAAAACAATGAGAGAGAAGAGTGTTCCGCGAGTACATAATAAAATAAAACAGCAGGTCTATGATTTTGACATTGTAAATTGCGCCTTGGATGAATTGTTTAAAAAGTTTTCTACTTCTTCGGCCGGACTTTCGTCGGAAGAAGCGCTTATACGCGTGGAAGAATACGGCTACAACGAACCCGCGAAAAAGAAAAAGAGGGCTTTTGTTCTTGAAGCCCTATCAAAATTCCTGAATCCTCTCGTAATCGTCCTGCTTGTGATTGGGGCATTTTCGTTTTTCTTCGGCGAGAAAGCCAGCGCCTTTATAGTTTTTGTGCTGGTGCTCATCAGCGTTGGTATAACTTTCTTTCAGGAAAGGAAGTCAAATAAGGAAGCCGAAAAACTCTCGGAGCTCGTCCGCACAAATGTGACGGTTTGCCGCGACGGCGACTGCATTGAATTGCCGATCAAAGAACTGGTCCCAGGAGACGTAGTGGATCTTTTTGCCGGGGATATGATACCGGCGGACCTCAGGATTATTTCCGCGAAAGACCTTTTTGTCAACCAGGCAACGCTGACAGGCGAATCAATGCCAGTCGAGAAAACAAGCGAGAACAGGAAAAAAACAGGCGCAGCCGCGGATGCCGAAAATATAGCCTTCATGGGCTCCTCCGTTGTCAGCGGCACAGCCCTCGGGGTAGTTGTAAAGACCGGTTCTTATACACAGTTTGGCGGCCTTGCGGTAAGGCTTGCGACAATGACCGTGCAGACCAGTTTTGAGAAAGGCGTTAACCGGTTCGTGGTTATCATGATACGGGCTATGGTCGCGCTCGTGATCTCTATCTTCGCAATAAACGCGGTATTTAAAGGCGATCTTGTCGAGGCTTTCCTTTTTGCGATTGCAGTGGCGGTCGGGCTTGCCCCGGAGATGCTGCCTCTCATTGTGACGCTTAATCTTTCGAAAGGCGCTATTGCTATGTCGCGAAAACAGGTCATCGTCAAACGCCTTAATTCCATTCAGAATTTTGGGGCTATGGATGTGCTCTGCACGGATAAGACCGGGACACTTACGATGGACCAGATTATCCTTGAAAAGTACTGCGATGTGGTAAAAGAGCCGGACGAGGAAGTCCTAAAATTTGCCTTCCTTAACAGTTTCTATCAGACCGGCCTCAAAAACCTGCTTGATAAGGCGGTTCTGAGCAAGGCGCGCGGGCTTAAAGATGAACTTGAAAAGCAATACAGCAAAGTTGACGAGATTCCTTTCGATTTTCAGCGCAGGATAATGTCGGTTGTGGTGGGAGCCGCCGGCAAGTTCACCATAATTTCCAAAGGCGCGCCAGAAGAAATATTCAAAAGATGTTCCAAGTACGAGCTGGAAGGGGATATATTTGAACTTGAGCCGCTCATAGTAGCGGACCTGAAAGAAGAGTATGACCACCTTTCAAAAGACGGCTTCAGGGTAATAGCCATAGCCTACAAGCACATTGATTACGCGCAGAATAAATTCTCAAAGGAAGACGAAAGCGGACTTGTTTTGAAGGGGTATGTCGCGTTCCTGGATCCGCCGAAGGACTCAACCAAGCCGACGCTTAACGAAATAAAAAAGCTGGGCATAGAAGTGAAAGTCCTTACCGGTGACAACGAGCTGGTTACGCGAAAAATTTGCGCGCAGGTAGGCCTCGATATCTTTGGTCTTGCGACCGGCGAGCAGGTTGAAACGCTTACAGACACAGAACTCAGGGAAGTGGTAAAGGTTACGACTGTTTTCGCGCGGCTTTCTCCTCTTCAGAAGGAGCGGATAGTGAGAGCCCTGCACGATAACGGCCGGATAGTCGGCTTCATGGGCGACGGAATAAACGACGCGCTCGCGCTTAAAGCCGCAGATGTCGGTATTTCCGTGAACAACGCGGCTGATATAGCGAAGGAATCTGCGGATATAATCCTTCTCCAGAAGGACCTGGGCGTGCTGGAAGACGGAGTTATTGAAGGAAGGCGGACCTTCGGCAATATAGTCAAGTACATCAAGATGGGTTCAAGCTCCAACTTCGGCAACATGTTCTCAATGACCGGGTCAAGCCTGCTTTTGCCTTTTCTTCCCATGGCGCCGATACAGGTGCTGCTGAATAATTTTCTCTACGATATGTCTCAGACGGCTATCCCGACAGACGAAGTTGACCCGGAGTACATTAAAAAGCCGAGAAAATGGAACGTGCAATCCATACAGAGGTTCATGGTGAGGATAGGGCCCATCTCCTCCATCTTCGACTACCTGACTTTCGGGTTGATGTGGTTTGTTTTCGGCTGCAACAACGCCCAGGATGCGGCCAAAGTCAGTCTTTTCCAGACGGGATGGTTCATAGAATCGCTAGTGAGCCAGACACTGGTTATTTATGTTTTAAGGACCGGGAAAATTCCGTTCATTCAGAGCCGGCCCAGCAGGTTTCTGATATTTTCCACTCTTTCCGTGATAACCGCCGGTATCATACTTCCGTTCACTCCGCTTGCGGCAAAACTGCATTTTGTCGTTCCTCCTCCCAGGTACTTTCTTTATCTGGGCGGCATGATGATTGCCTATCTGTCGATTGTATATTTCATGCATCAGAGTTTTATTAAAAAATTCGGAGAAGAGTGAATCTGACGGGCCCGGCCCGTCTATCCGCCGAACACGGGAGGCAGCATGAAATGCCCAAACTGCGGAAAGGAAACAGAAGGCAGTCCGCTTGAATGCGAAAAATGCGGATTGATCTTCTCTAAATATGAAGCAGCGCAGAGAAGGAAGGCGGAAACTCCCGGGCCAATCACTAAAGAGTTGTCTCACAAGATCGGGAGGGCCGGGATAACATATATAGCAACCGGAATTATTATTATATTTGTAATTTTTGCAGCGGTATTATTCCGGAGGGGGCCTGCAAATCAGGCCGCGGGCGGCAATAGTTTGGAAAAGTCTGCCGTTATAGCCGCTCCCGGAGCAGAAGTTGATGTTATCAAATGTCTTGTGCCAGGCAAGATAACGCTGGTGGATTTCTTCGCCGATTGGTGCGGCCCGTGCAGGGTTCTCTCGCCAAAACTTGAAGCGTACGCCGCTTCGCGCGAGGATGTCTTCATCAGGAAAGTAAATATTGTCAGTTGGAAGAGCGCTGTAACAAAGCAGTACGGTATCGGGTTTGTACCTAACGTGAGGGTTTACGGGCCGGACGGGAAGATGCGCGGAAATCCGTCGGCAAATTATAACGAAATCACTGCCAATATTGAGAGCTGCAAGTGAAATTACCCGGTATATAAATATTTCTTGAAAGTGGATGGTTTTATTGATATATTGTAAACCAATGCATCAATGCTTGTTGACAATCAGGTGCTAGGAGGCAAAATTGTTCCGCGAAAAAATTAAACTTCTTGACGCGACGATCCGCGACGGCGGGCTGATGAACGCCCACAAATTTGACGACAGGTTTGTGCGCGAGGTGTACAGAGCCGTATCCGACGCCGGCATAGATTACATAGAGCTTGGCTACAAGAATTCAAAAAAGCTCTTCTCTCCCGAGAAATTCGGGAAGTGGAAGTTTTGTGATGACGAAGATATTCTAAAGGTCATTGACGGAATACCCTCAAAGACAAAGATATCAGTCATGGTGGATGTCGACAGGGTTGATCCCGCTGATGTCAAACCCAAGAAGAACAGTCCTGTAACTATGATTCGCGTTGCTTCCTATATAAAGGATATTGACAAGGCTATAGCTCTCTGCAACCAGATGGCGGACAAGGGATACGAGACCGCAGTCAACATCATGGCCATTTCCAAAGCGCTTGACAACGAGATAAACGAGGCGTTTGAACAGCTTGAGAAAGAATGCAAGGCCCAGGTAATCAATATTGTGGATTCAAACGGGGCTCTCTACCAGGAAACAGTGGAGTTCCTTGTCAAGAAGGCAAGGGCTATAATTAAGACCAAGGAGATAGGTTTTCACGCGCACAACAATCAGCAGCTGGCTTTCTCAAATTCTATAGAAGCCATCATTCACAACGCCAACTATATTGACTGCACCATTTACGGCCTGGGAAGAGCCGCCGGCAACTGCCCGACTGAGCTCATGCTCGGTTTTCTCAAGAACCCGAAATATGATATCAGGCCTATATTGGATGTCATTTCCAAGGAATTTATCGCGCTCCGCCAGCAGATTGAATGGGGCTATGTTATCCCTTACGCGATTGCAGGGATACTTGACGAGCATCCCAAGGCGGCGCTTGCTTTGCGCGAAAGCGCCCAGAAGGAGAATTACCGCGAATTCTGGGAGAGCCTGGTGTTAAGTCCTGACGAAGCATAAAAGACCTGACTGATTACCGCCGCCGGCCGTGAGCCGGCGGTTTTATTATAGTCCCGAAGCCCAACCCGAAATCCACGCAAAACCGCCGGAATTGTGATAGAATATTATAGTGTTGTTTTCAGGAGGCTTTATGGAACAAGGCGTATTTAAATCCGTATTTGAGAACATGCCGATGTTTGCTTTCATAGTGGACCGGGATGTAAGGATACTTAGTTACAACAAACAGGCAAAAAAGGACCTGCTTGGCCCTAAGGCTTTCAAAGCAATCAATAGGAGGAGCGGCGATGTCCTGCGCTGCATTAATTCCTTTGAAACGAAGAAGGGCTGCGGAGCAGGAACGGAGTGCAAGTATTGTGTTATAAGAAATTCTGTGAATGAAGCGTTCAAAGGACGGGCCGCGTTCCGAAAAACCACGGCTTTGGAGCTGAAGAAGGGGAAGAAGAAGGTGAATATGAGCGTTGTCATTTCAGCTGTCAGGTTAAACGCAGACCAGATACTGCTGATGATAGAAGACATAACGGAACTTCTCCAGTTACGAGAGCTGATACCTATTTGCGCGAGCTGCAAAAAGATAAGGAATGACAGCGATGTCTGGGAGCGGATAGAGACATATATCGGCGAGAGGACCGGGACGGATTTTACCCATTCCATCTGCCCTGATTGCATGAAGAAACTGTATCCCGGAGAAAAATAACCGAGGAGGCCCTTTGGAAACCGGAATAAGCTACTTTGGCAACAGAATGCCAAAGCACATAGAAAACGACCTCGCAGATATAAAAAAGCATAACTGCACTTATGTGCTGCACACCTGTTCTGAGATTGACCAGGCCTACTACTCCGGCACAATGAAAGAAATAGTGAAAATCTCACATGCCCGCGGATTGAAAGTCCAGATGAATTCCTGGGCAGTGGGCGGGGTTTTCGGCGGAGAGGCCTATTCTCTTTTTGTAATGCAAAATTGCGGAGAGCTCCAGGAGCTCTCTAACGGGAAAAAAGTTCCCGCGGCCTGTCTAAACAGCAAAAAGTTCAGGGTTTTTCTTAAAAAGTTTGTCGAGAATTGCGCAAGCTACGGCATTGACACCTTTTTCTGGGACGAACCGCACTTTTACCTCCCCTGGCATTTTGGCGATGCTCCCGGTGATTACGGCTGTTTCTGTGAGAAGTGCAGAAAACTTTACCGGGAACAGTATGGAAAGGCGATGCCTAAAAAACAGGATAGCACCATTGAAGAGTTTCGCGAAAAATGCGTTGTCTCGCTGCTTAATGAAATAAACCCTGTGTTGAAACGCGGACACGTGGAAACAGCGATCTGCGTACTGCCGAAACTGATAGAGGGGGAAAATTCCGGAACAGGCGATTGGGATAAGGTCGCCTCTTTGAAGGGAATTGATTTGTTTACGACGGATCCCTACTGGACTATGCATTTGAAACGTCCAGACTTCAATGTTGAAGAATATATCAGAAGGAATTCCTCAAATGCTATTGCAGTAGCAAATAAATACGGCAAAAAAGCAGGTATTTGGGTGCAATGTTACTCTATAAAAAAAGGTGAAGAGTATATCCTGGAAACAGCGGTAAGAACGGCTTTTGACTGCGGCGCCCGGGATATCGCGGCCTGGGGTTACGGCGGGACTTCATACATGAGTCAGCTTACCTGCGGAAGGCCGGAGTATTGTTGGGATTTGTTAGGGGAACTATATAAAGAGTGTCATAATAAAGATAAATAGTTTTTAACGTTCTTAACGTAAACATAAGCGATAAAAGTTTGTAAAGTTCATAAGGTTTGTAAGGTAAAAGACTAAAAGGTTTATAACGTTAATAACGTTCTTAACGTTTGTAACGTAAACATAAAAGATAAAAGTTTGTAAGGTTTATAAAGTTTATAACGTTTGTAATGTAAGGCAGGAAAAGTTAATAAAGTAAAACGACAGAGGAAGAGTGTATGAGAAAAATTGTGGTGGGGATAATGGTTCTGTTTGTGCTTTGCGCCGGAGCGGGCGCGAGGATGGCGGAAGTCTGGACAAAAACATTTCCTCTTGAGGCGGAGAACGCGGAACTTGCCGGGGATATAGGGGTTGAATGGAAGGGCAACGGGTTCTATCTTACGGGCCTCAAATGCGTGCCGGAAGGCACCAATACGCGCGGTACGGTGGCAGTCAGGAAGCTTGATGCCGACGGCAAAGTTATCTGGAAACAGATTTGCGATATAGGGCTCGGAGGCGTGGACAGCAAGAACACTCTTGCGGTGGACGCTTCAAATAATGTTTTTGTAGGCGGCTATAAATATGTCGGCCGGAACGGCAGGAATGCCTGGATAAGAAAATATGACCAGAACGGGAATGTCCTCTGGGACCGAACCTGGGAGAATCTCTACGGCAGCCGGGACGCCAAGATAATGGATCTGGAGACATCGCCTGACGGAAGTTTATACGCGGTAGGATATAAAAATACGGATAACCTGGTTCGCGAGCTCTGGATCAGAAGGTATGATCTTGACGGCAATGAATTGTGGAGTAATGCTTACGGTTCCTCGGTTTCTCCCAACGAGCAGGAACAGGGTTTGACCGTTGATATTTCAGGGAACGCCTACGTTGCCGCTTATCAGGACGGAGACAATCAGGAAGTATACCTTTCCGTAAAGCGCTACGGTCCGGACGGAACCCTTCAAAAGGCAATGCGGTTTCCTGATAACAGGGTCAGGGCCCGGGCGGTCAGTGAGATAGCGGTTGACGCGGCGGGAAATATTTATATATTGGGTTCGGAGTCTGTTTTTTATCAGGGGCGGAATATCTTTGTCCGAAAAATATCCCCGGCCGGCGGAAATCTCTGGTCGATCTCTTACCCGAATACCGGCTACCAGCATTTTGGCGGCAACGGCATTAAACTAGACAAGGACATGAATCTTTATGTTTCCGCTACCGGCAGCGGCGAGAAGAATGAGAAGAAATACAGTTGGATTTCAAAGCTTGACAGCGACGGGAATGAACTGGCCACTATGGACTATTTTGGCTATGCTTTTGGGGTTGACTTTTCGGTAGGCAGGAACAGTGACATTTATGTTATGGGAAACAGCGCGGATGCGTGCGGTTTCGCGGAAATTTGGGTCAAAAAATACGCGCAAATACCGTAAAATAAAAAGTTTATAAGGTTTATAAGGTTTGTAAGCCGCGCTTCGCGCGTCTTGTTCTGATAGGTAGGATATTATTCATGCCGGACTACGTCCGGCATAGGAGAATAAAGTTTATAACGTAAACATAAAAGATAAAAGTTTGTAAGGTTATATAAGGTTTATAACGTTCTTAACGTTTGTAACGTAAGACGGTAAAAAGTTAGTAAGGTTTATAAGGTTTGTAAGCCGCGCTTCGCGCGTCTTGTTCTGATAGGTAGGATATTATTCATGCCGGACTACGTCCGGCATAGGAGAATAAAGTTTATAACGTAAACATAAAAGATAAAAGTTTGTAAGGTTATATAAGGTTTATAACGTTCTTAACGTTTGTAACGTAAGACGGTAAAAAGTTAGTAAGGTTTATAAGGTTTGTAAGCCGCGCTTCGCGCGTCTTGTTCTGATAGGTAGGATATTATTCATGCCGGACTACGTCCGGCATAGGAGAATAAAGTTTATAACGTAAACATAAAAGATAAAAGTTTGTAAGGTTATAAGGTTTATAACGTTCTTAACGTTCTTAACGTTTGTAACGTGAGGCGGAAAGCGGCTAAAAGTTTGGAACTTTAGTACTTAGATATTGTCTATGGTATAATGGACTTATGAAAAAGACAATGCTGTTCATAATAGTCGTTGCTATAGTTGCGCTCGCGGTATTTGCAGGGTGCGCGGTGAAAGCGCAAGGCGACAAACTCTACACCTGTCCGATGCACGCGCAGGTACTCTCTGACAGACCGGGGCAGTGCCCTATTTGCGGTATGGACCTGGTTCCTGTAAAAGAAAGCGGAAAACCTGTATCGGGTTCTCCCTCGGTTCTGACTATAAGCGGGGAACAGGAACAGCTAATCGGGGTTAAAACCGAGAAAGCAGGCAAGAGAAAGATGTCCTATACGGTAAGGGCCGCCGGAAAGATAGCCCATGACCCGGACCTCTACAACTCGGTAATAGAATACCGCCTTGCCGTTAAGTCATTCAACGAGGCAGAAGGCGAGGCAAAAGAGCAGTCGCGTTCTTCGCTTGCATCGGCAAGAGTTAAGATGCTCCACGAAGGCCTCTCAGAAAGAATGATAGATGTTTTTGCCGCTTCCAAAGATGAACCGGAATACCTGCTCTTTGCGGGAAAGCCAGGAGGGAAACTACTTGTATATATTCAGGTTTATGAGTCGGAGATAAGTTACATAAAGGAAGGAGCCAAAGCGGATATCTCGGTAGTCTCTGCCCAGGGGAAAATATATCAGGGAACCATCCTTTCACTTGACACTTATGTGGATAAAGACACCAGGACTCTTCGGGCCAGGGCTGAGATAAAAAATATTGACGGAAACCTGCGTCCCGAGATGCTTATTACCGCCGCGATAAAATGCGAGCTGGGCGAAAAGCTGGCAGTACCTACCGACGCGGTTCTTGATACAGGGCTGAAACAGACGGTCTTCGTCCGGACTTCCCCGGGAGTTTATGAGCCAAGGCAGGTCAAGGCCGGCTTAAAGGGCGAAGGGTATGTGGAAATAACTTCCGGCATAAAAGAAGGCGATGAAGTGGCTGTTTCCGCCAACTTCCTGCTTGATTCAGAATCAAAACTCCGGGGTATCGGGAAATAGCGGGGTTTTAATCAGCTGACTCATTTTTTTCGCGAGGCTAAATGCTGGAACGGATAGTCGATTTCTCCGCCAGGAACAGGTTTCTGGTTATTATTCTCGCCGCAGCGGCAGTGCTTGGCGCAGTTTACTGCCTTTACAATATTCCTCTCGATGCCGTCCCTGACCTTTCCGACACCCAGGTAATAATTTACTCCAAATGGGACAGAAGCCCGGATATCATTGAAGACCAGGTCACCTATCCGATTGTCACCAGTCTTCTCGGAGCCCCTAAAGTAAAAGCCATACGCGGCCTCTCTGATTTTGGTTTCTCCTATGTTTATGTAATCTTTGAGGACGGCACGGATATTTACTGGGCAAGAAGCCGCGTCCTTGAATATCTCAATAAAACCACATCGAAGCTTCCTCAAGGCGTTACGACAGAAATAGGACCTGACGCGACCAGCGTCGGCTGGGTCTACCAGTACGCCTTGGTTGACAGGACCGGAAAGCACGGGGCTTCTGAGCTTCGCAGTTTCCAGGACTGGAACCTGAAATATCACATTCAATCGGTTAAGGGCGTCGCTGAGGTGGCCACGGTTGGCGGTTACCAGAAACAATATCAGGTAAATGTAGACCCGGGAGCTCTTGCCGCCTACAATGTGCCGCTTTCCGGAGTGATTGAGGCCGTAAAGAGCGGGAACAGCGATTCAGGCGGAAGGTTGATAGAAATATCCGGGGCTGAATACATGATACGAGGGCGCGGCTACGCGAAGAGCGCCGAAGATATAGGCAACATCGCGGTAAAGAGCGTTAACGGAACTCCGGTGCTGGTAAAGAATGTCGCCAAGGTCACGGAAGGTCCGGACATCAGGCGCGGCGCTTCAGATCTAAACGGCGAAGGCGACGCGGTTAGCGGTATTGTCATCATGCGCCAGGGCGAGAACGCGCTGAAAGTAATAAACAGCGTGAAAGAGAAAATTGCCGAGGTCAAAAGCTCGCTGCCCGAGGGAGTGGAGCTTGTAACGGTCTATGACAGGTCAGACCTGATAAAACGCGCCATCGCAACCTTACGGTCCCAGCTGATAGAGGAAATGATTATCGTAAGTTTTGTAATCCTGCTTTTTCTCTGGCATTTCCCTTCGGCCTTTGTGCCGATAATAACCATACCGGTCTCAAGCCTGCTGGCTTTTATTCCGATGTATTTCATGGGCATTACTTCAAACATTATGTCGCTTGCCGGTATTGCAATCTCCATAGGCGTGCTGGTGGACGGAGCTATCATTGAAGTTGAGAACGCGTACAAGCGCTTGGAACTCTGGGAACACGGGGGAAGGATTGGAGATCCGCACGAGATCAGGATACAGGCCCTGAAGGAAGTTATACCTTCGGTATTTTTCTCGCTTCTGGTAATCGCGATGGCATTCCTGCCTGTATTCACGCTGGTCGACCAGGAAGGCAGGCTGTTTAGGCCTCTCGCTTATACAAAGACTCTGGCGATGGCAATCGCCGCGCTGCTCGCCCTGACGCTGGACCCCGCTATAAGGCTTTTATTTATGCGTATGGATAAGTTCGCTTTTAAACCCGCCTGGGCGGCAAAGACAGTCAACGCTCTTCTTGTCGGTACCTATCATAAAGAGGAAAAACACCCGGTGAGCCGCCTCTTATTCCGCCTTTACCAGCCGGTCTGCGAGTTCTCGCTCAAACATTCAAAAGCCGTGATTATTTCGGCAGTTGTCTTGATGCTCGCGACACTGCCGGTATTCCTGCGGCTTGGCTCGGAGTTTATGCCCCCTCTGAATGAGGGCACGGTGCTTTACATGCCGACAACGCTTCCGGGCATATCCGTGACCGAGGCAAAGAAACTCCTGCAGGCGCAGGATATGCTTCTCAAGGAGATACCGGAGGTAGAAAATGTTTTTGGAAAAATAGGGCGGGCCGAAACCTCGACCGATCCGGCTCCATTCTCCATGATGGAGACCGTCATAGTTCTGAAGCCTGAGAGTGACTGGAGAAAGCATAGCAGGTGGTACTCTTCGTTACCCGAAGCGCTCCGGGCGCCTTTTCGGCGTATTTGGAGAGACAGAATAACCTATGATAAATTGATTGCCGAGATGGACGGCAAGCTCAATATACCAGGCGTTACCAACGCCTGGACTATGCCGATAAAGGCCAGGATTGACATGCTCTCCACGGGGATTCGCACCCCCATTGGAATAAAGATTATGGGGTCTGACCTTAAAGTGATAGAGGGTATCGGGCTTGATATTGAGAAGGCGCTCTCAGATGTCAAGGGAACCAGAAGCGTGCTGGCGGAGAGGTCCTTCGGCGGTTATTATCTGGATGTCAAGTTTGACAGGAACAAGCTCGCGAGTCATGGAATTTCCATTGACAGCGCCCAGATGTCCGTTATTTCCGCGATAGGCGGAGAGAATGTTACCGAAACGGTTGAGGGGCGGGAGAGGTATTCGGTAAGCGTAAGATATCCAAGGGAATACAGGGACGACCGGGAAAAACTAAACAGGATTCTTGTTGATACCCCGTCCGGAGCTATGATTCCTCTTTCGGAGGTAGCCGATATTTCGCTTTCCGCCGGCCCTTCGATGATACGGGATGAGAACGGCCTCCTGACCGGATATGTTTATATTGACCTGCAGGGAACAGACACAGGTTCGTATGTAGAGCGCGCGAAGGCAGCTGTTAACGCTTCTATTAAAGTGCCGTCGGGCTACTCCCTGATTTGGAGCGGGCAGTTTGAAAATATGGAACGTGTCAAGGAACGGTTAAAGATAGTGATCCCCCTGGCTTTGTTTCTTATTGTGCTGCTGCTCTACGCCAACACAAAATCTCCGGTAAAGACGCTCATGATACTGCTCGCGGTGCCGTTCTCTCTTGTGGGAGCAGTTTGGGCACTCTACCTGCTCGGCTATAATCTTTCCATAGCAGTCTGGGTCGGAATGATTGCCCTCCTCGGGCTTGACGCCGAGACGGGAGTCTTTATGCTGCTTTTCCTTGACCTCTCATATAACTCCATGAAAGAGAAGGGAGAATTGAAGACCGAAGCGGATTTGAAAACGGCTGTAGTCCACGGAGCTGTTAAGCGGATTCGTCCTAAGGCAATGACTGTGACTGCAATTCTGCTCGGTTTGCTGCCCATCATGTGGTCCTTCGGCGCAGGGGCTGATGTTTTAAAACGGATTGCCGCCCCGATGATAGGAGGAGTTATTACGAGCTTTATTCTGGAATTACTGATCTATCCTTCACTTTACTATATGTGGAAGAAGAAAAGCCTGTAACCAAATGCAGGGAAAAGGGCTGTGCGGTACAGGTGTTTAAGGGGGAGTCATGGACAAAAGCCGCAGTTACAACAGGAACGCATTTGTGAAGCTGCACGAGACGAGTTCCAAGGCTAAGGAAATGCTTGCCAAGCAGAAAAGCGGAGTGCTTGCAGAAAAAGAGCTTGCGCGTGAAAGCAAAAACTTGTGCACTACGAAATCAAAGATGCTCGGCAAGAAGTGCAGGTACTAAGAGCCCTTTGCTGCCGCCGGTCGTTTAAAATTCCAGTTTTTTGCTGTATGACCAGTCTCATCTAAAAATCATTACTATTCTAGTATGATTCATAATACCTTGTATGTCGCATTCTGTTTTTCGGGAGGAAAGATGAAAGTTCTCATTGTCGGCGGCGTTGCCGGCGGAGCTTCAACAGCGGCGAAGCTAAGAAGACTTGACGAGCAGGCTGAAATAGTGATGTTCGAACGGGGAGCTGAAATTTCCTACGCGAACTGCGGGATTCCGTACCATATCGGCAATGTTATAAAAGACAGAGATCAGCTCACAATTGTTTCAAAGCAAAATTTCGAGAATATGTTCAAGGTGAAGGTAAGGACTCTCTCCGAAGTGCTGGCAATTGACAGAGTCAACAAGAAAGTCACGGTAAAAGATCTGCAGAGAAACGAAACCTACGAAGAAACCTACGATAAACTGGTGCTCTCACCCGGAGGGCAGCCCGTCAAGCCGCCTATTCCAGGAATAGAATGCGCGTGCATTTTTACGGTAAGAAACCTCTCGGATATGGATGCGATAAAAAATTATATCGGCGTGGCTGCTCCTAAGCGGGCGCTGGTTGTGGGAGCGGGGTTTATCGGATTGGAGCTTGCCGAGAATCTTGCAGGCCTCGGAATGCTTGTCTCCGTTGTTGAACTTGCCGGACAAGTTATGAACCTGATGGATTTCGAGATGGCTGCGATTATTCACCAGCACATGAAAACCAAGAAAGTGGAACTTTTCCTGAATGACGGCGTTAAAGAATTCAAGAATGGCTCCGGTTGTATGACGGCCGTGCTGCAGTCCGGCCGCGTGATCAAGTCGGACATTATTATACTTTCTATAGGCATTAGGCCTGAAGTTAAGCTTGCAAGGGATGCCGGGATTGAGATTGGAAAGCTCGGAGGCATCAAGGTTGACCGGGAATTAAGAACTTCCGACCCGGACATTTACGCTTTGGGCGACGCTGCTGAAACCAATGACCTGGTCTCGGATTCCACTGCCCTTGTCCCGCTGGCAAACGCCTCAAACAAACAAGGGCGCATTGCCGCTGAGAATGTTCTCGGCGGGCACGAACTCTATGCCGGAACGCCGGGTACCGCTATAGCCAAAATCTTTGATCTGACTGCCGCTATCACGGGAAGCAGCGAAAAGCTGCTCAGGAGAAGAGGAATAAAGTACGATAAAGTATTCCTGCTGCCGTCCTCACACGCGGGCTATTACCCGGACGCCTTCCCGATGACAATGAAACTGCTCTTCTCTCCGGAAGACGGCAGGGTGCTCGGCGGGCAGATAGTAGGCCCTGACGGAGTAGACAAAAGAATAGATATAATCTCGGTGATGGTCCAGCTGAAACGGACTGTTTATGATCTTGCGGCTCTTGAACTGGCTTACGCGCCGCCGTATTCGTCGGCGAAAGACCCTGTGAATCTCGCCGGAATGATAGCCGTAAACCAGATTAAAAACAGGAATGTAGCGGTATTCTGGGATGACGTAAAAAGGCTTAGAGAAGACGGAGCTCTTTTTGTTGATGTCAGAACTTCGCTGGAATTTGACCTCTCGCATATTGAAGGCGCGGTAAATATACCGCTGGGCAGCATCCGCGGAAGGCTCGCTGAAATACCGAAAGACCGGAAGGTTGTGGTTTACTGTAACCAGGGGAAGACCGCGTATTTTGCTTTGACGGTATTGCTAAACTCCGGTTATAAGAATGTTGTAAACTTAAGCGGAGGCATAAAGGTCTATTCCGCGGCAACAGCAAAACAGGAAAATACGGGTATATTCGAGAATGTGATGGTGGACAAAGCGGAGGACATTATGCAGGTTAAACCGGGTACCGGAAAGATAACAGAGATTGACGCGAGCGGCTTGCAGTGCCCAGGCCCAATAATGGCCCTGGCAAACAAGATGAAAGAAGTCGGCCTCGGCGATGTTATACGCATTACGGCAAGCGACCCCGGGTTTAGAAATGATATTTCTGTCTGGTGCGAGAAGACCGGTAATGTGCTGGCTTCAATGAAAGACGAGAATAAGAAAATAGTGGCAGAAATACAAAAAGGAAAGCGCCTTGAGGAAAAGAGCGGGGTAATTCCTCACGACAAGACGATAGTAGTCTTTTCCGGCGACCTTGATAAAGCCCTCGCGGCCTTCGTTATAGCCAACGGCGCGATTTCCATGGGGCGCAAGGTCACCCTCTTCTTTACTTTCTGGGGACTGAATATACTCAGAAAACCCAAGGGACCTTCTGTCAAGAAGGGCCTGCTGGATAAAATGTTCGGAATGATGATGCCGAAAGGAACCGGAAAGCTTGGGCTCTCAAAGATGAATATGGGCGGGATTGGCCCGAAGCTGATACGCCATGTTATGAAGAAAAAGAATATTAATTCCCTTGAAGAGCTGATGGGAGCTGCAAAAATGTCGGGAATCAGGATAATCGCCTGCCAGATGTCAATGGATGTGATGGGCATAAAAAAGGAAGAACTGATAGACGGCATTGAGATAGGCGGCGTGGCGAATTATCTGGGGTCGGCGGAGGATGCGGATACTAATCTCTTCATATAATGGGTTTTAACGCAGGAATGGTTTAGGCCAAACGGCAAGCATTAAGCTCGAAATTCGAAACAAATACAAAAGGCAAAACGTAAACAGACAGGCGGTATGCTTTCGGGCTGCCGCCTGTTCTTTTGTTTTGTTTGTTTTTTGTTTTTGCTTCTTGTTTAGAATTTAGTATTTAGGATTTAGTGCTTGGCCTTATCTTATTGAGAGTGTTTTTAGAGTGAAACTCCCTGCTAAACAGGTTATAATGTAATGCGGAATGAAAATGCCCGCCCGGAAAACCGGAACGAGAGACACAAGGATGAAAAATGGAAAAACTAAGATTTGACGATATGAACCTTTCGCCTGAAATTAAAAAGGCTGTTAAGGATATGGGTTTTGAAGAGGCGACTCCGATTCAATCACAATCCATCCCGCTGCTGCTTGAGGGAAAGGATGTGTTGGGACAGGCGCAGACAGGCACAGGCAAAACTTGCGCTTTCGGCATACCCATACTCGAGAAGATAGACCCCAAAGACAGGTCGCTCCAGGCAATAGTTCTTTGTCCTACCAGGGAGCTTGCTATTCAGGTCGCGGAAGAGATAAAACAGCTTTCTAAATATAAAAGGGGAGTATATATCCTTCCGGTTTACGGCGGTCAGCCGATAGACAGGCAGCTTAAGGCTCTCGCTCAGGGTGTTCAGCTGGTAATCGGAACTCCGGGCAGGGTGCAGGATCATCTTGACAGGGGCAGCCTCCGGCTTGACAAGGTAAAGATAGCCGTGCTTGACGAAGCGGACGAGATGCTGGATATGGGTTTCATAGAGGATATAGAAAGAATACTGAAAAAGATGCCGAAAGAGAGGCAGACGCTATTTTTCTCTGCCACCATGCCTTCCGCTTTCCTGAAGTTGACCGAAAAATACCAAAGGAAACCCGCGCACGTAAAGGTCGTTCACGAGCAGCTCACCGTGCCGAGCATAGAGCAGTCTTTTTATGAAGTTAAAGACCCGATAAAAGTAGAAGCATTGACCCGTCTCATAGATTTTCATAATTTAAAACTCGCGCTTATATTCTGTAATACAAAAAACGGGGTAGACACGCTGGTTGAACACTTGCAGGCCAGGGGGTATTCGGCGGAAGGGCTTCACGGGGATTTGAAACAGGTTCAGCGCGACCGTGTGATGGGAAAGTTCAGAAGGGGCGCAGTTGACCTGCTCGTGGCGACCGATGTGGCAGCGAGAGGCCTGGATATTAATGATATAGAAGCCGTATTCAATTACGACCTGCCTCAGGATGAAGAAGCCTACGTGCACAGAATAGGGCGCACTGCCAGGGCCGGCAAAGCCGGGAAAGCCTTCACCTTTATCACAGGCAAATCAGAGTTCTTTAAACTGAAGAACATTCAGAAATATTCCAAAGCCAAGATATTCCAGAAGGGCCTTCCGTCTTCGGAAGATGTCGGAGAAATCAGGAAGACCCAGCTTGCAGATAAGGTGAAAGCCGTTATCAAGGATTCGGATCTTAAAAAGCAGATAGACGCGATAGAGGCAATGATACTGAACGAAGATTTTGGTTCCATAGAAGTAGCGGCCGCTCTTTTAAAGATGCTTATGGGTGAGACCGTTGAGACAGAGAAAAGCGAGTACGATCAGGACGACCTTGAAAATACCGGCGCCGTGCCCGGTAAAGTAAGGCTTTTCGCGAGTGTTGGTAAAGACCAGGCTCTGACGCCGCGCGACATGATAGATTTCCTTTCGAAAGAGGGAAAGATTGACTCGCGTATGGTTACGAAAATGTTTATGCATGACAGGTTTACTTTCCTTGAAGTTCCCATGGAAAACGCGAAAAGCCTTCTTCGCGCCGTTAAGGATAAACAGATAAAGGGGCAGAGGATACATCTGGCGCCAGCCCTTAAAAGATAAAGCAAATTCGAAGTCAGAAATCTGAAATTCGAAACAGAGGCAGCAAAGGTTTTGAATTTGTTTCGAATTTCATGCTTCGAACTTCGAATTTGGTTTTTTTCCTACTATGATTTTCATCATAACCGCCCTTTCAATATTAGCTTATAATTCAGTATAAATGATGTTTTAAAGGGGGCTTTATGGATAAGAAACTTGCAGGAGCAATAAACGAACAGATAAACTCTGAGTTGTATTCGGCATACCTCTACAAGGCAATGTCTCAGGATTTCAAGCACAAGAACTGGGACGGAGTAGCTCAATGGCTGAAAGTACAGGAAAGCGAGGAAAAGACGCACGCTGAAAAACTTATCAGCTTCCTGAACGATAGGGGTGAAAAGGTTGTTCTGAAAGCAATTCCCCAGCCGCCATTTTCCTGGAAAACAGCGCTTGACTGTTTTGAACAGGTTTATGACCATGAAAAGAACATCACAAGGCAAATATACGCGCTTGATGACCTTGCTTCAAAGGTTGACGATAAACCTGCAAAAATAGTTTTGCAGTGGTTCATTACAGAACAGGTTGAGGAAGAGAAGAACTCTTCGTATATCGTGGAAAAACTCAGGCTGGTCAAGCAGGATTCCGGCGGTTTCTTCATGCTTGACAAACAACTCGGAAAGAGAGGGCAGAGCTAAAATTTAGGCTGTGTCGGCGCAATTGCCGGCACGGCTTTTTTTTCTCGGATATATGACACAAATGCGGTATCATTAAAAAGTGTTTAGGGGGAGCAAATGGCGAAAAGAAAGATAATCGAAATAGACGAAAGCAAATGCAACGGCTGCGGGGCATGCGTTCCCAACTGTCCGGAAGGAGCCTTTAAGGTCATTGACGGCAAGGTAAGACTGATTAGCGATCTCTTCTGCGACGGGCTTGGAGCGTGCGTGGGCCATTGCCCCGAAGGGGCCTTGAGCGTGGTTGAGCGCGAGGCTGTTCCTTACGATGAAGCAAAGGTTATGGTAAACATCGTCAAGGCCGGCAAGAATACCATACTGGAGCATTTAAACCATTTGAAATCTCACGGAGAGAAAAAATTCCTTGGCACTGCGCTGGACTATCTGAAAAAGAATAATGTAAAAGTGGATTTTGACGTCAAAGAAAAGCCTGCGGCCAAGATTGGCGGCGGCTGTCCCGGATCGGAGATGCGGGATTTGAGGGGCGAAGAAGAGAATGAAGCCTGCGAGGGAAAGTTTGGAGAGGTTAATTCTGCCGGGAATTCGCAGCTGCGTCAGTGGCCGGTTCAAATTACGCTGGTGCCCCCTTCGGCTCCCTATTTCGAAGGAGCAGACCTTTTGATAGCGGCTGATTGCGTGCCCTTTGCTTATGCAAAATTTCACGATGACCTGCTAAATGGAAAGATTGTTCTTGTTGGCTGCCCAAAACTTGATGACACAGGGTTTTACGCGGAAAAATTCACGGAAATTTTTAAGGAGAATAATATTAAATCGGTAACTGTAGCCAGAATGGAGGTCCCCTGTTGCGGCGGGATTGTAATGGCGGCGAAGAAGGCGCTGGCGGAATCTGGGAAGAAGATAGGGTTTTCGGAAGTGGTTATAGGGATTAAGGGGAATAGGCTTTAAAGCGGTTGTAACTTAAAACCAAAACCTGATTAAACAAAGAAGGTTTATAATGTTCTTAACGTTTATAACGTTTGTAACGTAAAGCAAACCTTGGCAAACCCTGATAAACCCTGCTCAATAATGTTTACGTTATAAACGTTATAAACTTTTATTTGTTGAATTTGTATGTTTCTTCAATACCCTTCCGTATTTTCCTGCGAGGTTCCTTGTTTTCCGGATATCCCACCGGCACAATTATATCAACCCGTGAAGCAGATGGCAGCCCCAGGACTTTTTTTACTCTCTTTTCGTTAAACCATCCCATCCAGCAAGTCCCGAGGCCAAGCTCAGCAGCCTGCAGAATGAAGTGCTCAACCGCTATCCCAACATCTATCAAGTAATACCTGGTGTCTCTGACCAAGTTGCCGATCTTGGAAGCGAAACTGCCGCTTTCGGAAATAACTACAACAATTGCGCCTGCCTTTTCTGGCCAAGAAGCAGTGTAAGGGGCTGAGAAGGCAGCCCGGCAAAGTTCAGTTTTCAGGGCAGGATCATCAACTATTATGAACTTCCAGGGTTGAGAGTTGCACGCCGAAGGCGCGAGTCTTGCTGCTTCTACGCATTTCAGCAGGTCTTCACGGCTTACCGGCCTGCCGTCGAATTTTCTGCAGCTTTCCCGTTTATTTGCCAGTTCAAGAAAGTTTTCCATTTTCACCTCCTAATAATATTATAGCATAAACAGTCCAATATCAACGAAATACATTGTGATACAATGAAAAGGCATTGACAAGCCGGAAGTTCAGGGCTAATATTTAGATAGCGGGACACAAAACAGTCTCAACTCTTCATCGCCTGACCGCTCAGGAAGGTGTATGGAAAAAAGGTTGTTTATTAATAAGAAGAACCAGGAGACAAAAAAGCAGTCTTTATCTGAAATTAAAAGCAAAGTCAGGCGTTCTCTCCGGAACTCAAGTCCGGTTCTTTCAGGTAGAAACCAGAATAGCATTCCTCAAGCAATTCCTGATGCCTCCCTGAAGAAACAGGCGGAGTTAAACTACGACACACTCTTTGACAATATGATTGTTGCAGTAGTCTACTCTAAGATGGTCTATAGGGCCGGGAAAGCCGTGGACTTCATACACCTTGCGGTCAACGCCGCTTACGGGAAAATAACCGGACTCAAGGATGTTGTCGGAAAAAAAATGTCCGAGGTAATTCCGGGTATCTGGAAACACGATCGCTCCTTCCTCGATGCCTGTGCCCGAGTGGCAGCAACAGGAAAGTCAGAACATTTTGAATTCTTCATGCCTAACCTCAAGTCCTGGTATAGTATCACTTTGAGCGGAGCTGGAAATGGACTATTCCTTTCTATTTTTGACGATATAACTAAACAAAGAGAGAGTGAGCTTGCATTGAGAACGAGCGAGGAAAAGTTCAGGGTGCTTTTTGATGCTTCACCGGACTGCGTGAGTTTGACGGATATTTCCGGCAGGATTATTATGGCCAATAAAAAGTTTCTTGAATTGTTTGGAGAAGGCCTTACGCGCGCAATCGACAACGAGACCGGGGAGTTCAAGATAGGAGATTATGTTGTGGAGGATGACAGGGAAAGGGCAATTAGTGACAGAAAAGAAGCGCTGGCCGCAGGGATGACAGTCCCTGCCATATATAAGGCAGCAAGAAAGGACGGGGCCCTCATCAACATTGAAGTTACGAGAGCTGTCCTAAGGGATCAAAAAGGGAAAAATGCCGGCATAATAACTGTAACGAGAGATGTAACGGAAAGAATTAGGCAGGAAGAACAGATAAAGAAAAGCGAAGCGCGCTATCGGTTGTTGACGGAGAACATTGGTGATGTTGTGTGGGCTCTTGATAATGATTTGAGGTATACCTACGCGAGCCCTTCGTTTTATGCCTCGCGTGGGATAAAGCCTGAGAGCGTCATAGGCAGAAGCATTAAAGAGTTTTCCGATGGAAACGGTTATGAAGAGATGAGAAAGGCCACATCTGAACTTTACGAATTAGCGCTTGCCGGCGATTCCCGCGCCATAACTCCAATGATACTGGAGTCCAGGCTCAAGACGGCAGGAGGGGATTACATTATAGGAGAGGTCAAACTCCATGTAATGTTTGATGAAAACGGAAACCCGATAGGATTTAACGGAGTAACTAGGGATATTACCGAAAGGAGAAGGCTTGAAACCGGCCTTATCCAGGCGCAGAAACTTGAAGCAATAGGCCAACTGGCGGCGGGGGTTTCGCACGAATTCAATAACTTGCTCACGATAATGCAGCTTTCGGCGGAAGAAGCCATGCTTTCAGGGACAAAGGAAGCCTATGAAAGAATGGCGAAGGAAGTTGTGTCAACGGCTACCCAGGCCTCCGCGATAGCGCGAAGGCTGAATGATTTTGCCAGGAAACAGAAAGTTGAAAAGCACGAAATTAATATCGTAAAGTGTCTTGACAAGGCATTTGAAATGATAGAAAAACAATATTCAAAGCTGGGAATCAATATTGTGAGGGAGTACGGGGAAGTTCCTTCAACGCTTACCGATGATAAACTGCTGCTGCAGGTCTTTCTAAATATTCTGAGAAACGCCCAGCAGGCAATGCCTTCTGGAGGCAAAATAACCGCGCGGGTCAATCTTGCAGACGGTAATATTCTTGCGAGTGTTGCCGATACGGGTATTGGCATCAGTAAAGAGAACCTTGATAAGATATTCACTCCGTTTTACACAACGAAGGGGGCGTTCGGGGCCGGGCAGCATCATGGAATCGGACTCGGCCTCGCCGTCAGCTATTCAATAGTCAAAGGACTTGGAGGAGAAATAAAAGTTGAAAGCATAGAAGGCAGAGGGGCGAAATTCACGGTTTCAATTCCGGCTGTTTCAGTAAATACTGCCGAACTTGCTGCCCCAAGCCTCGCAGACCTGCCGCCGACACGAGGCGGAAAAATACTCGTTGTTGATGATGAGAAACCTATACTCGGGTTGATGAAAACAATTCTCGGAGCCGCCGGCTATTCCGTTGAGACAGCCGAAAGCGGGAAGGAAGCCCTGCTGGCGCTTGAAAAATTCAAGGCGGATGTGGTTCTGCTTGATATGGTGCTTCCCGGGACAAACCTCGAAGGTTTGCTCAAAGATTTACAGTCGCGTTTTCCGGAAATCAGTGTGATAGTTGTTACAGGCCTTGGCGCCGCGGAAATGAACAATTGGCAGACGGTCCTTAATAAATACGGTATTTGCAGCGTAGTGCTAAAGCCTTTCGACTTCTCAAGACTTAAGCTGGAAATTGACAAGTGTCTTATTCCTCGGGCGCAGTAACCCGTCGAGAAATGGGGGATGCAATGAAAAATACTATTTTGCTGGCAGATGATGACGAAATAAACATTAAACTTCTTGAGGCTCTTCTTGCTCCGGAAGGCTATAGCCTGGTTTTCGCGAAAGACGGCAAGGAAGCGCTTGAGAGGCTTGATTCTTCCGGAGCGAATCTGGTGCTGCTTGACCTGATGCTTCCAAAACTGTCAGGGTTTGAGGTTCTAAAGCGTATAAGGGGAGACGGGAAATACGCCGCTCTTCCGGTCATAATTATTACCGCCCTTAAAGACAGAGACAATATGAAGAAAGGTCTTTCTCTCGGAGCCGATGATTACATCTCAAAACCTTTCGACACGAACGAACTCCTCTATAAGGTTGCTGCCCAGCTAAAGATGAATTCTTTCAGGAAACAATCGGACAGGATATCCGCATTAATCTCGAGCCTGGCCAGTCTCAATGAGGGAGTGATAATAACTGACGGAGATTTTGTACCGACGAATGTAAATTCCAAAGCAAGAGAACTGCTGGGAATGGAAGATGTTCCCGTGGATCTAATGAAGTTTTTTAGAGAACAATTTGACACCAAGGTAACGCCCGGACCGCGGCGGGCCGGTTTCCTGCTGCAGCACAAGCATAGCGGAGTAAACAACCAGCTGCTCTCGCTGATAATTGAGCCGGTGAAGGCTAAAGAAGCCTGCCCGGAGTGCTATGTTTTCATACTTAACAAGCAATATGGATGGAAATGAGCCGGAATCAGGCGGTTAGTCGCGGAAGGATCTTCCCAGAAAAAATTAACGGGAAATAATTACGATTTGCTGATATAATATAGATAAATAAGGTGTTGCCGGAGCAGCCATGGCCCGGAAAAAAACAGGAAGTCAGGGGCTCTTAGCTTCTGCGGACTACTCCAGGATGCTGAACATGATCCTGGAGTCCGCTAAAATACGAACCGACATAATTGACAGCAATTTTAAGCTTGTTTTCGTAGACAGTCTTACCAGGAAAGAACTTGGCGATGTTGGCGGAAGGTTCTGCTACGAGTATTTCAGGGGGAAGACCAAGCCCTGCCCGGGCTGCGTCATCAAGGAAGCCGCGCGGAAAGGAACAGCGCAAAGCGCGGAAATCTACAATGAGCAGGAAAACAAGTGGAAGAAGATAACCGCAATCCCGTTCAGAGATAAAGACGGGAGGGAACTGTTTTCGGAAATAAAAATTGATATTTCCGATTATGTGAAATCGAAAGACATCTTTGAGTCTTTGAGCAGAGGTTACGAGGAAAGGGAAGAAAGGTATAAAGCTCTGTTTAACAATGCAAAGATTGCCTGGTTTGTGGCGGAAGCTTCAACCGGTATCATTGTCGACGTCAACCAGGAGGCCGAGAAATTGAGCGGCCGGACCCGGCAGGAACTTATAGGTTTGGACCGTATAAAACTTCATCCTCCGGAAGATGAAAAGTTTTACAGGGAGCAGTTCAAAACCCACGTGGTTCATGGAAACATTCTGGCGGCTGAAGCGGTTGTGTGCCGGAAAGACGGAAAGCGCGTTCCGGTCGAGATTAGCGCTGTGATTTCCGATTCAGGCGGCAAGAAATACATTCAGGGCCTCTTTGCCGATATCTCTAAAAGGAAAAAGGCCGAAGAGGAGCTTCTAAGGTATCAGGCGGGGCTTGAGGAGACGGTCAGGGAACGGACCGCGGACTTAAAAGCGGTGAATGAACACCTTGCCGCCCAGAGCCTGGAACTGGAGAAAGCCCGGCAAGCGGCGGAGCAGGCAAGCCGGCTGAAGAGCGAATTCATTGCCAGTATGTCTCACGAGCTTGGGACTCCGCTTAACGCCATAAATGGTTTTTCCATGGTGTTGATGAACGGGAAGTTTGGCGAGCTTAACAAGAAACAGTCGGAATACATGCAAATAATCAGGGAGAGCGTGAACCTTCTGGTCTCCCTTGTTGATGAAGCTCTTGACCTTTCAAAAATAGAAGCAGGAAAATACGATCTTAATATCTGCGAATTTGAACTGGGCGGATTGCTGGAGCGGAGTCTTTCTCTGGTGAAAGAGAAAGCCGTGAATCGCGGCATCACGCTCTCTGTTGAGGCGGCGGCCGGGCTTAAGGTAAGAGCGGATGAAAGGAAGATAATGCAGGTAATGCTGAACCTGCTTTCAAACGCCGAAAAATTCACTCAGGACGGCGGCAAGATAGGCATAAAATCGGAGCTTGCCGGCAAAGAGGCGGTTGTCTCGGTTTGGGATAACGGCCGTGAGATCAGGGAAGCAGACAGGGAACGGATTTTCGAGAAATATGTCAGGCTGAAAGATCCGGGATCCAGGGAAGCCGGAGGAACAGGCCTTGGGCTTGTAATAGCAAAGCGCATAGTCGAGCTTCACGGGGGAAGAATGTGGGTGGGAAACGGGGGGAAGGAGAAACGGACAGTTTTTTATTTCAGCCTTCCTAATTTAACATATGACAAAAACTAAAGAGAATAAGTTTTGGACCGTTGCGGTTATCTGTTCCGTTTATTTTCTCGTGCTTGCGCTCTTTTCCGGGAAAGCCGGCGGGATTGTGGCGGCGCTCTCGATCTTTCCGGTCGGCGCCATAGGCTACTATTATAACTGGAAAGCAGGCGCCATTTCCGGGTTGTTTATAGGGGCCTTGAATATGTTTTTCTTTGAGATCTTCATGAACAGCAATATCTTCCCCGGTAAAGGATTAATAGGCTGGGGCATCAGCTCTGCGATGATTGTAGCCGTCGGGGGTTTTACCGGCTACCTGCGTTTTCTCACAAGGCTTGTCAGTGAAGAATCCGATGAGATTCATGCCTACAAGACAGAACTCGCGCTTTACAAAGGAAACATAGAGACCATCTGCACGGACAGAACAAAAACCCTGGTAAAAGCCAACCAGCAGCTGGAGTATGAGAGCAGGTCAAAGAGCGAATTTCTCGCTAACACTTCGCACGAACTAAGAACCCCCCTGAACTCCGTAATCGGCTTCGCTGAAATATTGCGTGACGGAAGATACGGCAGCCTAAACGAAAAACAGGAAGAATATGTGGCAATAATAAGGGAGAGCGGGAAGGAAGTGCTGCGGTTGATTGATGATGTAGTGGATCTTTCCAAGACAGCGTATGACGGCAGCGGGTTGGACCTTTCCTGGTTTTCAATAAAGGAAATGCTTGAACGGGAACTTGCAATAGTAAAAATACAGGCACTCAAAAAACAGGTGGCCATCGAAGTGGAAATAGCCGGTGGGAAAGGCAGTCTTCTGGCGGATGAGCTTAAGATAAAACGGGTGCTTTATAACCTGCTTGACAATGCGGTAAAATTCACTCCTCCCGGCGGGACCGTAAAGCTCCGGGCCGAGAATACGGCAGAGGGAGTGCAGGTTTCGGTCACTGACACCGGCATAGGCATAGAAAACGCCGTGGTTGTTTTTGAAGGCGTTTCCGCCGGGCAAGGCCTGGCAACAGTTAAAAAGATAGTGGAACAGCACGGCGGAAGTGTCTGGTGTAAAAGCGAAGGCAAAAACAAAGGCGCGGCTTTCTTTTTTAAGGTTCCGGCCGCCACAAAAGCGTGAAACTTGCTGCAAGTTTTTGATTGACAGGACGGCAAAACGGAAGGGATATGAAAACTGTTGAAAAGCGCTCGTTTAAAAAGAACCTCATAGAGCTCCGCTGGCTTACTGTAACGGCAACAGCCTATATGGCTGTTTTCTCGTCTTCCCATTTCGCGAACCTTGAATATGTCCACCTGCTGATAATTTTCTTCATACTTTCAAACATCGCGCTTTATTTCGTCAAACCGGAAAGATTTGAGTCGGACGGATTAAAGTATACTATTTTTCTGGCGGATATCGCCCTGGTTTCCCTGAATATTTACCTGACGAAGAACTTCGGAAGCGACCTTTTCTTCCTCTATTTTATTGTAATTGTCATTACCGCGCTGGGCCAGGGAATTAAAGGCAGCATTATTGCCACTTTTGTGGCTTCGCTTGTGTATTTTATCCTCGTAATGAGAGGCTCAGTCAACATTTACGATGTAAACCTGTTCCTCCGGATACCGTTCCTTTTTGTTATCGGCCTTTTCTCCGGATTCCTGGTCGAGGATGTCAAGAAAGAGAAAACGCGTTCCGGAGAGCTTGAGCTCCTGCTTGACGCCACGGATGCCGTGAACAGAGCGTTAAATATGTCGGAACTGCTTTCCGCGGTAAAAACTGCCATGGATGCGCTTAAGAATGTGGAAGACTGGGACCTGCTGATGAATTCGAGCGGCGGGGAAAGCATCATAAAGCTCAGGAGCGGGGAAGAACTGCCGCTCAAGGAACTCGGTGATAAGTTCAGGAGATTCATAGTCAACGGCGGATCGTATTTCCGCGACTCTGATGCTCATTATTTTCATGTTATGCAGGGGACAAAATCAATAGGAGCGCTCCGTGTAAGACTAAAAGAGAACGCTCTGGTGACTAAAAATGAAACGGCCTTTTTTATGACCTTTGAGAACGAGCTTGTGCTGGCGCTTGAGCGGCTGCGGCTGTACGAGGAACTCAGGAGGCTCTCTGAGATAGACCGCCTGACCGGCCTGCTTAATTACGGCAGGTTCCTTGAACTGCTGGACGAGCGCATTGAAAACACCGGGAAAAGTTTTGTAATTGTAATGATGGACTCCGACAATTTTAAGACCTACAACGATACCTACGGGCATATATCAGGCAATACCTTCCTGAAAAACGTAGCGCGGGAGCTTGAGAAGATTACGCGCGAAGAAGATCTCGTTGCCCGCTACGGAGGGGATGAATTTGTCATGCTTTTAGAGAATGTGGAACCCAGAATGCTGGGCTACATAAAAGAGATTAAGAGCAAGATTGAGAACAGCATCAACACTGATGAGAACATGGTGCGTGTTACCTTCAGCATTGGCTACGCGGTCTTTCCCCAGGACGGAAGGACCTCCGAAGGTATTCTTGCGTGGGCCGACAAATCGCTTTATAAGGCGAAATCCATGGGCAAAAACAGGGTCGCTTATCTTTAGAGGGAGAGAAAATGACAAGTATTTTTTCCGGGGACGAAACGATTTTGGTGGTTGACGACGAAGAAAAGATTAGGACTTCCATGAGAGGAGTCCTGAAGCGTTTCGGGTACAAGGTTCTGCTTGCCGCGGACGGGGCTGAGGCGGTGAAGATTTATGGGAAAAAGAAGGAAAAAATTCAACTGGTAATAATGGACTTGATGATGCCGGTGCTTAACGGGAAAGAAGCTTCGGTTGAAATGAAGAAGCTCAACCCGGATGTAAAAATCATACTCTCGAGCGGGTATCTCAGTTCTGAAATTGGAGCGGAGATGCTTGCCGATGCCTCTCTGAAGTATGTCGAAAAACCTTTCCACCTGCAGGAATTAATGTACGCCGTAAGGGCCGGGCTGGACACCGTTAAAATAAAGAAAACAAACCCTAAATGAGTATTCCGCTTTACACCTGCCGCAAGTTTCATTCAAGCTGCTAACTATGGAAGGAGTTCCATATTCCTGCTTTACACAATAAAAAATATGCTTTATAATGGGTACGCGAAGAAAAAAACGTCTTTTAAGCCGTTTGGCAATAATAGGAGAGCAGCATGAAATGGTCCAGGGCATTGTTACCTACTTTGAAAGACGCGCCGGCTGATGCGGAGATAATCAGCCACAAACTTATGGTTCGGGGCGGCTACATTAAGAAAACCGCTTCAGGCATTTATAGCATAATGCCTATCGGCCTTCGCGTTCTTCACAAGATAGCGGCTATTATTCGCGAGGAGATGAACAAGGCCGGGGCCGAAGAACTGCTGATGCCTATACTTTCTCCGGCTGAACTTTGGACGGAAACCGGCCGCTGGTCTCTTTATGGGAAGGAAATGATGAGGGTCAACGACAGGGCGGACCGCAAGTTTGCGCTTGGACCGACTCACGAAGAGGTCATAACCGACATAGTCAGGAGCGAAGTGAGATCCTACCGCGACCTGCCGAAGAACCTCTACCAGATACAGATAAAGTTCAGGGATGAGATACGGCCGCGTTTTGGGCTTATCAGGGCGCGCGAGTTCATGATGAAGGACGCGTATTCTTTTGACCGCGACGAGAAAGGCGCCGAGGTTGTGTACGCGGCGATGTTTAAAGCCTACGAGAATATTTTTACCCGCTGCGGGCTTAAGTTCCGCGCCGTGGAGGCGGAGTCCGGCAATATCGGAGGTTCATTTTCCCATGAGTTCATGGTTCTTGCCGACACGGGGGAAGAAACAATAATTCATTGCGAAAAATGCGGCACAGCCGCGAACCGTGAAAGATCCGGCGGAAAGAGCGTTTTTTCCGGTAATCCTTTGGAAGCGGAAAAACCTGCAGAGAAGATTGCCACTCCCAAAATGAGAACCATCGATGAAGTCGCGGCTTTTCTAAAGAAAAAACCGGCCGAACTCGTTAAGACCCTTATTTACCTGGTGGACGGAGAACCGGTGGCCGTGCTCTTGAAGGGCGATGACGAGCTTAACGAACACAAACTCAAAAGACATATGGACGCTACCCAGGTGTTCATGGCTGACGCCAAGGCCGTGGAGAAGCTTACCTTAGCGCCGGTTGGATTTGCGGGGCCGTCAGGCCTGAAGAACATAAAAATAGTCGCTGATGAATCGCTGAAATCAATGAAGAACTTCGTGACAGGAGCCAACGAGGCTGATGCCCACCTTTTGAACGTCAATCACGGCAGGGACTTCAATGTTGACGCTTTTTTTGATCTTCGTTTCGCCTGCGAGGGGGACTCCTGCGCTTCCTGCGGGTATCCTCTAAACTCCCAGAAAGGGATTGAGGTAGGGCATACTTTCAAACTCGGCACAAAGTACACGGAAAAGATGAAGGCGGATTTCCTTGACGAGAACGGAAAAAGGCAGACTCTCATAATGGGCTGCTACGGAATAGGCGTATCAAGGATAATGGCTGCCGCTGTTGAGCAGTGTAATGACCCGGCCGGAATAATCTGGCCGGTAGAAATTGCTCCCTATCACGCAGTCATTACAGCCATCAATTATCAGGATGACGTAATAAAGGCAGCGGCGGATAAACTTTATGAAGGACTCTTAGCAGCAGGAATTGAAGTCCTGCTTGATGACCGCGAAATGAGCGCCGGCTTCAAGTTCAAGGATGCAGAGCTCATAGGAATCCCGATCAGGATAACTGTCGGCGCGAGAGGCCTCAAAGATGATTCTTTTGAAATAGCCGTCAGAAAGACCACGGAAACCCTTATGGTAAAGACCGGGGACGCGGTATCTAAGGTAAAGGAGCTTGCCGCAAATGCAAAATAAAAAAGCTCTTATGCTCCTCTCCGGCGGGCTGGACAGCACGATTGTGCTCGGGCTTTTAAAACAACAAGGAGTTGATGTTGAGGCGGTGCATTTCACCTCGCTCTTTTGCACCTGCGGGGGAAAGGACGGCGGCTGCGGAACGGCCATGAAGGCCGCAAAGAATCTTGATGTAAAACTGCATGTTGTAGCAAAGGGAGAAGATTACATAGCCCTCATCAAAAAACCGGCGCACGGCTACGGGTCAAATATGAACCCGTGCATTGACTGCAGAATATATTCTTTCAAGAAGGCGAAGGAAATCATGGATAAGATAGGGGCTTCCTTCATTGTCACGGGGGAAGTGCTCGGCCAGCGGCCGATGTCGCAGAGAATGGACGCGATGAGGTTAATTGAAAAAGAAGCCGGTATGGAAGGGCTGGTTGTGCGGCCTTTAAGCGCTCATCACCTGCCTGAATCAATACCGGAAAAAGAAGGATGGGTTGACCGTTCCAAATTCCTTGGTATTTCCGGGCGGGGAAGGAAAGAACAGATAAAACTTGCGGAAGATCTTAATATTACGGATTATCCCTGCCCTGCGGGAGGCTGCCTGCTTACGGACCCCGGTTTTGCGGGGAGGCTAAAAGACCTGCTCGCTCACAACAAAGCAGCGTCCGGCAGAGACCTGTCACTGCTTAAGTACGGGAGGCGTTTCAGGCTCTCAGATGATGTCATCTTGATAGTCGGAAGGAACGAGAGCGAGAACGGTATACTTGAGACTCTCCGGTCCGGCAATGAAGTATTGATTGGAATCAAAGACGTGCCGGGTCCGAATTCTCTTCTGCTTGGAAAGCTCACGGCAGAAGATGTGCTTTTTGCGGCTTCCGTCACCGCAAGGTTCGCGGATGTGGAAGACAGAAGCAAGCCGGTAAAGGTGTGGTACAAAAACGGCGACGGAAAGGAATACGCAATTGAGGCAGCTTGCGCGGAAGAGAAAGATTACATTTCCTTCAGGGTTTAGGCGTGAAAAAAAAGAATTCAATAAAAGTAGTGGTAACCTCAGGCCCTACCAGGGCCTATATTGACAGCATAAGATATATCTCTAATTATTCCACAGGCAGGCTCGGGAGCCTGACGGCGGATAAACTGGCGAGAGAAGGTTTTAAGGTGTCATTTATTTACGGAAAAGGAAGCCTGCTTCCGAAGAGCCGCGGAATCAAAGCCGTGGAAGTCGAGACTGTCGCGGAGTTTTTGAAGGCCTTGAAAAAAGAATTGCGCTCCGGGGCTAAAGCGGTTGTGCACGCGATGGCTGTTCTTGATTATGAACCTGAGAAAAATATAAAAGGAAAAGTAAAATCTGACAAAAAGTTCTGGATCTTGAAGCTCAAGCGCACGTCAAAGGTTATAAACGAAGTGAAAAAGATATCACCGGGAGTTCTCCTTGTCGGGTTCAAGCTTGAATACGGAAAAGGAGAAGCAGAATTGCGGAAGGCCGCTGAAGAGCTATTCAAAAAGAGCGGCGCGGATTTTGTTGTGGCCAATGATTATGGGCATATAAAAAAGGGAAACCATAAGGCTCTTGTTTTAGGCACGGACGGAAGCCGTCTATCGGCCTCGGGCAAAGAGAATATCGCGGATGCGATACTTGACCGCATAAAGGAGAGATTATGCTGAAGATAGCGATAGTGGGAACCGGCAACATCGCGAATGCTCATATGGAAGGCTGGAAAGAATTAAAGGACGCGAAAGTGATAGCGGCCTGCGATGTTGATCTTGAGCGGGCAAAAAAGTTTGCGGAGCAGAATTCAATACCTGAGGCAGCAAGCGACGCTCTGGAACTCTTTAAGAGAAAAGAAATTGACGCAGTTGACATTTGCACCCCAAACCTGCAGCATTACACTCTTTCCCTGGCGGCCATGAAGGCCGGCAAGCACGTTCTTTGCGAGAAACCGCTTGCCATGAACCCGGCGCACATTCAAGAGATGATAGCCGCTTCGAAAAAGCATAAAGTCAAGCTCACCGGAATTTCCAACCAGAGGTTCTGCGCTGAGGCGCAGGCCATAAAGAGATTCATTGATTCTGGGGCTGCGGGAAAAATATATTACGCTGAGGCAAGATGGCTTAGAAGGCGGCATCTTCCGGGATGGAATTCCGGGTTCCTGTTGAAAAAGCTCGGCGGCGGGCCCTGTCTTGATATAGGGGTGCATGCTCTCGATGTTGCGATGTTTTTTATGGGGAACCCGCGTCCCGTTTCGGTCTCCGGAATCTCCGGGAATTTCATTGCCAAGAAAGGCGCTCTCAATCTCTGGGGCCACTACGACAAAAAGATAATGGATGTGGAGGATTTCGCGGGCGGGTTCGTGCGTTTTGACAACGGCGCCGCTCTCTCTCTCTCCTGCAGTTTCATGGCAAATATAAAGGAAAAAGAAGAAAATACAATCAGGCTTTTCGGTGATAAGGCCGGTATAAATTATCCGTCCGCGGAATATTTTACGGAAAAAGCAGGTTCCCTGATTGACGGAAAAATGACACACCTTAAGGCTCAGGCCGGCCACTCCGTCGAGATATCAAAATTTGCAGATTTCATAACAGGTAAGAGCAAAATAAACCCTCTTCCGCCGGAGCAATCGCTTAACGCTATCATGGTACTCGACGGGATTCACAGGTCGCAGAGGTCGGGAAGGGAGATAAGATTTTAGCGGTTTTTAACGTTACTAACGTCCTTAACGTTTTTAACGTAAAGCTAGAGTAAAAGAATCAAGGCCAAAGTGCAAGCACTAAACGCTAAATCCTAAACAAACTGCAAAAAGAAAAGGAGCAGTTAATTACTTTGATTGATTGCCTTTTGTCCTTTGTTTAGAATTTAGAGTTTAGAATTTAGTGCTTGTTGTTATTTACGTTACAAACGTTAAAAACGTTATAAACGTTATGAACGGATTAGTTCCATAAGAGGTGCTTATGCTCAAAGGGAAAACGATTCTAGTGGGAGTTTGCGGCGGAATAGCCGCATACAAGATCTGTTCTCTTGTAAGCGCGCTCAAACAAGCAGGCGCGATTGTTGATGTTGTTCTGACGCAGAACGCGCAGAAATTTGTCACTCCGCTTACTTTTCAGAGCCTCTCCGGCAGGCCGGTCCACACGGATATGTTCGCGGCGGTTGAAGCCGGTAACTGGGAGATAGACCATATCGCGCTTGCCAAGAGCGCGGATTTGATTGTTATCGCTCCCGCGACGGCCAATGTCCTTGGTAAACTGGCCAACGGGCTTGCGGATGACCTCCTCACTACGACTGTTCTGGCGGCAAAGGTTCCTGTCCTTCTCGTGCCGGCTATGAACACGGGTATGTGGGAAAACGCTATCGTCAGGGATAATGTAAAGAAACTCGGAAAATTCGGTTTCCGTTTTCTCGGACCCGTGAAAGGCAATCTGGCCTGCGGGGATTCCGGGAGCGGGCGCATGATAGATCCGGAGAAGATACTGGAAGCTATCCAAAAGGCTGCCGGGTGAACCGTGTTTTTCCGGCTGTTTAATTAATCAGAAAAGCCCGTTTTTCGGGCGGGGGAATTATGGCGAATATTCTTGTTGTATCCAATAGCCCGCAGGCAACTGCGGCCGCCGGCGGGCTTCTAATGGAGGCGGGACACAGGTGTTTTGCCGCTTCGAGCGCCAAGCAGGCGCTTGCAATCATAGAAAAATCCCGGCCCGACATGGCCTTTGTATATCACTTCCCTCCGGAGTCAGACGGCCGGATCATTCTGGAAACCATAAAAAAGAAGGACCGCGGGCTTCCCGTGGCATTTCTGTCGGGAACCGATGACGCGGAAACGGCAATACTTGCCGCGAAAGCGGGCGCGGAAGACTGCATTCCTGCTTCGGAGCTAAGAAAAAGACTCCTGCTTGTCGCCAATACGATACTGAAACTTTCCGGGTTGCAGCGGGAGAATAACGAACTAAGGGCCTTTATTAGCAAAAATTTTATTCCGCAGCGCCAGGCTGTACAGCCAAGCTTGCTTGAGGTTGGAAAGCAGGCGGCGGGAGAAGCCGAAAAAAGATTTATCATCAGAACTCTTGTGGAATGCGATTGGAACAAGAGCAAAGCCGCGAAAGCTTTAAGGATAGACTACAAGACGCTTTTCAACAAACTCAGAGAGTACGGTCTTAATATAATAGCAAAACAATAAGCAGGCGGACAGAATGCGTTCTTTGGCGCTGAAAATGCCGAAAACGCGGAATGTTGGGCCTTTTTCAAGCGTTTTGATTTGACTTTTACCGGCGTAAATGCTAAAAAACATTGAAATGTTGCCGGTCATTTTTAAATGCAAAGGCCGAAAAAGCAGGTTTTACAACGGATTTTGGCGGTGTCTTGTGCCTGCGCCGTCGTATTCCGCGGGGAAAACATGATAAAGCACATTTTGTCTTTCATAAAAAGATCCAGCAGCCTGTTCATCCTTGTACTTTTCATGGTTATGTTCTTTAACGGACATCTTCCGGAAGCGTTAAGATACGGCGCCTTCTTCGTTTTAATGCTTTCTATCCTCATGGACATCCGCAATTTCGGGCTCTTCAACCAGATTCTGGACAGTAACAGAAAACTTCAATATATAGACGAACTTACCTCCGCAATGCGCCAGAGCATTAAACTGAACGAGGTTCTTGAGCTGGTTATGAAGAACCTGACGACAGAGCTGGGTTACGACCGTGTATTGATATTTTCTTTTGAACACAGGGGCTATAAAAAGGATGTCCTTGCTCCCGTCGCCGGCCTCAATGTTCCCATGGAAAAGCTGGAAAATTTCTTTTTTAAATATGATAAGGGCGAGGATATTGTTCCAAAAAGCGCCATTGAAAAGAAACCGTACATTGTCAGGAACGCCAGAGAGGATCACCGCTGCTCGCAGAGTTTTGTAGAGCTTCTTGACCTGGCTGAGTACGTCGTGATTCCCATGATCAGCAAGAACGTGATAGTCGGGGTTCTGCTTGCAGATAACCGCAAGAACGGAAGGAGAATACTGGAAAGCGATCTTATGCCGCTGACCATGTTTTCAAACCAGGGAGCAATGGCGATAGAGAACGCGAGGCTTTATGAAAAGATAGAGGCGCTCGCTGTTACTGACGGACTTACCCAGGTGTACAACCACAGGTATTTCCAGGATTCCCTCAAGGCGGAGTTGAACAGGCTGGAACGCTACTACAAAGGAAGCACCGAAAGAGTGTCGCTTATGATACTTGATATAGATAATTTCAAGAAATATAACGATACTTACGGTCACCAGTCCGGGGATGCCGTCCTGACGGAAATAGGACTCATTCTCAAGGGCCTTTCAAGGAAGGTTGACGTGGTCGCGCGTTACGGAGGCGAGGAGTTTGTTGTTATGATGCCGGCTACCCCGAAAGAAGGAGCGGCGATTTTTGCCGAGCGCGTTCGGGCAAATATTGAAGCCTTTAAATTTGAAATGCGGGACGGCCAGGTGCAGCAGGTAACAGTGAGCGTCGGAGTTTCCACTTTTAGTGACGACGCCAAGACGCCGCAGGCCTTGATTGAAGAGGCTGACAGATGCCTCTACCGCGCCAAGGCCGGCGGAAAGAATAGGGTCTGCATCAGCTGAGCTTAATTGGGGCCTACTGCTCAAGCGGCTTGGACATGGGCCGTTTTTTTTTAATAATTTTGTAAGAACAGGAGAGTGGCAGGATGCGTTCACTTGTTGTAATACCCACATATAACGAGAAAGACAACATCGCGCGGCTGATTAAGGCCGTGCTCCCTGCCGATGCGGAGCTGGAAGTTCTAATTGTTGATGACAATTCACCGGACGGGACAGCCGCGTCTGTCAGGGAAATGGCAAAATCGGACCCAAGGATACACCTTTTAGTAAGAGCCTCGAAGCTCGGGCTCGGTTCGGCTTATGTCGCCGGGTTCCGGTACGCGCTGGAAAATAATTACGTTCTGATATTCGAGATGGACGCGGATTTTTCGCATGACCCTGCGGCTATCCCAGACCTTATCGCCGGCGCTAAAGAGTATGACCTGGTCATAGGCTCGCGCTACAAGAACGGGATCAGCGTGGTCAACTGGCCTTTAAGAAGGCTTATGCTGAGCCTGCTTGCGAGTCTTTATGTCAGGATAATACTCGGACTTCCGGTAAACGACTGTACCAGCGGATTCAAATGTTTTAACCGCAGAGTGCTTGAACGCCTTGACCTTAGCAAGGTCAAATCGGACGGGTATTCTTTCCAGATAGAGATGAATTACCGCGCCCATATGGAAGGTTTTAAGCTCGGAGAAGTGCCTATCATATTCAATGAGCGAAGGGCGGGACATTCAAAGATGAACAGCAAAATAGTCTACGAGGCTCTGCTGGTTGTGTGGAAACTGCTTTTTGAATTTCTTTTCAAAAAAAGGAAGGTGCTTTCATGAAAGGCGTCGAAGAACAGTTAAAGTTTCTCAGAAGAGGCGTTGTTGAAATCCTGAGCGAAGAGGAATTGAAGACAAAACTCAAGAAGTCAGTTGAGTCGGGCAAACCTCTGCGGGTCAAACTCGGCATAGACCCCACCGCGCCGGACGTGCACCTGGGGTTCACCGTGCCTCTCAGAAAGCTGAAAGCATTCCAGGAGCTCGGGCATCAAGTAGTAATCATAATCGGCAGTTACACCGCGATGGTGGGAGATCCGTCAGGAAAGAACTCCACCCGCCCCCAGCTTACCGAAGAGGCCGTAATGGCCAACGCGAAATATTACAAGGAGCAGATATTCAAGATACTTGACGAGAAAAAGACAGAGGTGGTTTATAACGGAGACTGGTTCTCGAAATTCTCGTTTAATGATGTTATCGCGCTTGCCAGCAAGATTACCGTCGCGAGCCTTTTAGAACACGATTATTTCCAGAACAGGTACAAGAACGGCATACCGATCAGCCTGCACGAATTCATTTACCCCCTGATGCAGGGCTGGGATTCGGTTGAAGTGAAAGCCGATATTGAGATGGGAGGCACCGACCAGAGGTTTAATATAATAGTCGGCAGGGCTCTTCAGAAAGAGAACGGGCAGGAAGCCCAGGTGGCCCTGTTTATGCCGATACTTTTGGGCATTGACGGAAAAGCAAAAATGAGCAAAAGCCTGGGAAACTATATCGGGATCAACGAAACTCCCGGGGATATCTTCGGCAAGGCGATGTCAATCCCGGATGTCCTTATGGAAAGTTACTTTGAACTGCTCACGGAAGTCCCCCTCGAGGAAATAGCGCGCTTAAAGAAAGGCATTGCCGACGGCAGCCTGCACCCGCGCGCGGTTAAGGTAATGCTTGCGAAAGAACTCGTGCGTATGTATCACAGCGCGGAAGCGGCGGAAAAGGAAGCGCTTGAGTTCGACAGGGTATTCTCGGATAAACAATTACCCTCAGACATTCCCGATGTTTCCGTAGCTAAAGAAGAATTCTCAGACGGGAAGATCTGGATAGTAAAACTTATCACGCTTGCAGGGCTCGCCTCAGGAAGAAACGAGGCCGGAAGGCTTGTAGACCAGGGCGCGGTCTCTCTTGACGAAATAAAAATAGAGTCCTCTAAAGACGCGGTTTCGGTAAATAACGGCAGCATCCTTAAGGTGGGCAAGCGAAAATTCGCAAGAATTAAGTTCAAGTAATCCACTCAGCGCGAAGCGGCGCCCGGTCCTGTAACCCGAAGACAAAGGAGAAATGATGTGTAAATACGGTTATCTAAGTTCTGACGGAAGAGAATATATAATAACCAGGCCTGACACTCCCAAACCCTGGCTGAACTATCTTTCCAACGGGAAATACGGCTGCTGCGTCACGCAGGTTATGAACGGCTATTCGGTCTCCGCTTTGCCGAGCGGGTGGAGGGTTACAGAAAGGGGGCGCGATCTTAGGCCCGGCAAATATGTTTATGTGCGGGACAATGATACCGGTGAATTCTGGACCGTAAACTGGGATCCAATTCAGAAAAAGGGACAGTCCTTCAGGTGCAGGGCCGGGATAGGTTATCAGATAGTTGAGACGAAATACAAAGGGCTGGAGATGTCCCTGCGCGTTTTTGTTCCGCTCAACGAAGAAGCCGAAATCTGGACAGTTAGATTGAAAAATACCGGAAAGAAGAAGCTTAACCTGAGTGTCTTTCCTGTCGTGGAATGGCTGCTTTTTGACGACCTGGTCAGCTGGGATGTTTACGGCTGGTATCAGTCGGGTTTTTACGAGAAAGAAACGCGCGCGGTGGTCGGCCAGCTGACCCACCCGGCGAAGTTTGGTCTGAAACTTTTCGGCTACATGAAGAGCCTTGTCAAAGAAGACGGTTTTGATCTTAGAAGGAAGGCCTTCCTCGGCCCCATCGGAAGCTTCAACGCGCCGGAAGCAGTAAAGACCGGGAAATGCTCGAACAGCGTCTGCTCCGCGGAAGAGGTCGTGAGTTCCGTGCAAAACAACCTGGTTCTTTTGCCGGGGAAGGAGAAGGGTTTTGATTACCTTGTGGGCTTCGCCAAGAAGAAGGAACGCGTCTCCGCCTGCCGCAAGTACAATTCGGCAAAGGTTGTGGAGTCAGAGTTTTTGAAGATGCGGGCCTACTGGGAAGAAAGGATACAGAAAGTAATGATCCGCACGCCTGACACGGAGTTCAATAATATTGTAAACTTCTGGCTTAAATACCAGTTGCTTCAGGTTATCAGGTGGCAGAGGGGTTTCTATGTCGGCTACCGCGATGTTCTTCAGGACGCCAGAGGAATAGTTCCCCTTGACGCTGAAACTTCCTTGAAGCGCATCCTTGAGGCGCTTAGGTTCCAGAGGAATAACGGAACGGCTCTCAGGCAGTACACCGACGACGGTTCCGGCAGGGCTGATCCCCGGGATTACAAGGATTCTCCGGTCTGGATGGTCTATGCTGCCGCCAAGTATCTTAAGGAAACGGCTGATCTCAAATTTTTCTCAAAGAAGGAAAGGTATTACGATAAAGGCTCGGACACGGTCTACGGCCATTGCAAAAAGACTATCGATTGCCTGCACCGCGAAAGAGGAGCCCGCGGGCTGACTCTTATCGGGCAAGGCGACTGGAACGACGGCCTTTCCCACGTTGGCATAAAAGGCAAAGGCGAGAGCGTCATGCTCTCCGAGCAGTTCATCGTTGCCTGCAGGGATATGGTTTTTATCGCGAACATTCTCGGAAAGAAGCGCGACGCGGAAACATTTGAGAAATGGGCGAACGAAATGGCGGTAAATATCCAAAAGCACGCCTGGAACGGAAGCTGGTTTACCCGGTGTTTCTCGGATAACGGAAGGCCTGTCGGCACTCCGAAGGATGACGAAGGAAAAATCTACATAAATTCCCAGTCGTGGGCCATACACGCAGGGATTGCTACGCCTGAGCAGAAGAAAAAAATTTTTGCGAGCTTTGAGACTCTGCTTGCGACAAAGTTCGGCCCGCGCGCCGTATATCCTCCTTCAACTTATTTTAAACCCTGGATCGGCAGGACCACAATTAACCAGGCCGGGTTCGCGGAAAACGGCGGCGTTTACTGCCATGCCGCGGCTTTCAAGATACGCGCCGATCTTCTGGAAGGCAGGGGAAACATTGCTTACGATGCGTGGAAGAAACTCCACCCGCTCTGGCTTGACCCTGATGAAACAAAGGCAGACCCGTATGTTTTCGCTAATTGCTTCCACGGGCCGGAGAGCCCGCTGGCCGGCGAGACAATGTATTCCTGGTTGACCGGGACTGCCACATGGATGTTCGAGAACGCCACAGATTTCATGCTCGGGGCGCGGGGTGGTTTTGACAGCCTGATCCTCGACCCGGTGGTTCCGTCCGATTGGAAAAACTTCGGCATAGACCGTATTTTCCGGGGAGTAAAATTCAAGATAAACTATCATAATCTTTCGGGAAAGCAGAGAGGAGTCCGATACTGTTTGACAGACGGAATAAGGTCAGAAGGAAATTCTATCCCGTTTAAGGCAGTTAAGGGCAAAAAAGAGGTAACCGTAAATGCGTATATGTGATTTAAACGAACTCAGAGCGCGCGGCATCTATTTTATAGACAGCTGGCAGTCTAACCGGGCGGTATTAACGCCCGGAGGTTTTGTTGACGAAGCCCTGAAGCTACCGCTCTTTTCGAAAAAACTCCTGCCCTGCGTGATAGACCTGGCGAAACTGGAGCGCAGCCTGCAGGCCGTGAAGGACAGAGACCTTGCCGTGCTTTCGGCGAGGGTCAAGATATTCGGCACTGACGGCGTCAGGGGGGTAGTGTCTCTCGAAAGGCCGTCTTCCGGTAAGAATTTCCTGCAGATGTTCTCCTCAGGGAATAAGCTCACTCCGGACCTGGTAAGGAATACCGCGCTGGCTTTTGCGTCAGCGCTGCTCGCTTCCGGCAGGGCAAAGAAAGGAGATACCGTGCTCGCCGGAGAGGATGGCAGGGATTACTTTGACGGCAAGCCTTTCAAGTCGGCGCTTATCGACGGTCTGTGCCTCGGCGGGTTTGAGGTTGCGGATGCCGGAGTGATAGCTACACCGGGGCTTCCTATTATCATGGCAGTCAAAAAATACAAGGCCGCGGCGATGCTCACGGCTTCTCATAACCCGAGCAACCAGAACGGGGTGAAATTCTTCGTTAACGGGTTCAAAGTCCTGCCTGAAGGCGTTTGCGGCGATTACGCTATCACGGCAGGCGTTTACGCGCAGCTATTCGGGATGGAACGGGCTGCTGCCGCCAGGTCATCCGGCCGGGCTCTATATGAATCAGGCTCCATATATACGGAAGTCACCGCAGGCGCGGTCCCTTTTAAAGAAGGGCTCAAAGGACTGGAACTGGTTTTTGACCCCGCGAACGGGGCCGGCACCGTTTTTGGAAAACGCGTTTTCAAGGCGCTTCACATAAAGGCGAGGTGCGTAAATGACGACCCAAGAGGAGACAATATAAACCAGGGCGGAGGTGTTGCCCTGCTGGAAGGAGTGGAGAAGTTCGATCACTCGGAAAACTTGAAACATCTCCCGTCAGCGGTCCGCGAGATGATAGAGAAAGAGATTGCCTTCGGGATTGTTCTCGACGGGGACGGAGACAGGTGCTACCTCCTCGCGAACAACAATCTGAGGAAAGCGGTGTACGTGATAAACGGCGATAAACTGAGTTTTATCATAGCAAAACATCTCAAGGCTTCTGTGCCGGGCGGTATTTTCATAAATACCGTCGAGAGCGATCTAATGGCGGCGCTTTCCGCGGAGAAAGAGCTCGGGCTTCAGACGCGGATGGCCTGCGTTGGCGACAAATGGGTCGTGCAGGCCCTGCATGCGGGCGAGAAAATGCTGGTGGGCGCTGAAGAGTCCGGGCATATAGTGGTCCCGATCAGGGCGGGCGGAAAGACAGTCTATTGCGGGAACGGTATCTTTACCGGAATTCTGGCGCTCTCGCTTATCAAACATTACGGCAGCACCATGAAAGAGATCTGCTCCCCTTATGACGAAGGTTTCCAGAAAACATTTTACACCTACATTGTCGAAAAAACTCTCTTCCAGCGCGGGAGCGCCGTTTTTGAGGCTGACAGGGAAATTGCCGCCGCGGAATTCAAAAAGTCAAAGAAAGATATGAACCTTGACGGGGAGCTGGAAGAAAAGGTCTTTGAAAATGATCCGGACATGCTGTATCTCCGGGCAAAGTCAGGAAAGAACGGTGACGTCGCCGGAGCAATATTTGCCAGGAACTCCGGAACGGAAAATAAGACAGGAGTGTACATCCGGTGTATCCCCGCTTTCTCGGGGATTATGCTGAACGTCGCCCTGAAACTGGTGGAGCATCACAGGAAGTCGCTTAAAGACCGCGGCAACCCGGATACGGCGCTGGAGAAAGAAACCCTGCGCCTGCTAGCCGCGGGAAACGGTTTGAAACTGCAGGACCTTAGAAGGCCTCATCACTTTGGAGAGGCGCACCTTAAGGCCTTCCTTTACGGAATGGCCAAGGAGTATCCGGATTACAAAGCTGAAATAATGAAAATCCTTTCATGACATGAAAAATCCTAAAAAACCAAATAGGTTTCGGTTCCTGCTTCCGATTGTTCTGATCTTATTGGCGCTGTTTGCCGTGGCCGGAAGCGACTGGTTCTGGAACGCCCTAAGCCCGATTACCTATAAGAGCCTGCTTTACAGGAACGCCGGGATATACAAGGTTGACCCGCTCCTGGTTGCCGCTATCATAAAATGCGAGAGCACATTCAATCCTATAGCCGTTTCCAGCGCCGGGGCAGTAGGCCTGATGCAGCTGATGCCGGAGACAGCCGAAGAGCTGGCGCTGGAGAAAAAGATAGATTACGTCAACTACGAGGAACTTTATAAGCCGGAGATAAACATCGAGATGGGTTTTTACTATGTGCAAAAACTCAGAAAGCGGTACAAAGGCAGCCTCGTTTTTGCGCTTGCCGCATATAACGCGGGGCTTCGAAAAGGGGACGAATGGGCTTCGGGCATGACCGGAAAGAATGAGAGCGACGAGATAAGCAGGATTACCTATGGTGAGACGAGGAAGTTTGTTTCCGATGTGTTGACGACTTACTCTCATTTTAAACTGGCGCGGAAAATTAAAAGATTGCTGCAGTTCAAATGAAGGCGCAAATCAGCGGGAGGTAAGCATGAGATATCTGGCGGTTATATCTTTTTCCGTTTTGCTCGCGCTTCCTTTGTTTTGTGAGACCAAAAGCGCCGTACTTCCCGCCGGCAGTATCGGCGTAGGGCCTGTCAGCGCAAAAAGCGGAGGCAGGCTCTTTGCCGGAGAAGCCGCTGTCCTGACGGCAACGGTGTATGACATTAAAGGCGTTGCCCAGATGAACCGCAGGATAGATTTCTTCGTGGAAAACGAGGCTAAAGAAAAAAGTCCGAAGCTTAACAAGTCAACCGGGATAACGGACAAGTACGGAAATGTTTCGGTAGAGTTTGAGACCGGAAGCGATCCCTTTGAGTTGAACCTGATCAGGGCTAAGGCGGCGGGCGTAAAGAACCCGGACAGCAATACGGTCTTTTTTACGATACGCGCCTGGTCGAAGCCGCTTGACAGGCTGGCCGGAAATTACGCGCTCGCGGAAGATATCACCGGGCTCAGGATAGATTCCGGAACTTCCGGAGGGAAAGAACTTCCGGAATCCAGGAGTCTTTACCTGGCAAAAAAACCGGATATGTCAAAGATGATTAATGTTTCGGATAGAACAAAATACTCTATTTTCAAAGGCGGAACAGCTTACTCTGTTTCCGGAGAAGAAAAAGCAAGGAAACAGGATGTCTCGGAAATTATCGGAGTCCCTTTTGACCAGGTAAATTATCAGTACGCCAAGGAAGCGTTTCTTTCTGCGCATTCCGTTAAATTGAAACTCAGCGAAAAGGCGGGGTTGAACGAAGTTTACTCTCTGGAAGCAGTGCCAAACATGGAAAACAAGGCCTATTCCAGGCTCGATATCTATATTGATTATTTTACCGGGCTTGACTTTGAGGTTGAGAAGTACGGCCCTGATAAAATGCTGGCTTCCAGGACCGTAATAAATAAGGCGGCAGAATATGACGTTTTACAAAAAAAATGGACCGGCCGTATTTATGAACATGGCAAGCCGTGTGAACCTTATCCGGAATCTATGTATCCTTCCGGCAGCGGCCCTTCTGCATCAAAGTGCTGGATACCGGTTGAGACGGAAACAACTACATATTTCGGCAGCGCGAGCACTGTTATCCGCACAAGGTTTGAAGATGTAAAGGTTAATACGGGGATTAGCGATTCGGAGTTTACTATTCCATAAACGCTTTTCCGGCGAAGTACGCATTAAGGTTTATAACGTTATTAACGTTCTTAACGTTTGTAACGTAATGCGCATAAAGGGAAAAAGGTTTACTTTATTAACGTTCGTAACGTTTACAACGAAAAGAATGGAATAATGATTTGTACTTTGTCTTACGTTATGAACGTTAAGAACCTTACAAACGTTACAAACGACCGTATTGGTCTTGGAGATTAGATGTCTTCTGAAATAAATCTTACCCCCATGATGAAACAGTACCGCGAGATCAAGGCGAAATATCCTGACGCGATACTTTTCTTCAGGCTTGGGGACTTTTACGAGATGTTCTTTGAGGACGCGAAACTCGCGTCTTCTATACTCTCAATAGTCCTGACGAAAAGAGGATCCAAGGGCCCTTCAGGCTCCGGGACCGAAGTGCCGATGTGCGGCATACCATTTCATTCAGCCCTCAATTATATTACAAGGTTGATTAAGAGCGGGCACAAAGTGGCTATTTGCGAGCAGGTGGAAGATCCGAAACTCGCGAAGGGCTTGGTAAGAAGAGAAGTTGTGAAACTGATAACGCCCGGAACGGTCATAGAGGACGCTCTCCTGAACGGCAAGACAAATAACTATCTCGCCGGGCTTTATGTGTCCGGCGGGAAGGCAGGGCTGGCGTTCGCGGATATTTCCACCGGAGAGTTCTATGTAACGGAACTTGACTGGACGGAGCCGCCGGAAGCGGTTTTGGAAGAAATTTCAAGGTTTCTGCCGTCCGAAGCTCTGCTTCCTTCATCGTTAGAAAAAACATCCCCGGGTTTTGTCTCTGCCCTTAAGGCCCCGGGGATGCTCCTGAACTTTACGGAAGACTATAACTTTGATCCGATTCAGGCGGAGAGCCGCTTAAAGAAGCATTTTAAGTGCGCTTCCCTTGAAGGCTACGGCATAAATCTTAAGAGTCCGGCGCTTCCTGCCGCCGGCGCGGTTCTTGAATATCTTCTCGAGAGCCAGAAAAATTCCATTTCGCACATAAACCGTCTCATACCTTACAGCGCGACAGGCCATATGGTGATTGATGATGCCACCAGAAAGAACCTGGAGCTGACGGAAAAGATGACCGACGGCAGCAGCGAAGGAACTCTTTGCGCGGTGCTTGACCGGACCGTGACCTCAATGGGCGGAAGGCTGATGCGAAGATGGATAATGGAACCGCTGCTTCTGGTTGAGGCCATAAATGAAAGGCTTGACGCGGTCTCAAAACTCAGAGAAGACGGGATTTTCCGGGGAGAATTGAGAAAACTGCTGGCCGGCATAATTGACCTCGAGCGCGCGGCGGGAAAGCTGGGCTGCAGGTCAATTAACCCAAAAGAGCTTATAGCGTTGAAGAATTCCCTGCTCAAGATTCCGGAACTTAAAGCAATGCTTTCGGGCGCCGGCCCCATGTTGCTCGCGAAAACCGCGAAGGAGCTTGACCCTCTTGAGGCGGTGTCAAAAGAGATAGCAATGAGCATAAATGACGAGCCTCCCGTTTCAGTTAAGGAAGGAGGAATCTTCAAAAACGGAGTTAATCCCGAACTTGACAAGCTCCGCTTTGCCAGCCGCGGGGGAAAAGACTGGATACTCGCGTTCCAGGACAAAGAGCGCAAGCGCACGGGCATTTACACTCTTAAAGTGAGTTTTAATTCTGTATTCGGCTATTACATAGAGATAAGCAAAGCCAATCTCTCAGCCGTTCCCGCGGATTACGCCAGGAAACAGACACTTGCGAACGCCGAAAGATACATTACCCCGGAATTAAAAGAATATGAAACGCTGGTGCTTTCCAGCGAAGAAAAGATAGGAGGGCTTGAGCTGGCCCTTTTCAATGAACTCAGGGAAAGAATCGCCGGCTTTATACCTTCGCTCCAGAAGAACGCAGGGGCCGCGGCCGCGGCCGATACGCTGGCCGCGCTGGCCGAGACGGCAGCGGCGAATAATTACAACCGCCCGGAAGTCGCGGAGTCCGGGAAGCTGGTTATCCGCGGGGGAAGGCATCCCGTAGTTGAACTGCTGGTCAAGGGTGATTTCATTCCGAATGACACGGAACTTGATACGGAGACCCGCCAGCTGATTATCCTTACCGGCCCGAACATGGCAGGCAAGTCCACCTACCTCAGGCAGACCGCGCTTATTACGCTTATGGCTCAGATAGGGTCATTCGTGCCGGCAGATACCGCCTCCATAGGCATAGTCGACAGGATCTTCACGAGAGTGGGAGCTTCCGATAATATCGCGCTGGGGCATTCAACCTTTATGGTGGAAATGATCGAGACCGCCAACATTCTCAATAATGCCACGGCCAAGAGCCTTATAATTCTGGATGAGATTGGCAGGGGAACGGCTACCTTTGACGGCATAAGTATTGCCTGGGCGGTCGCCGAATATATAGCCACGGCAGGCAAGCTCGGGGCCAAAACCCTTTTTGCCACGCATTTTTACGAGCTTACCGAAATGGCATTGACAAGCCCGAGGGTTAAAAACTATAATATACTTGTTAAGGAAAAGAACGATGAAATCATATTCTTGCGGAAAATAGTGGAAGGGGCGGCAGACAGGAGTTACGGCATACAGGTGGCAAGGCTGGCCGGGCTTCCGGGTGAAGTCCTGGAGCGAGCGAAAGAGATACTCGTAAACCTCGAAAAAGCCAATTATGACGAAGAAGGGCGGTCAAAGATAGGTGCTACCGGAATATTATCAGCCCAGCTTTCCATGTTCGCGGAAAGCCCCTCCGAGAAAAGACCTCAAAAATCAGAAGAAACGCCGCAAGTGGTAAAAGATCTAAGAGCCCTGGATTTAGAAGGGATTACGCCAATTCAGGCGCTATACAAGCTTGACGAGCTGAAAAAGAAAGCCGATAAAAAGTAACGGAACAAAAACCCGTTTTACTGTGTCTACGTAATGCGTTTTGCGATAAAAATGTTTCAATCGAACAGGAGGAACCTTGATCAAAGTATCCAAGCTGACGAAGTATTACGGCCCGACCAGGGCGGTAGAAGATGTCACGTTTGAGGCGGAGAAAGGCGAGATTGTCGGCCTGCTCGGTCCCAACGGAGCGGGAAAGACCACGATTATGAGAATGCTGACCGGATATTTTGCGCCCAGTTCCGGCACCGCAAAGATTGCCGGTTTTGACATCATCGAAGAACCTATGGAAGTAAAGAAAAGACTTGGGTATCTTCCTGAAGTGCTGCCGCTCTATTACGAGATGGTAGTCTCGGATTACCTCGAATTCGTTTCGGAAATTAAAGGAATTGCTTTCAAAGAAAGGCGGGCAAAGGTGGCGAAAGCGCTTGGCCTTGCCAGGATTGAAGACGTCAAGCACAGGATTATCGGCAGGCTTTCCCGCGGCTATAAACAGAGAGTCGGTCTCGCGCAGGCTTTGCTCAACGACCCGGAAGTTCTCATCCTCGACGAGCCTACCATAGGACTGGACCCGAAGCAGATAATAGAGATCAGGGAGCTAATAAAGAGCCTCGGCGGTTCAAGGACCGTGCTCTTAAGCAGTCATATCCTCCCTGAGGTCAGCATGACCTGCGAGAAAATAATAATAATAAATAAGGGCAGGGTGGCCGCGGTAACCGATAAGGCGGCCATTGAAGGGAAGGACAGGATCCTTATTAAACTTTTGGGCGAGCCGGCGAAAGCCGCCGCCGCGCTTTCCAAAGTGAAGTCGATTGCGAATGTTGAACAGGCGAATGAGGGGCCCTATACGGTACTGACCCTGGAAAGTTCCGGCAAAGATGATATCAGGCAGGATGTTTTTAAGGCGGTTGTTGAATCCGGGCTGGTACTTGTTGAAATGAGGCAGGCCTCGCATACTCTGGAAGAGGTTTTCCTTAAATACACCGCTAAAGAGGAGGATGCCCGCTGATGAACGCCATCTGGTCTATCTCAAAAAGAGAGCTCAGGAATTATTTCGTCTCCCCGATCGCCTACATAATACTGGCCGTTTTCTTCATAATCTGCGGCCTGTTCGGCTACATAGTATATGCGGCTAAAGCGCCGTATGCCCAGCTGATTTACATAATGAGCCTGATGACGAGTATTTTCATGTTCTTAAGTCCGATGCTTACTATGCGCCTGCTTTCGGAAGAGAAAAAACAGGGCACAATGGAGATGCTTTACACTTGTCCCGTAACCGTTGCAGAGATAGTGCTGGGAAAGTATCTCGGAGCATTGCTCTTTTTTGGAGTGCTTTTCTTTGTCTCTCTGGAGTTCCCGGTCTTTCTTATGATTTACGGCAAACCGGATCTGCCCGTGATGCTTGCATCTATGCTCGGATTTATCCTGGTGGGCAGCACCTTGATCGCGATGGGGCTTTTTGCTTCCTCCCTCGCGGAAAGCCAGATAGTATCGGCGATAATAGGCTTTGCGCTTGTGATAGTATTCTGGGTCATGGAATTCTTTTCCAGCGCCGTCTCGGGAAGCGTGGGCAACTGGCTCGCAACCTTGTCTTTAAGCAAGCATCTGGAATCCTTCAATAAAGGTGTCCTTGACGGGGGGGATATTTTCTTCTTCCTGGCAATGAGTTTTATGTTCGTCTTTCTTACAATCAGACGCCTAGACTGGAAACGCTGGTAGAAGGGGGAATACAAAAAGTGAAAAAAATAATTGACGCTTTGAAAAATTTTATGCAGAACAGGAACCTTCGGTTCGGGGCTTCGGCGGTATTGATGACGCTGGCCACCCTTTGTATCATCTGGTTTGCGCAGAAGATACTTAGCGACAGGCCTTTGCGCGTTGACCTGACCGAGAACAAAGTCTACAGCCTTTCTGACCAGACAAAGAAGGTCATAAAGGAACTCAAAACCGAGGTGAAAGCGACGGCGTTCGTCAGGAAACTCGGATCGGAAGCCAAATACATTGAGTACATGCTTACCGAGATGGGACGCTACTCCGCAAAGTTTAAATTCGAGATCATAGACATTGATGTCGACCAGGTAAAGTGGCAGAAATATATGATAGGAGAGGCTAATACGGTTGTTTTCGAGGCCGGCGAAAATCCGGCAGACGCTTCCGCCGAGCCGCAAAAAGACAAAAAAGCCCCGGCCGCGAAAAGCGCGCCCTATAAACGCAAGGACGTCAAGCAGCAGGATATCTTCCAATCTGACCCTTATAATCCGCAAAAGATTGAACCAAAAGGCGAGCAGGCTTTTATTAATGCCGTCTATTCTCTGACGGAGGACAAGCAGCGGATTGTCTATTTCACGGAAGGACACAGGGAGTTGAGCATTGGACAGGGCGACCGGAACGGACTGACCGAACTGGCTAACTACCTGAAGACAGAGAACTACTACATTAAGACTGTTAAGATTTCCACGGAAGGCATGGTGCCGGAAGACTGCGATCTTTTGGTCGTTGCAGGGCCGTTAAATCCCTTCTTTGACAAGGAAGCAGATGCCGTAAAGAACTATCTGCAAAACGGCGGCAAAGCTTTTTTCATGCTGAATCCGGATCTGCCCTGCGGGCTTGAAAAGACGCTGGAATACTGGAACATTAAACTCGAGAAAGGTGTTGTGCTGGATAAAAGGTCTTTCTTCCAGCCTATCCTTCCGATACCGTCCTACAAGATTCATCCGATTACAAGCCCTCTGGACAAAGACCAGGTACCCTTGATCCTTCCGTACTCAAGGGGCATATCAGACCTGAAGGCGAAGCTCGATCCCAGAGTAGTTTCAAGGGACGATCTCTTGATGACTTCCGAATCCGCCTGGGCTGCCGCAGAGATTAAAAACGGCGAAAAACCGGCGTTCAAAGAGGGCAGGGATGTAAAAGGCCCGCTTGCTCTGGCAGTCGCGGTTTCTGAATTCGTGATAGCGGATCCCAAGAAGACTGCCGCTTCCGCGGAGGCCAAAGAAACACAGTTTGTGGTTGTTGGTTCGAGCTTTTTCATTTCCAATCAATGGTTAACACAGTCCAGGGGAAACCTTGATTTCTTCATTAACTCGGTTAACTGGATGCTTAAGCAGGAGAACAAAATCTCTATAAGGCCGGCTTCGGACGATCTTAAGCGCCTTGAAATAACACCTATGAGAGCCAATATCATGTTTCTTGTGGTAGTTGTTCTTGTCCCTCTCGCGGTTATCGGGTCAGGAATCTTTGTCTGGTTCAAGAGAAGGGCGAAGTAAGAAGGGAAAAGCAACGGAGGAAAAGATGAGGCGCAAGAAAAAGAACAAGTTTCTGGGAACCTATATAGTTGTCGGGGTAGCGGTGCTTCTCGGTATTTATGTCTACCAGTCCGAAAAAGGCGGTCATATTGACAGGTCCGCCGGGCGCATTTTTGAATCTAACAAAGACGATATTTCCGCGATAGAACTTACTGATAGCGAGTCAGGCAAAGTGATAGCCCTGCAGAAGAATGGCAGGGACTGGAAAATGGTTAAACCCGGTGATTATGAACTTGACAAGGGTGAAGTTGAAGGCCTGGTGAACAACCTGGCAGACCTTCGCATTGAAAGAAAGGTAAAGGAGAACATTGCCGACCTTATTCCCTACGGGCTTGGCAAGCCTTCCTATAAAGCGGCGTTTACAGAGAAGGGAAAACGGAAAGCTTATATAATAGGCAAAAAGAATCCTACGCAGGTTTCATATTACGTTATGGATGAAGCGGGCAAAGACCTTTATACCGCGTTCAACTACAGCGTTGACAATATTAAAAAGGACCTGAAAAGCCTCAGGAAAAAATACCTGACGGACATTGATCCCGAGAAATTGACGGGCATAACCATAAAACTGGATGCCAGGGATATAAGCCTGGCGAAGACAGAGGACAAGTGGTTGATCAGCCCGTATAACTTTGAGTGCGATAAAACCGCGGTGAGCGACCTTTTGGAGCGGATCAAAAACCTCAAAGCCGTTGATTTTATAGATGACGAACCGAAATCACTTATAAGGTACGGCCTGGAATCGCCGCGCGTGATTATAACCGCGGATTCCGGAAACTCCAGGGTTGCTGTTCTTGTAGGCAAGAAAGTCACCGACAAAGAAGAGGACTATGTGAAGGTTGACGGCCGTCCGACGGTTTACTCGGTTGACAGGTATTTTACGCAGAGTTTTGATAAGACTTACAATGATTTCAGGAGCAAGAACATTCTCTCCTTCAAACCGGCTGATATTTCCGCCGTTGACGTGGATAAGGGCGGGAAGAAGATTCCGGCATTAAGGGACAAATCCGGGAAGTTCAAACTGGACAAGGCATTCAATAAGCCGGCAGACATCCAGGTGCTGGATTTGGTAAGCCAGCTTGGGTCCCTGCAGGCTCAGCGATTTGTAGATGATTCCGGAAAGAGATTTGAGAAGTATGGTCTTAAGACCCCGATTGCCGCTGTTTCGCTTTTCACGCAGTCCGGAAACGAGAAAAAGCTAAAGACCAGGCTGCTTATTGGGTCAGTTGAAAAGGCAGAAGTGTTTGTCCGGATAGAAGGGCAGGATCCCGTTTTTGCCGTCCAGAAGGCGCTGCTTGACAAGCTCACAACTCTGGAAAGTTTCGCCGGAGCCAAGTAAAGACAAGAATTAGATAGAACTTACAGGCTCGCGCGCGCGGTTTTCGTAGTCGGTTGGCGCAAAATTTAAACCCCTTCTTTCAGAAGGGAGGAGGCCAAATGGCCAGATATTTTACTCTTTTCCTTTGTCTTGCGGCGCTTTTCGGCTGTGCCGCTCAGAAGGTAATCATAAAAGACGATAAAGCGGCAGTTGCGGCCTCTTCTGCAATCACCCTGGCAAAGCAGGACATCTCTTCTGCCAGGGAAGCGGGAGCTGACAACTTTGCCGCCGAACTTCTTGCGTCCGCAGAAGCAAAACTTGCTGTTGCCGAAGACGCAGTGTCCAAAGAGGATTATCAGGTGGCCGTGTCCTTCGCAAACAAAGCTGACGCTGACGCGTTAAAGGCAAGAGACAGGGCGCTTGCCGCGAAAGCGATAGATGCAGCCTCCGGCGCGGTGCAAGCCGCAAGAGAAGCCGGAGCCGGGAAATCCTCTCCAGAGATTTTGAAAGCCTCTGAAGAACTACTCTTAAATGCGAAGTCGGCTTTTTCCGCCGAAGAATTCAAGAAAGCGGCGGATCTTGCCTCCAGGGCTTTTGAAAAGGCGGGGGAAGCAATGCGGCTTCTTGAATTGAGAAATAAAACCTCGGCTCTGCTGAAAGAGGCCGAAAACGCAATAGCCGAGGCAAAGAAAGCCGGCGCGGAGAAAAAGGCTCCGGAACTTCTCGGGTCGGCTTCTGAAAAATACAACGGCGCAGTCAAGGCTGACGCAGAAAGGAATTACATTGACGCCATAACTCTTGCTTCAAAGGCAATAGATGATGCCAAAGCCGCTATTTCGGCCTGTGCCGCAGCCAAAACGCCGGAATACGTCGTCATAAAGGGCGACTGTCTCTGGAGAATCTCCGCGAAAAAAGATGTTTATAACGACCCTTTTCTGTGGCCTATGATATTTAAGGCAAACGCGGACAAAATCTCTGACCCTGATTTGATTTATCCGGACCAGGATTTCGTACTGCCTTCACCGTCAGGGGAAGAGGACAGAGATGCCGCAAAGAAGAAGGCGCTGAAGCATATAAGCGAGAAAAAGAAAAGTAATTAGCCGGGCAAAGAGCCGGGCAAGGAAGAAAAATGGATAAAGGATCTCTGTTACTGAAGAATTGCAGGATCTTCAACCCGCAGGAAGTTAAAGGGCGGAATGACATTCTGATGATTGACGGAAAGATAAGGCAAATTGGCCGCCGCATTAAGGCGAGGGCCGGAATTCCAGTGCTTGACTGCAAAGGCAGAATAGCGGCGCCAGGTTTTATTGATTTGCACATTCACGGGGCCGGCGGGGCAGACGACCTTGTTGACACGACTGCCGCTCTGCAGACCATGTCTTTGACGATTGCCAGAACAGGTGTTACCTCGTTCCTTGCGACGGCAATTGCGGCGCCCATAAAGGAGAACAAATATTTAAGGGAGATAGCCGAAGCGGTAAAGACCGGCCTTCCCGGAGCCCAGGTACTGGGGACTCACATAGAGGGGCCTTTCATCAATGTTACCAAGAGAGGTATGATCAGGGCAGACACAATTCAAAGGGCTTCAAAAAAACTGCTCAAACAGCTTATTGCGGAAGCGGGAGGCACGATCAGGATGCTGACCGTTGCGCCTGAGATTCCCGGGAACATAGAACTTATAAGGTACATGAAGAAGCACAAAATAGTGGCTTCTCTGGGGCACACCATTGCTTCCTATGACCAGGCGATGCAGGGAATCAAGGCCGGAATAACCCAGGCAACGCATATTTTCAATGCGATGACCAGCCTTAACCACAGGGAGCCGGGAGCTCCCGGCGCGATATTCGACAGCAAAACGGTTTCCGCGCAGCTGATCTGCGACGGGAAACATATAAGCCCGACTGTGATACGCATGATCTATAAGATACTTCCTCCGGAGCGCATCTGCATAATAACCGACAGTATGCCTGACCAGGGGCTAAAGGACGGGCATTACAAGTTCTACGGTACGGAATACGACAGCGTTGACGGAACCTGTTACTACAAGGACGGCACGCTGGTCGGAACTGCAGTTCCTCTTAACGAAATGGGGAGAAGATTCATGAAATACACCGGAGCGCCGCTTCAGGAAGTTTTTACAATGCTCTCTTTTTCTTCTGCGCGGTCGCTCGGCCTAAAGAAAGGCAGGCTCGCGGGCGGATTCGACGCTGATGTTGTTGTTACCGATGAAAAGCTGAAAATCTATGCAACGGTCGTAAAGGGGCGGCTGGTGGTCTAAGTGCCGCCGTCGGTCAGGATCTTAAAATATCCCTTCAGAACGGTTGACGGCAAAGATCCCGTCATTTCGCTTCTTGCAGGCCTGCTTTCCGGAAAAAACGCAGTTTGCTACATAGCTCCTTCCGAAAGACGGTCCGATTTTATTAAGTCACTTTTCCCCCGGGAAAAGCTTTTTACCCGCAGCCCCGACAGCCTCTCCGCCGAGCTGCTGGGGTCTGCCGGACCCAAGATTTTCAGCGAAGAACACCGTACGATTTTTCTGCTAAACCTGCTCAATTCAGACCCTGCTCTCTCCGGCCTGTTCGGAAATACGCCCGGAACTCTTTCCATACTGCTCGATCTGATAAATGATCTTAAACTCGGATTGCATCACAGGGATATAGAAAGGTTGAGGGGGATTATAGGGAGAAGTATTTCAGGCTCTGACAGGGTAATGGAAAGATCTCTGGCGGCGGCGGATATTCTGGAGGCCTACGGCAAAGAGCTGGCACTGGCAGGGGCCGCCGACAAGGCTGATCTGCCGCTCCTCGCAGCCGCAAGAATTAATCTGAAAGGCTTTCCTTACCAAAACGTCGTTTTTGACGGATTCTACGACCTTCCGGCCGCGCAGAAAGAATTATTCTCGGGCATAGTAAATAACGCAGCAAGCACGAACGCGGTTGTCAGGGAAAATGACGGAATCCAAGGGCTTGCCGGCGAGGAAAACGAGTTTTACAGTTTCATTAAGTCCTTTCATGGAGCGGCCGAGGAAAAGCCGGAATCAGGGGCTGCCCAAAGATTTCCTTCAGGCCTTCTTGTTGCCAAGGCAATGTCGCGGGAAGACGAAGTAAGGTGGCAGGGAGAGGAGATCCTAAAGCTTACAGGAGAAGGCGTGGAACCGGATAAGATAATAGTGACTTACCCCTCAATGTATGGATATTTCCCCTATGTGAAAAGAGTCTTTGGAAGACTCGGTATAGAATTCAATACTTCCTATGAGCAGGATCTTTCCGCAGTTCCCAGAGTTATAGCTCCGGTAAACCTGTTGGAATGTGTTTTAGAAGGTTATCCAAGGCGCAGGCTGGTTGAGACATTTACTTCGCCGCTTTTTACGGCTTTTTCGCCGCAGGCAAGGGCCTTGCTCCCTTTTGCCTCAAGGGACGCTGGGATAGTCGCGGGTGAAGATGAATGGAAAGAACTCGCAGAGAGGCTTTCCGGAGAAAGCGGCAGAGAAGGATTTTACTTCGGAAAAGAAGAAGAACTGAAGGCGGTCTGCCGTGAAGTCTCAGATTTTATCAGCCGCTCGAAGCCGCCGGAATTGATGAGTTTTGAGGAGTTTGCAGTTTTTGTAAGCGGGCTGCTCGTTCTTGCCGGCTATAAGCCTGACGCTGACGGAGTCTTTAACGCGTTTTCTGACCTGCTCTCGGCCATAAAGTCATACCGCGGTTCCGGAGCCGGAGAAAAACACAGGTTCAAAGACCTCTGCAGGATGTTCTTTAGTATGCTGGCAAAAGCCAAGTACGGAGAGAGGGGCGTGAACCGGGGAGTAAAAGTCCTGGGTATACTTGAGACCAGAGGAGTTGAGGCCAGGCATGTTTTCTTTGGAGGCTTAAACGACGGGGAATTCCCTCTCAGGCCGAAGCAGGAGATGGTGATTCCGGACAGGCTGAGGAAAGAACTCGGACTTACCTCTTTTGACAGGAGAATCGCGCTGCAGCGCTTCCATTTCCACAGGCTGCTTGAAACTCCTCTTGACGGCATTCATCTGACTTATCCGGCGCAGGACAGCGACAGGCTTCTTTTCCCGAGCAATTTTCTGCCTGACGGCCTGCAAAGTTTCAACACGGAGAAAAACGGCGGTCTGACGGTAAGCGCCGCAAAGCCTGCCCAAAGCGGCACGGTAAAGAATGTTTTGAATGCCCGGATAATTCTTTCTGAAGCCGCGTTGAAGGGTTTTGGGCCCGATATGTTCATAAATATAACGGCATTTGACGCGTATATAAAATGCCCTTACTCGTTCTACCTGGAGAGGATATTACGGCTTAAACCTTTTGAAGAACCGGATTATGAGGTGGACGGCGCTTCATACGGGATTATAATGCATGCCGCAATGCAGGCGGCGGTAAAGCCCGGAGTAAAATCACCCGGAGGAGTAAGGGAACGGCTGGAAGCGGCGTTAAGTGAAAGCCTGAAGAAAGAAAGACTGAGCGCGTTTTGGAAAGATTTTATCAGGAAGAGAGCTCTCTCCGCCGCAGCCGCTATTGAGAAGTCGGAGCTCAAACTTGCTTCGGAGTATCCGGAAGTGTATTCGGTTGAGAAGAAGCTTTCCGGGGAACTTGTGCCCGGGGTCCTGAAAGTGAAAGGCCGCGCGGACCGTATTGACATTGACGGCAGAGATTTTCTTGTAATAGATTACAAAACCGGAAAAAGTGCGGGAAGCGTAGCAGGACTCACGGCGCGGCTGGAAAGCCTGCAGCTGCCTCTTTACGCGGCGCTGCTGGAAAAGGAGTTCCCGATATTTAAGACCCGGGAACTCGCGGTTTTTGACCTTACGGAAGGCAGGCTGGTCAGGGTAAAGACTGAGGCCCCGGGACGTCTAATTGAAGAAGCGGTGATGAAGGCGCAGGAAATCAGCAAGGCAGTCAGGAACGGGGATTTCCCGAGGCTACAGAGCGTGAAATGCCGGTATTGCAAGTACGCCGGCTCTTGCAGGGGCGCAGATTCTGCTTGAAGAGTAAAATAACGGGATGTATAATTAAAATTGATTATGTTGAAAAAGGAGGAAATAATGAAAAAGTTCTGTTTTTCTGCAATAGCAGGTATTTTGATGTTCCTTGCGGCAGGCGCCGCGGCGAAAAGCACCATGATTCTTAACGTAAATAAGGGCGAACTGCCGGATGATTCTAACGAGTGCAATGTTTCTCTGACCGAAGAGAATGTCGCGAAAGAAGGCGAATTCAGCATGAAAGTTGAATTCAATAAGGCCGGTTGGCTCGGTATGTTTAAGCCAAAAAAGGGTTCATGGTCAGGATTCAAGAAACTTAAATTTATAATTGTAAATCCAACGGACAGCGTGATTAAGGATGTGGGGTTCTGCGTCAAGGGCGCCAAAATGACGAATACGTCCGAGAACAGAAAAGACTTCAAATTTGAGATACCGGCAGGCAAGAAAGAGTTTACACTAAATTTAGTCGGAGAAGTCTGCAACGACGGAAAGTCCCCGCTTGACATAAGCCAGGTGTATATCTGGAATTTCGACAACTACGCTGATCAGAAGGTTAGTTTCTATGTTCAGAAGGTGTGGTTGGAAGATTAATTAAAATCCCAAGAGAGTAGCGCGAAGAAAAAAAGAAGGCCTCGGAAGGGGCCTTCTTTTTTAAAGTTTATAAGGTTTATAAAGTTTGTAAGGTTCATAAGGTGTTATTAATAACAAGAGCCTCCCTGTTCTGGAGGCTCTTGTTTTGGTTTTTGCTTTCGGTTTTACCTTACAAACCTTATAACTTTACAAACTTTACTTGTCTAGTACATACTTCTTCAATTTCTCAAACTTATCGAACGGTTTCTTGTCCGTCGAGACTCTTCCGTATTTCTTGTAGATAAGATTCTCTTCCGGGGTTGGTTCCAGCAGGTAGCTTGTCGGCGTGAACTGCTCGAAGATGAATCCCTTCTTTGCCATTTTCTTGAGGTTCTTTAGTATCCTTCCGTATGAGAGAGGGCTCTTTGAGGCCATCCTGTAAGTCCAGCCCATCGCGAAACAGGGCATATCGACTCTTGCCGTGAAGATATTGCTGAAGACCGATTTTACGGTCTTGAAAATAGTTGCGAACGATTCCGGGAAAAGTACAAAATTATCGGTGTGTATGGAAAGAATCCCGCCTTTGTTGATCCTTTTCTCGCAAACTTTGTAAAACTCTTTGGTGTAGAGCATCTTCGACGGCCCGTGCGGTTCGGTCAGATCTATTACAATAACATCGAATTTTTCCGCGGTATTCTCTAGGTATGCGCGGGCATCCTGGTAAACTATTTCAATCCTCTTATCCTTAACAACTTTCTGTATTACCGGGTAATATTTAATGCAAAAATCCACAACGCCTTTGTCAATTTCCACCATGAGTATCCTTTTTAAGGAATCCCATTTCACCGCTTCTTCAAGGGCGTAACAGTCGCCGCCCCCGACGATACAGATGCTTTCTGGTTCCTTATGGGCTAAAAGAGGCGCGTCAACCAGGTACTGGTGGTATTTGTTCTCGTCACGCTCCGAGATCTGTATCTTCCCGTCAAGGAAAAGCAGTGTTCCGAAAGTTTCATTCTTGAAAAGTTCCATGGTCTGGAATTTAGTCTTGCCGTGATAGAGTCTTTTTCCGCCGTAGATATGCCCGAACTGGTCAGTTGTCCATTCAGTTTTTCTCTGCATTTGTCCCTCCCTTTTGGAAATGTATTCTATACGGAAACCGGACAAACTTCAATATTTTTTCAGGGAAAATTATATAAATAAGTGCTATCATAAAAACACTAACAGGCGCTTTTTCCCGGGGGGAGAGTATGTTCATTATGCCGCTGCAGGCAGTTACGGCTGGCCTCATATTCCTCTATATTGGGATATCTTATTACTTGGTTTTTCCCCGCACCGGAAGGGGACACTCTTTCCTGATGGTTTCCTTCTGTCTTGCCTGGTGGTCATTCTGCGTTTCTTTCAGATATACTGCTCCTGATGTGCAAACGGCAGATTTTTGGTTTCTCCTGGGAAGTGTTGGTTTTATATTCTTCCCGGCCTTAGGATTCAGGCATTTTGCTTACCGTTCCAAACAAAGCGTTTTCCTTACAGGCCCGATAGGCTATCTCTTCTTTTTGCCTCCGGTTCTCCTTTTCGCCTGGCTGCTCCGCATTGTCCCCGGGCAAATAACATTTGTCCTGACACCGCTTGGCTGGCAGAAGGTAATTGACCATTGGAGTCCATTTATAGCCGTATACACTCTCTATTATGCGTGCTATCTCGGCGCTGGTTTGATAGTTTACATGAACGACGATGCGCTAAGCGACAGGATATATGGTTCAAGCTGGAAGCTGAAATTGATTCTTTTTTTGCTTTGCAGCGTTATCGGAGCGGCTTTTATAATAAACAATCTCCCTCTTAGGGTATTCAGCAATTTCCCGAACATTTTCCCGGTCATTTCCGCTGCGTGTGCTCTGATTATCTGGATAGTTTTCCTGAGCAGGAACATGCCGGTGCTTTCTTTCCATGATGTTGCTGTTGAAATTCTTGAAAACATGAATGACGCTCTGGTCGCTGTCAAAGAAGATGGTTGTATTATCTACTCTAATGAAAAGGCGCGCGGGCTTACGGGATTTGACCGGGACTCGCTGTCCGTCATGATGCTTTCCGATCTTTTCGCTGATCCAAAACCGGATCTTTCCCTTGACGGAAAAGGTGAGCGCTCGCCGGATGAGGCAGGCTATAGGTTGACCTTGCTGAGCAAACATGCGCTAAGAATTCCCGTAACGCTCTCAATAAACATTATTCCGGGTTTTTGGGGAGGCACAAAGGGAGCGATAGGGATTATAAGGGATATTAGGGCCGAGCTGGAATACAAAGCAAAGCAGGATGAACATCGCTTTAAACTTGCAGCTGTCCTCTCGGATATTACCGCGAAGAGAGATCTTCTGACTGCGTTAAACGAAGAAGTCGTGGAGCGTGAATTGAAAATGATAGGAATAAAGAAGGAAATCAATGAAATGCTCCTTGCTGCCGGAGAAAAACAGAAGTATAAGGTGAGGGACAAGCTTACATGAACATTCTTTCGCTTGTTTCATATATATTCTGCGCAGCGTCATTCCTGCTGGGAGCAAGAATTCTTCTCTTAGACAGCAGGAACCGCATAAATACTGCTTTGTTTCATTTGGGAATGGCTTCCGGTTTTTCTACTCTCTGCATGACATTGTTCTATTCGGCTGTCTTTACGCGCCAGGCTTATCTCTGGCACCGGCTAGCGCTTGTCGGGCTTATATTTTTCCCGGCAATGCTTCTGCGCCTTATAATCCTTCTTGCGCCCTTCGATTCTTTGAAAAAAACGCGCCTTGCCGCGTCTATGTACCTCACCGCTATAATCTTCGGCTTCGCTCTGCTATTCTTTGTCCCGTCAACCAGTGTCTATGTGCGGCAGGTTTTCTGGCAGGTGCAGCTTGGCGACAGGGCGCTAAGTTATTGTTATATGCTTTATTACCTGCTGTATATGGCTGCAGGAATTACGCTGTGCGTTGCCTGGCGCCAACAGGCAAGTTCAAACGGAGATAGAAAGAGGGCCGAAGGTTTCCTGTTCCTGCTGCTGTTTTACGCACTGCTCTTAACGGTAACGGCTTCCTTGCTCTTTATTACCCGCCTCGGGAATATGGCGCATATTATATTCCTGGTACAGGCAGTCTGGTTTTTCAGCCTGTTGTGCATTGTTTCAAAAAACCGCGTTGTCAGTGTCTTCCGTGTTATTGATGCCGGGTCAATCGTCAATTCCATGGGAGACTTTATTCTGGCTGTCAATTTGTCGGGAAAAATAGTAGAAACCAACAGGGCGGCCAGGCGGCTGCTTGGCCTGGAAGAACCGCTGCAGTCCGGAAGGACTATCGCCGAAGTGTTCTGCCCGAATGACAAGGGTGCAGTCGAGAAAATTCTGGAAAACAGAGAATCCTTTACGTATAATTGTGAATATAAGAATGTCTTTGGAGCGCTTGTGCCCGCGTCCGGAGTCGTAATACCCGTGAAAGACAAGCGTGGTTCTATTATCGGAAAGATAATTATCGGCAGGGATGACAGCCGGTTGTCCGAGGTTCATCGCACTGAAAGTATTGAAACAGAGCGGATCAAAAAGAGCTTTGAAGAGATAACGGCGCAAAACGAGCGCTTTGAGAGATTCATGAAGATGACTGAGGGAAGAGACCTGGAGTATAACAGGCTAAAAGCAGAAGCAAATGAGCTTTTTAAGAGATTCGACAAGACAAAAAGATATACGGTGAGCTGATGAGATTCCTGTCAATAATTGCCCTGCTTTCGTGTTCTATGGCGCTCTACATGGGCTTCTATGTCTTCATACAAGACAGTAAGTCCAGGATAAATGTACTATTCCTCCTGCTTTGCGCCTCCATCGGGTTCTGGAACTTTTGTTATAGTTTTGTGTACTCAGCGTCCGGTACGGCCGAGGCGGTGTTCTGGGTCAGGCTCTCGTCGATTGGCTGGATCCCTTTCCCGCTCATTCTGTTTTATTTTTTCCTCGCGCTCACGGCAAATATTAAGGCTTTTAAGAATGTTCTTTTGCCGCTCCTGCTTGTTATACCGTTAATTGTTTTTTCCTTCCAATATTTTGAAAATTATCCCAAGGTTTCGGCCTTTGTGCTGACTCGCTTCGGCTACGCGGAGCTGGTATCCTACTCCGATTGGTGGAGAGTCGGGTTTTATTCGTACGCGTTTCTTGTAGGGGCCAGTTGTGTGATTATGGGCTATTCCAGGGCGGCTATGGTCGTCGACCGGCTGCATAAGAGACAGCTCTATATAATTTCCTCCGGAGCGCTTATTTCTCTGCTGCTTTTTGTAACGGTAGTTGCCGGCCTGCCTCATTTCGGCGTAGCCGTTTTTCCGGATGTCATACCCTTATGTCTCATTTTTGCCTTGCTTGCTTTATGGTATGTGGTGGTCCGGTACAGGCTTTTTGTGCTGACTCCCGAATCCATTTCCAATGAGATACTCGGTGTTATGAGCGACGCGCTGTTGTTCGTGAACACAAACTGGACTATTGCCATTGCCAACAAAGCCGCTGAGAAATTGCTCAAGTATTCAGTTCAGGAACTAACCGGGCGGGATTTTAACTCGCTCTGCGCGGGGAAAGGTATATTCAACACGGCTTTTATAGAATCACTTTTGAGCAGGAAACAGGGCATAAATGATGAGCTGGCTGTCCTGCGCGATAAAACAGGGTTGAACATACATGTAGAGTTCTCTCTGTCTGTGCTCAGTGATAGCAGGGGAAACGCGATCGGTATTGTGGTTCTTTTGAAGGATATCAGACAAAGACTCGAGCTGGAGAGCAAAGAAGCAAAAAAGGCGGGTGAACTTGAGAAAGCTTACACCGATCTTGAAAAAACCCAGATTGCCTCACTCAATGTAACGGATGATCTTGAGAGAAAGAGCGCGGAACTTATGGAAGCCCTTGAGGACTTGAGGAACGCGCAGGCGCAGCTGCTACAGACCGAGAAGATGGCGGCGGTCGGCAAACTTGCGGGAGGCATTGCGCACGAAATAAACAATCCCATGACCGTAATACTCGGGTATTCTCAAATCCTCGCCGGTAAAATAAAACCCGGCGAGGACTTTTACGCTCCCGTCAAAGCGATTGAAACCGAAGCCCTAAGGTGCAAAAGACTGGTCAATGACCTCCTGACTTTTTCCAGATCCGCGACGACCAGGTTAGAGGCGGTGGATTTCAGGAAAATGTTGGAAAGCGCGATGTCTCTTGTTTCGGTCCGGGCAAAGGTTAAGGATATTAAAATCAAAACTGAAATTGCCGATGGCGTCGGCAGTCTTGAGGCAAACTTAAACCAGATAGAGCAGGTCATCATCAACCTCTGCAATAACGGGATTGATGCCATGCTCCCCGGGGGGATTCTTTCCGTTTCCGCAAAAAACAAAGAGGGGTCTTTAATCCTCGAAGTTGCAGACAATGGCAGCGGAATAAATAAATCCGAGCTCAGCAGGATATTCGAGCCGTTTTTTACCACAAAAGACGCCGGCAAGGGAACAGGCCTTGGCTTGTCGATTTGCTACGAGATAGTCAAAAAACATCACGGCAGAATTTATGTGGAGAGTGAAGTCGGAACAGGCAGCGTCTTTACTGTAACCCTTCCGCTCAAGCAGAGCGAAAGCAGGGAAGTTAACGTTTAAATATCCGGAAAGATTTAAATAAGCTTTGAAAGGAAGCCGGGGAAATGATACATTTAATTAAATGTTTAACTCTTGGAGGAAAAAATGCCGGTAGAAATCAAAGTTGTAAAGAGCGAGCAGGAACTTAATGAATTTGTTGATCTTGCCTGGCAAATCTACAAGGGCAACAAGTACTGGATCCCAAATCTGAAGTCAGAGTACCGAAAGATGCTGACGCCGGGCAAGTATCCCTTCTGGGAACACGCCGAGCGGGAACTCTATATTGCCTATAAGGACGGCAAACCTGCCGGCAGGGTTGCGGCAATCCGCGACGACAATCACGACAAAGAACACAATGAAAAGGCAGGTTTCTTCGGCTTTTATGAGTGCATTGACGATGTGGAGGTTTCAAAGAAGCTTCTGGAAACAGCAGCGCGCTGGCTTAAAGCCAAAAACTGCGTATACATGCGCGGACCCGCATCTCCGAGCGTCAACGACGAATACGGCTGGCTGCTGGAAGGCTTTGACATGGAACCTGCGGTGATGATGCCCTATAATCCCAGGTATTACCTGAAACAGGCGGAAGCATCCGGGATGAAGAAAGTTAAAGATCTATACGCTTACCACAAATGCTCTTTAACGGGTATCCCGGAGCGCATTGAAAAAATGATGAAGAGGATAAAGAGGTCGTCACTGTTCAACATCAGGACGCTGGATACTAAAAATATGGAACGGGATGTAGCGATAATCAAGGATGTCTACAATAAAGCCTGGGAGAATAACTGGGGCGCGGTCCCGATGACCAAGAAAGAGATGGATCTGGCTGCCGAAGGCATGCAGCAGTTCTTTGACCCAAAGCTTATTGTAATCGCAGAGACAAAAGACGGTAATAAACCGGCAGGTATTGCGATTACGCTCCCCAACCTCAACGAAGTCCTTAAACATGTGAGCGGCTGCGACGGGATGATGGGGCTCGGCCTCCTCGGCCTGATGAAATTCATGTGGTACAAGCCGAAAATAAAAGGCTGCAGGGCTCTTATCGGCGGTTGTTTGAAAGAATACAGGCAGACAGGGCTCATTGCCGAGATATTTTACGAGAGCGCGAAGAACGGTATAGAAAGATATGACTGGTGTGAACTTTCCTGGAACCTTGAGGATAACAGGATGGTAAATGAATTCGACGCGGAACTCGGTTCGGTGCTTTATAAAAAATACAGGTTGTATCAGCTTCCTCTTTAGAAACGGGGAACAGCAGTCGGATTAAATATTCAGGGCGCCATTATGGCGCCCTTTTTTTCTTTGGCACGAATAATCATTACATACCGAAACAAAATACCATCGGCCTTCAGGCCGCGGCAGTTTATCTCGGCAGACATAAAGAGCATCCCCTTTCCGGAATTCCGAATGTTCTCAAAGACGTAAATAATTAAAAATTCAAATTAACACTTGTCAGTTGGGTAAATATGTTCTATTATGTATGTGTGAGAACAAATCTTAGACCTATTCAAGTTTCACGCCGGCCTCAAACCACACTTATTTACCGGAATAATAGTTTGTTTTATTTGAAGGCCGAAAGGCTGAAATAAGAGGTTAGTGCCGGTTTATGCGGAAATAATCACCTCCGCAGGAGTGACCGGCAGAGGAGGTACTTGTGGCTAAGAAAATTGCAAAGAAGGCGAAGAAAACTGCAAAAAAGAAAAAGAAATAGGATATGCCTGCTTAACGCAGGTTACGTGAAAGGAAAAGGGGTTGCGGCTTGTCCGGAACCCCGTTTTCTTATCTTTTAAAAGTTTATAAAGTTTGTAAAGTTAATAAGGTTTATAAGGTAAGGGCAGGAACAAAGTCCTAGTCATAATATCAACCTGACTCTGTCAGGAAAAGGGCTGTTATGTTTTAGACTTTACTTTACAAACCTTAAGAACCTTACTAAGTTCCTGTTCTAGTTATTGCGTGAGTTCTGGCATTTTATGCTTTATATTAAACTTATTAACCTTACGAACCTTACGAACCTTACAAACTTTATAAACCTTATAAACTTTTATTTTATAGTTATTGTATAAACCCCCAGCTTTTCCGCCGGCTTATATAGTTCCTTCGCCGTTTTCAGCCCCTCTATCCCGTCGTGCCCCATTGTGTTTATGTATTTGCAGGCAATGAGCTCCCTGCAGAGTTCCCTGAAAATGAACTGGCCCGCGCCTTTAAAGGAAGGGTTTGTTATCTCAAAATAGACGCAAAAAGTGTCTTCGGAAATGGCTGAACCGAAAGTGTAGGCGGCAACAGTGGAGCCGGATCTCAAAACGCGTCCGGTCAAACCTAACTTTTCCGGTATCGAAAGCGCTGCCCTGTTGGTGTTTAGGGAGTGCCCGAGAAGGCGGAGGTCATTATCATATTTTGTCTTTTCGACTTTATGGTTGTACCAGGTGTTTAGCATTTCCGCGCAAGCAGCAATATCGGAAGAGCCGTATTCCTTAAAAGAAATCTCGCTGTTTTTCTCGAAGACATTGCAAAGCCACCTGGCTGCTTTATAATTATCCCCTTTGAGGTCCGCGAGAGAGCTTCTTTTATAAAGGAATTCCTCGGAAGTCCTGCGAGCGTTAAAACCGTCTTTTTCGGCTTGTTTGGCGGTTTCTTCGGAAGCGTTAAAGGCCGAGAAACTGCTGTTGTTAAGTCCGGCAAGCAGGATAGCGCATTCATCACAGGTTTTTTTGGAATAAGGGAGCGGGGGTAGCGGAAGGCTGTAATCTTTCCCGGTCTTTGAAAAGAGGCAGAAGGAACCGTTGATTATTTTCCAGAAATATGATGTGGTGTGGTTCCAGATCATGTGATACGGAAATCCGAGAGCCGAGAGCCTGCCGGTGTTAAAAAAATAGTTCTTGAAGAAAAAACCGGCTTCAGGGGAAAGCGTGTTAAGTGTGCTTCCTCCATTCCCGCTGTTTTTCAGTACGCGCAGAGGGATAAACGTTTCTTCCCAGGCGATTTCCGCTCCTTCAGGGTATTTTAACCGGGAAAGATCTGTTTCTTTTAGCCTGTTCAGAATTTCTTCATAGTTGGGGCAGAGAGAGTCAAGAGCCAGGAGCGTGCATGCCCCGTCTTCGCTCTTTGCTACGGCAAAAGGGTAAATCTCGCAGTCAAACGGCCTCTTTGCATAAGCCGCGCACCTGCAGGCTTCAGAATCATAGGCTTCGCAGGTAAAGTTATCTCCGGTCTTTCTGAGGTTTAAGCCTTTGGGTTTAAGGTTTGGAGATTGTTCCGGGAATCTGCAGCAGACTTTGCAGTCTTTGCATCTTTCGGATTTGGTTAACTCGATGAGTTTTTGCACTCCAGGATTTTAGCGTAAAAGCGCCAAAAAGACAAGGAACTTCTTGAAAAGCAGGACGTTCAAGGATAAAATATAGCACCATAGAACGAAACGGGCGATAATGGCTAAAAGATGCGTTCTTGCCCGTACAAAGGAGTAAACTTGTCTGCTGACAATCCTCGTTTCATAAGACACCTTCGCGCCGGGCGCAAGAGCGCTTTCAACGAACTTGTCCTTGGTTTCAAGGACAGAGTTTTTAACACAGCCTACAGGTTTCTCGGAGACTGGCAGGAAGCGAATGACCTTGCCCGGGAAGTCTTCCTCTCCGCCAACAGGAATATAAGAAGTTTCAGGCCTGAGAGCAATCTTTCCTCCTGGATCTACAGGAATACGCTAAATAGTTGCAAGGACAGGCTCAAGCTCAGGGAGTCATTGAAAAAAATAACCGGTGTTGAGTTTGAAGGGGCGCAGAACTTAAGGTTTCGCGATATGCCGCACCGGCTGTTTGGAAAAAAGGAAATGGAACTCTCCGTGCAGGCCGCCATTATGGCGCTGCCTGAGGAATGCAAGGAGGTGGTTCTGCTGCGTGATATTGAAGGTTTGTCTTGCGGACAGATAGCGGAGATACTAGGAATAGAAAATGATACGGTGAAGTTGAGGCTGAGCAGGGCAAGATCTGCCTTAAAGGATAGTCTTGGTGGAGTTATAGATGCCTGAAAAATGCGCTGACATAAACGGGTTTCTGTCAGGGTATATCGACGGAGAGCTCTCAGCGGAAGAAACCCCGCGTGTTGAAGAACACTTGGCATCCTGCGAAAACTGCGGGAAAGAACTCAAACGCCTTAATAATGTTATTGATCTTCTGCGGAATATTCCAAGATACCAGGCTTCAACGAGGCTTCTTTCCGAAGTCAGAGAAGAAATCAAGAAGCGGGAGACATTTTGGGACCTGTCACGGCCCTTTCTGAAATGGGGAGCAGGGCTTGCCGCCGCCGTGCTCATCTTGTTTCTCATCAAACTTAATTTAGCAAAACCCGCGCCGCAAAAGACAATTCCCGCGTCGAATGAGATATCTTTTCCGTGGGATATAGCCAAGAAAAGCGCGGCCGAGCAGGTGCCAAGCCCGCAAGCGCATACTGATGAGTTCGGCGGCGGACGGACAGAGTCTTTCGAAAGTAATTTACCGGATAAAGCCGCCGCCGGATTGAATGCACGGTCTGACATGGTTTTGCAGGATCAAATCTACATGGCTGCTTATGTTGGAGAAATTGAAGTTTTACGCGCCTTCCGCCCAAAAAAGAGTTTTATTATAAGATCTGTGGATGGATGGAATGACTTCTATGCCTTGGTGTTTCCAGGCAAGGAAATGCCGTATGTGGATTTCTCGACACGAATGATAATAGGAGTTTGCGGTCCGGGACATGTGAACATTGTCGCGGCTCAGCCTGCGAAAGGAAAGCTCCTGGTCAGCTATCGTAACGAAACAAAAAACAGCAATCCGGGCGATATTTCCTGCTGTTTGAAAGTTATCGAAAAAACTGACCTGGACATAATATTCACCAGGGAATAATATTCTTGTTGAACTGCCGTCTTTAATGTGAGAAGACATAGTTTGTTAATCATTTGCCAGAGGAGAAAAATGAATAAAACCACCGCTTTGATAAAAACCAACTTGGGAGAGATTGAAATTGAACTTTTCACGGTCAAAGCGCCGAAGACCACGGAGAACTTTATCAAGCTCGCAGAGAAAGGTTTCTATGACGGCGTGATCTTTCACAGGGTCATCGAAGATTTCATGCTCCAGGGCGGAGACCCGACGGGCACGGGAACCGGCGGGCCCGGTTACACTTTTGAAGATGAATTTCATCCCTCCCTGAATCACAGCGAACCAGGGATGCTTTCAATGGCAAACGCGGGGCCAAACACCAACGGCAGCCAATTCTTTATAACAGTTGTTCCGACTCCCTGGCTTGATAATAAGCACGCTGTTTTCGGAAAGGTCATTCAGGGAATGGATTTGGTGCTCAAGATTTCGAAACTGGAGACAATTCCGGGCGACAGGCCAAAGAACAAAGTTGTAATGGAGAAAGTGACTATTAAAAAGTAGTTTTTGAAAATCTCTTCGTTCTCTAAGATGCCGCAACCTGAAGGGTGGCGGCATTTTACTTTGAGTTGACAAAATCGCGCAGTATATTACTGTCGGGGTCATTGGAAACATCATACGAGAGGTATCTCGCGAAGTATTCCCTGCTTCTTGCAGAGTCTTTCAGGTCAAAATAAAGTTTTCCAAGATGCTTGTTGGCATCAGGCAGGCGCGGCGCCATCTTTAGCGAGGTTTCGTAGAAAGGTATCGCATCTTTCAGTCTTCCGTTTGAGTAAAAAAAGTAACCGGTTTCCAGCTGGGTGCGGGCGCAGAACATAATAAGTTCCTCCCTGAAATCTGCCGGTCTGTCCGCATCTGTGCTGTAGGAAAAAACAGTTGCCTCGCGCCGGAGACTTTCTATCTCTTTGAAAACGCCGGTATCGGGCGGAGCCCGTCTTGCTTCCGAGACCAGGAGCCTGTTGTACAGAGGATAAGCCGTGCCGGCCTTACTCCCCTGGATGCCTAGGCTGTAGAAGTTTCTGCCGGGATTGCCGGAAATAAAAGCTTCAAGTGTTTGGTTGATCTGTATCCGTTCGAAAGGAAGCGAAATGCCGGGCTCCCGCCTGCGCAGCGTGTCCACATACCATTTGTGGCTCAATTTTTCCATAGAAAAGACCAGCACATCAGGCCTCCGTTTATCAACATAAGACAGATAATCGAAGCCCATAATGGTGGAGTCGCCCGTAACTATAAGCGCCGACTTTCCCTTACAGCATCGCAGGGCGTCCTTGCAAAAATCCTCCAAAAAGTTATCAGAGGTTTTATTTATTGAACCATAATTAAGCGCGAGCGGGAGAATAACTAAAATTGGCAATGCATATCCGGCCAGTTTTGGAATTCGTGAAGCCAGCAGGGAGGCTCCGCAGCCGAGCAGGACTGCCCAGAATAAAAATGACAGCAGGTAAAACCGCCGCACTATCGAGAAAAAAACCGGATTATTATCGTAGGCCAGCATAAGAACGAAGAATATACCGCTGAGCAGCAGCGCCGGCATTAAGAGAAGGTCTTTCTTCTTTACAAGGTAATAGGTTCCTGCCGCAACGAATATCGCTCCGGTATACCAGTAGGCCGCAAGAAGATTAAGCCAGTAGTCATAAAACACGCTGTTTTTGAATTGAAAGACCTGCGGCAAATTAAGAGAGACGCCACCGTAAATATTCCTGAAGATCGACCGTTTGAAGCCGTCAAAAGTTTGCGGGTCCATCCAGTTTATAGGCGGATTTGCAGTTGCCCGAAGAGGCAGGTAGATGTAAAACAGAAGCCCGAGAAGCATAAGTCCGAAGGAGAGCAGCATGGTTTTTGCGGAAAGCGCCTTACGCCCGGAGGCGAAAACAAAGAGCAGAACAGCCGGTAGAATAAAAATCAGGGTCTGATGGTTGGCCAGTCCGAGTCCAAAAAGAAAAGCTGAAATAGGAATTAGCGCAGCGTGCTTTGAATCTTTCCACAGCAGGAGCAGATAGAGTATAGCCGCGGCGAAGAGGGTGTTGAGCGTGAAAACCTCCGCTATAACTGAATATTTCCAAAAAAGAAGCGAGAACGCGAATGAGAGAGCGCCCAGGGCTGAAGCCGGTTTGTTCCGGGTCAGTTTGAAGATGGAAAGGTAAAGGAAGTAGACGGTAAGCGCCCCGAAGAGAGCGCTCATTAGGTTTACCCTGACCGCAATAGAAGAAACAGGCAGAAAGCATAGCAGTTTGCCTGCAGCGCAAAAAAGCGGATAGCCCGGAGGATGAGCGATGCCGAGCGTCCAGGAGGAAGTTATGAGCTCTGCGTTGTCGCCGGCAGCGACTATCCCGGGAGCGAGAGTGAACAAGTAGACAATGAATGAGCCAAAAAAAACAAAAATACCCATAGGGGAAAATAGCATAATTAAAACAAAAATACAATAAAACAAAAGTTTGTAAGGTTTATAAGGTCTATAAGGTCTATAAAGTTTATCCTAACCCTAGAAAAACAACACCCGTGAGGGCATGGAGCTTCACAAGGTAAATAACGTTTGTAAGCCGCACTTCGCGCGTCTTGTTCTGTTAAGGAAGAATATTTTTCATGCCAGACTACGTCTGGCATAGCAGAATAAGCCGCACTTCGCGCGTCTTGTTCTGTTAAGGAAGAATATTTTTCATGCCAGACTACGTCTGGCATAGCAGAATAAGCCGCGCTTCGCGCGTCTTGTTTTGATAGCTAAGATATTATTCATGCAGGACTTCGTCCTGCATAGCAAAATAACGTTCTTAACGTTTATAACGAAAGCAACATTAAACAAAATCTCTATAATTGTTGGTGTGGTTTTTGCTAAAATAGGACACAAGACTCAAGGAGATTCGAATGAAGATAATTGTGGCGCCCAACGCTTTCAAAGGAAGCCTCACCGCCAATGAAGCTGCCAACGCAATTGAGAAAGGCATCCGGAGGTTTTATGGACGCGCAAGTATTATTAAGAAACCCCTTGCTGACGGCGGAGACGGAACGATGGAAGTGCTTTCCCGCGCGACGCGCGGACGCATACTGTCCGCGGCGGTAACCGGGCCTCTGGGTGCAAGTACAAAAGCGAGATATGCGCTGTTGGGAGACGGAGAAACAGCGGTTATTGAGATGGCAGAGGCAAGCGGGCTCAGGTTGATAAAAAAACATGAGCGCAACCCTATGGCAGCGACAACTTTTGGAACAGGAGAACTCATAGCCCGCGCGATTGATAAAGGCTGCAAAAAGCTTATTTTGGGAATAGGCGGCAGTGCCACCAACGAAGGCGGTTCAGGAATGTTGCTGGCTCTGGGATTTAAGCTTGCAAACAGCAAGGGGAAACTTATCGGTTACGGAGGCAGCGGGCTGTCGGAGCTGGTCCGCGTGGAGAATCCGGAACTTTCCGCAGGATTTAAAAAGCTGGACATAAGAATAGCCTCGGATGTTAAGAACCTGCTGCTTGGAAATTCGGGAGCCTCCAGAATGTTCGGCCCGCAAAAGGGCGCTACGCCGGCAATGGTGGAAAAACTTGAAAGGGCGCTTGCCAATTACGCGCGTGTTATTAAAAGGGATCTGGGTGTTGATGTTCTTAAACTTAAGGGCGGAGGGGCAGCCGGAGGCATAGGCGCCGGAATATATGCCTTCCTTGGCGGCAGAATGGGCTCAGGAATAGATATGGTGATGGGGCTCTCCGGCATTGAGAAAGAGCTGAGCGGCGCTTCATTATTGGTCACCGGCGAAGGTATAATTGATGACCAGAGTATTTTTGGCAAAGCGCCTGTTGGCGTCGCGCGCCTGGCGAAAAAACACGGTGTTCCTGTCCTTTGCCTTGCCGGCGGTATAGGGGTTGTATCAGGGAAAATTTATAGTGCCGGGATATCGGGAATATCAACGCTGGTAAACGGACCCATGGAACTGGAATACGCGGTTAAGAACGCTCCGGCACTTTTGGCTGCCGCCGCGGAAAGGGCCGTAAGGATTATCTCGATAGGGAGCAGAATCAGGTAAAGCGCATCCGTTCAGCCTGATGCGCAATAATAATAAAGACACGGAGGAAATAATGAAAAAATTCTTTATTGGTTTTGCTCTGTTTCTCGTTCTCGGCATAGCAATCTATGGTTTCATGATTGGCAGCGGGAAACGGGAAAAACAAATGCCGGTGCCTTCTATGCTCCGCTTGCAGTCCGGCATCCGCAGTTATTATCAGGCCACAGGTTCAGTGCCCTCCGGCATGGATGTGCTCATTAATTCACATTATATCTCGGAAAGCGAATTGAAAGACAAGTCGGGAAAGACTCTGGGTTTTTCATATAACAGCGAAACAGGCAAGTGCAGGATAGTTTGCAGCGGAGGAAATGGGGGAGGCTCAGAAGATATCACGCTTGAGTTTGATCCGACGCTTAACGAGGAAAGCAGGGCAAAGTAAAGTTCAATCTTCCGCCCTAAGTTGCCGCGGGATAGGCTGGATTATTCCAGGATAAAGCTCTTCTCGCCTATGACCCTTCCATCATAATCTATAACCTTTATCTTCCACGCGCCCTTCCATTCAGGGAATATGGTCTTCGAGCTCCAGGTGGAGAAAATCGGGTATTTCACATCAAGTTTTACGTCTGCTACCTGCCTGCCCTTACAGTAATAAACATGCCTGATAAATGTTTCGTTTGAAGCCCCTGTTATTATGGAATAGCACCAGAGTTTGACTGTGTTTGGCGGTAGTTTATCGGTTTCGCCTTCAATTTTTCTGGTTGAAAGGTCAAAGCCCGTTCCTACATGAAGTTCTTTGACCTTCAGCTCCATAAGTTCCCCGCTGATTACGGTTGTGGCGTTGATTTCCGTATTTGGACTGGTGACTTCTTTCTCGGGAGGGGAAAGCTTTGCGGCTGAGAGCCCGCTATCCTGACCGGCGGCCGCAGGTTTGTTATCTCCGGAGCAGGCAGCAAGGAATAAAGATGCAACAAGAATGACCGGAAAACAGTTCTTCATTATTTCTCCGCGACAGGGTATCATGCTGTCATTGTACAGCAAGGGAGTGTTTTTCTCAAGCAAAAACCCTTGTCTTTTCTTGACTTGCCGCATATTTAGATATATAATTTGTAAGCGGCAAAATCCGGTTCTTGCCGTGATACCTTCAACAACGAGGTGCCCATGAAGACAGTCATTATGGCCGGAGGTTTTGGCACGCGGCTCCGCCCGCTGACGACAAATATTCCAAAGCCCATTGCTACTGTTGCCAATAAACCCATGATGGAGCATATTACCGACCTGCTCAAGAAACACGGCCTTACCGATATAGTTTCTGCTCTTTACTTCCAGCCTGAAGTTATCACAGACTATTTCCGCGACGGTTCGGAATTCGGCGTCAAGATGTCCTATATCAGGACCGAGACAGAACTGGGCACCGCGGGCGCCGTTAAGGCCGCGGGTAAGTACCTTGACGACGGAACGTTCCTTATAATCAGCGGAGACGTCCTTACCGATTTCGACCTTAATAAAGCGATAGAATATCACAAGAAGAAGAAAGCTCTTGCCACAATGGTCCTCACAAGAGTGGATGAGCCTCTCCAATACGGAGTGGTAATTACGGAAAAAAACGGACGCATCGTAAAATTCCTGGAGAAACCTTCCTGGGGAGAGGTCTTCAGCGACACTATTAATACCGGGATTTACATCCTTGAACCCGAAGTCCTTTCATTCATACCGGAGGAGACAAACTTTGATTTCTCAAAGAATCTTTTTCCTCTCCTGCTTGAAAAGAAACTTCCGCTCTTCGGCTACATTGCTTCAGGTTACTGGAAAGACGTCGGCAGTTTGACCGAATACCGGACCGCGCATTATGATGTGATGGGGGGGGAAGTGGAAGTTGAAGTACCCGGAAAAAAGATGAATAAGATCGGGAAAGGAATCTGGGTCGGAGAGGAAACGCAAATCCACCCGACAGCCTCTTTGAAGAACCCCGTAGTCATCGGGAAAAACTGCGTGATAAAGGCGAACGCGGAAGTAAGCAATTCTTGCCTCGGAGACAACTGCGTGGTAGAAGCCGACGCGAAGATAATCGACAGCGTCCTCTGGGACGACGCTTATATCGGGGCGGGCGCGCAGCTTCGGGAGTGCATAATCTGCAAGTCCGTCGAGATCGGCGCGAAGAGCTCCGTAGAGCCAAACGCTGTCATCGGTGATAACTGCGTGGTTGGCAAAGAAGCTGTAATAAAAAACAGCGTGAAGCTCTGGCCTCACAAGAATGTTGATGACGGGGCGATTCTTAATTCAAGCCTTATTTGGGGCGAGAAATGGAGCAGGACCATTTTCGGTGATTACGGCGTGGTCGGGCTTGCTAACATAGAGATTACTCCGGAATTCGTGGCAAAACTTGGAGCGGCCTACGGGGCAGGGCTTGCAAAAGGAAGCGTGGTCTTGACTTCAAGGGACAACCATAGAATATCCAGAATGACTAACCGCGCGATGATGACAGGCCTGCTTTCCTCCGGCGTAAACGTGCAGGACCTGGGTGTTACTCCCATACCGGTGGCAAGGTATGTCGTGAAACCCCTGCGCTGTTTTGGCGGCATGCACGTAAGAAAATCACCCATTGATCCCGAGCTGATAGACATCAAATTCTTTGACGAAAACGGGATGGACCTGCCAAAATCAAAGGAAAAAAGCATAGAGGGGCTGTTCTTTCGCGAGGATTTCAGGCGGGCGCCTTACAACGAAGTAGGCGAAATCTCATTCCCATCCCACGCAATGGACCACTACCGCGAAGGGTTTATGCGTCAGATCGACCAGGAGCCGGTCAGGAAGAGAAAGTTTAAGCTGGTCGTGGATTACGCTTTCGGCAGCGCTTCAACGGTTTTTCCCGCGATGCTCGGAAAACTCGGCTGCGAGATAGTCGCCATCAATTCCTACCTGGACGAGGAAAAACTCACTAAGACGGCAAACGATTTCAGTTACTCCATTAACCAGCTCAGCAACATAACCTCTACGCTCAAGGCTGACTTTGGTTTCATGTTTGATGCCGGTTCGGAGAAGATCTTCCTGGTGGACGACAAGGGAAGGGTTATGTCAGGGGATGATACTCTCTGCCTCATGTCCTACATGGCTTTTAAGATGAATCCTGGAGGCACGGTGGCGGTTCCGGTAACGGCTTCCTCTGCGATAGATGAACTTGCGCAGAAACTCAAAGGCAAGGTTCTCCGGACCAAGACGAACTTCCGTTCAATGATGGAAGCGGCTCACGCCGGAAAAGTCGTAATGGTCGGGGAAAGAAAAGGCGGATACATCTTTCCGAAATTCCAGCCCGCCCAGGACGCGATGATGTCTGTCGTTAAACTGATGGAGGCCTGCGCAAAATTGGACAGCACGGTTTCTACGGTGCTGGATTCACTTCCGAAGACGAAAATGCTCAGGGCTCACGTGGCGAGCCAGTGGGAGTTCAAGGGCACAGTGATGAGGAATATTATTGAATATGCCAAGGATCACGACGCCGAGCTTCTGGACGGAATTAAGATAAAAGAAAAGGAAGGCTGGGTTATTATTATTCCCGACGGGGAACGCCCGCTCTTTCATGTTAACGCGGAAGCCAAGACAGAAGAAGCCGCGAAAAAGCTTATTGAAAAGTATTCCGAGATGGTCAGGAAGTGGCAGAAAGCGTAACATTTTACCGGAGGAAGCTTTGGTCATAAAGTTCGGTACCTCGGGCTGGAGAGGCATAATAAGCGACGATTTCACTTTTGACGGCGTGAGAAGAGCCGCGCAGGCGATCTCGGATTACGCAAAGAGAAAAGAAAGAGCTCTTTTGAAGAACGGACTGCTTATTGGATATGACACCAGATTTCTTTCGGAGAAATACGCCTATGCTTGTGCCGAGGTAATCTCCTCCAACGGCTTAAGGGTTGTGCTGACTAAGAGGGATACGCCCACACCGGTTATCTCGTATGAAATAATTAAGAAAAAGTTCGCAGGCGGTATTAATATCACTGCCAGCCATAACCCGCCAAACTATAACGGCATAAAATTCTCACCCTCCTGGGGAGGACCCGCGCTTCCGGAAACCACGAAGATGATCGAGGCTCTCGCGAACAACCCCGGAATCCGGGTAAAGGCAGGGGACAGCTCAAGAATTCGTATGGAGGATTTTTGTGAAGATTACCTTAAAGATATCAGAAACAAAGTAGACATGAAGCTCATCAAAAAAGCCGGAATTAAAGCGGGAATGGATCCCCTTTATGGGACCGGCAGAGGTTATCTTGATGTTTTGCTCCGCGAATGCTGCCGTAAAGTCATGGTATTTCACGATTACCGGGACGCGCTCTTCGGAGGCAGTTCCCCTGAACCTGCTCCTGAGAAACTCCAAGAACTAATTTCGGCCATCAGGTCCCAAAACCTGACGCTTGGCCTGTCAACGGACGGCGACGCCGACAGGTTCGGAATCTTGGACCGCGACGGGACTTTTCTTACCCCGAACGAGGTTCTCTCCATGTTGTTGCTTTATCTCAAAAAGAGCCGCGGTTGGAAAGGCTGCGTTGTGAGATCCGTCGCAACAACACACCTCATAGACAGGATAGCGGTAAAGTACGGCATATCGATTAGGGAAACCCCGGTTGGCTTCAAATATATCGGAGAGATAATGGTAAAGGAACCTATGATTATCGGCGGGGAAGAGAGCGGCGGGTTGACTGTTCTCGGTCACGTTCCGGAGAAGGACGGAATACTGGCTTGCATGCTTATGCTTGAGATGTCCGCCTCCGAGAAGAAGAGTTTCAGGGATATCCTTAAAGGCATATATAAAGAAGTCGGCTATGTTACCACCGGCAGGGATAATATCCGGCTTGAGGAAAACGCTAAGACGCGCCTTATAGTTAAACTCAGGGACGATCCTCCGAAAGCCTTCGGGGCATTCGAAGTGTCAAATATCAATACCACAGACGGTTTTAAATTCCTGCTCAAGGGCGGAAGCTGGCTGATGATAAGGCTGTCAGGGACGGAACCTCTTGTCAGGTGTTATACCGAAGCGGATTCCGCGGTAAAGCTTAAGGCGCTTAGAATGGCCGGCGCGAAGTTCATAGGGGCGATATAATGGAAAGAAACCGCATGCTCAATATAAGAATGGGCAGAAAGAGCAAAATACACATCGAGAACACGCCGGGAAAGGCGCGCCTGAGGAAATTTATCCGCTACGGCGTATTTCTCGCTTGCGCCTGCTATTTTGTCGCCGGCAACCGCGGGTTATTGCACCTTGTCAGGATGAAATCCGAAGTTTCAAGTCTCAGAAAAGAAATAGATAAACTGGAAACTGAGCACAACAGGTCAGATGCGGAAAGAGCCGATCTTAAAAAGGATCTCAAAGCCGTTGAGCGCATAGCCAGGGAAGAGCTTGGACTTGTGAAGAAAGGGGAAGTGGTTTTCCGTTTTACCGGGTCCGGACCCGAAGAGAACCGGAATAAATGATAATTCTCGGAATTGATACGGTTACGTGTTTGAACTGCACTGCAGTAGCAGCAGACGGAGAGGTTCTTTCGGAAATTACTGCCGATGAAGGCCTCACGCATTCATCACGCCTGGCGCAAAATGTCGAAGCTGTCCTGAAAAGAGCGAAAATAGGCCTTAAAGAACTTTCCGGGATAGCGGTTTCAAAGGGCCCCGGTTCTTTTACCGGCCTTAGGGTAGGTCTTAGTTTTGCCAAAGGGCTCGCATTCTCTTCAGGATTGCCCATCGCGGGGGTTTCTACTCTTGACGCTCTGGCTCTGCGCATGAACGGAACCTCAGGAAAGATACTGCCGGCGGAAGAGATTTCTGAAACTTATGACGAGCTCATTTGTCCCGCTCTTGACGGGAAAAAGAACGAAGTATTCTTTGCTCTTTACGCGAAGAAAGGCGCTAATTTGCTGCGGCTTATTCCTGAAACCAATGCTTCGGCTTCCGCAGCCTCTGAAAAAATCCTTCGGTTTGCGAAAGGAACGGTAATATTCCAGGGAGATGCCTTCGCGAAATTCGGAGGAATCTTTTCTTCAGCCATCAAAGGCGCGGCGGAGGCTCCGGAGAATCTTAGAATGCCTTCGGCTGTCGCCACCGCGGTGCTTGGCGCGGGAATGATAAGTGAAGGACGCGCCGGGAGTTTCGGAGAACTTCTGCCGATGTACCTTAGAAGTTCAGACGCCGAGCTTGGCAGAAAGAATGGCTGAGATTATAAAGCCCGGAGAAAGCCATCTCGATGAAATGACACTCATAGACAGGGTTTCTTCGACGCTCCCGTGGTCCAGGGAGCTTTTTTACAAAGATCTGAAAAACCCCGCGGCTCACTACCTGCTCGCCGTAGAATCCGGGAAGGTTCTGGGTTTCGCCGGGTTCTGGCTGCTTCAGGACGAAATGAATATTGTGAATATCGCGGTTCTTCCGGAAGAGCGCAGAAAAGGACTCGGAGCCGGATTACTGAAAGGAATAATAGCTCTCGGCGCTTCCCTCGGCGCGACTTTTGTAACGCTGGAAGTCAGGGCAGGGAACGTTGCGGCGCAGGCGCTCTACGGCAAATTCGGGTTTCAGATAATCGCAATGAGGAAAAAGTATTATTCGGATAGTGGGGAAGATGCTGTTGTGATGATAAAAAAACAATTAAAGCAATAACATGGGCGTTTGTAACGTTCATAACGTTCGTAACTTTCTTAACGTAAAGCGTCTAATGCCGGAAAATTCAAGTGAGATGAAGAAGTCTCTGTTTTGAATTATGTTATGAACGTTAGTAACGTTAAGAACGTTATTCTGTTATGCCAGACGGAGTCTGGCATGAAAAATATTCTTCCTTACAGAACAAGTCGCACGAAGTGCGGCTTATAAACAATACCAGTTTTAGTGAGTCCTAGGGGCCGGGAGGGTTTAATGCCGGAGATCACTTATAATAATAAATTCTTTTTTATCGGCGGCAAGAAAGTACGCATCGCCGCGGGAGCGATGCATTATTTCAGGATACCTCGGGAGTTATGGCGAGACCGTATTGAGAAGGCAAAACTCTCGGGGCTAAATACAATTGAAACCTACTTCGCCTGGAACGCGCATGAATATGAAGAAGGCAAGTTTGATTTTTCCGGGATGCTTGACGTAGACACTTTCTTAACCGAGTGCGAGAGAGCCGGACTGTATATTATCGTACGGCCGGGCCCGTACATCTGCGCGGAGTGGGATAACGGAGGTTTTCCGGCATGGCTAAACGTAAAACCCGGGATTAAACTAAGATCCTACAATAAACCATACCTGACTGCCGTCAAGAAGTACTTTGACAGGTGCATCCCTATTATAGAAAAGCACCAGTTCGACAGGCGCGGCAATGTAATAATGGTTCAGATAGAAAACGAATATCTTTTCCCGAATCGAGCCGGCGGGAAAAAATATATGGAATACCTTCGGGACGATATGAGGGCGAGAGGCATAACTGTGCCGCTCAATTCCTGCGACCATATGGCGCAACCTGTCAAGGGCGTGCTTCAGACACACAATAACAGCGAGGGTTTCGCAAGGACTGCGAAGGCTTACCGGAAGGCCTATCCGAAAGCGCCCTTTCTCGTTTCTGAATTCTGGACCGGTTGGTTCGATACTTGGGGGAAGGGGCACAGCACGAGAGATTCCAAAACTATGGCGGCCAGGCTTATTGAGATAGTTAAAGCCGGCGGCATGTATATTCAATATATGTTCCATGGCGGAACCAACTTTGGCTTCTGGGGCGGGCGCACGACCGGAAGCGACCGGGTGTTTATGCCAACCAGTTATGATTACGACTCGCCGCTTTCTGAGACAGGACAAATTACAGAGAAGTTCATAGAGTTCAGCAGGATAAATTGTGCCATGCAGGGGCTTAAGGCTCCTAAAATAGCGGCAACAGCCGTTCCGCGCCGCCTTCCTGCTCTTCCAAAACTTTCCGGCTGGAAAAGCTCTAATCCGGCAGCCGGCGTATGGCGCAGGCTCGGAAAGTTTGAATCTTTTGAGAAGCTCGGCAGATACACGGGGTATGGTTTGTACAGGGTCCGTTTTTCATCACGCGAGGCAAAAACAATATCGCTATTCTTTACAAAGTACGGCGACAGGATAAAGATATTTTGCAACGGAGAATACGGCGGAACCTTCGGCAGGGGGGCAAGGAAGGATCCGATCAGCGTGAACGTTAAAAAGGGCGCCAATGAACTGATTTTCCTTGTTGATAATATGGGAAGATACAACTACTCCCTGAGCGTCGGAGAACTGAAAGGCATTTATGGACCGGTCTTTACGGAATCAAAGTCTATAAATCCCGTATGGACCGTCAAAGCCGCAGAAAGTTTTAAGTTCGCTCCTGATAAGGCATGGGACAGCGAAGTTTACGGCTGCGGAGGTGAACTGCTGAAAGTCTGGCCGAACCCGGGTGTTTCAAAGAGAACGTTCATGAGGGCTGAGGCCTCTTTTGAAGGTGCAAGAGGCAGGCGATATTTCACGCAGTTCATCCTGAATGATTATGCCAACAAGAGCGTTTTTGTGAACGGGAAACAGATTTACTACGCAAGGAACTCTCACATTACGGGCGGTATAGTTGAGCTTGAGATAACAAAGTTTGTCAGGGAAGGCGTAAACCTTGTCGAACTGTATTTTGAAGGCAGTAACGCCGATTTCCTTAAGAATTGCCGGCTGACTGAATGTTCCGGAGAGCTTTCCGGCAAGATTGCTTTCGCCCCGTTCGAACCGCTCTCAAAAGGAAAGAATATCCGGTTGAAGCCGCTAAAGATATGGAAAACCAATTTCAAACTTGGCTGGCCCGATTTTCCCGTCAGGCTTCGCATGGACGGAATGGGAAAAGGGCAGATATACCTTAACGGGATAAATATAGGGCGCTACTGGCAGCCGAAACCGCAAAGGGATTATTACTTGCCGGAGCCGTGGCTTAAGGGACGGAATGAAATTGTGATCTTTGAGGAAGAAGGTAATTCTCCAGGGGAGGTTTGTCTTGTATATGACTCATCCGAAGCTTTTGTTAGATAAGACGCCCGCTTTCTCCGCTCTTGCGGAGGAGTATCCTGATTATTTTTCACTTAAGAAAGGAGCAAGGGTGGAATTTCTAAAATGGGATGAGCCGGGTTTTGCCGTTCTCTCCGTTGCCGGAGGTTACCTCGTTAGTTACCGCGACGTGTCTGATATTTATCGCGCAATGCTTGAGATACTTAAAGCCGGGCATAAGACGGTGAGTATACGACGGGAGTACCCCTACGAGTTCAGAGCTTTAATGATAGATTCGTCGCGAAACGGGGTAATAAAAGAGGAGTACCTCAGGAAAATTCTGATTAAGCTTTCGCTTTTGGGTTACAACTATGCCTGCCTTTATACCGAAGACACTTTTGAAGTTGAGGGCGAGCCCGAATGGGGATTTGGCAGAGGCAGGTACTCAAAAGCCGAGCTAAAGAAGATAGTAGCATTCGCAGAACAATTCGGAATCACTATGTTCCCCTGTATTCAAACATTAGGGCATCTCCAGCATATACTTAAGTTTCCAAAGTACAGGAAACTGCAGGATACGGACATGGTTTTAAACGTGTATAAGGCAGATGCGTACAAGCTGATCGAGAAGGCAATAGCTAATGCAGTTGAACCGTATAAAACAGACCTTATACATATAGGGATGGACGAAACCTGGGGGCTTGGCAGAGGCAAAGCTTTTGAGGCAAATAAGAAGATAGATCCCCGTCGAATTTATCTTTCACATGTCACGGCCGTGGCGAAAATATGCGCAAAGAAGAAACTCAAACCCGTAATGTGGGGAGACATTGTTATTGGCATGACGCATGAGGCAGCGTTAAATAACGCTCAAAGAAGGAAACTCCCGAAGAATGTCGAGATGAATTTCTGGAACTATTATCATTACGACAAAGATTATTATTATAAAACCATAAAAGAATACAGGGCAATGGGTTTTGAACCTATGCTTTCCCCCGGCGCCTGGAACTGGAACAGGTTCTGGCCTTGTTACGGGCTACTCAGGGAGACTATGCCGCTATTCATGAATGCTGGCAGGGAACTCGGCGTTAAGCGGGCGATGATGACTATGTGGGGTGATGACGGGCAGGAATGCCCATGGGACGCAAATCTTCCGGGCCTTTCATTGTTTGCCGAGTATATGTGCCGGGCGAAACCGACCGAGGCGGAGGCAAAAAGTTCTGTTGAACTTCTCGGGCAGAGCCCTTTTGAGGATTTCATTACTCCTTCGGAGATGGACTATATAGGGCGGGAGAGCATGCTTGCCTGCAGCTCTATGGCAAAAATGCATCTTTACGAAGATCCGATCTTCGGGTTGTTCTCCCTTCATAACAGAAAGCACAGGCTCAAGGCAAAGTATGAAATGGCCTTCAAATTAGCGAGCAAGGCGTATTCAAGGGCGGGGGCGAGGAACCGGGAGCTGTTAAATTTTGCGAAGTGCCTTGCAGATGTTCTGAGATATAAGGCTGACCTGAGAAACTTGGCCAGGGAGCGATATCTGAAAGGGAATAAGTCAGGGTTGAAGAGGTTGGCCGCGACCATTCCCGGGATTATTGCGAAAGTTTGCGCTCTCTGGAAAGCACATAGGAGGATATGGCTCCTTGAACGAAAGACGTTCGGTTTGGAAACGATGGACTTGAGATACGGCGGTATAATTGCAAGGCTAAAAGTTATGAAAATGACGTTAAACGCTTACGCTTACGGGAAAAGCGCGAGTATCCCGGAGTTTGAAGAGAAGGATGTAATGCTGTATGGTGAATTCCCGAAGGTTGTTGGATTGCTGTCCCAGAACGTGCAGTCTTTGAATTTGCCGCACAAATAGCCGTTCATCTTAGGCTTAAGTGTGGAAAAATGTCCGGGAAGATTGTAAAATACTTATGCAGTTTGAAAAATGCGGAAACCGGGAGACGCGGATGTATTGCAGAAAGTGCGGCAGGCTTAATGACGACAATTTCTATCAATGTCTTGGCTGCGGAGATGTGCTTCCGCGCCCCGGGCTGGAAGTTAAAAAGAATACTGAAGGCGGAGTCCGAATACCGGATTATACTTCATTCGCGGTAATCGTCGGCGTAACTTCTCTCTTCTTTTGCTGTTTTTTCAGCTTTGTTGGAGCGCCCTTCTCGGTAATAGCCTACAGTTATGCCTCGAAAGCGAAAAGACTAGCTCTTGACGGCAACACTGAAGCCGCGATAAAAGCCTCAAAAACATCCCTTGTCCTTTGTCTTGTTGCTGTCGCGTTAATGCTGCTGGCGCCGCTGATCATTCTTCTGACAGGTTTCGGGGCCCTGCAGGAACTCTCGCAGAGTTTCAGCCGCAGGCATTTCGGAATCTAATTCTCCCGACCGGTTGCTATTGACCTTCATATTTGCTATATTCACAGAATGAACGCTATTACTCTCCTTATAACTGCTCTCCTTGTCTTTGCCCTTGCCTACAGATTTTACGGCGTATTCATTGCCGCCAAAGTTTTGGCTTTCAACGATAAGCAAGAAACCCCTGCGCATCAATTAAAGGACGGGCGCGACTACCACCCGACCAACAAGTGGGTGCTTTTCGGTCATCATTTCGCCGCAATATCCGGAGCCGGACCTCTTGTAGGGCCGGTGTTGGCGGCGCAGTTCGGGTATCTTCCCGGTTTTCTCTGGATTCTCGTGGGCGCGGTCCTGGCCGGGTCCGTTCACGATATGGTAATCCTTTTCGCCTCCGTAAGGCACAGGGGACTCTCGCTTTCAAATATCGCGAAGGAACAGATGGGAACGCCTGCCGGTATTGCTACCGCCTTCGCGGTGTTGTTCATTATCATAACAGCGCTTGCAGGACTGGCTGTGGTGGTAGTAAACGCGCTGGCTGAAAGTCCCTGGGCGGTTTTTACAATTCTGGTCACTATCCCCGCCGCGCTTATCACAGCCTTGTGGATGTATAAGATCAGGCCCGGCAGAATTGTGGAAGCTTCTCTCATAGGCATATCCATTGTTATTCTCGGAGTGGTGCTTGGCGAGCCTATATCCCGGTCAGGATTGGGCGAGTATCTGAGATTTTCAAAGAACACCCTTTCACTTTCACTGCCTGTTTACGGGTTCCTTGCTTCGGTGCTGCCTGTCTGGCTGCTCCTTTGTCCGAGGGATTATCTCAGTTCCTATATGAAGCTCGGGACGATAGTTTTGCTTGCCGCCGGAATACTTATTGTCAATCCTGTTATAAAGATGCCTGCGCTCATGCCTTTCATACACGGAGGCGGGCCAATAATTCCCGGGAAAGTTTGGCCCTATGTTTGTATAACTATCGCCTGCGGGGCGATTAGCGGTTTCCACAGCCTGATAGGTTCGGGAACTACGCCCAAGATGATTAACCGGGAATCCGACATCCTTCCGATAGGTTATGGAGCAATGCTTGCCGAAGGATTGGTTTCCGTGATGGCGCTTATCGCAGCGACCTGTCTGGTCCCGGGGGATTACTTTGCTATTAACCTGAAACCGGAGGTCTTCCAGAAGCTTGGTTACTCAATTTCACAGCTTAACGGTATCCAGGCAATGGTGGGAGAACAGCTGTCCGGGCGTTCGGGCGGCGCCGTGTCCCTGGCGGCGGGTATGGCCATTATTCTGTCCTCCATCCCGGGCATGAAAACCTTGATGGGCTACTGGTATCACTTTGCCATAATGTTCGAGGCGCTTTTCATTCTTACCACGGTTGATACGGGGACCCGCGTGGCAAGATACATCCTGCAGGAAATGCTGAAACCCGTATTTCCGAAATTCGGGAAGAGTTCCTGGATGCCGGGTGTTCTTGTAACGAGTTTTCTGATAAGTCTGGCCTGGGGGTATCTTGTTTACAATAATGATATCTCCTCCATCTGGCCCATGTTCGGAGTGGCAAATCAGTTGCTTGCCTCGGCGGCTCTCTTCATCGGCACTATTTTCATACTGAACCTGACAGAAAAATGGAAGTACGGTCTGATAACTTTCCTGCCCGGAATATTCATGTTTGCGACAACGCTGACCGCGGGCATAATGAATATTACGGTTAATTACCTCCCTGCAAAGTCGTATCTAAACATAGGTCTTTCGGGTATAATGATAGTACTTGTGTTGATAATCTTCGGGGAAACTATTCGCAAAATTGTGTCAATTAGAAAAGACATGGTCTAGATTTGCTTTAGTATTACGTTACAAACGTTAAGAACGTTATAAACCATTTGTACTTTAATTGGAGGCTTTTTATGGATGTCAAAGACGCAATTTTGAAAAGACGCGCTTACAGAGCTTTCAGTCCGGTGTCAATAAGCGATGATACCATGAACGAGCTGGCCATTGCGGCCCAGCTAACGGCTTCCTGTTTCAATAACCAGCCGTGGAAGTTTGTCTTTGTCCGTTCAAAGGAAACTCTCGGCAAGGTTCACGCATGTCTCAGCAGAAACAACGATTGGGTCAAGAACGCCTCGCTAATTATTGCCGCTTTCGCTAAGAAGGACAATGATTGCGTAATTAAAGAGAGGGAGTACTATCTGTTCGATCTTGGGATGGCAGTTTCGGCCATGCAGCTTCGGGCGACGGAACTCGGCCTTGTTGCGCATCCGATAGCAGGTTTTGACCCGGCGGCGCTGAAGCAGGTACTGAATATCCCGGCAGACAATATGCTGCTTGCCATCATCAATGTTGGAAAGAAATCTGAGGATATGAGCCTTATGACCGAAGGCCAGAAATCGGGGGAAAAGGACAGACCGCCCCGCCTTCCGTTAGAGAATATCTATAGCGTTGACACATACAGCGAAAAGCTTAATGTCAAGCCGGTTCACTAAAAATATTTGATTACGCAGATTCCAGAAATGCGATTACGCTGATTAGACGAAATGGAAGGGTTTTATGGCTTTATGTATATCTGCGTAATCTGTCTATCTAATCCTTCTAATCACCTTTACCTTAACTTTCCTTGAAAGACCGTTGCATTTTCGGTATAATTAAATACTTTAAATAACGGAGGTTTTATCATGTCTAAAAGATATAATATTGCAGTTATGGGCGGAGACGGAACAGGCCCGGAAGTCGTCGCGGAAGGGCTCAAGGTTATTAACGCGGCCGAAGCAAAATACGGCTTCAAATTGAACCTTACAAAGTATGATTTCGGCGGGGAAAGATATATGAAGACCGGTGAAACCATACCGGATTCCGCTATTGAGGAGTTCAGGAAGTTCGATTCCATATATCTGGGGGCCATAGGGCACCCGGAGGTAAAGCCGGGTATACTTGAGAAAGGAATACTTTTAAATATCAGGTTCAAACTCGACCAGTACATTAACCTTCGTCCTGTGAAACTCTTCCCGAATGTGGATACACCGCTTAAGGATAAGAAGCCGGAAGACATAGATTTTGTAGTTATCCGCGAGAACTCCGGAGGAATCTACACCGGGATGGGCGGGGCTACGATGGTCGGCACCAAAGACGAAGTGGCGACTCACGTGATGGCCTACACCAGGCCGGTCGTGGACCGCTGCCTGAAGTTCGCTTTCGAGTACGCGAAGAAAAGGAACAGCAAGAAAAAGATGCTGACGCTGGTCCACAAGACCAATGTGCTAACGTATTGCGGTGACCTATGGATGAGGGCGTATACGGAGATGGGAAACAAGTACTACCCTGATATCAAACAGGACTATAACCACGTTGATGCAACCACCATGTGGTTCGTGAAGCAGCCTGAGTACTACGATGTCATTGTCACCGAGAACCTTTTCGGCGATATAATCACAGACCTTGCCGCCATGATACAGGGCGGTCTTGGTGTTGCGGCCGGCGGCAATATCAACCCCGAGGGAGTCTCAATGTTTGAGCCGATGGGCGGAAGCGCGCCGAAATATACCGGCAAGAACGTAATCAATCCAATAGCGGCAATAATGGCCGGGGCAATGATGTTGGATTATATCGGAGAGGAAAAAGCGGCTAGAGCTATAGAGAAGGCTGTTATTGATTCGCTTCTTTCCGGCAAGCTCAAGAGCATGTCAGCCGGCAGGATGGGGATGGGAACAAGGGAAGTTGGGGATTTGGTGGCTGGCAACGTAAAGTAAAACAAAATGCAAGCACTAAGCACTAAACAAAATGCAAAGTGCAAAGTTGCAAAGGACCGTCTGAATTACTGCTGTTTAATGTTTTCGCTCTTTTTTAGAATTTAGAGTTTAGAATTTAGAAATTTTGTCTGGAAATTGGTTTCAGGAGATTAATATGCTTAAGCTTGGATTACCGGCGGGCTCGCTTCAGGAGTCTACCATACAGATGTTCAAGAAAGCCGGATATAAAATATCGGTCGGCTCGCGTTCTTATGTGCCAAAGGTTGACGATCCTGATCTAACCGCAAGATTCATAAGGGCTCAGGAGATTCCGCGATACGTTAATTCCGGCAAGCTGGATTTCGGCCTGACCGGCAAGGACTGGGTTGTTGAGAACGGCGTTGACGGCAAGGTGGTTGAAGTCGTAACGCTGGTTTACGCGAAAAGGACGAGGAGCGTGCTGCGCTGGGTGCTTTGCGTCCCGAATGATTCAAAGATAGAGACTGTTAAGGACCTAAAAGGCAAGAAAATCGCCACGGAGGTAGTGAATATAACCAATAACTATCTCGCAAAGAACGGAGTAAAGGCAGAAGTTGAATTTTCGTGGGGAGCTACCGAAGCGAAACCGCCCGAGCTGGTAGACGCGGTAGTGGAAATAACGGAGACCGGTTCTTCTCTTCGCGCCAACAACCTGAAAATTATAGCCACCGTTATGGAATCTTCCACCGTGATCATAGCCAATAAAGAGACGTGGAAAAACAAGACTAGCCGGGAAAAGATAGAGAACATCGCGCTGCTCCTTCAGGGAGCCTTAGAGGCAGAATCAAAAGTTGGACTTAAGATGAATGTCCCGAAAGTAAAACTGAAGAAGATCTGCGATGAGCTTCCTGCGTTGAAGACACCTACTATTTCCGCTCTCTCAGATTCAGATTGGGTCGCAATCGAGGTCATTATGGACGAGAGCGTTGTCAGGGAGATACTGCCAAAACTCAAAAGACAAGGCGCGCAGGGGATAATCGAGTACCCTCTTAACAAAGTCGTATATTGAGTCCCGCGCGTAAGGCAAGATGACCAGGCAACCAGCATAGAGCCCGGCCCATTTACCGGGCCGGCTTTTTATTAGGAGAACGATGATACTTGTAAATGGTTTGCAGACCCGGAAAATGAGCAGGATAAAAAGCTCCGTAGTTACACTCGGTGTTTTTGACGGCGTGCATGCCGGGCACAGAAAGATCCTTGAAAAAACAGTTGCCGATGCGAAAAAAATGAAAGCAACCGGCATCGCGCTCACTTTTGAGTCGCATCCCATGAAAACAACGCACAGACAGGCTCCAGCCGTAATCACCGATACCGAGAAGAAAGCGGAATTGATATCAGCCGCAGGCATTGACATGCTTGTTGTTATAGATTTCAATAAAAAGTTCGCGTCGATACCTGCTGAAAGGTTTATCACGGAAGTTCTAGTAGGTAAACTTAAAATAAAAAAGGCAGTCGTCGGTTTTGACTACAAGTTCGGACAGGGCGGCACAGGCGACGCCGCTTTGCTGAAAAAGCACGGAAAAATTTACGGTTTTAGCGTCGACCGAGTAAAGGCCATGAAATGCTGCGGCTGCATAATAAGCAGCACCGAAATACGAAAGAGGGCAACTGAGGGCGACCTGAGAACCGCTGAAAAAATGCTCGGGAGGCGCTACTCTTTGACAGGCAGGATAGTTCACGGAGACGGCAGGGGCGCCGGTTTAGGGTTCCCGACCGCAAATCTTAACGCGACAAACGAAGTTGTCCCTCCGGAAGGCGTCTATGCCGTTACCATAAAGATCTGCGGCAGAACCTACCGCGGCGCCTGCGGCATAGGACGGCCAACCTTCCATCCAGGCGAGAAACACCCTCCGGTTGAAGTTAATGTTATAGGTTTGAGAAAGAAGGAAATTTACGGAGAGAAAGCAGAGGTTACATTCTTTAAAAAACTCAGGGATACCAGAAAATTCGGCAGCAGAGATGCCTTGAAACGCCAGATAAGAAGGGATATAGAAAGATGCAGGAAGATCCGGATTGATTGAATATGCTCTGTTTTGCTATAATAACAAGTCAGTAAAGACCCCGGAGAGAGATGTCTAAAAAGGCCTTTTGGGACATATTGAAGAGCAGAATAACGCTGACGGCCTATCGTGACATAACATCAAACAGCGTTATAGAGCTTAGGTTCCCGGTGCTCGCCGGAATAGCTGCTGCTCTCTTGCTATCAGTGCTTTTAGGGTACGGAATTTATGTGGCGGTGCTGGACATTGACTACAGGCTTGCAAAGGAATCTTCTTCGGCATTTAAGGATAAGGCGCTCTTTTTAGTTCAGAAAGCAGGAGAACTTGAGGAGAAAGAAAAGAGGTTGGGCAGCCTTGAAAAGAAACTCAGGGACCTGCTTGCTTACAAAAATAAGAAATCCCTCGTCAGGGAGGAGGGCATCGGCGGTCCCAGTAAATCTGACCAAAAGGTGCTCGATAAGCTGCTGTCGGATGATATAGGGCAGGAAGAAGTCAGCAAAGAATACGACAATCTTATCTCTGAACTTGACTTCCGCGAGCAGAGCACAAAAGAAATCTTTCAGTATGTTTCAAAGTTGCGCTCTGTGTGGGCTGCGACTCCCAAGGGCCGGCCGGTTAAGGGGTGGATAACATCCAGGTTTGGGGCAAGAGACCTGATATTTGATTTCGGAGACGACGGAAGAGGGAAATCGCGTAAAGAATATCATGTCGGAGTTGATATAGCGAACAGAATAGGCACTCCGATCCATGCTACGGCGGATGGAACGGTTATTTTTGCCGGCCGGCTGGGCGGGTACGGCAATCTTGTGATACTTGAACATGATTACGGGTATACAACAAGGTACGGACACTGCAGCAGGTTTCTGGTATCACCGGGCCAGAAAGTAAAAGCGGGAGAAAGCCTGGCCTTGATGGGCAGCACTGGTTCTTCTACCGGCGCTCATGTGCATTACGAGATACGCAAGTTCGGTCAGGTTCTTGATCCAAAGTCTTTAGAACCTGATTTCTACAGCCCATATTACGCAAAGAAGTAGTTGTTTTGTGGAAATCAGCAATCAGCAATTAGCAATTGTTTTTATTGGGCGCTTGGCTCAGTTGGTTAGAGTGCCGCCTTCACACGGCGGAGGTCATAGGTTCGAATCCTATAGCGCCCACCATGTACCATTCGCTTCGCTCAGGTACATGGCACGCCATGCAGGATAGACCCGCTTCGCGGGCTCAGGCTGCGCCCTGCACTCGAGCGACAGCCTTTAGTCCCGCACCCGAATGTAGTAAGTGGTGCGGGGGAGTAGTGCAGGGTACATGGCACGCCACGAAGCACTCGCGGCTTTGCGGGAATCACAATGGAAGGCCAATGAGAAAAATAAAGATAAGAATCGGCGAGCTTGAAGTAGACGCCGTATTGAACTCTACAAAGACTGCCGAAGCGATATATAACGCCCTGCCTTTTTCCGCTAAAGCAAACACCTGGGGGGATGAGACCTACTTTACTATTCCGGTGAAACGCGGGCCGGAGAACCCAAAATCTATTGTAGCGATAGGCGACCTCGCATACTGGATGCCCGGCGCCGCGTTCTGCATTTTTTATGGAGAAACGCCTTCAAGTTGTAAAGGCGAAGTCAGGCCGGCCAGTCCGGTCAACGTTATAGGTAATTTCGAATTGAAATATGTCGAAAGCCTAAAGAAAACCAGAAACGGGATTTCGGTGACAGTTGAAAAGCTCCCCTAAAGCCGGCTTCCCGAGCCGGCATAAGAACCTCCTCTGGCGTTCTTTTTTAGTCATTATATTCCTCGGGATAATCGTAAGTTTTGTAAAGATATGGATCGCGGTACTGGATATCCATGCCGGCGAATCCCGTTCCATGCGTTTTTCCGTTGTGCCTGCCGAAACTCCCGCCGGCAGGCTGATAGCTCTCACCTTTGATGACGGCCCGCACCCTGAATACACGCTCAAAATACTTGATATATTGGACTGCTACGGCGCAAAGGCGACCTTCTTTACTGTCGGCAAGATGGCGGCTAAGTATCCCGAACTGGTTAAAGAAATTGACCGGCGCGGTAATGAAATCGGCAATCATACTTATGAACACAGAATTCTTACGGAACTCTCAAAACAGGAGACGCTTGCGGAATTGGAGCGTGACGAGCAGGAAATAGCATCAATCACGGGCAAAAGGCCGGAAGTTTTCAGGCCTCCTTCCGGCAGGTATAATAGCGGCACAGTGGAGGCGGCAGTTTCAATGGGGCTTTTTACCGTTCTCTGGACTAATTACTCGGATTACGGGGCCATGAGGAGTTCGGAAGTTATCTCAAATGTCATGGCCGACCCGAAAGACGGGGATATTATTCTTCTTCACAGCGGTATTGATGCCACGCTGCTCGCGCTTCCGACAATTCTCCAGCAGCTTTCCGGAAAGGATTTCAGGTTTGTCACGGTTTCAAATCTGATAATCAGAAACGGCAAGGAAAATCTCAAGCCGCGCCTGATACGCGCTGTGCGAGCGTCAGCAATTGCCGCTAAGTAAAATTAAGGACGGGGTATTCTTCGGCATAACTAAATAAAAAGGACAGTGTCTTTTAATGGACACTGTCCTTTTAACGTTATTTTACTTTTGAACTATTGTTTTATCAGTCCCCCTATCGTTTTCTCGAGATCCCCTGGCAGTTCATTCTGATTAAAAACCACATTTCCGTTTTTGTCGATGAGTACGTTCGTCGGTATTCCGACAACTCTATAGGCCTGCGCGGTATCTCCCGAAGGGTCTATGGCTACCGTATGCTTTATCCCGTTCTTGGCGATGAAAGCTTTCACCGAGTCCGGGTTTTCCTGGATGTCCACGCTTATTATCTCGAAATCCTTGCCTCCGGCTTTGGAGTACAATTTTACAAGGTCCGGCATTTCCTTGACGCAATAGGGGCACCAGGTAGCCCAAAAATTAACAAGCACGACCTTTCCTTTAAAGTTGGAAAGTTTTACGGCCTTGCCTTCCGGCGATTTCAGGCTGAAATCCGGAGCTATTGACGCAGTTTTGGGCTGAACCTGTTCCGCGTTTACTTTCTTTGACATAGCCCCGCAGGACAAGGCGATAAGAAGCACTGCGCCAACCGTGAATACTTTATTCATAAGTCCTCCTCAAAAGAGATATCAGTGATAGAACTTCCATGCGTGATAAAGAAAAGATAAGCCGGCTAAAAACAGTATTGCCCCGATTGTCCGTCTGACCCACTGCATCCAGGGACCTGGTTTTGGAATAGCCAGGAGCAGACCGGCGAAAGTTCCGGCTATGATGAGCAGGACTCCCATGCCGAGAGAAAAGACGAAGAGCAGTCCCGTGCCGAAAGCGATATTCCCGCTTTTGCCTACATAGAAGAGAAGGGCTCCGAGCACGGCGCCTGTGCAGGGACCGACAACAAGTCCTGAGATAAGCCCCAGAAAAAAGACCGTAACATAGCCCGAGCCTATTTTTTTGCTGGCAAGGTTATTGATGAAGCCGGGCATGCGTATCTCGTAAATATCGAACATTGAAAGGGAGAGAAGGATACAGACAATTCCCATAAGGGTATTCGGCCAAGCCGACGCGCTTACCAGACCGAATACTTTTCCGGAAAGCGCCGCGATTGCGCCGAGCAGCGTGTATATAAGGGCAAGTCCGAGCACATATACGAGCGAAAGCGTGAATCCTTTAAGCTTTTTCCCGCTGCTCTGCGAAGCAATGAATGTGACCGTGATAGGCAGCATTGTGTAAATGCAGGGTTCGAAGCTTACAAAAATTCCGCCAAGAAAAGCGAGAAAAAAGGCAAGGAACGAACCCTGTGCCAGTGCGCTATTTAATCCATCAAGAACCCAGTTCATATGTTCCTTTCGATGAAAGCTTTAAGCTCCGGTTCAGGAAAGTAGCCGGTTACGCGTTCGGCTTCTTTGCCATTCTTGAAGATGACGAGCGTGGGAATTGCAAGGACATTGTTTTCGGCCGAGGCCTTGACATTTTTAACGGCGTCAACATGCACGAACTTGACCCGGTCTTTGAAGTCGTCTGAAAGTTTTTCGACTACGGGCGTGACTCTCTTGCAGGAAGCACACCATTCCGATTTGAACATTGCAAATACCGGCAGGGTTGCTTTAAGGACATCTTCGCTGAATTTCGCGTCATCGGTGCTTGAAACATTAGGCATATTTGTCTCCTGTCAATGTTAACACTGCCTTTAATCTCTGTTGAACTATTACATTGTAATGCTTTGTAGGTGTTTTGTCTATGATTCCCGTCATGATTATGATAAAATCCGTGAAACGGAGGGTCAATGCCAAAAATTAAGTTCGATTTCAACAATATGATGGATTTCAACGTAGGCCGGCACGGGGTCAGGCTTTCGGAACTCAAAACCTTTTCGGCGCGAGCGGGCAAGGCCTTTAACCACCTTGCGACTGTTCTGGTGGACAGGAAGAGCAGGATAGCTCTTTCGCTTGAATGGTCAAAACTTCCTCTGCAGGATAAGAAAGTTATTGTTTCAATACAAAAACTCGGCAAAGAGATAGCCTCTGAATACGAAAATGTCATCTCCCTCGGTATCGGAGGGTCTTACCTCGGGATTAAAGCGGCTCAGGACGCCCTTTTGCCTCCCTACTACAATGATTTTCCGGGCGTAAGGAAAGGAAGGCCGAGGATTTATTTTGAAGGCAACAATCTGGATCCCGTGACACTTTCTTCGCTGCTTTCAAATCTCAATCCCCGGAAGACTTTCGTAGTGGTAATATCAAAGTCCGGAGAAACTTCCGAGACAAAAGCCGCGCTGGAGATTGTTGAGGCCTGGCTAAAGAGAGGCGCGGGAGCTAAATTCGCGAGGCAGATTATAGCCGTCACCGATCCGAAAGCCGGAACATTGAGAAAGAAAGCATCCGCGGCTTCGGCAAAAGATCCTCTTGCCTACCGCAGCCTGCCTCTCCTTGAAGGCGTCGGCGGGAGATTTTCGGAATTGAACATGGGACTGCTCCATCTTGCGATCACCGGGGTGAAGATAGCGGAAGTGCTCAAAGGTGCCGCGGATATGGCTAAAAGCTGCGCGCTCTCCGATATGTTCAAAAACCCCGCGCTGTTTTACGCGTCGCTTTCAGTCATAGCGTATGAGAAAAAAGGAAAGCAGATTTCCATAATAATGCCTTTCTCGGAGCAGTTGAAATCCACGGCTGACTGGTATATCCAGCTGCTGGCCGAAAGCACAGGGAAGAAATACGCAAGGAAAATAGTGTTTGAGCAAGGGGCGGAGAAGTGGGTTGAGGACAGGTCCAGGATTATTAACACCGGCAGGACGCCAATTTCGGCAAGGGGGACTAACGACCTTCATTCCATCCAGCAGAATAATATCGAGGGCAGGAATGATAAGGTCGTCACTTTTATCCGCGTCGAGAAATATAAGAAAGACCTTAAGCTCCCGATTTCAGAAGATTTCCTCTCCGGAAGGACTCTTTCAGGTCTCTTGAAGACCGCTCAAGAGGGTACGGCCTGGGCTTTGAACCGCGAAATGCGCCCTAACTGCACGATCAGCCTCCCGGAGTTAAACGCGTATTATTGGGGAGCCCTATTGTTTTTCTTTGAGATGGCTACGGCTTATGAAGGGGAACTTCTTGGCATAAACGCGTTTAACCAGCCAGGAGTAGAGTCCTATAAAAACTACATGTTCTATAAATTGAATAAACCCGGGATAAAAAAAGAAATAGCAGAAGAGATAAACACTAACCCTATGAAAAAAGATCCGGGATATTTTGCCTGAAACGGCAATAAAAAAAAGGACGGCTTTCGCCGTCCTTTCGGGTTGGAGAAGTGCGCTGTAATGGGGGACATTTGGAAGCGCACCCCCCGCGAACCCTTGTTATTTGCCTGTTTTTTTCTTCATTGGTTCGCCGCAGCAAACTATAGGTTTCATTGCCGCTTTGCCGCATTTCTTACAAACATAAACGCTGACATTTCCGCAACCGCAACCGCAATCACATCCTGCCATTTTAATCACCACCTTTATTTTAATAATACATCGCGCACTCTGCACCTACCATGACCACTGTCATATTACGCAATATTTCAGGGTGTTGTATTGTATTGAAAATGCATGATTTATAAATTATACTAAAGCATACACGGAGGGCATATGTCAGCAGTTAAGTTGTTGCCGGGTGTTTACTGGGTCGGAGTGGTTGACTGGAATGTCAGAGCTTTTCACGGTCACACATACATTACCAGGCGCGGGTCTACTTACAATTCTTATCTGATAGTCGACGAAAAAATAGCGCTTGTCGACACGGTATACGCTCCATTCAGCGATCAGCTGCTGCGGAATATAGCGGAAATTGTCCCGCCGGAAAAAATAGATTATATAATCTCAAATCACGGTGAGACGGACCATTCAGGTTCCTTGCCTGCATTGAAGAAGGCCTGCCCGAACGCTAAGCATTTTGGCACTGCTAAAGTGAAAGAAACTCTTGAAAAGATGTACTATCTTGGGCTTGATTTGCAGGTCGTAAAATCAGGAGATAAACTCTCTCTTGGCAAAAAGACGCTCTCGTTCATTGAAGCCCCGATGCTTCACTGGCCCGATTCAATGTTTACATATCTTATAGAAGACGGTTTGCTAATGCCGAATGACGCTTTCGGGCAGCATTTCGCTTCTTCCGCGCGGTTTGACGATGAAGTTGACAGCTCTCCTCTTTTTGAGGAGGCAGAAGCTTACTTCGCGAACATCCTCTGGCCTTTCTCTCCCATGGTGCTCAGAAAAATTGATGAAATTGTCAAAATGAAACTTCCTCTCAAGATGATTGCGCCGAGCCACGGGATAATATGGCGGAAAGACCCTATGAAAATAGTCAATTCCTATGTTGAGTGGGGAAAGCAGACCACGCGTAGAAAGGCGGTAATTGCTTATGAGACCATGTGGAAATCTACCGAGAAGATGGCTTACAGTATAGTTGACGGGCTCGTTTCCGAGGGCATTGATGTCAAGATGTATGATGTGGCCGAGACAGATAGCACGGAGATTATCAGGGAAATGCTCTATGCCCGCGGCTACCTCTTCGGTTCCTCTACTCACGATAATGGCATGCTGCCGAATCTTGCTATGTTCCTTGAATTCCTTAAGGGTTTGAAGCCTTCAGGCAGGAAGGCTGCGGCCTTTGGCTCTTTCGGCTGGGGCGGCGGCGCCGTGAAAGAAATGGAGAAATTTATTGCGACTCCAGGTATTGAGATCGTGCAGCCAGGAATCAGCCTGAAATTCGTCCCGAGTCCTGAAGAACTGAAGCAATGTTTCGAATTCGGAAAGGAATTCGCGAAGAAACTGACTTAACGCCAGCGGCTGAATATTCTGCCGCCCGGAGGTTGCAATGGATAAATATAAATGTACCGTCTGTGGCTATATCTATGATCCGGCAGTCGGAGATCCCGATAATAATGTTGCGGCAGGAACTTCGTGGGAGAAAGTCCCGGAGGACTGGGCCTGTCCCAACTGCGGGGTAGGCAAAGACATGTTCGTAAAGGGACAATAACTAACAGCTGATAACTGATAGCTAATAGCTAATAAAAAACGGAGAGGCTATGGGATTAAAATTCAACGCGGCAGAAGTGCTTGACCTTGGCGTGCAGATAGAGAAGAACGGCAGGGTGTTCTACGAGGCAGCATCAAAGAACGCGAAAGCGGGAAATGCCAAAGCTATCTTTGAACATCTTGCCAAGGAAGAAGATCACCACCTTGCTGCTTTTCTAAAAATGCAGCAGGATGCCGAGAAAACGGCGGAGCCGGAAACTTATGACGGCGAATACGCGGACTATGTCCGGATGCTCGCGGGAGACAATATTTTCACGAAAGCCGACGCAGGCAAGAGGGCTTCTGAGAACCTTAAGAATGACTCCGAGATAATTGAAGCCGCTCTGAAGTTCGAGAAGGATTCGGTCATTCTTTTCCAGGGCATGCTTGAAGGTATGCCTGAAAAGGAAAAGAAAATCGTGGATGAAATGGTAAAAGAAGAACTCAAGCATATAAAACACCTGTATATACTTAAGAAGGCCTGCGGGATAAAATAGTACTCCGCAATAATTTTGCCGGAGGTTTGATGCCTGGTATCTTTGACCTGATAATCATAGGCGCGGGCCCTGCCGGAATAACGGCAGCGGTCTATGCCGCCAGAAAGAGGCTTAATCTTCTTATGCTCACGGGAGACGTCGGCGGCCAGGCCGCCTGGAGCGGAGACATAGAAAACTACACCGGTTTCAATATGATCTCCGGTCCCGAGCTCGCGGTCAAGTTTGACGAGCATATCAAGCAATTCAAGATTCCCATGAAAGAATCCGAAGAAGTCCTCAGTTTGGCCTCAGCCGGTGGGGTTTTTACCGTTATAACTGCCAAAGGGAAGTATTTCTCGAACTCGGTGATTATCGCTTCCGGTAAAAGATCCAGGGAACTTAATGTGCCGGGAGAAAAAGAGTTCAAGAACAAGGGCCTCACCTATTGCGCCACCTGTGACGGGCCTCTCTTTGCCGGCAGAGAAGTTGCGGTAATCGGCGGAGGAAATTCCGCGCTTGACGCGGCTATACAGCTCGCGCGCTACTGCTCAAAAGTCCATATTATTAATAACACGGAAAGATTAGGCGGGGACGAAGTTATGCGCGACCTGGTTCTAAAGAGCCCTGCAGTTTCGGTCAGAAACGGGGCGAAAGTCATTTCCATAATCGGTGAAAAAGCCGTTTCTGCCGTCAGAGTAGAGAAGGCCGGTGAAGGCGTATCGGAGATACCGGTGAAGGGAGTATTTGTAGAGATAGGACTTCTCCCAAACTCGGAATTTGCGTCTCTTGTGAAACGCAACGGTTCCGGTGAAATACTGGTTGATACCGACTGCGCCACTTCCATTCCAGGGATTTTTGCGGCAGGAGATGTAACCAATGTTGCGGAAAAGCAGATAATAATAGCGGCAGGAGAGGGCGCCAAAGCGTCCCTCGCGGTATTTAAGTATCTTGTAACAAACGGAAAACTCTGAGCCGGGCAACGGCCCATGACCTTTGTCATAGTGCCCAACCGCCAAGCCGTGTATAATTATGAATGGTTTGTTTAGTCCTATGGAGGCGCGATGAAGGATATTTACCTTGACAATGCCGCCGGTACTCCGGTAGACCCTCTGGTTCGGGATGTCATGCTGCCGTACCTTTTTGAATATTTTGGAAATCCTCTAAGCATTCACCGGTTCGGAGAAAAACCAAGAGAGGCTCTAGAGATCGCAAGGCAGCAGGTAGCCGCTCTTATTAACGCTGAGCCTCAAGAGATTATCTTCACTTCAAACGCTTCCGAGGCAAACAACATGGCCGTGAAAGGCATCGGCCTTGCCAACCAGGCTAAAGGAAAGCACGTTGTAATTTCCGCCATTGAACATTTTTCCGTAATGAATTCCGTCAAGAGTCTTGAGAAACTTGGGTTTCAGACTAGTTTGCTTCCGGTAGACAACAAGGGTATTATTATTCTTGACGCCCTGAACGGCCTGGTGACAGACGGCACTGTCCTTGTTTCAGTCATGCACGCGAATCACGAGGTCGGGACAATCCAGCCGATAAAGGAACTTGCCGCAGCCATAAAGATCCTGAACGCCGAAAGGAAAGCGAAGAACCTGCCCCAGATATTTCTTCATTCCGACGCTGTGCAGACGGTAGGAACTATACCCGTGGATGCAAGAGAGCTTGGCGTTGATCTTTTGACTTTCTCCGGAACTCAGTTTTACGGCTCCAAAGGCGCGGCGGCTCTGTTCATCCGTAAGGGTACTCGCGTTTTTCCTCTTATTGACGGCGGCATACAGGAGGAGGGTAAAAGGGCAGGCGTTGAAAATATTCCGGCTATAGTCGGGATGGGAAAAGCAGCCGAACTGATAAAGCCTGAACTCGCGGCAAACGCGGCAAAGATGGAAGCCCTGCGCGACGCGTTGATTTCCGGGGTGCTTTCAAAAATAAAACATTCAAGGCTGAACGGGGATGCAAAGTTAAGGCTGCCGACCAACGTCAACATTTCCATAGAATTCATAGAAGGGGAGTCAATGCTTATGTTTCTTGACGGGGAAGGAATAGCCGCATCTTCCGGATCCGCCTGCACTTCAAGAGCGTTAAAAGCTTCCCATGTTTTGCTGGCAGTCGGCGTCCCGATTGAAATCTGTCACGGCTCAATCCTGTTCTCGTTGAATAAATATATTACGAGAGAAGATATAGAACATGTGATTTCGGTTTTTCCCGGCATAGTTGAGAGACTGAGGAAGATGAGCCCGTTGTGGAAGGGGTGAGGGGCGGAAGACAGAGGACAGAAAGGAGGATGTATGGCCGATAATAATAAAATGACGATAATACTGTTTTCGGGGGAGATGGATAAAGCGCTTGCCGCTTTTACGCTGGCTACTACGGCAGCCTCAATGGGAATAAAGGTGAGCATATTTTTCACTTTCTGGGGTTTGAGCGTGCTGCGCAGGGGCGGTGTGCTCGCGAAGCAGGCTAATTTCCTGCAGAAGATGTTTGGTTTCTTAAACAGCGGGACAAAAGAAAAACTGCCTCTGACAAAATTGAATTTTGCCGGTGCCGGGCCGGAAATGATGAAGATGCTTATGAAACAGAAAAAAATGGCCTCGCTCCCGGAACTTTTCAAGCTCTCGAGGGAACTTGGAGTAAAATTCATCGCCTGCACTACCTCTTGCAATGTAATGGGGCTTGACCGCGAAGCGCTGGTTGACGAAGTTGATGAGATGGCAGGAGCCGCTACCTATCTCGGCGAAGCAAAGGAATCCAATATAAACTTGTTTGTCTAAACTTGCGCCTTACGTTATAAACGTTAAGAACGTTAAAAACGTTATAAACCATTAATACAGGAGTTCTTTATGGAAGGTATTAATCCTAACCAAACCCTAGATTGCGTCGGCCTCTACTGCCCGGTCCCTATAATCAAGACAACACAGAAGATAAAGGAAATGAAGTCGGGCGAAATACTTGAAATTGAAGCTGACGACGAAGGCATCCTTAACGATATGCCTGCCTGGTGCAAGACTACCGGCAACATTTATGCCGGAGGAGAAAAGCAGGCAAGCGGCACTATCAAAGTCTATGTGAAGAAAGCGTAACGTGAGCATGGGGGCGACTTGTCCAAGGACGTAACGATCGGTATTTCCGGCGCGGCCGGAATGGGAATGCAGTCTATTTCTTTCACGCTCGCGAAAAGTTTTTTGCGGGCCGGCTACAATGTTTTTGTCTGGCAGGATGTGATGTCCCGCATCAGGGGCGGCAATAACACCTCAATAATTCGCATCTCAACCTCTCCCGTAAATTCCATAAAAGAAAAATTTGACATCCTGGTGGCGCTTGACCTGCTTGCCATAAAGAGGAACGCCCTGAGAGTACAGGACGGCGGAATTTTGCTTTATGACGGGGATAAGCAGCGGGCGGAAGTCCTAAAAGCAGGCTGGGTATCGGTTCCCTTTGATAAGCTCGCGGTTTCAGCCGGTGGCGATAAGATAATGGTAAATTCGGTGGCTACCGGGGCTGTGCTCGCGCTTCTCGGGGCGGATATAATAAAGGAATGCGAAGGCGTAATTAAGGAACTGTTTTCCAAAAAGGGCACGGAGGTTGTCTCCGGGAATATCAAGGCCGTAAACGCCGGTATCGCGGCGGTAACACCCGGTGTTTCAGGCAAGTTTATGCTGGCTCCTACGCTGAAAGTCAATTCAAAAAACAAGATTTTAATAAACGGCAGCGAGGCTCTTGGAATAGGGGCTGTTTCGGCAGGGCTGAAATTCTATTCCGGTTATCCGATGTCCCCAGCAACTTCCATAATGGAATACGTCGCGGCAAAAGCGCGTGAATACGGCATCGTACTGGAACAGGCAGAGGACGAGATAGCGGCGATTAATATGGCTATCGGCGCGGGATACGGCGGAGTCCGCGCTATGACCTGCACCTCCGGCGGCGGGTTCGCGCTGATGATAGAGGGTGTGAGCCTTGCCGGCATGACAGAGACACCTGTTGTCATAGGTATCTCACAGCGGCCGGGACCGGCGACCGGTTTTCCGACAAGGACAGAACAGGGAGATCTCAATATGGTCCTCTTCGCGGGGCACGGCGATTTTGCCAGAGTAATACTGGCACCGGCGACCGCGGCCGACGGCCCTCTGATAATGAGCAGGGCTTTTAACCTTGCAGAGAAATATCAGGTCCCGGTGTTTGTTCTCTCCGATCAGTATTTTAATGATTCCAGTTTCTCTGTAAATTTGGCGGATGTTAGAGCTGATCCGGTAAGCAGGGGTGGATTGCTGGCTGAATTCCCAGGTAATTACAACTATAAGCGCTACGACTTGTCGGCCGGGCGTGTTTCACCGCGGCTGATACCAGGCGCCAAGAACCAGGTCGTTTACGCCGACAGCGATGAACATACCGAGGAAGGCCATATCACAGAGTCCGCGGAGCTTCGCGTGAAGATGGTTGACAAGCGCGCTGGAAAACTTGCTGAGATAGTCTCTGATATGGATCAGCCTGTTTACTTTGGCAGTGAAAAACCGGAAACAGTGCTAGTTAGCTGGGGTTCTTCTTTCGGAGCAGTTAAGGAAGCGGCAGAGATTCTGAACGCTTCCGGGAAGCCGGCGGGACTGCTTCACTTTACGAATATCTGGCCCCTGCCGGAACTAAAATTCAAGTTCAACGAATCATCCGTTAAAAGATATATTTGCGCCGAGAATAATTATTCCGGGCAGTTCGCTGACCTGCTGGAGAAGAACACTAAACTGCGTTTCAATAAGCGGATATTGAGGTATGACGGGCATCCCTTGACAGCCGAATACATTGTTGGAAGGTTAGAGGGTTAGAGGGTTGGAAGGCGTGCCCTGTACCCGAACGAATGTCTTTAGTCCCGTACCCGAGCGAAGTGAGTGGTACGAGGGAGTGGTACAGGGTCAGAGGGTCGGAAGGTCAGAAGGACAGAACAATGTCTGAGCATCTGAACCTCCAAACATCCGAGCATCTGGTTTAGAAAGCATCTGAGCATCAGATTTTAAGGGGGGGGTATGGTTTTAGCAAGCGCATACAACAGCGTAGACGACAATGCCTGGTGTCCGGGCTGCGGCAACTTTGGCTTGCTTCAGGCTCTAAAACAGGCGCTAGTCAATCTCAGCCTTGAACCTTGGCAGGTCATAATGGTATCCGGCATAGGCCAGGCGGCCAAGATTCCCCATTACCTGAAAGTTAACTGTTTTAACGGGCTTCACGGGCGCACCATGCCGGCGGCGTTCGGGGTCAAGATGGCAAATCACAAGATGACTGTCATAGCGGCAGGCGGCGACGGAGACGCGTATGCAGAGGGCGGCAACCATTTTGTCCACGCAATGAGGAGAAATCCGGATATAACCTATCTTGTACACGATAACCAGATTTACGGGCTGACCAAAGGTCAGGCTTCTCCAACCACCGGGCTCGGGACAAAGACAGGAACCACGCCTTTTGGGAGCGTGGATATCCCGGAGAGCCCGCTCGCTGTAGCTGTCGCAATGGACTGCAGTTTTGTGGCCCGCGGTTTTGCGGGCGATATAGAACACCTTTCTAAGATAATCTCTGCCGCGGTCAAACACCGCGGATTCTCGCTCGTTGACATATTACAGCCCTGTTTTACCTTTAATAAGACGAATACTTTCCAGTGGTACAAAGACAGAGTGTACAATCTTGATGGGGAAGCTGATTATGATCCCTCCGACAGGGTGAAGGCTTTCTCTAAAGCTCTGGAATGGGGAGACAGGATTCCCACGGGGATTATATATAAACATGAACGGCCGGTATTTGAAGATTCTGCTTTTGAAATAGGATCTGCTTCACTTTCGCGCCAGCCGCTTGTCCCGCCGAACTGTCTTGAGTTAATGAGAAAGTATGCCTGAGGGCCGAGAATGAAAATGAATCTGAGTTTGACAGAGAGAGCCGGGATAAAAAGGGAAACCGGCAGTTTTAGGGAAGCGCTGGTACTTTATAAAAAGGCTGTAAAAAAGGAAAGTTCTTTTGAGTCTCTATCCGGGCTCGGAGGGTGTCTCCGGCTTACGGGAGATTTCCGGGGTGCGATAAGCGTCTACAAAAAAGCCCTCAAGCTGAATGTTTCCGATGCGCCGCAGCAGGCGGATTGTTTCATGGGCCTTGGCATGTCTCTTCGCGCCCTCTCAGACTACAGAGGCGCGGCAGAGCATTTTTCCGCGGCAGGAAAGATCTATAAGGAGTCCGCTGATTGGGCAGGTTACGCGTATTTTTGCTGGTGTCTCGGAGGACTGCTGAGGTTAACGGGCGATCTCAAGGGAAGCCATGCACATTTACTCCTCTCGGTAAAGTTCTATAAACTTTTGAAAGATGAGAGCGGAACGGCCTATGCTTTGGCCGGGCTTGGCGGAATCCTCAGGATGCTCGGGAACTTTAAAGAGTCTTTTAACTCTTATAAAAGAGCGTCAGTTATATTCAAAAAGCATGGAGACCGTTTCGGCTTTGCCTATTGCAACTGCGGGATGGGAAGCGCTTCAAGAATGCTCTTAAGGGCTGCCCTTTCCGAAAAGTACTACAAAATAGCTCTGAAAAATTACCGGCGGATACAAGACGAAGTAAATATCTCTTTTGTCCTGTGGGGTTATGCCAATTCGCTAATGCTTTCCGGCAGAAATGGCAAAGCGGCACTCCTTCTGAAAGAGTCCAAAACCCTCTTTCTCAGGCACAAAGACAAGCGGGGGTTGGTCTATTCTAAGCTCCAGGAGGGGGAACTTTTGCGGCTTTCCGGAAATATAGCGGCAGCCGTAAGTTCTTTCAAATCAGCCGGTGGAATGGCGGAAACACTCGGTATGAAGTTCGAGGCCATCCATGCGCTGACAGGCCTTTTTGCCTGCGGAAAAGCGAAAAGCCCTTATAAACAATATGATAAGCTCGGAAGCAAATGGTACCGCGTTTTAAAAAGAAACACCCCGGTTTTCCTTGATTTCCCTTGATTTTCCCCCTCTTTTTTTATAAAATACACATCTATTATGCGCGCTATTATCCTTGCCGGCGGAAAAGGGACACGTATGAAGTCCCCTCTCCCGAAGGTACTACATAAGATATCAGGAAGGCCGATGGTTAGTTACATTATCGGCAGCCTTCTTTCTTTGAAAGAGATGGAAAAGATTGTCGCAATAGTCGGCTACAAACGCGAACTGGTAAAAAAGGTTCTCCCTGCCGGAGTTAAAGCGGCGGTTCAGAGAAAGATGCTCGGCACGGCTGACGCTGTAAAAGCTGCAATCCCGGCGATGAAAGGCTACCGCGGCGACACGCTTATCGTTTGCGGCGACACGCCTCTTATAACAAGGAAGACGCTTTCCGCGCTGATGGGGTCTCATATAGGCGGTATGAACGATGTTACGATAGTTACGACGGTCCTGAAGGAACCAACCGGCTACGGCCGCATAATCAGGAGTAAAACCGGCACAGTTACAGGTATTGTCGAAGAGAAAAGCGCGACGCCGGCCCAGAAGAAAATTAAAGAGATAAATTCAGGCATCTACTGCTATGACTGGCCGAAACTTGCATACGCGCTGCTGAGGATAAAGAAGAACAAACTCAAAGGCGAATATTATCTGACCGATGCAATAGAAATTTTCAGGAAGAAAGGCTTCAGGATCGGTACCTACACGGCGGAGAATCCGGCCGAAGTTATGGGAGTTGATGACCTGAAACGTCTGCAGCAGGCTCAGGAGTATTTTAAGCGGAGGAAAAATGTTTGACGCCAAAATAAAGGTGTTCGGCGGCACTGCAAATCCTGATCTTACAAAGAAGATATGCAGGCATCTCCGCGTAAAGGAAAGCAGGATAAGCATAAAGAAATTTCCGGACGGCGAGATTTGGGCGAAGATTGATGAGAACGTCCGCGGGGCCGACTGCTATCTGATACAGCCGACCAGCGCTCCGGTTAATGAAACGCTTATGGAACTGCTTCTGATGATAGACGCTTTCAAGCGGTCTTCCGCAAAAAGAATAACAGCGGTAATTCCATACTATGGTTACGCGAGGCAGGACAGGAAAGATCAGCCAAGGGTGGCCATCAGCGCGAAGCTTGTGGCAAACCTTTTGACATCGGCCGGCGCGAGCCGGGTGGTTGCGATGGATTTGCACGCGGCCCAGCTCCAGGGTTTCTTTGACATCCCCTGCGATCATTTGCAGGCGGAACCGGTGCTGACAAGGTACTTTGCCGGGAAAAAGATAGCTAACCTCGCGATTTGCGCTTCAGATATGGGCGGGGTTAAGATGGCCCGGAGTTTCGCCGAGAGACTGGGCTGCCCGGTTGCAATAGTTGACAAGAGACGCTACGGCTCTACTCATGTGGAAGCTCTTAACCTTATTGGTGAAGTTACCGGAAAGAATGTTCTTATCCCGGATGATATGATCTCTACGGCGGGTACGATGTGCGAAGCCGCTCTCTTCCTCAAGAAGAAAGGCGCGAAAGATGTTTACGCCTGCTGCACGCATCCGGTGCTTTCAGGAAGCGCAGTTGAGAAACTAAACAACTCGGTGATCAAAGAAGTTGTTGTCACTGACACCATACCTCTCAACGAGGCGGCTAAGGCCATACATAAAATAAAGGTTGTTTCTGTGGCAGAAGTTCTGGGGGAAGCCATCAGGAGCATTCATAATGAAACATCGGTCAGCAGGTTGTTCAGGTGATTGAAACCGGTCATTTGTTATAATCAGTGCGATCAGATAAAATTGGAGGAAGTAAATGGAAAAAGTTGATCTGGCAGCTAAAATAAGGGAGAGCAAAGGCAAAGGGGCGGCCCACAAGTCGCGCGCTGAGGCTTTTGTTCCGGCGGTTCTTTATGGGAAGAAAAGGGAACCGGAGATGCTCACGCTGGTAGCCAAGGACCTTCAGAAGATTATACATTCCAAAGCCGGAATGAATATGCTGCTGAACGTCAAGATTGATGGCAAAAGCGAAGAGATGGCTATGCTCAAGGAAGTTCAGGTCCATCCGGTCAGCGGGACCCTGATACACGTTGACCTGTATTCTGTCAATATGAACGAGCCGATCGACGTTAAGGTCCCGGTGATTATAAAGGGCGAAGCACCGGGCGTAAAACTCGGAGGTATACTCGAGTTCCACCTGCGCGAAATAGACATCAAATGTCTGCCCGCGAAACTTCCGGATTCCATTGAAGTAGACATTTCCGCGTTAAATCTCGGCGACACCGTCCATGTTAAGGACCTTAAGGTCGCGGAAGGCGTAACTATCAAGGATGACCTTAACGAGACAGTTCTTCTTGTCTCAATACCTCAGGTTGAGGAAGAAGTTGCTGCTCCCGCTGAAGGCGCTCCTACCGGCCCTGAAGTTATCGGCGAGAAGGAACGCGAAGAAAAGAAAGCTGCTGCTGAATCGGAAAAAGGCGGAGGAGCGAAACCTGAAGCCAAAGCCGAAGGCAAGGGCGAGGGAAAGAAAGAAGATTCCAAGAAGTAATATAAATAAATCGGAACGGCAGGCTAATGAAACTTATTATCGGCCTCGGGAATCCCGGGAAAGAATATATCGGGACGCGGCATAACGCCGGTTTCGACGCAATTGACTCGCTTGCGGGTATCCTGAATATCAAGGTGACAAGAGAAGAATGTTTCGCGGTTCTTGGCGGGAACGGCTCAGTCGTTCTCGCCAAGCCGCAAACTTTTATGAATTTAAGCGGCGAAGCTGCCGTCTGCCTCTCAAAAAAATTCTCCGCTGCTGCAAATGAAATTATCCTGCTTCATGACGAGCTGGACCTGCCGCTTGGAACCATACGCATAAAACAGGGCGGCGGCAGCGCCGGGCACAAGGGTATTCAATCCTGCATAGAAAAACTCGGGACGAACGAATTTACCAGGATTCGCATAGGCATATCTTCGCTCGATAAAAAAACTGATACGGTGAGTTTTGTCCTTTCCAAGTTCAACAAAGAAGAAAAAGAGACCTACCTGAAATCTATTGAGCAGGCATCCTTGGCGGCGCAACTTTTGCTCACAGCAACTGTTGAAGAGGCCATGAATAGGTTCAACAGATGAAAAAAAACGCCAAAGCAGCGGTTATTGCTCTCGGAGTACTTCTTGCGGCCCTGACAGCTCTTCTCCTGGCGCCGGTTAGCTGTTATAGGGTAAGCTCGCCGGCTTCCTTGCCGGCTTTTTCGAAGAGCTACGCCCTGACAAATATTAATACCGCGACGTTTAAAGAACTCGAAGCGGCTGCGGGTATTGGTCCGGTAACGGCTGCAAGAATAATAAGCTACCGCGAGAAACACGGGCCTTTTGAGAAGATGGAAGATTTGGGCTCGGTTGACGGGCTGACTCCGGCGCTGCTGGAAAAGCTTAAAGCCGGTTTTAAAACGGAATAAAAATGACAATAAACGAACAAATAGTCGGGAAAAGCCAGGTTATAAAAAAAGTATTTAATGCCGTGTCAAGGGTGGCGCCGACCGACAGCACAGTCCTTATCACCGGCGAGACCGGCTCCGGAAAAGAAGTCATGGCTAACGCCATCCACAGGTTAAGCAAGCGGGCGGACGCTCCGTTTGTCGCTCTAAATTGTTCGGCTATCCCTGAAACCCTTCTGGAAAGCGAACTCTTCGGTTATAAAAAAGGCGCGTTCACCGGCGCGAACGCCGACAAAAAGGGGTTGCTTGAAGAGGCAAACCTGGGAACGCTTTTCCTCGATGAGATAGGTGATATGAACCTTTCCCTCCAGGCAAAGCTCCTGCGTGTTCTTGATGACGGACAGGTAAGGCGCGTCGGCGACACGGAAAACAAGAAAGTAAATGTAAGAATAATTGCGGCGACAAACAAGGATCTAAGAAAAGAGATAGAGGCCGGCAGATTCCGCGAGGACTTGTTTTTCAGGCTTAACGTTGTAATGCTTAATATCCCGCCCCTGCGCGACAGGAAGGAAGATATCCCCGCGCTTATCAGATCTTTCCTCGAGAAATATAATGAAGAAAGCGGAAAAGACGTGCTCCGCATATCCGATGAAGCGCTCGCCGTTCTGATGAATTACGATTACCCCGGCAATGTGCGCGAGCTGCAGAATACCATTAAGCACGCGGTAGTCTTTTCTGACAACAATATAATTACAAAAGCCGCTCTGCCGCCGTCCATTCCGGGGCAGCCGCTGCTTTCTTCCGGCGGGTCCTCTTCGGGCGACTCTGTCATCAGAGGCGGAAAATTCGTTAAGATATCGGAGATAGAGAAGAAGCTTATTTCCGAGACGCTTTCCCTAACCGGCAACAACCATACCGTAGCGGCAAGGTATCTCGGAATCTCGCGTTCAACTTTGTGGCGGAAAATGAAAGAGTATGGCCTAGAATGACTTCAGTCGATTACGCTGATTAGAAAGACAGATTACGCAGATTAGGAATTGATTTGACCTTGTCTGTTGGTAAGCGCGCGGAGGGCCGCAATGAAGGCGAAAAAATTACAAAAAGAAGTCGTAACATTAAAAGACGGAAGATACTTGATTTACTACTCCTGGGCTAAGGGGAGTGAAGGCAGAGGGTCAGAGGGTCAGAAGGTTAGATGCTTAAGAGCAGAGGACGGAGGGCAGAAGGCAGAAGACGAAAGACAGAGGACAGAAGACAGAGGGCAGAGGGCAGAAGACCGTAAAGCTTAACCGGAATAATTGAAGACAGGATTACAAGAATTTTAACAGGGGGCGGCAATGGCGGCTAAAGAGCGCGTGGTTGTCACAGGCGGGGCGGGATTTATAGGGTCTCATATAACGGATATGCTTGTGGAGAAGGGTTATGAGGTCCTGGTGATAGATGATCTAAGCAGCGGGAAGAAAGAGAACATTAACCCGAAAGCCAAGTTCACGCAGGTTGATATCGCTTCTCCCGCACTGCTTCCGGTTTTGAAGAAATTCTTACCGCATTATATAATTCACGAAGCCGCCCAGATCAGCGTTTCCAGGTCTGTCAGGCTCCCTTTGGAGGACGCCCGCATTAACATCACCGGCGCGCTGAACCTGCTGGACTGCGCCGCCAGAAACAAGGTGAAGAAATTCATTTTTGCCTCTTCCGGCGGTACTGTCTATGGCGGCCGCGCGAAGTGTCCTGCAAACGAATTCTCTCCTCTGGACCCGGATTCTCCCTACGGCATTTCAAAAGCGGTTATGGAATGGTATCTCAGGTTCTATCTCACTGAGTACGGGTTGCGGTATACGGCGCTGCGTTATTCCAACGTTTACGGCCCGAGGCAGGACCCTCACGGAGAGGCCGGGGTGGTTGCTATTTTTTGCAGGAAACTGCTGTCCGGAGAAACCTGCGTGATTAACGGCGACGGAAAGTACATAAGGGACTATGTTTATTGCAAAGATGTCGCGAGGGCAAACCTCTTGGCGCTTAAGTCTGCGGCGACAGGCGGGTTCAATATCGGCACAGGTATTGCCACCGATGTTAACCAACTTTACTCTAAAATAAATAAAGTGCTTGGGGTAAAGACCAAACCGAAGTACGGGCCGCACCGGGCGGGAGATATCAGGAAGAGCCTGCTCGACTGGGGTAAAGCAAAAAAAGTGCTGGGCTGGGAACCTCTCACAGGCATAGACGTGGGAATTGGCGAGACGGCGGAATTCTTTAAATCCGAAAGGAACTGAAAAGGGATAACGTTTCCCGAGGAACGCAAATGTCCGAACTCAGATGGAATCCAATGATGGAGGAGTGGGTAATTACTGCCACTCACAGGCAGGACCGCACTTTTCTGCCGCCTGCCGGCTTTTGCCCTCTCTGCCCGACTAAAAAGGGAAAGTTTCCGACAGAAATACCGGTGGAAAGTTTTGAGATTGCCGTCTTTGAGAACAAGTTCCCGTCTCTTCAGCGGAACGCGCCTGTTCCGGCGGTAAAACCAACAAAACTCTCCCCTGTTAAACCTGCGGAAGGTATCTGTGAGGTTGTCGTTTTCACCTCGAAACACGCCGCTACGCTCGCCGGTCAGCCGCTTGACGATATATATAAACTGGTAAAGGTCTGGAAGGACAGATATGAGGAACTTGGGCGCAGGAATTTCGTTGAATATGTCTTTATCTTTGAGAACAAAGGAGAGGCAAACGGGGTTACACTTCATCACCCGCACGGCCAGATTTATGCTTTCCCGTATATCCCGCCAAAAATAGAGAAAGAACTTTCGGCCGCCAAAAAACACAAGAGGAAGACAGGGCGCTGTCTTTTCTGCGATATACTTAAAGCGGAAAAGAAAGACGCCAAAAGGATTGTTTGCGAGAACAAAGAAATGACGGCTTTCATTCCCTTTTATGCCAGGTACCCTTACGAAGTTCATATTATGTCTAAAAAACACCGCGCTTCTCTTGCAGAATTCTCTGAAAAAGAACTGCAGGGTTTCGCGGAAATATTGAAAACACTGCTGCTTAAATACGACGGCCTTTTTGGCATTTCTTTCCCATATATTATGGTAATGCACCAGGCGCCAACCGATGGGAAAAAACATGATTCTTTTCACTGGCACATGGAGTTTTATCCGCCGCTTAGGACCGCGAAGAAACTGAAATATCTTGCCGGGTGCGAGGCGGGAGCGGGTTCATTTATTAACGACACGCTGGCAGAGGAAAAGGCAGTTGAGTTAAGGAAGATAAAAGTGAGCATAAAGGGAAAAACATGAAGGATCATATTGCCGCGTTAAAGAAACGCTTTAAAGAACTCTACCCTTCCGCCGGAACACCGCGGTTTTTTGCGGGACCGGGAAGGATAAATGTTATCGGAGGCCACACAGATTACAACCTGGGCTTTGTGCTCCCCTGCGCGGTTGACAGAGAGATACTGGTTGCGGCTTCGGTCAGGCAGGACGAGGTGTTGTCGTTCTATTCCGTTGATTTAAAAGAGTCCTTTGAAGTGAAACTTGGTTCTCTTAAGTTCAGCGAAAAAATGAAATGGGCTAACTACCTTATGGGAGTTTTCAGCGTTCTGCTTGAGGACGGATTTCGGCTGAAAGGCATGAACATAGCATTCGGCGGAAATATCCCTCAGGGCGGAGGAATGAGTTCCTCCGCGGCTTTGGAAGTGGCCGTTTGCACGGCAGTCCGGGCGATGCAGGACCTTAAACTAAATGATATTGAACTCGTGAAGTATTGCCAGAAAGCGGAGAACAAATTTGTCGGAGTTATGTGCGGCATTATGGATCAGTTCGCGTCGGCGATGAGCAAAAAGGGGCACCTGCTTTTTTTGGATTGCGCGGATTTAAGTTTTGAGTTAATCCCAATGAAGTTTACGGACATTTCGTTCTTTATTGCTGACACAAAAAAAGAACGCACTCTGGCCGGTTCCGAGTATAATCTCAGAAGACAGCAGTGCACGCAGGCGGCGGAAATATTCAGGAAACTTGACCCAAAAGTCAGGGGCCTGCGGGATGTGAGCATTGAAGAGTTTGAAACAAACAAGGATAAGGTCCCTCTGCCGGCGCGTAAAAGGGCGGAGCATGTGATTTACGAGATAGACAGGGTGAAGAAAGCCGCGCAGGCTCTGAAAAGGAACGATCTCGAAGCAATAGGGGTTATACAGCGCGAATCGTTTCGCAGCATGAGGGATACTTTTGAAATAAGCTGCCCGGAAATAAACGCGATGGCGGAAATATCCGATAGTGTGAATGGCGTTTACGGGACTAGGATTATCGGAGGGGGTTTTGGAGGCTGCACCATCAGCATAGTAAAGAATTCCTCGATAAAGGAACTTGAAGGCAAATTACTTAGAGAGTATCCTAAAAAAACAGGTTTGACGCCAGAATTCTGGGTTGTCAATTCCGCCGACGGCGCCAGGGAAGTTTTCTGAGCTATCAGCTTAAGCTTGAAGGAAATCAGAAGAAACTTGTTTATAATAGTGAAAGGAAAAGCAAATAGTGCTAAATTATCAGTAGTTTCACGCGCCCGGAGGCGCAAAAAAAGGAGGATATATGAAGAAGTTAATGCTGGCTGCTGCGGTTCTGGTTCTGGTTTTTGGTTTGGCTATCGCGAAGAAAGCAAATGTTATGAATGTAGAAAAGGGAGAACTTCCCAATGATGTCGGGGGAGGGGTTATCGTCAATCTTTCGGAAGAAGTTGCATTCAGCAAGGGCGGCGTAAGCTTAAAGGTGGAAGCGCCAAAATATCCGTCTGAGACTGCTGTCTATTTTGGGGAATACCAGCCTAAAAAAGGCGTTTGGGACGGATTTGACTATTTAAGATTTGAGTATTCAAATCCGGGCAAGGCTCCAGTGGGGATGATTCTCACGGTTAAGCCAACGGGGAGTGATTATCAGAGCAGATTTGACCAGCCGCTTATGTTTGCTCCCGGCAAGCATGCTATAGAAGTTGAACTTACCGGAGCCTGCTCCAACAATGGCGCTGCGATAGACTGGAAGAAAAAGCTGGTACAGTGGAACATTAACGGGAAACTGAATGGACCGCTGTATATCGGGAACGTACAGCTTTTGGGCGCGGATGATCTTGAGAAACTGAACGGCGGCGGTGACGATAAGCCTGCAAAGTCAGACGCAAAACCTGAAAAAAAGTAAGAGCAAGAACAGATTTTGCATTATTATCAAAATAACCCGCAAGTTTAGAAAGGAGGCAGCATGAAAAGGAAGACAGCTTTTTTAGCAGTGTTATTGCTGGTTTCCACATTGGCTTTTGCAAAAAAAGCGAATGTGATGAATGTAGAGAAAGGAGAGCTTCCGAGCGATGTAAGCAAATGCACGGTCAATCTGTCCGAAGAAAATGCCTTTACCAAGGGGGGTGTTTCCCTGAAGGTTGATTCGTCGACATACCCTGTCTCATGCGCTTTCGGCGAATTCCAGCCAAAAAAGAGTGTATGGGATGGTTTTGATTATCTCAGATTTGAATATTTCAATCCCGGTAAGACTCCAATGGGTCTTATTATGACCATAAAACCTGAGGGAAGCGATTATCAGACCAGGTTTGACCAGCCTTTGATGTTTGCTCCCGGCAAGCACGCTATTGAGATCGAACTTACGGGCGCGTGCTCCAATAACGGGCAGGCGATTGACTGGAAAAAGAAACTAAAACAATGGTACATAAACGGCAATTTGACAGGACCAATCTACATAGGCAATGTGCAGCTGATGGGCGCGGATGATCTTGACAAACTGAACGGCGGCGGTGACGATAAGCCGGCTAAAACTGATAAGAAAGCGGAAAAGAAATCAGAGTAAAGCGTGCTGTTGGATCTATTAAAAGGGCCGTGGATTTCCACGGCCCTTTTTTTTCAAAAAAATGCTTGAAAATGCCGGAGAGCAGGGTTACAATTAAACAATTCTAATTAATTGCGCCTAACAGGCAAACAGGAGGCAGTATGAAGAAATTGACGGTAATCTTTGCGGTGCTGTTGATGGTAACCGGGCTGGCTTTTGCGAAAAAAGCGAATGTAATGAATGTTGAGAAAGGTGAACTGCCAAATGATACGGGCGGCGGGATAACAATAAATCTTTCAGAAGAGACGGCTTTTTCCAAGGGCGGTGTCAGCCTCAAAGTCGAATCTGCGACCTATCCGACCGGAGATATGTTCTTCGGCGAATACCAGCCGAAAAAAGGAGTCTGGGACGGTTTTGATTATCTCAGATTTGAATATGTCAATCCCGGGAAAACTCCCATGGGGCTTATTCTTACCGTGAAACCTGAAGGCAGCGATTATACAAGCAGGTTTGATCAGCCGCTTATGTTTGCTCCAGGCAAGCACGCGATAGAAATAGAGCTTACCGGAGCCTGCTCCAATAACGGCGCCGCGATAGATTGGAAGAAGAAATTGAAGCAGTGGAATATAAACGGGAAACTTGCGGGGCCTCTTTATATAGGAAATATCCAGCTTCTTGGGGCGGATGACCTTGAGAAATTGAACGGCGGCGGGGATGACAAACCGGCAAAAGCGGACAAGAAAACGGAAAAGAAAGCTGAGTAATTAGAATTTTTTTGAACTCAGGGCCGCGGTTCTCTGCGGCCCTTTTTTTGTTTACGTTATTCTGCTATGCCGTACGGAGTACGGCATGAAAGATATTTTTCCCTACAGAACAAGACGCACGGAGTGCGGCTTACAAACGTTATAAACTTTAAGAACGTTAGGAACGTCCGTATTTTCATTGTATTCGGCGCATTGTTATTGTATTATTTCCATATGAATCTCATGTTCAACATCGGCAGGTTAGCCAGTACAATATTTTACAGGTCTTTCTTCCGTTTTTCCGTGACCGGGCTGGAAAATATCCCAAAGAAAGGCAGTCTGCTTATATTCTCAAACCACGCGAGCATGTTTGACCCTCCTGCCGTGGGCCTGTCAATCTGGTCCAGGCCTACCTGGTATATGGCCAGAGACACGCTTTTCAAGAACCCCTTTGCCGGCGCGCTCCTGCGTTCCATCCACGCGATACCTTTAAACCGCGGGACCGGATTCCGCGGAGGCTATGAAAAGGTAAAAAATGTCTTGAACAATGGCGGGGCTGTGATTGCTTTCCCTGAAGGGACGAGGAGCCCGGACGGGAAATTGCAAAAAGGAAAAGCCGGAGTCGGCATGCTGATGTATGAATCCCGCGCCGCCGTGATTCCATGCTATATCAAGGGAAGCGCCGATGCGCTTCCCAAAGGTAAGAAGATGCCTAAGTTATTTACGAAAATGAGTATTAACTTCGGGCCGGCAATAAATCTTTACGATATATATGCGATGCCGGACGAGAAGCAGACCTACCAGTTGTCAGTAGACAGGGTAATGGATAGAATCGCGGAAATAAAGCGTTCAGTGGAGGAGTTGTGAGAGTAAGACTGTCAAAACATGCGGGGTTTTGTTTCGGCGTTAAAAGGGCGATAAATACCGCCTTGACAGCAAACAGCATATCCGGGAGCGTTTATACTTATGGCCCGATAATTCATAACCCGCAGGTTGTCAAAGATTTTGACGGGAAAGGAATAAAGGCCGTTGAAAACCTTAAGAAAGTAAAGAAAGGCAGTACTATAATAATAAGGACTCACGGCGTCCCTCCGGAAGTTGAGAGGCAGTTCAAGTTGAAGAAACTCAGGATTATAGACGCTACCTGCCCTTTTGTCAAAAAACCGCAGGAATATATCAGGCAGTTATCCCGTGACGGCTATAAACCGGTAATAATAGGGGAGGCAGACCACCCGGAAGTCATAGGCATCAAAGGCTATGCAGGAAAGAACGCTGTTGTTGTTGGTACACCTGCGGAGGCGGAAAGAGTCCGTCCGGTTAAGAAAATGGGAGTCGTTGTTCAGACAACTCAGTCAAACGTCAATTACTCCGCAATTATGAAAGTGCTGAGCGGAAAATCAAGGGAATTCAGGATACTCAATACCATTTGCAACGCCACTCACGAGCGCCAGGATTCCGCCTTGAAGTTGGCCGGTGAAGTTGATATAATGATAGTTGTAGGCGGGAAAAACAGTGCGAATACAAAGCATTTGGCGGAAGTTTGCGAGTCAACAGGTGTAGAGACCAGGCACATAGAGGCCGCGTCTGAATTACAAACTGCCTGGTTCCGGGGCAAAAAAAAGGCCGGCGTTACGGCCGGAGCTTCCACGCCGGACTGGATAATCAAAGAAGTCGCGGAAAGAATTAAAAAACTCTAGCCCTTCCTGATCCTGCCGCAAACCGCGCGCTGTACAACCGTTCAACGGAGAGTTTCCATGTCAAACGAAGAGATTAACAATAACGGCGGGACTGATGATAATTTAACCATGGGTGATATGTTGGCTTCATCCTTCGCCGAGCTTGAAGAAGGAAAGCAGGTCAAAGCGAAGATCCTCCAAATAGGCAAAGAGCACGTAATCGTAGATGTCGGCTATAAATCAGACGGTCTTATCCCCATTAAAGAATTTCTCCTGCCTGACGGAAGCATATCCGTTAAACCAGGTGATGTCGTGAACGTGGTTGTCGACAGGTTCAGGGACGGGAGCGGGACCGTAATCCTTTCAAAACTGCAGGCCGACAGGATCAACTACCTTTCAGTGCTCGAAAAAGCTTTCAGGGACCGTGAGGTCGTAGAAGGCAGAATAGTCCAGGAAGTTAAAGGCGGCTTCATGGCCGATATTGGAGCCGAAGCTTTTCTGCCGCAGTCCCAGTATCTTCCGGAAGAGAACACAGGGCCTGTCTCAAAAAAACTCCTTTTCAAGATTATTAAATTCGGGAGAAGCCGCGGAGAGATAGTGGTTTCTCATAAACTTGCGGTACAGGATAAAAGCCGCCGCATAAAGCAGGAGATATGGGCTGCACTTGCCGAAGGCGAGATCAGGAAGGGCGTTGTGAAGAGTATTACCTCCTACGGGGCTTTTATAGATATAGGCGGTGTTACCGGACTCCTCCATATATCGGATATGTCCTGGGGCAAAGTTAACCATCCGGCTGAACTGCTCGCGCTCGACAGCGAGGTAGAAGTCAAGGTCGTGAGAATAGACCGCGAGAAGAACAGGGTCTCTTTCGGGTTAAAGCAATTGCAGGAAGATCCCTGGGCAACCATTGAACAAAAATATCCGATCGGCTCCGAGATGCACGGCAGGATCGTTAACATAGTCGATTACGGGGCCTTCATCAAGCTGGAAGAAGGCATAGAAGGTCTCCTGCATATATCAGATCTTTCCTGGACCAGGAAAGTGAAGAATCCCTCGGAGCTGGTAGCCATCGGCGACAGCATCACCGTAAAAGTCCTCAACATAGACAAGAACAACAGGAAGATACTCTTCGGGCTCAAGCAGCTTGAGTCTGACCCTTTTGCCGGAGCGGAGGAGAAATTTATTCCCGGCGCGAAAGTAACCGGAATCGTGACCGGATACTCAGTTTCCTCTTTTTTTTTGGAACTTGAAGGCGGGGCTGAAGGTGTATTGCACAAAAAGGATATTTACTGGACAAAACGCATAAATGAACTCAAGGGGCTTTTCCGGAAAGGGGAAAAACTTGAGGTCGTTGTTTTGGATCTTGATAAGGCTAACAGAAAGGTGCATCTCGGCATTAAACAGCTCACCGCCGATCCCTGGCTGGCCGAGATCCCGTCAAAATACGCCGTAGGCACTATAATTAACTGCAGGATAGTCAGGGTCGTGTCTTTCGGAGTCTTCGCGGAACTTGAACCCGGGCTGGACGGTTTTATTCATATCTCCGAACTCGCCGCTGAGCCGGTGGAGAGCGCCGAGTCGGCCGTAAAACCGGGAGAGGAGAAGCGCGTAAAGGTCATAAAACTTGACCTTGAAGGCAGAAAGATAAGCCTAAGCGTAAAGGATGCGCTCTTTGAAGCGGATAAACACGAACTGAAAAAGTATCAGGATGAAGCCGGCGGCAGGTCAACGTTTGGCGACATATTAAAAAAACCTTAAGGCGGTAGCCGGAGGCATAAATGGAAAAGAGCAGGAAACTGATAATAAGGGCCGCTTTGGTTTTTGTCTGTTTATTAGCCCTGTTTTTTTCGCTCAGGACGCTGATTGGCGGATCCGGCGACAGCCAGACGATAAGCTCGCATAAACTTACCGGGAATTTCTCAGGCAACAAGCTCGCGCTGGTCACAATATCCGGTCCGATCTTCTATTCGGCGAAGATAATTGATATCCTCGAGAAATATGGAAAGGACCAGAACATCAAGGCGATAGTGCTGCGCATTGATTCGCCCGGAGGCGGGGTTTCTGCCTGCCAGGAGATAGTCGCGGAGCTGAAGAAGGTAAAGAAGAAAGACGGCTATAACAAAAAAGTCGTTGTTTCTTTCGGGACGCTCGCCGCGTCAGGAGGCTATTATATCGGCTGCTACGGCGACAGGATATTTTCAAACCCGGGAACGCTGACGGGAAGCATCGGCGTTATCATGGAAAACTTGAACCTCGAAGAACTGTTGAACAAGGTTGGGGTTAAAGAAGAGGTTATAAAGAGCGGAAAGTTCAAGGACACCGGTTCCTCGATGCGCAAGATGACCACTGAGGAAAGGCAGCTGCTGCAGGGCGTGATAGACGATGTTTACGCCCAGTTTGTGGATGCCGTAGCCGAGGGAAGGGGCGCTGTTTTCACGGCTAGAATAAAAAAAACGGGTAATACGGCGTCTAAGGACGCCGTAACTAAGGAACAGATAGTTGCGGAAATCAAAAAGCACGCCGACGGCAGGATCTTTTCCGGCAGCCAGGCGCTTCAGTATGGCTTTGTCGATGAATTAGGTACGCAGGAAGACGCTGTTAACTGGGCCGCAAAGGCCTGCGGGATTAGCGGGGAGCCGGTGGTTATAACGCCGCGGAAGGAAATGTCCTTTTTGGAAAAGGTCTTCGGCGATAATTCTGCTGAAGAACGTTTCCGCGGCATCTTCCACGGGAACGGTTTGAGCTACATGTACGGTAAATGACATGCCGCTATTCGAATTCAATTGCGGGAAATGCGGCGCTGATTTTGAGGACCTTATCTTCGGGAACTCACTTGGAAAGGTAAGGTGCCCGGCCTGCGGCGCGTCCAAAGCAAAGAAAAAAATGTCGGTCTTTGGTTTTAAGTCCGGAACAGTATTCTCGGGTTCCTCCGGCCACTCCTGCGATTGCGGGGGCTCCTGTAAAAAGAAACATTGTTCTACATGCGGGCATTGACGGGGGTTGCTTGAAAAAAAAGATTCTACTATTCCTCGCGGTCTTCCTGCTTGCGCTGCCTGTTCTCGCCTTTTCTTTCGGAAAAAACAAAGTCGTCTATAGAAAGCTGGAATGGCAGGTTCTGGAAACAAATGACTTTCTCGTCTATTATACCGAAGGTTCGGAATCTCCGGCAAGAGAAGCGGCGCTTATAGCTGAAGGCGCCTATGCCAGGCTCTCCAAAAGATTTAAGGTCATTCCCGAAGAAAAGATAAAACTATTCGTTTACCGCAACAGGATAGATTTTGAACAGACTAACATAACCGGAGACATAATAACCGAAGGCGTCGGCGGGTTTACCGAGCCGCTTAAGGACAGAGTGGTGCTCCCTGTTTTCACGAATCGCGATTATTTTGCTCATGTGATAGAGCACGAGCTGACTCACAGGTTCCAGTTTGAGATCCTTTACGGCGGGTTCGGCAAGTCCTACAAACTTGCCAGGTCGGTGCTGCTGCCGCAGTGGTTCATGGAGGGAATGGCTGACCACGAACCCTTCGACGAGGACCGGGCAATGACGGATATGCTGCTCCGCGATGCTGTTATCAACAATATGGCGCACTCCCTGGATATGTTGGGAGGTTTTTCCTATTCCGACGGCAGGAATGTCGTGGAGATGTACAAGGAATCGAAGTCGTTCTTTGACTTTATCGCCGAGAAGCACGGAGAAGACAAGATAGGCGCCATAATGCGCGAGTTTTACCTGATATCCATGACCTGCGACCAGGCGCTTTATAACGCGACCGGCGTTACCCAGGACGAGTTGAATTCCGAATGGCAATACTGGCTTAAAGAAAAGTACTGGGCTCAGGCGGTTGGCAGAAAACGCGCGGGTGACTTCGCTTCAGCCGTGACAGCTGACACAAAACAGATGCAGGTGCACAATACAGGCGCGGTATTCTCCCGGGATGGGAAGAAACTTTATTATGTTTCCGACAGGAATAATTACCAAAGCATCAGATGCCGTGAACTTAAGACCCGCGCGGATTATGAATTCATAGGCTATGATTTTGACAGTATCGCCGGCTCCGGCGGAGGCCTTGCCGTATCGCCGGACGGGAAGTACCTGGCGTTTTCCGGAAAAATAGCCGGCAGGCAGATGCTCCGCATATACTCATCCGTTGACAGAAAAATAGCCTATGCTTTTGACTGCGGGCTTGACGCGGTATATTCACCTGTTTTTTCCGGTAACAAATTAATATTCGCGGGTGAAGTAAAGGGCACTTCAGACCTTTATTCTTCCAGGATAGACGGGGGCGGGTTGGAGCAGCTGACTGATGACCGCTACGATGACGCTGATCCGGTCCCGCTTGACGGCGGCGATTCCGTCGTTTATGTCTCAAGAAGGGGCGGCAAAAGGGCGCTTGTCAGGCTCTCCGGGCTGCTGACAGGAAAGAAGTCGGAAAAGGTGCTGACACCTGCATCTTTCGACACGATAAATCCATGCGTTTTACCGGGAGGGAAGTTCCTCTGTTCAAGCGACATGAACGGTATCTTTGACCTTTATATATTTAACCCTGAGGACGGATCTTTCTTGCAGGTTACCTCGGTTTCCGGCGGTTGTTTCTCGCCTGATTATTCTGCGGTTTCAAAGAGCGTTGTATTCTCGTGTTATGAGCAGGGTTGTTACAATATTTATCAGATGAAATACCCGGAAGAGAACCTGCTAACCGGTGTTACTCCGCCGGAATTAGAGACAACCACTGAAGATCTTCCTGAAGTGAAGTTTGGCAATCTTTTATCCAGGAAGTACGAACCCGCGGTCACCCCTGACGTGCTCTTTTTCCTTCTGGGCTATGATTCTTCAGCCGGGCTCATGGGCGGCGGTATCGCGCAGGCAAGCGACCTGCTAGGGGAGAACAGTATCAGTATCTACGGAATGGAGATCAGAGGCCTGCAGACCGGCATAACCGTTGCATATCAGAATACCGCAGGGATTCCCGGCTTCGGACTTATATTCTCCTCTTGGCGCAATTTTTACGGAGAGACAGGATCAGACGGCAATCCGGCGAGCTACTGGATAGAAGAGACGGCGCTGACCTTACCTCTATATTTTCCCGTGGACAGGTTCAGGCGGCTGGAATTCTTCATAAGCGCCGGCATGGAGACAAAAAGCTATTTTGACGGGGTGCCCGGCGCTCAGTATGGCAGGCCTGTCAACTCTATCGGCGTAGCTTGGACCGAGGACCGTCTTTCCTACAATGTCACCGAGCCCTGCGCAGGAAGCGCCTTTGCCGCCCAGCTTATTCACGGGGACTATATTTTTGGCGGCGCGAAAAGATACACGGAACTTGACCTTGAAAGAAGGGACTATATTTGCGTTAATAGAGAGACAATACTTGCAAACAGGCTGTTTGCGGGTGTATCCGCAGACACGGAAAGGGGAGATTTTGGACTGGGCGGTATGCTGACCCTCAGGGGATATCCGAACAATGATATGCTCGGCAATAATATTTTTCTCTGGAATATTGAAGCCAGGATAACGCTGATAGATAACATTGATTACGGGTTTGCGCCGTCCAACTGGCTGCTGCTGAAAAAGATCGCGCTCGGGGTATTTTCTGATACCGGCGCCGCCTGGGACGGGCATGGATTATTCCCGTTAGACAGTATAAAAAACAGCGTCGGATTCGGATTACGCGTCCACGTCTTTCCTCTCATGAGCATGCCTGTTGTGCTCCGGCTGGATTTCGGCAGAAGGACGGACAGGGACTCGCAGGGAATATTTTATATAGGTATCGGGCACCTGTTTTAGGTAAAGTAGAAGCCTGATACCCTGAGCATAGGGGGCAAGTTGAGCGGAAGGATAGGATTGTTTGGCGGAACTTTTAATCCCGTGCACATAGGCCACCTCGTTGTGGCCCAGGATATACTGAACAAGCTTAAGCTTGAGAAAATGTACTTCATCCCTTGCGGCACTCCTCCGCACAAAGTTGGGAGCGATATGCTTGAAGCAAGGCACAGGCAGGCGATGGTGAAGCTGGCTATCAAAGACAATCCCGGCTTCACGCTCTCGGATGTGGAACTCAAGAGAAAGGGCAAATCCTATTCCATAGATACCGTGCGTTATTTTAAAGAGAAATATCCGGAATCCAGGATATTCTTTATCATCGGCGCCGACATCCTTCCGGCGCTTCATACCTGGAAGGATATAGACATTTTGATAAATGAATGCGAGTTTGTCGTTATGACTCGTCCGGAACACGACACCATCGAGAAGAAAGTCCGGAATGTCGGGCATTTCCTGAATGTGAGGGATGTCGAAGTGTCTTCTACGGAGATAAGGAATCTGATACGGGCCGGCAAGAGTATTCATTATATGGTGCCAAGAGAAGTGGAGAAATATATTGCTGATGAAAAACTCTATAAACACTGAGATAAAGGCGTTCCTGAAAAGGTCTCTGCCTAAAGAAAAATACCTTCATGTCCTGCGCGTTTCAAAAACGGCTGCCGGCCTTGCAAGGCGGCACCATCTGCCGGAAAAGAAAGCCAGGCTGGCAGGGCTGCTTCATGATGCGGGGAAGAACATGAAAGCCCCGGAAGTGAAGCCTCTTCTCAGCCATATCCGGTACACCGCTGAAGAAAGGAAAATACCCGCGCTCTGGCACGCGAAAGCGGGGGAAGAGGTTGCGAGGCGGGTCTTCAAAGTTAAAGACCGCTCAGTTCTTCATGCCATAGGGAACCATGTTACAGGCAGTTCTTTGATGGACGGCTTGAGCAAGGTGGTATTCCTGGCAGACAAGATCGAGCCCGGCCGTTCTTATAGAGGAGTCAAGGAATTGCGGGCTCTGTCTCAGAAGGACCTTGATGCCGCGATGGTTCTGGCCCTGGCAAACAATTTTACCTATGTGGGGCGCAAAGGGAAAAAGCTTCATCCCCTGTCGGTAAAAGTGCTGGAATCATTTGTAAAAAAATGCTCAAGTTGATAAAATGGACAGTTATAATCGCGCTCCTGGCCGGAACGGCGGCTGCCAGTTGGTATTATTTCTCGGAGAAGGAGAGCTTTCCAAACATTCTGCTGCTGGGCGCCGATGAGGTCGAGCAGAACAGCCGTCACTCGGATACTATAATGGCGGCGGTAATTGACGTGAAAGCGGTGAAGATAACACTCTTCTCGATCCCGCGGGACACTCTGGTTAATTACGGCGGGCGGGAAATGAAGATTAATACTATCTATGCTTCCGTTTTCATAAAAAACGGGCACGCGGCGGCTGCGGACGAGGTCAGGAAAGAAGTTGAGCGTCTCACCGGACTCTCAATTCCGTACTATTTTCTTGTTGATTACGGCGCGGTTGAAGAGATGGTAGATCTTTTCGGCGGAATCAAACTTGACATAAAGAAAAATATGAATTATACCGATGTCGCAGGGGGGCTATATATAGATTTTAAGCCGGGTATTCAAAAGCTTGACGGAAAGGCGGCCGTAAAATACCTGCGGTTTCGGAGCGATCCAATGGCGGATCTCGGGCGTATAGAGCGGCAGCAGAAATTCGTGGCCGCTTTTCTGGACAAGGCAAAGACGCGCCTGTCTCTGGATAAAATCCCCAAGGTATATTCCATAATAAAAAGGAATTTGAAGACAAATGTTCCCGTGGAAACCGTTCTCAGGCTCTACGTCGCCTTCAAGAATTACAGGCTGAGCGACGCATGGATGCTGACCCTCCCCGGGGAGCCGGTCAGTATCAATGGGGTAAGTTACTGGAAAACTGACGCGAGGGAAACAAGGACCGCGCTTAGAAAGCTGAAGCACCTCAAGGAGGAATGATGGAAGGGAAAAAGCTTGTTGACAGGATCGTCGAACTCGCGGACGACAAGAAGGGAGAAAATATTTCCATACTTGACCTGAAAGGCCTCAATTATATCGCTGATTATTTTGTGATAATAAGCGGGGACTCCTCAACGCACTGCGAAGCGATTGCGGACAATATCGAGAAAGAACTCAGGCGCGACGGCGTTTGGGCCACCCACCGCGAGCAGGACCGCGGCAGCAACTGGTCCCTGCTGGATTACAGCGATGTTGTGGTGCACGTTTTTGAACAGACTACGAGGGAATTTTACGCGCTCGAGCGGCTCTGGGGCGACGCGCTATTCTTAAAGGAGAAAGTGAAAAAAAATGTTGGAAAAAGTAAGGCAAAACCTAAAAAGCGCGCTAAAAAAAGCCGCAAATGAGGCGGAATTTGACTCGGAAGGCGTAGAGATAGGGTTTGATGTCCCGCGCCACAGAAATTTCGGGGATCTGTCCACCAATTTCGTGATGCAAATCGCGAAGAGGTCTAAACTTAACCCGCGCGAAGCCGCGGAGAAGATACTCGCGCGCCTTGAAGTTGACAAAACAATGGTCTCGAAAGTTGAGATAGCGGGCGCCGGTTTCGTCAATTTCTTCCTGAGCGAAGGGCACCTCTTTGACCTGCTCCTAAAGGTAGATGAAAGCGACGAATTTGCCTCGTCTGAGACAGGCAAAGAACTTCGCTACAACCTTGAATTTGTCAGCGCAAATCCGGTTGGCCCTTTGAACGTGGTTAATGCCAGAGCCGCATCTGTAGGCAACTGCCTTGCCAACCTTTTGCGCAATGCGGGATTCACGGTTACGAAAGAATATTATTATAATGACGCGGGCAACCAGACAAATGTTTTCGGGCTTTCGATAAGTCTTCGTTATGAAGAACTCTTCGGGAAGATGATAGTTTTTCCGGAGGAATGTTACGCCGGTGATTATATCGGCGATATTGCGAAAAGAATAAAGAATGAAGAAGGGGATAAATATCTCAAGTCTTCTGAATCCGAACGTGTGACGGCCTTCAAGGAAAAAGGACTTAAATGGATGATCGAAGATTCAAAAAAGAGCCTTCATGCTTTTGGAGTGGATTTTGATGTCTGGTTTAACGAGCGCTCGCTTCACGCGCCCGGCGTGAAGGTGGCTGAAGAGTTTCCCTTGTTGAAAAGGTTTAAGGTAGATAATAAGATTAAAGAGGCAGCGGCTATACTTGCCGCAAAGGGGCTTCTGAAAGAAGAGGATGGGGCGGTCTGGTTCAGGTCAACTGCCGTCAACGCGGGAGACGACAAGGACAGGGTGATAATAAAGAACAACGGAGATTATACTTATCTGGCTCCTGACATTGCCTATCTAAAAGATAAATTTGACAGGGCTGAAAAGGTTGTCGTAATTTTAGGGCCGGATCACCACGGCTATATCCCGAGGCTGCGGGCGGCCGCGATAGCCCTGGGAAGGAAAGCGGAAGATCTCGTTCCGCTTATCTCACAGCAGGTAAACCTGATCAAGGACGGGCAGCCGTTCAAAATGAGCAAGCGCAAGGGCAGTTTCATCACCATGGACGAGCTGGTTGAAGATGTCGGCCCCGATGCTGCAAAGTATTTCTTCCTGCGGCGGAGTCTTGAAAGCCACCTGGATTTTGACATGGACCTCGCGAAGAAACATACCGAAGAGAATCCCGTGTTTTATGTGCAGTACGCTCATGCGAGGATATTTAATGTTATAGAACACGCGAAAGTCTCGGGAATAAAACCCAAAAAAGCGTCCGAAGTGAATCTTTCGTTGCTAAAGGAGCCAGAAGAACTGGAACTGCTAAAAAAGATAAACAACCTGCCGGACACGCTTCTGCATGCGGCGCTTGAAAGCTCCCCGCACCTGGTGCCAAAATACCTTGAAGAGCTTGCCGGGCTGTTCCATTCTTTCTACAACAAACACAGGGTTGTGACGGATGACAGGGAACTCTCGCTGGCAAGGCTTGTCCTTGTAAACGCTGTCCGCAAGGTGCTTAAGAAAGGGTTGGAGCTTCTTGGGGTGTCAGCCCCTTCAAGGATGTAATTTGTGACCGTCGCCGCGCCGGATTTCTGGATAATATTCAAACTCGCTTTTATTTTTATTCTTATTATCCTGGCGCTCCGTCTGAAACTTTCCCTTGGATTGTCTCTTATAATTTCCGCCCTGTTCCTTGTACTTATGTTCCGGCTGGATGCGGTCGAGATATTCAGAAACATAGCGCGGACAATCCTGGAACCTGACCCGAAAACAGGTTCATTTATTACCATCGAACTAATGCTGATACTATATCTTATCGGACTGCTTGAATCTGTAATGAGAAAGGCGGGGGTATTTGACAGCATGATAGCCTCAGCCGGGCATCTGCTGCGCGACCCAAGAAAGGTGGCGGTCTTTTTTCCCGTGCTCCTGGGTGTCTTGCCTTCCGCCGGCGGCGCGAGATTCTCTGCTCCCATGGTCGGTGAAGTTCTTAAGGGCTCTTATATGAAGCCCTCAAAAAAGGCCTTCGCAAATTACTGGTTCAGGCACATCTGGGAACCTGTGCTTCCTCTTTACCCCGGTTTGCTTCTGGCTTCGGCTTTGACGGGAGTCGCAATATCATCATTTGTCGCCTGTCAATGGCCTATAGCGCTGTTCATGCTCTTAACCGGTTGGTTCGTTTCTTTCCATAAAGTCCCAAAACCGGTTTATATGCCCAGGGACGAAAAGGCAGAGGGTCATCATCTGTTAAATCTGCTTGAAGGCACCCTGCCCGTACTTTTCATTGCAGCTGCAGTTCTGTTGAATAACAGGCTCTTTATCCCGGCGCTTATAGCAGTAATAACAGTCATTATCGCGATCTACAGGATCGAAGCTAAACTGCTCCCGGGGCTCTTAAAAAAAGCGCTTTCCGTCGAGATACTGCTCCTTATTTTCGGCGTAATGTATTTCAAGAACATGCTTGAAATTTCCGGAGCCATTAGCGAGTTAAACTTCTATTTCAGCTTCGCGAAGATCAGCCCTCTGCTTATAGTATTTGCGCTGCCGTTCATAGCCGGCCTGCTTACCGGAGTAGTGCAGGCCTATGTAGGGATTACTATCCCGCTTATCATGCCTTTTCTCTCAGCGGGAGGAATCTTGAACATTCCAATGATTTCATTCGCTTTTATCAGCGGTTATGCCGGAGTCTTGCTTTCACCCGTGCACCTGTGTTATGTTCTATCTTGCGGGTATTTTGAGGTTGAGATAACAGAAGGTTACCCGTTTCTGTGTATGCTCGTTCCGTTCCTGCCGGCAATATCATTCTGCCTGGCATTACTGAAAAATTCGGCCTTATAGGAGTTTACCGTGAAAGAACTGACAACAAGAGAGAGAGTGAAATTGATAGTTGAACATAAGGAAGCCGACCGCTGCCCGATAATAGACAACCCCTGGCCGTCAGCCATAGAGAGATGGGAAAGGGAAGGCATGCCGAAAGGCGCCGATTTTCAGGACTTCTTTGGTATGGACAAGTACTGCCGCTGGCATATCTGCGACAATTCGCCGCTCTACCCGCAGGAAGTGCTTGAAGAAAATGATGAATACATAATAAAGAAGTCTAAATGGGGCGTGACCATGAAGAACTGGAAACACGCCGGCAGCACCCCAGAGTTTATTGATTTCACTATAACTTCGCGCGATGCCTGGGAGAAGGCCAAGGCAAGGATGACGCCGTCAAGGGACCGGATAGAATGGGATTACTTAAAAGCCAATTACAAAAAGAACCGGGAAGCAGGGGCCTGGATGGGACTTGTAAACTGGTTCGGATTTGATGTGACTCATTCCTGGATGGTCGGAACCGAGCGAGTGTTGATGGCACTCGTAGAGGATCCTGAATGGATGCAGGATATGTTCAAGACGCACCTCGAATTGAATCTGAGCCAGATAAAACTCATTTTGGATGAAGGTTATGAGTTTGACGAAATATTCTGGTATGACGATATGGGCTACAAATACAACCAGTTCTTTTCGTTGGATATGTACCGCGGGCTGCTCAAACCCTTTCACAAGCAGTGCATTGATTTCGCGCACGCTAACGGAATGAGAGCGCACCTGCATTCCTGCGGAGATATAATGCCGTTTGTTCCGGATCTTGTCGGGATGGGCCTTGATATGCTCAATCCGCTTGAAGTCAAGGCAGGCATGGACCCGGAGAAGCTTAAAAAGGAGTTCGGCGATAAACTTACCTTCATGGGCGGCTTGAACGCGATGTATTACAAAGAGCCTCAGAGGATGTGGGACGAGATGCACAGGCTTATCCCGATGATGAAAAAGAACGGCGGCTATATCGTGGCAACGGATCATTCAATTCCTGACAGCGTGTCCTTGACGCAGTTTCAGGAGTTTATGAGACTGGCGAAGGAATTGGGGAGATACTAAAGAACGTTAACCGTTAACCGTTTACCGTGTATGGTAGAGGTTTTTCGGTAAACGGTACACGGTAAACCGTAAACGAAACAGGAGGCCTTATGCTCATTGGAAAAAAAATAGTGCTTCTCGTGGCGGAGCAATTCCAGGATATGGAAGTGATGTATCCTTATTTCAGATTCAAGGAAGAGGGAGCGGAGGTCGTCGTCGCCGGCACCGGCAGCGCCGAACTCTATCACGGAAAATTCGGCTATCCGATTAAGACAACTACCACGGCAGATAAGGTGGATTATAAATCCATTGATGCTGTTATCATTCCCGGAGGATGGGCTCCTGATTTTATCAGGCGTTTCAAGCCGCCGGTCAAACTTGTGTCCGACTCTTTCAATGCCGGTAAGATTATTGGCGCGATTTGCCACGCCGGATCCGTGCTTGTATCAGCGGGTATTCTCAAAGGAAAAACCGCTACGGCTTTCATGGCCGTAAAGGATGATATGGTCGCCGCGGGCGCCAATTTCGTGGACAAAGAGGTTGTTATAGACGGTAATCTCATAACATCCAGGAATCCGGACGACCTGCCCGCGTTCTGCAAAGCGATCATCTCGGCCCTGGACAAGAAATGAAAGAAATAATTACGCCGGCCATTGTACTCGACCTTGAACTGCTCAAAAAGAACATCAAACTGATGGCGGATTTCGGCAAAAAGAACCGTGTAGGCATCAGACCTCATTTTAAGACCCATAAATGCGTTGAGATAGCGAGGCTTCAGTTGAAAGCAGGCGCAGCGGGAATTACCGCGCAGACCATCGACGAAGCGGAAGCGCTGGTTAACGGCGGTATCAAAAACGTCCTGCTAGCAAACCAACTGATTGAGCATTCTAAGATTGAAAGAATTCTCAGGCTTTCAGATAAGTCTGCCGGCGTTATTCTTTGCGTTGATTCTGAACAGAATCTCAGACAGCTCGATAAACTTTCCGGAGAGTCAGGTATTAGATTGAAACTGCTTGTAGAAGTTGATATAGGAATGAACCGCGCAGGCAGAAGGCCGGGCGACGATACGCTTCATTTCGTCAAGAAAGTTATTTCCTGCAAAAACATAGAGTTCAAGGGCCTTCAGGGATATGAAGGGCATGCTGTTCTTATTCCCGGCAGGGAAGAAAGGATAAAGGCTGCTTCGAGCGCGATCGAGCTGCTTGTCGGCACTAAAAAGCTCCTTTTGGAAAACAATATAAAATGCGAAATAGTCACGGGCGGCGGTACCGGAACTTATGACCTGACCGGCAGGAATTCCCAGATCACGGATATTCAGCCCGGTTCATATGTGTTTATGGACGCCAAATACGGGCCTATAATAAAAGAATTCATCCCGGCCCTGTGCGTGCAAGCGACGATCTTTGCCTCAAGGGGGAAAGGGGAGTACACGGCCGACGCAGGGCGTAAAGCCCTGACCACGGAGAACGGCATGCCGTTGCTGCTTGATCTCGCCGGAAGCATTGAGAATCTCAACGAAGAGCATACAAGGCTTAAGCTGACCCAGGGCTCGCTTTTGCCCGGAGACAGAATCAGGATACTGCCAAGCCATTGTTGCACTACCGTCAATTTATATGATAATGTCTATGTGTCGGACGCCGGGCAGGTAATTGAAATCTGGAAAATACACAGGCAGAGGGCTGTTTAAGCTCAAGCCTTAGGAGGAATTATGGCAGGAGGCAACGGAAATTCACCGATAAACCTGGATATAGACGAAGTGACAGCCAGGGGCATGTACGCCAATTTTGCGGCGATCGCTCATACTCCCACGGAGTTCATGATAGATTTCGCCTTTGTCTTACCGCAACAGAGCAAGAACAAGGTGAGCGCCAGGATTATAACTTCACCTTCCCATATGAAGAATTTTGCTGCCGCGCTTGCGGACAACATCAGGAAATACGAAGAGCAATTTGGGGAGATTAAGGCGTGAGAAAAGGCGGCGCGGAAGAAGAAATATTGTCGCTGCTTAGAACCTCCGGGGAAAAGTATCTCTCAGGCGAAGCCTTAAGCAAAAAGTTTAAGGTCAGCAGGACCGCGATCTGGAAACATATCCATTCGCTGATGGATCAGGGCTATGAATTTGAGAGTCACACTAACCTCGGGTACCGTCTGCAGTCGGTACCGGACCTGCTTCTTCCGGCGGAGATAGAGAACGCTCTTGCCACAAAATATGTCGGCAGGGAGCTCTACTGTTTTAATGAAATTGGTTCCACAAATGATATGGCAGCTCGTCTCACCGAAAAAGAAGTCCCTGAAGGCACGGTGGTCACCGCGGAAAAACAGACCGCCGGCAAAGGGCGGCTCGGAAGGACCTGGGCCTCTCCCGAGCGCTCCGGATTGTGGTTCTCGGTGATACTTAGGCCGAAGATAAGCCCCTACCATTCCCCAAAATTAACTTTCATCGCCGGCCTGTCCGTGCTTGACGCCATCAAGAAAGTCACCGGAGAGGACGCGGAACTCAAATGGCCAAATGACGTAATGCTTCGCGGGAAAAAACTCTGCGGAATCTTGACCGAGATGAAGGCGGAAATGGACATTGTGAATTACCTTATAATAGGCATAGGCATAAATGTTAATCTTTCAAAGAACGACCTGCCGGAGTCTGTTCGCGGGCGGGCCACTTCATTAAAGATGGAATTGCGGAAAGATGTTCCAAGGGTGAAACTCCTGGCGGAAGCCTTGAAGAGCCTGGAAGAGTATTATGAACTTTTCAAACAGGAAGGGCCGGAGCCGATTATAAAAAAATGGAAGCGGAAATGCGCGACCCTGGGCAGGAAGGTAAAGATTCAGTCCGGCGGTGAACTTATTGAAGGAATCGCCGAAGATATTGACGGAGATTGCGCTCTCCTTGTACGGCTTGCGGACGGCACGGTGAAGAAGGCGGTGACGGGCGATGTCTCTTAGGCTTGTTATCATAAATATAGGAAACACTTCGGTCAAGGTCTGGCTCGCCGCCGCAGGAAAAGAGAAGGCGCTTAGAGTTTTCCCCGCGGCGCAAAAAGGGGCGGTTCTTGCCTCCAAATTCGCAAAGACTAAAAAACTGCCTGTTGTGTATTTCTCCGTGGTTCCGGCTCTTTCTGCTGTTGTGAGAAAGCGCATACCGTTGGCTCTCGAACTTACCACACGGGATGTCCCCATGGGAAACCTTTACAGGAAAAAGGAAACGCTCGGTATAGACCGTATCCTCGCCGCTTATGCAGCAAGGGAAAAATACGGATCGCCGGCGGTTATTTTAGACCTTGGTACTGCAACAACTCTAAATGTTATAAACAGTAAAGGCGAATTTGCCGGCGGGCTCATTATGCCGGGAGCCCCATTATTTACTGAATATCTCGAGAAAAGAACCGCCCTGCTGCCGCGCGTAAACTACGGCAAGCCTTCAGGTTTTGCGGCTCTTTCGACTGAGGCGGCCATCAGAAACGGGGCCTACTGGGGGTTGAGTTTAATGGCGGACGGTGTATTGTCTCGCGCCAAAAAAAAGTTTAAGGCGATAGGTGTGCTGACCGGCGGGTTTGCTCCTCTTTTGTCCGGTGATATACCTGCGGCGGATATAGTTGATTCTTCCCTGGCAGTTTACGGGGCGTATCTTGCCGCCGTCAAAAGGATGACAATATGAGAGTAAAAGTAATAGCCCTCCTGTTCCTGCTGTCCGCGGTTTCGGGTGTATTCGCGGGTACCGTTGCGGTCGTGGAGTTTAGGGGAGCGATAAATCAGTCGTCCTCTGCCTACCTTACAAGATGCATTTTTGACGCCGAGAAGATGCGAGCGGAATGCGTAGTGCTTGAACTTGACACGCCCGGCGGCATGAACGATGCAATGCGCGATATCGTGCAGAAGATCCTGGATTCAAAAATACCTGTCGTTGTTCAGGTGGCGCCGAAGGGAGCGAGGGCAGCCTCGGCAGGCCTCTTCATAGCCATGGCTGCGGATTATGTGGCTATGGCTTCGGGCACCAATATGGGCGCAGCCCACCCCGTATATATGGACGGCAAACTTGCCTCAGACAAAGTCACGAACGATGCGGCGGCATACATTCGTTCTCTTGCGGGCAGGCGCGGCAGGAATGCCGCCTGGGCGGAGGATGCCGTAAGGAAGAGCGTATCAATAACAGAGACTGAGGCGGTGAAGCTCGGTATTGCCGATGCCATAGCCGATGATACAACTGCTTTGCTTGAGAAACTTGACGGAAGAAAATTCAGGCTTTTAAACGGCACAGAAGTAAAAGTAGACACGAAAAAGGCCTCAATCCTCCGGCTGAAAATGACATGGCGCGAGGGTTTCCTCAATGCTCTTAACGATCCTACTATTGCCTATGTGCTCTTCTTGATAGGAATCTACGGGCTAATCTACGAACTGACTTCCCCTGGCGCAGTTTTTCCGGGGACCGCAGGCGTTATCTGTATGATACTGGCGCTGATATCCTTTAACAGCCTTTCGATAAGTTTCGCGGGGGTCGCCCTGCTTGTTCTTGCGGTTGCGCTCTTTATTCTGGAGATAAAGGCGACAGCTCACGGGGCTCTTGCCGCAGGAGGGGTTGTTTCGCTCTTTCTCGGTTCTCTCATGCTCTTTTCGCCGATGATTCCGTATTTTAAAATGTCCATTGCCGTTGTAACTACAATGGTAGTGATTAGCACAGCATTTTTTGCTATAATCATCTCAATAGGCATAAAAGCGCTCAAGAACCGTGTTGTGATTGGAATTAAGAGTCTTGTGGGCGCCTCCGGAGAGGTGCGGGTTGCAATAGAACCTGTCGGAATTGTCTCCGTAAACAAAGAAGACTGGTCTGCCTGTTCAGCCGACGGAAAGCCTATCTTGAAAGGCGAAAAAGTAAAAGTTCTGCGTTTGGAAGGAATAAAACTTATAGTGGAACGAACCGGAGAGTCCGCTAAAGTTTAGCATGCAGGAGGGGTTATGACGCCGGGAATATTCATGATAATTGTGCTTGCGGTAGCGGTTTTCATTATGGTTGTAAACATAATAAGGATAGTCCCGGAGTATAAGAGGCTGGTGCTGTTTCGCCTGGGAAGGACCCAGGGTGAGAAGGGGCCGGGAATAGTAATAGTTGTACCCATCATAGACAAAGTGGTTGAAGTTGATCTTCGGGAATCCTATCTTGAGATTCCGGAGCAGACCTGCATAACCAAGGATAACGCTCCCATCTCGGTAGATTTTTTAATTTACTGGAAGGTCATAGATCCTTCAGCCTCGGTCATCCAGGTTAGAAACTTTGCCGGTGCCGCGCAGGGAATAGCCACCACAACTCTTCGCGCTGTAGTCGGTGATATCGCGCTTGACGATGTTCTTGCAAAGAGAGAGCAGATAAACGATATATTGAGGACCAAACTGGATGAAGTGACCGGCAGGTGGGGTGTTAAGGTAACTTCCGTTGAAATAAGAGAGATCCAGCCGCCTGTAGAAGTCCAGACAGCGATGACCAAGCAGATGGCGGCGGAAAGGCACAGAAGGGCGGTGGTAACGGAATCAGACGGTACCAAACAGGCGGCTATAACAATTGCCGAGGGCGAGAAGCAATCAGCTATACTTAAAGCGGAAGGCAAGAAACAGGCCCAGATGCTGGAAGCAGAAGGTTACGCGCAGGCGCTCGCGAATATTTTCGGAGCCGCAAAGAGCATAGACGAAAAAACAATGAGCCTGCAGTACCTTGAAACGCTCAAGGCGCTCGGCAATTCGCCTTCGACCAAGTATATTTTTCCGATGGAATTCACAACAATGCTCCGGCCTTTGGTCTCGAACATTGAGCAGGGGTTAAGGAAGACTAAAGAATAACCTGTTTGCAGTTATGGAGGACTTGATGCTGAAAACGAAAGGCGGGATATTTGTTTTTATTCTTGCGGCGCTTGCAGGGGTATTGATTTGCGCCGGCTGCTCTAAATACATAAAGCCTTCGGACAAAGCTGCTTATGGTTCCGCGTCCGCGGCTGTAGAGAAGGCGGAGAAAGACCTGAAATCGGCCGAGGCTTCTCCCAACAAAGACGATATGCAGGAAACTTACAACGACGCAAGGTCAAAACTTGCGGGCGCGAAGGAATTTATGGGCAAGGATGATTACGCCAAGGCGCAGGATTCTGCGGAGAAAGCTTCTCAGCTTGCGATTGATGTGAAAGAACTTCCCGGCGAGGTGCAGAAATTGATAGCCGAAACGGAAAAGAGTCTTGTTTTTGCGACCGAAGTCGGTTTGGACAGGTCCTACGGAAAGAAGATAAAGGAAATAAAGGACACTCTGTGGGACGCCAACAATAACGTGCGTCTTCGGAGGTTCGCCGCCGCAAAATCCATGGCTGCGAACGCGTACAATGAGGCCAGAAAGGCGATAGAAGATGTGGAGAAAGCCAATGATTCAATGGCGAAAGCTAAGACCGCCGTTATTGACGCAAAAGACGCCGGGGCAGAATCTACTGTTGCAGATATTTTAAAGAGCGCGGAAGACACTCTTGCCGGGGCAAAGCTGGATATGGATAACGCCAACTTTCAGAAGGCCAGGGAAGGAGCGGACAAGGCCTGCCAGCTCGCGAAAGACGCGCTTGAGAAGGCAAAAGCTGTAAAACAGAAGTAACTGATTAGTATCATAGTGCCGGCCGGATTGGCCTGATATAGTGAATACGGAGGGTACAAAAATGGCGTTAACTTTTACGGATGCGAATTTTGAAGCGGATGTGCTGAAATCGGCTGCGCCTGTACTGGTGGATTTCTGGGCGGAGTGGTGCGGGCCGTGCAGGATGCTTGGGCCTACCATCGAAGAACTCGCGAAGGAATACACGGGCAAGGTAAAGGTAGGAAAGGTGAATGTCGATGACAACCCCGGGATAGCGGCAAAGTACAGCATCAGGAGCATTCCAACGGTGATGATCTTCAAGGGCGGGCAGGTGGTGGAGCAGTTAGTCGGTGTACAGCCCAAGGAATCATTAAAGAAAAGGATTGATGCCGCGGTAGTATAAGACGGCGGCAATAGAAAATAAATACTTCTCCCTTGCGACCCAAGGGAGTTTTTTTAAGGAGAAAGAATGCCGGAAGTAATTCCTTTCAGGGGGTTTACATATCATACCGGAAAAACAGGAAGCCTTAGCAGGCAGTTGACGCTTCCTTATGATGTCATTTCCCCTGAAATGAGAGAGGATTATTACAAGTCCTCCCCGTATAACATCGTGCGGGTGGACTTCAGAAAAGGAGAGGACGAGAGAAGATATTCCGCTTCAGGGATAGAGCTTTCAAAATGGATAGCTAAAGGCGTGCTGGCGCGTGACACTCAACCGTCTTTTTATTTACTGGAGCAATCTTTTAAAATGAACGGCCGGCTGCTGAAGCGAACCGGGTTTTATGCTCTGGTCAAGGCGGAAGAATTTTCCAAAAAAGAGGTTCTCCCTCACGAAGAGACCTTTCCAAAACACAAGCAGGACAGGCTGAATCTGCTCAGGGCCTGCAAGGCGCATACCAGCCCGATATTCGGCGTTTACGACGGCAAATTTGACTGGTCAGGGTTTAAAAAAGAAAAACCTGACCTAAAATTCGCTCTGCGCGACGGCGGACAGTCCGTGAAAGGAAGGCTTTGGAAGATCACGGATACCGCGGCCGTCAACCGGATAGTTTCATTCATTAAAAGACGCATGATTTTTATCGCAGACGGGCATCACAGATACGAGACAGCTGTGGCTTACAGAGAAGAGAGTAAAAAAAAGTACGGAAGAAACCGGAAAGCTCCCTGGAATTTCACTCTTTTTACTCTGGTTTCATTGCAGGACAGCGGACTGATCGTTTATCCAACGCACAGGGCCGTGAAGTTTTCGCGCCCGGTATCGGTAAAAATGCTGATAGACAGGCTTGAGGGGAAATTCACAATAACCCCCTGCAAAAAAAAGGCTTCCGCAAAGAATATAGTGTTTTACTCAGGGCATAAGTTCTATGAACTTGCGCCAAAAAACACAAATGTACCGCTCTCAATCCCGCTAAAAAGGTCCGCTGCCTGGAAAAGATTATCCACCAGCGTGCTGCACCATCTCGTATTAAAAGCGCTTCCCAGGGTTAAAACCATTTCCTATATAAGGGATTCTAAAGAGGCTATTTCAGCCGCGGATTCAGGCAGTTTTGACGCTGTATTTCTCGTTCCGGCAATTTCACCCTCCGACATAAGGAAGACCGCGGTAAAACTGGAAAGGATGCCTCACAAATCCACATATTTCTTCCCCAAACTTCCTGCCGGCGTTGTGATAAATAAGTTCTAGCTGGCTGCCGCAAGCTTCTTTCATGCCGCAACTCCTCCAAAAAATCGTTTTTTCTTTCAAGCCAAATGTTATATAATCAAACGGATGCATTACTCAAGCGGGGGCCGCAGATGAACTTTAGAGCTGACTTCCACATTCACAGCAAATACAGCCTGGGAGCAACCCGCGATATGGACCTTGAGACGCTCTCCAGGTGGGCGAAATACAAAGGGCTTGACCTGCTCTCGGTTGGTGATATAACGCACCCCTTATGGCTCGGCGAGCTCAGAAGAAAACTGAAGCCGCTAGGCAACGGAATCTTCCGGTTCAATGACACGCATTTTATTCTCTCGGGTGAAGTTAATTGCGTTTACATCGGTATGAACGGGAGCCGAAAGGTTCAGCTTCAGATATTTTCTCCGGGCTTTGAGCATATTGAGAGGATAAACAAAGCTCTTTCGAAATACGGTGATTTAAACGCCGGCGGGCGTCCCCAGCTGAACCTTGAAGCCTCGGAACTCGTCCGGATCATCTGCGATGTTTCCATGGACTGCTTTGTCATTCCGTCGCATATATTCGCGCCGGGATTTTCTGTGCTTGGCAGCGGCGGCTACGGTTCGCTTGAGGAATGTTTCGGCCAGTACGCGAAATATATCTTTGCCGCGGAGACCGGACTTTCTGCGAATCCTAAGATGTGCGCCAGGCTGTCATGCCTGGACCGGGTCACGATGATTTCCGGTTCGAACGCTCACATGCCTGGAACCATAGGCAGGGAGGCGTGCGTTTTCGGAGCCGCGCTTCACTATTTTGAAATAAAAAACGCGCTTCAATATAAGCGCCGGGACGAACTGCTCTATACCATCGAATTCTATCCTGAAGAAGGAAGGTATTACCTGAGCGGGCACAAAGAATGCGGGAGCTGCTTTACGCCGCTTGAAAGCGCGAGTCTCAGCCATATATGCACGGCCTGCGGTAAGCCCGTAAAACGTGGTGTTCTTCAGCGGGTAGAAGACCTCGCCGACAGGGCTGAGAACGAAACCGGCGGAAAGTATCTTCCGTTCAGGAATGTTATGCCTCTTGACGAGATACTGGCTTTCTGCATGAACGCCGGCACGGAGTCGCAGAAGGTAAGGGACGCGTACATAAAGCTTGTTGAAAAGTCTGGGAGCGAGTTATCTCTGCTCCTGGACCTGCCTGAAGAAGAAGTCAGAAGACTCGCTCCGCTGCCCGTCGCGGAAGGAATTCTGAAGTCCAGAAAATCGGATGTCAGGGTGTTCCCCGGCTATGACGGAGTTCCCGGCAAAATAGTGCTCTTTGACGAGGGCGAACTCGCGAGATACTCTCAACTGGAGTTGTTTTAAGGAGATGTTATGGGCCTCATAGATAAAAATCCCAAAAAGGCGCCGGCCGGCGCGGAAAGCGGCACAATTAAGCTTTCTTCCGGGAAGAAGGTCAAGAAGCCGGCCGCCGGACTTCTCGCCAAAGCCAGGGCGAAACTCTCAAAAAAAAGGGTGCTTGCTCCCGTTAAGCCGGTCAAAAAGAATACCAGGGCTGAATCAGTTCCCGCGCAGCCGCCTAAGGCCGTGGAACCAAAGCAAACTCAGGAAGCAAGACAGGACTTGCCTTCGAAAATATTCAGCGAAAAACCTTTCTCTGTTTTCATTCCCGATGAAGACTATAACGCGCTCTTTCCGTCATTTTACAACGAGACGCGCATTGTTCTTATGGCCAGGGATCCGCACTGGCTTTTTACCTACTGGGAAGTTAATCAGGATTCAGTGGCCAGGATGAGGCAAAATCTCGGCGGCAGTTTCGATTCCGGGGTGACTACCGTCCGCGTGTATGATGTGACAAATGTTATCTTTGACGGCGGCAACTCGAACAGAAGCTTTGATGTCAGGATTTCTGAAGGCTCGTCTTCGTGGTACCTGCACGCGGGGGATCCTAACAGGCGCTGGGTTGTGGAGATAGGGGTGCTTCTGCCCGACGGCAGGTTTGTTCCCTACGCCAGATCCAATACTATTAAAACGCCAGCGGACTGCGTTGCCTCGGTTATGGACGGGGAATGGGCAATCTCGGAAGAACTAATGAAGAGGGCCTATCCCAAAGAATGGCATTTGCAGGGAGCCGGGCAGGGACCGGGGGCGCAGGCAGGTACGGCGGGAGAGGCAGGCGTTTCAAAAGGATCGGCAGGAACTCTAAAGACTCTCGGCGGTTCCGAAAGCGTCCACGGAGGCTCGTCAGGCTGGCTTTCGAGCTGGTCAAGCCCGGGAAGCGGCAAAGAAAAAACTCCGCTCTTCTGGCTTCGAGTCGGAACCGAACTGATTATTTACGGGGCTACCGGGGCTGACGCTTCGGTGACCATGAACGGCAAACCCGTGAAACTCGCGGGGGACGGAACTTTCGGCACGAGATTCAATCTTAACGAAGGAGAACACACTGTCACGATTGAAGCCAGGTCCGCGGACGGGATATTCACAAGGGCCTATACAATTGATGTTACAAAATACACCGGGGAGGGCAAATAAATGAAAGGCTACCTTGCCGTCGTTCTTCACGCCCACCTGCCATATGTCAGGCATCCGGAACACGCGGATTTCCTTGAAGAAGATTGGCTTTATGAGGCTATTTTTGAGACCTATATACCTCTTCTGCTGGTCTATGAAAGGCTGATAAGAGACGGGGTGGATTTTCGTGTCACGATGTCGCTTACGCCGCCTTTGCTTTCCATGCTCGCGGACCCTCTGCTGCAGGACCGGGCCCTGCTTTACGTCGAAAAACTCATAGATTTAACGGCGAAAGAAAAGAGGCGCACCGAATACCAGCCGGAGTTTAGAAAAACCGCGGAGATGTACAACTGGAAGTTTGTGGAAGCGAGGGATTACTTCTTAAGTTACGGCAAGAACCTGGTGAACGCGTTCCGAAAGATACAGGACGCGGGGAAACTCGAGATAATAACCTGCTGCGCGACGCACGGCTACCTGCCGCTTATGATTAACCAGAAGGCGATAAACGCGCAGATAAAGGTGGCTGTTGACACGCACGAAAAACACCTCGGAAGGAAACCGAACGGCATCTGGCTCGCCGAGTGTGCGTATTTTCCGGGCGTTGATTACACGCTAAAAGATCACGGCATTAAATTCTTCTTCGTTGACACCCACGGCGTTATGTACGGGGTGCCGCGTCCAAAATACGGCATCTTCGCGCCGGTCTTTTGCCCGTCAGGAGTGGCCGCTTTCGGCAGGGACGTGGAATCAAGCAAGCAGGTCTGGAGCGCGAAGGAAGGCTATCCGGGCGACACCAACTACCGCGATTTCTACCGCGATGTCGGTTTTGACCTTGAGTACGAGTACATCAAGCCTTACATAAATTCAAACGGCACCAGGACTTTCACCGGGGTAAAATACTACAAGATAACCGGCGAGACCGTGCACAAGGAGCCCTACGACCCTCAGGTCGCGCTGGACAGAAGCGCCGAGCACGCGGGGAACTTTCTTTTTAACCGCGGGAAGCAGATAGAGTGGCTTGCTTCGGGGATGGATAGAAAACCTCTGATAATATCGCCCTACGACGCCGAGCTTTACGGGCACTGGTGGTATGAAGGACCGGATTTCCTGAACTTCCTCTTTAGAAAGATGCATTATGACCAGGACGTTATCAAGATGATAACTCCGTCTGAATACCTTGCCGAGTATCCGGTTAACCAGGTCTCTGCTCCTTGCGAATCCAGCTGGGGTTATAAGGGCTATCACGAGGTCTGGCTTGAAGGAGGGAATGACTGGGTTTACAGGCATCTTCATAAGGCGGCCGATAGGATGTGCGAGCTGGCGGAAAAGTTCACCTCGCCGGCAGATATTGAAAAGCGGGCTCTCAACCAGGCGGCCAGGGAACTCCTGCTCGCTCAGTCCTCGGACTGGGCGTTTATCATGAAGACAGGCACAAATGTTAATTACGCGGTCCGCAGGACGAAGGAGCATATCGTCAGGTTCACGCGGCTCTATGACAGTTTGAATGGCGGAAAAATAGACCAGACCTACCTATCGGAGATAGAATATAAAGACAACATCTTTCCTGATATAGATTACAAAGTTTACAGATAAGTGTAATTAAAGACGGTTGTATTCTGACAGGTATTGTGAATCTCCCCCGATTATGTGGACGCTTTGTTAAGTTGGTAATAGTTTTTCTCAGCCTGCTCGGGAGATTTATACCCGTTGTACGAGTGCCGGCGCTCCGTATTGTAGTACCCTTCCACATAACCG
>Ga0209697_10000030_pt1 | contig 199615 bp, 129 predicted proteins | sample AliMusrvi5mmetaG_FD_184115 | JGI IMG/M metagenome (GOLD analysis project Ga0209697, IMG submission 184115) | Freshwater lake bacterial and archeal communities from Alinen Mustajarvi, Finland, to study Microbial Dark Matter (Phase II) - Alinen... | ecosystem: Environmental > Aquatic >... | reverse complement strand
CCTCACGATGATACCCTTGCGGTTCCGCTAGTGGTTCCTGTCACCAAGGTCCACAGAAGGACTTTCACCCCCTAGTCGCAGCGCCCTGCCGGGCGCACTGAATAAAAATGCCCCTCCAACTGCGATACTGGAGGGGCACAACTAAGTCACAATATAATGTTATTTATTTTAATAGTTAATCGAGTTTGGAGACTGCCTGTGCTATTCTATCCAAACCTTTTTCTATAGCTGCCATCGATGTCGCGTAGGACAATCGGACATATTTATCGGCACCAAAACCGCTCCCCGCAACCACAGCAACCATCGCCTGATCGAGCAGGTATTCAGACAATGAGTCTGAACCGGTAATCACCTTGTCTCCAAACTTCTTGCCAAACAATGCCGAAATATTTGGAAACACATAAAATGCCCCACCTGGGGTATCACATGTTATTCCGGGAATAGCATTTAGACGATCAACTATGTATTTACGACGCTTATCGAACTCTATGACCATATCCTGCACAACCGATTGAGGCCCCTTCAGGGCAACCTCAGCAGCAGGCATTGTGAAAGAGACAGGGTTAGACGTGCTGTGCCCCTGAATGGCATCCATGGCCTTCACAATCTCTTTGTCGGCGGCTACATAACCAAGTCTCCATCCGGTCATTGAGAATGCTTTCGACATTCCATTAACTGTGATCGTGATTTTCTTGATATCCTCGCCTAAAGACGCAATGCTTACATGCTTGCGTCCATCATATATGATCTTTTCATATATCTCATCCGACAAGACCAGGAACTGCCTGTTCACGGCCAGAGCGGCGATGTCCCGCAGTTGCTGTGGACTATAGACCCCACCAGTCGGATTCGATGGACTGTTCAATATCAGCATCTTAGTCTTGGGAGTGACCACGTCAAGGATCGCCTCGACAGATGCCGTAAACCCCGTGCTCTCGTCTGTCTCAATATAAACAGGAATGCCGCCTGCCATTTTTACGATTTCCGGGTAACTCACCCAATATGGCGCAGGTATTATTACCTCATCACCAGGATCAACAGTCGCCAACACTGCATTATAGATAGAGTGTTTAGCTCCAAGTGATACGATGATGTTGGATTTCTCGTATGCTATTCCATTCTCACTGAGGAGTTTGTCGCATATCGCCTGCTTGAGATCCGGAGTTCCGGAACTCGGAGTATATTTGGTAAACCCCGCGTTCAATGACTGTATAGCAGCATCTTTGATAAACTGTGGAGTATCAAAATCCGGTTCCCCAGCCCCAAATGAGACTACATCAATACCGTCGGCTTTCATCTGTTTAGCTTTAGCGGTAATAGCCAGTGTAGGTGAAGGAGCTATTCCCGCTGCATTTTTGGAAATCCACATTGTAACAAATCTCCTGATTATATTGAAGTTGGCAATTTATCCTTCAAACTTCTTATAGATCACAGTGCCATTCTGGCCACCGAAACCGAATGAGTTGTTCATTACATACTTCACATTGACTTCACGGGCTGTATTCGGAACATAATCCAGATCGCATTCCGGCGCTGGCTCAAACAAATTCCGCGTCGGTGCAACAACACCCTCGCTGATTGCTTTAAGGCAAATGATACTCTCTACTGCCCCGGCTGCTCCCAACAAATGTCCAATCATTGACTTTGTAGAGCTGATCATAAGCTTGTATGCATGATTGCCCAATGCCAATTTTATGGCTTTGGTCTCTTCAGCATCACCAACCGGAGTGCTGGTTCCATGAGCATTGATATAGTCAATCTTATCGGCTGAGAGTTCAGCACTTCTGAGAGCACCCAACATACTCCTTGCCGCACCTTCGTGATTAATAGCCACCATGTCGTATGCGTCGCAAGAGAGTCCGTATCCTACCAGTTCACCATAGATTCTGGCACCTCTCGCAAGAGCATGCTCCAGCTTTTCGAGCACCAGTACTCCGGAGCCCTCTCCCATAACAAAACCATCGTGATCTTTATCAAATGGGCGGCTTGCATGTTCAGGGTCATCGTTGCGGGTAGAAAATGCTTTGATAGAACAGAATCCAGCACAGGACAATGGCCGAATCGCAGCTTCGGTTCCACCGGCAAACATCATGTCGGCATCACCTCTGCGGATCATATGCCAGGCTTCACCAATTGAATGCGTAGCCGAAGCACAGGCAGTTATGACTGCCATATTCGGTCCTTTTGCCCCAATGACTAAAGCTGTTACCCCACTGGCCATGTTTGCAATAAGCATAGGCACGAAGAAAGGACTAACTTTTCTGGGACCACTGTTCACAATAACACTCTGTTGGGTCTCCCAGGTCTCCACTCCACCAATTCCGGAGCCTATCAACACACCCACCCGTGTAGGATCTTCTGTGCTGATGTCCAGCCCTGAATCTTCCAACGCCATTTTTGTCGCCGAGACCGCATACTGCACAAAGCAATCTGTCCGCCGGGCCAATTTGGCGTCGAAGTAGTTAGCTGGGTCAAACCCCTTAACTTCTGCGGCGATCTTTGTGCTGTGCTGACTGGCATCAAAATGGGTAATCAGACCAACAGCATTCTTAGCGGCCTTGACGTTCTCCCAATACTCGGAAACAGTGTTTCCAAGCGGAGTAATCGCACCCATTCCTGTAATAACTACTCTACAATCCTGCATCGACACCTCAGCTCCTTGGAAAGTGGCTCACGCCATTAATGTTATCTTCCCTCAACAACTGCAGATTACACAACAGTTGCCCAAAATAGTGGCGTGGAACTCACTTACCACTGCATAATAACCGAAGTAGTAACAGTACGGCCCGACATTGTCGCTACTTCGCAACCCCATTTACAGTTGGGAGGTCCAGAAGGCATCCCAATGACGGAACATCCTCTGAACCTCTCAGTTTTGCATACCTGGCGATAGATACTCGCGCAACACATAAACACTTCTCAAACAGACACCAGGGTTCTACTATTAATATAGCACGGGCAATGCCTGATTAGTGTTGATAATGTAGATTACGCGGTCAGCTTGCTGTCAATGTAAGCAACTGCATCACCAACTTTGGTAATCTTCTCTGCGTCTTCATCGGGAATTGAAATCTCGAATTCATCTTCGAATCCAATGACCAAGTCTACAACGTCCAGAGAATCAGCTCCCAAATCGTCTATGAAAGAAGCATTATCTGTGACTTCATCAGCATTCCGGGAAAGCCTCTCTACAACGACCTTCTTTACGCGTTCTAGTGTAGTTGACAAGTTAACACACCTCCTGGTTGTTTGTTTACATTCAATTCCGACAGCTAAATACTGCCGGTCAAGAAAAGGGCAAAAAGCCCGTGTGAACGAGCGATATGCTCGAAGACTAAGTTAATCTTATAGGCATCCACTTGTGGGTGCTTCTAAGATCAACTATATGCATCACATAACCATTCCGCCATCTACGGAGAGCACCTGGCCAGTGATGTAACTTGAAGCGGGAGAGCAAAGGAACAATACAGCATCTGCAACATCGTCCGGAGTTCCTTCTCTAGACAACGGAATCTGCTTTATTATTTCCCCTTTGGCCTCCTCGCGAATTTCATCAGTCATTGCAGTCTTAATAAAACCCGGAGCCACTGCGTTCACATTGATATTCCGGGAGCCAAACTCTTTGGCAGTAGTCTTGGTCAGGGCAATGACTCCTCCCTTGGATGCGGAGTAGTTGGCCTGACCAGCGTTACCCATAATCCCCATTACTGAGGCCATATTTACAATCCGTCCGCTGCGCTGTCTCATCATGACTTTTGCAGCAGCCTTAGTGCAATTAAATACCCCTTTAAGATTGGTATCCAGCACCATATCCCACTCCTGCTCAGACATGCGCAGAATCAGATTATCTCTTGTAATACCCGCATTATTGACCAGGATATCAAGTTTTCCAAATTTATCAGTTGCAGCTTTGACCATCTTCTCAGCATCTTCAGGAACAGATACACTTCCATACACAGGCAGTGCTTCGTAGCCCAATCCTATGAGTTCATTTGCCAGTGCATCTGCAGCTTCTACTACAAAGTCAGATATAACAATCTTAGCGCCTTCGGCTGCCAGCTTCAGAGATATCGATCTACCAATACCTTTACCTGCCCGCCCGGCACCAGTCACTAGCGCTACCTGTCCATCAAGAAACATTTCCACCCCAGTTCTCCGCCTTGCAGCGGTTCTTAATCATTCAGCAAAAAGAGCATTAATCGAAGCATTGTCTCCCGCTGAGTATACATTGACCTGTGTCGATATTCTCTTCACAAGTCCTGCAAGCACATTGCCCGGTCCGAGTTCAACAAAAGTGTCGACCCCAGAAAGGATGAGTTTCTCTATACTGTCAATCCATCTTACAGTACCGACTACCTGTCGGGCAAGATTAGCTTTGATTTCGTCAGCTGACTGTTCAAAATCCCCGGTAATATTGGCGACTACAGGTATGCGGCAGTCAGTCATTGTCGTGCCGGCAAGCACACTCCTCATTTCATCCGCTGCTGATTGCATAAGTGGAGAATGGAAAGCCCCGCTGACTTTCAATGGAACTATGCGCTTTGCGCCCATTTCTTTGGCTATTACACAGGCCTTCTCAACCGCCTCAAGCTGTCCGGAAATCACAGTCTGAATGGGACTGTTGAAATTGGCAGCTACAACAACACCGGCATCGGAGGCATTGATAGTGGCCTCTTTGACCTGATCAGGACTCAGCCCCAGTATTGCCGCCATAGCTCCGCCATTTTCACGTGCAGCTTTGTCCATCAACTCGGCCCGTTTACGCACCAGCCGAAGTCCATCTTCAAAACTGAATGCACCCGCCGCATACAGGGCTGCATACTCCCCTACACTGTGTCCAGCTGAAAAGGAAGCTTCCAAGCCTTTCGCACGCGCCACTTCATATGCTATCGCACTGGAAACAAACAACGCAGGCTGCGTGTTTACAGTCCTCGTAAGTTCATCTTCCGGCCCTTCAAAACACAATCCCGACAGAGAAAACCCCAGGATATCATTCGCCTTAGCGAACATTTCGGCAGCAATACTGTGTGTGTTTGCCAGGTCAAGTCCCATTCCCACCGACTGTGAACCCTGCCCGGGAAAGATAACCGCAATTTTACTGCTCTCTAATAAGCCCACTTCATAACTCCAGCACCCCATGTAAGTCCAGCGCCAAATCCAACAACCGCAATATTGTCGCCTTTGTGAATACAACCTTCAGATATGGCTTCGTCAATTGCAATAGGAATTGACGCGGCACTGGTGTTTCCATACTTCTGCAGGTTCACATAGAACTTCTCTTTGGGTATCCCAAGACGCTTAATAGCGCTATCAATTATGCGTATGTTTGCCTGATGCGGGACGACCATATCCAGATCATCAGGACTCATTCCTATTTGCTGTAAAATCTGCAGAATAGCTTCACCCTGGATCTTCACTGCAAACTTGAAGACCTCGCGGCCTTCCATATGGATCTTATTGTTGTGCTTCTCTATTTCTTCGACTGAGCAAGGTGTACGACTCCCGCCAGCATGTATTTTCAATACTTCTGCCGAGGAACCATCTGAACCTAACGAGAACCCCTTAAAGCCATAACCTTCTTCAACAGGACCAACAATACCAGCTCCTGCGCCGTCTCCGAACAGTATACAAGAAGACCTGTCTGTCCAGTTTGTCAGGCGGGACAACAAATCTGCCCCTATAACCATTACGTGTTTATAGATACCTGATGATACAAAAGCATTGGCCACAGATAGTCCATATGCCCAACCTGAACAACCAGCACTCAGGTCAAAGGCAGGAACTCCAGTAGCGCCGATTGCATTCTGGACAATACTGGCAGTGGCAGGAAACGGCATATCCGGGGAGATAGTAGCTACTAATATCAAATCCAGATCGGTAGCTTTAAGCCCGGCCTGTTTCAAAGCCTTATTAGCAGCTAAAGCAGCATAATCCGATGTTGCCTTGTCTTCATCTGCAATACGTCTCTCTCGTATACCGGTCATGTTGACTATCCATTCGTCATTGGTATCAACAATCTTTTCCATATCGGCATTGGTCAATATACGATCGGGCACTGCCGACCCCATTCCAATAATTCCAGCTTGTATAATCTCAGACATCGCTACTCCGCTTTCATTTGCTACGCGTGTAAGTTAACCTGTATCGTTCAGTATACATTCATCTTCTGAAGCTGAATTAGACACGAACAATGCTGGTCATTCCGCCACGGCGGTCAACGGTCCTATTTCCGACATGGAAGTCCTGATTGTGCCAACCAAGTCACCTGCCACAGCTTCCCCAGCCGTTCTAATCGCGTTAGCAATCGCTTGAGGGTTACTTCTTCCGTGACCAATGATACAAATACCATTCAGCCCCAGTAACGGCGCTCCACCGTATTCCGAATAGTCCATTTGCTTGCGAAGTCTCTTTAGTAATGGCTTCAGCATCGCAACGGGTATGTAAGCCAGAGGATGTGATCTCAGTTCATTTGTTATCAATTCCTGAAGATGCTCCCACATACCCTCAGCAACCTTGAGAACAACATTACCCGTAAACCCATCAGCAACAATCACGTCGCATACGCCTGCCAGCAAATGATTGCCTTCAACGTTGCCGATAAAGTTGATTGGAAGGATTTCAAGTTCAGCATTGGTCTGCCTGGTCAGCTCATTGCCCTTGCTCTTTTCTTCCCCAATAGACAATAATCCGACGCGTGGGTTTATAATACCTAACGCCTTGGTCGCATAGCTGCTTCCCATGACTGCAAATTGTACCATATTATCTACACTGCAGTCGGCAACAGCACCAGCATCCAGCACAACCGTCGGTCCTGACTTTCCAGGAAATACTGTAGCTATTGCAGGTCTGTCAATACCTTCAATACGTGAGAATTTGAGAGTGGCAATTCCCATGGCAGCCGCAGTATTGCCCGCGCTGACCATTGCATCTGCTGTGCCATCCTTGACTAAATTGGCGCAGACCACAACAGAAGCATCCCTCTTTGTCCGAATGGCTGAAGCATGTTCACCCATTCCAACAACTTCGGCAGCATGGTGAATTGTTATTCGCCCGGACTTAAGACTTGCTGGATTAAGCAAGCCCCTGATTCGGTGCTCATCGCCGACGAGGATCACATCCACGTCGTTCATCTGAACACCTATTTCGGCACCTTTGACGACTGCCTCAGGCGCCTTATCGCCCCCCATGGCGTCAACGGCTATTCTCATTCGTACTCCCGGATCCATCTTGACGAGAATGCTATCTTCGGATCATTTTCAGAGACCCTAATGAGTAGCATTTCAAAATCATAGATCAATGTACTTGTTCGGACCTATGTACCGGCCCATTCTATTCCGAACACCCATAGAGTATTCGGAATAGACAACCAATTAGTTCCAATACAAAATACACATAGCATTCAGAATTGAAACTAACAGGTTCATATTCCAAACACTTCCAGTATTTACAGTTTAGCGTCAGGACCTATTCTTTTTCTTTTTTAGATGCATCTTTGATGTGCAGAATTAAGCGGCCTTTATAGTATCCACATGAAGGACATGCGTGATGAGGCTGAGCCGGAGCATGGCACCTGGGGCACTCGCCTACTGTAGGAACGTCCAGCTTGTAATGTGTCCTGCGGAGCCTTGTCCGCTGGTTAGAGTGTCTTCTTTTTGGCAGAGGCATTTGATATCTCCTTAAAACAACATAAAGTGAGAAACCGCATTCACGGTTCCTTCAGGTGTCGTAATCATTTTTCGTCTTCTGATTCGTCTTCTTCAAGCAGGCTTGAAAGCACTGCAAAGGGCGAGGAAGACACAGCTTCCTTGCACTCACATGGGCCAAGACCCAAATCTTTACCACACGACAGACATATTCCTTTACAGTCCTCAGAACAAACAGTCCAAATAGGAATACTGACCGCCAGAGACTGGCGCATTAACTCTGTCAGGTTAAATATATTGTCCTCAAAAAGAGGTTCTTTAGCTTCTTCAGGAAGATCAACCTTAGCCGGTTCATCTTCATCATCCCACAACAACACTCCAGTGATTGTGAAACTCTCATCTACAGGTACAGATATGTCCATACTGTAAGGTTTCAAGCACCGGCTGCACTCAACTTCAACAGCGGTCTCAAAACTCCCACGTACAACAATAAGCGTACCAGTATTCTGGAATACCAGATGACCGGTAATCGGCTTGACACACTTAACCCCACTCTCCAAATCCTCAAGCGGTGGCTCAGCAATGTCGTACTCTATGCGCTTCCTTAAATGGGCAGCTATTTCATTCAGGTCTAATTTCATGGTTGGAAACTTTATTATACCAGAATTAGCGATTCACCGGAAAATCAAAGTCGATTTTCTCATTCTTAACGCAGTAAATTGTCACCCTGAACGGCACAAATTGTCATTCTGAATGAAATGAAGAATCTGCTTTTTCTTTCGGATACTAAGCGGAACCAGGATTCTTCACTGCGTTCAGAATGACATATAAGACGTTCAGAATGACAAACACAAACTATTGAGCCTGCAGGACATCAACTGTCTCACGGGCAATCATCAACTCTTCGTTGGTTGGAATCAGCAGAGCGCGGACACGAGCATTTTCAACGCTCAAATCCATTTTGCTTCTGGCTGATGCATTTTTCTCAGCATCCAGTTCCAAGCCCAGAAACTCAAGTCCTTGACAGGTCAGTGCCCGCACGTGGTTTGAGTTCTCTCCTATCCCGCCGGTAAATACGACAGCATCCAATCCGCCCATTGCAGCCGCATAAGAACCAATGTATTTCTTGATCCTATAGCAGAATATCGCAAGCGCCAATGCTGCCCTGGCATCTCCCCTGGCTGCACCAGCTTCAACGTCACGCATGTCGCTGGTAACTCCGGAAACTCCCAACAGTCCACTCTTTTTGTTGATTATATTATCAACATCGTCAGGGCTCAGTTTTTCAACGCGTGCCATATGGAGGAGTATTGCAGGATCAAGATCACCGCTGCGCGTTCCCATAACCAATCCTTCAGCAGGAGTCATACCCATACTGGTATCAACAACCTTACCGCCTTTAACCGCTGCCATACTGCAGCCATTGCCAAGGTGACAGGTTATGATTTTTGTCGCAGCCGGATCAAGTCCGCGCTCAACCAGCATCTTCTGAGCCTGTCTGGTAACAAATTTATGGGATGTGCCATGGAAACCATATCTGCGGATACCCATGTCCGTATAATACTCATATGGCAGAGCGTAAGTATAAGCATAGTTAGGCATCGTGGCATGGAAAGCTGTATCGAATACCGCAACCTGCGGAACACTTGGCATCAGCCTCATGCATGCTTTTATACCAGTGAGGTTCGGCGGGTTGTGAAGAGGAGCTAACACGCTCATTGCATCGATACCTTTCAGGGTATCATCGTCGATTATCTCCGGCTGCACGAATTTTTCTCCGCCGTGCACAACTCTGTGGCCGACAGCTGCAATCTCGGAAACGGAACTGATTGCTCCCTTTGCCGGGTCAGTCAAAAGCAAAAAGACTTTGTCCATTGCCTTGTCATGGTCAGCCATATGCACATCGACTTCCAGCTTTCCTGAGTCCCCGGTTTCATATTTAATTTTACCGCCGCCGCCGACAACGCCGATACGCTCAGCCAGACCCTTGGCAAGTACTGTCTCTGTATCAGTCTCTATGAGCTGATACTTTAGTGAACTGCTGCCTGAATTAAGAACTAAAACTTTCATTATGCAATCGCCTGTACTGCCGTAATAGCGGCAACGTTAACTATATCATTCGCATCGCAGCCTCTGGAAAGGTCATTTACCGGTCTGCGTAATCCCTGAAGGACAGGTCCATATGCCTCTGCCTTGGCAAGTCTCTCTGTAAGCTTATAGCAGATATTTCCTGCATTAAGGTCAGGGAATATCAATACATTGGCTTTACCGGCAACAGGGCTGCCTGGAGACTTCTTCTGACCGATCCACTCGACCAGTGCAGCATCACCCTGGAGTTCACCATCCAGCAGGATGTCAGGGCGTCGCTCTTTTGCAATTCTTGTAGCTTCGATAACCTTGTCTGCGATCGGGTCAGATGCGCTGCCCTTGGTTGAGAAGCAGAGCATTGCTACTCTGGCTTCATATCCCAACAGGCTTTCCATTGTATGAGCGCTCTGGATTGCTATTTCTGCAAGCTCTTCAGCGTTGGGATTGATTACCAACCCGCAGTCCGCATAAATAAATGCTCCATTTTCGCCATATTCACAATCCGGAACAATCATCACAAAGAAGCTGGAAACCATTTTGCAGCCCGGGGCAGTGCGGAGGATTTGAAGAGCAGGTCGGACAGTGTCCGCAGTGGAGTGAGTAGCGCCGGACACCTGTCCGTCAGCTTCATCGGCATTTACCATCATACACCCAAAGTATAAAGGGTCCAGCATCATCTGGGCTGCTTTTTCTTCGGTCATACCTTTGGCTTTACGCATCTCAAAGAACTGGGAGATAAACTTGTCTCGCATGTCACTGGTAGCCGGGTCCACAATGCGGCACCCGGTAACATTAGCTCCGGACTCTTTGCAGGCTGCTTCTATCTTGTCCACGGAGTTGACTAATACTACGTCAGCCAATCCCTGTTCTAATATTTTCTGCGCGGCTACAACTGTCCGCACATCATCGGCCTCCGGAAGAACAATACGCTTATGCGCTGCTCTGGCTTTGGCGTATACGGTATCCATAACGCTGGTCATTTTTAAAGCCTCATCAACCTAATATAGCCCTGACTATTCGCATTGCGAACCCGGGCGGAATTCTGTCAGCAGTAAAATACTGCAGACACACGCGAAAACAGCCACAGACACCCCGTCTGCGGTCTGCACAAACTTAAATATGTATGATATAGCAATCCGTCCATCCATTGTAAATGGATCGCATTTACATCCATGGACAAACGGATTGCCTTACAACTTACAACAACATGCATTCAAACTAAAGACTATGGAAGAAACAGTGACTGCTCAAAACAATCCATCCCTTCCTGAAGCCTGTAGTCTGAAGCCCGAAACCTACCTTCTGGTCGTCTGCCGGTCAGGGTTGGTCACCATTGCTTCGGCTTCTGCGTTTCCAATGCGTCTTCGCAGCTTCTCGGAATCCTTTTTCAGGACCCCAAGAACATTGGCCATATGGCCTTCAAGCTGACCCAGCACATCCAACGCGTATTCGTCAGCACAGCGGCGTTCTTCCCTGGCATCGTTCTCAGCGCCATTGACTATCGCCTGTGCCTGAGCACCAGCCATACGTTTGAGCTCGCTTGCCTCTATCATACTCTCGGCAATCTTGCGAGACTCCTCAACTATACGATTGGCCTCAACAATAGCCTGTTCCTTTATCATAACGGCTTCTTCCTGAGCAGAAGCGACAATCTTGCCGCTCTCATTCTGCAGGCCCCTGGCCTTGCGAATTTCATCAGGCAAAGAAGCACGAATCTTATTAGTCAGCATATCGAACTCGTCGACATCCACCCACAGGGCTTTGCCGAAAACCGTCTTGCAGTTCCCCACAAGATCTTCGAGTTCCTCAATCAGTCCGAGCACATCCTCATTGGAACTGCTCCAGTTGGAAAACGGACTCTTTCGAACAATATCAGCTTCTGTCTTTACAGCCATACCCGCCTCCGATTTAATTACCACGCATTATTCATAACTGACTGAGCTCGGTGAATAATGCTTGTTACTGTTTGAGCTTTTCAATAATTCTTAGTTCAACTTCTTTTGGAACCAGTCCTTCTAAAGAAGCACCGAACATTGCCATCTCTTTCACCAGTCTGGAACTTAAAAATGAGTTCTCTGCACTTGTCATCATAAACAGCGTCTCAACTTCTTCGCTGATGCGTCGGTTCATAAGTGACATTTGAAACTCGAACTCAAAATCCGAGACTGCCCGGAGGCCTTTCACAACTACCTTGGCCTCTCTACTCACTACATAGTTTACCAGTAGTCCGTGGAAATAGTCCACTTCGACATTATCCAGGTGCCGACAGGCATTCTTCAGCATCTTGACTCTCTCTGCTACAGTAAACATAGGCTTTTTCTCTATATTGACTGCAACAGAAACAACCACATGGTCAAATATCCGCGCAGAGCGCTCGATAATATCCAAGTGCCCCGCCGTTACCGGGTCAAAACTACCGGGATAGATTGCCTTCATCTCAGACATCCCTCACATACAACATTTCGGACACCATTCTAAACATCAATTCAAATAATTCCCCGTTCGTCCTGAGCTAGTCGAAGGACGCGTCCTTCGACTAGCTCAGGACGAATGGGGAGACTAAACAGTCACAATTCACACATTATCTCACAAATCAGCTTACAAATCAGCTAACAACTGCAAGCTGAAAAGATTCATACTTGGCTAACAGTCTTTTCTTTAAAACTTTATACTCAGGAGCAGTTAAGGCACGGTCTTTTGATACTATCTCAAATGCCTCTTTTCTAGCCAGCTCCAATATCGGAATATCGCGGAACACATCCGCTATCTCAAAGGATGGCATCCCGCTCTGCCTGGTCCCGTAAAACTCTCCAGGTCCTCTGAGTTTTAAATCTTCTTCCGCTATGACAAATCCATCATTGGAATCAGCCATAGTCTGCATACGCCTGGCAGCCTCATCGCTGTTGGCTTCACAGATCAGCACACAGAAACTCTGGTCGCTGCCTCTTCCTACTCGTCCCCTGAGCTGATGCAATTGTGCCAGACCGAATCTATCGGCATCTTCGACAATCATACACACAGCATTGGGAACATCAACACCGATCTCGATGACCGTGGTCGCAACCAGTATGTCCATCTCGCGGTGCCTGAATGCTTTCATTGCCGCGTCACGCTCTTCTGTCTTCATCTGACCGTGCAACAGACCGACTTTAAGGTCGGGAAAAAGCTCATGCTGCAGCTCCTCTGCAAGATCGGTAGCTGCACGGACCTGCAGCTTTTCAGACTCCTCAATCAACGGGCAGACAACATATGCCTGTTTACCATCATCTATCAGCGTTCGCAAAGCCTTGTAAACTTTTTTACGCTCCCCTATCTGCTTCCAGTGGGTCTTAATAGGTTTACGGCCCGGAGGCATCTGGTCGATAATCGAGACATCCAGATCCCCATATAACGTCAATGTCAAAGTCCTGGGAATAGGTGTCGCAGTCATCACAAGTATATCAGGATGCTGCCCTTTTTCCATCAATGCAGCCCGTTGAAGGACTCCAAACCTGTGCTGCTCATCCACAATAACCAGACCAAGCTTATGGAATGCTACACCCTCCTGTATGAGAGCGTGAGTACCTATAATAACGCGGGTCTCACCGGAAGCAATACGCTCCAGCACCTCGCGCTTCTGTTTGGCTTTCAGGCTGCCGGTCAATAAATCTGTTGTCAAACCCAGCATATCCAGGTTTCCAAACATTTCGGACATCGCCAGATAATGCTGCTCAGCCAGGATTTCAGTCGGTGCCATTAAAGCTGCCTGGTAACCATTGCGAACTGCGACCATCATAGCCGCCACCGCCACTGCAGTCTTGCCGGAACCCACATCACCCTGCAGCAACCGGTTCATACAGGTTGGCTTGCGCATATCCCCCAGAATTTCCTGAGTTACGCGCTTCTGGGCATCCGTCATCTCAAACGGCAAGACCTGCTTGACATCCTGAGCGAATGTATCAGGGATCGTAAACGCTATCCCCTCACCCGGAAGCTCCATCCCCTGTTTACGGATTGCAAGGGCCAGTTGCAGCAGAAAAAGCTCCTCAAAAACCAGACGCTTCCTGGCGGCTTCTAAGTTATCTTTGCTCTCCGGAAAGTGAATGTTCCGAACAGCATCTACTGCTCCCATCAGCTGCAATCTATCGCGCAGAGGCTTGGGTAGAGTCTCCTCAACCAGCTCAGCGTAACCATCCAGCACATGCAGCGCAATACTGCGCATCTGAGTCTGGAACAGACCATCTGTCAGAGAGTAGACCGGGACCAGCCTGCTGTGGGCTGCTGATTCTTCTGACTCTGCAAAGATCTCCCAGTCAGGACTCCCAATCTCGGGACCCCAACGGTTGAGCTGCACAGTGCCATATGCGACAATCATGCGGCCTTTCAGCTTTAAAAACTGCTCTCGGCGGTATGGCTGATTGAACCATGTTAGCATAACGACACCGGATCCGTCATCGATAGCAACTTTGGTCAGGACCAGTGTCCCGCGTGTCTTCATGTTATCGACTGACAACACACTGCCACACACTAACGCCGGTTCACCGTGTTCCAGTTCACTCACGCGCGCGAACTTAGTACGGTCTTCGTGACGTTTGGGATAGTGTGTTAAGAGGTCACGTACACTAAAAACGCCCAGTTTTTCAAGCATTTTGGCAAAGCGTGGACCTACCCCTTTGGCATACTGGACTGGTATGTCCAGTGTCCTCTCGGGTCCACTCCTGCCGGACGCTGTCTGGGCTTTTTCTTCTAAATCTTTGGTGTACGCCATAGCCGATCCGCCTCAGATAGTATAGTAAACCCGGGCAGGCACTGTCAAGCCGGAAGGAACAGACTTCAGGCTTTAGGCTTCAGATTTCAGGCCCTAATTTTCTAAAGCGGGTGTGGTGGGAATAAGTACCCGTTCGTGCTGAGCTTGTCAAAGCGTGCGTGCTTCGACAGGCTCAGCACGAACGGGTACTTAAGTCGCAGACTAAATGTAATAATATGGGTACTACCTGCCCCACCCTCTTGCATAGGCCTCTGCCTTCAGCACGCGGTATGATTCTTTGTCTTTGCCGGAGCCTTGGTAGGTCCTGAGTCCCAGTGTTTGAAGAAATGCCAGGAATCTTGGATCGGAGAGACCGAAATATTTGGCATTTTGGTCCAGTGCCGAATCAGGGAGGTCGTGCAGCCAGGTGAAATCTACTAGAAGCACATGAGAAGCGTGGCGGTCCCAGGCCTTGAAGGTCTCCCTGATGAACTGAGCCTGCTTCTCTTCAGAGCTATTCAGTAAGGTACTGGACGGATATCCCCACTGGTAGAAACATATCTTCTTGTCAGGATAAGCAGCGACCAGCTTGTCGAATATGCCTCCGACGACTTTCGGGTCCTGGACTGCGAAACCATCATCGAGTGGATAGTGCGAGACCCCGATCAGATCACTGTTTCTGTTCAGGTCTTTGAGATACACTCTGGCGGAACCGGTGAAGCCCTTGAGCGTGGACTCAGCAGCTATCCTAAGCCCTGGATGCTTCTTACGGGCATAGGCTCCTACTGCCTTGTAGAAGGTGGTGAAGTCTTTCCACAGAGCGGGATCCTTGCCCAGATAGACATCGAGTTCCGAACCTATGACCAGGGCATCCAGCTTAGTGTCCGGCATCTGAGTAAACACGAAATCGAGCAGTTTCTCGAAACGGGTGATCATCCGGGGGTCGCTGAAACGGACATCCATAAGGTCTGCAGGGACCATCTTCCTCCAGTTGTGGATAGGTCGGAGGGTAACTGTCACAGCGGTGCTGGACTTCGGGTAGTAAGAGTTAGCGATGGTGAACCACTGCCCATTATAATTGCCAGGAGAAGACTCGATATCGCTCCAGTCCTGTGAAAGCCCTATATCCTGCATCCCGACAGCTTTGGCCTTTGCGAATGCAGCATTATAGTCATTGTCCTCAGCCGTACCCACATCAACAGCCAGTATCCGATTACCTCGAGGCACCACCTTCTGAGCAGCAAACCCAGCCTGACCCCAAACCACCGCAGCAAGAACAACAGCCAGACTGACATAGAATCGCATAATCACAGCTCTCCAAAGACCTGGAACGACACTTTCAACAGGGGTTCGTTTTGGATTTCAAAACAGGATTATCCAGGAACAGACTGAGCTCAGATTTCAGCATATCTGAGCTCAAGATAGTTCGTTTATACAATGTTTCACACAATTTTTTCTTTACAGGTTCCCCAAATGCGGTAGAAGCTGTTTTTTTGAGCCCAGACTCAGGAATCTAGCAGGACTTAAAAGACTGACACACGCAAGCGCTATCACACATAAAGAACTGCATACAACTATTAGACGCCGGGAACACGAAATCTGTCCCGGTTTTTTTGGGTAATTTTCCAAAATATTTTTATGACGATATTTCAAGGAGTGATCTGAGCTCAATTTCACGGGCTCAAGCTTGTTTGTTAAGGTAGATTTGTCGCTGTATCGGTTGTAGAATGCAGCGGAACTCCAATTACAGGAGTGCAAAAAACTATAGTTGATGTTGGGTGACAATAGTTGATACACTAGGCACATCTGGCTGGGACACAGATTATCAGGGCTTGAATCTTTCGCAGTAAGAGGCATCTGCTATGAATAAGGTAATCTTTTCAATACTGGGTATGATATCGCTGATTTTGATGCAGGCAGCGTCTGTAAAAGCGAAATCTGCTGGAACAGTTGTGCTGATTCCAATGCCCCGGAGTATTGCATTATTGCCGGGGGAATTCTCTGTGCCACACGGAACTGCTGTCTCGCTCCGCGGGAATGGACAGGTTCCTGGAGCAACTTTTGCATTCCTCAAAACTGCACTCACCATACAGAGTGGGATGCGTCTGGCAGTTGACTCAAGCAGATGGATACTCCTTGATATGAAGAAGCCCCGCATTGACGATGAATCCTACTCGCTTGAGGTCAGGACGCAGAATGTCACAATACACGCTACAAATCCAAAGGGCCTGTTCTACGGTATTCAAACGCTCCTGCAACTGCTCCAGTATGGTAAGAAAACGTCTATTCCCTGCCTTGATATCAAGGACAAACCAGCCTACAGGTGGCGGGGGTTAATGCTGGATTGCTCACGTACATTTCTCAGAATCGATTTTCTGAAACGATATATAGATGTAATGTCAGCGTTTAAGTTGAATATCCTGCATCTGCATTTGACCGATGATCAAGGCTGGCGTCTTGAGATACCGAAATATCCCAGACTGACAGAAATAGGTTCGAAGTTTGAGGATAGATACCACGATACAGGTGGCTATTATACCCGCGGAGATATCAAAAATCTTGTTAAGTATGCACAAGATCGCAACATAACGATTATCCCTGAGATTGAGATGCCCGGGCATTCGATTGCTGCTCTGAAGTCGTATCCCGAGCTATCTTGCGCAGGCGGACCCTTTGAAATACTTCCTTATATGCTGACTCCAGGAATATATGATGATGTTATGTGCCCGGGAAATGAGAATACATTCAGATTTGTTGAGAGTGTGCTATCTGATGTGATCGAGCTGTTTCCATCGAAGTACATCCATATAGGTGGAGATGAAGTTCCGAAAACCAAGTGGAAACTGTGTACGAAATGCCAGAAACGAATGAAAGATGAAGGGCTGAAAAACGAAAATGAGCTTCAGAGTTACTTCACAAAACGAGTGAGCGCATATCTCAACAGCAGGGGGCGTCGCTTGATAGGCTGGGATGAAATAATGGAAGGAGGCCTGCCTCCAAAATCCACTGTTATGTCCTGGCGTGGTGAGGGTCCTGGCGCCAATGCCCTCAAACAGGGACATGAAGTGGTATTCTGCCCTACCTCTCACTGCTATTTTGATTATACTAATGATGTAACTAATATTGAGAAAGTCTATTCATACAATCCTATACCGAATGGCATATCGAACAAGCAGGCGAAAAACATCCTGGGTGTGCAGGCGTGTATGTGGACTCACATCGCGCGGACAGCTCCAGAGATCGACCGGCAGATATTCCCACGACTGATAGCCCTCTCTGAAGTGGCATGGTCAACTAGAGCCGGACGGGATCATGGGAACTTCACAACTAGACTGCAACCATTGCTGACCATTCTGGATCGAAATAAGACTGTCAGTTATGTCGAACCTAAACCACGCAAGTATATAAATGAACTTCGCGTATCTTTCGATTTCAATCCTGAAAACAAAGACGCGTGGATATCCAAAGGTAAAGTTGAGATCACTTTGGTTCCTGATAAAGGTGCAACACCGGCAACTATTGAGCAAGGTGGTCCGGAAGGTGCTAAAGGATTCCTGAACATCCCTCCAGGTGCACTGCTGAAGGGTAGTGACCCAACAAGAAGCCTCGATTTCTCGCGAATGCCCTTCATTGTAGATATGTGGATCCGCCATAATGGGCAGAAAAGCCAGCAGTATGGATCTACCATATTCAGTTATGGGCAGTCAGGACCAGGCGGATGGAGAGTCGGCATCAACAGCAGTAACAGACTGTTATTCTCTCTATACGGAATATATGATGCAGAGGCACCGGATTCTATTGTTCCACCTGATGGCACCTGGCATCATATATTCATAAAGTTTATGAAGGACAGGCGTGTCTCGTTTATGGTAGACGGTAAACAGACCAATGTCCTTGAACAGTCTGCACATGGTATCAGTCCAGGCTCCACTGATGTGCTTATTGGGAATGATATGCAAGGCGTCACACCATTCATCGGAGGGATCGCGATGATTCGTATCTACTCAGGCGAGTCTATCGAGTCCAAATGACGTAACAGTTCAGTATTTGTGAGTAAAATTTCCGTCCATCCTTCGATACGCGCTTCGCGCTACTCAGGACGAACGGAAATTTATCTATATTACTTATTAAAATTGAACTGCTACCTGCCTGGGGCCTGAAACAAGTTCAGGATGACGTAGTACTCTATACGTGTGAACGGTTATCAAATGACAGCTGGAATATTATATATATGCTAGTATTAACTCGCTAGTACTGCCATTTTCCATATGCCGGAGACCCTTTTTATATGAATACCACCATTTACTGTAAAACCATCTACCTATCAATCCTGATTTTGGCATTGGCTGGTTGTCCAAAATCACCCGCACACTCAATGACTATCGCCAAAGACGGAGTCTCTCGAGTTTCGATTGTTCTGGATTCAGATACCACTTCTGCTGAGAAGACTGCTGCGAATGAACTGTCAGAGCATTTGAAGCTTATCTGCGGAGGGGTGTTTAGGATATATTCTGAGGATGAAGCACCGGATAGTACGCCACGGGTCTATATCGGGCAGACTCGAAGGATTAAGGAAATGCTGCCGGGGTTTGACTGGAAGGATTTGGGGCAGGACGGGATTGTTATTAAAACAATTGGACGGGATCTAATTCTGGCTGGCGGACGGCCTCGGGGGTCTCTTTACGCTGTCTACACATTCCTTGAGGATTATCTCGGATGCCGGTGGTGGACCGGGGATGCAACTTATATTCCTAAGAAGAAAGATATAACAATCGATAAAATCGATTATTCATATACTCCCCAGTTTTATTTCAGAGAGGCACATTATAAAAGTATTATGGGTGCAAACTATGTGTTTGCAAGCAGGCTGAAAATGAATGGCGCTTATGAGACTATCCCTGAGGAATATGGCGACCGCTACAGGATTGCCGGATGGTGTCATACGTTTGGCGAATTGCTGCCTCCATCCCAGTACTACAAAGACCACCCTGAATGGTACAGCGAGGTCAACGGCAGACGAATTACTGATGGCGGGCAGCTATGTTTGACCAATAAAGAGATGCTGAAGGAGATGGTGAAGCAGGTCTTATACTGGATAAAACTTGACCCTTCATCCGGGATTATCTCCGTTGCCCAGAACGATTATGATGGCGCCTGCGAATGCGAAAACTGCAAGGAATTGGTTCGTAAAACAGGTTCTCAGACCGATGCATTGCTGACATTTATAAACTCGGTAGCTGAGGAGGTTGAGAAGACATATCCGGACTTCCTAGTCGAAACGCTGGCATATCGTTACACCCGCAAGGCCCCTCTAACAGTCAAACCCCGGCACAATGTTTTGATCTGTCTGTGCGATATCGAGTGTGATTTTTCTGTCCCCCTGTCACACAAGACAAACAGGGAGTTTATGGGTGAGTTCACTAAGTGGAGCAAGTCAACTAAGAATCTATTTATCTGGGACTATGTCGCCAATTTCCGCAACCTGCTTATTCCACACTCGAACATCCAGATAATCGCGCCCAATATACGTCTCTTTGCCAGGCATAACGTCAGCGGAGTATTTGAACAGGGGGATGGTTACAATAACAGCGCAGCCCTGGCTCCGCTTCGCACCTGGGTTATAGCCCACCTGCTCTGGAACCCTTCACTGGACGAAACCAAACTTACCAACGAGTTCCTGCACGGCTACTATGGCAAAGCTGCACCTTATATCATCAAATATACGGCTATCATGGAAAATGCTGTTAAGCGGGAGCACTTCCGGCTGGCGTGCGACACCTCCAGACCGATCTATTTTAACTCCAGCGATCTGGTTTCTATGATGCAGCTATTCGATACAGCAGAAAAAGTAGTCTCTGATAGTCCGGATGTGCTTAAGCGAGTGAAAATAGAACGGATGGCAGTTGACCACTCGTGGCTGCTTATGAGAGCTGGAGCCAATGATGAGATCCTGCGGTCTTACAAGGCCGATGGCAGAAAAATTGCCGAGAACTTTCTGGCACTTGCTGAGAGCACTGAGAACAACTATCTAGCAGAAGCAGTTTTAATCGACCAGGAATATAAAGAGAGACTAGTCCGACTTGGTTCAGGGAAATTGACATCGCAAAAGCCTGCACCTCCGAAATACTGTGTAAACCTTAAACCAACGGACTGGGTAGACATTCAAAACACCAAGTTCAACCTGGCAGGAGAACCTGTCTGGTCGGGTACATCCAGCGATGATGCTGCATCAGACGGTTCAGCAGCTAAGATGCCGGGGAACCATTCGCAGTGGGGTATACAGATTCCCCTCTCCTGGCCCTCTATGCTGAACAAAACTGTCGAATGCCATGTCAGTGTGAGAGTCAGTGCAAAATCCTCCAAAGGCCTTGCATTTATGGCAGGAGTCTACAACCCACAATCCGAGAAAGCATCGAATACAACAAGCATAAATATCGAGGACATCAAAGGTTCCGGATACCAGGACTACAACCTCGGCACAGTCACCCTGACCCCTGGAATGTATATCTGGCTGGCACCTCCGGGCAACATTGAGCTGGTGGAATCGGTCTATGTTGACAGAGGGGTGCTGGTTAATCCGCTTTATTCACGAAGCTTCGCTGTTCCCCGGCATTAGGAGTAAAAGCTGAGACAGCCCTGAATAACGCGGGTTAAAAAGTAGTCACAGCAAAAATAGAGTGGAAATTTCGTGTGTGACTGCAAATCGCACCCGAGCAGAGTCTGCCAATAATATATAATTCACATCCCCCCTACCCCCTTTCAAAGGAATCGTGCCATGAGTCCTCTCGATTTTCGCTTGCAGCGAAAACCTGCCGGACTCGTCACGAAGGGACGAAAATATTCTATTTTCGAGGGAGTAATTGGGTTGGCGGATTTTTAAATGGGGATTGTGAAGGGAATCAATCCCCCTGGCCCCCTTCGCCAAGGGGGAATTGGTGGATGGATTTCTCCAAGGGGGAATTGGGTTGTGCTTTGATATGGCTTGGAGAATTCTCATCATCAATGATGTTATCCATATTTACAGGCTAGTCACATCGCCCTCGTTCGCAAGCTCACGAGCCCCCTTCAAAGGGGGAATTGGGTTGGCGGTTTTTAATGGGATTACTCTTTGCATCTTTCAATGATTACTACGGCTGCGTCATCCGCCAGATGTCCTCCGCTGAAGTCCAGAGCTGTTTTGAATAGTACTTCCAGAGTTTCATCAGGTGAGTTGCTGATGCAGCCTTCCAGCAACGCAGTTATACCCTCGGTATTGAGCATGAACGATTCGTTGTGTGATTCGCTTATACCGTCGGTATACATTATAAGCTGGTCTCCAGGCGCAAGATGGGATTGATCGAGCGTATAATCACCATCGATCACTACTCCAATCGGAAACGAACCGCTGTTTAGCATATCTACATGTCCAACTGACCTTTTGACCATAACCGCAGGATGTCCGGCACTGGAGTATGTGAATCCACCTGTTTCCGGATCAAGCACAGCAAGGAACGCTGTTGCAAACCGTTCATAAATAGGGCTCTGGATTATGACAGTATTTGCATGGTTAAGCGCTTGTGCCGGGTCTCCCATGTCATAGGCAAATGCACGAACTGTGCTGCGGGTTGCTGCCGCCATTGCGGCTGACTCTATGCCTTTGCCTGAAACATCTCCTATCAATATTGCGGTCTTGCCATCTTCCGTTTCGAAAACATCATAAAAGTCTCCCCCAACCTGCTTGCCGGCGGCACCAGGAATGAATCTGGTAGCAAGTTGATACCCCGGAGTTATATGCGGCTCACCTGGAAGGAGGGCCTGTTGGAGCATACTGTGGTCTTCCGCTAATAATTTACGGACTACCTCAGCATCGAGCTTCGCCTGGTGCTCTGCTTCGAGAAGACGGGTGGCTATGAGAGCAAGCGACACGGCAAGTCCCATCTTGTGAGCACACTCTATATCATCATCTGCGAAATCGACGAGTTTTGCTGTACTTACCAGAGAGAGAACTCCCAGCAGCTCATTTCCCGCGATTAGGGGTATGCCCAGGATAGAGCGCAAACCGTATTCATCGCACATTTCGGAACTGATCCTGGAATCTTCCCTGGTATCGTTTATTGCTGTAGGCTGGATTGTTTCAGAGATCAGAACATGATATGGTGCTTGCTGAGCAGTAAAACGCAATCCGGGAGAAAGCTTCGACTCATCTGAGACATAGCGCACTACCCAGAGGCCTTCTTCACTCATTGTGATCATGCCTAAATCAACACCAACGGCTTCAGCTGCTTCCACAAGCACGGACTTCATCACAGTATTAAAGTCCAGGGTTGAGCTGATTGCCACGTGGATGACATTGAGCGCACGGCTCAAACTTTCACTCCGCAACAACGCTGTTTCAAGGTGTTTTGGTTTTGTAATATCACTGAATGTGATTACAACGCCGTCTATAATATTCTCCAGGGTTGTGTAAGGCATGATGCGCATGATGAACCAGCGGCCATCAGCACTCTCAACCTGACACTCCTGGACTGCCAGAGTGCTTAATGCGTTGCGAACATCATGCTCTATGGTGTCATATTTCAGGTTCTGGGTGATATCGGTTATCGGCCTGCCAATATCTATCGTGCGGATGTTGAACGTACCTACCACAGCAGGCGTAAACATTTTGATGCGCAGGTTATTGTCCAGGAAGATAGTTGCAACCTGTGCTCCGTTCATCAGGTTGACTATGTCATTTTTCAGAGCGGTTACATCATCAATTTTGGACTTGAGTTCTCCATTGAGCGTGATCTGTTCCTCTTTGGAAGTTATCAGTTCTTCATTTGTGCTTCGAAGCTCCTCATTTGTCGATTGGAGTTCTTCGTTGGTAGATTTCAGCTCCTCAGAAGTCGATTCCATCTCTTCCAGTGTTGTCTGCAGCCGTTCCTTTGTAAACTCAAGTTGCTGCTCTAGTTCTGAGTCTCTGATATCCGACTCACCTGAAACCCGCGCAACCGGTTCTGTGACTTCAGGAGTTCTCACATCTTCAAATGCTACAATGAATAGCTCGCTCGAACCGCGTGGACGGGGCAGCGGTGATATAGTGACATCAACTTTCTGAAAGTCACCATTTGTCTTTACATCCAAAGCTTTGAGAAAGACAATACACTTGCCGGCAGCAGACCTGTGGATGGCATTTGATAGTTCAAGCTTAAGGCCTTCACGGGCCATAGCTCCTATGTTCCAGTTGGCTTTTCCCTCAGCTGGTTCCAGATACTTACCGGTCTTGCCACTTATCAGGACAATATCCCCGTCAGCGGCTACTACAACCGATGGGGGAGCATATCTTTCCATGAGTGTCTTTTGCAGCGCTTCTTTTACATCTATGATGGCATATTTCTCCAGATCCTCAAATTTCGGGGATTCAATAAATGGAGCGCGGAAAGGGATCCCCATTAAGCGCGTCTGGTTCGCTGTCGTCTCTTTACGTCTGAATACTTTCCATTTTTTGTCGACAGTCGCGAATAAATCGTCCATATTGCCAATATCTTCGACAGTACCCAGGAAAAGAATACCATCCGGATTCAACGCATAATGGAAGATAGGGATGACTTTTTTTTGTAACTCCGGATTGAAATAGATCAATAAATTTCTGCAGGAGACCATATTCATCTTTGTAAATGGTGGATCTGCTGTCAGATCCTGCCGTGCAAAGACTACTGTATCACGGATCAACTTCTTAACAGCATATCCACTTTCAGTCTGGTTAAAGAATCCATGCAGGCGTGCCGGTGATATATCGTTCGCAATTTTAGCCGGATACAGGCCTTTACGTGCCAGTTCTATGGCGCGTTCGTCGATGTCTGTGCCGAATACCTGCAGCTTGATCCCTGCACTGGGTCTCAGCCTGTCAAGGCTCTCGCGGAGCAGTATAGCCAGTGAATATGCTTCTTCCCCGGTTGAGCAAGCCGGCACCCAGACTCGAATTGTGCCTCCCAAAGGAGCGCTCTTCACCAATTCCGGAATAACCTTATCCTGAACATACTCAAATGCTTTCGGATCTCTGAATAACTGCGTTACTGCTATCAGGAGTTCTTTGAAAAGGGCATCTATTTCTTCAGGGTTTTGTTCTATATAGCGAGTGTATCCGGAAATACCATTTATCTGGAAGAGGTTCGCACGTTTTTCTATCCGACGATAGAGAGTACTCTTTTTGTAGAGTGAGAAATCGTGGCCGGTCTGAGTCTTCAGCAGGTGCAAAATCCTCTGTAACTCACCAGGAGGTTGATTGCTACTATCAAGAACATCTTTCTGTCGTACAGGTGTGCGGTTTACATAGTCCAAGAGCTGGATAGGAAGTTCATCAATCGGAGCGACAAAGTCAACTAATCCTGTGCTGATAGCGCTTCTTGGCATACTGTCGAACTTGGCTGAGTCCGGACTTTGTACCATAACAACCCCTGAAGCTTCCTTAATACTCCTGAGTCCAAGCGTACCGTCCATACCCATTCCGGAGACGATAACAGCAATGCTCTTGTCTCCACATTCGGAAGCCAGGCTCCGGAAGAACGAGTCTATAGGCAACCGATGACCATGAGGTTCGGCTGGTTCGCTAAGCTTTAGGTGTCCGCTGGAAATAGAGAGGCCGGAGTTTGGAGGGATGACATAGATATGATCAGGTTCAACTAATACCCCATCCTGTATCTCATGGACAGGTATAGATATAGAACGCTGCAGCAGTTCGGGTATCAGGGCCTTATGATCAGGATCAAGGTGCTGGATAACAATGAAAGCCAGACCGGAGTCCGGGGGTACCCCTGCGAAGAAACGCTCGAATGCCTCCAAACCACCGGCAGATCCACCGATAGCTACAATATAGCCCGGTTTCTTGTCTTGACCATTTGGTGGATGCGTATCCTCAGGAGTTCCAGCAATTTCCTGCTTTCTGGACTGTTTATGTTCACTACCCATATATACCTCTAACAGCTAAGCCGAATAATAGCCCCATTACCCCGACAAATGCATCAAAGGGATAGGTCCACACATTGATAACTGTATGAGTATACCCATTGTTCGAGGAAACTATCTGTTCCCGCAGCTTATTGTAGTTACAGTATACGCTATTATTAGCATCAGGGTATGTTGGTATGAGTTCCGGAGTTTACAAAGTGTGCTGGTTTACTTAATGTTTAGGTTTATACAATGTTGGAAGTAATCTCCAATAGTGTTTAGTCACCCAGTATCTCCTCAACCTGGCCGACCTTTTTCTGTACTTTACCGGTGGCGTTTTCGATCTTGCCGTCAGCCTTTAGTTTGGGATTATCTGTGACCTTTCCGACTGCTTCCTTTACCTTACCTTTTGCTTCGCGGACAGTGCCTTTAATCTTGTTGTTTGTGCTGGATTTCATATCAGTTATCCTCTTAACATCTGTATTGAACTATGATAAGCGTACCCGTGTTTGCTCTACATCAATCGTTGAAGAAAGTTCTCAGATGAAAGAATATCTCAACTGCTGCCTTTTGGCATATCTATTTCTTGGGTTGCTCCTATTATCTCTGTATGTAGTAGATGTATCTGCGTTAGCCCTGGATTGATTGGGTATAGTATTGCAGGTAGGCTTGCCTGCATGTGTAACTCGTGTATGGTAGACGCGGATATCCCATTAATTTTCTTTCACACCTGTACCGAGGATGGGATAACAATACAGAAATCGAGTGATACTGATGAAAACCAAGAGCACTGTAAAGGATTTTCCTGTAGTTTGCGTGGGTGGTTCGGCTGGCGGTCTGGATGCCTATACCCGGTTGTTGCAGAATCTGCCCGACGATCTGGGCGTTGCTATCGTTATTGTTAATCACCTGAGGACCGTAGCAACCTTGCTCCATGAGATCCTTCCTGGTTTTACAGGGATGCCGGTGGAATTGATTAGTGAAAAACTGGACATCGAACCCAACCACGTATACATAATTCCGGAAAAACGGGACCTGCACGTTCTTGATGGAGAATTCCGCCTGGAGCCGATATCAAAACCCCGGGGATGGCCGGATGTGATAACAGTATTTATGCGTTCCCTGACAGAGCAGTGGGACGGCAAACTGATTGCCGTTATTGTCTCGGGTTATGATGGTGATGGGGCAGCGGCGCTATGTGGAATAAAAGAAGTTGGCGGCATTACCATTGCGCAAAAACCCGACACAGCCGCGCAACCGGATATGCCCGAAAGTGCAATTGCGAGCGGTTGTATAGATTTCATTCTTTCACCTGAGGATATTGCTAAAAAGATATCGAGTATTGTACTGGCAGATACACAGAGTACGTAATATAGCCAGCGCTGCCTATTGATGCTCTTTAATTAGCCTTGCCAGTAAATACTGTCCACATAAAGAGTCCACCTGCCACTGACATAATGATCACCGCAAGCCATCCGAGGGTATTTGATAACCATCCGTTGATGTGTTTACCGACTATCTTTCGGTTATTGCAGATCAACAACAGGACGACTATAAGAGGTGGCGCTACGAGACCATTGAGAACTGCCGAATAGAGCAAGGCCTTTACAGGGCTGATAGAATGAACAAAATTGAGCAGATATCCGATTATGATAACTAATGCTATCGTGCCATAGAATCCCCGTGCTCGAGTGAATCTGCGGTAGAGCCCAAAACGCCATCCTGCAGTCTCTGCAACGGCATAAGCAGCCGAACCAGCTAATGTGGGCACTGCCAGCAATCCACAGCCCAGGATGCCTAAAGTGAATAGCCAATAGGCGGATACGCCGAGTGGTAAAAGCGCCCTGGCTGCATCCTGAGCTGTGTTGATATCGGTCTTGCCCGAGGCGTGCAGAGTGGCTGCTGTTGTAACGACGATAAATACAGTTACTATCTGCGAAAAAATCATCCCGACCGCCGTATCGGATCGGACTGCTCGTATCTCAGAGCGTTTGACCCGATTCGAACGATGGCCTGCATCATCAGTGAGACCTTCAGCTATGTCGTCTTCTACCTGTTCTTCCGCTTGCCAGAAGAACAGATATGGTGAGATGGTAGTACCAAGAAATCCGACGATAGTGAGAATATATGCCGGTTTAGAGCTCCAGTGAGGAATTGCCATGTGATGAACCACTGAAATCCAGTTTACATGGACACTCGGTAGCACAGCAATGACTACATATGCAAGCAGCGCCAGACAGGCATATTTCAGAAATTTAACATAATGTTTGTATGAGATGAGTATTTGTGCAGTCACCATTCCAATCGTCAGCAGAGTTGCCCAGAACATAAAAGGCAATCCAAAGAGCATTTTCATGGAAGATGCCATTATATTTATGTCGGCGTAGACATTGATAGTATTTGCACCGACCAGGAGAACCAGAACGCTGTATAAAAGCCATTTCGAATAATGGTCTTTGATAATGGCGGACAGCCCTTTACTCGTTACAAGGGCGATACGGCCGCACATTTCCTGTACGGCGATCATGAGCGGTATGCAGACAGGAGCCAGCCACAAAAGCTGATAACCGAACAGGGCTCCTGCGACTGAGTAGGTTCCTATACCGGATGGGTCATCGTCAGCCGCACCGGTGACCAGGCCAGGTCCGATCCTGAGAAATGAGTTCTGTTGTTTTAGAGGGTGTTCACGACTATCCGCTTGAGCGTTCCGGATATCTGTATGGTCCTCAGTAATGCCTTTGGCTACAGAAGCATCATCCGTAGCTTCAGTGATGTCACCGGGTTTTTCTGCCTGTTGTTCAATCTTGCTCAATTTTTTCTCAATCATGCATGCGTTACACTGTCGATAGTAAAGTGATGTCTGACCCTGGCTGCAATTTGGCGATCAGTCATTTTATCAACAGTCTCAATGCCAACGATGAGTCCGTTGTATCCTTCATCCTGGAGCTGTTTCACAAACTGGTTTTTTGCTTCTCCAGGGCCCATTACCAGTATAGATTGCGCGTTTTTGACGCGTGAGATCACCTCTTTATAATATTTACTGAGATGGTCCAGATATCGCTTGTCACGCTGATCTTCTCCCGAATCTTCTTCTGCTTCACCTGAGTAGCGGACGCGTTTTTCCATATTTGATAACAGACTGGTGATTTCGTCCGTTTCACCTGTTATAGTAACAAAGACGGTTTTCCTGTGATCAATCCATAAACCTACTTTTTTATTCATATTATTTCCTCTCGCGTATAAACATTGGTCGTAGATATCATTCGGATTCTGTCTCATCGCTTGTATCAATCGTTCTATTATTCGGGTGTATTGCCAACCATGGACGAATGGCCTTTGCGACTGCTGATTGACCGGCACTCATTTCAGGGGGTGTCTTTGGACCTCCACTTACTAAAGTAAATGGTAGAGCCGAAGAGAACAAGCCCTTTGCCCCGGCAACACCAAGCAAGATAGTCGTTGCTGCTTTTATGGGATTTTCTCTTGGGGCACTGTCCATTTTTACTTTTCGAGCATCCAGAGACAACTCTCTCTTCTTAACATCAACAATCACCATGTCCACAATGCAATCTGACTTGGTCTTTGGTCCAAGACCTATCCAGACACTTCGGGTGTGCCATATTGCATGTCCCGAAATGACCCAGTCTGCTCTCAGTTTTTGACCAAGTTTAAGGAGCTCCTTTGGAGATGGGAGTGATGTTTTTTGTGTTTCAATATCCTGTCCCAAGTCGTGTGTCCATGCAAAGACAACTTGTTTTTCAGGGATAATAGAAAAACTGTCATCACGAAAATAGAGTGATTTCTTCAGGCTGGTTTCCAGATACTCCTTAACAGCTGCCCGTGATCCGGTTGTTCCATTCTCATATACCCAGGGTAGAATAGCTACTATCTCGGGAGTATGAGTTGGTTCATTACTGGACTTGTTACTCTGCAGTTCCTGTGCCAGACATGGGGTTGCAGACAAAACAATCAGTAATACAATTGTTGATATAGATACTCGCAGCATTGATATTCTCACTTGTTCGCATTATAAGGTCTTTTTATCATATCCGGATGAACAAAAACTCCTGAATGATGCGGATCAATTCTACGGATTGGTCTTGACTACATTGCCTTCTTCAAGTCCGGATTTGATCTCGGTATATTTACCATCGCTCAAGCCGATCTCAACGATCCGCTGATGCCATTCCTTACCTTCCTGCACTTTCACAGCAGATTGCTTGTCAACTTCATATACTGCATTTGCAGGTATCGCAAGCACATTATGGACTTCGCCGATCTTGATTGAGACTGTAGCATCCATGCCTGGTTTTGCCTGGCCCTTAGTGTTTTTGAAGTCCACTAGAGCGACATATTTCTGGCCTTGCAGGAATCCCGCTTTCTCTGAATAAATCTCATCCAACGAGCCAGGGAACTCCACGTTTGGCACTTCTTTAATTGTTACAAGTGTAAGGTCTTTCGGTTTGAGTAAGTTCAGCTGGTCTTCACGAATTCCGGCAGCAACCTTCAGAGCTTCCAGATTCACTACTGTAACCAATGGTTTGTCATCTTTTGGATCGGGAACGCTGCCTACTTTCACATTTACCGCAAGCACTATACCGCTAATTGGAGATTTTACCTGAGCAGATTTACCACCAGCCTTTGCAGCCTCGAACTGTTCCTGGGCTGTAGTGACTGCCTGCTGATAGGAGATAAGTCCTTCATTCATTCTCGCCTGGGCATCGATAACTGCCTGTTCATCGGCTTCTCTGTTCGCTGATGGAACGGTTGTATCGTTAGCAGGAATGGAAGTGTCCGATGGACTAACCCTTGCTTTTCTTTCGATTGAACGGGATGCAGCAAGTTGCTTTTGAGCGGATTTTAGGTCCTGGTTGAATTGTTTTCGGGCCTGGTCCAGGGATCTCTGTGCACTCAACAGTGCAGTGCGTGCCTGATCATAATAGACTTCGTTTTGCGGTGCGGAGAAAAGTATCAGAGTCTCACCCCGGCTGACGCTTTTCCCAACAGTTACATACACTTTATCTATTGGCACCTGGTAAGGAGACCGAATATCTGCTCTTGCTGCTGCGGGGGCTACGATTGTTCCTTCAGCGGGTAAATACGAGGTAATATCACGTTTGCCTGCAATTGCCTCGGATGATTTTTTGGCGCAACCTGTTACCATCACAACTATTGACACAATGGAAAACATGCCAAGTATTAACAGGAATTTATTTGACCCCATATTGTGTAGTTGTCTCAACATCGCAGTACCTCTATTTACTAAAATGCTCTACCAGAGGTGGCTATCAACTGTCACCCGATAGCCACCGCTGTTCATTTGCACTCATGTTAAGCTTCTTCTGCCTGTTAGCAGATTAACTATGAGTATGATCACTGCTATAACCAACACTAAGTGGATAAGACCACCACCAATATGGCCCAGCAGACCTAGAAACCACAGGATCACCAGGATCCCGATTATTGTCCATACCATTTTAGTTACCTCCCTTTTGAACCTAGAACCTCATCTTCGCAGTCACTGTGGGTGGCTATTCATATTATACCCATCACAATGTACAGTTTATCTTTAGTCAGTGTCCGACGGTTGATTAAGACCTAATCATTGACCGCTGGGCGGTACCACGGAGTCTTGACCTGCAGCTCCCTGGTCTCCTGTAGCTCCTGTTGCACCCGTTGCGCCCGCTGCGCCTGCAGGTCCTGCAGGACCTGTTGTACCGGCAGCTCCCTGGTTACCCTGAGGAGCTGGAGCTCCGGCTGGACCCTGCAACCCCTGTGGCCCAGGTGTCGCTACTGCGGGCTGCGCAATTACAACCGTGTTCTGTCGGCTTGGGGCATACCACGCGAAATACCCGATCAACAAGGCGATGATTAACACCACCAGGACGATCACTATTGTTGACCATGCAGATCTCTCTTCCAATACGGGATCTGAGGAACCCACTATGTAAGTTCTCATAATTATCACTCCATTTGATTAACAATAGCAGGCAGGTCTAATTATTCACTTTAGCCCGACTGCTAATTACTCGACGTGTGCTGAATTATTCAGGCTTTATATTCGTATATCTATGAGTGCGCTTACGCCGACTCCATAGATCCTCTTTATGCTGCTTGTCGTCTTACTGCCTACCGGGACAAGGGCTTTTGCTCGGATGTTAGTTCCGAAGACCTTATCGCCTTCAATCTGGACGACTGCTTTGCACTTTGCAACATTTTGTTTGCTCCCTATGACCTGTGCAGCCCCAATATATCCACCACTCCCGAATGAGAGTATAGGTACCACGGCTGTCGCTTGCTGTGTGCCTGCGTTCTTGTTTGCAGTCAGTGTATTCACAAAATTATTAATCGGACCGCCAAACTTGCTGACTACAAACCCTATACCCCCAACCTTCACAACATCGCCTATCAAGCTCCCAAAACAAGCTGCTGCAGTCAACGATATGATTAAGGTCGCAACCAGTAATAGTCTCTTAACTCTGGTATTCATTTCACTACCTCATATTTTTATTGGTGTATGGGTGCTATGGTTCGCACCTGTGAACAGTATTCTCAGTTCATACTAGTCGTTGTTTTTATTGCCCTTTGATCTGCCGTTTCCATTTGCGTTTCCATTATTCGTGTTACCAAATGCTTTATATCTACCCTGGCCTGGAGCTTGTTTTGTGTCTTTGATTCTGCCTTTTCCGTTCGAGTTTCCATTATTAGAGTTACCAGGTGCGTTATATCTGCCCTGCCCTGGAGCCTGTTTGTTGCCCTTGATTCTACTTTTTCCGTTCGAGTTTCCACTATTCCAGTTACCAGGTGCGTTATATCTGCCCTGCCCTGGAGCTTGTTTGTTGTCCCTGATTCTGCCTTTTCCGTTCGAGTTTCCATTATTAGAATAACTTGGAGTACCATTTCTGCGTGCACCCCACGCCGGTGCCCACGGTGGAGGTCCGTTATTCCACGGGGTTCGGGTGGTTGCTTTCATCTTTTTCCAGCCCTTTGGGCCTTTTATCGTGACTTCCGACTTGTTCCTGTCATAGCTCACCGGAATGCCATAATACTTCTTCAATACCGATGCAGGGACATAAGTCACACCATTTACAACCACCGGGGCTGATGGAAGAGTAACCTGCTGACCTGCAAACATCCCCTGAAGGCTGTTTGGGCTCAAAACCAGATCCTCTCCCTGGTAGTTCATTGTTGCGTTGTTATTCGCAGAATCCCACTGCAGCGGAGCTCCTAATAGATCGGCTACACCGCCCAGTGGCAGATAGCTGAGTCCTTGGTACAAGAACGGCATTATCGTATTCATATCAATGGCGCTGTCAGCTTTGACAGACATCCATGGAGAACTCAGCACTACTGTCATTAGTGCGGAGATTAAAACAATTCTCTTTCTCATCGTGTAGCCTCTTTTATCATTTTGCAGGTCCTGGTGGAGGTGGTGGAAGTATCCGGCCACCACTCATTCCGACCAGTTAAACATTTATTTAACTCGCATTATTCATGATTAACTCAGCTTTTGTTCCTACTGCCGAACAAAAGCCAAGCTTGGTGAATAAAGCGGGTTAGTCTATCCGCAGTATTTTAGATCTCTGGTTCCAGTAGGCTGTTTTGCCGGTGAGCAGTTCTATGTATCTGGAAGGAACATATATTGCTCCATTTGTAATCCTGGAAGCGGTGTTCATTTTGACCACTCTGCCATTAACAATGGCGAGACTTGTTCCAACGGTATGTTGTGTTCTTGCATAACGGCTATTTGCACGAATTGTCCTGGTAGTCGTGTTATAAGTAAATGGCATATCGATAGAGAACATCACCTGTTTGAACGGTACCAGCAGATTATTCCCACTCATGTAAGCCTGGGGTTTTCTGAGAGTAACGTGCCATCCTGCGGCGGAAGAGAGATTTTCATTATTCGGGTTGTGCAGGGCTCTAACCTTGGGCAGGATATTCCGCATACGTTCGGCTACAAGATTAGCCTGTTCATGTGCAGGTGATCCATATGCGGCGCCATCGGCAGCGGTAACTGTTGTGAAAAGTGCATTGTCTACATAAATGCTGCTGTCAGTGCCGGAATTTCTGACCGTGATAGCTGGTATACTCTTGCGTTCCCCAAGGAGACTATTTGCTCGCAGCTGCAGGGCATTGACTCGCTGAGCGACTGTGAACCCGCCTGCACTATTATGGACTGTGAAAATAGGGGAGTTTGCAAGCCAGACTTGTTTGCTTTCCTGAGCCGATACCGATGAGCAGGAGAGGATGACTACTGCTGTCAGGGTGGATGCTAGAGCTGTTAGTTTAATATACTTGTTCATTTCATATCTCCATATTGTTTGAAAAAGTGTTTACAATATGTATCCGGAGTCCCGTATCGTATACAGGACTCCGTGTCCTACAGTAAACGTGTTACTAGTTGTTATATGTGTTATCCCTGACATCAGGGTTTGTGTCAACGAATGCAGCATCCCGTGTAAGGAGTATTCCGAACGGGGTTCCTGCTGCAACCTGAACGTCCCTGCCAACTGCCGGCTTAACCTGCTTCTGTCCATAAAGGTATCCTGCAGCAGCTCCCAGTAAAGTTCCAAGGAACGCTTTCTTACCAAGTACCTGGCCGATGACCAGTCCTGCTCCAGCTCCATATGCAATGAACTTGCTGTCGGCTTTACCAGATGTTGATTTACCAGTAAGTCTGCCTGTGTCCGGGTCTGTCTTGACGCTGGATTCATCCAGTGATGTAAGCAGGCCGGTGATTGGAATCCTTGAACCGTCAGGGAGTTTAGCGCTAACAAAGTTGACGCCTATCTGTCCAGCTACTTTACCGGATGCTCTTGAGACCGATACTACTCTGCCTGTGAATATTGTCTGTTCAGGGAATCCGCTGGCGTTAGTGCCTTCCTGATGAGCATAGAAAGTGTCGCCGACCCGGCTGGTTGCAGAACTCAATGATTTATTCAACACAACTGATATAACTGTGTCCGCAGGGACAACTAACTGGGCATCTGTTGTTGAGACTTCATGTGTTACCTGAGCATCAACATTCTGTGCATAAGGTGTGCCTTCACCTGGTTGATAAAGACTCTTGACTCCGGGAAGTGCAACTGCCAGGCGATGAGCCCAGGTGTTGGCCAGTTCCTCAGTGGTGGTCATGTTTGCTCGTGCATCGGCTTGAGTAACTGTCATAAAGAAGTTATTGTCTGCATAGATGTTAGCATCATTGCCGTACTTTCTGACTGTGAACTCAGGGGTGTTGTTGGTGTCTGAGACAAGTGCATTAGCACGAAGCTGTAGAGCATTTACTCTCTGAGAAGCTGAATATCCACCGGCATCATTACGTATCCGTAGAATGGGGGAGTTAGCAAGCCAGACCTGACGGCTGTCAGTTGCTGCCCACACTGATGAGGCTGAGAACATGGTTAGTATTGCCATGATTGTAATTAGTACTTTAGGTGTTGTATTCGTTTTCATTTCGATACCTCCATAAGGTATGCTGTTAAGAAATTGCCTTTGCGACTTACTCGCAATCCATAGCTTGAATCCGTCATTTTCCTTGTAGAAGTCCATCGTATTGCCTGTAAGCAATGCTCGAACAACTCTGTTCCAGAACCGATCCTCATATAAATACTGCACTATTATTCACAGTATTTCGTCTTGTCCAGACCATGCTTGTTACCGCTGCTAGCTTCGGTTCCAGGTTGATGGATTTATTGGATTCTCTCCCATATAGAGGTTTCGATTGCCAATTATGTCTTGTATTGACTGCTTCGATTGAGGCATTCAACTTACATTATTATCATGCCCATTTCAAGTCTAGTTCAACCATTATTCGTAATATAGCACAATAATACATCTATATTTATACTATATGCTTGCTATTGAAAGTATTTTTGTGCTATTTGTTATTATATGTAATTATTTTTGGCAAATAGGTTTAGAATGGAAAGGCACTTAAATAGGGTTGATGGATGCGTGGCGAGGACCTGATGGAGTTCCATCCGGATATTTATAGTCATTTCCAGTCGGTAAAATTGGCTGCACCGGGATTGTTGTATCTCAGTGCAGCACTACTTGTTGATTGTCTACTCTAGTGACAGTTCAATATTAGTGAGTAGATTTCCGTCCATCCTTCGATACGCGCTTCGCGCTGCTCAGGACGAACGGAAATTTATCATATTACACATTAACATTGAATTGTTACCTACTCCACTGCCGGACTGCAGTTTATTTATCAATCCGTTACTGGCTTCTTGTGAGGAGCAGCGAAGGTCTTTTTCAGGAACTTTTTAGTCTTTGACGCACTGGTGTTTACGCCTCTTACCAGAGTGGAGTCTGATCTATCTTTGGGCTTAACGCTGGCTTGAGGATTCTTCTGTGGGACTGTAAGAGTCTGTTTAGTAAACTTGGTAGCCTTGTTCGCGCTGGTTGTTACTCCTCTGACAAGAGTTGAGTCTTTCCGGTCTTTAGGTTTGGCGCTTGCTTGAGGGTTCTTCTGTGCAACAGTCAGTGTCCGCCTGGTGAACTTGGTAGCCTTATCAGCACTGGTGTTCACTCCCCGGACCAGGGTAGACTGACTCCTGTCGACACGCTTAGCCTTGTGGTGGCGTTTAGTCTTGTAAGCAACCTTTGTCCTTGAACTGGATATGCTCCTGTGTGCTACAGGCTTGGTTGCGGAAAAAACTGGGACAAACAGTGCAGTTATAAAGACTGCACACAGTACAGTGATTAGTGTTTTCTTCATATTTCTACCTCTCCCTTTGTAGTTTGTAACGGTGTATACCGATCGACTCTTACTAATATTTCTTTAACAACGGCTTGCTGTTATCATTATCGTTCTCAACTTGAGTAAAAACCCGGAGTCCAATATCCTAATGGACTCCGGGTTATTAATGCCTGCATCAATTGTTCTATTTGTCAGTTATAGTTTCATTTGACTGGTCAGCAAGTGTGACTTGCTGATCTAGAAGTATTCCGATCCCAGTGCCGGATGCGATATGCACATTCCTACCGACAGCTGGTCGGATGTGCTGTTTGTTGTATTGACTGTGTGTATCAGAGCCAAGAACTGCGCCAAGAAAGGGACGGTTACCGAGAGGTTGACCTATTGCCAGTCCTGCTCCGGCTCCATAAGCTACGAACTTACTGTTGGCATTTCGAGAACCTGCTGTGGCGGTGAGCCTTCCTGAGCTAGAGTCTATCATAACACTCTGATCATCCAGAGAGATCAGTCGTCCTTTGATTGGTAATCGTGTGCCGTCAAGTAGTTTGGCGTTTACAAAGCTTATACCAATCTGACCAGCTCTTCTTCCAGTAGCCTTTGTTACAGATTCAATCCTGCCGGTGAACCTGGTGTCCATAGGGAACCCACTATTCATGCCTTGTTGATACGCATAGAAGTTGTCGCCGACTTTACTTGATGAAGAACTGAGAGAATTGTCCATATTGACCCGGACAACAGTGTTTCTGGGAATATCTAAATGAGTCAGCTTAACTCCGCTGGGTTGATATAGACTGATAACTGCTGGAATAACATTGCTCAGACGGTCTGCATAGATTTTTGCAAGCTTTGCAGATGTTGTGCCGTGAGCTCTGGCGTCCTGGCTGGTGACAGTCATCAGAAATTCTTTGTCCGCATAGATGTTGCTGTCCTTGCCGGACTTCATTATGCTAAAGATTGGAGTGTTCTTGCCGAATGGCAGGAGATCATTTGCACGCAATTGCAGGTCGCTGACTCTCTGTTCAACTGAATAACCGCCTGCATCATTCTGTACTTTCATGATAGGAGAGTTAGCAAGCCAGACCTGCCGGCTGTCTGCTGTCCAGGCAGATGTGCTCAATAACAAGGTCGCTAAAACCATTAGAGTAGTAAATGCTGTTGATGATACATTCCTGTTCATTTCAATACCTCCATAGGGTATTCTTTTAAGAGCTTACGGGCTGCGTTTGTGTGTCCGTATGTTGAATCCAATTTTCCATTGTAGCCCGCTTTATTCATGATTGACGGTGTAAATGCAAAGCATTTACACTTCTGAATAAAGCGGTTTAGAAGTCCATCGTTTATCCCTGAATGGGAACTTTGGGCGTCTCAGTTCCAAAACCGACCCCCGGTAAATACGCTATCTGTATTTACATCAGTTTCCCGGATCCAGACCATGCTTGTTGCCGTTGCTAGCTGCGGTTTCAGGTAATGGAATTATTGGATTCTCTCTCCTATAGAGGTCTTGATTGTCTTTTTTATATCCGTTGCCGGCTGCCCCGAATGAGGCATCCTGCTTATACGTATATCATGCCCGCATCAAATACAGTTCAAACAATAATCAAATGAAAACCAATACAATCGCAATATATTAATATATATTAAATATTGATTGAACCATAGGATAACAGGGTAATCAATTTCGGGAAATATAGTGGCTGCTTGCAGTGACAAATGACGAGTAGATTGACCGTGATATTCGTTGTTTCAGAAAATGAAGAGTGTCCAGTTATGCTTCAAGGTTGATTCTTAGCGCATTATTCATCAGACTCTGATTTTGACCGGTTGTAATGGTAAAGGCTGAGAATGTAAATGCACAGCATTCACTCAGCCAATCATGAATAATGCGGGGTTACTCTTTTGATTACAATGGTCCTTGCTGGCAACTGTTATGCCGTCGGTTACAATTACAAACAAATCACACGGTTGCAGGATCATCACATGACTGATGTTTCATCCCACATATCCGGGAAGTCATCCAAAGTCAGTACGGGATCGTCGACTTTTGCATTTATTGACAATACAACTGTCGTACCTTCCGGTCCAGTGCACAACATTATATTGTCAGTTGCATCCATCATTATTGTGTATCCCATCCCCATTGATACCTTTGAAGAGAATCCACGACGGAGTGTAGCACTTGGAAGCAGTAAAGTAGATATACCCGTACCTGTGTCGGATACTGCAACCCATATTGACTTGTCATTGCTGCCTGCATATACATTACAGCCATGGGCGTGTTTTACCGCATTGGTGAGGGCTTCGCCTGCTGCCGATTCGAACAACTCCTGAGCATCACCAGTAAGTCCGTTTATTCTGAAGAAATCAACCACTTTGCTTCTCGCAGGTGCACAATCCTCGGGGAACTCAACAATCGATATAAGCCTTGCAGGATCCAGATATTCTTGTATTTCGTCTATTAAAACCAGATCGAGTTTGCCCTGGGTTACGCTTTTTATGGTATCGCGGTAGAATTGGCGCTTTTCCTGTTCAGCCTGCTTGCGTTCGCTGATGTCGCGAAGAAAGACCAAAAATCTTCCGCCTTCAATGGGTCTGTATTGGACACTGTTTTCTACATCGAAGATAGTGGCCCCAATTAATGCCTCTTCAGACTGAGGAAGTGTGTGACGCTTTTTTAATCACGACTATTGCCGCATCATCACGCAGTGTCTTGTGCGCAAATGATGATGCATCCTGCAGAAGTATCTTAGCTATATCATCAGCTGAGGCACCGTTGCTGCGTGAAAGAGAGTTTATAATACCCTCTACGCCAAACTGATTTGCTTGCCCTGTTTTTCGGGCCTCCGTAATGCCATCGGTCACCATTACAAGAACATCCCCTGTAGTAATATCCAGGCTGGCTTCCTGATATACCTGACTGCCCATTCCGATGAACATTGGTCCGCCTGCTGACAAAGATTCTGTCTTGCCGTTCGGATGTCTTACAAGTGGTGGCTCATGTCCTGCATTGCTGTATGTGAATGTATTTGCATGTATGTCCAGTATGGCAAAGAATGCAGTCAGCATATCATTTTCAGTCAGCATATCCCTACACAAAGCTTCATTTACCAGAGACATTACATTTGACGGGCTGGTATCAATGTAAGCATAGCATCTTATGGCGTTCCTTGCTGCAGCAACCCTTACAGCGCCAAGTAGACCTTTACCCACTACATCTCCGATGGTTATCCCGATCTTGCCGTTTCCAAGCTCGAAAATATCACAGAAGTCCCCGCATACTTCTGCTTCCGAGAGAGCAGGTCGATACTTGGCAGCTATCTCGTAGCCATCCGGTTGTATTGGTTTTCGGAACAGCATAATTGACTGCTGCAGAACATCAGCTATGTGGCGGTCACGCTCAGCCATTTGTAACAGTATGTTCTCTGCCTGTTTACGTTCGGTAATGTTATCAAATACTGCAACAAAGCAATGATCCCTTGTACTATAAACTGATATTGTCAGCCATAGACCCAACGATTCAATAAAAGTTTCAAATCTTCTGGGGACACCGGTCTGTATTACTTTCTCATATATTTCAAATAACCCGGGATCCGATTCTTTTATACCCGGAACCAGTTCAGTAACTCTCTTCCCTATGACGTCATGAAATCCTGTCAATTTCTGGAATGCACTGTTTACTGTAAGATATACAAAATCTTCAAGTCGTCCGTTTACCACGATGCCTTCGCAATATGCGTATCCGTCAAGCATGTTCTCAAAAAGTAACCTGAGCTGCGCATCACTTTCCCGCAAAGCCAGAGTAGAAGCAGCCATTTCTTTTCTGATTGATGCTTCCCGCAGTTCACGGACGATTGCAGGAACAAGCCGGGAATAGTTGCCCTTTATGATGTAGTCATGTGCTCCCGCCCGCATTGCTTCGACTGCAATGTCTTCACCAATATGGCCGGATACAATGATAAAAGGAAGATCGAGTTTGGCGTCCTGAAGCAGTTTGAGCGCTGCAAGTCCACTAAAACGGGGCATAACATAATCCGAAATGATGATATCCCACTCTTGATTACGAAGTGCCTCAAGCATTGCTGTTGGAGTATCTACACGAACATAAGCAGGGACAAAACCACCACGTTTTAAATCAGCCAGCAAAAGGAAAGTGTCTTCTTCAGAATCCTCAACTATCAGGATGCGAAGTTCTACTCCCAAAATTTCACCTCTTGCCAATTAATGCGCAATCCGTATATTAACCTAGTTATTATTGAACAACATCGGATGATAGTTATGCAATATAATTTAAGTATACCTAGTTAGATCATTATATATAATGGTGGTCATATATTCAACTTGGGAGCATGGCAGTAAATCAAGTGCCAGACAATTGTCCATATGGATTAGTCGAAGCATAAAGATGGATAGAGCCGGAATTACTTACCGGCTCTATCTGTATACTGACAATTCCCGATGCCGTTACTTCTCAATAATGAGATCCCGCATCAGTATGTCTCGCGGACTGGGGGGCTCGGGGTTGGGAAGCACAACATCCTGATTCAGCAGTATCCCGAATCCTGTGCCTGCAAGGATTTGCACATCCTTACCGATGGCAGGAATGATTTGCTTCTGGTCATATAGATAGCCTTCACCTGCTCCAAATACAGCGCCAACAAACGGTTGGCTCCCAAGAGTCTGACCAATGGCCAGTCCGGCTCCAGCTCCGGATGCTATGAACTGGTTGCCAGTTCCGGAGTCTATTGTTCCCATAAGCCTGCTCGTTATCGGGTCCATTCTAACACTGCTCTCATCCAGGGCAGTAAGCTGCCCTACGATTGGAACAGATATTCCGTTCGGCAATGTAGCCTTTACAAAGCTGATTCCAATCTGGCCGGCAGTGTTTAGTGACGCTCTTGTGACTGAGCCTACTTTACCTAAGAACTCAGTATGTTGGGGAAATCCAACGGCGCTCATATCCTGTTGATAAGCGTAGAAACTGTCGCCTACTTTGCTTGTCGCTGAGTCTAGAGTCCTATCCAGAGTTACACGAATGACTGTGCCATTGGGGATTCTGGACTGATCAATGTTGAGTGTTATTGGTTTGTATAGACTAATAACCTTGGGAATTATGGTGTTCAGCCGATTGATCCAAACACTGGCCAGCTTCCCAGGTGTTGTCTGATTTGCCCTGGCATCTTCTTTGGTGACTGTCATAAAGAACTTGTTGTCTGCATAAATGTTGCAGTCTGTGCCGGATTTGATGGTTGTAAACATCGGAGTGTTTCCACCGAATTGCATCAGGTCATTCACACGCTGTTGCAGTTCTCTGACCCGTTGTTCAATTGTATAGCCACCTGCCCCATTTCTTATCGTAAGCACCGGGGAGTTTGCAAGCCACACCTGACGGCTGTCTATTGTCCACGCGGCCGAATACACAAAAATGGTTGCCAAGACCATAAAAGTAATCGCCACATTTCTTTTCATTTCAACGCTCCATATCAAGGATCCACTTTCAGTGAGAATACCTAGCACATATAGAAGAGAGTGAATCCGGGATTTTCAGCTCAAGTATCATTTCTTCTCTGCTTGATGATACAAATATCAATAGTTAGGCAAAACTAACTTATTAATATTTTTCCCCTGGCATATGGATTGTAAACCTGTCATAAAGTCGCATGTCATTCACTGTGGATTGAGGTAGAAAAAATAGTAATCGCTGTTCTTATACCAGCCTTGCCAGAGCAAATGCTGCTGCAGCGGCTAATCCACCTACTAACACACTCTGCAGCGCGCTGCGGAGGCGGGGGGTGCTGGTGAACTGGCCTTTGACAAAACCAAAAACTCCAAGTGCCATTAGGGTGACAACCGCCGACAGTGGCAGCGCTATCTTTACGGTATGAAATGCTATATATGGGATCAGAGGGATCAAGCCACCGATAATATATGCTCCACCAATTGTCAGAGCGCTCGTGAGTGCCCTTTTAGGATCCGGTTCCTCAAGTCCCAGTTCGAAACGCATCATAAAATCGACCCAGGCTTCCGGGCGTTTGCTGAGCGCAACTGCGATCGGCTGGCTCTCTTCGGGTGTCAGACCATATGACCGGAGAACTTCTATGACTTCGGCAGACTCCTGGGCAGGTAAATCTCTGACCTCCTGCTGCTCGCGCAGCCGTTCCCCTGCATAATGCTCAGAGTCGCTTTTAGCAGCCAGATACCCCCCCAACCCCATTGCAATCGCACCAGCAGCGACTTCAGCAAGGCCGGCAGTAACAATGATCCCGGTAGCTACTACTGCACCGGATAATCCTGCTGCCAGTGCGAAGGGTACAGTCAACCCATCCGACATCCCAATAATGACGTCTCTGACTGTCTCAGATGCCGTAAAATGTCGTTCTGTGTGTCTTGTCTTTTGCATGTTTATTAGTCCTGTATCGATAGTGTTTACCAAGGCTGGCAGGCGGTACGATTCACATTTTGAAGAGAAGCCATAGCAGAGAGATTCGCAGCTAGCTATTACTTAACAACATATGGTGTTTTATCCTTCACGGCAGCATCGTTCTGCTGTGCAATCAACGCTCTCTCGCTGCGGGCTAACATGAACTTTGGGATTTCAAACCAAACAACACTTGCCAGTCCAGCTCCTATGCAGGTTATAAGTGTTGCCGGAGGTAAGTGCTTGAAGCGGAATAAATCTCTAAGGAAAGGGACATAAAGGACCAGCCCGAGGAACAGGAATGCACCTCCAACAACCCACCACATAGCCTGATTCTTCGAACCCAGAGTTGATATTAAGCTTCTTGACCACGATGCATTTGTCAGTATGAGGGATATATTGGCTATTATCAAGGTTATAAATGTCATCGTGCGGGAGCTTTGGGCATCCAGACCTATGTTTTGTCCTATGATAAATACTCCGAGACACACAACCAGAACGCTCAAACCTTGAAGCATACTCATTATTACTGTATGCCTGTCGAATATCGACTCATTGGGGTCTCGCGGTAGCCGCTTCATCACGTTAGTTTCTCCGACCTCAGCTTCGAATACAGTTGAGCAAGCCGGGTCGATAATCAGTTCCATAAACACAATATGAATAGGAAGCAGAATTAACGTCCAGTCAGCGATCACGGGAATCAGGGACAGTCCTGCAATAGGTATGTGAACCGCGAATATGTAAGCCATTGCCTTCCGCAAGTTATCGAAGATCCTCCGGCCCAGTCTAATAGCAGCAACGATGGATGAGAAGTCGTCATCAAGAAGCACTAATCCGGCGGCTTCACGCGCTACATCAGTCCCACGTCCACCCATTGCAATCCCGATATCTGATGCTTTGAGAGCGGGAGCATCATTGACACCATCTCCGGTCATGGCAACGACTTCGCCGTTGGCTTTTAATGCCTGAACAAGCCTCAGCTTCTGTTCTGGAACAACTCTGGCAAAGACACTGACTGCTCCAATGCATCGTTTGAGCTCTTCATCTGACATTGCGCTAAGTTCTTCACCAGAGACTATGTGATCAGGATTATTGAGGCCGATCTGCATCGCAATATTGCGGGCAGTAGCCGGATAGTCTCCGGTGATCATTACAACCCTTATACCAGCCTCATAACACTCCTTAACAGCGCCTGGTACCGATGGACGCACGGGGTCGATCAACCCGACAAGACCGATGAACTCGAAGTCGAAATCATGCTGCTCCCCGGGAAGTTCATCGGTTCTGATGAAATGTGCTTTGGCAACTCCCAGGACCCGGAGTCCATTCTCTGCCATTGATCCTATTTGAACTGACAAATCATTTTTCTGACTGTCACTGAAGTGGCATAGATCAGCGATGGCTTCGGGAGCACCTTTAGTGGCAATGACATAGTTATCCCCCTTGGTAGATTTCCACACTTGGGACATTGCCAGCAGCTCTTTAGACAAAGGATATTGCTGCACCAAAACCCAGTCTTTGTGGATGTGTTCGGTTTGAGCCAGGTGTTCTACACCAAGGGTATGAAACGCCTTCTCCATCGGGTCAAACGGGTCTTGCTGACTGGCTAATATACTGTATTCGATAAGAGCATGGAAGTCTTCGGGTAGCACATGCCCATCACCACTCATTATTGACAGGTGTTTGTTGTTTGCATAGAGCTGACCAACCGACATCTGATTCAGAGTAAGAGTCCCGGTCTTGTCAACACACAGGACTGTAGCTGAACCGAGTGTCTCAATTGCCGGCATACGCCTTGTGAGTACATGTTTACGTGATATTCGCCATGCACCCAAAGCCAGAAATATCGTCAGAACCACTGGAAACTCTTCCGGCAGCATAGCCATCGCCAGTGCGACACCCGATAGAATGCCCTGCAGCCAGTTTCCCCGGGTAATCCCATATGCAATAACCACAAAGGCGCTCATAGAACCACCGGTAATAGCGAGATTGCGGACTAACCTTGCTGTTTGCTTTTCGAGCGCGGTCTTTTCTACTACGAGTGTTTGCAGGGACTTTCCGATATTTCCGATCTCTGTCTGGATCCCTGTTTTGTGGATTTCTATGAGTGCCTGTCCTTGAACAACAAGTGTGCCTGAGAAAACGAATGGTTCGTCGTCACCACCAGGGCGCTGGATTGTTGAGTTTCCATCCCATACACTCTTTCGCACTGGCACGGATTCGCCAGTCAGCAGTGATTCGTCAATGGACAGATTCAAGGATGAGAGCACTACACCATCGGCAGGAACCCGGTCTCCTTCTGAGATTATTACGGCATCACCACGCACGACTTCTCGACCTGGGATACGTTTTTCTTCCCCACTGCGTATTACACGTGCCCGAGGACTCGACAGATTTCTGAGAGCCTGGAGAGCATTCTCTGTTTTGCGTTCCTGGTAAAGAGTGATGCCGATTACAACAAACACAAATGACATAAGTAGCAGAGCTTCCTGCAAATCACCCAGCAGAAGATAGATGATACCTCCACCTACCAGCAGGAGAAACATCGGCTCGCGGATTACTCCAAATGCATTAGCAAAGATATTGCGGGGTTTAGCCGATGGTAGTTCATTGGGGCCATCTTCTTTGAATATTCTGTCTGCTTCACCGTGGGATAGACCACTGGTGTTCTTGATATTAAAACCATCTGCCACTGAAAAACTCCCTGGATAATCGGTAGACTTCGGTAACTGTTTGGTGCAAGATATTAATCTTGCGTAACCTTACAACCATACCCAGATTCTCATTTGTGGAACCCAGCAGCAGGGGATAAGTGCTATGGGAAGAAAGGGACAGAGGGGCTTCCTCAACTCCTCCGTCCTTTTTCCTATGAATCTTATTCTTTAGTGGCACATTTCATATACTTGATGACTGCAGCATCGGGGCGTTGCTGCAGGGTGACCGTTATACCTTTTGTCATAAGCTCATGTCCGGTCATCTGCACTGAGCCAGGAATATCCAGATTGATCACATTGTAATCCATTTCGGGTTCGAGACCGAATAGCTTGTAGCAGTGTGATTCATCAGTGCATTCTGGGCGCCTGAAAGCCTGCAGTATACCTTCTCCCATATCCGGTCTGTCGAACTGCCAGGCCATCCATTTATCAGCATCGAGGCTGTAAGGAGTCAGCGGATAATAGTCACCGTAGAAAAATGGTCGCAGTGATATAAACTCGTTTAGCAGCTTGCGACAGAGATCGAGGTCGTAGTCTTTAGAGTCAATTATGCCATCAAATCCGTGGATCGCCAGCACCAGGCCGGGACTATAAGCACTTCTAAAGCCGTATGCAGTCCGTGTCTCCGTTACTCCGGCACTGAGTGGTATCCACTGGGACAACACCGCAGTCTGGCACTGCATACCTGTGGGATCAAAGCCGCCCATACCCTTCGGTCCACACTGGTAATCACTCCTCCAAAGAGGTATGCTGCGCTGCATTGTTTCAATATCAATCTTCCTGCCACCGCCTGCACAGTTGTCTATAATAAGGTTCGGATGATTCTCAAGAAGTCCGTCCCAGAACTCATAGAATCCTTCTGTGTACCTAATCTGACTCATGCCGACTCTGTCCGGATCTGTATCCAGCGGATAGATAGAGTGGCCATCCTGCCTGAAGATATCAAGACCAAATTCATCGACTGACTTCGAGTAATTATCTATCATCCACCGGGTTACTTCGGGATTTCCATGGTCCATCCCGCTTCCCGGCAGTATCCATTCCGGATGCTTGGCTCCGATTTCGACCCCTTCCCGTATAATATGCGGCCAGGTCCAGAGCAGAAACTTCATATCGCATTTGTGGGCAGCATCCGATACCGGTTTCATTCCCTCTGGATATAAGTCTGCCCGTGGGACACGGTTAGCTGCTGCTTCGAAGCAGTCCTCACCCTTCGAACCATTCCAACCGGCATCAATCCAGTAGCACTCCATAGGCAGATCGTTTTCTTTCCACCAGTTGATCTTCCCAATCTGCTCAGCTGCCATAAACTCTCCCCAGTTGGCATCACAGAGAGGGGCTTTTAGCAGCTTTCCTCCGGGACGGGGAGTATAGTGGTCCAGGATAAGACGTCTCCACATATTGTGGGCACGCATTTTATCATCCTGCCAGAATAGGAGCAGCATACGCGGTGTTCTGATCTCTTCATTTGGGTGGAGCAGAAGATGTGTGGTATCCATGCCGGCGAAAACTTGGACAGTCCGGGTTTCGTCACGTATGAACCCAGCAGACCATGCACCTGTCCAACCAACTGCTGCTATAATCCCGTGTCCTGTAGATTCGATATTAAAGAACGGCAGAGATTCTACCGAAGACATTCCCCATGGATGAACTCCGAATGAATTGATCTTAAGCTTTGTATCTGGAAGCAGCGAATCGTCGAAGGGTTGGAAGTCCTCAATCTTTGAGTTAGTGCCTTTTGCATGATGGACGATAAAATTTCCATCACCAGCAACGGAGATGTCCAGCGCGCGGACATTCTCCAATATTGGAGTGTCAGTATCTCCGGTGTTCTTGAAGTAGATAACCCATTCTACAGCCGGGTAATCTGAATACTCAGTGCCCTCGCATCTGACTTCAAGTCCGGTGTTGGGATCGGTATAGATAAGTTTCCGTGTGGTCCTGTTTTCATCGTGTTTCTGCTCCGCACGTTTAATATTCCATGTATGTATTGTCTCTGCGGATGGCTGGCTGTTGTAAATGAAAGAGAATGGAGGGATTCCTGCCTTGTCCACAAATTTTGAATCAATCCATTTGCGGGCCTCAAGCATCTCCCCACTGGTGGCTGTTTTTTTATGATGTGGTATGTATGATTCATTCATTATAATCTCACCTCCGTTTAGGATTCATTATTATCTATGAAAAATCCTTTGCAATGCGATGTACCAGTAACAATCAGTTTTACAGGAATTATATTGTTCAATTCCCTTTGGGGGAACGTAAAGCCAGTGTTGGATTCTACATTAATGAATGCATATCGATTTGAAGGCTCTTAACATCCCCCTCGTTCGCAAACTCACGAGCCCCCTTCATAAGGGGGAATTAGCTGAGGTTGAGAACTATACCCCCTTAAATTGGACTATTGTGCTTGCATCCGAATTCCGGACATGTGTTGACTAGGCAAGACTCGCTGTGCTAGAGTCTCGTACGACTGAATAATTCAACATCAGGTTTCACCAATCGGAGGCAGTAATTGAAAAAAGCGTTTCTGGTCCTATTGATGGTTCTGGTATCTTGTGTAATCACAAATGCCGCAACTACCAAGAAGTTAATCCTGGCTGCAAATAAGAAGTCCAGTTATGTGATCGCTGTATCAAATGTGCAGATACCTTCAGAGGTAACAGCATCAAAGGAACTGCAGACTTATATATTTAGATCTACCGGAGTCAAGCTTCCGATTGTAAAGGAGTCAAAACTCAAGCGTGGAGCTGGGGCAATCATGCTCGGGTCGACTGTATTTGCCGGTAAAGTTGGAATCTCACCCAAAGGATCAGAGCAGTGGGTGATCAGGACCGTGGGAAACCGACTGGTGCTGGCAGGCGGTAGACCTCGGGGCACTCTTTATGCTGTCTATCATTTTCTTGAAGATATAATGGGTATCCACTGGTGGACTATCTGGGATGAAACAGTGCCAAACCACAAAATATTGTCCATCGGCAGCTTGAATCTATCGGGAACTCCCGGTTTTGCCTATAGAGAGATCTACGATGGAGAACTTGCCTGGCCTAAAGAATTCTACGCCCGGAACAGAGTCAATGGACACTATTCAATGGTACCTTGGTCGTTTGGTGGAACGCTTCAATATGGGCTTCCTTACCATGTACATACATTCAGCCGGTATTTCCCTCCAGAGCAGTACTTTGCAACCCATCCTGAATGGTATGCGCTTACGAAAGGCAAGAGAAATCCCCAGGGACAACTCTGCCTGACGAACAAGGACTTATTCAATGCATGGGTTGCTAAAATGAAAGACTTCATCAAGACTTCCTATGCTGATGCAGACAAGCAGGGCATACCACGTCCTGTTTACTTCTCAATCTCCCAGAATGACTGGGAAGGCAGTTGTGAGTGTGATAACTGTAAAGCTATATACGAAAAGGAAGGCCATTCCGGGCTGTCCCTGATGTTTGTTAATGCAGTAGCTGCAGAAATTGAAAAGGAATACCCCGAAATCCTCGTAGATACCCTTGCATACTGGTTCTATGAAGAAGCGCCAAAGACCATAAAACCTCGCGACAATGTCCGGATACGCCTTTGTGATGTCGGTGAGGATGTTATGCACCCTATGATCCACTCTAACAACAAGAACGGTCTGAGACGTCTGCAGGACTGGAGTAAAATCACTAAACACCTCAACATCTGGAAATATGGAGTCGTATACACTCCTAACCTACCCACGCCTAGTCAGTTGGATTATTCCGATGACGTTAAAACATACAAGAAGTACGGTGTAGAAGGCGTGTTCATCGAGCTTGAGAACATAATGACAACCGATATGTGGGAGATGAAAACCTGGATGCAGGATAAGCTCTATGAGGATCCAAATGCAGACTCCGACAGACTAGTCAAGGAGTTTACGGATGGTTATTATGGGGCAGCTGGTCAGTACATCAGGGATTACCTGAATGTAGTGCACAAAGCTCTGCAGGACAAACCCAGTTATATCAACTTTGGCGGATCCCCATCGGGATATACATTTATGACACTGGATGTCACCCGCAAATGCAATGAGTTGTTTGATAAAGCTGAAGCAGCTGTAGCCACTGACCAGATGATATTGGACCGGGTTAGAATGGCAAGAACCTCATTGGACAGGACTATTTGCTACCGGGCTAGTGAACTCAACAAAGAGTATGTTAAGAACGGTAAACAGGGCGAATTTGGCTTGTCAGTCGAAACATCCAGCAAGAGAGCTGCTGCTATTTTGCGGAAAACCGCGGATCTCAGATTTGCCAAACGAACACAAAAGCCAACATATGCCTATGATCAGGCAAATGCTCTTGAGATGTTTACAGTGTTCTCAAAACCTGCTGCGCTGCCGGCACAGTTTGCGAACCTGCCTGCTGATACTGTGTTTGATTGTTCCCCTAAATATTTTAGACTCAGTGGAGTTTCTCTTGTAAAAGACCCGGAAGCGGCATATGGTTCCGCAGCGAAACTCGATGTCGCAGCTAATGGTGCTGATGCAGCAAAATATCTCGTAACTCCGACTCAGGGTATGCCTATGGGGCATTATAATGTAGTGAATAAGACCCAGGGGATGACTACCACTGTTACATATGATCAAATAAAACCTGGTTACAATTACTACAAACTCGGGCCAACCAAGTTCAACCCCTCAGAATATTTCTACCTGTTCTGGAGCTGGGTGATACAGGCTGATCTGGATTCTGCTATGAATGACAATCCTGATCAGGAATACAAAGTCTATGCTTCCGTAAAGTTCGAAGGCCCTTCATTCCCGCACGGAGATCCAACTAAAACAGATGCGATCCTGGTAGACCGGATCTTAGTCGTTCAAGTCAAAGGGAAATGATATAGACGGGATTAACAAGATTAACAGGATTTACATGATCAAGAATTCCCGTCCTGTTAATCTTGAAAATCTTGTTAATCCTGTCTAAATGACTTTGCTTTCAGATGATCCCCGGCGTAAATAGCGTAGACTTGCAAAATGACCGAATACCGCAGCCATCAAACACACAATTCCACCTATTATAATCGGTACTCTCGCGCCCATAGCATCAGAAATCCAGCCCATTAAAGGGCCGCCAATGGGTGTCGTTCCCATCATAAGCACTGTCTGTAAAGACAAGACTCTACCAATCATCTCCGGTTTGGATTCGACTTGCGCTATGGTTGTCGTCCCGGTCATATACAAGACACTGGACATGCCGACAAGAAACAGCACCGGTGCAGCAAATATAACTCTATGAGTAAAGGCCAGCAGCAGCATTGAGACTCCTAGTGCAACAGCGCCAAATATGATGTGGCGCATTCTCACCAGATTTCTTTGAGCGATAATGAGACCGCTTACAACAGACCCAAAACTGAAAACCGAATAGAGAATGGTGAAGACACCCTCCGTGCTGTGCAGGCCATTGGTGACAAATAATGGGAGAGTGACGCTGAAATTGTAAGATAGCATGCCGATGACTGCAAGCATAGTGAAGCTGATCCAAAGAATCGGGTGGCTCATCACATAACGCATACCCTCGCGCACATCCCCTTTATCTTGAGAACTGTGCGGCTTTCGGTAGAGTTCTTTTGAGCGCATTAAATAGAGACATAACAAGACAGCCATATATGTGCCGGCGTCAATGGCGAAGCACCAGCCATATCCCACTGTTACGACCAACAGACCCGCTAATGCAGGTCCAAAGATGCGTGAAACGTTTACAATAGTGCTGTAGAGCACAACTGCATTGGGGATGTGATCCGGCGGTACCATCTCGCTGACGAACGAACGCCGGAGCGGATTGTCGAATGCAAGCAGGATTCCTCCAAAGAGTGCTAAAGCGTAAAGTCCGACAAGAGGCGGGTGCGGCATAAATGCCATGACAGCCAGGCAGGCCGATTGGGTCATCTCCAGGGTTTGGGATAGCAGCAGCATTCGACGTTTATCAAACCGGTCTGCGATAGATCCCGCCCACGCCGACAGCAGAAGTATCGGACCATACTGGAATGCAGTAAGCAATCCCACTGCTAAACCGGTCCCGGCAATTTTGAGCACCAGCAGGATGAGAGCAACGTTCGTCAGCCAGTTGCCCGTGTTCGAGATCATTTGCCCAATAAAGAAAAGCCGGAAGTTGCGGTTTCTTAGTGAGAGAAAGGTTTTCCCCAAAGCCTGACTGAGATGTGATCCAATACCAGAATCGCCGTGCAAGTCTGAACTCATTTTTCCCCCAACAGGTCTGACATATCAGTAATGGAGATTATATAAGTCTGGCGGGGAAATACTTTCTGCATCAGAATATCGTGAACTTCGCTGTCACGATCTGAGCAGCAGTCCTCAAGCACATATATGCGGTAATCACGATCGGCTGCATCTCGAACGGTGGAGAGCACAACACCGCTTGTGCTGATCCCGGCAAGTATCAGTGTATCGATCTTTAAATCTCGCAGTTGCTGGTCCAAATCGGTCGTAGAGAATGCACCAAAGCGAATCTTTCGCACCATAATGTCACCGGGTTCGGGTATTATTTCATTATGGATTGCAGTCTCTGGCATATCTTTGTGCATTTTGCGACCAGTCGTCATCATATTAAAGGCCTTGTTCGTTTCAGGGATTGCGTTGTATTCGGTATCATCAAATGCTACACGAACGTATCCAATATGGACTCCCTTGCTTCTTGCAATCTGGATCGCATTAGCCATTCGAGGCAGTAATTCACCCGAATTGGGTATATTATTGAGAATACCTATTTGATAGTCCATAACCAGCAGGATTGTGTTACTTGCAATTATATCTGGCGTATTCTCATTCATAGAAATCTCCTTTACTTGTGGTTGAAAATAATCTTCAACTCCCAGAAACTAGTTTTTGGCATCAGCTAACCGCTCCAGCAGTTCGATTGCGCTGTCCAGCAAGGCCCAATCTTTTGGGTCGATGGTCTGATCGATAGCCCGGGCTAACCAGGCGTTGCGGGAGGCGATGATTGAATCCCGCAGCTCGCGTCCATCGTTAGTTATACTAATGACAGTCTTACGACCATCGTTTGGATCGGGCTCTGATTCGACCAGTCCCGCTGTTTTCAGGGGCATGATATTCTGCGCAATTGCCTGCTGGCTGACATGTTCAGACGCAGCAAGTGAAGCAGCAGTGGCTGGACCCTGGACGCATAAACAGTGGAGGATACACATTTGTGACATCGACAATCCTGCGAAATCGGCGCGTGACTCCTCGCGCATACGTGCCCGCAGCCGCTTGAGCGCCAGTGCCAACCTGATTGCTTCAGTATCATTGTCATGAGTAGTGTTCTGCATAATTATATTCTAGTATTCACAAGTAAATTGTGCAAGTTACTTGTGTATATCTATGTGCTGATATTCGATTAACAGGATATCCGGCAGGATTTGTGCGAAAAGACTAGAATTATACTTCTAGCAGAGATATACCCGGGAGTGGCAGGCTGGAAGCCTGCACCACAATTCAGCCTGCAAAAACCTATGCGAGTTTCTATTCGAAATAAGTTGGCACATTTAACTTGAGGGGTCAGGATGACACTTGTAGCGATGAACTTTTTCCGTGTATTCAGTGTATTCCGTGGTTATATAAATGCCTGCGAATCTGTTGTAGTCCAGGCAACAAGGCAAGACAGATTGGAGGCAGGCATTGAATAGAGTATTGATTTTGGCATCATTGATATTATTAGCATCCGTGGTTGTTGAAGCGGCGGCAGTTCCTGTAAAAGGACTCAAGTTAGTTGTAAATGGAAAATCCAGTTATGTGATTGTCTCGCCGGACGCACCGATACCTTCCGAGGTTACAGCGTCAACAGAACTGCAGACATATATTCGCCAGTCCACTGGAGTAAATCTACCTATTATAAACCAGTCCAGCCTAAAGAGCGGGGCTCCTGCTATTATGCTTGGACCGACCAGATTCGCTGAAAAGGTTGGCATCACGCCCAGGGGGCCGGAAAAGTGGGTTATCAAGACAGTCGGTAACCGGTTGGTGCTTACAGGTGGACGGCCGCGGGGCACGCTATACGCTGTCTACCATTTCCTTGAGGACGTCATGGGTGTTCACTGGTGGACAATGTGGGAAGAAACAGTCCCCAAGCTGGCGGTATTATCTGTAGGTACCCTCGATTTATCCGGAGAACCCGGATTTTCGTACAGGGACATATATGATGCAGAGATACCTTGGCCCAAGGAGTTCTACGCCAGGAACAGAATAAACGGGCATTTCTCTATGATTCCGTGGCAATATGGAGGTGCAATCCAATATGGCCCTCCATACCATGTGCATACATTCAATCTATACTTCCCCCCAGGCGAATACTTTGCCAGCCATCCTGAATATTTCTCTCTTTCAAAAGGCCAGAGAGTATACAATGGGCAACTCTGTCTTACGAACCCGGATGTGCTCAGCGAATGGATACTCAAGATGAAAGATTATATAAAGACTTCATATGCTGAGGCTGATAAAAAAGGCGTCCCCAGGCCTGTCTACTTTTCGGTCTCTCAGAATGACTGGGAAGGCAGCTGTGAGTGCGACAACTGCAAAGCTATCTATGAAAAGGAAGGGCACTCAGGCCTGTCTCTGATGTTTGTGAATGCTGTGGCAGAGGAGATTGAGAAGGAATATCCTGATGTGCTTGTTGATACGCTTGCCTACTGGTTCTATCAGGAAGCTCCAAAGACCATCAAACCACGCGACAATGTGAGGATCCGTCTGTGTGACTCGAGTGAAGACATATTCCATTCGATTGACCATCTGAATAATAAGGATGGACTCAGGCGATTAAAAGCATGGTCAAAGATCACCAAACACCTCGATATCTGGAAATACGGCGTTGTCTACAGTCCAAATCTACCACTACCCAGCCAGTTGAACTATTCCGATGATGTCAAGGAATACAAAATGGCCGGTGTGCAGGGAATGTTCATGGAGTTCGAGAACATATTGACCACCGACATGTGGGATATGAAAGCCTGGATGCTGGCTAAGGTGTATGAAAACCCGTATGCAGATTCGGATACCCTTGTGAAGCAGTTTACGGATGGCTATTATGGTCCTGCGGGTCAATATATCCGTGAATATCTGATCACACTGCAAAAAGCACTTCACGATGAACCCAGCTATATTAACTTTACTCAGGGACCATCTGAGTATAAGTTTATGAAACTGGATGTTGTCCGGAAGTGCAATGAATTATTCGATAAAGCCGAAGCCTCCGTAGCGGACAACCAGACAATATTGGACCGGGTTCTATTTGCAAGAACATCACTGGACAGGGCTATCTGTTACCGGTCTGCCGATCTTTATAGTGAATATGTGCAAGGCGGTAAAAAAGGCGATTATGGATTATCTACCGTAAAATCTAGTAAGAGAGCTTCTGATATATTGCTGAAAATGGCTATCGCAAGGTTTGCCGGCCGTAAGCAATATGCAGAGCATGCATATAGCCAGATAACTGAGCTGGGTAAGTTTGCGGCTTTTGCAAAGCCTGCTGTAATCCCTGACCAGTTTGTAAATCTACCACCCAACACCGTATTTGAGTGCTCCCCAAAATACTTCAGGCTGGTTGGTTCGACAATTGTGAATGACACATCAGCGGCATTCGGAATAGCAGCAAAGCTGGACCTTGCATCTACCGGCGGGGATGCGCCCAAGTATCTGGTAACTCCAACTCAAGGGATGCTGATAGGACAATACAATGCAGTAGAGAAAGTAGAGGCTGGTTCTACTACGATAACCCGGGATGCCATAAAGCCTGGCTACAACTTCTATAAATTTGGCCCAAGAAAGTTCAAACCGTCAGAATTTGTCTATCTGTTCTGGAGCTGGGGAATACAGGTTGATCTGGATTCAGCTTTGAATAACAATCCTGACCAGGACTATGATGTGTATGTTTCGGTCAAGTTCGAAGGCCCATCATTCCCGAATGGAGACCCAACCCAACCGGACTCGATATCCGTGGACCGAGTTATAATTGTTCAGATCGGTGCAAAATGATTTGACGGGATTTGATATATGGTAAAACAAACCAGGCTGTATTGTGGTGCAGGCTTCCAGCCTGCTTCCCTCCGGGTCCTCCAGGATGGCAGTTGAATATTGGAGTAAATAATTGAAATCAACACTTCTACTAATAATGGCAATGATGGTATCGGGCAGTGCTGCTGAGGCTTCATATTGGGTGAACCTTAGTATTGCCGAAAATGGCGTATCTAAATATGTAATCGCGGCTGCTGATAAACAGATACCTTCTGAGATTACAGCTTGCAAGGAACTGCAGACATATATAGCAAAATCCTCCGGGGTTACGCTTCCAATCATAAAGGAATCTGAGCTGAGACCACGCTCCCGGGCTATCTTTGTTGGACAGACTGAAACCGCACGCTCCGCAGGAATTATCCCCAAAGGACCGGAGCAGTGGGTGATCAAGACAATGGATAATTGCCTGCTCCTGACCGGCGGCAGACCAAGAGGCACATTGTATGCTGTTTATCATTTTCTTGAGGACCTGGTCGGTATCCACTGGTGGACGATATGGGATGAAACAGTGCCTAAGCACGCTGTTTTGTCGTTTGGAGCTTTGAATCTATCCGGACAGCCAAGCTTTTATTCCAGAGAGATATATGACGGGGTAATGCCGTGGCCTAAAGAGTTCTATCCACGGAACAGAGTCAATGGGTGCTATTCGCTTACGCCATGGGAATACGGCGGTACACTGCGGTACGGCCCACCGGATCAGGCGCATACATGCAGCATGTATTTTCCACCTGCAAAGTATTTCGGGACCCATCCTGAGTATTATGCTCTAATAGATGGAAAACGCTCCCCCAATGGCCAGCTCTGCCTGACAAACAAAGACCTGATCAATGAATGCATAGCAAAAGTCAAAGAGAGCATCAGGACATCATATGCAGAATCAGACAGCAAGGGTATCCCCCACCCTGTTTTCTATGCACTCTCCCAAAATGACACCAAAGGCAACTGTAAGTGTGATTCCTGTAAAGCTGTCTATGAAAAGGAAAACGCATCAGGCTTGTCTCTTTCGTTTGTAAATGCTGTAGCTGATGGAGTCGAGAAGGAATATCCTGAAGTCCTTATAGATACGCTGGCGTACTGGTTCTATCAGGAAGCCCCAAAGACCATTAAGCCCCGGGACAATGTGAGAATACGTCTGTGCGATATGGATGAAGACATAATGCACTCCATCATCCACAAAAACAACAAGAATGGCTTGAGGCGGTTGGGTGATTGGTCGAAGATTACAAAGCACCTGAATATCTGGAAATATGGAGTCATCTACAGTCCCAATCTTCCTACGCCCAGCATGCTGAATGCAGCGGATGATGTGCAGACATACAAAAAGTATGGCGTAGAGGGTATATTCACAGAGCTGGAAAACATAATGACTACCGATATGTGGGAAATGAAAGCCTGGATGCTGGCTAAGCTGTATGAAAACCCATATCTGGATACCGAAACTCTCGCAAAGACATTCACAGACGGTTACTATGGTCCGGCTGGCAAGTATATCAACGAATACATCCACCTGGTTCACAAAGCTTTGGATGAGAAACCCGATTCCCTCAACTTTGGCGGAAATCCATCCGGGTATTCATTTATGACCCTGGATATGGTCCGTAAGTGCAATAAACTATTTGATGAAGCTGAAGCAGCTGTGGCTAATAATCCAGCATTGTTAGACCGTGTTCAGTTGACCAGAACATCCCTTGACCGTACCATCGCCTACCGGTCTGTTGAACTATTCAGGGAATACAACAAGACCGGAAAGAAAGGTGATTATGGCCTGTCTGTTGAGAAGTCGATCAAGCGAGCCTCTGCTATAATTCGCAAGATGACGGATACCAGATTTGCCGGTCTCTCCGGGTATGTGCAGTATGCTTATGACCAGGCAACTGCGCTGGACAGGCTTATCACTTTCTCAAAGCCTGTCCCGATTCCGGCTCAGTTTGCAAACCTGCCGGTTGATTCCGTATACGATTGCTCCCCTGTTTACTTCAGACTGTCGGGGGTCAATATAGTGGATGATCCAACTGCAGCCTACGGGGCAACGGCAAAGCTGGATATAGCGTCAGCCGGAGCAGATGCATCCAAGTACTACATAACTCCAACCCAGGGAATGCCCATGGGGTTCTATAACGTTGGAGACAAGACCTTTGGAAAAATAACTAATCTATTGCCGGGTGACATAAAACCAGGATATAACTTCTATAAACTCGGACCAGCAAAGTTCAAGCCCCAGGAGTATTTCTACCTGTTCTGGAGCTGGGTGATACAGGCTGATCTGGGTTTTGCAATGAATGACAACCCGGACCAGGAGTATGAGGTATACGCCTCCATAAAATTCGAAGGCCCTTCTTTCCCAACCGGCGACCCAACCAAACCCGACGCAATACTAGTGGACAGACTAATAGTGGTGCAGGTGAAGGGGAAATGAATTGACAGGATTAACAGGATATATGATTTGACTCATGTTGTTCTTGTAAATCTTGTTAATCCTGTCAAAAAAGGAAAGTGCATTTTTTGCACATTGCTTACCAATGCCGAGAACTGTGTTTATTCTATCGGAGGCAACAGTTGAAAACTATACTCTCGTTAATGCTAGCACTAATTGTATCGGGCGGCATCACCAATGCTGCACCGGTTATGAAGCTCAAGGTGGTTGAAAATGGCAGGTCGGAGTATGTGATTGCTACAGCCGGCAGCCAGATACCTGCTGAGATTACGGCTTCAAAAGAACTGCAGGCATATATAGCCAAGTCAACCGGTGTAACGCTTCCGATTATCAAGGAATCAGAGCTTCAGGCAAGAACACCAGCTATTGTTGTTGGACAAACCAGCATTGCGCGCTCTGCCGGGATCATCCCTAAAGGATCGGAGCAGTGGGTTATTAAAGCCATTGGTAACAAGCTGTTGCTTACGGGTGGCAGGCCGCGGGGAACACTATATGCTGTCTACCATTTTTTAGAAGTCAGTCTGGGTATCCGGTGGTGGACTATATGGGATGAATCGGTTCCGAAGCGTGACTTTATCACTCTAACTGATATCAACCGGTCCGGTGAGCCCAAGTTCTCATACCGTGAGATATTCGACTGCCTGATCCCCTGGCCTAAGGAGTTCTATGCTAGAAACCGGGTCAATGGGGAGTTTTCGGGGATTCCGGTTGAATATGGCGGGACTGTAACATATGGTCTGCCTGCCCATGTGCATACATTCAACCGTTATTTCCCTCCTGAGGAGTATTTCGCTGCCCATCCGGAATGGTATGCTCTATCAAAAGGCAAAAGAGATCCCCAGGGGCAACTTTGCCTGACTAACAACGAACTGTTCGATGCCTGGGTTGCCAAGATGAAAGGCTTCATCAAGACATCCTATGACAACGCAGACCGGAAGGGGATGGAGAGACCCAGGTTCTTCTCGATCTCCGAAAATGACAGCCTGGGCGGCTGCGAATGCCCTAACTGTAAAGCTATCATTGACAAGGAAAATGAGTCCGGGCTTTCTCTGTGGTTTGTGAATAAAGTTGCAGCAGAGATACAAAAAGAGTATCCCAAAATACTGGTTGATACCCTTGCTTACTGGTTTTATGTAGAGCCGCCAAAGACTATAAAGCCCCGGGACAACGTTCGAATACGCCTGTGTGCATTCGATGAAGATATCTTGCATGGCATCAACCACAGGAACAATAAGGACAGTCTGAGGCGATTAAAAGCCTGGTCAAAGATCACCAAGCATCTTGCCATCTGGAAATATGGGACTATTTATTCACCGAATCTTCCTACGCCCAGCATGCTCAATATCTCAGATGACGTCAAGACCTATAAAAAGTATGGTGTGGAAGGCGTATTCTTTGAGTTTGAAAATGCAATGACTACTGATATGTGGGACATGAAGACCTGGATGTCGGCCAAGCTCTATGAAGACCCGGATACCGATTCTGGCAGGCTGGTTAAAGAGTTCACAGACGGTTTCTACGGTCCTGCCGGGAAGTATATCAGGGAGTATCTCAATGTAACTCATGAGGCACTGCAAAAGATTCCCAGCAGTATCAACTTCGGTGGAAATATAACCGGATATAACTTCCTGACGCTGGATGTCGTCCGCAAGTGCAGTGCTCTGTTCGATAAAGCTGAAGCCTCAGTAGCCAACAACCAGACGCTGCTGGATCGCGTTCAGCTTGCCCGGACATCTCTGGACAGGACTATCTGTTACAGGTATGCCAGTTTGCAGCAAGATTTCCGAAAAACCGGCAGCAAGGGTGAGTTCGGACTCTCTGTTTCAGAGTCAGCAATAAGGGCCGCTGCAATCCTGCGTAAAATAGCGGGCAGCAGGTTCGCCAATTATCCGGACTCTGCAAAGGACGCATACGACCAGGCAGCTGCCCTGGACCAGTATTCGTATATAACCAAGCCTGCATCACTGCCCAAACAGTTCGCATCACTGCCTGCAGACACTGTGTTCGACTACTCTCCGAATGCATTCAGGCTGGTAGGCACTCCGAAAATGACCAAAGACACAGAAGCAGCATACGGATTCGCAGCAGTGATAGATGTGTCAGCAGCAGGTAAAGATGCATCGAGATATATGATAACCCCGAATCAGGGAATGCCAATGGGCAGCTACAACATCCAGGACAAAATAGAAAGCAAGCCTGCAATGATATTCCCTGCAGATATCAAGCCCGGTTACAATTTCTACAAGCTTGGCCCGGTCAAGTTCAGACCTACAGAGTATTTCTACCTCCTGTGGAGCTGGACAATCCAACTGGACCTGACAACAGCACTGAACAACAACCCGGACCAGGAATACGAAGTCTACGCATCCATGAAATTCGACGGCCCATCATTCCCAAAAGGCAACCCCTCAAAACCGGATACGATCATGGTGGACAGGATTATTGTGGTGCAGGTTAAAGAAAAATAGGTGTCGAAAAGTCGTACAAGCCATTCCCCCTTTGAAGGGGGGTTAGGGGGGATGTGAACTAAAGTCTTGACGCTATAATTAGTATATAACAGCCAGACTCACATCCCCCTACCCCCTTCAAAAGGGGGAATTGGACCGTGCAAACTCAATGCCTATATAGTAACAATCATTTAGTGGAGGAATAAACCATGTCGCTTGATATAACAAATAATGGCAAATCTGAATATCTAATCGCTGTCTCGGGGGATCAGATTCCATCTGAGATTACAGCATCAAAGGAATTGCAGACATACATAGCTAAATCCACCGGAGCAACGCTGCCGATTGTCAATGAATCGGACATTGCTCCAAATGCTCCAGCAATATTAGTCGGTCACACTGTTTTTGCTAAGTCTGCCGGATTAGTCCCCGGTGGAGAAGAGCAGTGGATTATTAAGACTGTCGGCAATCGCTTGGTCCTCACAGGAGGCCGTCCGAGAGGCACACTGTATGCTGTCTATCACTTCCTGGAAGACCATCTGGGTGTGCGGTGGTGGACTATATGGGATGAGACTGTCCCCAGCCACAGCAGTCTTTCAATTGAAGACATCGACCGTTCGGGTGCACCGGGGTTTGCTTATCGGGATATATATGATGCTGAGGTTCCATGGCCTAAGGAGTTTTATGCACGGAACAGAGTCAATGGGCACTTCTCGTTCGTTCCATGGGAGTATGGCGGGACTATTCAGTATGGTCTTCCTCGCCATGTCCACACATTCGACAACTATTTCCATCCGGACAAATACTTTGATATCCATCCTGAGTATTTCTCCCTCTCTAAAGGCGAGCGAATCCGCAACGGTCAGCTCTGTCTTACTAACAAGGATGTATTCAGAGAGTGGATATCCAAGATGAAGGAATACATCAAGACATCATACGCTGAAGCTGACAGCAAGGGAGAACCCAGGCCTGTTTTCTTCTCGATCTCCCAGAACGACTGGGAAGGCAGCTGCGAGTGCAACTGCTGCAAAGCTATCTACGAAAAGGAAAACCACTCAGGGCTTTCACTGATGTTTGTAAATGCCGTTGCAGCAGAGATCGAAAAGGCATACCCCGAAGTCCTGATCGATACACTCGCATACTGGTTCTATGAGGAAGCTCCCAATACAGTCAAACCAAGAGACAATGTAAGGATCCGGGTCTGCGATATAGGAGAGGATATCATGCACTCCATCACCCACGACAACAACAAGCATGGCCTCAGAAGACTGGGTGATTGGTCGAAGATCACCAAGCACACAAATATCTGGAAATACGGGGTCATATACTCTCCGAACCTGCCAATTCCCAGCCAGTTGGACTATGCAGAAGATGTGAAAGCTTACAAAACTAATGGTGTAGAGGGCGTATTCATCGAACTGGAAAACATAATGACTACTGATATGTGGGAGATGAAAGCCTGGATGCTGGCGAAGCTCTACGAAGACCCATATGCAGATTCTGAAACCCTTGTAAATGACTTCACTAACGGTTACTATGGCCCCGCCGGCTTATATATCCGCGAATACTTAAATGCCATTCACGATGCCTTGCAGAAAACACCAAGCTACATCAACTTCGGAGGAACTGCATCGAAGTATTCCTATATAACCTATGACCTGGTCCGCACATGTGATGCAATATTCGACAAAGCTGAAGCGGCTGTATCAGGTGATGAAGCGCTGCTGGACAGAGTCCAAATGGCCAGGACATCGCTGGATAGAGCAATCTGTTACAGGACCAAAGACCTGGTTAATGAGTATGAAAACAGCGGAAGCAAAGGCGATTTCGGTCTGTCTGTAGAGGTGTCCTCGAAAAGAGTGTCATCGATACTCTTCAAGATGGCTGAAAAGAGATTTGGCAATATGAAGAAATATGCATCAGATGCATATGACCAGGCAGGTGTGCTTGAAATGGTCTCCAGCCTGCCGGTTTCGGTCCCGCTTCCTGAGCAATTCGCATCACTACCGAAGGATAGCGTCTTCGATTTCTCTCCCAAGGACTTCAGGCTGGTTGGCCCGATAGTCGTCAAAGACCCTGAAGCCGACTTCGGAGCAGCGGCCAAACTGGACTACATAATGTCCGGTCCAGATGCAGCGAAGTTCATAGTCTCAGAGACCGAAGGCATGCCGATGGGCCTCTGTAACGTCAGTGAACACGTATTCGGGGAGACCAGATACATTACACAGGAAGACATCAAACCTGGATACAACTATTACAAACTCAATAAAGCCAAGTTCCACCCATCCGAGTATTTCAACATGTTCTGGGACTGGACATTGCAGCTGGACCTGACTCCAACAATGAATGAAGATCTCGAACAGGAATACGAAATCTACGCCTCCATAAAATTCGAAGGACCTTTGTTCCTAAATGGAGAACCAGCAAACACGAATGGGATATATGTGGAGAGGATAATAGTGGTTCGAGTTTAGGGGTTGGTTCTAACCGAAAAACTCGTTAATAGACCCGCCATTCCTGATCAACCGGATGTAATATCGGATACTCGAAAGGAATTGAATATGTCTTCTGAAGTTACTGTTGAACTCAGAGTTAAAACTGATGCTTTGGTATCCAGAGTATTTCAGATAATGAAAGATCGCATTGAGCAGCGGTGCTCATCTATTGTGGTCGAGAAAGGTGCTGGAGCTCAGATTGTATTGTCTGTTGATAATAGTTTACAGCCGGACGCTTTCTGTATTGACCAGGTTGATTCGGCTGTGCATGTCTCGGGCGGGTCAGCTCGCGGACTGCTTTATGGTGTTGGGAAGTTTCTCCGGACCAGCGGGTATGATGGGGGGTTCCAACCTTCACACTGGCGGGGGACATCGGTGCCTCAGGGATCTATGCGCGGGATGTATTTCGCATCGCACTTCCACAACTGGTACCATCAAGCCTCAGAGCCGGAGATTAACAGGTACATTGAAGACATTGCCCTCTGGGGTGTGAATGCCATAATGGTCATTTATCCGATGATCAACCTGCAGGACTGGGATGATCCGCAAGCAGCCCCGGCGATGGAGATGCTGCGGTGTTATGGCAAAGCGATCAAAGACCTTGGACTGATGTTTGTTACCGGCGTGAATAACACGATGTTCAGAGGGGTACCGTCTGAACTGCTGGCAACACCACTGCCTGATCCGACCGGTCGGCGAGGGAATAGCGGGTTTCCGGTCTGCCCGAGCAACCCTGCAGGGCACGATTACATTATGGATAATTCCCGTATCCTGTTTGAGAAGTTGTCGGATGTAGGAATAGATGCCTTGTGCTTCTGGCCATACGATGAAGGCGGGTGCGCTTGCGACAAATGCATGCCGTGGGGCAGCAACGCATTTCTCAAAATGTCCTGTGATCTGACGAAACTTGGGCGAGAGTATTTCCCGGACCTGAAGACAGTCATGAGCACATGGATGTTTGACACACCTCCGGAGGGTGAATGGCAGGGACTGACTGATGCTTTGGCTAAAAACAATGAATGTATTGATTATATTCTAGCCGACTCCCATGAGGACTTTCCACGTTATCCGCTGGATGTCTGTGTGCCCGGCAAGCTGCCATTAATAAACTTCCCTGAGATCAGCATGTGGGGTAACTGGCCATGGGGTGGTATGGGTGCCCATCCGCTGCCTGCCCGATTCCAACGCCTGTGGGATCAGGTAAAGCATGTGGTGCAAGGTGGTTTCCCCTACAGTGAGGGTATCTACGAGGATATAAACAAAGCCATAGCAGTCCAGTTTTATTGGGACCGGGATCAGTCCGCCCGGGCAACGCTGGAAGAATACATCGCGTATGAATTCACCCCGAATGTCACACAAGACGTACTAACTATCATCGACATTCTGGAAATCGCAGCTGGAAACAGATTCAAGGGGTTGCAGGTAAACGCAGATGATGTTCAGCAGGCATGCGAGTTGGCAGAAACAGTAAATGTTAGTCTCCCGGACTGGGCAAGGCAGAACTGGAGATGGGAAATCCTGTACCTGCGAACAGTGCTGGAGAATGAACGTGCCAATGGTGGACTGGAGACTCCAACAGCCGAATCTGCCATGACGCGCCTGATCGAGATATACCATTGCATGATGGAGACAGAAGATCCATACCACCACCGCGTCCGCCCTCCACTAAAACGCGCTGTAACGCGTGGTGGGGAGTGCTGAACTACGAAATAGACGGTATGGAATGCAGATGATTTTAATACTATGATGCAACAAATGCAGATACAGTTTATATAGCAGGATAGTGATTGTCAGGATTCAGGATTGCAGGTAAACATCGAATTGAAACAAATACCATTATTACGAGCTTGTTTAGCAGGTATATTTTGTCTCTTGGTGCTGGTGGTCTTAACCGTCAGTTCTTGTGCGTCAGTTCCGAATGGGTTTGCTGCTTTGGGAAGCAGGCTTCCTGCAGATATGGGGATGCTGGGCGGTGTTCCAAAGATAATCAAACAGTATAACCTTACTGAGATGCAGCCGGATGATTGGAAGAATAAGGAGAAATGGGGGATTACAATATCATCTGAAGACAGGCAGAGGGGATATATCGTATTTTCACGTCACTATATCGATCCGATTCTAGCCTTCAGCCTGCCAAACAATCGTATAAATGCTCTAGATACTTTTGCATCTCCCGGTGAATATGAACCGCTTTCTTTTGCCATATATCCACTTGTAAATGCTTCTAATGTAAGCATTTCGGCAGGTGATTTGTCCGATGGAAAAGGACATTTGATCAAGAGTGAAAACATTGATCTGCGGGTAGTTCGAAGCATTCCATTTGTTAAAGATGAGAAGACTTATGTTATGGAGCCCATGCTTCTGGAAAAACTGCCATCTGTAGATCTGCAACCAGAAAAATGCACACAGTTTTGGATTACAGTATACACTCCAAAGAAAGCTGCACCTGGCGATTACACAGGTATTGTGCACATCAAAGTTCCTGACGGTCAATCGACTGATCTGAAACTGCACGTAAAAGTATTGCCCATCACATTAAGAGAGACAGATACTCTATATGGTATGTGCTGGCAGCCAACCAATCATACCGGCATGTATCCTAAGAATTTGGACAAGTATTATACCGATATGATGGCTCATGGTATGAACAGCCAGTGGATATGGCCGGATGCAGGTTACCAGAAGGCAGGCGGTAGACTTATTTACGATTTCACAAAATTCGGATACTGCCGCAAGAAAGATGATTATTACGGTGCCGGACTGGATGAAATGATGGCGGCATACATGAAGTCCGGATATAAGAATCCATGGTGTTTTTCTATTGACAGCATAAACGACATTCTGGAGTCTATCGGATACCATCCATTCACAACAGAGTATGATGCTGCTTTTCTGGATTATGTCAGCCAGCTCATAAAACACATCAAAGATAAGAAATGGCCTGAGTATTATCTGCTTGTAACTGATGAACCTGGAGGCAGAGGATATGAAGGCATTAGTTATGCACTCTACTATTATAAGCTTCTAAAATCCCACTTCCCGGCAGTGAAGACAATATCTGATGTCGGACCATGGGCAGCAGAGGATGCAATCCTTGCGCCGTATGTCGATGCTTTTCTATATGCCTGTCAGAGTCCATCTGACATTGAAAAGTGCAGGCAGAGAAGTAACGAGTTTTCTATATACAACCAGGGAGGATGGGGACGTTTTCCCAGAATCGACCGCGACAGGTTTGGAATATATGCCTCTAAAACCGGAGCCAAACGGGCATTTATGTGGGTTTATACCTGGTGGTGGACTCCAACGGTTCCGCCATCCTGGCATCCGGCATTTATGTATGTAGTCCCTGCTGCAGATGGTCCGATTCCAACAATCAGCTGGGAAGCGCTCCGCGAAGGCATTGATGATTCCAGATATCTTCATACACTTGAGCTGCTGATAAATAGAGCGAAATCCCGCAAGGATGCCAAGGCTCAGGAACTCATAAATGAAGCTGAAAGCCAGATACAGGCAATATATAATCAGACTCTGATCGCCTGGGAACAGAGAGATGCTCAGTTTACCGGACGATCCTCTGAAAGTTATGATGTCAATCGCTGGAAAATTGCGCAGTGTATTATTAAGCTGAATGCACTTCTTGAGCATAAAACCACTACTCATGAGACGTCTGAGCCTTTGATAGCTAGTGACGAATATACTACCGGTCTCTGGCACTTTGATGAGGGTCGAGGATCATCCCTAAAGAACTCAGGAAAATCTCCAGAAAACAATGGCAGTTTTAAACACTTCACTGGTAAAGGCAGTCCACTATGGACTAAAGGAATCTCAGGCACGGCGCTGCAGTTCACATCCGATACCGATCCGGTATGCATAACGCTGAATAATGATCTCAATCCACAGTCTTTTTCATATGAGGTCCGGGTAAATTTCAGTTCAATTTCTGATGAAGGCTCATACATCGGACAGTCCGGTGACAGGTTCATACTCAGGTTATTACCTGGTGGTATAGTTGATTTTGTTGTAAATAATAATGGATGGAAAGAGTTAAGCAGTGGTCATCTCTTCTCAGATACCTGGCACCATGTTGCAGCCAGCTATGATGGAGAGTTTATACAGCTGTATGTAGATGGAAACCGTGTAGGATATTTGGCATTGACTGGCAGCCTGGGTGGAAGCGGTAGCACTCTGATGATCGGGACTGGAGTCGATGGCAAAACTGGTCATTTCAAAGGTAAAATTGATGAAGTTCAGCTGTCATCAACTGCCAGGCATTACAATGTATTGTGGAAGTAGTAATCTCAGTCATATAAAGACAATTCTAAATATTGCTAAAAGGAGCAACAACAATGATTTGGGCAAATTTACTTCATTTAGGTCTTAACATGTGGTGTGACAGGTACGACCCTTCGTGGGGGACGACCGACATCACCGGAATGCCTCATATTAGGTTCGATATGGAACTTTGGGATGAGCTGAAACCCAGGATGCGGGATGCCGGACTGAATATGGTGATCATCGACCTTGGGGAAGCTCTGAAATACAAGAGCCATCCCGAGATACCGGTTGCTGATGCCTGGGAAATTGATAAGCTGAAAGGTGAACTCGTTCAGCTTCGGCAGATGGGACTTGAGCCTATCCCCAAACTCAACTTCTCTGCTACCCATGACCTCTGGCTTGGAAAGTATTCCAGAATGGTATCTACTCCGGAATACTATCAGGTGTGCGCCGATCTTATCAATGAAGTCAGTGATATCTTCGACAAACCCAGGTTCTTCCATCTGGGAATGGATGAAGAGCAGATCGAACACTATGCAAACCACGAATATGTGGTAATAAGGCAGTATGACCTGTGGTGGCACGACTTCCTGAAGCTGGTTAGCACAGTCGAAGCCAATGGAGCAAAGGCCTGGATCTGGTCCGACTACATCTGGAACCACCACGATATCTTCGCAGAGAGAATGCCTAAATCCGTGCTGCAGAGCAACTGGTATTATGGGGATGAGTTCGGTGAAGATGCACAATATGTCAAAGCCTATCACGATCTGGAGAAGCTTGGATATGACCAGGTCCCCACAGGCAGCAACTTCGGAATCCCGACAAACTTCGAGCTGACCGTAGATTACTGTTCCAAAATCATCTCCCTGGACAAACTAAAGGGTTTCATGCAGACCCCCTGGAAAGCAACCCTGAACCAATACAGAGACCACCACCTCGCTGCAATAGAGCAGGTAGAAAGAGCAAGAAAGAAACTGGAAGGATGAGACATGGGTAAGCTGGACCCCAGTTCGGCCCCTTTGGGCATGCCGAACTGGAGTTCGGCGTTCCCAAAATAATCTTGATCGCTCAGGTAATCCACGACCATTTGAGCTGCACTCAAGCAAGTACCACCAATCAATCACAAAGGCAGGAAATAATGCAAAACACAGTAATCAACCGAACAATTCAAAACTGGGGATTGGCAATTCTGATGCTGTGTATATGTGCAGCACTACTAACCTCCAGCGTTCAGGCTAAAGAGGGAAACAAGCGATACTTTGTTAACTCAGTCTATAATATAGGCAGACCCAACTCATGGGCTGATATGAAGAGATACAAGGCCTTTGTGGACGAGAGCAAGAGTAGAGGCTTCAACTCGATCAATATGGACGTGAGATGGGATTCTGCCCGTCCGGATGGCACGTATGATTTCTCACTTTTTGATGAGCAAGCCAACTACGCCATATCGAAAGGGATGTATATCTGGCCCAGACTCAATTGCTCACTAATCAATGATTACAATCCTTACTGGTTTAGGGACGAAATGTATATGCGTGACATTTCGGGGCAGATATATAGACACCAAAATGGGCCCATACCATCACCGACTCATCCGAAAGTATTGAAAGAGATGGCGAGGTTTTGCAAAGCTGTCACAGAGCATTGCGATCACACATTCAAGGCGCTTCCGTCAGGTGAGAATCCGGTTGTGTGTATGCCATTCAGCTTTACTGCCACTTTAGAAGCTGAATATTTCTTCGATGGTACGCTTGATTATTCGCAGTCGGCTCAAGATCAGTTTCGGAAATGGGTTCGTATGGAATATCCTTCTCTGGCTAACCTGAATGCAAAATGGGGCACATTCTGCAAAACCTGGGACGAGGTAAATCTTCTCAAGGCACACCCTACTGCGAAAGAACTCTACTTCGAGTCCAGGCTTCAGATATTATTTGATCTCATTGGCAATACTGTCCACAAAGCCAACCCACGGATGAAAGTCGGTATGCAGGTTGGCTGCATCTGGGACATACCCCAGCGCCGGGTATTTAATGTTACCCACTTGCTCCGCAAGATGGACTGGATTCTTGTTGCGGATGACTATACTTATCCTCACGCTTTCAGTGCTGACTATGCGAGATGCTCTGCACCTGGTAAGCAGATTTCAAACGAGTTCGGTCCAGGAGTCGGCGGACTTCACGAACAACAAGGCCTGGAGCAGGCGGTGCAGACCTACGCTCACGGAGTCAATACAGTTTTTACTTCAAACTGGTCGCTGGAGGACATCATAGATCATAACAAATGGGCATATCTCAGAGAGATCGCGAAGCTGTCAAACAAATCCGATATTGCTCCGAAGTCTGATGATGCCATTTATCTCTCAACCTGGGACCTGATTAACAAGAGGGTTGATATCTGGACATATCTAAAAACTTATGAAAAGCTTTCTGAAAACGGAGCCAAAATAGTGGATGTCATTCCGGATACAATAATAGCTGACAATCCCGATATCCTTTTGCAATACCGGAGCATATATCTTCCGGCAAACTACACTATTACAGCCCCAGTTAGAACCCAGCTGCTGAATTATCGCAGCAAGCTAATAGTCAGTCAACCAGATATGGCAGGAACATGCGACATCTACGGCAGACCACAGGATGCACTGATGGCACACGAATAGAAACCGTTAATCCTTCGACAGGAAAGACAAACGGTTTGTGCATATGCGCGTCCTTCGACTTCGCTCAGGACGAACGGAAGGTGCCTTGCAGAATTAATTTGATATGTTCACCATGAGTTGATGTAAGTATTCACACGTGTTGCGTATAACGTCATGCTGAACTTGATTCAGCACCCAGGCACATTCGGGATGGGTCCTGAAACAAGTTCAGGATGACGTGATTCTCATAACACTGAGCTGTTACCAGTTGTATGTATCTCAAGTTTATGACTGGACTATTCAAAACCGGGTTAATCCTTTGGAAATCCAGCAACATGATTATTCCCGAACACATTGTATTCTAGATTCCCAGTCAAGCTGGGAATGACAAACTTTGCAAAGTAGTTGTCTAGCATATTTATAGAATGCACCACTGTTGTGTGGATGGTTACCTGACTATCATCACCCGGTCAATTCCATTTTCCCTTCTCATAATTCATAATTCACCATTCATACTTCTCCCTTCTCCCCAGCATAATTACCAGTTTTTGGGAATTGCTACGCTTAATTCAACAAAACCGCTCGAATTACTTATTGACATTAGAGAATTATTACTCTAAACTGCCATCATAGACACAAATGCACATGAACAGTAAGCAAGCAGACGCCGTTTGAGTTGGAAAGGGTCTCTTTGGTGGAAATTCAATATTTGAAATCTGAAAACGAAATAGAGTTGGCCACTGAATGCAGCTTGCGACCGTGTGCATTGAAACTGGATATGGTTGCTGAAAGCATAAGCGTTACGCCGGTCAAAGTTGAGATGGACGATCAGGAATGTACAATTTTCGACACCGAGAGCGGGGTGATATATTGGCCAATTCCGAAAATACCATCATCAGATGTCAATGCACTGTTGAATCTTATTGCACCATTGGCTGAGATCATAATATCCCTGTGCAAAAAAAACATCCCCCACTCTGAGATACCACTTGAATTGGCCGTAGAGGTAGAATTGGTCAAAATTTACAACTATGTAAATGACCACGAACTCCTGCAATCTTCTTTTGAGCCCATTTCGCCCAGGTAGAAACGAATTTCAATCCAAAGCGAACCCAACTCCCCGAATAGAAGGTGTCTGCGGTTGCCACGGCGAAATACTGCACCAAAGATAGACCGTTGGTCCCCATACCCGGAGGTTGCAGATGTTGCGTCTTATCCTGTTTGTCCTAGCTCTTATTGCTCTTGTTTCACCAGTAATCGGTGTCCCATCGCGTGTGATTAATGTCGGAGATGGCGTCCTGGAAGTCCAGGACGATATCGGGGGCTGGGGCGGGATGACCAACGGCATCACCCATATGAGCACAGGTGACTACACTGCCCGTAAGATCCTCGATACCAGCGACATCCCCGACGCAGCATGGGAAGCTGCCGTGGACATCCGGCTCTCGCTCTACTTCATGGTCCGTGACTACTCCTGGCACGACCTCCCGACTGTCAATGGGTTGGATGAGAACTACCAGGTTGTTGTAAACGGCAATATCCATGAGTATCCCACTAACGGCGGTGCTCCGGTCTTTGCTGAAAACAGTGCACCGACCATGGCTTGGTATGATTTCGTGATCCCCAAGGGCGAATTCATTCATGGTGCCAATGAGATACTTGTCCGCAAGTCGCCCGGCTGCAAGGGTGACGACTACCTCTATCTGGGTATCGATAACACCGAGAAGCGCGGTAACAGTGCTGTGGCGTTCGATGGGAAGACCTGGACTCAGGAGATGCTGACTATCCCCGGAGGCAATGGCGAATATATGATACGACTGTATGTACTCGAAAAACCCACGAGCTTTGAAGCAAAGTGGCAGCCGGGTAAGTTATCTTCCGCGGATGATCCTGGCGGCTTCTTTGTGTATACGGGAGGACGGGGTCTAAAATCGGAGTCTACAGGACTCAGTCTTGCTGCCGGGCAAAGTGCGCGTGTAGAGTGGGCGCCGGAGAATCTGGATGGCCTCGAACCGGTAATGGCGGTTGTCGAATCTGCAGGTGCTGTCAAACTCCAATGGCTTAACCGTGATGGCACCGCAGTAAAGGAGATACCTGCCATTACAGGAACAGATATCACACTGCCAGGCAAACGCTCATTCCAGCCAGCCGGTCTTTTGATCACAGCTGTTGATGCGCCGGTTGTCGTTCAGAGTGTGAAGATTACCGGCAACCGTACCTATCATCCGTTGGCACAGGCTATCAACCTTACGCCTGCGCTCAAGATAGTCACACCACCAACTCCCCTAAAACCCGCCTGTAATATCGCCAATGGTGAGATCACCATCGCAGGAGGACAGCTTCGCGCGAAGTTCCAGAAAGCCGGTTACCTGCGTTTGATCTCTCTATATAACCAGGTCACAAATACAGAGATGGTCCGTAATCCTTCTGCATGCGCACTGTTTCTGGTCGAAGTGGATGGCAGGCGTTACTCAGGTAGCCGAGACTTCAAAATCACAAGCATCAAGACATCGACCAATGGCTTTGTCGCTCAATTGGATTTATCTGCTCCGGCGCTCAGGGGTTTACTCACGGTAACTACAGGTAATGATGGCCTGCGAATGGGTCTCAGTCTTATTAATACCGGCAAGCAGTCTACCGACTTTAAGCTGGCTTTCCCGCATCTTGCAAGCCTTGCTATCTCGCCTCAGGTTAAGGACGATTACTACTTCGTCCCTGCGGGAGGCGGGATCATCGCCGACACCTCTGCTTCAATCCGGCGCGGTTATGGCGAGTACGAGGCGCTCTACCAGGTTATGGACCTTTACAGCCCTGCCCTGGGCGGTGGTCTGTCCATCCGGGCGGATGATAAGGAAGGCTGGCACAAGGTCCTGGCGCTGCGCAAGCACATTCCCGGCGCGTTTGATTCAAACCAGGAAGACCTGACTATGCTGGTGAAGCCTGAATATAAATGGCAGCCGGCAGCACTCGATATAGTAGATGGAACTGCGTTCACCTATGAGTATCTCCGCCGTACTCGCAAACCCGGCACATCCTTTACTCCCGCCGCCGCAGTTATAACCGCTCACGCTGGAGACTGGCACACCGCAATGGCTGATTATGCCAAATGGGCACACAGTGTCTGGAAGTTCCGTCCTTATCCATCCAGGCTAAAGAGTGTCCGCAACATGATGGCCACTGGCTGGGCGACTGACTATCTTTTCAAAGATGGCAAATATCGCACCGACTTTATGCAGCCGAACACCGACTGCATCGAACTGATGAGCTGGTGGGACTGGTCACCGTTGGGTCCATTTGGCACGCCCTTTGACCAACTCGAAAAGGTTCTCTCGCCTGCCAAGATCAAGGAGTGGGAACCATACTTTGTAACCGACCCGGTTACCGGTAAGAAAATGTGGAACAACCAGCCTGGCGACTATTTGGGGTACAACGCAAGGTTTGGCGGACTACCTGCATTCCAGGCTGCTGTAAAGACATACAAGTCCATGGGTGCTTTGACCACGCTCTACACCGATTTCTTCCGAATGGATTTCACCTCGAAGATCGGATTGACTCACGGCAAAGAGTGGTGCGTAATCAACAAGGATGACAAACTCAGCACCGAGTATGATGTGTACAACCCTTGCCATGACCTGCCCGAAGTTCGCGAGTGGGTCGCAAAGACTGTGGGACGTGTTATGCGGGAAACCGGGGCTGATGGGATCCGTCTTGACGAATACGGTCATCGAGGCTGGGCTTGCTACAATCCCGACCACAAACACACATTCGCCGAGTTCGGGATCACACAGTGGAATAAGGCTGTGGCTGAGACAATTAAGATGGTGCACAGGGAGATGGATAAAGTCCGTCCGGGCCTTGTTCTTACCACTGAATTCCCCACCTATGACTACATGATGCAGTATCTGGATGGCTGCATTACCTATGACCTGACAGCCCATAAATACCCCATCCGACCTTTAGAGTGCAACCTCCAGCGCTTCTATTTCCCGGAGTGCAAGGCGTACGAACTGGACCACTTGAACGTGGATGTGGAGAGCCACAAAAAGTTCTGGAATGCAGTCGAGTCCTTCGGTCGCTATTATCCTGATGGGATGTACACAATACTGAATGAAAATGAGAATGTCTACCAGGGCCGGGACAATTATGCCCTCCTGCCAACCCTGCAGCCATATCTTTACTGCAACCGCTTCCGGGGTAAGGGCAAGACGATTTATCACCTCTATAACGCAATGGGTCACACCTTCGAAGGGCAGGCATTGCAACTGGATGTCTCGATGCGCGATAAACACGTGATAGATCTTCTTACCTGCCAGGAACTCCCGGTTAACAATGGTAAGGTCAGCCTTTACCTGGAACGCAGCGATGTAGCCTGCACAGCAGTGCTGCCCAGAACCATCATGGCAAAGCGCAGCGGTAACACACTGGATGTGACCCTGAAGTCTCCGGGCAAGCTGACAGAACTGGTCATAAGCAATGTCAGCGGCAAGCAACTGCTCAAACAGAAGGCAAAAGCAGGCGCACAGTTTCTTAACTTAACGGGACTAATGAAGCCTGCATGTGCTAAACTTCTGAGTCACGGGCAGCTTGTAGATGCAGTGCAAATACCGGATTAGGAACTAACAGCGGATGAGGCACAGAGAATGAGAGCTAATTACCAAGCCAATTTAATACACCGAAAGCTACCGAACTGGAGTTCGGTGTTCGTGGCACTGTGCCTGATTGCAGCTATGCTTCCTGCAAGTGTCCAGGCCAAAGATCAACCAACGAAATTCTACTGGTCTGCAGGTGAGGATTTTATAACCAAAGAAAAGGGAGAGCGTTTTCTGACGATTTTTCCCTCGTACTTTAATGGATATAACTCAGTTTGGGGGGAAGGCTGGGCTGACATGACCCAGCGTATTCAAGCCGCAAAGCAGATCGACCCGACTTACCGGATTGGTTACTATACCACCTGGGGGTTTCATGTCCGGGACCGGCATGATCTGCTTACCACAATGATGGATGGCAAAAAGGGGGATTCCTTACCGATGGAGGACCTGTACGGCCGCACACATGTCCCCTGCTTCGGTAATCAGAAATTGATTGACAGTTTTGAACCCCTGGCAAAAACACTCCAGCAGACCGGCTTCACCAGGTTCCTGATAGGTGATTCCAGCTTCCCAATTTCTCCGGAATATGTTCCCGGCGGTTATGCTGAGGATGACATTCAGTCGTATCGCAAGTTCCTGGAAGGAAAAGACGAGGGATTGGAGTTCCACACGGGATCTGGATATGCCAGAATGCATTTCTGGGACTATTTCCGCAGATACTATGGGTTCAAGCTTTCCCCAACTGATCTTGGTTTTGCCAACTGGCAGGAGTATACTCCTCCCGTCAACCTTACCCCTGATCCCGAAGGTGGTGCAGCGAACAAGAGAATCCTTCTCCACTATGCCCTGATCCGGTATTATTTCCTGTGGTTCAACGCCCAGGTCGGCAGGACGCTGAATGCTCACGGCATCAGTCTGGAGAATATCCCAATCCATGAGTTTCCAATCCACGGGATAGATGAACTCTGGCTGATACTTTGCAGGGGCAATGATAACCTGCTGGTTGAACGGTTCGATCAGGCTGCTATGGTCTATTTTTATGATGTAGCCAGCGATGAAATCAACCACCGGTTCAGTTATTATGGCAGGATGAAAGCTGCAGGATCACCCGGTCACGAGTTTTCGGTGATGGGTGAACTGGGACAGTGGGGAGGCATGGCTGGCTGTTCCTACTGGGCTCCAGGATTTGCCTTTATCTCATACTACGATCTGGCAGCTAATCAGCACTTTTCTGAAGTCCACCATGATTTCCTGGAACAAGCCTCACCAGGTAAAAACCGCCGTTACGACCTCACTCAACCTGAAGAACTCACCACACAGGCCAACCCGATGGAGTGGTTCAGGTATCTGCGGTTATTGATGGCAGGTGAGGGAGTTCAATCTGCTGAGCTTGATCAAGCCTCCAAACCCGCTAGAAACCGCATCCTCTATATAGGAGATCGACCGCTATTTAGAAGAGTCTGGCATTTGGCTCATCCGCCGGAGGGAGTACAAAACTATTCCGGCAACAACATAGGGTATTTGTCCACGATCTTACTGGATTCGGGGATCCCATTCGATTTTGCCGACACATCCCTGGAGCAGACCAATACCTCCAACTATGACGTCATTATCTACAATGCCATCGATCTCCCGGATGGTCTTATGGCGAAACTGGGTAAATGGCTAAAAGGGTCACCTAAGCATCTCCTGATAACCCATGGTTCTCTACCAACACACCGGATCAACAGTCCGAAGTGGGTAGCAGGCCGCTTCTGGACTGAAGACCCATCTACTGAGCTCAACGAAATAATTGACCCAGCCGCTGCCGGTGCCATCGGGCTGAACAAAATCACCCTGGGAGGCTTACTTAATACAGGCAACCAATACTTCCGGATTCAATCTGATCTACCGAAGAAGGTCCTGGTGGGGTCAGATGCAAAGCCATTAGTCACAGAGCTCGGAGCAAAACAGGATGGCAAAGTTGCATACATCCACTACGATTGCGGAAGAGTTAAAAACACAATAGATGATACCCGGATCTTGCTGGCATTACTTGCACAAGCAGGGATTAGTCCATTGAATAACAACAACTCTGGCTGCTCTGTCCACTCATATGCATCAAAAACAGTCCCTGGAAGCATTTTCGTAATCCGAAACAAAAGTGCCTTGTTTGATAGACTAAAAGCCGGCAACAAGAGCTACTACGCAGGATACTATCCGGACTTAATGACAAATGTTACTTTGTACCTGCCCAAAGGAGACTACACAGGCTACCAGTTCCTGAACAACAAAATCTTTGCTGCCAAATCAACTGCTAACGGCCTCCAACTGAAAATTCACAATCAAGCCGGAGAAATAGTGATTCTGACTCCAAAAGGAAAACCTTCAACCCTGATCAGCATCTGGAAAACCAGGCGCAAGAAGTATGAAACCTATTTGAATATGAGTAGCGTGAGTTTATATAACTCTTTCTGGAATAACGCAGGAAAGCAAACAGAATAACGGGATAATAGTTCACTCTTGTTGAGCATTACGTCAAGCTGAGGATGATTCAAGACCCGGGAAAACCTCAAAACGATCCTGAATCAATTTAAGATGACGTAATTCCCATAACACGGGACTGTTACTTAATCGCGAAATAAAACACTGATTGGTCGCGTTGTGATATAATGCGTAAAAATACGCACATAATCTTATAGTGTGCTTACAGAATGGGGTGGAATTAATGTCCTTACCTGTTGTCTGTTCTCAATGCGGCAAGTCGCACGATGTTCCTGATATCAAGGCCAGTCAGGTGATAGAATGCTCTTGTGGGGCGTCTGTAGCGATACAATCCGATTCACGTGGTGATGAACAACCCAATGCTCCGGGATCATCAATTGGATCAGTGAATCAAAGTGCTGCTATTGCCCGTCCTTCGCAGCTAACTACTATGATTGTGCTTATTGATATTTCGAGCATCCTGGCAATACCAGGTGCGATTCTTGGAACAATCATAATGATGTCTGTGGCGATGCATGGCGGAAGTTTTCTTGGTTGGATGTTACTGCTGATCTCTTTGTTCTCAGCAGTATTGTATGTCGGTATCCTTGTTGTTTGCCATTTTCTCTGGAATGGCTATAATAAGGCGCGGCTTACAATGGTAGTGCTGATGTCACTTATCTCGGCTATTGGATTGTGGAGTCTGATACAATCAACAGGAAGTACGAATATGCTTGTCAATGGATTGCAGCTTTTTATTGATGTGCTTTTCATTTGCATTCTGAATATGAAATCAACTAAGGAATACTGTTGTAAGTAGTGTAAATGATAATACGGACTGCGCCAGTGCGATAGTTTAGAACACCGTCAATTTGGGCAGAGTTGTATTGTTGCTGATTCTATGCTTGTAAGCATATTGTGGAGGAAATTGAATGTCTAATGAGTTACAATATGAACTCTGTCCCGAAACCGGTATTGGTTGTGTTCTAGTAAACCGCGAAGCTGGTCTATTGAAGATAGACCTGATGCCCGATGAAGCTACCGAGTTAAAGCAGTTAGTACAGTCCGGAAACATGGCTGGAGCCAAAGAGCTACTTATTGGCATAGACTCCAAAGCCGCAGAACTGGACGACGCCGCACTCGCAGCCTTGACCCGAGAGATAATCTAATCTTTAGTCCTTGATTTCACCTCTTGCCTCTTGTTTTCTGGTGCGGCTCTAAATCGCACCAGAAAACGAATACGATCACCTCAGTTCTGCTTCAATCCGCTGAAAAATCACCTTCTAGGTTGCTGTTAAGCCATCCGTAGACTGGACTAACTGTCAGAATTTCCCACATAACAGCCAGTCACAACCAATATCTACAAAATACATAATAAGGCCTCATATCATGCCACAACATCACAATGTGTCAACACACACCATAGTTTGTCACACATTTTCGCGACACCAAAAGCATAACTGGAAATTCATCGTGTATTAACGCAGAAATACTTCCCTATTTGAGGTTATTATGGAATATCAGACATATACATTATCTACTCGTACGTTATTTCTACCTATGCAGTACATCGTAACAGGAATGGGAGCGTTATATGAGTCAAAACACGGACGATAAAAAACCATATGGGCCTACTGGAAAACCGATTGATAAACCGAAGCTGCGTATGGGTGAAGTATTGCGCGCAGATGCTTACGACCAGAAAGGTGTACTACTGCTAAGAGCTGGAAAAACGGTAGAGGAAGCTTCATGGATCAACAGACTTGCATATAAAGATGTTAAATTCGTCCAGAATCGCAAAGCCAATCCTGTAACAGAAAACTCACAACCAGGAGTTCAATCTACACCCACCACAAATATGGAAGATGAGTCTCGAACTGATGTCGTTCTTGTCGATGCAGTAAAACTCGAAGAGCGAGCCAAAAGAGCTGATGTCGTAAGAAATGAGACAGTTGCTTCTGTAGCATCGGTTTTTGGCAGACTGGGAAAAGAGAAAAGGGTTGATGTAAATGAAGTCAGATCAGCAGTCTCAAGCATGATGGACAGTCTGATGCAGGACAAAAGAGCACTGTTATCATTGACCAGTATCAAAGATGCAGACAACTACACATATGTGCACTCAGTAAATGTGTCGGTTTTAGCTATGTGTCTAGCCATTCAACTGGGCTATGAAGCAGATTTAGAAAATATAGGAATTGGGGGACTCATGCACGATGTGGGAAAGACAGAAACTCCGCTTGATATTCTCCACAAACCAGGACCACTCAACAATGGAGAGGCCCATGTAATCAAGCAGCATCCTGTCGTTGGTGCACGTATCCTGATCGCATCCGGAGGGTTCAGCCCAATTTCCGTTGTCTGCACCAGAGACCATCATGAAAGCATGGATGGCAAAGGATATCCGGCAGCAAGAAAAGGATCTGATATATCACCATATGCACAGATCATATCAGTGGCGGATGTATATGACGCACTGACTACCGACAGACCTTACCGTGAAGCTCTGTCACCAAAACAGGCACTAATTCTTATGTCACGCAAATTTGCCGATTCATTTAACCCTGGTTTCTTAAGTGCATTTATCAGCCTGGTTTCATACTATCCTGTAGGTTCAATTGTTCATTTAAGCAATGGATATGAAGCAGTTGTGCTGCTGAATGACCCAGCAGACCCTACAAAGCCGGCTTTGGTTAAGACTGTCAAACACCCGGACGGTAGAGCTGTCGAGAACTCTCAGACAATTGATCTTCGGATTCATAGTCATTTGCTGGATCTGCAGTCAGCAAAGAATGATCAAATAGTTGAGGATGCCACACCCATTGTAATGAGAGAAATATCCGGTTTTAGTGCAGTAGCATAACAGAAATCGCAAGATAGATTATGGAACTAGACATCCCTGATTATTCGATCCGGGTATGTATTCTGGAGGTTCTTTTAATGGAACAAAGAGTTGGGAAGTTATTAGCCGCGATATCATTCATTGTTGATCTGTCACCCAATTCGACTCGTTTCCACTCCTGGAGTGTGGCACTTATTGCCAGAAAAATCGCACTGACTGCTGCCCCACAACTGGCGGATGAAATATTTTATGCCGGATTATTACATGAGATAGGATGTGTAGACTCTTTTGACGGAATCAGAGAAGACGGCATTCACACGCTAAACGTGCCGGGTGCCGGAATTGGTCTTTATCCGTCAAAAGGTGCTGCACTTATCGCACACTCCCCGGAGATGCATTCTATAAGCCATTATGTTTGCTGCCATCATGAAAGACTCGACGGAACAGGATATCCGTTGGGACTTGCGAGTGATGGCATACCTCTTGGCGGGCAGATTCTTGCCATAGCTGAAGCTGTCACTCTATCCGGTTTCCTGAATAGCAAACACGGGAAATCAGAACACCTGCAGCAACTTGTCTCTCTCGTAGGTAGAGCCTGGCACACGCACCTTTGGGTGGCATTTCTCAAATCCGTCGCAGATACCGAATATTATAATGCAATCATCGACCCATCAGCCATAGACAGATTGATGCAGTCAGTTATTGCCCAGTCGAGTTGTCCTATTAGTGATGACCAGAAAGGGATTGAATCGCTATTGGAGATAGCAGCTCGTTTAGTTGACTGTAAGGATCCTTCTATCTCAGGTCATTGTATGCGAGTAGCTGAAGAATCCAGACGTATTGCTGAATATATAGGCCTGGATGAGACTCAACAAATTGATATTTACAATGCCGGTTTGGTACACGACTTTGGAAAAATAATTATCCCTGCAAAAATCCTTAACAGGGCTGGTCCGATATCTGATGAGGAGAAACTCGTTGTGATGGGACATGCCGATATTGTGCTGCGAGTATGGACCAGTATATTGGACAGTGAATGGCTGAGGAATCTAGCTAATCAGGCATTTCACGATCACGAACGGTTTGACGGCGAAGGTTACCCGGACAAGCTGAAAGGTGATCAAATATCAATAGTCTCAAGAATAATAAGTGTGGCAGATACCTTTGATGTAATGATCGCCAGCAGTTCTTATCGATATGCGTCCCCTCGAGGGGCTCTGGTCAAAATAGGTCAGGAATCCGGAAAACAGTTTGATCCGGATATTGTTGCTGCATTCATTTCTATGAAGAATGGAGAAGAATACCGAATAGCGGCTTAACCTGCATTATTAATGAAGCTTCATTTTGTGCGGCCTTGTCCTGTTGATAACGTCGGAAAAACCGTACGATCCAATTCCCCCTTTGAAGGGGGTAAGGGGGATGTGAATTATACGTTATTAGTGATCTTACATGCATCGTATGAAAAATGCACGTGTCACATCCCCCTCGTTCACTACGTTCACGAGCCCCCTTCAAAAGAGGGAATATTTGCCTGTTTACTACAACAATATACTGATACATAACCAGCATCTGTATATATTTGAATCAACGATTTTCAATGCCTTTGCATACCCTCATTTGTGCATCCCATTAATTGAATTTATTTCCCATATCTCCACATAACATCATGTTTACCTGCCGTCAGCGAGATGCTTACCAGTCCGGCTTTTCGGCTGAACGGGATTTCTTTGTTGTCGCAGATAACTGACACTACTTGTTTATCAAACGAAGAGTTTATTGCTCCATCTGATACTGATACCAGGCATTTTTGAGATGCAGATAAATGGGCGTATAGCGTGTTGTTCTCCCATTTGCAGGATATAAGCGCTGCAGGTTCCCAGTTTACCAGGTATGGAGTATTCCGCCCTAACAGCAGAGAGAGTGCTCCTTCACTGCCGCCGGGGTCACCATTGAAGTATTTTGCGTATGCATTCCAACTGTTCCACAGGTCATCCTGAGGCCAGTCAGGCAGCCAGGCACGCTGAGCGATATGGTTGAGCAGTTTATCCTGGTTTCCGCCCATCTCACGCCAGTTCGGAAGTCCCTTCTCTACTAACTCGGACTGGTACTTGCTGCAGAAATCCTTACCCGCTGCATCCATAAAGTAGTTATATATGGCTGAGTCCTGAGCACACCATGCCAGCAACATTCCCAGGTGGTCCTTGATGAAGAAATTGTCTTTAAGGACTTCCAGGGATGCTCCCTCTTCTCCAAAACCCTGACAAAACAGGCCCGGGACCATATGTTCAGGATCAAGGTAGTCCTGGAACCTGAGTCGCAGTAGAGTTCCAGTTCCCATCTTTGCCCGCATATATGCAGCACGCTGAGCCTGTTCGGGAGTTCCGAACAATTCAGCCATCCTCTGGTATCCACATAGACCGCCGTACGTTATGGTGGACATATCGATGTCGTCATAATTGGCAGCTTCCCTGGAAGACGATGCAGGGACAGCCCAGTCATTGATGACTTCCAGATACCGTTCTATATCAACTGCTCTGGGCCATAACTTGCGCACTGTCCCCCAGTCTCCGGAATATTTACCATATACATATAATGAATACAGCGCAGTCCCGGCTGAGGAGTTTGCATCACCTATCATCGCCGGTTTAACCTTTGAATCAAACCATCCAGCCGCCCGATATACCTTGCCCGTGTATAGTTCCTTGCGGTCAAACCAAACTCTTGGATTAAATGCACTTATTATTCCATCGTATGCACGCTGGTTGATTATGCGGCGGGTTGGCTGCGAGCAGATACTGTAATCCAGCATTGTACCGGGCCAATCGGTATAGAGTGTTGGCTGCCATACATAATATTCTGTTTTATTGTAGGGTTTAGAGTATCGGCTGGCGACACTTGCATCAAAGTGGTTCTGCAGATCGAGTTTGTCGGATGTCTTCGGAAATCCAACGTGTTTTATGGGCCAGTCAGTCAGACTGTATGTAAGCACAGAACCCGGACATGTCAGATATGGCCCGAATTTGGTGAGTATTCCCGTATCTTTTGCAGTTGGAAATTTTGGCCAGCCAACAGTACGTGTTCCCCATGCAAGCAGCGTGGGAACAGGTGAATAATCAGGCATCTGCCAGTTTTTATTGCCCCATCGATAGTATGAAAACTCATTGCGGACCAGAATATTCTGTCCGTCTCTTCTATACCATTCTCTGCACTTCAACGGATAGGTGTGCAGCATTCTGGCCAGGAATCTGCTGCGGACGGCAACAGTTTTCTGGTTCCATTCATCACCCAGCAGACCGTAAAATGCCGTGCTGACTCCAATGGTCTTCAAGCCTGATGGATTACTCAGCGTAATGCCGGAAGAAGTCCATTTGATTGCAGGTATTTTATCGAAAGTGATCAAAACAGCAACTGCTCTATCACCCCACAGCGTGGAATCTGTATTGCCAAGTCCCCAGAGCATAACAATCCAGGGTTCAGCTGGTCTCTTCATGTCAATCGGTTTGTTTACAACAACAACATTTCCATTTGATGATGGGACCAATATCTGCGCCGGTCCATACTTTTTCACTTTGCTGGACTGATTTACAAACTGGTCTTCGCTTTCATTAGGTGCACCTGACCGATGCGGCATTACACCGCCACCGCGGCTGCTGATTGTCAGCTCCTTTGCATTCGTTTCAATGAGAAATCCGGGAGCGAGGCTGGAGTACCTGTATGTGAACTTAAGACCCTTTGCAAATTCGCGTTTCCAGACTACATGCGTCCAGCTCAGTTCCACATTTTGTTTGATGAATTTTGTAGGCTTAACTTTGCCGGGCATCGGTGTGTAACCGGTCGACTCTTTAGCAATTATTTGTTTATCATTGATACCGGGGATAGTTATGTCAAAGATGTCTCGATCATAAATGCCACCCGGACGCGAAGTATAAGCATTGAACCAGAAATCATCCACAGTTTCCGTCAGCAGTCCGTTGTATAAACTGTTGCCGAACCTGCCGGTACTGGTTGCCGACAGACCTTCCGTCCACTTTTTACCATCTACAAACTTATGCTGTATATTGAGTTTAGCAAGCGGCTTCCACTGAGCTTTACCGGCAGGACTTGGTAGAACCTGCATCTGCATATCTACATAGTGCTTATTCTGAGGGTCTGCTGCTGTGATCTCAGAGAGACGCGCAGGCATCATCGGCAGGAAATTTTCCTTTGATGCTTTAAAATCTGCAAGCTTAATTGTGAACACTTCTCCACCGGGTTTAACAACACTGAATGTATGCTCGTATTTATTGCCGTCCGGTGTCGCCAGAGTTACTAAAGCAGGCCCGGGAGTATCTCTGGTAAGTACCAGTCTGAGTGAAGTCGTGTTAGAATCAGCTGGAGAGTTTTCAAAGGTTGTTTTACAGGAAGCAATAACAACGGGGGATATCTCGGCAAATCCACCCCAGGGCATTAACCCATCCGAGTAACACTTTTCAACTGTAATCGTAAGCCAGTCTACATCAACATCTATTGCTACAGTCTGGACTTTTCCGGGATTCAGATCAAGATCATGGTTTATACTTTTTCCACTGCTTAAATCTATGCGAATAACATTTGGATGGCACCAGTTACCCCAGCCGCCCTGCACTACCCCGAGCAGACCGATATGTGTCTTCTTCTTTAGGCTGATACGTACCTCAGCTCCCTGTAGTGTTTCAAAACCAGTAAATGATCCGGCGTTTGCATCCATAATCGGAGGTAAATCATAGCCGGTAAGTAATTTACCGGTTATTACAGTACACTTAGTTCCTGCAGGCCACGCCTTGGGAGCGTAATCGATCTTAACAGGTGCGGCATTCAAGCATGTGGTCCAACAAATTGCCAGTGCTATCGTGAAAAACAGAGATTTTATCATTGCTATTTTCTTTCCAATTGATTTAGGTTGCAAGACGTAAGCATGCTGTAATTCGCACATTTCCGTTCGTATTAAAGGTGTAAATGCAATGAGCATTTACACTGTTTGTCGAAGCACAGCAAAATTCCAGCACCCTTCGACGAGCTCAGGGTGAACGAGTTTGTATATCCGGAAAACTGAAACTTTCTGCAAAACTACTCCGGCCATGCAACTCTTCCATTTACTATATCATATAATGCGGTTGCTGTTTTCAATGTATCGAAACAGTTCACTCTTGTGGAACACTGAATAATTACAGATTGACAATTTCCCTGAACCAGTGCATAATACGTCCGAAAACTTGGGGTATATATGATTGATTGAGGCAATACTCCATAAGAAGACCAATGGCTGTTTGCATATCTGAATCCAAGAGGTGAATAAAATGCGTATTGGATCGAAGATCATTGCTTGTTGCTGGTTAGTATATGCATTAATACCTGTATACTACATGATATTTCAAAATAATGGAACTGCTCGAGAGGATATTCTTTTGGCTGCTCTGGTTCCTATGATCCTGACTGCGCTAATACCCGCAGCTGCATCAATAGCTATCTGGTTTGGTCGTGTATGGGGATTCTGGGTGTTAGTCGCATACTCCGTGCTTGGGGGTATTGAAAGTATTGTTACAGCGTGGAACCTGCATAACTCACCACGTGATGCAACCTGTATGTATCCTTTTGGATTCGATCCAACGAATTCTATACATTTTAACCTGACAATTGGCAGTCTGATGTTGATAAGCTTGATTGTCCTGCTCTTAAGCAGACCAAAATCAGTCCGATCAGCAGGATAACTCTCTATATCTAACTGGTCATGATAATTTTCTGCTGGGGTGCAGATTTAGTTGCACCCCAGCAGGTTGCAGCGGTACTATTCGTAAATCCCCAACTCGCTGATCTCCGGGTAGTCCCATCCCTTGTGACTCTTGCGCTGGGTGACGACTACTATTCGCAGTTTGTCAGTTGTTACCTTCTCACCGGAATATTCGATTTTTTGCAGAAGCTGGTCGCGCCACTGGTGGATTGTCTTCCAATCACCATCTTTCCAGATTTGCAGATCGGCATCTTTGATGGTCGGGGTAACCATTTCGACCCGGCTGAATGTTACCGGCTCCTTAAAGACTATCTGGCAGAAACCCCGTTCGGCATAAACTGGGAGCCAGCCCGCGGCATCGTTGGCGCCATCTGCCAGGTCGTCATCGCTGCTGAAGTTGGTTCCAAAATCTCCAACTGCCCATTTGATCTTCTTGTTTGCCAGCAGATTGCCGGTTTTTACCGGCCGATCAAGTGCCGCTGCAATCTCCTGCGTGATCTCATCGACAGTCTTCAGGTTTGGAAGCACTTCGCAACTGGTGTAGAGGTGCGCACCGATGCCTTCAAAGGTGTCAGTGAACTTGCCGTTGACCACCGGAATCACCCGGTTTTCGCGCACGACCAGAAGATGGGTGACATTGTCCTTTGCCAGTGCAGGGATATCGAATGTTGCAGTCTTTGCATCATAGCTCTGGTTTGCTGTCATTATGTACGTCTGTGCATTTTCAGATATCTTCGCGTGTTTGGCGATGACATCGACATCGGGATTGTCGCTCTTCGCTTCTGTTGCAGCGTCCCGCTCAAGCCATGCAGGAGCCAGCAGGGTTAGATCCTCGAAAATGTAGTCCATTGCGATGCGGTTTTCCAAATGGTTCCAGTAGCCATTGAATATGAATGGCACAATCCCTTTGGCTCCGTTGGCCATCGATGTATAGACAAACCATCGGGATTCTTTGAACGTGGGGTTCTGACCTCGCGCACCACCATAGCTGAACGTCTGCGGCATTGCCCACATAGCCTTGCTGCCGTCATTCGCCGCGCAGCCATCGACCATATTATTATGTATTGCTCGAATCGGGGTGCCGAAAGAGCGTTTCCCTTCATCGTCCAGCATCGGACTCATATAGGGATGTGGACACATTACATCACACGCCTGCATATATTCCACTGGAGAGCGCGAGACTATTTTGCAGAACCGGTAAGGGTCTTCCTGAGCCATAAAATCGTAAACGCTCTGCAGGAAGACCGGTGAAAGCCCACGGCACTCCGGTTCATCCGATGTGTAGTAACCGATCACATTGCGGTTCATTCGTGTTTTAGCTATTACATCACGGAATTTAGCCTTGAGCTGGTCGTCTATGGGCTGATCGAGTTTGGCCTTGGCCTCATCAATCTCTCTGGATACATCAACAAGAGTATACAGACCCATATTACTGGCTTCATAGTCGCTTGCACCCATCATAAAGTTGGTTGAGTGGGGAAGCTGGGCCATCGGGAAGGAGGAGTTTCCCACTACATAACTCATCGAGCCATACCATCCGCGAATAAAGACCGGGTTACCATTTATGATCAGATTGCCCTGGTCATCGATCCGTGATTCTATAGCCGGAGCTAGTGGCATCTTGCGAAGAGAGACTTCTTTCTCGCACAGGACATCGAATTTCGAGCCATTCGATTTGGGATTAGCGATGGGCTGCAGAACTTCGGCGTGCAGGACATATATCCCCTCAGGCAGGTCTGCTGCGGGAAGCTCGAAGGAGACAGTTGTGTCGCTAATTGTAGATTCCGTTGTGCGTGATGGCATAAGCGTAGATGAAAGCGTGACGCGTGCAGTGGCGCCTTTGACTTTCTCCAGCGGCATTCCGAGTGATATATTCCCTTTGATAGTTGTGATTGTCTGGGTTGCATAGATAGTGTTTCGATAGTTCGGCTGGGTAATTTTTACTGTGATCGGTGTGTAACTGAGCCATGAGTCAAATCGTGTAACCAGCGCCGAAGTTTTGTTCTGCACTGCCCGGAAGATCACAGGCCACTTACCTTCTTCTTTTACAAATGCTTCAGGGAGTGTGATCCGTGTCTTGCTGTTGGCTTCAAGTTTTAGAGGCATTTCACAGCCTTTTGCACCAGGGACATCTATGTCCATTGTCAATGTGCCATCGAAAGCTTTGTCACCACGATTCTCAACCATAAGCGATGGAATCACCGCAAATCCTGCATCTTTGGGTTCCAGCCGAAATGCTGGGGATTCTGCATATAGATTGTATTTGGATTTATCTATCTTGAGGCCATCGAGATAACCATAGTTCTTGATGTTGTTATATCCATAACCGGGGCTGTATTGGGAGTAGTAATTATCAGGTGTGACCGAACGCGTGCGTGACATTGAAAAGACCCAGCGGTCAGCCCACATCTTCGACGGACGGTTGTGAAAAAGTGCAAACGGGATGGCGATCTCAACCGACCAGAAATCCTTGCCTATAAATGTTGCCGTCTTCCATTCAGATGACCATCCAGCTTTACCGGTGTTCCCGCCTTCTATCATGTAAAGGTCTACTTGTGTTCCTTCGGAGTTCACTGTCAGCTGATAGTACTGGTCCCGGTCACCTACGGGGTCAAAGAATAGTTCAACATCATCATCTGCCCACATTGCTGCGTCGTGAACGCGTGCAGCTTCAACTACCAGCTTAGACGGGTTAGGTTCGTTGCAGCGGATACCGAAGTAAAGGTTCTCGTCGTCATACAGCACTCGGAAAGAGGTCTGTTTCTCCGGCGGGATAGGCTTGCGTTCACCGGTACCCAGAAGAGTCTCAAACCCGGTCTGCAGCGGGGCCTTATCCCAAGCCTTTTCATCGATTTTCCCATCAATGACCAGTTTCCCCTGTAGCTTTGCAGCGACAGCAGATTTCATTGGCCCGGGGGGATCGGCAGCAAAAGCAGGACGTATCAATCCCGCAGCAATAATGAGTATTAGAAGCAGCAAACAACAAACAGCAGATCTCATCGCAATTCTCCTTGCAATTTAACACAATATTACATACGGGAAAGTATTCGGTATTCAATGCTGCATATTGTCAATTATTGGAATGGTGTGCAAGAGGCGAGTGCAGATTTTCGCTTGTTCATTTCCGATATGACAATAGATTATCCCGCATTATTCATGACCAACTCAGCTTTTGCCCCTTTTACAGGGCAAAAGCGGAGCTTCGAGAACAATGTGGGTTAGCGTTTATTCTCCACATCCACGTAACACTCTGCAGGAACAGGATATTTTAGCCTGACTGCATCTTTATCGTGATACAGGACATACCGGGTTTTAGTGCCTTCTGCGCGGACTTTTATGCGTATTGAACCAGCCTTATATTTTGTCAGGTCAATAACTGCATGATTTTCCTTGATATCTGAAGCAACTTTTGTGCTGTTTACATAAACAGTGTAAGAGGTGGCTGCAATCCCTACAGTCCGCCAAATGACATCCACTTTGGAGTCGGTTAAGACTTGCTTTCTGAGCGGACTTGCTATTGCGATGACTGTTGATGCTGGAACTCGCTCTTTGTAAAGATCCACCAGCGCTTTGGTCATGTTGAGATATAAATAACCCCAGCCCCCATCTCCCCGATATGCCGGAGTGCTCAGGGAAGTAGGCTCTATGTCATCACTGAGTTCTACACTGTAAGAATCCACATATATATTCGGGGGAGCTGCAGGCTGACCTTCTATCTGACCTGCAAATTCGTTAAACTGGTGGACAGCCAGAAACCGCGGGCGGTATTTCATAGCCAGCTGCCAGTCTTCAACAAGGGTGGCTCCTCCACGATGTCCCCTGGCATCAGCAGCTTTCCAGCCCCCATTCCCGAAACTACCGGCATTAACCGTAAGAGCCTCTGTTTTCCCCGTTGGAGGAGTGGGAACCGGGACTCTATCCATCCAGGTCCAGAACCCAAGCTCATTCTGCTTCTGAGTATCCTGCTGAGCACCTGTAAACCGTATGGCGAAACGGTCGTCCAGCTTGAGGTGTTCTTTCACATAAGACGCACCAAGGTCCAGTATTTGAATTAGCGGCTTACCATCCAGATACTGCCAGAGACCTTCATATTTTGGATTTGTCACATAGTGGTCCCAGATATATTTGAGCTGGCCATTGACTGCATTCGGGCCCTCTGGTCGGATATGACTGACACCGATCAGGAACGTCATTTTCGGCACCACATAACCCTCACCGCGCATCTTGACCAGTTCATCCATCATAAGAGTCGTAGTTGCATCGAGTTCATGTGTCCCCTTGCCGATATCATCCCAGCTCTTGGAGAACCATATATTGTTGGACCAGTCAACCAGTATGTAATCAAATCCGGTCTCGATGAACCATATCAGGTGCTGCCTGGCTACCTGCGGATCGTATGAGCTGTAGAATCCCATAAGCGGCACTGCTGGAGCAGTAGACCAATTGCAATTATTGGGAGTAAACCACTCTTCCCATTGAATACCTATCAGCCTCTTCTCATCACGTTTGAAAGTCTCAAGCTTGCGGTTGCGGACATCTACCGAGAGTATATTGGACATACTGCAGCCTTCGGGTACCTCCAGGCCAGTATTGCGTGCAAACATATAGCGAATAGCCGGCCAGTTGTCCAGAGTATAGATTGACTGATCAATCTTGAAGACTATCCGGGCTTTATCACCGGCAGCAGTCGGAGCCGAAGGCCATTCGGCTGGTTTTGCAGTATAGACAGACCATGTATCATCGGAGACAATCGAGTCCTTCTGAGTGCCGTCAAAATCCATCCGCAGCAGCACTGCCGCCGGGCCTGTGCCGTTCTCTGCCTCAACACACAGGCTGTTTGTTCCTTTGATGAAGCTGCCGGGTTTGATCTCGACGGGAATCACCGGGTTCCAGCCGTGCATCTCCTTGACTAAATTTCCATTCAAATAAACCCTGGCTCCATCATCCACAGAAAACCACAGTTTTGCGCCCTTTGCTTCAGGCATATCGAACTGCTTGACCAGGTAGATCTTCTGATTATCAACGATCTTTTGAGCCCATATCCACTTCTCATCAAACTCCCGTTTCATAGGGCACACTGCCACCGATATCTTTGCGGTTTCTTTAACAGGCAATGGAACTGGGAAAGTTGCGCGGCCGGTAGAATCGGTAAACTCATGTGCCCCCCATCGTTTTCCATTTCGATAAGGATGGACTTCAATCCCCGCAGCAGGTTTGCCATTCATATCGGTTACCAGAGCATTGATCTTCACACTCCTACCGACACCGACAACCTTTGCATTCGAACTAATCCGTATACTATATTGCTGAGCATCTGCAGTTGAAACAGAGAGAACCAGCACAAAAATCAACAATCCCACAAATCTTCGCATATGTAATATTTCCTTTGTTTGTTAGCGTATGATAATGACCTTCCACTGTTGGTCTATTAGGCGAAAGGGTGATAGAGTCCTTCAGGTTTGTGAGGGGAGGCTTCAGGCTTCAGGCTTCAGGCTTCAGGAAAATGATAACCGTTCACCCTGAGCTTGTCGAAGGGTGCGGATACGCACAGACCCGTTCTCCACCTATCAGCCCTTCGACTGCGCTCAAGGCAAACGGATCTGTGCATATCCGTGTCCTTCGACAAGCTCAGGGCGAACGGGGGATTATACGATGCAGCTGATAAGATGGAAATACTCCGGCTAGCAGAGACTAAAATATGCGTGCATCTACAACGCCAATACGGAGATTGGCGTTCCCGGGTGCTCTATTGTCCGGCATCAATTGCGCCGATAATTCTAATTGATGAAAACCACTCTGATTGTATTAATAATCTTCCTTTCACTCACAATAGCATCGGCTGGGTGTTGTGCAGGGTTTGTTATATCGACTGCTGGTGAAGCACAGTGTGTTGTTGTGACTGCGGATATTGCCGGCAAGGCTACGGCAACGGCTGCAAATGAGCTCGCCAGGGTCTTGTCACAGGTATCCGGAGGTGAATATAAGGCAGTATCGGAATCGAATTCTGATGCTTCGCAAGCACAGATACTCGTTGGACGCTGCCCGAGAGTTGAGTTCATGCTGAAAGACCAGGACTGGGGAGTGCTGGGACCTGATGGAGTGCTGATCAAAACTATCGGCAATAAGTTAATAATATCCGGAGCAACCGACCGCGGGACAATGAATGCAGTCAATTTGTTCCTGGAGAGAGTCATCGGGTGCAGATGGTGGACAGAGTCAGACAGCACGATACCTAATAAACCGGACATAAGTGTCCCCAATCTGGATTACGTATACTGTCCGCCATTCACTTACCGCGGAATATCGGCAGACAATGCGGTGGGATTATTCGCCACTAAGCTGCATCTGAATGGCAGAACGCAGGATATCACTCAAGAACTGGGATCTCACACAGGTATCCTGATGGGCAAACCGGCTCCCGGGATATGCCCTAATGATGGAAAGCTGTACAGCTGGATGGTTAACAGCCTGGACAGCAAACTCCGTTTTGATGCTGTAGCTGCAAACAGACCCAATCGTTCGCGAAGAGCCAGCCTCGTATACTTGAATACAATAGAGACCCAGAAGCCCTGCCAGTGCGCCTGGTGCAGAGATCTCGCTAAGAAATACTCCACCGCTTCTGCAGGTTATGTGCAATTTGCCAACCGCATCGCCCACTATATCGAATCGCAGTATGCAGGGATCCAGCTGATCGTGCCGGTTCGTGCAGAGATGGGAGATGCCCCGCAAAAGATCGCAGTCAAAAACAGTGCAATCCTGAGCATGGACCTTGGCGGATCCGATCTGTCCAAACCATTGGGTGACCCCAATGGTCCTGATTGGAACAAACGCTTCGAGCAGACTATGGCTGGCTGGCAGCAGCTATATCCGCAGACATGGATTCAAGGCAGAATTGTGTCCTCAGGTGGTCTTCCCCTGCCCTATCCGAACATACTCTCACTACCGATCACTCTGCGGTGCCTGGTAGCAAATAAGGTAACAGGGGCAATGCTGGATATGGGATCATCTCAGACTCCCGTGGACTTCAGAGAACTGCGTTTATGGCTGGCTTCTGAGATGCTCTGGGACCCTCAGGCAGACGAAATGAAACTGATGAAACAGTTTACTGACTGGTATTATGGACCAGCAGGCAAGTTTCTGTTGTCATACCTTATGCTTGTCAATGGTATGGCTGGTAAATCGACTGTATATGTGTGCCCCGGCAATACTGATTTTTCATTCATGGACATTGCAGCCATGAACCGCGCAAAAGTACTTATGGATGCCGCCGTGAAAGCAGTATATGACATTCCTGTTTTTCAGCAGCGTGTCATCAAGGAGAAGCTGTTCCTGGATGCATTGTGGCTTTTGCGTTATAAGGACCTGCGTACAGAGGCAGCATTGTATCAAATCCCGTTTACCGGTCCTGAAGACCCTGAAGCTGCTGCTGAACAGTTTAAGAAGGCAGCTTCCTTATCCGGTATGGAGCTTAAGGATGGGGTAATTCAAGGGTTGAAACTGATAGCGTGTTCCCGCCCGGCATCTCCTCCAAAACTCGATGGCAGCTGGGTAGATAGACAGGAGAGCTGGTTTGCCTTGAAAAGCCCGGATGGTGGCATCATTACTGACGACCCAAAGGCTTCAGATGGAAACGCATTGAGAATGAACTTATCCACTAACTCGGGGATTTTGAGAGCTCCGGTCAATGTAATGGGCAAGTATAAATGCATTGTCTACATGAGGATAAAGCCAGGGCTCGCTGCGGGTAAAGTGTGCTCAGTCAGTATTGAAGACACAGTAACCAACTCATTTATAGTTGGCAAGGAGATCATTTCTGAACGTGGCGATCCTGATGAATATGTCCCGGTTGATCTGGGAGTGCAGGATATGAACCAGGGGTACGAAGTTGTGATCAGGGAAAACGGTGATGCCGGATCAGCTGAATCAGTATGGATTGACAGATTCTGCCTTGTAAAGCAGGAAGAACCAAAAGACAACAAGGCCAAACCCGCTGTTAAGAAGCCTTAGTCAGCCTCGGTGAATTTCGTATTTCAGTTTTGGGTCGATCTGCGCTTTACCAGCTTTGAGTGCAGAGTGATACGTTCGCCGGTTGATCCTGTTTCCAGCATTTCAGTAATCATCTTCACACTTAGACCGCAACCTTCATCTATGGGCAGGGCAATAGTCGAAATGGGAACCTGTGCATAGTCGGTGTCTTCTATCCCATCAAATCCAAGGACAGCGACCTGTTCCGGGACTTTTATACCAGCATCAATCAAGCCAGCCAGAGTTCCTATGGCAGTTTCATCGTTATAACAGAACAGTGCTCCCGGTAATTCACCCTCTCCAGCCAACTCACGCATTGTTTGTCTGGCATTGCTTCGGATGTTAGTAAATGGTATATCAATACATCTTGTGCGGAACCCTAAATCTTTTGCCATTTCATTGTATATTGTGTGCCTGGGATCCTGTCTCTCAACCCAGTGATGGCAAGGCATTATGTGGACACACCCAATCTCGCGCTGCCCATTAGCCCACAAGTGTAACAGAGCTTCCTGTATTGCATTCCTGGAATCTATGGCTACATAAGCATTCAACCAGTCACAGTCTACATACCTGTCTCCCAGCCCCATAACCCTGGTTCCACGCTCTTCAATGGCAGTGATGCTGTCGATGAGTATATCTTCTTCGTTCCAGACTATGAGCCCATCCGGATTAAACTGGGACGGATTGAGCCGATCTTCAATCAGCAGGCTGTATTTACTGTGCTCGAGAGGTGTCCTGATAGCGTGAAGTATGCTGCCATAGAGCTGATATCCCATTCCATGTCCACCAACAAAGCTGATGATATCGCTCTTGCCGGTTATCAGGGACCTGGCGAACCTGTTCGGTTGATATCCAAGCCTTCGGGCAGTTTCAAGAACGTTCTGCCTCGTTTCATCAGAAACTGAAAACCCCTGCTTGGCATTCAGTATTCTGGATACCGTGGCATTGGTAACTCCACATTCTTTTGCTATTTGTCCGAGTGTAACTGGCATGTATATAGCTCACAATCATTCAATATCCGTCAATTATACTACATCATTCGAATAAGAAAAGATATTTCAATATCCCTTGCAATATTATACTACAGTTGTGGTAAAATTAGGTAATCGTTTACTTGCGGGAATTCATATTCCATGAATGATCAGTCTGATTCACCTGAATTGCGGAGAAATGTAATGAATTTTAACGTATGTATTCTCATACTACTCCTGATGCTTGGGCTGGCTAATATCGGCCAGGCGCAAAGTAACTTTGGGTTGGAGGTCGGCAAGATGAGTGTCGGCTTCAACCATGGCAGCGATGGATTGAGTATCAGCTATGACGGAGTCCAGCTCATAAGGGACTCCAGTATCTGGGTACACAATCCCCTCTGGACGTATCACTATTATGGTCTGCCGTTCATTAAAGACCCGGTCCAGATAAAGGACATACCTGATGGCAAGGAAGTCCTTATCACTCATAAATCGGAATCATTTTTGGGTTTCCAGCGCATTACCATCACCGAACACTCTGTATGTATCGAGTTCAAATACAAACTCACCCAGGACGCCAAAGATGCCGACCTGGAATACTGCTTCGGCAATATCGTAGCCACACCAATACTTGGATGTCCATACAAAGCCACAACCATAAAGGGTGACACAAAAGAAGGCATCCTGGATGTGCACGCCACGAGCGCAGAATTGGCAAAGACACTCATTACAGCAGATGCAATAAAGAAGATTGAGATTCAGTCCCGTATAGGTAAGCTGACATTGGAATCGTCGTGCGACCCCGACGGTCTCAATATATTTGACAACCGCATGTCTCCTTATGAAACAGCGGATGCGACTCCGGTATTCTGGTCGGGAATCCTGGGGACGCACCTCGATTATGGGAAAGAATACACCCATACAGATACTCTTTCAATCGATCCTCTGAGTGTAAAACCGGCAACAACTCAGGCAGGCGATGTGAAATCCACTTCTATTGTCGATAAACCGGATGCCAGAACACCTGTCTCAGTCCCCGTCTATGTAATCCCTGAACCACAGGAGATGAAACTGACCAATGCCGATTTCATATTATCTGAATCCACCAAGATCGTCGTTGGAAATAAAGTCCAACGTGAAGACCTCTTAGGAGCTAAGAGCTTTGCAGAGGAGGTAAAGATACTCTATGGTTTCGAACCAGTGATCATAAAGGAAGCTGATGTAACTAATGAAAAGTCGCTGATCCTGGTCGGTGAGTCCTCAAGCGGAAAAATGCTCTCCCTTGCTGCAAAAGCTGCAAAAATCAGAGCACCCCGAAAAGACGAAGGTTACATTCTATGCTCAACTCCGGAACATGTGCTTGTGCTGGGCAATGACCGCAAAGGCACCTACTACGGTATGCAGACCCTCAAACAGCTGCTGAAACACGACCCTTCGACAGTATACCTGCAGGGATGTTTAATAAATGACTGGCCAAGCCTCAAGTTCAGGGGAGCACATTTATTCACAGGCAACCAGGCACTGCCTTTTCACAATAAACTTATGGACAGGATATTCTCCAGGTTTAAAATGAACAACCTGGTCCTGGAGACTGATCTCATAAAGTGGAAGACGGACCCGGGGCTGGCGATCGATTTCTCAATGGACCAGGAAGATATCAAAAAGGAACTAGCCTACGCCAAAGATCATTTCATTACAGTCTCACCCCTGCTGCAGTCATTGGGACACAGTGACTGGCTTTTCAACAATAACAAAAACCGTGACATAGCAGAATGCCCTGAAAAGCCCTACTCCTATTGCCCGTTGAATCCGAGAACATACAACTATGTTCTACCGTTTTATGATGAGGTAGTAAAGCTCTTCGACAACCCCAAAATGGTACATATCGGGCACGATGAAGTCGTTGAACCCGGTGGTTTTCCCAAACATGAGGCCTGCAAGAAAGTCGGCGCGGAACAGATATTTGTCGATGATGTGCTGAAAATCCACGATCACCTGAAGAAACTCGGTGCCCGCGTGATGATGTGGGGAGATATGATGTTGTTCCGTGGAGATGACCCGGATGCTATGAATGCCAAGAGTCCTGAGGCAGCCAAATGGATCCGCGACAGGCTCCCAAAGGATGTTATCATAACAGACTGGCACTACGCTCCGGATGAGCCGAAGACTTTCAAATCCGTCAGCATCTTCCATAAGGCAGGCCATGATACAATCGGAGCATCATGGTATACTCCGGCTAACATCGAGCACCTCTCAAGCCAGGTTAAGAAAGTCGGAGGGGAGGGTCTTCTGCAGACCACCTGGGCCGGTTTTAACAGCAACGAAAACAACCTTAAAGAGAACTTCATTCAGTTCTCAGCAATGATACTGGCTGCTGAGTATTCATGGAACAACGGCAAGACCGATATTGACCATTTACCTTACAAATGGGATGAAGAATTCCGCAAGCAGTGGAACCCGATTCCTGTGCAGAGACAGGCTAGAAAAGGTTTTGTGCTTGATCTTTCCTCAGCCTGCAACGTTTCATTGGCGGACAATAACAGCAAAACAGGCTGGCTCAGACTTGGCTCCGGAGATGATATGTCTTCTGTTCCGACTGGTGATGTAAGATTGGACGGCGATCTGATCAGGATGCCTGCAGATACGTCCAGGCCATCAGCCATCCGGCTCTGCAGTCTGCTGGACAGTGACCAGAGTTATCCCGACAGAGTTGAGGTAGCTGTGAACAGGAAAGCAGGTTCACTGCTTTTTGTACATACCTCTGCGTGGACTGAAAAGGGCCGCGTAAAGATCGGAGCCTACAATGTCCGATATACCGATGGCACTGCTGAGGAAATACCATTGGTATATGGAGTCAATATCACCAGCTGGATAGACCAGCGTTCTACTAATGGAGCTACAAAGATATGGGACGGCCGCACCAAGAGTGGCCAAAAGATATCCCTGTGGAGAGCTCAGTGGGACAATCCTCATCCTGAGAAAGAGATCAAGTCAATTGAAATGGTCTCCACCAACACCACTGCAGGTCCTCTCCTGATCGCAATCAGCGGATTGGACTAGGGAAAATATAGGCATAGATTAATGCCCCAGAGACGCTGTCTCTGGACTCTACCAGGGAGGTAACTTCCCTGGACCCATTAAACTGTTTTTTCCGGAGGGCGTTTGGACTAAAACAATATTCGTGCAGGGGCATTATGCATGTGCCCCTGCATGGATTATCTTATGTCCTCGTTTGCTTCTATATGAATTAATCCTCTGCTGGAGTAAACATTGACTCAGTTAATGAACCCGAGCGTGCCCATTTCACGTGACCATCCAGGTATCCAATGTTAATTCCATCGCTGTGTCTGTATGCCAGAAATCCTACTGGAGCGTGTGGCATAGGCCTATTGGGATTACCCTGGACGTACCCCTTACTGTCTGAACCGTCCCAATTGAGGTTGGATGCAGGTCCAAAAGCCCGGTTGTACGCAGAGTCTGCAATCACAATTGTCTGTGCCGGCACAGGCATCTGAGACATGCTATATCCGGCGCATAGCCCTGCGACTGCAGCATTCAAGTCGTAACTCCGGGGTGTCGGATCGCAGCAGTATGAAGGTTTCTTCCCACTGGGACAGATGAACACCTGTGTATTCTTGACATACGGTGCTGTTGCGCCTGTCCAGTGCCCCAGGTTTCCGGGACAGACCACATGGCTGCCGGGATAGCCTGCTGGTACCACCGCTACTGTAAAAACGATAGTCTCATCATAGTCCTGGGCATAACCCATTATCGCCAGCGAGATTTGTTTAAGGTTGCTGGCACAACTCGACTGTCTGGCCTTTTCCCTGGCTTTGGCAAAGACCGGGAACAGAATTGCAGCAAGTATTGCTATAATAGCTATTACCACCAACAATTCAATTAATGTGAAACCACTTCTCTTTCTGACCATCTTTACATCCTCCTCGAAAATAGAATAATCTTGTCCATACGTGGTGTGTCTTTTTCATTTCTATTGCAAATAATAAAGCAATAAAATCAAGTAATCGATAAGGCTTTGCGGCATTGTCATTCTTCACTTCGTTCAGAATGACAATGCCCAGAATATATGTGTGCTGCCTATAACTGCACATTAAGTCAACAAGCAGCTTCATTGACAACTACAGTCGGTTCAAGCATCACATGCCTGAACTCTTTGTTTCCACCTATCCCGTCAATGACTACATTTACAGCTGTCCGTGCGATCTCTTCCAATGGTTGCAGTACACTTACACATGTCACATTATCCGGCCAGGAATCATCCGGAGCATCAAATGTACACAGCGCAATACCGGACACATCGACTCCGGCCTGCTTAACAGCATCAAGCACACCATACATAATAATGGAGTTCATTGTGAATATTGATACTTTGTTAGTGTGCTTCTCCAGAAGCTGAAGAGTATCGATCATGGAACTCTGGACAATCTGTTCAAATTTTGCAGTTTCCGGGATATCCATCATCCTTGTCTCTCCACCAAGATGGAGATCCTTAATCGCTGCATTATAACCTTTCTGCCTCAGGTTACCCGGACCACTGGTGGATTCATGATTCATCATGTATACATCGCTGAATCCGAGTTCGGATAGACGTTGTACCGCCTGATATGCTCCCTGGTAGTTGTCTGTAGTCACATAGCTGAGATTTGGATGATCGGGATAGGGATAGCAGTCTATGAGGACAAACGGGATTCCCTTTTCCTGCATCTGCTCCATTATGTCAACGTTTGACAGGCCGCTCACAGGATAGCAGATAATGCCGTCTACACCGCGGTCTGCCAGACCATTCAGGTTGTCTCTCTCCGCTGCCGGGTCATCATTGTCAATACACAAAATAATATGGCAACCGGATTCTTTGGAATACTGCTCTATATAATAGAGCAGCCAGGAAGCAACCTGCATACGCCCCAGAGCGTGGAGATGAGGCATAACTACACCAATGGTCTTTGGTTCTATTCTACATTCTGCAACAAATGTACCCTTACCCTGGACTCGAGTTAAGAGTCCTTCATGGACCAGGGACGCCATCGCTTCTCTTACTGTATGGGAGCCAACACCATATTTTGCACACAGCTCATTTTGTGAAGGGAACCGATCGCCTGCGGCGAATTCCCCATCCACGAGAGACTTGCGCAGTATCTCTGTCAGCCTGACATTTTTAGTTGTCTTATCGAATAGTTCGTCTTCCACTGTTTTCACTCTTTACTTATGTCATAAGTCACATTCAGAGTATACCAGCCGTTTTTTGGTTTGTCAACGGACTATTTCACTTTTATTTGGAAATGTGACATATGCCATGCATTGCGGTACATTATACAATATGTGCACAATGAACATTGCATGCTTTCTATCTGACAGATTCACTCTTGTTAATCTTCGATATACTACGAAGTTTGAAATCTTGCTTATCATCTTTCATAATTAATATTAAAACGAAGCGTCAAGGTGTCATTGACAAAGCTCATAGTGTGGAATAGCATAATCATAGGAAATTTCATTGCGTGTTGCTCAGGATAACGTCTCAGGCTCAGATCAGGATGTCTATATGCCATTATCTCAATCAGATTGCTTCGTTCTTAACCGGGTTATTGAAACTCTGGCAACAGGTGGATCTAACGACTCCTTAATAAACCAGATATTGCATATCCTGCGGGACGAACTGCGGAGTGAAGCGCTTTTCGTCGTCATGCACAAGGATGGCAGCGAAACCCCTCTCATTTGGCACGACATTTCAGATTCCAGCCTGGACAAGAAGACTTTTTTGTGCCAGGAAGCTGTCGAGGTAGTCTCCGCATCCAAAACAGAGATTTTTGACGCTACCCAGGTGCCGATAGGTTGGATGATATACGAATTGCCTCTGGAAAACAATAATAAAGCCGCACTCCTGGGCTATGCCTGTCCTGAGGGAACTGAATGCAGTTCCCTGGTCAAGTTGGTTTCATCTCACCTGCAGTTACTGCTCAGAAATGTGGATCTCGTTGATATGCTGGTTGAATCAAGAGAGACAGCAAATCAGCGGATGAAGGAAATTGCGGCAATTTACGAGATAGGAATGGCTACCGGCGGGTCGTCACTATCTCCAATGCTTGATCTTATAGTAAACAAGGCTGCTACGGTAATGGATGCACAGGCCTGTTCACTGCTGCTGGCAGATCGCGATGGTACCCTGGTTATAGAGGCAAGCTATGGACTTGCAGATGACATCGTCAACCAGACACGGATTAGTTTTGGTGAAGGAATAGCTGGACAGGTTGCTGTATCCGGAGAACCTATGTTGATCTCCGATGTAGTGGCAGACCCGCGCTTCAGCAATGATATAAGGCCCAGAGCAAACATATCCGGTTCAATGTGTATCCCTCTCAAGGATGAGTACGGTCAGGTCTATGGGGTACTGAGTATGCGCAGGCATTTCCCCAAGCCTGCATTTAATGGAGATGACCTCAAACTGTTCCAGGTTTTTGGCACCCATGCTGGTCTTGCACTCTCAAATGCTGAACTCTATTCCAGACTTAATAGTAAAATTAATGAGATGGCATCTATTTCTGATGTCCTGCGGACAGTCAACTCCAGTCTGGCACTCGATGACCGTCTCGATAGGATCGCTGATGCAATAAGAGAGGTTGTCGCATTCGACCGCTGCTGTGTTTACTTGCTTGAGGATGAGGGCACTGAATTTGTTTCCAGAGCCCAAAGCGGCTATGACAATCCGGAGGAAATCGTCCAGCGCATACCTGTAAATGAAGGAGTATTCGGTATTGCAGCCAGCGAGCGTATTCCGGTATTTACCAGAGGACTCCCGAGCATACCGGAAAGCCAGGATGTTATCGGCGGTGAACTACTTGTTGCCCCTATTGTTGTAAAGGACTCGTGCATAGGTGTTGTTATTGTAGACAACTCCATCACTAATACGACCATTGGCAATGAGCAAGTCGGGTTGTTATCCACATTTGTAAATCAGGCCGGGATAGCAGTCGAAAACGCCAGATTATACGAAGCTATGCAGCATAAGTACGATGAGTTAAACGTTCTGTATGAACACAGCCATACTATCAGTGCTGCATACGGTCTTAAGAATGTATCTGATGCTCTGATGCAGACTTGCACACAGGCAGTGAAATGCAGCGGTGCAGGAGTCATACTGTTGGATGTGCTTAGAGGAAGCGCCAGATTGTTGACTACAAGCGGGGACATGACCCGGGTATCTTCAGAGATAAATGCAATTCTTGACACTCCTCAGGGTCTCCAGCACATCCGGTCCCAGAGACAGCCCGAAGTAATGAACCACGAAACGGATGACAGGATAAGTTGTCCAATCACCCGGGCTTATGATAAACGTTGGCCCGTCAACAAGAAGAATGTTATTTTAGTTCCACTGATAACTGAAGACACAGTCATCGGAATGGTTGTATTATCTCGAAACTCTACTGACTTATTTGCTGACAATGATGTCAAGCTCTCCTCAATTATCGCCGGTCATGCAGCAACAGTCATCAGAAACGCATATACGGTTGAACAACGAATGAGCCAGAGGGTACTTGAGTTATCAGCATTATATGACTTCTCAAGCCGCATTACCTCTTCTTCAACCCTTAACGAAGCCTTTGACTCTATATTGGCTATTCTGGCTGGACTGGTAGACTTTGACGAATCATTCGTCTATGTTGTCGACCGAGAGAAAGAGCTTGCTGCACCTATGGCTGCAAGGTTTAGAACCGGTGAAGGGGTGTGGCCGGAAGTTGAGCTTCTGGAAGGACATGGTATAGTCAGCTGGGTCGTAAATGAAAGCAAAGCCATCGTATCCCCGGACCTTTCAAGAGACCGCAGGTTCAGTTCATTCCACAAAGGTAGAGCTAAAGTAAGGTCTGTTATGGCTATTCCGCTGGTAGTCCACGGTGAGGTAGTTGCAGCATTGGTAGTTCACAGTGAGAACCCCAAGCAATATACCGAGGACAATGTCAGGGTACTTTCAATAATAGCAAGTCAGGGTGCGGCAATATTCAGTGAACTTCAGGCTCTAAACAGATTGGCCAGTTATACCGACAATATACTTGCCAGCATTGCCGCCGGTGTTGTCACACTGGACCAGCACCGCAATGTAATATCGTGGAATGCCGCTGCAGAAAGAATTTCAAATGTCAGTGCGAAGGATATTGTCGGCACTCACGGTGAGAAAGCATTGTCACTTCTCAACATTGCACCCAAGCAGCAGACCTTAATACACAATGCGATTGCAGGAGTAATTCAAACCCGCAAGACCTATAATGGTTACAAACTTCGGTTCGAGCATGTGCCAAAGCCTGGAGCAATGACAGATGGCAGTGAATCCGGGACAGTCACTTACATCAATATGAGTATTTCGCTGCTGCGGGATAAAGCCGGAAACAATCAGGGGCTTGTAGTTATTTTTGAGGACATCACTCACGAATTGGAGATGGAAACCAAATTCCAGCGTATGAGTGAACTCGCTTCCATCGGTCAACTGGCTGCCAATATTGCCCATGAACTGCGGAATCCATTGAGTTCTATCAAAGGCGCTGCGCAGTTCCTGCAGAATGAATACACCAGTGTAAATGCTGCAAACATTACGCCTGATGATACAGCAATCACTGAGTTCCTGGGGATCATTATTGATGAAGTCAACGGTCTCAATAGTCTCACTACCGAGTTTCTGGATTTTGCAAGACCGCTGCAGATTTATACTCGTTTGACTTCCGTCAACAAACTTATTAAGAAAAATCTGCAGCTCATGAGAGTGACTATAGAAGACAATAACGTAAAAATACAGACGGACCTGGAAGATAACCTGCCGGAGATACAAGCGGATGGTAAACACATAGAGCAAATCCTTCGCAACATCATACTTAATGCCCTGCAGGCTATGCCGGGTGGAGGATCTTTGCGAATTGCTACTGAGAGTCGACCAGGCGGCATCTGTATGAGCATAAGCGATACAGGCACCGGGATCAAAAAGGATAAACTGGACAGGGTATTTCAACCGTTCTTTACAACCAAAACCAAGGGAACTGGTTTGGGGTTGAGTATAGTCAACAAGATCGTGGAGAACCATAGCGGTAAAATAGAATTGGAGAGTACCGAAGGTGTAGGAACTACATTCCGCGTAATACTGCCTCTGGCTGGCGAAGGACCAATAATCAGCCATGGAGAAGATGACGCTATGGAAAGAAGGGTTTCCAGAGGATTACGCGAATTGTAAAATAGGTGTTATATTAAATTAGGACCGTAGTTCGTCCATTTAGCCTCAGGGCTGTGATATTATTTTTCAGAAGATCAACTTTTCGGAGCAAACAAGCGTTATGCCCAAAAAAACAAATACAATACTGGTTGTCGACGATGAACCAAATATAAGAAGAGTACTGGAAGCAGTACTCTCCAAGGATGGTTACACCGTTTTGACGGCTGAAAATGGCCGAAAAGCATCGGAAGTCCTCTCTTCACAGAGCGGGATAGATCTGCTTATCACAGACCTGATTATGCCTGATATAAATGGAATCGAGTTGCTTACCGCTGCTCGAGAAATTGACCCCAATATAGCTGTAGTGATGATAACTGCCCATGGCAGCATCAAGAGCGCAGTAGATGCTATGCGTCTGGGTGCCTTCGATTATATTACCAAACCTTTTGACCTCGATGAGATCAAACAGGTAGCCAAGAATGCAATAGATCGCCGCCAGCTGGATACCCCAAAACAGGGAAACCGGATCAAACGAGCCGTCGCGTCAAATGCAAACAATATGGTCGGCAGTAGTCCGGCGATGACGGACATCATCAATATGGTTGATCGTGTCAAAGACAGCCGGGCCTCTGTGCTTATCAGAGGAGAGAGTGGAACCGGTAAGGAATTAGTTGCAAAGGCTCTCCACTACAGTTCGATCAGAGTGGACAAACCTTTTATTGCAGTAGCTTGTGTTGCCCTCCCGGAACAGCTCCTGCAGAGTGAACTGTTTGGACATGAGAAAGGTTCGTTTACAAGCGCTATCAGCCAGAAGAAGGGCCGTTTTGAACTGGCTAACCATGGCACACTCTTCCTGGATGAAATCGGAGATATACCCCATACAGTCCAGATGATGCTGCTGCGTGTCATTCAGGAGAGAGAGTTTGAAAGAGTCGGTGGAACGGAGACTATCAAGACCGATGTTCGCCTGGTAACCGCCACCAATCAGAATCTTGAAAGATTGGTAGACGAAGGCAAATTCCGGGAAGATTTATTCTATAGACTTCAAGTAATTACTTTGATGGTACCTCCTCTCAGAGAACGTCCGGATGATATTAAAACACTGGCTGAGCATTTTATTGAAAAATACAGTGAAGAAAACGGAAAACGTATAACCGGATTAAGTAAAGCTGCAACCTCCCTGATGCAAAAATACAGATGGCCGGGTAATGTCAGAGAACTTGAAAATGCCATGGAACGTGCCGTAGTACTGGCAGACCCCGGAGTAGTTAGTATATCCCCGGACCTGCTTCCCCTTTGTATAACGGAAAGTTCCTGATCCAGGACGATTTCAAATCAGAATCTAGTCTTTCAAGAGTCAGCATTACGTAATTCCTCTTTGATGGGAATTAGCCTGTGAGAACTATACTCCTGGTAACAAAGCTCTTGTTATCTCAGGATGTGCATCCCAAGTTACGCTATTCTGCGGGAATGCTTATGTAGACAGAGTATCCTACTAAATACAGGTAAGTTCCCGCAGTCAACACAACATAAAATAGCTATTAACTGCGCTGCTACTTCCCCATTTGTTCCGGATGGAGTATACTGTTTTTCGTACGACATATTTTGTCCAAGCCGTGTTCAGGGTCTGCTTGTTGGCAGGACAGTCTGTGACGGATAACTTGGGCCTGTAATCCGGAGTTGAATATGTGTAATCAGATTAGAGTTACAGTCTGGAATGAGTTTATACATGAGCGCAGTGAATCTGAATCCCTGCCCAAGAAATACTACCCGGAGGGCATGCATACAGTCATTGCAAAGTACCTCGAGACGCTGCCCGGCGTGTCCGTAAAGTGCGCTACACAGGATATGCCTGAGCATGGTCTCACCCAGGAAGTCCTGGATGCTACCGATGTCCTTATTTGGTGGGGACATGTCGGACATGCTGATGTCTGTGATAAAGTCGTCGAGAGACTCCAGGAAAGAATAGTGCTTGGTGGGATGGGCCTTGTAGTCCTTCACTCTGGTCACTATTCCAAGATTTTCAAGAAGCTCATGGGAACAACCTGCAACCTGAAATGGCGAGAGATTGGGGAGAAAGAGAGAGTCTGGGTACTGGATCCCGCTCATCCAATCACCAAAGGACTCGGAGACTACTTTGAAGTTCCTCACTCCGAAATGTATGGGGAGAGATTCGACATTCCACAGCCGGATGAACTGGTTTTGGCAAGCTGGTATGCAGGCGGAGAGATCTTCCGCAGTGGATGCTGTTTCCACCGGGGCAGAGGAAAGATATTCTACTTCAGCCCGGGACATGAAACATATCCGATATACTACCAACCAGAAGTCCAACTGGTAATCGGCAACGGAGTCGAGTGGGCCGCTCCACTAGCTACAACCGTTCACACATACGGGAATGTTGAACCACTGGAAACAGTAGAACCCTGGTCCGAATAAACAAAGTTCGCAATAAACATAGTTCGGAATGGGCAGAAGTTCTGAATTGGCAGAAGTTCGGAGTAAGCAATAGTTATGAGCACCAATAGTTATGAGCAACCAGGCACAATTCCGTTCGTCCTGAGCTTGTCGAAGGATGGACGGATTGCTCTCAGAACGGATTGTTTTTAGAACGGATTACTTTCGAAAATTGAGTTATTGTCTGAAAGAATTAGAACCAGTTTACATAGTCCGAATTCTAACTTTAAAATTCAAGGAGATTCATTATGTCTAAAAAACCAATAGCACTACAACTCTACTCACTTCGCGAAGCAGCCGAGAAAGATTTTCTTGGAACACTCAAGACCGTTGCTGAAATCGGCTATAAGGGAGTTGAATTTGCCGGTCTGTATGGCAATGCCCCTAAAGACATCGCAAAGTATATTGCCGATCTCGGAATGGTTGCCTGCAGCACCCACTCTGGCGTACCTGACAAGGACACCCTTGCAGAGACACTCGATATGGCAGGAACTCTCGGTATCAAGCATATAGTCGGGGGATTTGGACCCGATGACATGAAAACCGTTGATGAAGCTAAAGCATGTGCTGCTAAGTTTGCCACAGCCAGTGACTTGCTTGAGCCTCACGGACTGACATTCAGCTTCCACAACCATTTCTGGGAGTTCAAAGCTGTCGAAGATGGCAGAGTGCCTTATGACATCATTATGCAGGATGCCCCAAAGGCTTGCAGCGAACTTGATCTTTACTGGATTGCATTCGGGGGCGGAGATGCTCTGAAGGTCTTTGCTGAATATGGCAAGCGCATCAAACTCATCCATGTTAAAGATGGTCTGCTTGGTGGAGAGTATCACTTCGCACCAGCCGGCGCTGGACAGGTTGACCTGGTTTCTTACATAGGTGCTGCTGACTGCGCAACCGCCGAGTGGATGATAGTCGAACAGGACATGACTGACGGTGACATGCTGACCGACGTCAAAACATCCTACAACTATCTGGTTTCCAAAGGCCTCGCAGCGGGAAATAAATAGTAGGCGTTAAGTTAATCTTCTAATTCCCCCTTCAAAGGGGGAATTAGGTAGAATATTTCAAAACCAGCATCATTAGTCCGTTTCTTGAAAGGAACCCCAAAAGATGTCTTGTGCATGTGAAGAGAAGTTTCAGGATCTTACCGAGTATATATTATCTGTCTTGAATCCGGAGCACCCTCAAACAGCTCTGATCACCATTATGCACTTTGCTCAGGAGAAATATGGGTACTTGAGCCAGGAGATAATGGAGCACATCTGCCAGACAACTAAAGTGCCTGCAGCTGAGATATACGGAGTCGCCACTTTTTACAGCTATTTTAAACTCCGTCCTCAGGGAAAGCACCAGCTTTCGGTGTGTATGGGAACTGCCTGCTACATCAAAGGTGCGGCTAAACTGCTGGAGATTGTTGAGGAAGAACTCGATATCACAGTCGGAGAGACTACTGAAGACAATCTGTTCACACTCAACGAGACCCGGTGTATTGGGGCCTGCGGATTGGCACCGGTAATGATGGTAGACGAAAAAGTCTACCCGAGAGTGGAACCCGAACAGATAAAATCCATCCTGGACGAATACCGAAGGTAGGCTTCAGACTTCCCGAATTTAATTTCCACGCCTGATTGTGCCTTCCCATTTTCATAATTCATAATTCATAATTCATAATTGGTGCGTCATTGAAGATCAGCAGATATAAATCGTATATCGTCGTTATTTTTAGCATATTAGCGTTTTCCTGTAGTCATTCGTACGCTCTCGATATCGTCAAGCAGGTTACTGATGGAGTCACTCTGACTCAGACCACAAATGACAACCCATCATACCCGCTTCTCACAAACACCCTCAGTATCAACCTGGCGCAGCCTGATCTCAAAGTAAAAGCCGCCTTAGGCAAAGATGCTATCTATACAGATGATCTTTACAAAGGCCGGGAGAATGTCGCAGCTATGGTGGAACGCAAAAACGCCATTGCCGGGATTAATGCAGACTTTTTCCCGATGGAATGGGGTGGAGATCCGCTGGGGGTATGCATTGTCGATGGTGAACTGGTAAGCGAACCAGCAGGTAACCGCGCAGCTATCGCGTTCACCAGAGACCGAAAAGTAATCTTCGATATTCCTACTTGCATCGGCTCACTGGTGCGTGCAGATGGAAGCACGGTCAAACTGGATGGTATTAACAAGCCTCGAGGTACAGGCCAGGTTATAGCTTATACTTCTGCATTTGGAGTAAAGATACAGTCGAAGTTCGCTGCCACATATGCCCGATGCACCTCAGCTGATTTACCGGTAGCCGCAAACAAGCCTGTCAAACTGACGGTCACAGAGATTCTTCCGGATATTCTGGATGTTGATATACAGCCTGACACGGTGCTGATAGCTGGCGGTGGTGAATCTGCCAAACTCATAAAAGACGGCATCAAAGTCGGAGACACACTGACAATGCGTTTTGATCTGAGCAGTCCATCCGGTTGTGACTGGTCAACGGTAGATCAGGCAGTAGGTGGTGGTCCATGGCTGGTCAAAGACGGAATAGAATCCATAGATGGAGACGCTGAAGGATTCGGTGCTGATATTGTCAAAGCCACCCACCCGAGAACAGCAATCGGCATTACGGCAGATAACAGACTGCTGATGGTGACTGTAGACGGCAGGCAGGATATCAGCAAGGGATTGAGCCTTGCGGATATGGCTTCACAAATGCGCAGACTCGGTGCTGTGACTGCGATCAACCTGGATGGGGGTGGCTCTACAACACTTTCAATCAGGGGATTTGTAGTCAACAGCCCATCTGGTGGAACTGAGAGATATGTTGCCGATGGTCTGCTGCTTTTCTCCGACAAAACCGAACCTCCAACCACTGATAGCCTGGGTATTGCAGGCATCGGCGATACGATAATAGCCGGGGAGTTCGCACATCTGACACCCGTCCTTGGTCCGGACAGCAACCCTATCCCTGAAGCCGATTTGAATAAGGTTATCTGGGGCAGCAAGAGCGGAATGGGGTTTGTGGACCAAATGGGCCGGTATTCACCTACAAAGACCAAAACAGGAGCCATATGCGCATCCTATGGAGCCTTAGTAACCAAACGCACTATCAAGATAGACGCAGGCCCTGCAGACAAACTGACATTGAAACTCACCCCGGATGCCACTGATACAACCAGAGCGATGCTGAAAATAACATCCATAGATAAACTGGGCAACCCCACCGCAGACCGGCCAATCACATTAACCATAACAGGAGGAACCGCCGACACCGGCACCCTGTTAACAGACACTGACGGCAAATACGCCACAACCATAACCTGGGCACCCGATGCAATAGAACAGGCAGTAGAAGTTACAATAGACAAAACCAAAGCAACCACCAAACCAGTGGTAGCGAAGCTGAATTAGAATTAGAATTATGAATTATGAATTATGAATTATGAATTGGGAAGTAGGAATTGGGAAGTAGGAATTGGGAAGTAGGAACTATGAAGTAGGAATTGTGAAGTGGGAAGTGTGGAGTGTGTATGGCCAAATCGGAGTGCTTTTCAGTGAATACCAAACAGGAAATACAGCGTTTTGAGCTCCAGTCCCACTTAACGGATACTACAAAGCAATTCCCCCTTGGAGAAGGGGGTCAGGGGGATTGATTCCCTTCCTGAAGTCAGAAGCCAGAATCCAGAAAACACGTCATCCTGAACTCGTTTCAGGACCCAGGGGAAGAGAATCCCTGTATCCAGTACCTCACCCATACAATTCTCCCTGCTGAATAGCAACGGCATCTGAAAGCTGGTGTTTCAACATGTTACAAGCTCCCGGAAAATACTTCCCGGGAGCTTGTGTCATGTTCAGTTACGATAGTAGAACTCTATTTCCGCAGTCTCTTGATCTTGCCCAGTCCGATCATCAGCATCGGTACACCGAAACCAAGGATCGTAGCAGGTTCCGGCACTGAGGAGAGTTTGCCTGAAGATACTGCAAAATCACTGTTGTGATTCAGAACTGCCCAGGCGGTATTGGTTGACAGGTCAACGCCGTATGTTCCAAGACCGTAACTGGAGTTCCACTTACCTGTTACGAAGTTGGTACCTGCATAGGTCCAACTGCCACCGAATTCTCTGGTGATTAGGCCGAAATTACGGAGATCGGTGACTTTGGTTGGGTCGTAGGAAAGCGATAGAACAAAAGTATCGGTCACATCGCTGCCAAGATCAGTCAGACCCCACAGTGTGAGGATGTTGCTGGCAAAACCGGTGCTCATATCGGTCCAACCGGTGTTAATGTCCTTTGTCAGAGCGCGGCCATCATAGGTCTTCGCGCTGCTGCCGTTGGTGCCGTCAAGGATCTGGGCAATTGTTCCGTTATAACTGTCCTTAACTGCAGTGTACGATCCGCCTTCAGCAACCAGGAACTCTTTGCCATTGGTGCTGTATCCGAATGTGTCTTGAAGTGTGAATTTAGCGTCAGCCGGTACATCACCATTGGCTAACGGGGTTGTTGAATAGTATTGTGCTGTAACGCGAGGTCCATCGACAGTGTAGATATAGTAACCAGTCTTGCTCAACTGCTCCGCAATGGGTGTTTCCCTACTGGAAAAAGGAGCACCAGGCGTGTAGTATTTGTAACTGTCTGATGCAGAAATAACCTGATGAACACTTGATTTACCATCAGGGCTGGTTACGATTGAGCGTTCGTGAATGTGATCGTGACCGGAAATATCATAGCGAACGCCATTATTCTGGAGAGCAGCCAGAAATGCGTTCTGCTGAGTGGGGTTGGCATCATTGCTTGAGCCAAACGCGTTGTCTTTGTGGTTCTGACCAAGCAGGTTCTTGTGTTGGAAGACAAATGCCTGGTTGTGGTCACTGGCAGAAAGCTGAGTATTCATCCAGCTGGTTGCAGAGTTCATCGCACCGGTGGAATCAGCAGTGAGGATGTCAAGCAGGACAATTTTTGTGTTGTTGTGCGTGACTGAGTAGCTGATCCCGTCTGTAGCTACTGCAACTGTGGCACTGGCACTGGTTGTCGGCAGGTAATTGCTCTGGAAGAATGACTTCCCTGCGGAGTTGTCTTCGTGGTTACCGCGTAATCCGTAGAATGCGATACCTGCAGAGTTCAGGGCGCTGTTCGCGTCGAGTCGGGTCTGCAATCCGGCGGTGCTGCCATTATCGGTCAAGTCACCCACCTGGACAACAAAGTTCACGCCTGCCTTAACAAACTGCTTGTTCACAGCTTTTGCCTGGTTGACAGCGACTGAGTTAATGTTGTTACCGGTCGGGTCGCTGCCTGACCATTGAGTATCAGCCATAACTCCGAAGCTCCAGGGCTTAGCGGATGCTGGTGCACCTGCGATCAACACCGCAAGTCCCAAGCCAACTGCCAAAGCAGATACTCGGGTAGAAACAGATATCCTTTTCATCTCATTTTCCCCTTCTTATGTGTTAGCACTAGTGTCCGTCCAATAGTCATCAGCTTCCGGAAAACCGATACACAATTGGTCGAACAACTAGATTCTACCGGGGGGAGATTACACCTGACTGAATGAATTGCTAGGGGGATATTAATAATGATAGTTGCATGCTTTAGTTGCTAATGTTTAAGTATTAGCCTGGATACTATGTGCATATCATAGAAATGCCCGGCTCTTTATCTTCAAAGCCGGGCATACATGAAATACAAACAGAAACTATAAAGATAATCCTGGAAGTAGATTTATTTTCGCAGTCCTCTCAGCTTCCCTAATCCAATCATTAACATAGGCAGTCCAAAACCAAGAAGAGTTGTAGGTTCAGGAACAGCTGAAGTCGTTCGCACTACATCAACTTGCCATTGACCTGCAATGAAACTGTGGTTATCTCCTGGGTAGTATCCTCCAGTCATTGCAGTCTGCCCTGAGTTATTCTGAAGCAGAGCTCCAGGTTCAACTGTATAACTGAATATGTTGGCGTCAACTACGGTTGGGGGATCCCCTGGCAGGGATGCATCAATCTGTCCAGGCCAACCGTAGAGGAAATCATGCTTGAGATTTGGATCCCACGGCAGGCTTGTCCACATTCCGTTTATATATATCGTCCGATCACCTGCATTTGTATATTCATGTTGAAACACAAACACATCGCCTGTTCCGCCGGTTCGTATCGGATCGAGAAGTGTATTGGTAAACCCAGTATAGTCAGACACTATCTCAAGAGTAAATGACATACGAGCAAGCTCTGTCATATCATCCGGAAGCAATCCCCCCTTAAGAACATAGTCACCGGTATATATTGCTGCTGAGGTTGTCGCCAAATCGGTATGAGCTGAGAAAATATCCCCATTAAACCAATCACCGCTAGCCAGTGTGGTACCAAATTTGTAACCTGTATTTCCCCATCCAGCCAACGTGTCGAAAGTAATTCCGGAACTTGATAAATCTAATGGTGCCCCAGAGCTGTCTTGCATTTCCCAGCCATTTATATACAGGGGGTCTGCTCCATTATTGTAAAATCCTCCCCAAAAATCTAACGAGTCACCCGGAGTTCCGCTGTGAATGTTATTCGCACTAATATAGAGCGCAGGATCAGCAACCTGAGCATATGCTCCGGATGCTATAAACACCCCAATCGCTATCACCATTAAAAGCACAGAACGTCTCATAATTCCAATGTCCATTATTGACAATCATCTCTCTTTCTCGCTGTTTAGCACACATTGTTTAGTTTTTACGTCAGTTCTGCCATTACACCACATTCCACCATTGTGTGGCATCAGCTCAAGTATGTCTGTTGTGCTTTTACACACACACTGATAGCCTGGCTCATGCCTTTACTATCCTGATCATTTGGCCTATACATCATAATGCCAAAAGCAGCATTACATGATAAACCAGTAATAATACGAGGTATATTACAATAAATTAAAGCAGCAAGATTTATGCCAAACGGTATGTTTTTTTGCAAAACAAGTAAACTATTTATGATATATATACATAATATCAAAATACAGTATACTCGTATTGATCTATATGTTCATTCAAATGCCTGGCTTCAAGTCAGAAAGACTTTCAGCAATCTCCCTGGTTCCCGAATCTGCATCATACCTGCACTCCTCGATCATCCAGTCAGGAATCTCAGCTAAAGATTGTATAATCTCAAGGCATGTGTGACGGCACAGCGCACATGGGACTTTTTCGAAGACCAGCAACAGTGGCTCAATACCCTCAGGCACCGGATTTTCCTGATATGTATGGTTAGTATCGCCGCACAAGCGATGCAGATTATCCAGGTCATTTTCAACTTCCAAAAGATGTATAATGATCTGGTCGTCCCCGGTCTCATAGTTGCTTCTCAGTAATCCAACAGCCTGGTCCGACAGTTCTGGGACTTCGATAATACGCATAAACAATGCACGGACATCCGGATGGTGGATTATTTCAAGGTCAGTAAGTGCCCGCCATACGACTCCTTCATCAGGATAATCAACAAGTTTGATCAGTTTGTTCGGATCAAGTGGAAACGGACGTTTCACAAACAACAGCAAATATACTGTAAGTTGTTTTAGGTCTGTAATGCTCTCCAGTTCCTGCGCAGCTCTTTCGAACTCAGAATCCGATGCTAAACGAGACCAGCTGGGAACCAGTCGATTGAACTCCGGTCTTTTCTTTAGTTCCTCCCAGGTAGTCTCTGATGAGATTATATCACTGAGAGACTTATGGTTTTCCCGCATTTCATTACGCCTGCGAACAATCTCCTCCGCTGTCCATTCAATGGAGTATTCGTCAATACCGGCAAGCATCCTGGCAACAGCAGGCTTATTTTGAACGGCTTCGATAAGAGCAAGACGGACTTCCTCTATGCTTGTAACCTCCTCAGCCTGTCGGATGAGGTAATCATCCTGATATGCCCCTATCAGGTCCGGATTGGATTCGATATATTCCAAACAGTGAATCAGTCCTGAAATACCATCCAGTTCGATAATCTGGCTCACACCTGCCAAATCCCGTGGAAGTGCATCAGTGTTTCTCCGATGCAGTTTATCATAAATGGCACTCCTTGCCTGTTCGCATCCTTCACGCGCAAACAAGACAGCAAAATCCAGAAGCTGCTCAGAATCATCGTAATCCTGCTCATCCGGAATAGCACGAATGATGGATTCTCGATAATAATCCAGTTCGTTTGATACTTTCAACAACGGGTAAAGATAATCCGTGCGGCTGCCTTCGCACTGTTTGTCATATGCATAATTGTGCAGACAAGCATCTAATATCACATCCCGATATTGTGCAGTATCCTGATTAATAAGAAACAGAATAGCCCTGCCCATACCGGAATGGAGCATTCGTTGGAGTTCTAGAGAGTTTTCGGGTTTGAGCTTAATCATATGCTATAGTATAGAATCTCATTCCAATAATTGCCAGATTTCTAATGCTGGTGCAAAATACTGTCATCCTGAACGAAGTGAAGGATCTGCTTTTCTGCATTAACATCAGGAACTACCTGACAACATCTCAGCAATCTCCCGTGTCCCCGAATCAGAATCATACCTGCATTCCTCGATCATCCAGTCAGGCAGTTCGCCAAGGGTCTGTATAGTCTTGATGCACTTGTTTCGACAGACTGAGCATGGGTCTAGTTCATAGACCAGAAGCAGTGGATCCATGCCCTCCGGGGTGGGATTGGCGCTGTAAGTGTTCATGACATCGATACACAGTTTGTGTAAATTCTCCTGATCGGATTCAGTCTCCAGAAGATGCATGATAACCTTGTCGTCTCCGGTTTCATAGTTGCTCTGTATAAGTTCTACTGCCCGATATGACAGCTCAGGATGCTTAACAATACGTGCAAACAGCGCGCGGACATCCGGGTGGTGGACATTCCTAAGAGCAGTGAGTGCACGGCATGCAACTTTTTCATCCAGATGGTCGACAAGTTGAATTAGTTTATCCGGATCCATGGGAAATGGACGCTTTTCGAACAGCAGTAGGAAAGAAGCCAGCAATTTCGGGTCTGCATCAATATCCAAATCATATGCAGCTTTCTCGAACTCAGAATCACATGCAAGACGTCGCCAGGGAAATACCAGGCTACGAAACTCAGAGCTACTTTTAACTTCTTCCCAGGTGGTCTCCTCTGTGATGATTTCATCGGTATCAAAAAGGCACTGCCGACGCTCTTCACGCTTGTCGAGTATCTCATCCTCTGACCATTCCGGAGAGTAGTGCTTTATACCAGCAAGTGTCCGGGCAACAGAGGGGTTCTCGCGAGCAGCCTCTATGAGGGCAAGTCGGACTTCATCCACGCTTGTAATGCCCTCTGCAGCTTCCAACATGCAATCATACTCATATGGTTCCAGAACACCTGGATCAGAACTTAAAAGCTCAAGGCAAGAGATCAGTCCGGAAATGCCGTCGAGTTCTATCGCCTGGTCATATCCGCATCGCAGTTCACCGGTACTGCTGCGGAGCCTGTCATATATAGCAGTCCTGGCTTGCTGATATCCATCCCGCGCAAACAGCACCGCGAAATCCAGAAGCTGCTGTGTATCATACTTGTTTTCCGATTCCGGCAGAGCACCGAGAATGGCATCCCGATAATATTCCAACTCCCCTGATGCTTTCAACAGCGGATACAGATACACGGCATTGTCCTCACACGGACTCTCATAGGAATAGTCGTGCAGACACTCATCCAGTATCACATCACGATACTGCGAAGTAACCTGATTCATAAGAAACAGAATAGCCCTGCCCATACCAGCGTGGAGCAATTGTTGGAGTTCTTGGGGGTTTTCGGGGTTGAGTTTAATCATATGCTAGTATAGAATCTCACTCCAATAATTGCCAAATCTTGAACAGCAGCCTAACACTGTGGGAATATGTCATTCTGAACGCAGTGAAGGGGCAGTCCCATTTTTGTGACTAGACCATGTCATTCCCGACCTGATCGGGAATCCAGAAACACGCGTATTACCAAACACATTGTTTTCTGGTTTCCCAGTCAAGCTGGGAATGACAAACCGCGCATAAGTTTTGTTTACCATAATCTTGGGATCCAACCGCAGTGAATGAAGACAATATCCCCCAAAACTAATACTGATACCTAGAACCGGTTATTTCCTCTCCCCTATCCAAACATAATAAACCCATCCAGCCAATAGTTTTGGTAGCTCAATCACACCTTTCGAAACTACCAAAGGTTCGTTCGTGTTAACCAGAACTGCTTTGGATGTCTCAGGCAGTCCCAAAGCTTTCCAGTCTATACGCACGCCTGATTTGATCGGTTTCTCTGTGCAATTGGAGACCATCAGCAGGGCATTTTTGCCTTTGTGGACGTATCCGCTGGCCAGCAGGTTCTTGTCGATTGGCTTGAATGGGCATTGATCAGCCTCATAGTATGGGAGCCACTTGGCAGAGGCAGTGTTGAATGCATCAGATAGGCCCCATATTTTGATGGCTCTCACCCAGTACATTGAGAACATAGCTGCTGGAGTAGTGCCGTGGACTGCGGACACTGCCATTGCATACTCCAATGGCACCGGCTGGTTATCCACAAACAGGGGAGCTGAATTGATACCGAACTGCCTGCCCATATAATCGACACGCACTGCTTCCGGGGTTGCCCGGGGCTTCCAGTTTTTGGCATTGCCCAGGTTCTCTCCACCTGTTGCTCCATCCGCAAAGGAATGGGTTGGAAGATCAAAACCGGCTGTTGAGTGGATGAAGATCAGCCCGTCTTTCCTGTAGTGCTTGACCATGCGGTACATATCTTTCATATACTGCCGCATATCAAAAATCCGCAGAACCGGGACGTCTTTCCCTGTAACCGGGTCTACTGCCGGAGCGTGCCCGTGCATCGGGTTTGAACACATGTCCGGGTAGCATCCTGCCATATCCTGATAAACTCCACCAGCTCCAAGCTTCATCGCCTGGTCCATGAAGTATAAACTCCGGCGTCCTCCGATACTTCCCGGACACACAAAGTAAGCAGACTCCCCCTTCTCCAGCCACATGGAAGCAGGTTCGATATCAGGACCGGTGCTGGAGGTGTCCCATTTGAAGTCCTCAAAGTCCGGTTCAACGCTGTTTATACAGTTGGCGCCATATGGGAGAGATCGGATACCCTTCTTGTTCCCGATTGCAATATACTTCGCAAACGTCTCAGGATCGCGCACACCTCCACTGCCCAGGATATCGACACTCCAGTCGAAAAATATCGTAGCCCTGTTGCGTGCAGGTTTTGGAGCCCCTGCCCCTACATAGACAGGGTTGTCAGGCAGTGCAGTCATCCAATGGTTGGCCTTGTCATACTTCCAGCAGCCTTTGAGATATGCGGGAGCTGATGATCTGGCAAAGACAGGAGTTCCATAGTTTAGCGGTGTCGGATCGTGCTGCATAAGTTCCAGATTCCTGACAGTCGGGTCCACAGTCCATTTCACACCCGGCTTAAACTCCTCCGGATTCCGGGGTTTGTCCGATACTCTCCAGCCTTTGATGGTAATATAGCCGCCGCCTCCGATAAAATCCCCTCTCAATGCCGGAACCGGATACGGATCCTTTACCGAAATAACCTGCTTACCATCCAGATACACATCCAGCTTATCCGATATATTGAAAGCCAGCCTGCACCACTCCCCCTGCTTCAGGTCAACCGGTGTTTCAGCAATAGTATTCTTCCCTGCGTTCGGGAATTGATGGGTTATGCGGATCGATTTTGTCTCAGCTGACCAGATCAGGTCCATATAGTTCCCACCCCAGTCTGCACGGCCCATCAGGAATATTTCATTCTGGTAAGGTTTGGGATCAACAGGATCCCAGTCCACGCGGAAATCGAGTTCAGAGCAGCCGGGGCCTTTGCGATCATCCACGCCCATAGGAATCTGCACGTAAGCCCCGGACTTCGTAAAATCACTCTTGTCAGCTGGTTCGATATCGAACTCTTCAATCTGGGGAGGGGTAGGCAGACTCATCGCCCTGGGACCAGTAAGATCATCATCGTACATCCTCTTCTTAACCGGACTGGGCATCAGTCCGAAGGTGAAACTAACCGGAGCAGATATCTTCCTGCCGGCGTCAGCTAAATGCAAAATCAGGTCAGTCGATTTCCCTGACCTGACGATCTGCCCGGTTTTCATGACGTTCTTCGGAGTCCAGTCTGCATTGTGTTCAGCAAACCACTGAATGCCTCTGGAAGTATCCCCTATCCACACCAGCGGAGAGAATGCAAAAGATAACCCTCCAGCCGGAATATCTCCCATCTGGTTCCAGTCCCGTTCATCCTTATAAACAGATGTCAGGTAGCCATAGCGTGTATATGACTTACCGACTTTCGGACTAACCGGCACAACAAACCGCAAGTTCGAAACTATAACAGGTTTAGATAAGGGGGCCAGCGTCCAGTCCATCCGGAGCATTCCGTCAAACTCAATAGTGGACTTAACACTTAGTTTCAAAGCACCTGATGATGCTTCACAAGCATACATCGCTTTCTCATCATTTCTCGAAACCAACCGCCACGATTTAACAACCCACATTACAGGTTTGCCGTTAACCAGGCCTTCTAGCCGGACTGGAGAAGCCAGAACGTTCTGACCAAGCGATGTCACCTGATCCAAAAACGGTGTCTTGCCAAAGCTGAACACCCTGCCCCAGACCTGCGCCTGTGACTTAACAGCTTTAACTGGTGTCCAGGGAGCCGGAGCCAGGGGAGTTGTCGGGGGCCGGTAACTCATCCATGCCGGCATTTTCTCCGGAATCTTAACAGGAGTCCTGCCAATTTCTTTGCCCGAAACGCTATCCTCAACGGCGATATCCACAATCCCAGGTTCCCAACCTTTGTAGCTGATAAACAGATAGTTGAGGCCTTTCATGTGCGAAAGGTCCATCTTACCGGTCCACAGCGTCTTGTCGCCGCGCAGAGCTTTTATGGTTATAGGAGTCCGTTTGTCTGCCGGGATCGTCCTGGTATCGCACTGCACATAAATAGAATCCTTAGCAGGAGCCAGGACAGCTATCACCGGAATGGTCATTGTCGCTGAAAACTTAATGGTGTAGTAAAGATCAGGCCCGGTAACTTCGAAAGAGTATGCAGACCCACCCCTGACATTGATCTTCTCACTTGCATTGCCCAGCAGTAAATAGGACTGCTTCGACCCATTCCCTAGATTAGTCAGATACCCATAGACTACCCCGGCAAAATCTCCACTCACCTGCAGCAGTCTACCTTCGTCCTTAAGCTCCAGCACTCGAATCCGCTGGGGGGAACCATTCCAGACCGCCACGCTCTCCGGCAGAGCGATCAAACTCATCTGAGTCACCGGCTGCCACAGAGCCTGAGGGTTGGACTTAGGCATATCCATCCCAACCTGCAGATGGATCTCATCTCCATTGGCCGGAACCCCCACCCCAAGCTTCTCCAGGGGCATCCTGATCTCAACTATAAATCCGTGCTTCCCATTTTCATCTATAACAGAAGCCGCAGTCTCCCAGGGACCAGTGTATGACTGATCGCTTCCCTTGGCGTCCAGCATTGCGTTGACCGAATTCACGATGATCTGATAAGTAACCGCTTTCCACCCTACAAAAAACTCTACAGCATCATCGAACCAGACTTCACCATCGTGCTTAGTAGCTTTAGCAACAGGAGCCTTGGGCAGGCTGTCCGTATAAAATGCCAGATAAAGATCCGACCCTACATGCCCGATATAGAAAACCCCGCTGGGAGTAACCGCCTTATCCCCAGCCATAGACATCTGCACCGGGCTGCAGGAAGCCTGATCCCACTCACCGGGAGAAATCTTTCCATCCAACACCGGAGCGCTGGTCATAGGTGCAACAGTAGTTTTCTGTGCAGCGCAAAGTACTATCGGAAGCAGAATCAAACAAATCAGTGCAAATAAAACACGATGGAACATATCCTGTAATCTCCTGGGAACTGGTGGATTAATGGTGGTCTATTAGTCAAAGGAACGCGGGAATCCTTCAAATGGATTTGGGTGAGATACAAACCTGCCGGACTAACTTTCAGCAACCTGGTAGATATTTATTTAGTTCCTCCACCAGCTCAGACACAGTAGTAGATGGGTTATCTCTTTCCGGATTACGCGGCACATACTGTGCAAGCAACCTTTTGGCATTCCGGATTGCATCTGACTGTCTGGGCAAAATATCCTCATACATTGTTTTGCTATTCTTTTGATACTTTTTGCCAAGGCAGGAGGACAGCATATTTATGTACTGGCTGCGTGATAGAGCTGTATCTATATAATTGAAATGGAGTAAATACCAGAGTTCAAATGCTTCATTTGAATAAGCCACATATATGCATGCATTTCGTGCCATATGAATAGCCTCATTAAATCTACAGGCAGATAGCGTATCAGGATCCTCTCTATCCATAACAACCCATACACTATCATATGGGTCATTTGCTCTATCTCGAATACTTATAGCCTTTTCTACCAGGCTGACAGATTCGCAAGCGCCTGGAACGATATCTATGCGTACAATGTCAGGACGCGTTGTTATTGGAAAGCTCTTGAAATAAAAAGGTTCAGTCTTCTTCCCCTCGCACACAATGAGAAACCTTTTTCTTACCGTTCTGAAACCGACAAGTCTATTTCGGTAACCGCGACCTCCTCTCTTGTTGTTTCCAATAGGGTTACTCTTCCTATCCATGTCTGACGCAAACGACCTCATCGAGTTCACCTAGAAAAGGGATCGCGCCATATCGTCCTGATTTATACCCCTTATCATAAGAACTATCATTACGCACGGTATCACTCTTAAATTCAGCAAGTGAATACAGATGGCTTGCTTCGTAGTGATCCTTTTCAGTAAACCAGTATTGATCCCTACGAAGCAACGCGGCATCTAGGAGACTTGTGTCATGTGTAATAAAAATCAGTTGAGCTCCAGACGAATTGGTGTCCCTTGAATTGAAAAGCTTTATAATGGCTCGTGTCAACAAAGGATGCAACCTAGCATCTATTTCATCTACCACAAGCACCTTGCCTGAACGTAACGAATCAAGTATTGGTGCAGCAAGAGCTACTAATTTCTGGGTACCATTCGATTCATTCCTAATAAGGTCAAACTCTTCACTGCCAGCAGGATGGTTAGCATTACCAAATTTTCTATGTACTGTTTTTATATCTAACTGTGTACCTCCCAGCACCATTTCCCGAAATTGTGTTGGAATGCCAACGGGAATATTATCTGATGTGATCACTTGTTCTTCAATCTGGAAGTCACGGATACCCAAATCAAGTGCACCTACGAACCTTACCACATTTTGTTTCAAGTGTTCATCCTGTAACCAGCCAACCGTATATTGGAGTAGTGGAGTGTCGTCCATCGCAGCGGTAATAACATTCAAATCTAGAAATGCCTTGATGACTTTTTTAGCAACCTCACCATTAAACTGGTTCACAACAGATAGAAATAGTGCATTAGGCCTGGTCATATGCTCCAGTCCTTTGCCTTCTCTGAATCTATTGGGTTCAGAATTCACTTCAATATCATCTTCTTTGCGGGTAAATAGTTTAGCTTCTCGGCTGCTTGGCACAAAATATAGCCATTCCTCCACAACTCTCTCTGTGGTAGCTTTGAATCCATATCGATATATTTTGTGATCTTCAAGTCTGAAGACCACCTCAAATTCAGACGGTTGATCTATCGTAGTATCGCAAAGTCTGAATGATTCGACAGGAATAGGCTGCTCAGTTTGCATACCCATCGTCGAATTCATAACATACACTTTCATAAAAGCCATGGCAGCTGCCAGATTGCTTTTGCCACTGGCGTTTGGCCCATAAATACCAGCGCTTTTGAGCAGGCTAAGTTTAGAATCGATCTCCACAACACAGTCCTCGTCAAGCTGGCTATCGCGCGCTTTCAGCTTGGCTGCAACCATGCTCAGGGTCACAGTATCCTTGAATGACCGAAAGTTAGCAACGCTGAATTCGATTAACATTGACATATCCGCCTATTGTTTTACTGCTATTTGTGATTATACCGTAAATATTGGCATTTTACCCGCTTTCCTGCAGATTGTCAACCAATTTTTAATGAAGACTAATCATATCCATTCAACTTTCCAGGACATATAAATCTGTTACATCGCAATAGATCCATTCACTCACCTGATCCGAGAATGGTATAATAATGCTTGCTCAGTAAAAAGATGTTCGTTCGTACGCCAGGGGGATATTGTTTTGGATAGATTTATCGATACACTCGACATCAGCTTTGCGCAAGGTAAATGGGATTCCGATATGTTTCTCAGGGCTCGAAATCCTTACACCGATGTATATGGAGACTGGGTCCAGGAGGCTGATTACATCGCAAACAAAATCCCCGATGGATGCACTTCTGCAGATGGACTGGGACCCAGGGGTGATGAATTCTATGTCAGTCTCATAACTAAAGACAAAGTGAAACCAGCTGTAAAAATCTCCGGACGTATGAGCTTCTATCCTCAAATGGCGCCGGTGTTATCTTTCTGCAACCAGTTCAGACTGCGTACGGATGGCGATTATGCATTCGACAAGCAGATTGAAGTTGTAATCTATAACGAAGGCATCAATGTCTGGAGGCACTTTGGTCCTTTGGTCGAACCCAACTATGTCCGCATCTGCTACGCAAACTTCGAGATGTTTCCCGATACGATATACAATCTGGAAGTTGAGATTAACGATGCCGAAATGAAGATCTCCGTTGCCGATACAATCATAGGCTGTTATGTCCCGGAGCTCACGGAACCTTTCCATACGGGGATCCTGGCCAGTGAAGGCCTGAATCGGTTCTACGATCTGACTGTCAGGCCTTTGTAAGGCAACTTTTATCCGCAGAGGAGTATTCGTAAAAGAAAGTCATTTGATTCAAATTTCGAATACTCCGTACTCACTCAGATTATCTGACATCCCGCCGAAAACCGGACTCCACAATTGCACCTGCCTACTAATCTACACTTCCTTTTTGACGATCTGCAACTTTGGTAACAAAGCGAAGCTCAATAACACAGTAATATTCTGCTGCATATATGGAAAGAGGAAGTAGGGAAAGATATGTTTACAAGCACAGTTTTGTGTGACGGAAATAATGGAGGTGTAATGACAGCTGCAGTCTACAAATCAAAAATTGGCAAACGTTTATTCCTTGGGATTACGATACTGTTAGTAACCATAAGCCTTGCCATCACAATAAAGTTATATTCCGATTCAGCCAATGCATTGCATCAGCAGGTAAGAGCACGTCTGATGCACGTAGCTTCAGTTATGGCTTCACAGATTCCTGTAGACGCACTAAAATCCATTAAAAGCAAAACTGATGAATTGTCACCCGGATACAGCACGCTAAAAACGCAACTCGGGAAAATGAATGACGCCAATAAGTCTGTGACTTATGTTTACGTTATGAAGCATACAACAGACCCGAAAACCCTTCAATTTGTGCTTGATAATTCCTTGGATAAAAAGGAAATGTCTCATGTAGGAGACAAATACGATACCACACATTGTCTCCAGATACTCAAAGCTTTCTCTCAACCTTCAGCAGACTATGAAGCCACTAAAGACCAATGGGGTGAATTCATATCCGCATATGCACCTATCAGAGACGGTCTAGGGAAAGTTAAAGCTATTCTTGGCGTTGATATGAGTATAGCCAATCTCAGGGCAGAACAACATAAATTATTTTTATCGATATTCAAAACAGCTGTATGGGTAGTTTTAGCAGCATTTATTGTAAGTGTTCTGGTAACGATTGTAGTCTTGCAGAGACTTGGAGAGTTCATTGACGCCGCTAAGCAGGTTGGTTCCGGCAATTTGGACTACAGGATCAAGGCCAATTGGAATGATGAGATTGGTGAGTTCGCCAACACATTCAATTACATGGTCACATCCGTTCAAGACGCTCGTGAGAGAATTGTAGAAAGCAGCTCGCGGGACTCTCTGACCGGCTTATATAATCACATGTATTTCCATACCAAACTGGATGAAGAGTTGGATAGAGCTAAACGATATGGCCGTGACCTGAGCGTTGTCATGATCGACCTGGACAGGTTTAAATCCGTCAATGACACATATGGGCACATGGTTGGAGACAGCGCAGTGGCCCAACTTGCCAGTGTCCTGGTGGAACAGTTACGGACTACGGATATTGCCATCCGGTATGGAGGGGACGAGTTTGCAGTAATCCTCCCCGAATCCGACTCTGAGAGTGCAGTAGCCACAGCCCGGCGTATACGTGAATATGTAGAGAAACACGAATTCCTGGCAGTACCTTTCTGCGATCTTATCAAACCCGGTATCAAAGACACCGCACCCAGGATACGTCTGACCACGACTGCAGGTGTAGCTACATTTCCGAAAGACCACGAAACCAAGGATGGTCTTGCAATGGCTGCTGATATTGCACTCTGCCGTGCCAAGCATATCAGACGCAACAGCGTGTACTGTTATGAAGCTCCGGAATCTGGTGAGTTATTTGATCCCCAGAAACTGTTTGATGCACTCCATAACACAGGCAATTCTGCTGTTGCTGCTTTGACCGAAGAAGTCGATTCAAAAGATCGGCATGACAGTGGACATTCGGAACGTGTTGCAGAGTATGCACAGCAAATCGCTGAAGCAGTGGATATCGATATTGAATGGGTCAATGGCATGAGGATAGCTGGACTCCTGCACGACATCGGCAAAACAGGTGTCCCACAGGCAATTCTGGACAAACCAGGAAGTCTTTCAGATGAAGAACGCAGTCTCATAAACCAGCACCCGGTAATCTCTGCAGGTATCCTGAGAAGGGCTCCGCAGCTTGATCAGATACTACCAGCGGTACTGTTCCACCACGAGAGATGGGATGGCAAGGGCTATCCGGATGGGCTGAAGGGTGAACAAATACCGATCACAGCCAGAATAATGGCGATTGCAGACTCATTCGACGCAATGACCTCCGACAGACCCTATAGAAAAGCTATGTCAGTAGAGGAAGCACTTAACGAGATACTGGCAGGAGCCGGAGGTCAGTTTGATCCCGAGTTGGTAAGTAAGTTCATAGACCATTTCTCCGCTCCACAGCAAGAGGCTGCATAAGCATAAGTAGAATTGAATCCTTCCATGATTATGATCCATGGAGGGATTGAGTGTCTGAGCGCCTACTTGAAAAGACTATTCAACAGCACGTATAGACTGATCAGATGTCATAAAGAGCCAGCCTTCTGGACTTATTGATAGAGTTTTACCCAGGACAAAGGTTTTCATCGGTATCTTCCATTTGATTTTACCCGTCCGAATATCTACTGCCCAGAGGCTGTCCATTGTTTGCGTAAAAATGCACCCATCACTGTCCACCAGCAAACCACAGTCGAAACAGAATTCAAGTGATTTAACCTTTCTGGATTTACCTGTTTGCAAGTTATACTCATTTAGGAAATTCATACCGCTGGATGGATTTGTTACAGCCTTATACACTGAATTACCTGCAAAAGCTACATCCTGAGAATGAAACTCATTATGTTTTTTTACAGACCATTGGATTTTGCCCGTCTCAGCATCCCAGCGTGAAAAGCGAGTACTACATTGTTCAGTAGTATACAGGAATCCATTTTTATAAACCAGACCTCCAGCAACAGGAAACTCACGAATAAGTTTTCCGGTATTGTGTTGAATCGCCTGTATGCCTTTTTCGCTTGCTACATATACTGCTTTATCAGATACAGCCTGCAAATAGCACCCCACCATGTCCCAAATCTTCTTACCGGTGGTCGCATTTACTGCACAACAACCACTAGCAGTATTTGTAAAGACGATAGATTTCCAGCAAATCGGATAACTAATGGCACCATGTGTGTTTTTTGGATGCAGATCGCACCGCCATATCATCCCACCGTCTTTACCCCTGTAGGCATAAAGTATTCCATTTAGCGAAACAACATATACATTACCAGACGCATCCACAGCAGGTGTAAAAAGATCCCAGGTTATAAGTCTCCCGTATTTTGCAGTTGGTATTTTCTTCCGCCATCTCGTAGCCCCATAAAGTGTATAAATCGATGTCAAAAAATATTCAGGCGTTTCTCCACCCGTCCCACTGCAATAATAGCCGTTTCCCTTGCCGTCAAACACCACAATAGATATCTGATTTTCAGCCACTGGCACAGTCCAACCGACACGCCCCTTAATATGATGAATAGACGTAATTCCTGCATTGCCGGAATTTCCACCATGGCACGACCACACCCTGTGCCATGGAACCTGCTTTCCAGCATATACAGTACTGCTAAGAAATACTATAAATGCAATGAAGGAACTAACAAATCCAATCCTAGATCTTATCAGCATGGCAAATGACACCTATACACTTTTCAAAATCATACTATTCAATCAATACGACACATTTTTACACATTAATTGCATTGCTAGCCTCATTATGCCATGTATTATATAGCAAGTCAACACAACAATGGATCTATTTGAGAACATAGCGTTATATCCAGATTCCAGCCAACACAGCCAGAAAGGCAAAAACAAACAAGTGCGTAAATAATCATCCAATTCAGGAGGTAAATAAGTAATTTTCATCGTATTCTATGTAAATGATTTAGCTGCAGTTGCCGAAGGACAATTAGATAAACAGGATCAGTAATTCAGTCTATCCACTACCGTCATTGAGTAAGCCAATTGCACCTGCTAACAAAACAACTAACCTAAGTGTGAGTTTTGGAATGGAATGAATCTTAAAAACTGCATGATACTTTTAATTCTGATCCTGATCCTGATTTCACCAGCTCAGTCTCAGCCTGATATCAGGATCGAATCCGAGTCTATTCCTTGTATGAACATTCTGGATGTCCCTGATGCATCCGGAGGTAAAGTAGCTCGTTTAGGTGCGGATATGGGAAGCTGGGCCTGGACTACAGTCGATCTCGGGAATGACCTGCCGGCCGGGTCATACAGGGTCACTTTCAGATTGTATGGGGCAAAAGAGACTGCAGCAAGAACACTTTTCTATTGGCAAAAAGGAACAGATCATTTGCCGCCATATGGTCTGCAACTTCCCAGCTACACAGACAATGAATTCCACGATTTCCAATTGACTTTGAATGCTGACACACCATTTCGTAATCTGATCCTGAAACACGGAAACGAAGCTGGCACCGCTGGAATTGCTATAGACTGGTTGAAAATCGAACCCATACCCTATACCCCACCCTACCGGGTCACTGCATACAAGCGTGCACTCGCATTTCCGTATCCAGCAGGCATTGATACTGCAGTTATGATTGCCGAAGTAGAGGCATTCGATAACGCTGCCAGAACTGGTAGAGACACCAGCAAGTATATTGCCAGAATTGAGCGCTGGCTGGAGCTGACTGCCGACCTTGTTGATTACGATCAACAGATTCGATACATCCAAAACGCCACATCGGTTCCGGAATTGAAACTTGGAAGCTTGCAGCCCAATACAGGCAAGTTAGCCCAGCAAGTTACATACATCAAAAGTATCCTGAGTGCTGGAGAAGTGGACCTTGCAACGAAAGAACTGAGTAACCTTAGTTCTTCTATCGACGTACTTGTTCAGTCAGCAAACAAACGTGCTGGAGGACAGATACTTCCTGATTATCAGGCGGATCCGTTTACCTGGCTTCGGGCTCCCATACTACAGGGATTTGTCACAGATGGCACCGGAACGAATATATCAGCCGATAAATCCGGTGGACCATTCGCATCTGAACCTACTCCATTCAAGGTCGCCTGGCTGGGCGGTCCAACGCTCAATTTGGCTAGTCCTGCCATGCATTTCTCGGTAGACCATTCCTGGACAGGGGCAGTGTGGAAAAGCAAAGACTTCTCCATGGCAGTTTCCGATTTCTCACCTGCAATTCGACTAAATGGCCTTGAAAGTTTTTCAATACCAGAAACTAAAGTTATCCAAAAAATCGGAAGACCTGATACTCTGAATATCCAGGGAAAATCATGGCAGTTACTTATTACTGCAAGCTCCGGAAAGTTGAGTGCATCTGTTAATAATGACTCAGCACAAGTCTCACTCCCAAGGGGTGCCACGGTATGGATGCTTCCAATCAGGAATTTATCTGATGCAGAAACCTGGCGCAAGACTCTCCCGGCAATACCAACTGATGCAATTCAAATAAGGCGGGGAAACACGATCACACAGTACTTCATCGGAGGCAAGAAACTCATGTCGCCAATTCCTCCGATGCTCCAGCTTGCACTTACATCCAAATCCACAAGTGCTCCGAAGGCATTGTGGAAGTCGAAAATTACAGTTGTTGAAGGAAAATGGGGTAAAGCACTCCGGAATGGCGAGTTTGATTTCCAGTTTCCGTTCTCTTGCATCCATAGCAAAACACTCTCATATAGATTACCTAAATACCCGGATAGTCCTTTAACCGGACGTAGGGGCATAAACATCTGGTCCAATATGACAATGCCGGAAGACATCGCCATCCTCGCAAAAGATGGCGTCAATTATATTCGTATCGTAGTCATAGACCCACCCAAAGAGGGTTTTGAGGCTTGGTTTGCACCACTCAAGCCAATACTAGTGAATTGCCGCAGGTATGGTATTAAAGCTTCTATCGATGCCCATTTTATTGGTCCTGGTGATGTAGAACTACTAAAAGGGGTTCCTGATCAAAAACTCAGCTTCCCGGATTTCTGGCAGAAGGTTGCGCTGGCATGCAAAGACTACCGGGATGTAGTTACACTGCTGGATTTGCGAAACGAGCCAGGTGAACAGAGCCGTGAGGAGAACAACAAATGGTTCGATCTTGCCGGGAAAGCTATCGCAGCCATACGCAAAGTCGATCCGCAAATGCCGGTCCTGGTTGAAGCTGGTCGTGGGGCTAATCCCAGCGGTTTCCCACTTTTACGCAAGATGCATGATAGCAAGGTAATTTACGGTGTCCATATTTATTACCCTCATGGGTTCACTCATCAGTCGATGTTGAATAAAGCTGAATCACCTGAGGATGCGCCGGTCAAACCCTATCCATCGTGGATTCCTATCATTAACTGGAGGGATGAGAGCTGGGATGCTCCTGTCGAGTGGTGGGACCGTTGGACTTTGCGAGGAAGCTGCCTGCCTGTCTTCCGCTGGTGGATAAAAAATGGATATCCGCCGCTCGATGTGGGTGAATTCGGTGTGATAGGTTACGCAGAAAGCCGCTCAGGCCCTTCAATAGCCCGTTGGACCAGGGATGAAATGCTTCTGAACGAAACCCTGAATGCTTCATGGACACTCTACGGTTATCATGGTGGTTTCGGCTGGACCGACAGTTCCAAGCCCATCGCCAGACAGTTTTGGAAAAGAAACCATAACTAGAACCTATTCTGTTTACACTACATCACCGACAGCGCCCAGAGATACAAGGATGCAACAGAACCATAGGGAGAGTATCTCTTGCGGTAGCATTCAAATTGGTCCTTTGACAGGGATTTCAGTCCATACAGGTTCATCATCCCACGCCGTATTGCCAGATCTCCCCAGCTCACAACATCCGGTCTGCCCAAAGAGAATATCAACAGCATTTCGGCTGTCCAAAGTCCTACTCCGGACAGAGATGATAACTGCCGTATGATCTCTTCATCCGGCAATTCGTCAAAACCTGCGATATCTAACCCACCGGATACCACCGCATCACCTATACCATTAATATAAGTAGCTTTACGGACAGACATCCCGCATTTCTGGATATCGGTTATACTCGCATTAGCAACATTCTCTGGTATAATTTCGACCAGCATTTCGCGGAGTCTTTTGCAGACAGTATCAGCCGCTTTACTGGATATCTGCTGGCTAACAATGATCATGATGAGCGAAGAGAACGGATCAGGTACGACCCTTCGTTCAATTATCCCGATCCTTTCGATAGCAGCCCCAAGCTTCTTGTCACGACGCTTCAGATATTCAATTTCAACGCTTCCATATTCAAACACTGCCATTACTTTGAAAGACTCCTCGACTCCAATTCCAGCAACTTGTGCTTAATGTCCAACCCGCCGCGATAACCTGTGAGTTTTCCACTGCTGCCTATTACTCTGTGGCAAGGGATGAATATCGGAATCGGGTTTTTATTGTTCGCCAATCCCACTGCGCGTGCAGCCTTTGGATTGCCTGCATTAGTTGCAATATCCTTATAACTTGCCGTTTCACCATAAGGGATTTCACAAAGCAGACGCCAGACTTCCTGCATATAATCCGTGCCGACCGGTGCTAATGGCAGCGTGAAACTCTTCAACTCACCAGACAAATAAGCATTCAACTGCTTGAAGGCTTCTCTAATAATCTCAGTTTCACAGACATCAATATCATTCGGAATAACATCAGTGCCAAAATAAACATTCTTGATAAACCCGGAGTCTTCAGCTATTCCAATGCGTCCTATATCAGTCTGATAAAAGAATATGTTCATTTGCTTATCAACCTCACTTCTCCGGTTTTTAATGGGGCATCAGTCTGAACAAGACTGCCGTCAGAATTAAACGTCAATCCAGCAGGAGCAGGAGATGGATCTCCGAATGTCCTGATCAGATATTTGCCTTTCTTTGCCGGAACTGTCGCAACCCCGCTTTGTCGATGTTTTCGACCAATACCCAGCAGGTCCGGAATCAAATCCAGCACCCCTGATTCCTTATCTGCATACCAGATTGTCTGAAGTTGCAGCAGCAGCAAAACCTTCTTAGGTGATTTATTATCCCCAACTGCCAGGACTTTTCCATCAGAATCCTCAAGCAACGGGATCAACTCTCCTTTAGCAGGCAGCTCAACATTGGCAACCGCCAGACCGACTGCATGTTCAACGCTCCTCCCATCATCCAGCAAAATACCGTATTTGCCAGAGATATATGCAGGCTTGTCGATAGGTATCAGTTTACCAGTCAAAGGTTTAAACGGAGACTTGGGCTGGAAAGGTCCACCCTTAATGGACACCTTTCCCGCACCGCTGCGAAATACGTTTATACTGGCGTCAGCAAGATTGCCGCTGTACTTTTCGGTCTCAGTCGATATGAATCTATCCATACCAATAACCAACACCTGCTTCTTCGGGTCTTCCATCAACTTTCGAAGCGCCAAATTCTGCGGGTCAATGTCTGCAAAACCATTCCTCAGCCAGATTACTTTTGAACAGGTCTTCGGTGCATTGATAAACTCTCCAACACTCATAACCTCATAAGTAACCCCACGGCTCAGCAGAGATTCAGAGAGCGCTTCAATCGATGCCCAGGTATCCCAGGAGTTTACTATGATATCTGTCTCATTCACCACAACAGTGACTTCATGAGTCGCCGGCTGCAGATTCGACTGCTTCAGCCACTTATTGAAGTCCTTCGCCACGTTATAACGGCTGGTAGGGGTGCGATCATCGTTCACCAGACCATAAGGCGCAGCTACTGCCGGATTGTTCTTGTAGTCCCACCAGAGATATCCGTTAGCACCCGCATAAAAAGCCAATGGAAGTTGCTGGGACGTATAGGTCCGCATCATCTCGGGGGTCCATTTGCCAAAATCAGCATTGTCCAGATCAAAGAACATCAGGGGTTTATTGACCTCACTGAGAGCGTGTTTCATATACCAGATTGCTGCCGGGAGACCGAACTGCAGTTTATACTCAATCGGCATAGAAGGCATCGAAAGGCTCTCCGACCATGAGTCCATATCCGGTGAGAACCTGATGCCGGTAAAATCGGTCTTCACTTTTGGCTCTATTATTCGATCGGGAAATGCAATCCCGTGATGGGCTTCGGGTATCGACCATCTCCATGACCGCAGCACCGGCAGCAGCACCGGCAGCAGGCTGTCACAGGTCATCAGGTCAGGATCGACACTCTTTACAGTATCCGAGAGGAAGTTAACATTTCGTGTATACTCCTCAACCAGAAAACGCTGATAATCCTCCGAACGCCTCCACGAACTCGGATACTCCTGTTCTGCATAATAGTGGATGTCACCCTCAAATGCCGGTCGCACTGTGTCGAAGTCTACCTCCTCAGGCCGCATGGCTTCGATCTTTCCACCGAGTGACCATGAATCTTTTAACCACGAATACAAACGATATTTTCGCCTTAAATAATCGTGCCAACGGGTCATTATCCCGGACTTCATATACTCAGCCATAAATCCCGGTTTCAGTGAACCAGTCTCACTTGCCCAGGCATTCGTCGCAGGTTCACCGAAAATCACCCAGGCAAACAGTTTGTCTCGGCTCTTCAGTCGTGTGAGAAACTCCCTGGTCCATTTAGCTGACTCCTGCATAAGGATCTGACTAGCAAACCTTTGATCGCTGCGTGCATCTCCCTCGCATGCTGGAATTTTATTGAACTCAAAAGCCGCAGGCCAGTTGTTGGTCCCTAATACAATATATATCCCGCGTTTGTATGCACGCTCAATAAAATCGTCCACATTCGCGGTATATGAAGCATTCCAATGGTCATCTGAGGGTTCGAATGACGCATAATCCACAAATACCAGCAGCATATTCATATTAAGGTCTTTGCATATATCCAAATCCTTGTCTGCTGTTGTCGTTTTATACTGACCAGAAAAGTCCAGATCTGTTATCACAGCATAACAGGCACCGACAGGAATAAACGGTTTCCCATTTAATCTGAAACCGTTTTTATCGCATGTGAACCTGCCGGATGCACACGCAGCCGTAGCAAATAGCAGTAAAACACAAATCACAATCCTGGTCTTCAAGTCTAATTTCCTCCACTAAGCAGCACTCTAGTCCAATCGCATTCTAATCTGCCTTATCCGGTTTGTCAAAGATATGTACAATATAACAATCATTGAAATCAACAAAGGTTTTTTGTAGTTATTAGTCGTAATACTAACGCATGGTTTCCCCGCATATCACAGTTGCGTTCGATGCAGAAAGGATACAACAAGATGCCCAGCGAAGTGAAATACGTTACAGCCGGAAACATTCTCACCATCTCCAGATTGATTCTGCTTCCAGTAATCATCGCGGGAATTGCATTGAATATAGGCTACATGTCGGTCATTGGAATGGGACTGGCGATGCTGACAGACCTGTTGGATGGACGAGTATCCCGGTATCTGAAACAAGCCTCTGAGTTTGGCGCCAATCTGGACAGCACAGTAGATTTCATATTCCTGCACCTGTTGTTCGTAGCCTTTTATGCCACTCATATAATACACACATATCAGTTCGTGGTAATATATGTTGCCATGCTGATGACCCTGGCCGGGCAATTTATGGCAAACCTTGTATCTGATAGAGGAGAAGTCATAAAAACAGTATTCTCCAAACCTACAGGTGCGTTTGAGTATCTGTATCTATTGTTTCTGGTAGTGCGCCTGGTGATACCTAATACAACCCCGGTTATGGTTATCGATATGGTCATATTCACTGCCATTGCAGTCTTTGTAGTGCTGCATTTGTGGGAATCCGCTGTATGCTTACGGTTACTAAGCAGACCTGTGGATAACCAGGAGACTGCAAAATGAATGAGATACAACCTCGCAAGATGCGCACTAAAGACCAGTTCTGCATAAGTGCTTTCTGGTTCGCTATGAACCTTATCTGGGGGGCTCTGCTTGTCATAATCATACCCAGCCAGATGAAGGAAATGGCCCCAAACCGTCCGGCAGAGACAACCGGACTTCTGCTTGGGATGGGAGCAATACCGGCATTTGTCTTGCCTCTCCTGGCAGGCCCATTCAGCGACCGGTGTATGTCCAGACTGGGACGCCGAAGACCATATATGATCGTCGGTACCGCGATTAATTTAATAGGCCTGGCAATGGTATGGATGGGTGGACGGACGCTGCACCTCTGGCTGTATTTCGTCGGGTACCTAATCACCCAGATAGGTAATAATCTTGCCGGAGGAGCTTACAACGGGATCATACCCGATGTAGTTCCCAGAGAGCAGCGTGGCAGCGCCAGCGGATGGATGGCTGCAATGAGCCAGGCCGGGACGATTGTAGCGGTGTTGTCTGCAGGACTATTGATGAATGCAGGGCAGACCGGTCTGAGTTTCCTCATTATAGGGGTCAGCTTGGTCCTGTTTCTGATTGTGACGGTTCTTGGGACCAAAGAAAACCCGCGCACACAGCTGCCAGACAAGCTGGACCTGGTAAGTTTCATCAAGAGTCTATGGATCGACCCCAGAAAGCACCCAAATTTTGCATGGGTCTGGATAACCAGGTTCCTGGTAGTTATGGGACTTTGGAGTGTCCAGGAGTTCATGCAGTTCTACCTTACCGATATGGCTGGAGTATCCGAGGCACACAAAGAACTCTTTACAGGTTATGTGTTGATGATCGTCCTGGTCTGCGCCTCTATAACAGGGATGCTGGGCGGTACAATATCGGATAGAGTGGGACGTAAACCTGTGGTGTATGTCGCCAACACGGTCATAGCCATTGCCTGTTTTGCGTTCATCTTCTCCAGATCGCTGACTTACACCTTCATCATAGCCATTGTTTTCGGACTTGGATATGGGGCATACTACAGTGTGGACTGGGCGTTGGGATGTGATGTGCTGCCAAACAAAGATGAAGCAGGGAAAGATATGGCTGTATGGCACATAGCCTTTGTGCTGCCTCAGTCAATAGTGCTCCCTGTAGCCGGAGCTGTACTCGGAGCTTTTGGACACACAATGAAGCAGACAGCAACGGGACCAGTCGCTCATTATACCTCAAATGGATATGTTGCCCTGTTCACAATGGCTGCATTTTTCCTGTTGTTGGGGGCACTACTGCTCAGGAACGTCAAAGGGGTCAGGTAACGCACATTATCGTGATTGACTCACTTTCGCCCCTATTACCGGTCAAAAGCAGAGTCTGGTGAACAACGCGCGGTAGCTATCTCAACCACTTCAAGCTTGCTACCACGCTGTCAAATGCAGGAATACAGGTCTTAAACTCTGATTCCCTGCAGGCAAACTGGAATGCGTAGAGGGTCTTATCTTTCACAGTCAGCATCTGGACATATTTGATGGTGGTAGGTTCTTCTGCGGATTTCAGTGAAGCTACAAAAGTAAATGCTTTTCCAGGGATTCCAGCAAGTTTTCCGTTTTGTTTCGATACAAGTTTGTATCCGTTCATTTTACTGATGTTCTTCAGCCAGGCATTGACGCACTGAGAAAGACTTGCGTTTCCAATTTTCTGGGAGAGCATAAGTATATTTGCATCGCTCTCAGGGCAGGTTAGCAGGAGTCTATTCAAACCGCTTGGGTTTTCAACTTTCCACTTCTCAGGCACACTTACCTTAACGGTATTCGTGATATCTCTTGTGAATGCTGATTTAATTGCAACCGATGGCGCACCAGCCCACATACCTATGGGTAAAAATATAATAATAAGCAGCAGAGCTGCAGTTTTCAAGGCTCTCATCCAGTCAGTTCTCCAAACCCTCATTATTCACCAAACCTCGATTATTATCCTGAGCAGATATAAAGTTGGGCAGTTAAGAATAATGTGAGTGAATGCATATACTATGATACCAGTAATTACTCATTCCGTGAAAGCCGCCAAGTATACATAAATGTTCAGTGTTGTGAGAATATTCTCATAACACTGGACAGTTAAACTGGAATAGGCTCCAAGTGGTACACAATTGTCGCTTCTTTGCGGCATTGCGGCTTTGCGTGAGAAATCAAATAGATTGAGCATTTTATCCAGATATAAAAAACGGTTACTACATATTTTGTATAGCCCGTATAGATGTGAAATAATGAGACTGGTGCTATTTCAATCCGGCGATGGACTAACCAATTGATCATCAGTGCAAGCAGACGAACCGATGTACCGGCTTTCCACTCCGAGTGGTTTATGGAGAGTGTAAGGGCGGGGTTCTGCTGCATCACAAACCCATTCAATTCCAGACAAACAACAAGAGTCTCCCTGACTGCTGAGGACGTGGACGTAATCGTATTCTGGACCAAAAATCCCGAACCTATAATGAAACACCTGGATGAGCTGGATTCGATAGGATATCGGTTCTACTTCCAATTCACGGTAAACGATTATCCACTAGAGCTGGAACCGCATGTTCCCTCGCTGAATTATCGACTGGATACTTTCATAAAGCTATCAGATAGAATCGGAAGCGATAGAGTGATCTGGAGATACGACCCGATAGTAATCAGCAGATTAACCCCTGTGGAATACCACTTGGAACACTTCCACAAACTCAGCCAGTCACTGGAATGTTACACAAAACGAGTCATTATCAGCCTGGTCGATGAATACCGGCAGGCAAGTAAAAGACTCAACAGCCTTGATATCGGATATCTAGAAGCAAGCATTGATAATCCGGGTATGGAAGACCTATTATGTTCTATTTCCCAAAATGCCAGGGACACGGGGATGGAAATCTACAGCTGTGCAGAACCCTGGGACCTGTCAGCATACGGCATTCCCCCAGGCAAATGTATTGATGACACATATATACAGAGTGTATTCGGTATAAACGTCTCCCCTGAAAAAGACAAATACCAGAGGAGCGAATGTGGATGCATAAAGAGCAAAGACATAGGCACCTACAACACGTGTAAACACAACTGCCAATACTGCTACGCCACCCGGAAGAAAACGTAGGGGCAACCCTCTGCGGTCGTCCGAACCGGAAGGCCGCTGAGGGCCTCCCATACGGACCCACTTCCTGAAGCCTTAAGCTCACGCTTTCCCATTTCATAATTCATAATTCATAATTCGTAATTTCCCTTCCGTTTGACTGTTTGGGTAAACGTTTATACAATACGTATATGCTACATCCGGAGGCGGAATATGAGCTCTGAGAAACGGGTCACTATGAAAGACATCGGGGACAGGCTTGGAGTCTCCGTGTGTACTGTCAATAAGGCACTTACAGGTAAGGGTAGAGTCAGCGAAGACACACGCAAGCTGATCATTGATACTGCCCACAAAATGGGTTACCACGCCAATAAACTTGCCCAGGCTCTTACAAGGAAAGCTGTTACCATAGGTGTTGCCTACCCTGACACATGGCCAAGCTATGCCCAATCACTGCTGGCCGGACTTCGGGATGGCCTGCAGGATATATCCGACTACAATGTCACCGGTAGATTCCTGAGAATGGGCAATCAGACATTCGCTGAGGAACTCACCCGCGCCGTCGCATGGTCCGGCAAAGATGCTTTCGATACAATGATCATTGTCCCCTACTACGAACACTTTTCAGCAACCGACTGGTCCCCCCTGGCTTCGCTGGGTATACCTTTAGCTTTACTCGGAATGGATATACCGGATGCTCCCAGGCTGTTCTGCGTAAGGCAGGATTCCACACGCTGTGGAAGAATTGCAGCTGAATTACTGGTAAAACAGACCGGACCGGGAAAGATGGCAGCAATAATAGGCAGCAGAGAAGTTCCTGAGCACCGTGAAAAAGCCGATGGATTCCAGGAAGAAGCAGCCAACTTATCAACCAGGGTAGTAGGAGTATATGAGACCCTGGGAGACCCGGATATCGCCTACCCGGTAACAAGACGAATATTCACCGACCATCCGGACATCAAAGGCCTGTATGTCGCAACCGAAAACATAGAAGGTGTCTGCAGGTATTTAACTGAACACGGACTCGGCGGCACTGTTAAAGTAGTAGCTACCGGCGCTCTTGCAGAGGTCAAATCAGCCCTGGACCAGGACCTTGTCCAGTTCAGCCTGTTCCAAAACATGAACCGCCAGGGCAGGCAGGCTATACGTTTACTCTACGACTACCTCCTCGAAGACGCCACCCCTCCGGAAGAAGTATTAGTCGCCCCGGAGATAATAGTTAGAGGCAATTCGGAACTCTGGTGAGTAGTGGATAGTTGATAGTGGATAATTGATAGTGGATAGTTGATAGTTAAAAGTTGATAGTTGATAGTTGAAAGTGGAGAGTGATAATGCTGCGGGAACGAAAGAGATCAGTCTGCTATTAAATGACCTAAAGTCCGTTCGTGCTGAGTAGCGCAAAGCGCGTATCGAAGTATGAATGGACTTTAAATTCTCACAAAACTGAACTATTACGGAAACGGTTATATGCATCAGTATCAGAGCGGAGGGAGTATAAGCTTTCGTAAACCACAAGCCATCGCCCCGCAGCGTCGATGCCGATGCACCACCCCTGGTTTCACAAGTCTGCATCATCCGAATTATATTATCTCCCGGTAGTACAACCAATTTACTGGAGAACACGCATGAGATTCCTTCGATTAGTTATTCTCGCCATGTTAATAAGCTTACTACCAGCAATATCCAACGCGGGTGGTCAGAACCTGGATGATGTTCCGATCATGACCGCAAATTTGACGGTTGCCACGCCCATTATCGATGGGGTTCTCTCCGAAAGGGAATTTCAGCATGCCTCATGTGTAACCGGATTTTTTGAAGGTTCTTCATTGGCCGCCCGTCAGACCAAAACTTACATTACTTACGATAAAGATAATCTCTATCTGGCATTTTTATCACCGATTGCCAAAGATGGACTGGTTGCAGACATAACAACGAAAGATGGAAATGTATGGCTGGACGATGCCATCGAGTTATTCTTGTCACCACGCGACAACGAAGTCTACAGGTTCATTTTTAATTCTAACGCAGCGCTTTACGATTCCAAATTTGGGTCCAATGGTGAAGACACTTCCTGGGACAGCGAGATCTCAATAAAATGCAGCACAAAAAATGCAATGTGGGTCTGTGAACTCTGTATACCATTCAAAAACCTGGACTTATCTGCTCCTAAAAATGGAGATACCTGGAGGGTTAACTTCTGCCGTGACTGGAAAAAACCGATGGAATGGACAGCCTGGTCTCCATCGACATCATTCGTAAACTTCGAAACTCTGGGCCATTTAGTTTTCAAAGAAAATGCTCCATACCTCCAACTGCAGAATATCGAGGTAAAGAACGGCAAAGTCAGCATCCGTGGTAAGCTGGGTTCTATAGAAAATAAGACTAAAAACATCGTAGCCAGTTTCAAAGCATACGAATCAGACAAAGCTATCTGCAATCAGGTAGATAGCCTGAAGATTGTGCCCGGTAAGGATACAAATATATCTGTAACCAAGGACCTCTATGACACTTTGACAGACCGACTTCTTTTGACTGTAGCAGACAAAGATACCCAACAAGTGCTGGCAGTGTTTGCATACAACAGCAAAAAACCGCTTGCTCCTTCTGCAATAAATGTTGACTACATCCCCTATGAATACAAAAAGAAAGCTCTGGTTGTTGTAGATGCCACAAAAAGCCGCAGTCGATCCACAGGGATGAAAGGGAGTGTCGAATTATACAATCTGAACACAGGCAGACTGCTTGTAAAAGCCACGCTGAGTCCATTCAAAGCGTTGAAAGCCAAAGCATATCTGGACATTAGAGATGTCATACCAGGCAGGTATAACCTGGTTACTATGGTTACTGACTCAACAGGTAAAGTAATTCACAGGAAAGAGACAACCCTCACAAAACCATCCGACGATTGGGTTACCGCAGATAAGTTGCCATCAGATGAAGTCCTCTGGCCATGGACACCAATGTCTTCAACAAGCATCAAAAATACGGTTCAGGTGAAGTGCTGGGGACGAGAGTACAGTTTTAACGGTTCTCCATTTCCTACCGGAATTATAACTCAGGGACAACAGATTCTTGCCAGTCCAATATCGCTATCGATCAAGACCAATAAACAGCAGACCAGCTACAGATCAGCAACACTGAAGCTATTAAATAACAAACCTGCGGCTGTAGGGTTCACAGCTGCAGGTAAAACCGACAACATTAAAATCAATACAAAAATCAGAGTTGAGTTCGATGGGCTTATGGTATTTGATGTAACCTTGACCCCCACCTCACCTACTGCTGTTACCAGCCTTGCACTAAACCTCCCCCTTAAGGCAGAATATGCAAAATTCATGCAGGTGCCCGGCAGACATCTCATCTCAGGAGTTGGAGGTTTCAGCGGGGCAACAGGAAGTGAAGAGGGGTGGATATGGAAAGCACCTTTTGCCTATTATATGTGGGTTGGTAACGAGGACTGCGGCATTCAATGGTTTACCGAGTCTAACTCCAACTGGAAAATCGGAGATATAGACAGCGCTACAGCCAGATCACATGGCGGGACCGCGCGGGGTGACGGGGTGTTCGGTTACAGCCGCAATGACAAGAACACAATTTGCCTGACCCGAAACAAGGGTGCCATGTTGTGGCAGTTCAACATAGTGCAAAAACCGATCATTCTGAGCAAACCCGTGACAATATCCTTCGGGCTGCAAGTAACGCCGGTTAAGCCAAGGCCCACCGGCTGGCGAGGCTGGGGTATTCAAAGAGACTCAAGGCTGATCTGGACTACCAAACAATCCAGTAGATACTTCGGTTATGCGGAAGTTCCGGAAGAAGGGAAAGCCTGGCACAAGGAACTGGTCGATGCCATCCATGCAGAAAAGAAGAAAGCGCTGCAATACGCCATTCTCACCCAGCTTTCAGAAGGATCTCCTGAATACCAGTACTACCACAAAGAATGGGAGTCAGTTCCCGGTTGGACAGAGGACATGGCTGCTGATGTAGTTGCAATGGGAAATGCCATTCATGGCATGTGCCCGGAGAGTTCGGGATGGATTGATTTTATATCACATAAGCAGGCTAGATTTGTTAAAGACAACAATCTCGATGGGGTTTACTGGGACAACAGCTGGCCATGGTTTTGCAGTAATGAAAACCATGGCTGCCAGGATAAATACCCAATACTCGCATTTAGAGAGCTTTACAAGAGAACTTACGCTCAAATAAAGCATATGGGAAATGACAAGCTGGTTTACATACATTGCTCCGGTGGTCTCGTAATGCCCATGCTCAGTTTCTGTGATGGTTATGTTACCGGCGAACAGTTCAGCGGTCAGGTAAACAAAAATGACTTCTACATGGACAAGTCCGACTGGTTTAAAGCCGAGTCAATGGGAAGACCATATGGTCTTGTCCCTCTGATATTGCCTATGGCACGCGGAGCCTGGGCAAATAAGGATCTGACAGAAAACTTCATGGGAATGGCTCTTCTCCACGATGCCGGTAACATAGCTTTTATGGGAGGACTGGAAACTGGAACAATAACCAAAATCTGGGGAATTATGGACGCGTTCGGTATATCCAAAAATGATGTCGAGTTTATACCCTACTGGTCTCCTGAAAAATGCATGGTCTCACCCTCCGGTAATGACATAAAGACAAGTGTTTATGTGCGTAAAGGGTTAGGCTGCCTTATAGTCATTGGGAACTCAAGTAACGAGCAAAAGAGCGTCGTTCTGCAGCCTGATTTTAATCGCCTGGCTGTTAAACCCGAAGAAGTAACCTGCACTGACGAAATGTCCGGTCAGAAGATTACGCTGGATAAGGGACCAACCACTCTGGATATTCCAGCCAGAGGATTCCGAATAATCACCATCAAGAGGGATGCATCTGCGTCATTTACCGGAATATTGCTAAAATCAGACAGCGATGCCTTCATAGACAGCCGAAGTCCCGATGCCCCCAAAGGTGACTGGGATTCAAAGAATCTCTATATCTTGAATACCAACGGCTCTGAAGTACATACTCTGGTGAATTTCGATCTCAGCTCCATTGCACATCAGCAAAAAATAGTATCCGCAGTATTGAAACTGCAAGTAAATCCAGGGTTAAATACAATCGGATACAATCAGAAGATCCAGGTCCACGCAGCCAAGTGTCCCTGGACACAGCTTCTGGTAACCTGGAATGCAGCCAACTACTCTACAGCTCAGAAATGGGCCCTCCCGGGTGGAGACTACGATACTTCCATCTGCGGAGAATACGTTTCACCAGCAAGTGAGGTAGCAAACCCCACCACCCTGGCAATCGACATCACACCCCTGGTCCAGGAATGGATAAATGGCACCAGTCCCAATTACGGCTTGATTTTGACAGGAACAAATGGAACATGCCTGGCTTTCTACTCCAAAGAAACGGACGGATCAGGTCCAACTCTTGAGATAGAGACATCGAAAGAAGAATAACTATATGCATCGGTATCAGAGTGAAGGGGATCCAAGCCAACGCAAACCACAACCCATCGCCCCCGTAACGACGATGCCGATGCACCACCCACTGGTTTATAAGTTATGCCCTTCGCAGGCAGGTAGTGCATCGGCATCGACGCTGCGGGGATGAATACCTTGATAATCATCCATATGGTCTGTGCTCCCCTTCGCTCTGATACCGATGCATTGTAACTCTACACTTTCAACTATTAACTACATACAATCCGCAATACAACTGACCGAACACTAATATTCCCATTCCCTCCCTGCTTGATCTGAAATGAGAGAACGTTATCACCAACTTGATATAATTCGGGTTCAGGTCGGTATGTAATCCAGCCATCTTCCGATATCTGACTTTCAGGTTCAACTAGGGTACCGTTGAGTGCCAGTATAATCACGTCAACCGTAAGAAGCGAAGTATACTGCACATGAAGAGATACGCTTTTCAGTCTACCCGCTGCATCTGCCCCAGCAACATCATCCTCAACAATCAAATTGACCTTGCGTATTTCGCCTGAAGCGTCTATCTCTACAGGTAGTATCTGATCCTGCACTACAGCCTGCTCCAGGCAGCCGAAGAACTCCCTGGTATTGTCTATTCCAAATATCTTCTCCAGACCGGAGAGTGTTTCCGGATCTCCCAGTGTCGTAAACAACGGATCATTCGATTGACCTGGAAACCAGTTAAATAGAGATATCCCGTCAGCACCGGACTGCCATATATTAGATGCTGCTCCCCGCCAGGCCTCAAGAGCAGGCACCGAAACATCGGTATCCATAGGTCTGCCAACAGTATGCCCACCCCACTGCTCCATTCCGGATGCGCTGATAATCGGATAGACCGGCACATCATATGCATGTCCCAACTCCACCATCTGCTTCACCGGCATACTCAAAGGTTGATATCCACTGCCGGTTATTAGGACATCCAGCAGTCCATCCTGCAGCCAGCGTTCAATATCAATCCCCACGTGCATGCACTTCTCAACACTTAACGGCACATGTGCAGCAACAAGTATAGGACGCCCCCGTCGTTCCCCTTCACGCTGTGCCATCTCATAACATCGCCTCTGAAATGCAGTCATAATCTCAACTTGAGCAGGAGTAGCCGGCATATACTCCAGGTTTGGACGGAAGAACAGTGGATGCCGGAAGTAATCGATCTCAATCCCATCGATGTCGTATTTTTGGCATACTTCCTCAGTCACCAGGTAAAGGTAATACAGCACCTCAGGCCTCTCGAAATCCAGCGTGCTCCACATATACCGGGGGTGGCTGATCTCGTATCTTTGTATATCTTCAGGAACACCCATCAAATACTCCGGATGCTCCCGCTTCCACTTTGAGAACAACCATTCGGTAAAGCTGTCATGGATATCGTTTATCCTGTGTGTCCAGAACACCTCCAGCCCGGCATCGTGCACCCGCTGAGTAACCAGCGATAGAGAATCCACTCCTGCTTCCCGGAGCATATGCATATTGGCCCGCCGGTTAATCGACTGCTGGGCCTCAAATCCCATTACATCCTGAAAATCATCGCTCCTCTCTGCCACATCAGTATCGTGATCATAGAGCGATGTCACTCCGGTGCAGTAAAAAATCGAATCGACCTGCGTATTCAGAGCTGGTAAAATACGTTCAGCAAGGAAATCCTCCGGAGTAGCATGCCGGTTATTGAATATGTCATTGCCATCGTTGTTATATATGATCCGTCTGCGCCTGCGCTTATCTCCTGACATAGACATAACACTCCAATTCCTCAATACTCACTTCCCCGTCTTTCTTACCTTCCGATGGTATAAGCCTGACGGAGAGCTGGTTATCTCCAAAGACCATTGGTTGCCTGCGACCGGTCGTCTCCCAGTTCAAGTCTATTGTATACTCGTGAAACGCCGGCAGCGGGTCTCCTTCGTAGACATTTTGACCATCTTTATCAAAGACCCGGGTAATATAGTCGATCGGAACAACGTTCCCGTTGATCTTTATCTCCAATCTCTCACCCTCGACCATTCCAACAGCCTTGAACTGCATAGTAGATCGCAATTTTGGATTGTTGAAGTCTTCTGCCATGCGAAAACGACGACTGCCTTCGAGGATACCACTACCCCGGTCCAGGTAGATATTGTCATCCTTTGGGAATCCAGTGACAGCATCACCGTATGCTTTCTTGTTCAGTGCATAAAACAGATAGTGTCTGTCGTGTTTGGATACGTCCTTCGCATCTCTCAAATCACCAAGCAAGCCCAGCGCTGCCGGCCACATATAGGATGCATAGGCAGCCGAACGGCTGGCTACTGCCCTTCTCTCAAAGGAGTATTGATAGTTATAGGGAGATATTCCATCAGCCCCGAATGCATAAAAGTTCTGCGCTGCTGCCCGGAAGTTCTCCTTTGTCATCAGCTTGAAGTGTTCATTAGGTTTGTCCTGAGAGATCCGGTTGTGGACAGCAGGATATACCTTGCAATTGGTTCCCTTTGTCAGGTTCACAAAGTCCTCGGTCTTCATGTTCATGTCATTGTGCATAAAATCCGAGGGCACGATATAATCTACCAACCCATCTTTTATCCACGTCTTAAGGTCGAATCCAAGGTAGTCACATTCTTCAATAGTCTGGGGAACACGCACACCAAACAGGAGTCTTTTGCACTTGCGACGCTTCGCAGCTTCATTGAGGAGCTTTCGAGTCTTCCTGGTAAAATCGTTCAATAAGCCTGTGTGCTGTTTGCCTTCACCTGGTTTAAACATATGGCACCAGCGCATATAATCATACTCGATCCCATCCACCTGATAGCCGTCCAACACCTCTTTTGTGAAATCCAGCATCGCCTGCCGGACTCCATCATAAGCGTAGTCATAAGCCCCACCGAATAGCGCCCATTCAGGATGCTGCTTCATTATCCCGTTGGGAGGGACCCCGTGCCGGTCGTTCATGCGGATATCGGCAATAAACTGCATTTTATGATGATGACAGCGGTCGATCAATACTTTGAGCATATCGATTCCAGCAGCATCCATTCCAGGAGGACGCCAGGGAAACAGGTCCGTGGTCTTCGAGGATGGAATATCACTCCAGAAGGCAGTAAACAGACAGTAGCTAATGGCATCCACATGCCCCGCTGCTTCCTCATCCACCATCTCTTCCAGCATTCTCTTGCTGAAAACCGCAGCATCCCCCGGAATCTCCCGGTTCGGAGCACCATACACATCCACATTGAGTATAGTAGACCACATAGTGCATCCGTCCCATGCGTGAATAATCCGGTGCTCCTTCTTGTAGTTTGCTGCCATATTATCTCCTCCAGCCCCGAGTGCCAGTTCAGATGATGCCGTGATCACAATCATTACAAACACAACGAAACAGACAATTGATAGATATGCCCACACTTTAGTGTGAATATAGCGATTGATCATACGTTGTTCCCTCTACTACCATCCCGAGCCATCATTCTGCCCTCAACACAATCAGATTATCACATTCTGCAGGATGTTGGTGGATATGTAGAGCTAATTCTTACCAGTAACCCATTCCTGCTGACGTTTACATCAATGAAAACAAGCAAACATGCATCATAAGGCATTGCATTTTGCGCAATATACAGGTATATTTACAAAAAAGTGTGCAGGATACTAAATATCCTGGCAATTGGTAGAAGCACTGATTGAGAGGAAGTATATAATACAATGTACTACAAAACTCTTCGAATCGCGTTCCTGATGATAATCATTCTAGTTTTAGCTCAGTTTGCATGCACTGCGACTCCATCATATTGGGGTTACACTGGCCTGATTCTTACTCCGACTGCAGACACTCTGCCTCAGTATGGTTTTAACCTGGGAGCATCTTTTATCGACTCAGACAGTTATGATTCCGCTTTCTATTCAGGAAACGTTGGTATAGCTGCCGGGCTGGAGATCGGTGGGACGGTATTTGTCCCGGATGGAGGAGACAGCAAGACGATATTTAATGCTAAGTATCGGGTAATGAATGAAAATCTGGCACTGCCGGCTGTGGCAATAGGAATCAGTGATGCAACCGATGAGCTTGATGCTACACCCTATGTTGTTCTAAGCAAATCACTGGCATTCGGGACCGAATCATTGATATCACCGAGACTACATATAGGAGTTGGTGGTGGAGGGTTGGATGGTCTTTTCGGAGGTATCTCAACCTCATTCGGCCCCAAGACCATTCTGATGGCTGAGTATGATACCGAGGACGTAAACTTCGGTGTTCAGTTTGCTGTGAACAAAGAGTTCAGAATACACGCAGATTCAATTACCGGAGACAACTTTGGTCTTGGCATAAGTTTCAACAGTGGACTCTGAATCTCATTTCTAATTATTTGATTAATGAATAAGCCGCTCACACAACACGTGCAGAGCGGCTTTTTTTGTTTAGCCTGTTTTTTAGTTACAGTTTGCCTATTAGGCATATCTATGGTAGCGTTATGTCTAAAATCACATATGACTGTTTCCTGGAGGTTGACTATGAATGAATACACGCTCGGATTGTTAATAATCATCGGATTGGTTAGCCTGTCAGTCTCGACAGAAGCTAGCAGTTCCCTGAAGGATGAAATGAAACTGGCGAAGCAGTGGATATCCTCAGCATTTCAAGACAAGAGCCCTGCATCACCCTCACAGGGACCTCAGCTAAATGGAATACCATTCTCATTCATCTATGATGGTCTTTCATTTTCAGATGTGAAACCAACCTGGAAGCGATCATTCAGCTCAAAGAAAATAGACAGCAAACGCACCTGGCACACACTCACTTATACAGACACAAAAACAGGATTGACTGTGCTGTGTGAAGCCATTGAATACAAAGATTATCCCGCTGTCGAGTGGATAATGCATTTCACAAACAACGGAAACCAGGATACTCCTATATTAGAGAACATAAAACCGCTTGATATCCAGGTCAAGGGAACCTCCAACGGATGTGTGGTTCATCATGCATTGGGAGACAATAACTCAGCAGAGAGTTTCAAGCCAATAGAACAGAGGTTAATACAAGGAGAAGCAGGCCTGGTCCTTGCTCCGAATGCCGGGCGCTCCTCCGAAGGAACTTTTCCATTCTTCAATATAGACTGGGGCAATGGCGGAGCAGCGATAGCTGTAGGGTGGTCCGGGCAGTGGCAGGCTGATTTTGGTTATACAGAAAACAACACTCTCAGGATCCAGGCAGGCATGCAGCTGACTCATCTCAAACTCCATCCTGGAGAGAGTATACGGACCCCCAGGATGCTTATAGTATTCTGGAAAGGTGACAAACCTCTGCGCGGTAACAATCTGTTCAGGCAGGTGATGATGGAACATTATTTGCCGAAGAGAGATGGCAAACTGGTAATGGCTCCCATCTGTGCAAGTGTAAATGAGGTCGATCCGGATGGTTCATACGAAGGCCCCCACCTCCGGGCGATTGTACCTCTTGCCCAGCGTGGAGTCGAAGTATTCTGGTCCGACATGGATCCTCAGCAGTGGTATCCGGAAGGATTCCCTGACGGCACCGGTACGTGGGAAGTCGACAAGGCTAAGTATCCAAATGGCTTAAAACCTCTTGGTGATCTTATTAAAGAAAATGGAATGCAGTATCTGTTGTGGTTCGAACCGGAAAGAGTCCATGCCGACACCAGGATAGATAAAGAGCATCCTGAATACCTGATGAAACACGAAAACGACCCAAACAGGCTCTTTCATCTAGACATCCCTGAAGCCCGTAAATGGCTGACTGATTATATTGACATCACAATTTCAGCTGCCCAGCTTGGCTGGCTCCGATGGGATTTTAACATTCAGCCTCTCAGTTACTGGAGGGCTAACGATACCCCAGACCGCCAGGGAATCACCGAAATCCGATATATTGAAGGCCTTTATGCTATGTGGGATGATCTTCAAAAACGGCATCCTGGGCTGGTAATCGACAACTGCGCCAGCGGCGGCCGCAGAATCGATCTGGAGACCTGTATGAGAGGCTTGCCCCTCTGGCACAGCGACCGGCAGTGTTTTGGCCCGGATGGAGATACCGATCAACTGCAGAACATTGGGCTCAACCGGTGGATCCCGATGCACGGGTGTGGTAACTTCGGTCTTGAACCATCCTACGTTTTCCGCAGCGGAATGACCGCAGGAAATATCCTGTGCGTTGGAAACAGCAAGGGATACCTGTCTACCGCAGATGCTGACACTGAGAATAAAGTCAAGAAAACCGTAGCTATCTACAAAAAGCTGCGTCCATATATGCTGGGGGATTTCTATCCACTGTTCGATTATGATGCGAGCGATGTTGTATGGTACGGATACCAGTTCCACAGATCGGACCAAAATGCAGGCTTCGCAATGCTGTTCCGCCGCAAAAACAGTCCCATTCAATCACAGACAATCGAGCTCAACGATATAAATCCCAATTCCCACTACGAAATATCATTCGAAGATATACCAGAGAAATACACGAAGAAAGGTTCCGAGCTCTCAGCTCTGGAAGTTACAATCCCATCTGCACCAGGTTCGGCGATTGTCTACTACAGAAAAGTGAAATAAATACCAGCTGTGTGCTTCGGCTGTTTACAACCGAAGCACATAACTATTCAGTTTCCGGCATCCTTCTTAGCAGGTTTGGGACTCACATCCACACAAACCATATCCCCAACCGCGTTACGCGCAAAGATGCGTCCATCCGCCAGCACAGGCATAGCCCAGCACCGGCCTTCCAGTATCTGTGCCTGGCCCAGCTGTTGATATTTCAGGTTGGTGGCTGCAGCTGTAATGAGCATTCCTTTTTCAGTCAGCGCGATCACGTTCCCGTCTGCAAGTATCAGTGAGCCAACACCAAGGTCCGGGACTGTCCACTTTACATCGCCGGTTTTCCAGTCCAGACAGCTCATCTGTTTGTCATCAAACCCGTAGAGGAATCCTTTCCAAAGAACGCAGGTGCTCAGGTAAGTCCTCATGTTCTTGTTTCGCCAAATCTCAACAGGTTTTCCCGTAGATATATCAAAGAGCGCACAACCTACATCGTGGCCGGTTGAGACAAACATCTTTCCCTGGGAGATAATCACATCAGATGAATTCTGGTCCCATGTAGTCTTCCAGGGGATCTTCCACATCACCTTGCCAGTACCCACTTCACCAGCCACAACCTCATGCCCGCTGATAAATGCAAAGCATGCAGTCTGTCCGTTATTGAATAACACAGGTGTGGAATATCCCGAGTATCCAGGTCCATTGTCCCAGATCACCTTGCCGGTAGTTTTATTAAGAGCCACTCCAGCTGTTCCCACCGGCAATATCAATCGATCACCAGCAACCACGATTGAACCCGCAAACCCCCACCATACATGATAATCAGCTTCGGTAGCAACCGGAGGCTCAAATTTCTTCTGCCAGATCACATGTCCGATCTTCGTATCCAAACAAAAACAGTGCCCGAACTTACTGAGAGTATAGACCCGGTTGCCATCGACTACCGGTGTAGAAAGAGGCCCGCCCTCAAACGCCTTCGGGTCCAGAGGACAGGGATAGGAATAATGCCAGACCTCCTTACCAGTCCTGGCATCCAGACAGTATACCGTATCAACCTCATCGCTGTTTCCAATCGAATAAACCCGCCCCTGAGCTACGGCAAAAGAAGAAAAACCCTTACCAATAGAAGCTTTCCACAGAACCTTGGGAGTATTGTTCTTCCAGGTCAGATTTAGTCCCGTTTCAGAAGATATCCCGTTATGTGACAATCCTCGCCAACCAGGCCAGTCAGCTGCCTTAGAATTGGAGGTAGCAACGCAGAGAAAAATGATCAAGAGGAAATATGTAAAGCTATTTTTGTGATTCATGAAATGTTCCTTTGTTGTGTGGGGATCAGTGCTATTTCAAGTATCACACAGGACCATCGGACTGTCAAACGCTTTAGTTCCGTAGCGTCAATACCGATGCATTGTCTTACTCCTCCCTAACAAACACCACCCGGTCCACATAAATCGCCTTAACATTCGCTGGGTCTACTCCTCCGGTAGTTCCGAACCAGACATAGTGCTGGTAGTTCAGGTTGTGGATCCCCAGGTCGTACAAGTGGTATTCGTTTCCTGGAGTATCTTCAATGTTTACTATCAGCTCTTTGAGGGGTTTGCCGGCCAGTTCGTCGTAGATTCCTGCAGAGAATGCTACTCCCTTGTCCTTGATATTCTCGCATCGGACATTTGCATATACATGCCACTTACCTGGAGTAACCAGTCCTCCAAGGCCGAGGAACTGGACTGACCAGCAGTAGACTGCAGGGTCCATTCTGGCAGCGCCTCCATCGGATGCTTTGGAGTCATAGACGAATTTTGCACCTGGGACGAGTGTGAAATCCGGTTCCTGGACATCGACTATGTTCTTGCGCGGGACATGAGCGAGTCCAGATGGTAATGGAGCCGGAGATGCAGCATTCTTTGCCTGCTGACGGAGCTTAATAGCATACTCCTGCAGACCCTCAACTCTTTCAGGATAGATATCTTTGGGTTCAAGTTTTTCTATGTTGGAGATCAGAACATCGGTTGCAGCTGTGATATCATTCGGCCCCAGAAATGGCATATGTTTGGATACAGCTTCTTCCTTATACTTGGCATAATGCCGCAGCCACTGCCTATCCAGCTGGATCCTCGCTCGTTTCAATCTGTCCAGCAGTTCGCTATTGTTTGATACTGCCTTTTCTGCCTGATCAAACAGCTTCGTTCCCTGGTTCATTGTTTTCAGGTCCAGCCACGAGGCATCAGCATCCCCATTCCGGAAATTGCATCCTGTCGAACCGAGCAAGACATTCTTACTTTTCGCATCAACCAGATCAACATATCTATTCAGTATCGGTCCAGCTTTCCCATAATATCCATTCAAAAAGTCTGCAACTATACGCTTCTCATTCTGTTCTGGGTTCCAAAGCATGTGGGACATAAGGTAGATTTTCAGCTCCTCAAAATCACTATGCGCTCCTCTGCAGTAATGGTTCCCTTCAAAGAACACTCCAATCGCATTGTTATCAACATAAGTGCGGATATCCGGAGTGAACACCGGAAGATTTGGATGAGGAGTATATGGGTTGTGCAGATTTGGCGTATAATCCCAGATGAACAGATTAGGAGCAACAGCTTTCCATGCCTTCAGGTCTGACAGTATCTTTGCATTTGTTTTGCTGTCTATCGGTTGAAATGCAGTCCTCTCAATAATTGCCAGTCTTACAAGCACATTTCGGTGCGGGTGGATAGTCTTTGGAGGTTTCCTCGAATATGCATATGCCAGGGTCTCTACAAGGAAATCAGGATACTGCCTCTCAACTGCTTCTGCTATCTTATTCACACAATAGAGCAAGGAGCCGGATGGAGACCCCTCAGCTTTATCCAATGCACTGCATTTGGCACACTGGCAGTTCCCCCCATCCCCATCGTTCTGAGAAACCGATATAATCCCCGATTCCGGGTTTTCAGCTATCGCTGCCAGAACATTCTTAGTAAGCTGGGCAATCATAGCATCGTTAGTGCAGCATAATTGGGATGCTTCCCGTTTACCATTGATCTCACTGTACCATTCCGGATGCTCAGCAAGATACTTCGAAGCAGGCATCAGAGATTCGAACGTGTGACAGAAACCGATGATGTTGTAGTGGTTGCCCCAGTCAGGCGATATCTTGTTAAAGTGTCCATTGAACTTGCTGTGCACAAGGAACCGATCTTTTCTGATAGCTGAACTCTCATCAGGAGAGGACACATTTAGACTGTCCAGAGCAAAATACAGCGCTTCCCTGTATTTGACAGGAGGAACATATGTTAGATTTTGTGCCGTTATCTTCAGCGTCGGTTTACTTGGAGTATAACCAGAGTTCTGAGTCCACCAGCGCACTCCGCATATCTCTTCAAGAAATGTATACACAGCATACAGAGTCCCGCGCTTGCTGCCGATAGCACCGGTTAAAATGAGGTTTCCGGCTACAGTCTTGATTACTATCCCATCATCCCCCAGTTTTGATTTCTCAAGGGATAATGCAGGCAAAACAGCTTTAGCAGCGCCAGGACCAATAGCGATCACTGATCTACCGTCTAATTGTTTGGAACCAACAATCTTAAATCCAGCACCGGTGATCTGTTTCAAATAGTCAGCCAGTTCGGAAGCTGCATTTCTTTCCGGAGCAGATGCATCTGTAGCAAGTGAGATTACATATTGAGTAGAAGATGATTTTGCCAACAGTAAAGAGTTAGAAGATTCCGAGAAACAAGCTGCACTAAAGACTACAGAAATCACCAACAGCACAATTACACCGAAAACAACTCTCATGTCCGCATACCTGCATTAGATGAAAATGGATTATTGTGGGATGCGCTAAGGATACACCGAATCACATGGGTAGTCAATTAATACAGATCATTGCAGTAAGAGCACATCCCGCATAAGCTCCCACGTTTAGTTCACATCGAAATGAGGTAATAATATAATACGTGGACGTTGTTCCTCAAGGAGAGAGGACGGGGCATGAATTGCCAGCCAATTTACCGTCATCTCCAACGAAACTCCCTTCTAGCCGCACTGCATACACGCAATCTTTAGAGCATGCAAACACGCCTGTTTGAGATAGAGGATGTAGAATGGCTACCGTTCAAACCACTCCGCATATCGCCAGTAAATGGCCATCCCACAAAGTAAAGCGTATGGGACAAATGCTGATAGGTACGATTGTTATCATAGCTATAGCATGGGGAGGCTGGGTCAAGTTGCATCCAGCGGAAGATCCTTTAACCGGCATGATAACCGCCAAAGTCACACGCGGCAATCTGGTTGAAACAGTTTCCGCAACAGGCAGTATCAACGCACAGACCGGAGCCCAGGTCAAAATTGGCTCCCAGGTCACTGGACGTATTAAAAAACTCAATGCGGATGTTGGAAGCCTGGTCACAGCAGGACAGATCATCGCCGAACTCGACCTGCCTGACGTTCAGGCCCAGTTGAATCAAGCTAAAGACAACCTGGCGATAGCACGGGTTAAACAAGCCCAATTACTAAGCGGTGTCCAAATGCAGCGCACGCAAATTGCCAATGCCATAGTGCAAGCCAATGCCGGACGCAATGGCGCCATTGCTAAGCTCCACTCAGCACAGGCAGCTGCTAAACAGCAGAGCGCACAGACACCTACTGATATTCAGCGTGCAGTAAATGGAGTCGCTGGGGCAACTGCTGCACTATCTACAGCACATTCAAATATGGTACAAACACAAGCAGGCGCCGAACTGCAAATAGCCAATTCGCAGCAGCAGGTAAATCAGGCACAAGCCACAGCATTGAACTCAGGTTCAGATTTAAAGCGCCAGCAGGCTCTACTTGAAAAAGGATATGTTGCAGCCAGTCTGGTAGAAAAGGCGCAGGCCACCGACACCGTCAACAAGTCCCAGATAATCTCAGCACAACAGAACCTGACTCTGGTTAAGCAAAAGATCACTGCAGACCTTCAAGCAGGCAAAGACCAGATAACACAGGCTGAACAGAATGTAAAAACCTCTCAGTCAGCCCTCGTTTCAGCTCAAGCTGGAAAGTATCTCGACACAGTAAAACAGGCCGACGTCGGCAATGCAAGAGCATCACTGACCCAGGGAGATGCCGATCTAGCTATAGCAAACGGTAACGCAGCCCAGAACGGTTTGAAACAACAGGATATATTGCAGTCCCAGGCAGCAGTCCGGGCATCTCAGGAGCAGGTTGCTGTTGCCCAGGCCCAGATGGATAAAACCTCTATTCGTTCCCCAATATCCGGAACTGTTTTGCAGATGGCAGCGCAGCAGGGAGAAACCCTTGCAGCAGGCTTATCATCACCTACCGTAATTGTTGTAGCGGATTTAAAACGACTCCAGGTTGATGCCTATGTGGACGAAACAGACATTGGCAAAGTGCAGATAGCCCAGGGTGTAAACGTCACAGTAGACGCTTTCTCAAATCAACATCTTACCGGACGCGTGACTAAGATTGCCTCAGGCTCAACAATCCAGTCAGGTGTAATCACATACGATGTCACTGTAACTCTGGACAACCATGAGCTGGTGCTAAAACCTGATATGACCGCCAGTGTAACCATCGAGACAGGAAAGCAGACAGGAGTCCTGTTGGTTCCTTCTGAGGGTATTAAAACAGGCACCGATGGGCTCGCAGTCAACGTTGTCGCCAATAAAAACGGTAAATCCTCAATCGAAAAACGCACTGTTACAACTGGCGGTACCGATGGCGTGAACACCGAAATTCTTACCGGTTTGAAAGAGGGTGAAATAATCATCCTCGCCGGACAGAGTGCTGGAACGGACGACAAGAAAAGTGGCTCTCCATTTGGCATGGGCGGCAAAGGCGGAGGGGGAGGACCACCAAGATGAACTTGCTTGAAAGTCTGCAGGTTGCACTCGGTGCCCTGGCTAGTAACAAGATGCGCACAGCACTCACGATGCTTGGAATTATCATAGGAGTGGGTGTAGTAATTATTGTTGTCGCCATCGGCCAGGGAGCAACCAAAAGCGTCACCGATTCTGTCAATTCACTCGGGACAAATATACTCACGATTTCGCCATCGCCGTCCCACGTACGCATCAATGCCGCAACAGTCCAGGGAAATACAGATGTCCCAAATCGGTTAACTCTAGCCGATGCCACAATGATCGGGCACAACTTCACAAAAAGCATCCTGGCGACGGCACCTTTAGTTCGAGGGTCGGTGCAGATTGTACTGGGTAACAAGACTGCAACGACCAGTCTGACTGGTTCTACAACCGATTATCCATTTGTAAACAACTCCAGCACAAGCAGTGGACGTTTCTTCAACACAGTTGAAGTAGATGGAGCTCAAAAAGTCTGTGTCATAGGCACCACAGTCGTAACAAATCTGACAGGAAATGCAAAGACCAACCTTATCGGGCAGTCAATTTCTATCAACCATCAGCAGTTCATGGTGATCGGTATACTTACTTCAAAAGGAGCAAGCGGGCCTGGTCAGGACCAGGACGACTCAATAATCGTGCCTATCACTACGGCTATGCGGAGAGTCCTGCATAAACAGGTCATCAACAATCTGACAGTGCGCTGTGCTGATGCACAAATGATGCTGCTGGCACAGGAACAGATAGCCAATTTCCTGCGAAATCGACACCATCTGCAACCGCCATTTCCTGACAACGATGACTTCTGGATACGAAGCTCTACGGAGTTAATGGCACGTGTGCAGGGTATCACCGGCACAATGACCTCACTCTTGAGTGCTGTCGCTGTCATTTCTTTACTCGTCGGAGGTATTGGCATTATGAATATTATGCTTGTTTCAGTAACTGAACGGACAAGGGAAATAGGAATCAGGAAAGCCATAGGCGCTACGCCATACGACATCCGGCTTCAGTTCCTCATAGAATCAGCGATACTCTCGCTCGCAGGAGGAATTGTAGGTGTGGGTATTGGTATTGTCGGTTCAATGCTCGTTGCAAAGATAAGTGGATGGGCTGCGATTGTCAGCCCGACATCGGTAGCATTGGGGCTGGTTATATCTGCAGGCATCGGTATTTTCTTCGGGATCTATCCTGCCGGCAAAGCTGCAGCAATGCACCCGATTGATGCTCTGCACTACGAATAACACTATGTCCTGGAGAAAAGGTAACAATTCAAGGCTAATGTGTAATGTAGCAAATTTCCGTTCGTCCTGAGCCCCCAAGTTGGGGGTGCCAACTTATTTCGATTGGAAACCTGGACTAGTTATGGCGTCTCAAATTGCCGTCAAAGCCTGATGGTTTCTTAGGAGTAGCGCGAAGCGCGTATCGAAGGATAGACGGAAATATTACTCACAAATATTGAATTGTTACGAGAAAAAGGCTAAACGATGCAAACTACACCTGAAACAAAACTACTTCTGAGATTGCGAGACATACGGAAGGTTTACTCAATGGGTGGGCAGGAAGTCCATGCGCTTGATGGAATTGATCTGGATATCAACCATGGTGAGTTTGTCGCTATTATGGGGCCATCCGGTTCAGGTAAATCTACCCTTCTCAACATTATCGGCTGCCTGGATGCTCCGACTTCCGGTTCTTATGAACTGGACGGCATCAATGTCTCAAACATGGACGAAACCGAGCAGGCACATGTCCGCAACAGGACAATAGGTTTCGTATTCCAGGGTTACAATCTCCTGCCACGGACTACGGCATTAAAAAATGTGGAACTACCTCTGCTCTACGGGCACCACAAAGACCTTGTCGAAGTCGCAACCGCTGCCCTGGAGAAATTGGGGCTAGGTGACCGTTTGAACCATAAGTCCAGCGAACTATCCGGTGGGCAACAGCAGAGAGTCGCCATTGCAAGAGCTCTGACTATGAATCCACCGTTGATCCTTGCGGATGAACCTACAGGCAACCTTGCAACCAAACAAAGCGAAGAGATAATGAAGATCTTCCAGCAGGTAAATGATGAGGGTCGAACGGTAGTAATGGTCACACACGAACCGGATATTGCGCAGTTCTGCAAACGACTGGTAATAGTCCGCGATGGCAAGATCGTAGAAGATTCACCCGTAAAAGACCGCCGAAACGCAGAAAACGAACCTGTTCCTGCAAAAGTGTGAGCTTAGTTCGATCAACCAAATGATGCCTCCAGGCTTTGAAACCCGGAGGCGTTATTTACATTGCTATTTGACCAGCCTGATCAACTTCCCGCTCCCGGCTGGCAGGTTTAACTCAATAGTCTTGCCGGTAGGTGATTTGGTCCATTTGTTGCTGCCTGTGTTAAACACTTCAATATCCGCCGGAGCTGATATTGATATTGATTTAAAATTCCTGTAGTCGAGGTTGACTACCACAGCGCTGGTAGCTTGCCCGTTATTTCCGAAGAGTCCCATAACGAATCCTGTCACCTGCTGATTTAATACATATTCTCTTTGGGGTATTTTGGGAACAAACTGGAAAACTGAATTGGATGGTAGAGGGGTTCCGCCGGGTGGTATTATTCCAGCGTGATATGCACCCAGCGATTTCAAATCCTTCAACTGTTTCACAATAGATATAAACTCGAAGTTGGTTTTCTGGGCTTCAAAATATAGTTCAGTTGGATTTCCGTCCTTGTCAACCATATTACCCGCATGTTCCGGATAGTAGTAGACATATTGACAGGTTGCCTGAGCTCCATATGCAATAGACGTATATACAAGCCAGCGGAACTCCTTCGGAGTAGGTACCCGAACGTGGGGGGCCCAGGAGGAGCACTGGATTATATTCATAAAGGGCAAATTGGCATCCGAAGCAGCCTGCCGTATCAGAGCCAGATTCTGGAAGTACCAGTTCGCATCATAGCTGACATTTTCGGGAGTCTTAAAGAAATGGTAGTTATCGTAACTGATGAAATCCGGTTTGATAATGTTTATAAAATCGTTGACATATGCTTTATAAGCCAGCGGAAACTCACCGGTCTCACCCAGCATCTCATTGGATGCATAAGTCGGAAATAGATCGATATACGCTGCATGCTTAGGGTCTCTTTCCCTAAGATAAGCTACCAGTCTTGCATAGTCCGGAAACAGCTTAGAACTCGGTTCATCGACCAGATAGTACATATACATATTGGGATTGTCTTTAACCCTGTCGACCAGCGCATCAAGCAGCCCTTTAGTTTGCGGATTGTCCAGGCTCTGGGGAGCTATAAGCGGATCCCTGAGCAACATTCTCATTCCAAACTCGTTAACAACCGGAATGTCCGCCTCCGTGCAATGGACAAGGTTCCAGCCACCATCTTTGAGTTGTTTGGCATAAGCAGCTGTCAAAGGAAGAGCCCCGGGATACCCAGGTCCACCCCAATACCCGACTATCGGTTCCCCAATAGTCCAGGACTGCCCCGCCCCGGCTGGACCTCCAATAAGTGCACCCATACACAACACCAACGCTGCTACTACCAGAATCTCATTCCCTGTGCGCATATACGTCCTCCAATGTTCGAATCATAGGTGTACTTATATCACATTTTCGAGACATATGCTAAGAGGAAGTAGATTAATAGGACTTTGATTCCACAATTCTACCATCCGAATAATGCATCGGTATCAGAGCGAAGGGATCACAAGCTATCGCAAACCGCAACCCATCGTCCTGAGCGCCGATGCCGATGCTCAATCCATAGTGGATGTTCACAAAGCCGATCTACACCGCCCTCAGTTCTGCTTACCATTCTTCCAGTTAGGCTTTCTGCCCATTCCGACATCCACATAGCCTCCGGAAATGTTGTTAACTGTTATCATCCCAATCTCTTCAGAGTATCCTGTTTTAATATCGACATGGAGCTTACCATCAGAGGAATATACGAGACCGTCACGTTCAGTAAAAGTGGGTTGTGCAGTCCTGGCTGCTGGTAATACGGCAGTCTGGTTGAGAGTGCGAAGATCCTTTGAGCAGTATATTTTTGTGGTTTTACCGATTTTTTGGGTGAAATAGATACCTTTGCCCGGAATGTAACGCAAAGCCGCACATCCGCCATTTTTTGTCAGCATTGTCTTAGTTATTATAGGAGATGACTTGTCGTGGCCTACCCCAACAGTATATAGTTTGCCTTTGATGTCGATGAAAGCAAACCTGTGGGAATCACCAAACCATACACTCTGAACAGGATCACCCATTAATCCAAAGTTGACCTGTGCTACCTTTGTTGTCTTCCCGGTTTTCATATCCAACACACGCAGCCAGGAGGGAGAGTTGTCTTCATCACCTTTGTCTTGCAAAACAAAAGAATAGGACTGATCGCTGCTGAAACCAGTCAGTTGATCCTCTGTGTCATATATTATCCTGTGTCTCTTGATAGAATAGACGATTGAATCTATCTCTACCTGCTCTGAAATTGTCACAATCAGGTAGTTGTTACCTGGCAGCCAAACAGCTGTCGGAAATTCATCCCCCAGCTTTTTACCCAGTATCTTTCCTTGCAGCTTACCATCCTTTTCAAGAAAACAATCAAAAACCGGGAATGGAGCGTCTTCGGGCGAGATCTGTTTCCACGCAAACACCTGCCTGCCGTCAGGGGATACTGAGTAGCCCTGGTAACCTCCTCCTGTAGTCAACTGCCTGGATTTTACTACAATTCCAGCGTTTGCATTAAACCCTACAGCTACTACATTCCGATGCTTGTCGAGATAGTATAGTGTGTACTTCGATTTTGGAACAGCGTGTGCTGCGCTCAGTGTCAGAATTGCGATCAGTAAGGTCAATGCGTATCTCATAATTGATCTCTCCTTGAAGAAGTATCCATGTACAAGTTAACAACGCATCACACAGTCAAAGGGTTCGCTAAAGACATTCTTTTCTTTTGGCAATTTTTGAGGATACCAGATTGACCGTTTTCTACAGTTCAAGAGCAATGGAAAACTGGTTTGCATCGGTAGTTAGATAACACTCGACTACCGATGCATGTGGAGAGGATTGATCTATCTATAAGACTACACGGAACCCGATTATACTGCTTGCTTCATCCGGAGTCTGGGGGTTGCGGGCGGCACATCGGTGGTTGAGTTGTGGGTCTTTTGCATGCCATGCTCCACCGCGAATTACACGATATTCACCATCCGAGGCTCCTGTAGGATTCTTTGCAACAAAGCCCTTGTAATCCGGTGAATACCAGTCAGCACACCACTCAATGGCATTTCCCGCCATATCCATACATCCATAAGGGCTGACATCCCCGGGATAGGTCTCGATAGCCTGCACTTTGAATGTTCCTTTAGAACCATCAGTGCATTTCAAAGGATCCCAGGCATTTCCCCATGGAAATTCACGTCCATCTACACCGCGCGCTGCTTTCTCCCATTGAGCTTCAGTGGACAACTTTCCGCCAGCCCATTCAGCATAATCAACAGCATCCTGCCAGGTTACGCCCCCAACAGGATAATTATCGATCCAGCCCTGAGCAGGAGCTGCAGGCATCTCCCTGCCGGTCTCTTTACAGAACTTTTTATACTGTGCAACTGTTACTTCGTCCTTGTATATCCAATACCCATCCAGATACACCTTGCGCGGAGGATTTTCATTGGGATATTTTGGGTTATCTGAACCCATCATAAACTCCCCGGCAGGAACCCAGACCATTTTGGCGCCGTCATTCGGGTTGTTGCATACATCACCGATTTTTGTGCCGGGATTCACACTCTTTGTTGCTCTTCTCCCAAACTTACCACACCCGGCAACCGTCACTATCAAAATTGCTGCAACCAGCAACCAAACAATCCTCATTCTGAACTCCTATATTCTATGATGCATTAACAAGCTTCTTAAACGCCCAACATATACTAACACAATAGTGTATAAACCAGTATTGGGTGTTCTTCGGTGTAAATGTTCAGTGTTGTTGTGGGAATATTGTCATCCTGAACGTAGTGAAGGATGACAAATTCTCGAGTTACTACGAAGTTTGAACTGCTACATTCCTTTATAACGATCAGAAAACGGATGTCCCTTCCCCACTAAAGTCTTCGCCCCTGAAGCCTAAAGCCTGTCCCTTCTCACAACTCAACCGCCTGCTTGTGCTCCAGAAGGCGTTTTGGACCGCTGTAGATGATGATGTCGATGGTATGAGGGCCTGGTTTGATCCGGGTCAGATCAAGGGTGATCCTGGCTGACTCAGACTTAGCTGTCAGGGTGTATGTCTGTCCGGCTATTTCTCTGGAGGCATTGGAAAGCACAGCATACAGTTTCGCACCCTCAAGTTCACCCATTCCCCGCACATCCAGATCTGCAACCAGCATATGATGGGCCTTATCAATGGTTACAGTCGGAGGCTTGGTTATCGAAATAAACATGCTCCTGCCTGCCAGAGGCTGTTCAACCGATTTGCTCTTATCCGAAACCAACACTTTGACATCATAATCTCCGTGTTCCCGGGGTTTCATTTCATTTATATTTTTCGTTACTCCAGGAGCAAGATCATATGTCTGGTCACTGCTATCGAAGGGTTTCCCTGCTTTGGTTATATCAACTACAGACCGCAGTGTCTTACTCTGAGCAGACTGGTTAGCAAAGTCGATTACTGCCCCTATGTTTGCTGAACCTGACTCTGCAGGAGTTCCAAGCCGGACGACCGGACAACTGCCTCCAATTACCAGGCTGCCATATTTAGAAGCATCGTGAAAAGAAGCTGCTCCCAAAGGTGCCCAGGTATCAGAAGAAGGAGGCTGGTCTTGAACATCAGTGCAGAAATTGAACCCCAGGACTGTCCCTGCAGCAGGAACTCCGCCTCCAAAATTGCTCCAGGGTACTCTGAGTTCAGCCTCCCAGTAAGATGTTGTCACTGAAGCAGCATATGTCCATTCGCCGTTCCATTTGCCATCAGGTCCCTCGCTGTCCCAATAAACACCTGCCGCATTGCCAATAAACTGGTAGTATGGCCCTACCCCTTGATGAGGTTGTATGAATATCTCTACAGCATCATCCGCCCACAAAGCCCCATCTCTTGCCGTAGCTTCACTCTTAGCGATTCTGGTCTGATATCGTCTCCAGACAATATACATAGCACTGGAATCATAACAGACCCGGATATCCGTCTTGTTACTGGAAAGCCGGTCATTCCCATATCTGAGAAGTCCCGACATCCCCGAAGCTCCCGCCCACTCCGAATCATTCATATGCCCATCAATGACAGGTGCAATAGAAACAAACGGAATCGCCAAATAAGGCAACCGGGGCTGATCAGCACAGACAACCACACCCAACAATCCTGTAATGACAACAAAAAGCAGTTTTATAAAATAACGTATACGCATATCAAAAAATCTCCAAAAAATAACGCCAATCCTATCCGGGTGCAATTTCTCAAAATCGCACCCGAGCAACCTCTCCTGTCTCCTGTCTCCTGACTCCTGACTACCGTCTCCTGATTCCTGACTCCCCGTCCCTTCCCTCCTGAAGCCCGAAGCCCGAAGTCTGAAGCCTTTCCCTTCACTCTTCAACAATCACCAGCCAACCCTTTCCGGGTTCCACCGGTATCGTTCCACCGATTTTGAAGTCAGTTGATTCTTGGAACTTGGCAACGTATGGTGCATACATTTTACACTTTGTTGAGTCCAGACCGAGGGCTTTCCAGTCGATTTCCAGTTTTACGTCGGCTTTCGCAGCAGCCCAGCTGGCAATTGAAATCAGGGTCTTGCCCTTCTTCTTGTAGACTGTTGCCAGTATATCAGGATTGTCTGTTTTTACCGGACAATTGGGGTTCCAGTATCCCAGCCACTCAGCTTTCTGAATACCAAACTGGTCCCAGAGTTTCCACATAGCCGGTGCCGAAGGGTGCATCCTGCCGGTCATTCCGTAGATCATTCCACGGTAAGCGTTCCCACCGTTTTCATAGTTCAACATCTCGCTGGTCAGGCCAAAAGGGATCCCGGAAATTTCAACAAACCAGTAGTCAGGTTTACTCTCATAGTCATACATTTCACCCAACCAAAGGTTTGTGATATATGGGAAATGCTCCATATACTCATTGACAGGACTGATTTTGCGTTCCATATAGTCGTAATCGTTGCCGCCGTGGAAGTTTGTCCGGTAGTCCGGATTATTCCGGTACATAACCTTGACGATACGCTTCATAATCTCCCGATCATATCCGATACCATCCAAGTAAAGTCCATCAAGCCCTGTGTTCTTCATCAGCCACTGCATACCCTCGACATAGTAGTTGTGCCAGCGGGAGAGTCCTTGTGTTCCTATTGCAGCGTCGTGCAGTCCATCCCAGAGAGGCTGTCTCCAACCCGGAACATATCCTGTAACCAGGTGTTCCTTGAGCCACGGATAACCACCTCCTGCTGTGCTCATAACTGCACCCTTATCGGTATAGAGCATAACATCCCCAGTTGTGAATATTTCATCCCCAAGACTGCGCAGAGGCCACATTTCTACAACATAGTTACTGAGTTCACGGACAGTGTAGTAGATATTTACACCCATCTTTTTCGGAATAGATGCAAAAGCCACATGTGTTTTGCTGGTATCCGAACTCTTATTGACTAATCCCGAGAATTGACCATAACCACCGGATGCAATCTTCTCCGGCACCGATTCATCTTCTCCCTGCCACTTGCTGAATGTGTCGAGTAACAGAGTATCGGCATCTACACTTTGAGCAACTGCTCCACCGGAATACGGTGTAGAAGTAATCTTGAGTGCATCGATACCAAACCCAAGTCCGGTCAGAGTTATCTCAGCGTTTGTCAGAGGTGTATCCAGAATTCCAGGATATTCCCCTGACTGACCTTTGAACACGCCATCAACAAATATACGGACTCTGTCACCCCACGTAACCGAGACCAGGTGCTTCTCACCCTGTTTCCATTCCGGAGAGTTACTGACAAACAATACCGGGTAGATATTTTTGGATGGATCACCCAATCGCAGGTAAGCTCTCATCCCCTTGTCATCCTGGTTCCAGTAGAATCCGAGCTGATCACTGTTCGGGTAATCTACGCTGAACAGGTTCTGGTTTCTGGATGTTGCAGGATCGAAATTGACCTGCACCCAGATATGCGCTGCTCCCTGCCTTGAATTGATGTTGCCTTCAGCTTTATATGCAGCTTTACCAGCACTCTGAGCACTGGCAGCAGTCTGAGCCGATTTCACCAGGTCTGCAAACTCAGCTGCGTGCAGGAACGGATAGTTGATGTGAGGGTTCTGCGGAGTCGCATGGTGAACGTGCAGAATATTGCCCCCATTTTCAGGAGACCCATACCGCAGATTCCAGTGTCTTTCACCCAAAGGTTTCAAAGGGGTGAGCATAAGCCGCAAACGGTATTCAATAGACTCCCCGGCTTTAATTGCCCGATCGCCGGAATATGCGTTCACAAGGACATAATTCTGCTGCTCGGTTACATCACAGCCGCCTTTGCCTCCATTGGACCAGCCATTGGGCAATCCGGAGTCTTTAAGGTTAGCTATCTGCCACAGGTCTTTGTCAGTCATAAGCTTGAACTGAACTCCGGCATCCCAGTCTCCCAGCCAGACCATGTTGTCAGGCCTGCCGATGTCCCATTTCCATTTCCACTCAACCGGTCTGAACCCGCCCCGCTTGCTGAATCCAACCATGTACTTGGCAGAATCATAATCAACCGGAAGCTGCAGACGAATATCACTGACCAAGGTATTTTTCTTAGCCTTAAGTAATAGCTTAACAAACACCGTTCCATCAAACTCGGTCTTGGTAGCCGTTACTAAATTGAAATTAGGGCTGGTGGATGTAGTCTCCCGGACAACCACTCCCTCAGCCTGCTTAGTCACTTTACTCGGTCCCGGGGTGAACCTGGTAACTCCCGAGCCGGTTATAACATCAAAGCTGATAGGCTTCGCCAGGACTTCCTTACCAGCTCTCAAGCTTACAGGCAGACCCAGCGGACCAAATTTGATCTGTCTCCCCAATATAGAGACAGTGTTGCCAGCGAGTTTAACTGGAGTATATGGAGGAACTATCTTGTCATCCAGACCAAGTTTGGAATCCAGCCAGCGCAGCCTTGCCATCCTCCACAAGTCACTGTCTCCATGATCAGCCAGTTCAGCTCCGGCAACATTAATATTGAGCTTAACGACAGTCGCCGGCATACCCTTGGGAGTAACCTTTACACTGCCGGTAAACGCACCTGAGGCATCCCTGGGAAGCATAATGCCTATCCACAAGGCTCTGACAGTTCCTTTACCAACGTCAAAAACTTTCTTGAAAGGCTTACCCAGCCAGTCATTTCCACCCATGTTTATACAGTGGAATTCAGATGCTGGAATAGTCCTGCCGGATGCAGACTTCAGACCAGAGTATTCCAAACTCAGGTTGTCTATGCGCTTCTTCGCAGCATATACACCTATCTGGAAGACATAATATTCGTTGGGTTGTGCATTTCCACTAAAATCATCCGATGGACCGGAGCGGATCCACTTTAGAGGAATATCATCAATCATCCGTATCGGGTATTTTCTGTCTTCCGGAAAGAGCAGATAGGGTTTATCTGTTGCTTTGGCAATGAGTCCGTTGACTTCATCGGAAGTAGCTGTCACTTCCATAGGATCCATGCGATGAAAATCAGTTCGAGCCTGGATCTCTACCAGCTCTGCCTGAGGTAAGTCTTTCCAATTGCCGGAGGTATATTTGGTTGACCATGCTGGATCAGCAGTGTTCTTGGGTTCAAAATAAGTGCCCGGGTCATCGAAGTTCGCGGTACCGGGGTTGTAAGGTAGATAATAGATATAATAAAGTCCAGGTCCTGCTGTAGGCTGGAAGACTATGTCACCATACTCCCGGATCACTTCCATAACAGTACTATTGGTCACCTGCACTCCTTTGGAATCATAGACCAATACCGCTTTCTTCTCAGGAGCAGTATCCCGTCTTCGCCACTCGATATGCACCCGCACAGCATCCGCAGCAGCAGAGACTTTCACAATAGCCCGATGGTTACCGAACCCGCGCTCAGGCCAATCGGAAACTGAATACTTAACATCCTGCGCCACCACGCCAGTGCTTAACAAGCAACCGGCACCCAGTGCAAGAGTCAATAACACAAATAATGTCCACTTGTACATATATAATTCCTCCGATATATCAACGGTGTGCTCGAACACATCATTATTTTACCACTTGATTAGTCATAGTGCATTTTAAGCATTACGGCTTAATCACATACCACCGGCTGACTTTGACTGAATCAATATTAAACCTCACCTGCCCATTCTTTACTTCCAGGGCACGTGGTTCGCTTGTTCCGGTATCGCTAACCTCATAGATCGTAACTTTCTTCTGCCATCCGTCAGGCATAGTTACCACCACCGGAACGTTCTTAATGGCCCTGTAAGTAAATCCCTTCTCGTTCGAGATATACTCGTTGTTGCAGACAAAAACTATCATGCCCTCCGGTGACCAGACAGTTTTGCACCACACCCGCACAGGTCCGGATGCAATCGGATGCTGCTTCGGAGTTCCCTTTAGCTCAGCCTTAGCCCAGTCAGTGGCAATTCCGTTGGCAGCGAACTCAGAGACCTGCCGTACCCTTGCATTCACTCTTCCCATCGCTCGCATAAGTGCAGGATTATTGGCTACTGTCGGAGCATCTCTATACCACCAGTAACTGATCCCCTTTACCCCGGCAGCAAGCGCATAGGCATTCTGAAGCTCAAGTTCTTCGAATGTTATAAACCTCTGGAACCCGAAGTTCTTATCCGCACAGGCATATAAAAGTGTAAACGTAGGCTTGGGTTGAGCGTTGTCACCGAGTATCTTCATATCTGCATAGACCATCATTGGGTCTTTGCCATCTTTCACATTTCCCGCATAGTAAGGATCGTGTGCTATGATATCTCCCAACTGAGCATAACACATCCAGTTTACAGGCTTATATGTGGAGTCCATATTGAGCATCTGGAGCGCTGTCGGGTTGGCTGCCAGCATACTCTGCCGTCTCTGGGCACAGAAAAGTCCTGATGTTCCCAGCTTCTGCCAACCATCAAGATCAGGGCAGTTGTAATCCACGCAATCAGGCTCATCCTGTATAAAAGAACCATAGACTGCTGGATTTCCGACCTCTCCTGAGAACGTTCGAAGGCCATACTGAATAGCCTTGTCTCCTGCAAGATCACACCATGCCACTGAGTTGAAATAATTCCTGGCAAGGTCTTTCAGAAAAGCCTCTTCATCTATAGGCGGACCAAACATGCATATAGGGAAGAAAGCGTCTCTCGCTCTGATCTGAGCAGTATCAACTTTACCATCTCCGGATATAACAGTCAGCGTATGGAAACTGCCGAACTTGAGGGGTTCAGGCAGCTTAACTATATAACCGGCAACACCTCCGGGATTCCAGGATGACTGCATAGCAAACATGCCCTCCCGGACATCTTTGCCATCAAGCAGGATAACCTCTACCGGCCTAACACTCTCGGACATTCTCTCTACATACACATAGATTCTGCGCATATCGTAAGAGAATGAATATGACTTCATTTTGATTCCATTAAATGTATCAGTTGGTGCAAAATCTGCAGATTTGCCTGCTCCACCAACACTCACCGATGAGAGTGATTTCGGGTTCAGACGGCATCTTACCGTAACTTCAGCACGGCCGTGTGCGGGAACTGGGTTTGGTTCGATGTTATACCATACAGGATCACCCACAGCAACTAATTTCTCTGCTTCCGGACTTCCTTTGGTGAGTCCAAAATGTGTGCTGCTGTAGAAGATCTCGTTTTCATTCAAACCGCCGTCCTTTGTGTTTGAATGCTTAATAATCGCATCCTGGACCTTTACGCTCACACTATTCGTTGCATTAAGCGTTATCGAATCCAACAGCCAGGGATTATCGCCATCATTATATAGATGGACTTTAATGAACCCGCCCGGACCGGCATCAGCAGGAAACAGGGGATTTCCATCTCTCCATTTTTCATAGAAGTAACCTCCCAGGGAATCCGGTGGCATAACATCAGGCTTGTAAAACCCGTGAACCACAGATGATGCAGATTTCCTTGCCTGTGCCACTGCAGGAGTATCTTCAGGGATAATAATGATGTCAGTTAGTGTCGGATTCAACCAGCCGCTTGGCACGATTTCGTAGCGGATATATCTGGCAAGGCTGGTCTGCATCTCCGGTTCAAACTCCCAGAGTCTGATCTTCCCTCCATCTTTCTCATAATCAGGAAAACCTGGTTTCGAACCAATCACACTCCAGCTTGTATTGTCGCTGCTGATCGAAAATGTTGCATTGGAGAAGGAACTCCAGGTCGGAACGATTGCCCGTGCTTTTAGCTTACTTACCCGTTGTAGACTCCCAAGGTCGAAGGTAATGCTAATCGTCTTACCAGCAAGTTCGTTCTTCCCATTACTCCATACAGTAATAGAATCGTTTCTTGCGGATAATGCCCCGCTCTTTAGTGGGACAACAGTCTTCCCCGCGTCCGGTCCGGAAGCAGGCGCAAGGCTATATGTATATGCAGCTTCGTTTGCTGCTCCGCATAAAACCGAAGCAAACATCATCGCAAGCATCAAAACCAGATATATCAGAAGTCCTGATTTTTTATACATCGTTACTACCCTACAATCTCCTCAATCACAGATTTAAGCTCAGGTGAATATTCATTATTGAGCAAAGTGTACATTATATAACTCCATCCTGTCCATCATAATACATGCTCATGATCATTAACAATTCATATGTTCCGGAGTAGTGTCATCCTGAGCGCAGTGAAGGATCTCGATAAGGTAGATCCTTCACTGCGTTCAGGATGACAGTTCTCGCAATGATTCTGATTCCAATTCAAGTGTAACTTTCACTGAGTATGGGAAAACTCTATCAAAACGAGACAAATATGGAGCTGAATATCATGGAGATCCGTGCGATTGATTTTGTGGTGTATCCGGTAACTGATTTCAGGAAAGGTGTTGAATTTTACACACAGGTAATGGGACTTGAGGTTGAATCTATCTGGCACGATCAGTATGCGGAGTTCGATATTGCCGGTCAGACATTCACTATCATGTCCGGGGTTAAAGAATTGAAGCCCGGAGGAGCCCAGGTCGCATTTAATGTGCCTGATGTAAAAAAGGCTCTGGAAGAGATAAAAGCAAAAGGTGTAAAGCAGGTTGGGGAAATTATAGATACTCCGGTCTGCAGGATGGCATTCATACTTGACCCGGACGGGAATGCCATCACTCTGCACGAGAAACCGAAAGTGTAAGATAAGTATAAATATTGCAGGTTATTTGTAGAGGTGCTCCGGAAAGTGGCAAATAAATGCTTCATTTATACCGGAGTACCTTATCTCTTCAACCGGTCTCAACATATCCAGGCAGAACCAGACAGGCAGGCTTGGGTTTGCTAAGCGGATGTGTTTGAAGGCAGCAAGCAATAATCTGCGGTTTATTTCAGCTTCAATAAGTGCTTCAGGAGTTATCAATCCGGGATCTGTGAGTAAATTTACAATTATAAATGGCACCGACAACGAGGTTCTGTCAGCAGTTATACCCACATTTACCATATAAAATGATCCAGTGTTGTATGTCACTATATCCACATTTTTCCAGGCGATATTGCCAGTACTATGCTGAACGGACTGGCGGATGTACTCATTATTTACAGTAAATGCACCCTCAACCCAGCTAATTGTCCAGGTCATTTCATCAGGAATGTCATCGGGTATGGGCGTATATATTGATCGAGCAAATTCAGATAACAACAATCCATCAGCTTTTTTGTGTTCCAAAGCGTGCATACAGATTGTTAGCTCCATATCTGGTGAAGTCACGTGATATCGCATACGTCGACCATTATGCAGCAGTATCTCCATACAACATGACAGTTCCTCCGGAACCAGAGACACACTCCGGATTTGTTCCCATGCTACTGCACTATCCAATAACAGAGTCTGCATATATATCCCGGTAGCATCTACTTTTATCTGCTTCCAGACAGCACTTGCTATTATGATTTCCAGAAAATAACCGGTGCAGAATGCGATGGATATATTCTGAGGTCCTGCATTGGTACCGTACATCAAACGAGCAAATATTCCGCCGACCAGAAATGCGGGAATAATAAGTACTGCAAGCCTGCTTCCTACACCTGAAAGCTTCCCGAATGATTCCATAGATTTTATATGTGGAACGCTGCTTACTCTGGCATACCATTTTAAATGAAGCTTGAATCCATCTGTATCCGGTTCATTTTCAGGAGCAGCTGCTAAAACTCCATTTACATAACGCATGTTATTGGCGAGTCCCAGAATGCGCAGGTGTGTGAGTATTGAAATCAGCATAATCCTGCTGTTCATATTGGACAGGTTAACTCGAATAGTTCTGGGGGTGCCATAGCCGAATACTGCACGCAATGCTCTGATCATCGGGTCATGTGATTTAACTGAGTCATTACCTAAACTGCGTTCGTCAGCAGTCAATTTGAGTTCAAGATATGAGTTACCACGTATCAACTTCGCCGACGTTATGCTGTTCCATTTGATATTCAGGAAATGAAATGGACGATGAATACTCAGACCATTCGAATCAGTAGCCCACCGATAGTCAAACCACTCATAGTTGGTCATTCGGACTATGAAAATTGAAGTAAAGGCGAGAGATATATACCTGGCTATCATTATAGATACGTCGTGATCAAGCAAAAAGCCTAATCCCAGTGTCATAATACCACGCAGTGCAATCATCAGATACCATATTGCAACTGAAACTAAAGCCCAGGAAAAATACGATACAGCAATGGACAGTGACCTTATACGCGTCATATCTGCGCATGCAATCTCTACAAGATCCGGAGCACTTCCTGAGGGATCCAATTCATATTGATTCGAGTTCATTCAATAGTTCCTTAGCTTGCATTATTCATGACTAACTCAGCTTTTGTCCCTACTGCCCGCCAAAAGCGAGCTTGGTGAATAATGCATGTTAGGTATCTGAGTTATCCCTGCCGTATCACTTCAACCCATAGGCAAACACTTTAGCCTGCTGCATGGAAAACTCGATAACTACAGACTTTCCACGGGTCGCTGTAATATCTGTATTACCTTTCCAGGAGACTACTTTATCAATATTGTCACCCATTATTGGGTCACAATCTGCAAATGAGTAACCGGGAAACGCAGCACTGCCGTCTGAAAGCTGCACTTTGACCATTCCAGCGTATTCGGTCTCAACATTCACATGCAGGGCAGAAGCACCATGAGTAAACGAGTCCGTCGCAAAGTATCCAGCACCCTCAGCTTCTATCCCGACAAACCGGTCTCTTTTCCACATTGCCCAGAAGTATTCGCCTTCGTGCTGCAGAGGGGTGTAGTCATTGTGTGTAGCTTTAAAGCCGCAGCATGGAACACCGTAGGTATCATTTCCCAGGGGCACGACACCATCCCCACAGTAAAGTGTGTGGTAAGGAGTTCCCTTGATTGATACTACAGGTTTGCTGCTGAAATATTCCCAGTTGATACCATCGGTGCTGGTCGCTATATGAATATCTACAATATCGGAATCCCTATTGTACTGTGCTGGAAACAACAGGTGCAGGTTCTTCTTTCCCGGATACAACACATGGGCATTTGTATAGAAATCGCAGCCGGGGCTCTCGTTGATCCCCGGATACAGCACAACTTCCGGTCTGGGCCAGTGGTTAAAATCCTTGGTCACTGCTCTGGCTATTGATCGCCGACCATATTTGTGTCCTCTGAAATACCCAACATAACTTTGTATGATCTCATCGTAGTAGGCTGTTACCTGGGTGTCCGAGAAGTAGTCCATCAGAATAGGTTCCGGCAGGTCTTTCCAATTAATCCCATCAGCCGATACCGCACCCCTGGTATTATAGTGCCCGCTTTCCGGGACGATAAATAACCGCTTATAACGTTCAGCTGGAGGAGCAGTAGGATCTACAAACACTGTGCCGGACTCTGTTCCTGGAGCATGGTGATACGAAATATTGTTCTCTTTGCTGCCATTGTAGTCTATCAAACCCAGATTCGGTCTGATCCAGTTGATGCCATCGGTAGACTCAGCGTATCCATATTCAAATGAGCCATTCTTAGGGTAATTGTCTCCAAGGGATTCATACCACAGCCTGTATTTCCCGTTCTCAAAAATCACTGTAGAATAACCGTTTATCCTGTCAGCTTCCCACGCTTTCTCTGACTTAAACCAAGCTTCAGATAGCTCAGCAGTCTGGGGAACAATCTTGATCCCGCTGGGCACAAACGATCTCCTGGGCACCTTATGTCCATCCTGCTCAACAAAATCTATACGTCCGGCTTGAACATTCGACCAGTCAAGAAACGGTTGAAACTGCACATCAGTTGAATCCATACCAGGCTCCTTTGAACTATTGGATAATCGCTTAACTAGCGTTTTCCGAACTGGAATTTTCTGATTTTTCTTTGGCTGCGTGGTACCGACAGCCGGTTTTTTCACCGGTGCTGCATCGGCTGCATAAAGACAGGACAGAGCAATAACACCTGTCAGTATTCCTGTAATAACACTGCCTAATCTCATAACTCCATCCTCTCTATAGTAACCACTATTTGCGTAACGGTTCAGTTTTGTGAGAATTTAAAGTCCATTCATACTTCGATACGCGCTTTGCGCTACTCAGCACGAACGGACTTTAGGTCAGTTCACAATAGACTGAACTCTTTCCTATTTCTTTGGGCTGAACTCATATATGTGGACAGCAAATGCATCAAAGCTGTCCTGGAATGTGTTGCTTGTGCAGGAAATCGATCCACGGTTTTCAAACATCGGAGTGACCGATTCCACCGGGCTCTTTGTACCCAGTTGTACCCGCACATCCATCTTGTCTGCGTTTATATTGACAACCATCATCACATATTTGCCGTTGCGTTCCTTTAATAGAGCTCTAATAGGGTCTCTGGAAGGCACATACTGGCCGTTGACTTCCAGCGCATCGTACTTCGCATCCCCTTTTATATAGACTTTATAGTCATCTTTGGAAGTAGGAGAAAGAATGTACGGAGTCAGCTGCTCGATCTCGTGGTTAATATCCGCCACGCTGTCCCACATCTCTTTCATTTTGCGCATCATAGCATCATCAGCTTTTAGAGGAGACTTCTGACCTGGGTAGACCGACATCGGAGTCGGACTCATTCCGATGATGTCCCCTTCTCTACCGACATAGTTATCAAGCATAAAATAATCTATACCGGTCGCTCCGTGAACTATCGATGCATAGACCATCGAACGGATTTCAGCCGGAGTCGGATACGCCCAGCGGCCTGAGTCCTTGAATGTCTGCAAAATCAACCAGACCGGCTTCTTCTGGTTATTCACCATAGTAGCCAGCGTCACGCTCTCAGGGATACCGTTTATACTGGATAACGATTTAAGTCTGTCCAGAGTAATAGGATAATTGTCGTGACAGGCAATATCACCAGCCATCTGCCACTTCGCCCAGAATGGAGCATTTGGAGGAGTAATCCAGGCAACATTATTAACAAACATCGGGTGTGTTTTGTCATACTTGCGGATCATCTTGCGGGTATTTTCAAAGATTTTCATCCGCTCAGGATAAGCCGCCCAGACCCCGTCTCCATCAGGCTCATCAAATATATCCCAACCCAACAGGGCCGGATGTTTGGCAAACTGCTTTGCAGTAGCTTCATCAACCTGGCACTTGACCATTTTCAGACCATTGGCCTGCAACCTGTCCATATACGCCATATCGATAGGCCTGTTGGTGTGAACTCCATTAAATCCAGCTTTACGAACAACATCCAGAGGCGTGAGAATTTTCCCCTCAGCATCCAGAGTATTTACACAATGGTAAAGCAAAATCGGCAGAAACGACTTCTGAGCATCGTATTTGAGCCTTGTCTTTCCATTAGAATCAATATGCGGAACACCGTCACGGTAGAGCACCTGCTCAGCATTCAAATGATACCGGAACCCATCCTGTTGACAAAAAGCAGCCGAAGCCGCAAGCAGCCCAAGAATAGCGAAAATCACTACATACTTCAAAAAACTACCCTCAATACTAACACTAGACTTTTGCTCGATATTATACCACAGGAAAGTTTAAACTCGTTCACCCTGAGCCTGTCGAAGGGTGCAGACAATCCACTCAAACATCGATATATCAAGCACTGAAGGGATTGCTACCACGCTGTCGAACTATTACTTTATTCAACCATCAAAACAGGACGGTTATAAAGAATGCATATCACTATTCTAACTATTGCCATTGCCACTGCACTCTGTATCGCATTAGCCTGCCAGGTAGAAGCCGAAGGACCGGTTTGGACTGATGCTAAGACGCTGACTATTGAAGGAAAAGGCTGGACAGATACTCCTGCTTTTTACAATAGAATACCATCCAAATACGTCGGCAAGATCTCGGACAGCGTAACCTGGCTCGCTACCAACAGCTCAGGAATGGTTGTGCGTTTTATAACCAATTCCCCAACAATATCTGCAAAGTGGACTCTTACCAGCCCTTCACTGGAAATGCCGCACATGCCGGCGACCGGGGTCAGCGGTCTGGATCTATATGTAAAACATAAAGGTAAATGGGGATTCCTGGCAAACGGCAGACCTGCTGGAGTCGAGAACACACAGACAATGGCTGGCGGAATGCCAAAAGTAGATACCGAATATGCGCTCTACCTGCCGCTCTATAATGGAGTAAAATCGGTAGAGATAGGTATCGATGCAGGCTCCGCTATCAAGCCAGCTGGTCCAAGAACCGGCGGAACCAAACCTGTCGTGTTCTATGGAACCTCAATCACACAGGGAGGGTGCGCCAGCCGACCGGCGATGGCATACTCCACAATCATCGGCCGCATGCTGGATATGCCCACGATCAACCTGGGATTCTCCGGCAGTGGAAGAGCCGAACTCGAAGCCTCCAATATGCTGGGCGAACTCGATCCTGCAGTATATGTAATAGACTGCCTCCCAAATATGGCGGCTGAACAGGTAGATGAAAGAATCCGCTATATGCTCTCAGTGCTCAAAGCAAAACACCCGACAACACCTGTAATTCTGGTTGAAAACATAATCTACCAGGACCAGTTTGTCAGAACTGACAAACCACCGAAAAATCCAATGAACGTTACCCTGGCTAAAATCTACAAAGATGAAGCTAAAAACTGGAATGGTAAACTCTACTACATCAAATGCGACAAACTCACTGGTACCGATGGTGAAGCCACTGTGGATGGATGCCACATGACCGATCTCGGGTTCTTGAGAATGTCAGAAGTGATGGTCCCTGTCATCAAGCGTGCCCTGGGAAAGTAACTTAATGTATAGTCCGTTGACGCGCGAACAGTTATCCAGCGTAATAGAAGGAAGGTCGATCGCTGACCGTGTGCCGGTGATGATCCACCTGTGGGTACACCCGGATACTTTCGGTGATAGGGAACCTGCTGTGCACGATATTCTCAGCAGGTACCCTATGGACGCCCAGATGCTCCAGATCAATATGCCGGGGATATTCACCGGCCTTGAACTGGATACGAATTATCGCTGGGTACCCTGGGATGATCCTCAGATAAACGAGTCCACAGCCATAGATCAGCAGATTGCACTGCCGGATTGGGACAGACTGGATGAAGTTCTTGAGCATTTCCCAAAAGCAGATTATCCGGCGCTGTTCCGGTATCCTCAAGATCCTGATGGACGCTACAGGATTGGTCACTGGTGGTTCACGCTGTTTGAGAGGCATTGGTCGCTGCGCGGAATGACCAATGCGTTGATGGACTATTACACCGATCCCGAGTCGGTCCATAGGCTGTTCCGGGCACTCACGGATTTCTACAAGGCTGCAATAATCCGGGCAAAACAGAAAGGCGATGTCGATGGCATCCTGATATCCGATGACCTGGGCACCCAGAGCTCTACGTTTTTCAGCATGGAAATATTCAGAGAATTCTTCAAACCATACTATGGGGAAGTCATAGAGACTATCCATAACCTCGGTATGCACGCCTGGCTGCATGCATGCGGCTGCGTGGAACAGTTCATCCCGGAACTAATAGAGATCGGACTCGATGTTTTGCACCCCATTCAGAAGCACACTATGAACGAGTATAATATTGTAAAAGAATATGGAGAAATATTGTGCTTTTGGGCTGGTATGGATGTCCAGCAGGTGATACCATGGGGAACGCCAAACGAAGTCCGCGCTGAAGTCCGCCGCATGATCGACACCTACTGGAAGCCGGGAGGCAAACTTATAATGACAGCAGGCAACGGAATCAACGGCGACTGCTCCCTGGAAAGCCTGGAAGCATTTTTCGATGAGTGCATGACATACGGAAGAGCAATAGTTATTAAGGATGGGAGACTATGAAATACATAACAATATCAACAATACCTGGGATGACAGTTCCCGAAGCTTATATAACAGACATACTGACCCGCAAACTGTGCGAGCGTGGGATCTCAGTAACTAAGCCTCAGGCAGATGCTCTGGATCTGCAGCTTGGGGTAGCAGATTTCGGTGTCAAAGATGGATTCAGAATAGAAAAACTCTCCGAAACCAGTGCCAGGATCGTAGGAAATGACCAGAGAGGGCTCCTCTACGGTGTTGGTAGATTCCTGCGTGAATGCAGTTTTGGTGATGGAGAGTTCACACCGTGCGAATGGAGCGGGTTCTCGTCTCCCTCAAAACCAGTGCGTGGGATGTATTTCGCAACCCATTTCCACAACTACTACCATGATGCCCCTATACAGGCTATCAATGAGTATGTGGAAGACCTGGCCTTGTGGGGATGCAGCACTATCAGTGTGTGGTACGATATGCATCACTACACAGGTATTGACGATCCTGCTGCCCAGGGGATGATCGCAAAGCTCAAAGTGATACTCAAAGCTGCAAAGAGAATCGGACTTCAACCTGGACTCACATCGATAGCCAACGAAGGTTACTCCACAACCCCTGATCATTTGAAATCAGTTCCGACGCAGACAGCTCATTATGGAGTAGAGATATGCCCATCAAAGCAGGAAGGCCTTGATCTCATAGTAAAGCTGCGGCAGGAGATGCTGGAAGCGTTTGAAGAAGTGGTGGCTGAATATGTCTGGATATGGCCATATGATCAGGGAGGCTGCACCTGCTCTGATTGTATGCCCTGGGGCTACAATGGATACCTGAAATCCGGCAAAGCTGAAGCAGAGGTTATTAAGAAATTCCTCCCCTCTGCAAAAACAGTTGTCTCCACATGGTGTTTTGACTATTTCATAGAGGGTGAATATGCAGGCTTCCACAATGCCCTGGAAACCGGTGAACTGGACTGGGCTGACTACCTTATGATAGACGCTCATGGGGAGTTCCCGCCTTATGTAATAGAACACGGGGTCCCCGGTGGACTGCCTGCTCTCGGTTTCCCTGAAATAAGCATGTATTACATGTGCCCATGGGGAGGATGGGGAGCTAACCCATTACCCAATCATATCCAGAAGATGTGGGACACCAGCGGACACTTGCTCTCTGGTGGGTTCCCATACTCCGAAGGTATATTCGAAGATCTGAACAAAGCAATCTGCTTCCAGCTCTACTGGGATCCTGAAAAAAAGGTATCTGAAACAGTAAAAGAATACGCCCGGTATGAGCTCGGAGTAGATCCGGATATAATGGAACAGGCCTGTAACCTGATGGAAGCCGACCAGCACCACTGGAAAGGTGAGGAGAGTTCCCTGGAATACCATCTGGAACACGCCGATCACGCATTCGAGTGCCTGGAGCTCACCCAAAAGGCAGCAAAGAATATCCCTGCCTGGGCAGCAAAGTCCTGGAGATGGAGAATCCTTTATATAAGAGCCGCCATAGACGCAGCCCTGACAGAGAGTAAAGGTTTATCCACCCCGGCAGTAGACGCAATGCTGGAAGAACTATCCGACATCTACTACGCCGATGGAGCCGAATACACCGTCTGCCCCCTCTCCATCCGCCACCTAAAACGGCTATACGGAGAGATAACAGACAAACAATAAGAAACGCACGACCTAATTCCCCCTTGGCGAAGGGGGCTAGGGGGATTGACTCCCTTCCCAACTCCGTTAGCCCTGAGTAGCCGCAGGCATATCGAAGGGTGGCTTCGGAGAGACTGCCCAATTAGGTCAACAAAAACGCGTAACCCATTCCCCCTAGGAGGAGGGATTAAGGGGATTGATTTCTTTCCAAACTCCGTTAGTCCTGAGTAGCGCAGCGTATCGAAGGGCGGCTTCGGAGAGACTGCACTGTTAAATTGTTTACAACAAACCGCCCTTCGATACGCTATGCTACTCAGGACTAACGGGGTAAAGTACCGTCAAGTCTCAAATAGTGGAAAAGGGACTACAAGGGCTTGCCGGAATAGTCAACAATAACGCCTAGCCCATTCCCCCTTAGACAAGTGGGATGTGACCGTCAAAACACAACCAATAGCATCAACAGGAGCAGTAAAGAAATGAACATACAACTACTGCTGGTGATCACCTTACTGGTGATCATCGGTTTCTCTATCCCGGAATCGGTCAGCGCTGCCCAGAAGCCTGCAAAACGCACCTGCCTGGTTCTGGCTGACGGATACGTAACTGAATATGCATGGAGTGTATACCAGGAAGGCCAGTTCCCGGCTGACCACCCCGGTCACGACTATTGCATCCGTGGTCTGCTGGACTACCGCCATCGCTTCAACAAATGGCTGACCGGTTGGAATGTCAAACGCATTGACCTGGAGAGACATAAAGGCCCACTGCCCCTAAAAGACATTGACCTGGTCATCCTTGATGATGTCCGGCAGGTAACCTGCGATCCATATGAAACCTCACTCGTAGAGTTCGTCCGCGAAGGCGGTGGTCTACTGGTTTACGCGGGCAAATGGGGAATGGGTGGATGTCCAAAAGATATATACTCAGTCCTCACAGATATCAGCAGTTTCAGCGGAACTCCAGTAGGCAAAATCCTTCCTATACAAATATCAAACACTCCTGACTGGGATCCACTCGGTTCAAACCCCACCAGTAACCGCAATCCGGTATTCAAAGATGCCGCGCTGGGAAAAGGAATCGACACCGCCAACTGGCGCGTAATGGCTCTGCATACCGGCAAGTCCAACGGACAGGTGCTGGCTGAACTAGACGGCAAACCATTCATTTCCAAAAGTCATTATGGCAAGGGCTCAGTGGTTGTTTATGCCGGTGATGATCTGGGCTGGATTCGTCAGGGGTTTTGGTCAGTCGACGATGGCGACACCAATATCAACAAATACTCCGGCACCCTCTGGAAGCGCATGGCCGCATTAGCAGTCGGTGATACAAAACCTATCGCTGCATCCCCGGATCCTGCAACCACATGGCAAAAGGGCCCGGCATTTGCTCATCCTGATCAGCCGATGAACATACAGTGGGGTGGATATTTCTACTATCGCTTCCCCGAAATGGTCAAAGAGTGGACAAAAGATATCGTATCTCACTCAGCCACGGTATACTTTGGAGCACCCGAGGAATTCGGTAAAGCCGGAGTGCAGGGCTGGGAATCAGTCGGTGTAGCTTTAAATGCCGGAGGAACCACAGAAGACTCAGCTACCTGGATGGTCGATGCAGATGGTAAAGTAATGGACAAAATGCCCTGCTACAACAATCCCAAAGCCCTTGAACTGATGTCCAAAGGTATGAGTAAATGGGCTGCAGAAGTTAAGGCAAAAAGCCCCTGGGTAGCATATGGACATATGGGTGATGAGACCGAATGGGGCAGCTGTTACTGTGAATACTGTAAAGCCGCATTCCGCAAACAGTTCGGCTACGAAATGCCGCTCCCGAAAAATGACTTCTCTAAGGAATACCTTAACCAGTGGATGGACTATCAACTGTTCAAGAACGAATGTATCGGCAAAATGTATGCCAGAGCTGGTAAAGCCGCAAAAACGGAGTTTCCAGGAATCAAAATGTTTGCGTCTTTGCCTCTTGTCGGTGCAATGTGCCACGGTGACGACTTGTTCCACACGCAGTCCGGTTTCGATCTCCTTTGGGACCACACCTACCCTGGTACTATGGCAATCCGTGTAGGTCTCAATGCCCAGGTGCTTGAAGAGACAGCCTATCTACAGGGACGTCCAAATGTTCCGATCTTCGATCTATTGCAGGGCTTCGACTCATATGACCGTTCACCAAATATGCCTCCGCCGGAGTATATGCGTGAAATGGCCTGGCAGGCAATTGCACACGGAATAGATTCCATCGGTTGGTTCGTCTATAATGCTTATTTCTGGACTCTTCCAGGTACCGAGGCGTGGGACGAATGCGGTCGCCTGGCAGATGACGTATTGTCCCCTCTAACTCCAACCCTGTATGAGATGCACAACTCAAAACAGCCAATCGGACTGCTCTACAGTTATTCCCAGGAAGCAGTAGACGGCCTCAAAGAGAAAATGATGGACAAAGACGATCCCTGGAAAGGCGTCATCCGATGGTGGTCTACACACGCAACCCAGGAAGCATATGAAGTCCTAAAATACTCCCAGGTGCCGTTCAATGTGATCAGTGAGCACAGAATGCTCGAAGGAAAAGAGCTGCCCTGGAAAGTAATCGTTATTCCATACGTCGAATATCTGCACCCCAAAACAACAGCCGCACTGCAGAGTTTCATGGCAAAGGGCGGAACGGTTTACGTCGGCTCTAACTCCACACTTGATTTACCGGGAATCAAAAAACTCCCGATGAGCTTCGATACCAAGTTCACCACAATGTGGCCCAAAGACAGACTCAAAGAATGGAACCAGCGCAGAGTGCGAAACTATATGATCAGCCCATTCCTGGTCAAAGCCGAACAGATGAGCAAACTCTTTGCAAACTACAGCAAAGACGCGATGGTGACAGTCGATGACTCCGAGGTTATCTACAACGTCCGTGAAGCCGGGACTGCAATGTACCTATTCTTCATAAACGATCACCAGTTAAACCCGGACTCAGCCGACTATCGTAAAAAGCGACAGAAATATAATCACTTCATGCTGATGCCGATGGAGTTCCCAACAGCCAATACAACCGCTCACATCAGAGGGAACGGTTACCTGTATCCGCTGCTCTCAAAAGGCGCTCCGGTCAAACTGCAAAAGGCCAAAGCCACAGCCCTCAACCTGAAAATGAATGGCGGAGATGGGCATGTTTATCTTCTCCTGCCTGAAAAAGTAACCGGAGTCGAGTTCACATCAGAACCTAAACGCACCAAGACAGGGGTTGAAATCAAAGCCCAAATCCTCGACAGAATCGGAGTCATAAAGGCATCTATTCCCCTGCGAATAGACATGACCAGCGGTAAAGTAAAACAGACCGTATACGCCACAACCAAAATGGGCACCCTGTCCTGGACAGCCCCCTACCTGAAAGACTTCCCAAATGCCCCTGTGACAGTAACAATCACAGACATGGCATCTGGCAAGATAGTGAGAGGAAAGACGCTGTAAGAGATACTCCAGGTTCTAAACCCGTGGAATTCGACGGGTTATGAGTAAGTTCGATACAATGGACCGGAAGCTCGAATTCCGGTCCATTGCAACAATTCTGTAGCCCACTCGGGGCTTCGAGTTATCTAAATGAAGAAAAAACTATCGTGTTACTTAGGAGATTTGTTCGGAATTACGTCATCCTGAACTTGATTCAGGACCCATCTTGGCCGTGTTTAGATGCTGAACGAGTTCGGCACGACGTATTCCCTGAAAAACGAACTCAGACGGTCTCTATTTATTGCTCGTAAACGCTGTAACCAATATTCTGTGCAATCAAAACCCATTCCAATCCCATCGAATTCGATGGAATTAGAACAGCAGAATATTTCCGGATGTCCGGCATACTAAGATAAGGACAAATTTACAAATGACTCACAAAAACACAATCAAGAACCTACTCCTATTACTCCTACTGCTTGCACTGTCAATCACCGCGCAAGCTCAAATCTTTACCATTTCAGTAAAATCAGCAGCCGACCAATCGGATGTTAAAAAATCAGGTTCGCTGGCTGCTGTGTTGGCGAAAGTTGGCAAGAAGCCGGCTACCATTGAACTCATTGGTCCTGGGGAATACAAGCTGAATTCAGGACTTACTGTTCCAAAGAATGTTACTCTCAGGTTTGACAGGGGTGCGATTCTATCTGTTCCAGCTGGGAAAGAACTTATCATAAACGGCGGGATAGAAGCTGGACTCCAGCAGATATTCTCTGGAGAAGGCATCGTAAATGGCGCAATTCAGGTGCCAACGGTTTACCCACAGTGGTTCGGAGCTGTTGGCGATTCCGTTGCTGATGATACAGTGGCTGTGCAAAAAGCAATCGACCTCGCATGCCGGAGCCGGGTATTATCTGTTGATCTGAATCGGGGACAATACCGGATCACAAAAACATTAAACTGCACAAACACCCGTGAACCAGGCACACTGATGCGGGACGGGCTTATGATATTCGGGGCATCCTTTACCGGAGCAGCCCTGGTTGGTGAAACCGGTGATGGACATGCTGTAATAGAGACCAGCGGGAGTCAGTGGCTTACACTCAAACAGTTTTGTATCAACCCGGGTAACAACAATAAGAGCACTGTAGCACTATTCGTCGGATGCCCGAAAATACTCCCACAGTCCCAGAACCAGACCTACAACCTCATGATCTTTATGCACGATGATCCCACTGCAAACAATGGCAATGGCACAATCGCCGTCTGGAACTTTGGATCCGAAGAACACACTTACGACCGCATATACATCCACGCAAACCGACCGGTTGTCCTGACTGCATACAACGGTACCAACGGATTTGAATATAAGAACTCCTATCTGGAACTGCTCCCAACACATTCGCTGGGTGTGACAACATTCACCGGTGAATGCTTCCTGGCATCAATAAACAAACGGTTCCCTGCTGTCACAACAGTCGATATTAACTCATTAAACATGCAGAACACTTACATCGGAGTCACCTTTGGCAACGAAGGCAGCAGCACCTGCGCATTTGACGTAAGAGGAGGTCTTACCGGATTCACCTATTCAGGCACAATCGAAGGTTTTGCAGGCTTCGCCAAAATCAACGGGGCAATCGTCGCCGGGAACGTAACGGCAACTTTCGGAGGAGTAGCAGACCCTACAGCTCCTGTAATCACATTCGGTGAAAATGCCCAGATTGTTAACTCCGATATGAAGTTCACCTTCTGTGCCCAACCAGACAGAAATCTGTTCAAAATGGAAGCCCCGGAGTCAAAAAACACCGGAATAATCAACTCAACAATAAAAACATCCCAATCCCCGGAATGGATAGTAATCCCGGAAAAGCTAAAAGCCAACTCAACCACCAGCACAATAGTGACATCGTTCGGAAAATAGAATCCAAATCCCCCTGCCGGATAACACCAACCCAAATCTCCATTTGGAAGGCAGGGGAATGGCACTACCCAATTCCCCCTGGAGAAGAGCACAATCCAATTCCCCCTTGGAGAAGGGGGTTAGGGGGATTGATTCAAATGCATCGGTCTCAGAGCACATGGGGTAACAAACCTGTATGATTTTGCACAAACCATTACCCCCGAAGCGCCGATGCCGATGCACCACTAACCTCTGCAGCGTCCCAGATCGAGCGCAATCCTAACAGGAAAGAACTCCACCCCACCCCGTTCGTGCTGAGCTTGTCGAAGCACGGACGGAAGCCGACCTCTTCAATATAACACTTGACTTCCTCAAACAACCTGATATCATACTGTTATCAGGTTATACTATCAATTTTCATCCCCAAGGAGCCAAGTAATGTATAGAACGCTCTTCATCATATCCATATTGGCAGTATCCATCTCCTTACCGTGCGCAGCTGACTGGAAATCCCACATTGTCCAGCAGATCAATGGCAAGAGAGAACGAATAAAGCTTAAAGCTGAGATACAGGTTGTAACTGAACAGATGAATGAGATCACCGGGGTGCCTTATATGGTGTATCTGCCGGACAAAGACCAGATACTTATGACATTCGCCTACCGCTCACCACATGTAGCCGCGTTAATCTCCAGCTCTGACCATGGCGCCACCTGGAACAAGATGTGGTTTATGCGTACGGACACTTCAGGCAACCCGGCTCTTGGTTTCCAGACAGGACTCAGCTATCTGGGCAATGGGAAAGTAATATCCGGCACCGGATATATCAGCGAAGACTATGGCGCAACCTGGCCGGGCTACCGTCCCGTGCCGACCTGCTGGCCTGGAAAAGCCTTTTATGGATGGGACCCCATATATGTTGACCGTGACCCGAATACCGGAAAGATAAACCAGCTGATAGTATCAGACTGGCGTCAGGTGGATCCTGCTCACGAATACACATCCAATGCATCGATCTTCTTCAGCACCGATGAAGGCCAGACCTGGTCCCCCACTCAGGAAGTTCCCGAATGGAAAGATGTCAATGAGGTAGCCTTCATTCGGGCAAAAAACGGAGACCTGATAGCAGGCTGCCGGACTGACAATCCGGAGCGTTTCAAACAGGATATCGATCATTACTGCGGACTTGCAGTCTCGATCTCCAAAGACAACGGTAAAACCTGGTCCAAGCTCAACAGACTCTATGAATGGGGTAGGCACCACCCTTCTATGGTCGTAATGCCGAATGGTTATATTGTTATGAGCTATGTAGTTAGATTGGGTTACAACCGCACAACGGATGACTACCCGCAGTTTGGTATAGAAGCCATAGTCAGCCGGGATAACGGACAGACCTGGGACCTTGACCACAAATACATACTCTCCTCCTGGAAAGGTAACCGCACAGGTCCCAACGAATGGTGGGCAAGCAGCCAGGCAACTTCCACAGTGCTCCTCCCCGACGGTTCCCTCCTGACTGCATATGGCACAGGATTCCGCGGTGTACCCAGAGCATCGGATGGTCAACCATCTCCCCGTGATGTCGGACTCGTTCACTGGAAACTCAACACCAAAGGTCTGAACAAAGAGCACACGATATCCGATGCAGCCTGGAACTCCGACCTGCGCAACAAGTTCCAGCTTACCCCGATAGATTATAGTAAGCTTGCTTCTGTTGAATCCAAAAAACTCCTGGTCTCCCGAGACTTCGGAGCTACCATAACTGCATCCAAAACAGACAAAGATCCTTCCGTGCTGGTCCTGAACGATTATATGACCAAAGCAACACTGACATTCCGAAGCATGCCTTGCTGGCTTGATATTAAGTGGAAGCAGCCGCAAACCATCAGTGAAATCCGCATTCTGGCAGGAGAACCTGCCCAGATCAAACTGCCCAGCGGCGAATGCGCACCTCTGGAATACACTCTGCAGTATTTCTCGAACGGCAATTGGGTTGACCTGGTGACTCCTGTAAAGCAGGAGATAACAGATAAGTCCATAAGAGATTTCGACAAAGGACTGGTATTCACCCACAAGTTCCCGGCAGTCAAGACAACCACTGTAAGACTCCGTATAACCAACTCCAGCGACACCGGTAAAAGAATCTCCTCCCCGGACAAAGTCATACTCCAACCGGAAGACAGAGCAACAACAATAAGAGGCATTGAAATACTGAGCCCGTAATGCAATTTGTATGTAAGCGGTGCCAGATTGTGGTTCAGGCTTCCAGCCTGCTATCCCTGGGTTACCTGGGTGTAACAAAGGATGACAGAACATCAATAACGGAGTCTTCAAAGAACTTAGAGTTCAGAGTTATTGGAAACATGTCATGCTGAACTTGATTCAGGACCCATCTCGAACGTGCCTGGGTGCTGAATCAAGTTCAGCATGACGTAATACTCAACATGTGTGAACTGTTGCCAAATAACCTTGACGCGGGAAGATGCGCTGTGCTAGAGTTTCGTGAGAATTGGGGCCGCCTTTAGCGGTATGATATATACTATTTTCTGAGGTATATCCAAATGCAATCAACAGATAACATAACTGAACACACTCTCAAAGCTGGTGTCGCCAAGGTGGACATTACCTGCGAGGTCGGTGGAACCTATGACGAGTTGCTTCCGGAAAAAGCTAAAAAACATATTCCTCACGAATATCTCGGCAGCAGGCTGGTCGTCGATGATCCGCTCTCAGCCCGGGTTCTTGTGCTGGATGACGCCGGGAACAAGATCGTGCTGGTTACAATGGACGTCACTGCAATCGCTGGCCGCAGCATCAGCCAGGACATCTTGAGCGACAGTGCAGACGATTTCATGCCGAACCTGCGCGCCCGTCTATCTGCGGATTTCGACATCTCCGGCGAAAATGTGAGCGTATGCGCCTCCCATGTCCACCAGACTCCCCGCATGCTGTGCGACGACGCAGCCCAGATTGCACGCATTGCAGCAGCGGTGGATGAGGCCTTGCAGAACATGACAGCGGTCACGATAGGCGTCGGTAATGGTTACGAGAACACACTCACATTCAACCGGACCATAATGCTGAAAGACGGGACGGACTACACCCTGACTCCATACCCGCGGGAAGAAGACATCGCAGGCTTGCGGCCAATCGATCCCGAAATCGGCATACTCAGGATCGACAAGCTGGATGGCAGTCCGCTCGCAGTTCTCTACAACTTCGGCACACACGTGTTACTGGGTTCGCCAAAGGGAAACCAGGGACATGTAACCGCCGACCACGTGGGGGTTACGCGGCAGTATCTGGAAGACGCCATCGGCGGTGGGGTAATGGCTTTCTTCCTGCAGGGTTCCGGCGGCGATGTTAATGAAGTGACAATTGCCGATAACCACAACCGCAATCGCACCACAGAGTTCGGCACCAAACTGGGGCAGAGTGTTCTGGACGGTTACACCAGTATTGCTACCAAGTCGAGTAAGCTCGCACTCGTCAGCCGGAATGTGCAGCTTCCCCTGCGGACAGACATACCCGATTGCCTGGAACGACTGGAGCAGCAGCAGAATGCTTTGAGAGCCTCGCTAAACACACAATATGCCTACCTGCTAAGCTTCAAGGAGTTTATGCCGCTCTATCTGCGCTACGCCTTGAGCCCGGAGTTCCCCTCCCATCCATCGTTCCGCTACCTCAAAGCTGCAGAATGCGGAGACGGTTCAATAGACGAGGAAGACCAGCACAACCGGCTTGAGATCCAGAAGTATCTTGAACGGATCTACGTCATGGAAGAGATGACCCGCAACGAATTGAAAATCTCAATGCTGAAGAAACACCAGGAAGTCATTACAGGTGTTGGAACTCCCACGATTGACGCGGAGATCAAGGGCTTAAAAATCGGCGAATGTGTGCTGATCATCGCACCAATGGAGCTTCTCACAGAAATCGGTTTGAACGTCAAGAAGATGTCTCCATTCCCGAATACCTATGTGGTCGCGATCAGCAACGGGTATCTACACTATGCCGCCCCCGCATCCTACTATCCCAGAGGCGGATATGAAGTAAACGAATGCCTGTTAGCACCCGAGTGGGAAGAGATTTACATGTCCACCGTGCGGAGTATCCTGAACGAGCTGTAAAATAGTAAGTGTTCAGTATACCGAAGGTGCCAGTTAATTCCCCCTTGGAGAAGGGGGCAGGGGGATTGATTCCCTTCTCCAGGGATTTCGTATTCTGCGGGAACGTCTGGATGACAAAAGCAGACAAATATAATCGTAGCTAAGTTCCCGAGAATATAAAATATTGTTGACAACTGATAAGGGACAATTCGCGCAAGTTGATAATATGTGGGATCTGGAGACATAAATGAGGGTTTAAGTAGATTAGTATGGATACAGTAACTTTGTGCAGATTAGCGATATTAGTATTTCTGTTTGTAGCGGTGGGATATGCATGGAGGGACTTTTATAGACGACCTTAATTGCCCAATATGAGAGGATTCTTTGGTATGAATGAAACGATGGCAGTATCTAACAGACTTACGTTAATAGTATTAATGGTTGCGGTATCAGTATCTATTTCCGCAGCCGCAACCTCCCGCCGTGTGGAGGTCCACTTATATGGAGGTGACACTGCAAACGGTGCACCGCTGGCTGCTTGGTACCGCTCAATCGGCATCACTGACGTATGGCTCCCTTATGGCAAAGGAGCATTCCCCCAGGACACAGCTAACGATGGTTACCTCCCAACTGCCCAGACTCCCGAAGATATGGAAGCTGCCGGGACACTTGCTTCATACAGAAAGAATCACATCAGATACTGTTGGTTCGAGCGACCGGTACCTGATTTTCTCTATATAATATCCAAACGGGCTGACTTCCCGAAAACCAACCTGTGGGACTCAACCGCCGAGACCGACGCTGTCTGGGACAACATCTGCAGCAGGATCAAGTCAATATATCCAAACGTTCGCAAAGCGGGTTTCTCAGGGCTCATCTATGACTCCGAAGCCTACTACAGTTACCAGGGGGATGAGTCTGGCAAGGAGAAACCGTGGATATGGGGCGGTCACTCCGACCAATACGGACTCACTGGCAACTACTATAAGAGAGGCCTGCAAATCGGAAAAGCCATAAGCTCAGTCTGGCCGAAAGCTAAAGTCATCATCGCCTATGCATTCGGATACAAAGGTGAAAGCTGGTTCTACCGTGGGATCAAAGACGGCGGCACCGATTTCTACGTCGGCCCAGAGCACACCTACGGAGCTGGACCGGTCGAAAAGGACCTGGGTGAGGCCTGGTATCAGTCATGGTGGCGCGGAAGAAAGCTCAAGGAAACCTGCGACTGGAAGCGCACCCAGTTCCCGTTCATCAAAGACAACCAGCACGTAAACGCAGGCCTGTTCCCAATCGATTTCGGAGCAAAAAAACCGAACTATCGTGCTAAATACTTCCGTGAACAACTGGATCAAGCAGCCAACAGCGATCCCAAAGGCCCAATCCCGGTCTGGATCTGGCCCCAGGGTCCATTCTCACAAGAAGCTTTCGAGTCAGTTAAGTACGCTTCAGGAGAATCCGCCCAAGACTACCTGAAAGCCCTGAAAGCCTACAGCAAAGCATTCGGGAAATAGTTAAAAGTTAAAAGTTAAAAGTTGATAGTTGATAGTTGATAGTGGAGAGTGAAGAGCTGCTCTCCCTATCGTAACAGTTTAGAGTTATCAGAAACACGTCATCCTGAACTGTTACTTTTCCGTGTATTCAGTGTATTCCGTGGTAAAATATCCCTATTCGGCGGATAACTAAAACAAGCATTCATAATTCCGAGAGGTAAGAGTTTTACAGATAAGTATTCTGTCTCCTGACTCCTTGGTTCAAATGAGAATGGAAAGCCAATATTTCCGACTTCCGTGTGTAGGTAGGAGAACAAATGCCGGGGATCGTCGATACAAGCAATAGCGCATATGCGGTTCTGCGACCGGTTCCGATCAATGCGGTTACCCTGGCCAATGGCTTCTGGAAACCTCGAATGCAGGCTGACATTGATGGTATTTTGTCATTTTTAGCCTGGCTGGACGAGGATGATCAGACAGCACCTTTCCGTGCGTATGCCAAAGCCGCTAGAAGTGGTAACGATTCAGAAATACCAGCTGCATTGGAAACGCTGAAACGGAATCTATCTGGCAATCATCCCTGGACAGCCAGCACAATGGCATGGCTGGAAGCATGTGCATGGTACTTGCATTCATTCGACAATCCAACCATTCGGAACCTGCTCGATGAATTTGTTGATGGCATTGTAGCTGCCCATAAGAGTGAAGTATTCCTCCAAACGTATTATGGGGATATCTACGAAAATTCCTACGATCTGGCTACTCCCGGACATTTGATTCAAGCTGCGATTGCACATCACCGCGTTACTGGAAACATTGCATTTCTTGAATGCGCTATGCGTGTAGCTGATGATGTCTGCAGGAAGTTCAAGGTCGCCGGACATGCGTGCATTGAAATGTCCCTGGTTGAACTCTACCGTGAGACAGGTGACACCAAATATTTAGATAATGCCAGGCAGTTCCTGGAACCGTGGCTTCGCCAAACACCCGAGATAGGCAAAGGCAGCGGGTTGTTTGAAGATCCCTGGGCAGATACTTGGTGCGGCAGGCACGTAGTTCGGCAGCCATACCTGTGTGCAGCAGCAGCGGATTACTTGGCGGAGACTGATAATCCAGCTTTTCTGAAACAAATGGATGCAATATGGGCTGATATGACGACTGGGAAGATGCAGATCACCGGTCAGATTGCTACCAGCAAAATGGATGTAGGTGCTGAACAGATTGTTGACAAACCATTTGAACTATCTGCAGGCGTTTTTGATCTCCAGCATGGCAGTCATCACCTCGGGTTTGAGCTGTGTGAAGCTGTCGGTAATGCATTCTGGAACTGGAGAATGCTGTGTGCAACTGGCAAGACAACATATGCAGACCAGTTCGAACGAGTCCTGTATAATGGGTTTCTTGCTCATATCTCACTGGATGGAACAAAATTCCACTACACCTGCGCTCTGGCATCTGATGGAAATCATCTCCCACGCACCGTCAGTTCCGGCTCCGGACACGGTGTATGGTGCGGATGCTGCCCTCCAAATGCACTGCGTTTTATAGCATCAATACCGGGTTACATGTTCAGCACATCCGAGAGTGGTCTGTGGGTGCATCTATACGACAACTGTCGTTTGGACTGGCATCTGGCAGATGGTTCGCCCGTGACCATTATTGAAAAGACTGATTACCCGTGGGATGGGCGGATTTCATTCGAAATTCAATCGGATAAAACTGCATTATTCGATTTCTTCCTGCGCATCCCGGGATGGTGTATGGATGCGATTGTCAAAGTGAATGGCGCTAATATCGATGTCAATCCACGGAAAGGTTCGTACTGCCGGCTGCAGTGCAACTGGAATAGTGGGGATGTCGTTAGTCTTGAACTGGAGATGCCAATACTTGCAATGTCCGCAGATCCGCGCGCACTGGATTTTCGAAACAAGACGGCTTTGATGCGCGGCCCGTTAGTCTATTGTTTTGAAGGTGTAGATAATATGGGATGCGATGTTTCTGATATTTGTCTATGCGATGGCAGTGATCTGAAACCACTTAGTGGCTGTTCCCGTGATTCTGATTTATACAGTCCTTATGCAGAAGCAGTGGGATTCAGAGCTGTATATGAACCGGACATGTTAAACGGCATCACAACGCTTCAACGGGAATCTGATAGTGACAATAAAGAATCGAGTACGCTTATGGCTATTCCATACTACGCGTGGGATAACCGTGAAAAGTCAAAAATGAGCGTCTGGGTTGATCACAAAAAATGTCCAAATGAGCCAGGGAGAGTTTCTGAATGAGATACAACCATCCTGATCACAAATGGTTCGGCGACAGTCCTATCAACTTGCTAGTAGATTATTATCCCGAAGTATCATTCCGGCCGTATGGTTCCGGAGCTACTCCTGAGAATGTGCTGCCGGTACTGAGGGATCTCGATCTCGGGTATTTAGTCATCTACGCCAAAGGTCATGGAGGCAACACCAGCTTCCCCAGTTCCCTTAAAACTGACCACCCGATGCTTGGGCAGGATATGCCGGAAGCGTTCCGCAAGATGACCCGAGAGACAGGCACGAAGCTATTCCTCTACTACAGCGGTCTTCTGGATGGCAATGCCGGAATCGCACACCCGGACTGGATAATGCAGGATGCTCTGGGAAATCCCATAGAGATGTTCGCGGATTTCAAAGACCTGTTTACCGGCCACCCGATGTGTCCTCTTAGTGAATATTTCACCGAGTGGGTCAGCGTGCATCTCCGGGAACTGATCGAGCGATATGATCCGGATGGTTTTTGGGTAGACGGAGACTGGCCGGGTCCCTGTTACTGTCCAAGGTGTTTGGATCTTTTCAAAGAACGATATGGTTATGAGTTCGACCGGGAACAGACCAGAAAGGATATCGAAGGCTCTGGTACATTCTGGCCATCTCTGGATAAAGCATCGGACCAGTTCAAGGACTACACCAGGCACTGGGCACGGATAACCCACGAGTGGCGGATTCGATTCCGCGAATATATCAAGTCCTTGAAGCCAAATTGCATGTACAGCGCAGGCAACGTCAGCACCCGCAGGGAGTGGCTGGAACCTTTCGACTGGAGATCAGGTGACTGGTTCTCCCCGGGCAATCACCGGTACAGCATGAGCATAATCACCCGCAGGTACACAACCCTCGGAATCCCATACGATGCCTACACCTGTGACACCTACTTCATCCACGCCAACAAACAGCAGCGGTCCCTCACAAAGACACTGGACCGGATGCTGCAGGAGGGTGCAACTCTCCTTGCAAATGGCTGCACATGGGGGTACTGGACCTATCCGATGCCCAATGGAGCATTCGTCCCTTCCAAGATGAAGCTGGCAAAACAGGCTTCCGAGTTCGCCCACGCAAGAAAGGCCTGCTGTCTCCACACAGAGCCTCTACCCTGGACAGCAGTAGTTGAAGTTAAACCAGTCGATGGAGAGTTCTGGGGGCCAACCAAAGCCCTGATAGAATCCCACCGCTCCCCGGTAATAATCGATGAGAGCGATCTCAATGCAGACATGCCATACGACCTGATCGTCCTCTCAAAACAGTTCGGACTAGATCAGCAGATAGTCAATGACCTTGCAGCCTATGCTGAAAAAGGAGGTAACGTGTTATCGACCGGTTCCACAATAGAATCCGAACCCTACCAAAATCTGCTTGGAGCTGAGATAATCAAACGCCAGGCAGTCAATGACGGCCACGTTATCCTGAAAAATGGAGCCTCAGCCGGAGTGTATGCAGACTGGGATCAACTGAATCTTACTGAGGCTCAGGAACTCTATCCCCTCTACCTCTCCTGGGACCAGTTCAATCCCGATATCAACAAAATAACCCCAAACTGGCCGATCCACGGAATGCTGGACGAAGAAAACCCCGAGCCCGCAGGCTTCCCGGCATGTGTCTATCGCCGAATAGGCAAAGGCATGCTGGTCCACATCTGCACGGACATCTTCAAGCCCTTCTGGCAGTATGGAAACCGTGACATTCTAGCCTGGTTCAAAGAGGTCCTGGATTTCATACAGCCCAACCCGCTATTCAAAACAGATGCCCCCTCCTGGGTAGAAATCTCGCTCAGAAAACAAGACAACGACATTCTAGTCCATTTCGTAAACGGCAACCCGGGCAGAGACATGAGCTTCCAAAACTCCACCGACCTCTGGGTAGATGAAATCCCCACCCTCGGCCTGATCACCAGCTCAATAAAATCCTCCAAACCAACCGAAGTCCTGCAGGAGCCCGGCAATGAACAAATCGAATGGACCTGGTCCGATGGCATACTGACATTCAAACTAACGGCACTGAAAATCCACTCCTGCGTGCGGGTGAAGGGATAGGCTTCAGGCTTCAGACTTCGGACTTCAGGAAGAGAGAAGGAAATTATGAAGTATGAGTTATGAATTATGAAATGGAAAAATGGCAGCGGTTACCCCTATAAGCCAACCGCCCCTCCCAGTCTCCAAGTCCTCCCAGTCTCCAAGTCTCCCAGTCTCCAAGTCTCCCAGTCCAATACGCATCGGTATCAGAGCGGAGGGTATTAAAGCCCACACTCACCACAACCGAATGCCCCGAAGCGCCGATGCCGATGCACAACCCCTGCCGAAGAACCACACCCATTCCCCCTTGGCGAAAGCGCACAACCCAATTCCCCCTTGGAGAAGGGGGGCAGGGGGATTGACTCCCTTCACATCTCACAAACCCAGGCATTACCCCACATTAGCAAGACTCAAAACCTTCTACTCATCTCTTCCCAGCATCCTCCGCATCTCCGCGTGAGATTCCTGGAAATTCACCTGGAATTATCCAAAGAATACAACAGTCCCACCAGCTTATCTACACTCGTTGATGGATTATCTGTAAGTTTTCTGCCCACACTGGAATGATGACGGCGTAGTTCCTCTGCACGTTCCATTGCAGCAGCTCTATCAGGCAACATGCCGAAGACGTCCCGATCCTTTGCATAGTTAGGCATGAGTGCTTTCAGTCTATCGACCATATGGCTTTGAGTGCATGCTCCAGTAGAGTAGTCATAATGCAGGTAATACCACAACTCAAAACACGGATTTGAGAATGCAATGTCTACTTTCGGTCGCTTTGTTGCATTTACCAATACCTGGTTAATATATTGCCTGCCATCGTCATCAAAGACACACCAGGCATCATCATATTCTTCATCTACCTTTTTGCTTTTTGCGTATTCTATCAGGTTCACAGGATCCGACCCCGATCTTGTCCCCGGGTCAATATCTATCTTAATATTCGATAATCGTCGTTCCTTCCTGATTGCTTTGAAGTAAATATACTCGGTCTTCTCACCTTCACATATGATATATACAGTATACTGAGGTTCTATCCGTGGCTTACGCCTGCCAAACGAGTTCTGCTTTCCTCTGTTTCCCATAAATTGAAGTCCCCCAGGAATGGTATAGCGCCATATCGTCCGTTGAGATAACCCTTTCTGAAATTCTCTCCAGCACGCGGTTTAATATCCCACAGCGAGTATAGATCAGTAGACATTGACCTGTTTTTCTCAGTAAACCATATTTGATCTCTTCTGAAAAGCTCAGCATCAAGCAATGAGCTGTCATGCGTGGTGAATATCAATTGGAAGGATCCGGAGTGACGATGCACCATATCTATCAATGATCGTGTAAGAGTCGGATGCAGACTTGAATCCAACTCATCACAGAAAAGGACATTGCCATTCAGCAGTGAATGAATAAACGGACCAGCGAGAGAAAAGAGACGCTGTGTACCATCGGACTCATTATCTTTCAAATCAAAATCTACATGAGTAACACCATCTGCCATTAAGTGTTTTGATATTACCTTTTGCAGGTAGACTGATACATGTTTTACAGCCAAATCTGGTGATAGTCGTAAGCGTAACTCATCCTGAATTTGTGGCCACACGCGAGATTCTTCAAGTGGTTCTTTCTCACAAGTGAAATCTTCAATACCTAGATCGGCATCCTTAAGCATTGCTTGAATCATGGATTTGACTTCAGGATCTCTTTCACAAAGTCCCGCAGTCCACCGCATTTCTGCTGAATTCTCAGGTTCACTCGATATTGTCCTGAAGCTTCTCCGGAACCAGTCAAACACTATAGCTGCATGTGGATGGTTGTTCTGCGCAGATTTTGCAAGAAACAGCGTGTTGTCATTAGTCTCGTTCCAGAGGCTCCGGTTCTTAGGTTTCCAGTAATCACCCAGCTTCGGATCACCATACGTCCCATCCGACTGCAGTTCCCGATGGAAAAGCATCCTGGGAGCAACCTTAAGCGCATCCAGATTGGCCTCGCTCAACCACTCCTCACGAACTCTATACTGGTCAGCACTGAATCCATATATGAATCGCCGCCCATCCTTTATAAACACAACCTCAAACTCAGTAGGCTGCTCCACAGTATCCGGATCAAGCCTGAAGGGAATAACATCAATCTTTTCCCCTCTCTGCAATTCATGCGACTTCAAAACCAGCTGCCGCATAGTCTGGAGTGCCATAATCACATTGGACTTACCCGAAGCATTAGCCCCGTAAATAGCAGCGGTCTTGAGCAGACGAACTTTACCACTCGGATCACTAAACACATTCCCCGGATGTATATCCTCCGATGATGCGGTCAAGCTTAATGTAACCTTGTCTTTTATTGATCGGTAGTTTTTTACGCTGAATTCTACTAACATTTCGAGTTCCTCTAAACGCTTTACTGAACCATACATGGAACACGCAGTGTATAATACCTTACTTTTGCATATACATAATTCCTGCATGCAACTGATATATACCACATATTTGTAGTATTTATACTTTATCGGCTGTTATATCTGCAACATACACTGTTTTATTGAATCACGAGATTGTGATAGATAAGTTGGTGGATAGACGCTTTACTTCCTCTCAATCTTCACCCGTGATATCCCACGCTGCAGGACCACCTTTATCGCTGGCCTTCCAGCCCAGGTGGAGTCAGTGATGGGAGCAGTCCAACCGGTAACTACTCTGGTATTTTTCAGAGAACAATTCGGGATGACTATCGCTGCAGAGTTTGCTCTGCAATCGACCGTCAACATCGACTTATCACCTGTCACTTTTACATCCGCATGTTCAGTGATCCCAATCTCAGTCGCCTTGCCATCCACCTCAGCAACTATCGCCGGAGTATGGGTCAATACGACAGAAGTAGTAAGCCCCAGCCTGACAGGAATATTGAGGGTGAGTATCTTTGGGCATTTAATGTTTTCGAATAAAATACCCGGTTTCTCAGATCTTGTATGAAACACAGCCCGTTTCGACTTTTGTTCGTCGGTCAGTTGCAGATTGGGAGTCACCAGTCTCCAGAAATCGGTAAGGACATATGCCGCATATCCCTCACCAGGATTCTCGACATTCGCATCTTTTATAGGCCTCGGATCGTTCATCTCGAATATATACGCATATACAGGTTTGCCATTCTGAAGTCCGAGTCTGCCGGTATCCACCGTAAGTTTAGCCCTAGTCATCTTCGGATCGTGACCTATCGCATTGACTATTCCCAGTCGCCCTTTGGTAAATCCATATGCTTCAACTTCATCCTTTGTACGCCACCATTTTGGGGATACTGCTTTCTCGACCATCTTAATATACCGAAGCTCCCACGAGGCCTGCATCCATGGTAGTCTCTGGAGCACCCAAAGGTTCCCACACCAGCCATACATAATGTCATATGCAGCAAGCGTAGGATCAGCCTCCATATTGCCATATGTGGGACAGATGATATGTCCCTGCGGTTCGCTGAGTTTGTTCCTGAACATCTCCAGGGCCACCTGACGCCACTGAGAACTCATAAGCTGCTGCCACTGAGGTTCCCGGTACTCAATATATCCTATATCTACAAATGGAGTTCCGCTGCCATTCGTAAAGATCGCATTCTCCGGATTAACCTCCTGCAATCGCTTACGAAGCTGCCGGACATAGTCCAGATAGTCATAACTCTGAGCAACACCCCGGATTCCCCAGTCCGCAATATCAGTTGCAGCAAGACCATCGGCATAGAAATAGTCCATCTTCCACTTTTTCATCCGGTCACAGGCCATATCCTGCATATACTTTCTTGTCACCGGATTTCCAATCTGGAAATAGAAGGATGCACCCTCACCGCTGTCGCTGTTGGCGCCGGTCGCTATAAGATTTCCCTCTATATCTCGTATTCCCAGGTCCTTGCGAGTCTTGTAGACATCTGAACCCTTGTCAAAGGTCCCATTTGTATATGCAGAGATCCGGATATTCGGAGACTGAATACGGCTGCCGGTCGTAACTCCATATATACTCGGCATATTTCTCAGCGGAGGATCAGAATCAGCCCACCAGTTGCCCCAGGGTGGATTGAGGAACCACATTGTATATGTAACAATCTGCGGTTTAGAAGCTGCGTCGAATATCTGCTGGTCCTCAAAATTGGTAAGATACATCCCATCACAGACAATCCGCTTCGTCCAATCAGGATGAGTGAACTTGAAGAGGTCACGATACTGTGGTAGAGACTGGTACGCCCGTTCAAAATCAGTAAAATCACCAGCAAAGACAGCCCACCGCATCTCTCCATTAACACTCTTGCCGGCTTTAACATAATTGACGAATACCTTGCTGGTCCATCCGTCCGATTTGCCTCTGTTGGTGCCCCGCAGGACAAACCGGTCGTTAACTTTATAACGGTAAAACGCAAGCCCGGTCTTGTAGTCATTGCTGATTACCATTGGAGAATCACCGGTATAGATCTGCTCCAATACGACATTTTCTGTTTTAGTGACTACTTTGCCCTTGGCTACTACTTTCTTCTCAAGCAGATCTCCGCCGCGGCTGCTCTCTGCCTGGAATGCAGGATTGAGCTTGGTATCGGAATCGATCTGTATAAAGAATCCATCCCGGTCTGTAGTCGAGAAAGCTACCCGTTTGGAGATGAACTGCCCTTTCTCGATAGCATAGCGTTTTTCGATAGTAAGCCCGGACAGTCCGGCATTGGTGCAAGTAATAACCGCTTCAGGTCGACTCTTTGAAACACCAGCCTTGATCGCCTCGACACGGTCGTAAAACTCCATGGATTTAAACTCATCGTAAGGTTTCTGCACATTGTAGATATCATTGCACTCGTCTACAATTTTACGCCCGGTAGATTTGTCCCACATGCCGCAGATGGCGCCATTCAAGCGTGAAATCACCAACCGCAGTGAAGAATCCTCCAGTGTCAGAAACTGAGATGACTGCTTCCTGTAGTTTGTAAGCACAGGGTTAGCGGCATAACGTTTCTGGTCCTTTATATGCACCTTTAGACCTGCGCCGGCAGGCAGCCCCTGCACTCCTGCAGCGATCCACACCCGCCCGTCCCAGTTGACAGGAGCGTACTTTGAAAGCATCAGGTCAATATCGGCCTTGTTGTTGTGAAGAAGCGAGGAAATGTCTTCAAATTGCTGCTGGAATCCGAGGCGGAACTTGAGGCTGAGGGTGCGTGGTCCGATCACCCAGTCTGCAGGACGAAGATCGAACCGGCTTTTGTTGATCGCTCCCAGTCCCAGCCATACACGCTTCTCATACCCTAGTGGAGTGTGGTAATCCACCACCAGGCCTCCAAAGGAGTTTTCATCTTTTTCTGTAAACCGGCCTGTTTTCTCAATGGAAAGCGGCACTTTGGGCAGACCAACAGTTTCAATCCCCACAAACGCCCAACCCTGACCGGATTTGGGACCCATATTCACAGTCATAGAAACTGTTCTTGGATCATACTTAGCAATCAGTCCGGGTTGGTGGAGAAAGACATCTTCACGGATTTGCATCTCAACAAAGTATTCAGATGGCGTTAATATACCAGGACGTATTGTTGCAAAAGTTTTAACGGCTGGTTTATACGCCGGAGCCCGGGGCACATCCACAACCCACTGCGCAAAGCAGGGGGCAGGCATCGGACCAGTATAGGGAGCAGCCGCCGGATCTCCACCCATTCTCAAATAATCCAGGCTCATGCTTACACCTGTAAATATTCCCGGCTGCGCTTTCCCGGGAACGCAGATATAGTTATCCCCTGCATAAACCAGGTTCATGTGTTTCGCGTCAACAAGGCCCGGAGTAATAAGTTTGGTGAAAAAGGTGGCATCCTTATCTTTAATTTCGAACTCGCTGCCATCGGGAAGATATCCGCCTGCGCGCTCCATAGGAGTCAGAGCAAAGTTAAAAACCTCTTTTGGCGGTGTTTTAGCAAACAGCGCCCCGACCACAATTCTCGGATTTCCCCAGTGAGGATAATCCATCAAAATCCGTCCCAGGTATGAAGCCACAAACCGCACTCTGATCTTCTTTCCCTGGTATTCAGAGAGATTGATAGCATTCGGATACCAAGCCAGCGTCTTGTATATAGCTGTGAACTTAGTCTTAAATGGCCCGCCATCAGATATCTGGACCTGGAACTTGGCGCCGGTAAGCTGGTCCTGTGTGGCAAGTCCCATCCCCCACCCCATGGCAAAGTCATAAACAAGCCAGGGTCCGGGACTGGATGTATCTATCGGTGCAGCACAAACCGATGTAAAGCTAAGCACAACTAATAACAGCACTAAAAACACTGATCCCGATACAACCCGCATATTTTACCTCCCGATTCAACCTGTTCGCAAGAGTTCAGACTTCGTAGTATATTGAGGATTTGTCATGCTGAACGCAGTGAAGGATCTCAATAAAGCAGATCCTTCACTGCGTTCAGGATGACAATATTCCCATAACTCTGAACTGTTGCATATGTTCTATCCCAATCATGGTGATTAGTACTAAACTTTAGATGTCTTGCATATTGTGCACTAGATTCAAAACTAATCACATCACCCGCTAGACCATCCACTTCAAAAACCTCATTCACAGCAGGCTGATTCAACTCTGAGAGCATACCGTCCTGCTGGTGGATTATCTTTCATGTGCCATCAATCATAAAATCCGCAAGCATTTTCAATTCATCAGCAGCTCAATCATAATCTAAGTCTGCCTGATTATACGTTCACAACCGGTGCATGTCAAACGAAGGACCAGGCAATAGACTTCAGGCTTCAGGAAGGGAAATACTCATGCGGAGACACGGAAGGCGCACAGAGACAGATTTGGTATATACATCAAGCATATCTCAATGCATCGGTATCAGAGCGGAGGGTATTAAAGCCCACACCAACCACAACCCAAGGCCCCGAAGCGCCGATGTCGATGCACAACCCAATTCCCCCTTGGCGAACTGATCCTTATACGGATCTCGGGTGTTGCCGGGAACAGTAAAATATATGTGATGTTAGCGAATATTTACAGTTTGAGAACCGTCTAATATTCGACAGTAATAGTTATTCTGCTAGATGAAAAC